>Ga0222420_100015_pt1 | contig 583440 bp, 560 predicted proteins | sample 3A2ome_FD_182470 | JGI IMG/M metagenome (GOLD analysis project Ga0222420, IMG submission 182470) | Enriched microbial communities from leaf-cutter ant dump, University of Wisconsin, Madison, United States - 3A200A (version 2) | ecosystem: Environmental > Terrestrial > Nest > Insects nest > Nest... | reverse complement strand
CAGTTGCAGGCCGACGTAGCCGAGACCGGCCGCCCAGCGCGCCAGACCGTCCAGGCTGTCGAACGGCGGCGACCCGCCCACGAACTGAGCCAGGAATAGGCCAGGTCCCTTGATCGTCCTCATGGCGCCAGCGTCCTCTCGAATGAATTCAGGCGATATCCGGCAAGGCTTGCTGCGGCTGAAGTTGGTGCGGGCCTTGCGGCAGGAAACCGCTGCGCGTCACCGCGCAGCGGTCCAGTTCGATCTGTCGGCTCAAGCCATTACTTGGTACCGCCCCAACGCTCGGGATAGCCCGGCAGGTCCTGACAGCCGCAGAGGCTGTAGTGGAGCGCCGGCATGCGCGGATCGATATATTTGTCGAGCGTATCCTGGGTGATGGCCGGCTGCGGCAGCACCCACTCGGGACCGGGAACCGGCTTGCCGGCGAGCACGTCGAGCGCGGCGATGATCGGCGTACGCCACTGGTAGGTCGGATAGGACGGAGCGATGGCGGTAAGGCCCTTTTCCTTCCACATGCGCAGGAAGTCCTGCTGGTCCTCGCCGGAGATCACCGGGTAGGGCTGACCGGCGTCGTCGAAGGCTTCGAGGGCGGCGGCGGACGTATCGCCAGCGTCCATCCAGACGGCGTCGATCTTCTCACCGCGGTTGATGTAGTCTTCGACCACCGCCTTGGTCTTCGCCCGGTCGCTGCCGGTGAACTCCGAGCCGATGATGGTGATGCCGGCTTCGTCGAAGATGCGCTTGGCGGCCGAATAGCGCGTTTCCAGCACATCGACGCCTGGCATGATGCGCAGCGCCAGCACCTTGTCGCCCTTCTTGAGCTTGGAGGCGATGAATTCGGCAGAGCTGATGCCGAAGCCGTAGCCACCGACCGGGTGGATGTGAGTGACCGGGCAGGTGGTGGCGACGCCGCGATCGAAGGTGATCACCGGCAGCTTCTGGCAGGCCGCCTCGACGGCCGGCGTAACGGCGGCGGTGGTGTTGGCCGAAACGATCAGGAGGTCGCAATTGCCGCCGCTGACCAGGGACTGGATGTCGGAGATCTGCTTGTCGTCCTTGCCCTCGGCATCGATGATGACGAGATCCTTGATCGCGTCCTTGTGCAGTTCGGCCTCGGCCTTGAAGTTGTTGAGTCCGACGACACGCCAGGGATTGAACAGGCCGGCGTTGGAGAAGCAGATCCGATAGGGGCCTGACTTCTTGAACTTGGCGGTGTCGACCATCGATCCGCCGACATGCTGGGCCCAGGGCTGCCCCTCCGGTCCCTGGGGCGTCATCGCCAGTTGTTCCCGCTGCTTCTGGAATTCGGCGGCGTTGTCGAATTCCTGAGCCACGGCGGGTGCCGCGAGCGTCAGGACCAGAAGGCCGCTGGCGATCTGACCGAGAGTCTTCATTGTCGTTTCCTCCATGTTGCCCGTTGGGACGGGATAAGCAGGCGCCGCCCTCCCAGGTCGGCGCCCGGGGTCACGCGGCGCGGCGGTTACGCCAGACGCTCGCGCCGACGGCGAGAACCAGAATCACGCCTTGAACGCTGTCGCGCAGGGCCTGCGGCAGACCGAGCAGGTTGAGGAGCGTGAACAAGGCGAACAGACTGAGGGCACCGAAGACGGCACCGGTGACCGTGCCCTTGCCGCCGAGCAGTTGGGCGCCGCCGATGACGCAGGAGGCGATCGCCTGCATCTCCATGCCTTTGCCGGCGATGACCGACACGCCGGAGAAGCCGCCGACCAGAATGCCGGCGGTCACGGCGCTGAGCGAAGAGACGACGAACGCGGCGATACGGGTGGTCCGGCAGGGCACGCCGGCGAGTTCGGCCGCCCTTGGATTGTCGCCGAGGGCCAGCGCCCGCTTGCCGAACAGCGTGCCCGAAAGGCCCCACCATCCGAGCGCGGCGACTGCCACCAGCACCATCACGGCGATCGGCAGGTTGCCGAGAAGCGGCACGTCCTTGATCACCAGGCGGCCGATATTGCGGAAATTGTCCGGCAGGTCGCCGCGCGGAGCGCCGCCCGACCAGGAGAGCGCCACGCCGTTGACCAGCAGCATCATGCCGAGCGTGGCGATGATCGACGGCACCTTGAGGAAGGCGACGATCAGGCCATTGGCAAGGCCGATGACAAAACCGACGGCATAGAGCAGCAGGATCACCGCCCAGGTCCGGGACGGATCGCCATTGATCAGGATGGACGCCGCCAGCACCACCAGCGTTACCGTCGAACCGACCGACAGGTCGAAGCCGCCGACGATGATCACGTAGAGCGCGCCGACGGCCAGCACGACCAGCGGCGCGGCGCGACGCAGGAAGTTCATGGCGAGGCCCGGCTCGAGATAGTTGGGTTGGGCCACGGCGATCGCCGCGTAGATGCAGACGAACACCAGGACGCCGATATTGAGCGGCAGCGAACGGCGCCCGCGCGCTGGCAGGAAAGATGAAGCGTTCACGCCACGTGCCCCTTGTTGCGAACCGAATGCACCGCCACCGCGGCGATGACGACCGCACCGCGCAGAACCTGCTTCAGGAAGGCATCGACACCGATCATGTTGAAGGCGCCGTCGAGACAGGCGAACAGCAGCACGCCGGCCACGGTGCCTCCGACCCCGCCGCGGCCACCGGAAAGCGCCGTGCCGCCGATCACCACCACGGCGATCGATTCAAGATCGTAGATGCCGTCGCGGCCGATCCACGGCGTGCCCGATTGCAGACGGGCGGCGAGATAGAGGCCGGCAATGCCGGCGAGCGTGCTGCAGGCGACATGGGCGGCGAGCAGGTAGCGCTCGGTGCGGATGCCGGCGAGGCGGGCGCCGGTCGGGTTGCCGCCGACGGCGAACAGTCGGGCGCCGAACAGCGTCCGGTTGAGAGCGAAGCCAGAGACGACGGCGAGCAGCACGAACAGCAGGATTGCCCAGGAGACGCCGAACAGACCGCCGTAGGCGAGCGTCAGGAAGCCGGGCGCCACGGCTCCGGGCAGGTAGGTGAAGGCCGCCGCGAGCACCCCCTGGACGATCAGGCCGGTGCCGAGGGTGGCGATCAGCGAGTTGATCCCCCAATAGGCGACAAGCAGGCCGTTGACGAGGCCGAGGGCGACCGACAGCGTCAGGCAGGCGACGACCGCCGGCAGCATCATCGCCGGATTTCCGCTCATCAGGAAGGAGGCGAGCACGGCCACCGCGCTGATCAGCGCGGCGACCGACAGGTCGATCGACGCCACCAGAATGACGAAGGTCTGGCCGAGCGCGACGAGGCCGAGGGCCACCATGCGCTGGATGAGGCCGACGATACCATCGAAGGAAAGCTGCGACACCTGACCGGTGAACAGGGCCGCCCCGACATAGATGGCCACGGCGATCACCGAGAGGATCGCGGCGATCGGCCAGCCGCTTCTGGTCCGCGCCGGGACCGGCTGGAATGTCGTGGTCATGCCGGATCTCCCTGCGCCTGCTTCAGATGTCCGAGACCGAGCGACAGGTGCATCACCGCTTCCTCCGTTGCCCCGCGCGACAATTCGCCGGCGATGCGGCCCTGATGCATCACCACCAGACGGTCGCTGATGCCGATCAGTTCGGGCAGTTCCGAGGACACGACGACGATCGCGTTGCCGGCGTCGGCGAACTTGCGCATCTCCTTGTAGACCGCCGCCTTGGCGGCGACATCGATGCCGCGTGTCGGCTCGACGAACACCAGCAGCCGGCAGGATTGCGCCAGCCAGCGACAGAGGATCACCTTCTGCTGGTTGCCGCCCGACAGGGTCGATACCGGCTGGCCGAAGTCGGCGGCACGGACGTCTCCGGCGGCAAGCGCCGGGTCGATGGCCCGCGTGGCGAAGCGGCCCCGGCCAGGCACCGACAGGAGAGGCTGGGTGGCATGGAGCGCCAAGAGCGCATTGTCGCGAACCGATTGGTTCATCGCCAGCCCCTCGCCCTTGCGGTCGCTCGGCAGGTAGCCGATGCCGTCGGCGATGGCCGCCCGCGGCGACCGGAGGGCGGCGGCGCTGCCGGCGATCCGTACTGCGCCGCGAACGAAAGGCAGATCGCCGGTAATGGCTCGGGCGAGTTCGGCCTTGCCGGAATCCTCGAGCCCGCCGACGCCGACGATCTCGCCGGTGCGAACCTCGAGATCGATGCCGTCGAGCACGGCGTTACCACCGTGCTGGACCGAGAGGATGGTATCGCCGGTCGCGACGGTGCCGGCGTCGGGATAGAAGTCCCTGAGGTCACGGCCGACCATGGCGGTGACGATGGCGCCGAGGTCCACCTCCGCCCGCGTCCGCGTCCACACCCTGGCGCCATCCTTCAGCACCGAGACGCGATCGGCGAGCGTCATCACCTCTCTCAGGCGGTGGGAGATGTAGACGATCGCCGTACCCGCCGCGCGAAGGTCGAAAAGGAGGTCCATCAGGCGCTGGGCGTCGCGTTCGTCGAGAGCGGCCGTCGGCTCGTCGAGGACGAGGATGCGGGCGTCGAGCAGCAGGCCCTTGGCGATCTCGACGATTTGCCGGGACGCGATGGAGAGGCCCGAGACCGGTGCGTCGGCGTCGATGGCGCTGCCGACCCGCCTCAGGATTTCCGTGGTCTTCGTCCGCATGCGCTCGCGGTCGAGAATACCGTGGCGGGCGATCTCGACTCCCAGGAAAACATTCTCGGCAACCGAGCGGTGCGGCAGCAGACTGAGTTCCTGGTGAATGACGGCGATGCCGGCGGCCCGGGCTTCCTGGGGATGGCGGAACCGCACGGGCCGGCCGCCGAGGCGGATCTCGCCGGCATCGGGACGGTAGTTGCCGCCGAGCACGTTCATCAGCGTCGACTTGCCGGCGCCGTTCTCACCGCAGATGGCGTGGATCTCGCCGCGCCGGCAGTCGAAGTCGACGCTGGAGAGCGCGCGTACGCCGGGAAAAACCTTGGTGATCCCCGTCATGTCGAGGGCGAGGTCGGTGGTTGTCATCCCGCTAGGACCCGTTCGCCGGCCGCGCGCCACTCTTCCCGGATGAAGGCGACGCCGCGGCGGTAGAGTTCGTCGGTGCTGTCGAAAAGATTGCGCCAGACGCGGGTGGCCCCGGCGATCTCGGGAACGGCGCGGCTGAAGGCTTCGATGGTCATCCAGCCGTCGTAACCGCTCCGCCTTACCGCGTCGAAATGGGCGGCAAAGGGAACGTGGCCGGTGCCGGGAATGCCTCGATCGTTTTCGGAGACGTGATAGTGATTGACGTGCCGGTGGAAGCGCTCGTAGGTCGCGACCGGATCCTTCTCCTCGATGTTGGCGTGGAAGGTGTCGTAGAGGACGCCAAAATTGGGGCGACCGACCGCCTCGCTGATCGCCGCCGCCTCGGCAATGGTCGACGTCAGGTAGCATTCGAAGCGGTTCAGAGCTTCGATGGCGATGCGGATGTTGGCGCCGGCGGCCTCGTCGGCCAGGGCCTGCATGGCCTCGACGCACCAGGCTCGCTCGGCCTCCGTCGCGGCTTCGCCGGTAAAAAAGCCAACAGGCGTATGCACCGGGCCGGCAATCACTTCGCCGCCGAGGGCGGCGGTGCAATCGACCAGCCAGTGTTGCCGCTCGCGGGCGGCGGCGCGAACGGCCGGATCCTTGCTGATCGGGTTGGCCTCCGGCACGGCGATGGCGGCGACGCCGGCGGCAAGGCCGATATCGGCGAGCATGCGACCGATTTCGGCATAGGTGGCTGGAGTGCCGCCGAACATCGGGACTTCGACGGCATCGAAGCCGAAGGCCTTGAGCTTCTCAAGCCGCGGATAATCGTCGGGACGAATCTCGGCGCCAAGAATGAGCAGGTTGATGGCGACTTTCACTTGAGGACCTCCCGGAGCCAGGCTTGTTTCCCGCCGAGCGGGACCGCCATGTTGGAAAGAGCCTCCCACAGATCGTCCGGGGTGGCTTCCATGAGAGCCAAGTGGTAAATTTCTTAAGTGTGTCGCGCCGGGAGGAGGCTGGGACAACCGTGAACGAGCATCTCAAATCCACGCATCTGGGCGGGCGTCCGTCGATTTTCCGCAATCCGGGCTCGCTTCTCTACGCCGACAACTGCCGCGGCCTGCAGGCCGCCGCTCGCCGCGGCGAGGTCGAACTGCACGCCTGGACGCGCGGCAGCTACCCCGGCGATCCCCTGGGAAGCCGGCTGCCGGGCATCTGCACGGTCGGCTTCTGGGATGCCCGCCACAGTCAGGACTGGGGTCTCGGGCGCCACTGCAACGAAGGTTTCAAGATCGCCTATCTGGCTCGCGGACGGCTGGATCTCGTCGTCGACGACGTTCCCTTCAGTTTCGAGCAGGGCCAGTTCATCGTCATCCGTCCCTGGCAGCTCCACTCGATCGGCAATCCGACCGTCGGATCGAGCCGCCTCCTCTGGATCATCCTCGACGGCGGCCTGCGCCGGCCCAGCGAGGACTGGCACTGGCCGGAGTGGATGGTCCTCTCGTCGGAGGAGGCCGACCGACTGGGCCGGCTGCTGACGCAGAACGAACAGCCGTTGTGGGACGGCGGCGCCGATCTCCGCCGCGCCTTCGAGGCCGTGCCGCCGATCCTGCTCGGCCACGAGCCGCAGAGCGGCGAAACCCGGCTCAAGGTGGCAATCAACTCGATCATGCTGAGCCTGCTCGACCGCCTCGTCGAACATGAGCCCAAGCTCGACCCGTCGTTGTCGTCGTCTCAGCACACGGTGGCGATCTTCCTGCGCCGCCTCGTCTATGCGCTCGACCAGGACTGGACGCTGGAGACGATGGCCGAGGAATGCGGCCTGTCGCGCACCCGCTTCGCCGAATACTGCAAGCGGCTGACCAACATGGCGCCGATGCAATATCTTCAGAACCTGCGGCTGGAGCAGGCGCGCCGGCAGCTCATCAACGAAAGCGCATTGAGCGTAACCGAGGTGGCCTTCGCCTGCGGATTCAATTCGAGCCAGTATTTCTCGAGCGCTTTCCGCAAGCGCTTCGGCCTGTCGCCGACCAAAATCCGACCACCGGAGAGGACCCAGGATTCGGACGGGAACGGCCGGTCGTTACCGGGTCAGCAGGAAACGCCAGGCCTGGAGTCGTGCGCGGTTCGTCCGGCTGATGAAAGCGTCGCGTTCTTGCCAGCCAGATGAGCTGACGGCAAGGCGAAGGGCAGTCTGGAATTCGCCGATGCCGCGATGGTGGCGGGACCGCTGCCGGACGCAGCTTACCGCCCCGATCTCTTGTCCGACGACGCAGGAACGGTTCTGGCGATTGCGGCCGGCCAGCGGTCGAGTTGCATGGGATGACATCAACGGAGAGCAGCCCCGATCCGTGCGATGCCACGCTTGCCTCGCTGTCGAGCGAGCCTGCTATTGACGGGTCCCGGAGAGCGGCCGATAGCCTGCCGCTGGCGCGGCCTTTTGCGCCACAGGCCGCGCTGTATCTCGATGGGCACTGGCGATCGACGCTCATGCTGCGTCCGACGACCGGAGCAGCGCCATCCGTTACCGCCCGTGATCACGCGTCCCTTGAAACGGAAAGGACCCGCAATCGACCGTATGATCGGCTTTGAATCCTAGCGGGGGACGTAGCCGGAAAGCCGCGAGATCTCGTCGGCCGTGGCTATGACGAGCGGGGCGAAGGAGAAGAGCCGGTCGTCGGTCATCCGGCTTGACGGTCCGGAGGCGCTGACCGCCGCGAACACCCGTCCGGTGACGTTGCGGATGGGCGCCGCGATGCAGCGGATCAGCGGTTGGTGTTCGGCGTTGTCTATGGAATAGCCCCGCCGACGCGTTGCCTCGAGATCCGCGGCCAGGACGTCCGGATCGGTAATGGAGTTCGGCGTGAATGGCCTGAGGCCACCGCGCACGATCTTGGCCACGACGCTGCTGTCCTGGTAGGCAAGCACCGCCTTGCCGACTCCGGTGCAATAGGCCGGCGAGATCGACAGGGCGGTCGTCCAGTTCACCCGGCCGCTGCCCGGCTCAATATGCTCGACCGAAATGACGTTGGTGCCATCGAAGACGCAGAGGTGCGAGTCCTCGCCCGTCGTATCCATCAGCCGCTGCACCAGATGCCGCGACCGCGAGAAGATGTCGAGATTGGCGAGCACGATACTGCCGAGTTCGAACAGGCGGATGCCCATGCGATAGCGGTCCCGCTCGTGGTCCTGCTCGAGAAGTTTCACTTCCCTGAGCGAGGTGACAAGCCGATGGGCCGTGGTCTTGGGTATGCCGCAGCGCACGGCGATGTCATTGAGCGTGAGAGACTGCTCGTAGACGGAGAAGCAGTCGAGCACCGCCATCAGTTTCTGCATCGACTTCAGCGAACCACGGTCGTCGCTTCTCTTCTTTGGCGGGCCTCTGTCGGCGGCCGGCTCGGCAGTCATGTCTTGTCGTTCGGCTGTGGTTTTCATGGTGTCGTTCCGTGCCCACGGTCTCTGTGCGGTCCCGCCGGGGATCGCGCTTGTCATAGCGTTAAATCGTAGTGAGGCCGATTGACAAGCGATAACCCGCGTTCTAGAAGATTATTCCGAATAGCGGAATAATAATCCGCAAACGAGAGCGGCAATGTCAATTCCCGACTATGAACGCCAAGTGCGGTTCCAGGCGACGCGGGCTCCTCCTGCCGGCCCGGCTGCCGAACCGAAGGCGCGCCGGACGAACAAGTTGAACGGTTCTGAGGTCTCGTTCGGGTAAACATCATTCATGACATGAATAGACTCTATGGAGGAAAACGTGACTGGGTCCAACAAACAGCGGGATGAGCTTAATGAGAAACTCCGGTCGAACAAGCCGACCTATGGTGTAACGCTCTATAGCGGCAGCTGTGCCGGCGTCGAAATCGCTGCCAACTGGGGGCTGGATTTCGCCTTCATCGATGCTGAGCATACGCCGGTCAATATTGACTCGCATATGGAGAAGCTGGTTCTGGCTGCTCGGGTTGGCGGCATCGCTCCGCTGGTGCGCGTGCGCGGCACCAACGAATGGGATATTCGCAAGACGCTGGAGATTGGCGCCGCCGGCGTCATCATTCCGCAGGTCGGGTCCGCCGCCGAGGCGCGGCAGATCGTCCGCGCCGCCAAGTTCCCGCCGCTGGGGCGGCGCGGCGGCGACGCTTCGGTCCGTTCTGCCGGCTTCGCTGGTCCGGGATTCCAGTGGTCAAGCTATATGGAAAGCGAGAATAACAACACCCTCGTCATTCCGATGGCCGAGAGCTATGAGTTCTTCGACAACATAGACGAGATTCTGGACGTCGAAGGCATTGATGTCATTAACTTCGGTCCGGCGGATTATTCTATCTCCCGCCGGATTTCCATCGACTATTCCATGTCGAACCCGGAAGTGAACGACAAGCTCGACGAGCTTATCGAGAAGTGCCACGCCCGCGGCATCAAGGTGATGGCGCCCTGCATCCCGCCCGACAAGGATAGCGCCCGGCGTCTCGCTCAAAAGGGCGTCGACATGATCATCATGGGCAACGACATCATGTTCCTCAACCAAGGTTTCCGCGCCGTTCGCGCTGCGCTCGACGGCTGATACCGGCACCGTCTTCCGGAAGATGGAATGCGGGATCTGAAATTCGACAGGAGCGGCCAGCACCGCCGCTCCTGAAGGGAATTCTTTGTGCCTTGGCGGAAGACGGGACGAAACCCGATCGCGCCACGGATCGACAGCCAAATCAACGGGATGGCTTCAAATGACCGATATCTTCAGCGTAAAGGACCGCATTGCGGTGGTGACCGGCGGCCTTGGCCAGCTTGGAACGCAATTCAGCAAGTCGCTTGCCGAGGCGGGCGCCAAGGTGGCGATCTTCAGCCGGCGTGAGTTCAGCCGCGAGCAGATCGCCGAGAAGTTCCCCGGTCTCGAGGATCGCATTCGCGTCTATGTCGCCAGCGTCACCGACAAGGCGGCGCTTCAACAGGCCACCGACCGGCTGATCGCCGACTGGGGCGTGCCGCACATCCTGGTCAACAACGCCGGCATCGATTCCAAGCCTTCCGGCTCGGCCGATCAGAACAGCCCGTTCGAGATCTATCCCCAGGAATACTGGAACGAGATCATCGACACCAATCTGACCGGCGTCATGCTGTGCTGTCAGGTGATCGGGTCTCCCATGGCGGCGGCCGGTCGCGGTTCGATCATCAACGTCGGTTCGATCTACGGCATCGTGTCGCCGAACCAGGCTCTCTACGCCTACCGCGAGAAGCGCGACGGCAAGCCCTTCATCAAGGCGATCTCCTATGCCGCATCCAAATCGGCCCTGGTCAACCTGACGCGTTATCTCGGCACTTACTGGGCCACCAAGAAAGTCCGCGTCAATCTGATCTCGTTCGGCGGCGTCAAGACCGCCAACTTCGACAAGGAATTCATCGACGCCTTCCTCGAGCGCGTGCCGATGCGCCGGCAGGCCGAGATCGACGAGTACAACGGCGTCATTCAGTTTCTGGCGTCGGATGCCTCGTCCTACATGACGGGCTCGAACGTGGTGGTCGACGGCGGCTTTACCGCCTGGTGAGCCGCCCGCGGCGCGCCGCGGGGCCGCATCTCCTCCCCCCCGCAGACGGGACGGACGCTTTGCCGACCGAGGGATTGCCGGCGAAGATATCCTTCCCGCCCAATCGGCCCCGCGGCGACTGCCGGACCCCCAGACAAATTCATCGAAGGCAGACATCAATGACAAAGTTCAACTACGACGATACCGATTGGGACGCGATCGGGCGCCTGTCGAAATGGTACTCCGGCGACGTGCACGACAGCCTCGAGCAGCTTGGCGGCCGCGGGTATCTGTCGGGCATCTCCCTTCAGGGGGCGTTGAAGGCCGGCGAGGTGGTCTGCGGGCCGGCAGTGACCGTCCAGTTTGCACCGAGCCAGCGGCGCAACCAGCCGCAGGACGTCTACCACAACGCCATCGACACCGTACCCAAGGGTGGCATTCTGGTGGTGGACTCGAGCTGCGCCGAGGGCTCCTGTTCGGGCGAACTGATGTCGACCGGTGCCAAGACCGCCGGCGCCGCCGCCACTATCGTCAACGGCACGGTGCGCGACCTCGCCCAGGTGCGGGCGCTCGGCTATCCGCTGTTCGGCCGTGGATCCAGCCCGGTGTCGGTCTCCGGCAAGATGGAGCCGAAGGCCTCGCAGGTCGAACTGGTGATCGGCGGCATTCGGATCGCGCCGGGCGATGTCGTCTTCGCCGATATCGACGGCGTGGTGGTCATCCCCAAGGCGATGGTCAAGGCCGTGGCCGACAAGGCCGACGAGGTCGGCGCCATGGAGGGAGCCGCCCGCGACCGCATCCTGAGGGGGGAACGCCTGCAATCGGTCTGGCCGGTCGACTCATCCTACAACTGATCCGGCGGGCACCTGGGCGATCAACGTCCATGCAGCGCTTGAACGGCCGAAACAAATTCCTATAGTGAGCCAGCAACGACAAGTCAGCGAGGCTGGGGCGATGCCCCGGCCTTGATTTTTGGCGTGCTGCAAAGACGGTTTCGATCGAAATCGCCACGGCATGCGGGCGACGGAATACGAGAATTGCGGAGTCCTGTTCCCAAGGGCGTTCTCGCCCCCCTGACCACGCCTTTCGATCGGCAGGGCGAGATCGACGACGAGGCCTTCAGAGCGGAGATCGAGTGGCTGCTGGCCTGCGGCGTCGACGGGGTCGTCGTCGGCGGCAGCACGGGCGAGGGTTATGCCCTGTCGCCGGCCGAGATCGAGCGCCTCGTCGCCATGGCCATAGAAGTGGTTCCGCGGGGAACTGCCGTGGTGGCCGGCATCATCGCCGACAGCACGCGCGAGGCAGTGGCGGTTGCCAGCAGTCTCGGCCGTTATCCCCTGGCGGCGGTGCAGGTAACGCCGCCGCACTACATTTTCACGCCGAACGACGATGAGATGGTGGACTTCTATACCGCGGTGGCGTCGTCGGCGTCGGCCCCGGTGATCATCTATAACGTCATTCCCTGGCTGCAATTGGCCCCGGCTCTCATCGCCCGCATCCTCGATGCCCATGCCGGCGTCGTCGCCGTCAAGCACAGCCGGAAGAGCATTGACGCCTATCGCGAACTGGTCGGCTGCGTCGGGGCGGAACGGGTGATCGCGGCCATCGATAATCAGCTCGCCGATTGTTATGCCATCGGTGCAACCGGTTCGATCGCCGCCATCACCGCCGCGGCGCCAGCGGAAAGCGCGCGCCTGTTCAAGGCGGTTCACGCCGGGGACCCGATCGCCGAGCCGATTGCCGCGTTTCTTGCCGATCTGTGGAAGGTGGTCGGCGGGGCAAATCTGCCGGCCCGCGTCAAGGCGGCGCAGATGATCCAGGGGTTGCCGGCCAGCCATGCGCGGGCGCCGATGCGCGATGCGTCGGAAGCGGAGCAGGCGGCCATCGCCGGCGTTTTGCGGCAATGGTCCGCCGAAAAGGATGCTCTTCCGTCGGTTTGAGACCGTGCGCCCTTTAGTCGGCCGCCCGGAAAAGACGGCGCCGGCGCGACAATCGCGCCGGCACTCTATTCATTTGAGATTGGGGGCGATGAAGCTTCTGAGTTCCGGCGTCTTCGGCGCCGAGAACAGGTCCTCCGACCGTCCTTCCTCCCAGATCTGGCCTTTGTACATGAACACCGTGCGGTTGGCGACCTGACGGGCGAAGCCCATCTCGTGCGTCACCAGGATCATGGTCATTCCGGCCGCCGCCAGTTCGGCGATCGTCTTCAGAACTTCGCCGGTCAGCTGCGGGTCGAGCGCCGAGGTGACCTCGTCGAACAGCATCACCTTCGGCTTCATGGCGAGCGACCGGGCGATGGCGACGCGCTGTTGCTGACCGCCGGAAAGCTCGTCCGGATAGGCACCCACCTTGTCGGCGAGCCCGACCTGCTTCAGCACCATCTGGGCGGTTTCCCAGGCTTCCTGCTTCGGCACGTTCTTGACGACGCGCGGCGCCAGCATGATGTTTTCGGCGACGTTGAGATGCGGAAACAGGTTGTAGCTCTGGAACACCATGCCGACCTCCTTGCGCAAGCTGCGCAGGCTATGGGTTCCCGGCTCGATCCTGTGGCCGACGATGTCGATGCTGCCGCCCTGGATCTGCTCGAGGCCGTTGATGCAGCGAAGCATCGTGCTCTTGCCGGACCCGCTCTGACCGATGACGGCAACGACATCCCGAGGTTCGACCGACAGGTTGATGCCATCGAGCACGCACAGTGCGCCGTAGCACTTCTTGATGTTGTTAAGTTGAACTGCGGGCACGTTTGCCTCCCTGGAGGTACTCGCTGTAATAGGACAACGGATAGCAAATGATGAAATACATGGCTGCGACCGTGAGGAAGACCTCGAACGGCTGGAAAGTCATGTTGTTGAGCAGTTGGCCGGCGCGCGTAAGCTCGACGAAGCTGATCAGCGCCGTCACCGAGGTGTTCTTGACGATCTGCACCAGGAAGCCGACGGTGGGGCCGAGCGAGATGCGGAAGGCCTGCGGCAGGATGACGTAGCGCAGCTTCTGCGGCGTCGACATGGCAAGGGCGTCGGCGGCTTCCCATTGCTGCTTGGGGATCGCCTCGATGCAGCCGCGCCAGATGTCCGCGAGGAAGGCCGTGGCGTAGAGCGTCAGGGAGATGACGGCGGCGGCGAGCGGCGGGAAGTAGTAGCCGAGGAAGCTAAGACCGTAATAGGCCAGGAACAGCAGGATCAATAGGGGCGTTGCCTGAACCAGCTCGATATAGCCGGCGATCAGCAGCCGGACCGGTTTCGGGCCGAGCACCCGCAACAGGGCGAAGATCAAGCTGAAGATGCCGGCGGCCACGAAGGTCGATGCCGAGAGGATCAGGGTCCAGAGCGCTCCATGCAGCAGGATGGGCAGACTGGAAAAGCCGAAGGACTGGATCATGCTTCAACCCTCTCCTGGCCATGGGGCAGGGCGCCGGCGATCTGGAAGCGGGCCGGATCCTTGCGGTGGAACAGCCAGAGCGAGATCAGCCAATAGGTGAATCGGAAGACGAAGGTCAGCGTCACGTAAATCGCGCCGGCCACCAGGAAGGTCTCGAGGCTGCGGAAGGTGAGCGACTCGACCTTCGAGGCGGCGAGCGTCAACTCGTTGGCGGAAATGGCGCAGACCACCGAACTGCCCAACAAGGTCAGGGTCAGCTGGCCGGTCAGTGCGGGGAATACCACCTTGAGAGCAGGCACGATCACCACGTAGCGGATGGTCTGCAGGCGCGTCAGTCCGAGCGCCAGTCCAGCCTCGATCTGCGATTTGGGGATGGCGAGAAAGCCGGCGCGGAAGATCTCGGCCGAATAGGCGCCGAGGTTGAAGGATATCGCGATGATGGCCGATGTATCCGCCGACAGTCGCAGGCCGATGTAGGGCAGGCCGAAGAAGAACAGGAAGACCTGAACCAGCAGCGGCGTGTTGCGGATGATTTCGATATAGGCGACGGCGATCCGGTCGAGCCAGCGTGGTCCCTCCACGCGGATGATCGCGACCGCCAGGCCGATGGCGAGGCCGATCACGATGCCCTGTCCGGACAGCAGTATCGTGTTGATGGTGCCGTCCACGAATTCCGGCGCTCGGTCCAGTACCGGACCGAAGTGCATTTGATATGCCATGTTGAACCTATGAGCGAAAAGGCGGGGCGGGAGCCCGGCCCGAGGGCCGGGCGAGAGATCGCCGGCGGCGAGGGCGGTCCGACCACCGCCGCCTCAGCGGTCTCAGAACGTCGGCAGCTTGCCGCCCGGAATGGGGACGCCGACCCACTTCTCGTGCAGCGCGCCGAGGCGTCCGCTCACTTCTTCGTAGTAGATGAAGTTATTGAGCCACTGATGCAGCTGGGTGGCATCCTTGCGGACGGCCATCGACCAGTAGAGGGTGAACAGCGGCACGTCGGACTTCACTTCGAGATCGGTGAGGTTGCGCTTCTTGATCACGTCGGCGGCGACCGTGGCGACGGCGGCGGTGGCGTCAACCTGGCCGGAGATCAGCGCCTGCATGGCCAGGGCATCGTCGTCGAAGCGGACGACTTCCAGACCCTCGACGCCGAGATTGCTGACCGCCACGTCCTGCGTGCTGCCCTTGGGCACCGACACGCGCTTGTTGGCGAGATCGTCGATCTTGGTCAGCGGCATGCTCTTGTTGGCCACGAAGCGCATATCGTAGGCGCCATAAGGGTTGGTCATCAGGAACAGCTTGGCCCGCTCCGGGGTGGCGGTCATGTGGGCGATCAGCATGTCGACGCGGCCGGATTCCAGGGCGGCGGCACGGGAAGCGTTGTTGACCGGCACCAGCTCAAGCTCGACCTTCAGGTTCTGGGCGACGTCGCGGGCGAGGTCCACCAGAAAACCGTCGGTATTGCCGCTGCTGTCCACGGTGTCGTAGGGCGGAATGCCCGTCAGAACGCCGATGGTGATCTTTCCCTTGCTGTCGATATCGGAGATGCTCTGCGCCGCCACCGTTCCGGCGCTCATCGCGGTGACCGCAGCGGCCACCATCGTGCCGCCGACCATGGCGCCAAGATACTTCAGCACACTTTTCATCTGGATAACCTCCCTCAGATTTTATCGTCCATGCATTTCAGTCGGCGTTTCGTGGAGCCGTTGGACCAGGTGATGGATCGATGCGGCTAGAATAAGTTCTGATTACCGGATGTCAATTCCGAAAAACGGAATTGACGGAATTTGATCGACAGGCTGGCTGGCGGCAACGACTGATTGCCTCGACCGGAAAATGGCTACCTCGGACGAGGGGCGGTCGCCGGATGGACCCTTCTCGAGCACCCCCAAGGCAATGCTTTCGGTTGCACAGACGGAAATCCATTCCGTTCTCGTTAGGCAGTCGAACCGCCCTCCACCTTTCGTCTTGGCGACGAGAGCTGAAAAACCGTCCTCCCGCGCTTCCGTGTGTCATTGCCGTCCGAGAGGGCGACATCGCCGGTCTGTCCCGTGGAGCGTGATCTCTCCGAACGCTCGGATCAGGTGAAAGCTCCGACACCGGCCGCCGCCCTCTCCGGGCGCCGCATCGCGAGTACCTGCCATCGGCGAATGACAGGCTCAGGCCCCGTGTCATCGGGATCCATTCGACTTTCGTCTAATCAGCAAAACGGCCGGCTTGCGAGACGCGCTGTTTGTGCATATCACTTGCTACCACGATGTAGCAAATAAGACTGACCCCATATCCCGCAGGCCGAAGGCCGGCTTTCGAACCGATTTCGGCTGAAACAGCCGACGACAAAGGAGGAAACGATGGGTATTCATGTCACATTGCCGGTAGAGCCGGCCCTGCTGAAGCCGGCTCCCGACGAGGTGCTGTTCGTCACCAATGCCGACCTCCGCGAGAGCGCCAACGTCGAATGCTGGCCGGTCGAGGCCAAGTACGAAACCCTGCTCGAAAAGGCGCTCGCCTCGCTTGGCCGCAAGGCGCGCCGCGCTCACCCGATCAAGGCCGACAAGGGGCACGGCTTCATCGCCAGCCAGCGCGAGGGCTCGGATATATTCGCGACGATCGATCCCGACGCGCCGGTGATCGTGCTGCTGACCGCCTGGCAGTATTCGCACCATATCGCGCCGTCGCTCGCTACCCATCGTGGCCCGGTGCTGCTGCTCGCCAATTTCGACGGTACCTGGCCGGGCCTCGTCGGCATGCTATGCATGGCCGGCTCGCTGACGGCGCTTGGCCGTGGCTATTCGCGCCTGTGGTCGGAGAATTTCGACGACGACTTCTTCCTCTCCGGCCTGAAGTCCTGGTTGGAAACCGGCTCGGTCGAGCACGATCTTTCCTATCTCACCGACGTCACCGCCGATCATCCGGTGATGAAAAGCGAAGCCGGCAAGGTCGGCGCCGCCGTCGGCGCCTGGTCGCTGCGGCACAAGGAGATCCTCGGCCTGTTCGACACGCTGTGCATGGGCATGATGAACGGCGTGTTCCCGCAGAAGGCGCTCTGCGACATCGGCATGCCGCTCGAAAGCCTGTCGCAGTCCGACCTGCTGGTCGAGATGTCGAAGGTGCCCGACGCGCTCAGGGAGGAGTGCGTCGCCTGGTACGAGAAGCGCGGCATGAAGTTCCGCTTCGGTACCGACGGCGCCCGCGAACTGACGCGCGAGCAGGTCAAGGAGCAGTGTGCGATGATGATCGCGCTGGCCCGTTACGCCGAACGCTTCGGTCTCTCCTGTGTCGGCGTCCAGTACCAGCAGGGCCTCGCCCGGTCCTGCGCCGCGTCCGACTTCGCCGAGGGCGCCGTCGGTTCGGCCGAGCGCTTCCCGATCCCGGCCGAGGACGGCCATATCATCCGGGACGGCAAGCCGATCACCTGCGCCAACGAAGTGGACATGGGCACGGCCATTCCGCAGACCATGATGTTCCGCCTGCTCGACAGCCTGGGGCTGCCTTCGGAGACGACGCTGCACGACATCCGCTGGGGCAGCGACTGGAACGGCGAATTCGTCTGGGATTTCGAGATCTCCGGCGCGGTGCCGTTCGGCCATCTCAAGGGCGGTATCGCCGGCGCCACCGGCTATCGCCAGCCGGCCATGTATTTCCCCAAGGGCGGTTCGACCATCACCGGCCAAGGCAAGGCGGGGCGCCTGCTGTGGGCGCGCGCCCACTACGAGGGCACGTCCGTCATCATGCAGATCGGCACCGGCCACGCCATCGAACTGCCGGAGGCGGAGTTCGAGCGGCGGCGCAAGGCTACCTGCTACGAGTGGCCGCTCTTGAATGCGGTGCTCGATGGCGTCGGCCGTGACGATCTGATGGCCGGCCACCAGTCCAACCACGTCAGCCTCGCCTATGTCGACGAGGACAGGCTCGCCGAGGTGCTCAAGGCTTTCGTCGCCCAGGCGATCACCCAGAACATCAAGGTTCAGGTGGCCGGCGACGCCCGCAAGCTGCTCTGACGGATCAGGCCCCGCGCTCGCCATGGGCGCGGGGCCGCCTTTGCATTCGCCTTTGTCGGAACGAGGAGTATAAGCGCCCTCAGTCCTGCCGCCGGAAACGCCTGCCGGCGGACGCCCCGCGAGATGGAGCTTGGCGAGACCGTGGTGACGCCCCCCGATCCGAACAGACCTGCCTCCACCCCAATGACGCTCGACGAGGTGGCGGCGGCCACCGGTTTCTCGCGCACCACGGTCCGCTTCGTCGTCAACGGCCAGGCCGAGCGCTATCGGATCAAGGCGCAGACGCGAGACCAGATCGAACAGTTCATCCGAGAGCACGGCATCGTCATCGATCGCACGGCGCGCAGCCTGCGCCTGCAGCGCTCGGACGCCATCGGCCTCGTGCTGCCGGACCTCGCCAATCCCTTCTTCGCCCATCTGACGGCCGCGCTGGAGGATCTCTGCCACGCGGCCGGGCTCGTCCTGCTCACCACCTCCTCGCACGACGATCCGGCGGGCGAGGCGAGGGCGGTCACGCGCCTTCTGGAGCGCGGCGTCGATGGCATGGTGATCGCGCCCTGTTCACCGAGGATCGCCCTTCCACCGAGCGGCGGCCGCAGGTCCTGCGCCGTCGTCATGACCGACCGCGCCTTTCCCGGCCAGCCTTATCCCGTGGTGGTGACCGACAATGAGGCCGCCGGACGTCGACTCGCCGACATTCTCCTTGCCGAGCGGGGTGACGCCGTCTTTCTCGCCGCCAGCCGATGGCTGCCCAGCATCGAGGAGCGCATTCGCGGCTTTCTCTCGGCATGCAGCAAGTATGGATTGGACGATGCGGAAGCTCGCGTCTTCAGCTCGGAGAGCGACGATGTGGCCGCCGGCCGGCGGCTGATGGAACAAGCGATAACCAATCGGGGCGGTCTGCCCAGAGCCTTCGTGTGCTCTTCGTTGCTGGTGTTCGAGGGCGCGCTTCAGGCAATCGGAGTCCGGAACGGCCGGTTGCCACCGGACCTTCTGCTGGGCACCTTCGACCACCATCCGTTGCTGGAGTTCTTGCCCAACAGGGTTGTCTCCGCGAGACAGGACGAGAAGGCGATCGCCAGAACAATCTTCCGCTGCCTGACTGATCAGCTGAAGAATAGGCCGGTTCATGCCGAACGCTTGGTGGTCGAAGGCCATATATGGCGTAACGGTAATCTTGATGATAGATAATGAGAAAAGATAGGCTCCGGTGGAAGACGATTCGTGATCTTCGGGGAATTCCGGCAGCCTATTCAAATTAGACGATTTCTATACGGATATATATAGAAACGAATTCGATTGCCTGATTTACTGATTGCATGCTCATGTACACGAGGCCATGCGTCGCGAGTTGAGGGCATATTCTGACCGGCAACCGACGCTCTCGTGTCGCAGCTGAAGCCTGCATGTCCGACAGACGGAACAGTATCCGCTTCAGCCACTCGCCGGTGGATAGCCGCGATCAGTCCATCGCTGACCGGCGCGTCATGAACGGATTCCGGGCCATCAAGGGAGCGCCGCCAGTTTCGACGTCGATGCGAGCCGCGCCATGCCGGATTGACGACGGCGGCATGTAGCTCCCGAGCTGGATCGATGGCGACAGGTTCTCCAACGACGCTGTCGGCCGTTTGCCACCAGCTCCTGGTATTAGCATTTCGGCTAATGCTTCGGTCAGGAACGACCGGAGTAGCAGCCGTCGCGAGAAAGGCCCGAACCAACGTGCCGAGTCTGGAATTCTTCAAGGCTTTCCGGACATTGTCGACTGCCCTGCGTCCGAGTACGGCGACGCACGCTTCGGCTTCCGCCCTTCCAGATGATCGGCGCATCCCTATCTTGGCGTGGCAGTCGAAACCTCTCCAGACTGGTCAAGAATTCATAACTTCTTGACGTGATAAAGTATTGATGCCAAAATTCCTTTCACAAGAGAGTAAACGTTTACGTTGACTCTGCCTTGGAGGAAATGAGGCGGTAGATCAACGCAAGCGCATCGCGCCAAATGGGAGGAATACAGCTTAGGCGCGAGCCCCTAGAGCGAAGACATGACGAACGGCAAGGCGCTGCTGTGCTCTGCCGACAGGTTGAGGTTGTCTTAAATTCAAAGAGCTTCCGGCGCGATGCGTGTCGGCATGGAAGAGACTTGTACCCCTTTCTGAAAAAGGGGCGACTGCGTTGGGCCAACCCGCCCCAGCCCGAGTTGGGACCGGTGGACTGGTTGGCCCCATTCCGAACACCGCCTGAAAGACTGAAAACGCCTGCAATCGCCACCGAGAAGGGCGAAGAAGACGCGGCACCCCGAGAGAGAAAACGTTTACTCGATCAGTGTGCCCAAGGAGGAGACGAGCATGGCCGAGCCGATCACCATCAAGGACATCGCCAACCTCTGCGGCGTCTCGATCGCCACGGTGTCCCGCGTGGTCAACAACAGCCCCAAGGGCGTGGGAGAGAAAACGGTCGAGCGCATTCGGAAGGTGATCGAGGAAGTCGGCTATCGGCCAAATCGTCTGGCCCAAAGCATGATCACCAAGGTCACCCATACGATCGGCTTGGTTATTCCCGACGTCCGCAACCCGTTCTTCTCGGAACTGGTCCGTGGTGTCGAGGACGTCTGCAACGAGAATGGCTACAGCTGCTTTCTCTGCAATACGGACGGAAAGCTCGACAAGGAAAACGAGTATATCGATATCCTGCGGGACCGGATCGTTGATGGACTATTGTTCACGACGCAGAACAACAAGGAGTTCAACCCGGCTTTCCTTGATTTCCATAGAAACAAGACCCCTCTGTGCTTCATCGAGCGCTATGTCGAGGAATTGCCGGAAACGCCGGGCGTATTCTTCGACAACGAGGGCGGTGCGGCTCTGCTCACCCAGTTCGTTCTCGACAAGGGGCACCGGAACATCGCCTTCATTTCCGGACCGCTCAGCACCATGAACGCCAGGATGCGCAAATCCGGCTTCATGTCGACGATGCAGAGCAATGGGGTGGAGGTCGATGCGAGCCTGGTTGTCGAGGGCAACTACCGGCTCGACAGCGGCTATGCGGCGGTCGACCAGCTTCTGGAACATGGCAAGCCGAAGTTCACCGCTCTCATTGCCGGCAACGACCTGATGGCGCTCGGCGCCTATCAGGCACTCGTCGAACGCGGCTACCAGGTGCCGAGCGACATCTCCATCGCCGGCTTTGACAACATCACCTATCCGGCGGTTTTCCGCCCGTTGATCACCACCATTGAGATCCCTGGCTACAAGCTCGGATCATGCGGAACGCAGATGCTGATTGCCCTGATGAAAGGGCAGCCTCTCGCGGTCACGCGGCAGGTCTTCGCCGCCGCGCTGCGAGACAAGGGCAGCGTCGTCCAAATATAAAATTTGATTGGGAGGTTACGCCGTGAGCGCAGAAGCCGAGACCAATGTTTCCCGTCGCAGGGGTACATTCTCATCAACAAAAGAGATCGGAATATTCATTGCCTTCGTTGTGATATTCCTGTTCTTTTCTGTTATGTCGCCGTACTTCTTCAATCTGGAAAATCTAATCAACATTCTGCGCCAGATTTCGCTTCTCGGCATCATAGCCATGGGGATGTGCCTCGTCATTGTCTGCGGCGAGATCGACCTTTCCGTCGGCTCCATCTACGGCGCCTCGGCGATCCTGACCGCCGTCATGATGATGAACGGCTTTCCCATCTGGCTCGCCTTCGTGCTGGGCATTGCCGTGGGAACGCTGTTCGGCCTGATCAACGGCATCCTGATCACCTACACCAAGATCCCCGCGCTGATCGTCACGCTCGGCATGATGAACGTCGTGCGCGGCATTTCGCTGATCATCAGCAGCGGTCGCGTCGTCAACATCTCGCCGCGGACCGTCGACGATCCGAACCTGCCGGTCTTCCTGTTCCTCGGCCAGGGCAAGATCGCCGGGATTCCCGTGATGTGCCTGTTCTTCATCGCCACGGCGATTGGTGCCTACTTCCTCTACAACAGGACCCTGCTCGGCTTTCGCATGAAGGCGGTCGGCGGCAGCGCCAGGGCGGCCCGCGCCAGCGGCATCAACTCCAACGTCGTCAAAACGGCGGCCTTCGCCATCGTCGGCTTCCTGTCCGCGCTGGCCGGCCTGCTCAACATCGCCTTCCTGGGCAGCGTGCAGGGCACCACCGGTCAAGGCATGGAACTCAACGCCATCGCCGCCGTGATCATTGGCGGGACGTCGCTGGCCGGCGGTCAGGGAACGATCATCGGCACCGTGATCGGCGTCCTGATCATGGGCGTGCTCAATAACGGCATCATCCTGCTCGGCATCTCCCCCTTCTGGCAGATGACCATCGTTGGCGCCGTGATCATCCTCGCCGTGGCCCTCGACATCTGGACGCGAAAGAGCGGCCGGTCATGAGCGACATTATCGACTTCCGCCACATCACGAAGATTTTCGGTGCGGTCACCGCCCTCGACGACGTCAGCTTTTCCATCAAGGAAGGCTCGATCCACGCCATCGTCGGCGAGAACGGCGCCGGCAAGTCGACGCTGATGCATATCCTCGGCGGCGAATACACGCCGGACGGCGGCGAGGTGGTCTATCGCGGCAAGCCGGTCCGGCTCGACAGTCCGCACGCTGCCCATGAACTCGGCGTCGCCGTCGTCTATCAGGAGTTTCGCCTCTGCCCCAATCTCACCGTGACCGAGAACCTGTTTCTCGGCCGGGAGCGGCAGCTCGGCGACGGCAAGGTCGACTGGCCGAGGATGCAGACGCGTACCGGCGAGATCCTGGCCGGGCTGGGCAGTTCGATCGCTCCGACCGCCCTGGTGGAAGATCTCAGCATCGCCGACCAGCAGATCGTCGAGATCGCCCGCGCGCTCGCGCTCGACGCCGAGGTGATCATCATGGATGAGCCGACCTCGGCCCTGACCCTCAAGGAAGCGGAGGAACTGTTTGTCAACCTCAAGGCGCTGCGCGCCCGCGGCGTGACGATCCTCTACATCTCGCATCGCCTCGAGGAGATCTTCCCGCTCTGCGACCGGATATCGGTGTTGCGCGACGGCAGGTTCGTCGGCGGTTTCGAGATTGCCGACATCGATCAGGCCGGCGTGGTCCGATTGATCGCCGGCGGCGACCTGGCCGACCTTCACGCGTCCGAGGTCCGCGACTACACCGATCGCCGGAAAGTCCTTGAAGTCAACGGCCTCAGTCGGCCCGGTTGCTTCTCGAACGTCTCCTTTGCCGTTCACGAGGGCGAGATCGTCGGCATCTACGGCCTGCAGGGATCGGGACGGACCGAGGTTCTCGAAACGATCTTCGGATTGGCGCCCGAATGGACGGGGTCGATCTCCGCCTTCGGCAAGCCGATGAGAAACCGCAGCCCGAGCGAAGCCATACGCAATGGCCTCGCCATGATCCCGGAGAACCGCCGCGACGCCGGCATCTTCCCCGACATGAGCATCATGGACAACGTCAACACCGCCAATGCCGGCGACATGAGCAACTCCGCCGGCGTCCTCCGGCGTCGCTTCATGGCCGACACCGCGGAAGACTTCATCAGGAAGCTGAAGATAAAGACCAGCTCCCGCTTCAAGAAGATCAGCCAGTTGTCCGGCGGCAACCAGCAGAAGGTGATCATCGCCCGCTGGCTCGCCTCTCACCCGCGGATCGTCCTCGTCGACGAACTGACCCGCGGCATCGATGTCAGCGCCAAGTTCGAGATCTACAAGATCCTGAAATCTCTACGTGAGTCCGGGCTCTCCATTCTGATGGTCTCATCGGAACTCGCCGAGATCCTCGCCGAGAGCGACCGCATCCTGGTCATGAAGAACGGGGCGATGGTCGCCGATCTGCGCGGCGAGCGGAGAACCAAGGAACAAGTCATCCGCTATGCCCTGGCAGGCCAGTGAACAAAGGAGGTGAGCCTGGAGGAAAGCAGTCAGAACGAAACGACAAGCTGAATTCAGAGTTTACATGGGAGGTAACACCAATGAGGAACAAGTTTTCCCGCGCCAGCATCGGGTCAGTGCTTTTCGCCGCGGTCATGGGGTCTGCCGCTTTCGCGGGTCCTGCCGCCAAGGACATCGACATCACCGTCGTATATCATGACACCGGCATCGAGTTCGGCCAGGTCATCAAGGCGGGCGCCCTCGCGGCGGGCAAGGAACTCGGCATCAACGTCGAGTTCGTCGGCCCGATCGGCATCAAGGTCGACGAGGAAGTGGCCTTCATCGAGAATGCCATTACCAAGAAGGTCGAGGGTCTGGCGATTTCCAACGTCAACGGCGAAGCGCTGAACCCGGTGATCGACAAGGCCATGGCCGCCAATATCCCGGTCGTGACCTTCAACAGCGAAGCGCCCGGATCGAAACGCATCGCCTTCTTCGGTCAGGATCTTGTCTCTTCCGGCAAGGCAGCGGCCGATTCCCTGGTCAAGGCCATGGGGTCCGAGGGGTCGGTTCTGATCATCACGGGCGAGGCGGCTGCCTCCTGGTCGCAGGACAGAGAGGGCGGCGCTCGCACGGAACTCGCCAAGTATCCGGGCATCAAGGTCGTCAACACGATCAGCACCGGCTGGGAAGAACAGGCCCAGTACGCGGCGATCGAGAACGCCATTCGCGCCAATCCTGATCTCAACGGCATCATCTCGCTCGATGCCGCGACGACCCCGGCGACCGGTCGCGCGCTTCACCGGGTCGAGCGCGCCACCAAGATCCACCACGTCGGCTTCGACCTCATTCCGGAGACGCTCGACAACGTCAAGGCTGGCGTGACCGATGCTGCCCTCAGCCAGAATCCCTACATGCAGGGCTATCTGCCGGTGAAGGCACTGTACGACTTCATCACGACCGGCAAGGCCATCGAGAGTGTCGATACCGGAATTCTTCAGGTCGACCAGACGAACATCGATGAATACCTCGAAAAACTGAAGAAGGGTGAGCCGATCGGCTGATCGAGACCGCCTCGGAGCCGTCCGCCAGGCCAGTGTCGGACGGCTCCTCGTTCCAGGCAACCCCCTCTTCTGAGGTTCCATCTTGCCCCCAAGTCCGGCCCATCCGCTCCGGGGGGAATGACCATCTAGTTTAGGATCAAGGACATGGACGGCGTCAAAGCCCGTATCACCATTGTCGGCAGCTATGCGGTCGGCATGACGATCTCCTGCGCGCGGTTTCCCACCGAGGGCGAAACGGTGCCGGGCCGGAACTTCCACATGCTGCACGGCGGCAAGGGCTCCAATCAGGCTATCGCCGTGGCGCGGCTGGGCGGCGCGGCCAACTTCGGCACGGCCGTCGGCGTCGATACCTTCGGCGATCAGGCCATCGCCATGCTGAAGGACGAGGGCATCGGCATCGATTTCGTGACGCGCAAGCCCGGTCACTCCACCGGTGTCGGCCTCGTCATGGTCTCCGACCGGGGCAGCAATGAAATCGTCATCGATCTTGGCGCCAACGATGCCCTGTCGCTGGCCGATATCGACGCCATGAAGGACACCATCGCCGCGAGCGACCTCCTGCTGGTGCAGCTCGAGTCCAACCTGGATGCCGTGATGCGGGCGATCGACCTCGCCGCCGAAAGCAACGTACCGGTCATCCTCAACCCGGCGCCGTATCGCGATCTGCCGGCCGCCACGCTCGCCAAGGCCACCTACCTCACGCCCAACGAAACGGAGGCGGCCGCGCTGCTGGGTCTGCCGCAGGACAGCATCCTCGACGGCTCCGTGCTGGCCGCGCGCCTGTTCGAGCGCTTCGGAACCACCGTCGTCGTCACCCTCGGCGAGAAGGGCGCCCACGTTCGCTCGGCCGACCTCGACCAGGCCGTGCCGACCTATCCCGCCAGATGCGTCGACTCCACCGGTTCGGGCGACACCTTCAGCGGCGCTCTCGCCGTCGCGCTCGGCGAGGGCAAGGACCTCATCGCCGCCGTTTCCTTCGCCAACATGGCCGCCAGCATGTCGGTCGAAATCGAGGGCGTCGTCGAAGGCATTCCTCATCGCGCCGGCGTCGAAGCCCGGCTCGCCCAGGTTTCCAGGAGCATCAAATGAAGAAGAGCAGAATCCTCAACAGCTATCTCAACGCGGCGATCGCCGACCTCGGGCACGGCGACCTGATCGTCATCTCCGATGCCGGATTTCCCATCGGCGACAATGCGAAGCGCGTCGACCTGGCGCTCGAGCAGGACGTGCCCGGCATCGTCGATATCCTCGATCTCATCATGAGCGATTTCATCTACGAGGCCTGCTACGTCGCCGAAGAGCAGAGAAGCTTCAATCCGCAACTGTTCGCCAAGGTCAGCGCCCTGTCCGTCCGCTGCCCGGTGACCACCGTTCCCCACGAGCAGCTGATCGGGGAGATGCGCCAGAAGCTGAAATACGTGATCCGCACCGGTGCGTTCGAGCCTTGGGGCAACGTCATCCTGCAATCCGGCATCGACGCCCCCGTCTGGTTCGAGAAGCCCGGCGCTGTCGCCCCCAGCTACTACGAAGACCGCGTGAATTACAGGGAACCCAAATAATGTCTTCGAGACAGCGCGTTGAAACCGCTCTTGCCCACCGGCAGCCGGACCGCACACCCGTCGACTTTCTGGCCGTGCCGGAGATCTGGCGCCAGTTGGTCGAGCATTTCGGCATCGAGCCGGTGAGACCGGGGGACGATCAGTTCTTCGATCCCGTCTGGGAAGCGGTGCTCGGCAAGCTCGACGTCGATTGTCGCGTCATCTCCTTCGATCAGTTCTGCTCGCCGCCGGCCGGCGCGTTCGGTCCCAAGGGACGCCCCGAGGTGTGGAACGTCCAGAGCCGATCGACGCCGGCCCGCATGTGGCGCTGGAAGACCGAGGGGTTCGCGACCGACATCTTCGGACGAGGTTTCCGCGAAGTCGCCAACGCGTCCGGCGTCTACGAGGAGAATATCGCCACCCTTTCCGGAGCCGGCACGCTTGCCGAGGTCCAGGCCCACACCTGGCCCGACCCCGACTGGTGGGACTTCAGCTCGGCCCGATCGATCGTCGACGAGTTGAACCGCGACGGCGCCAAACACATCCGCTTCCGCATGGGCACGGTCTTTGAACTGGCCTGGCAGATGCGCGGCATGGAGACGTTCCTGATGGAACTCGCCGGTGAGCCGGAGATCCCCGTCTACATGATGGAGCGCATCACCGATATCACCATCGAGGTTACCAAGCGGGCTCTCGATGCGGTCGGCGATGCCGTCGACATGGTCTACTTCTACGACGACCTCGCGGCCAACGTCAGCTTGCTGATGTCGAAGAAGATGTGGCGCACCCACATCCGGCCGCTGCATGCCAGGTTGGTCGAAGTGGCCAGAAGCTACGGCAAGAAGGTGATGTATCACACCGATGGCGCCGTCAGGCCGCTGATCCCCGACCTGATCGAGATGGGCGTCGACGTGCTCAACCCGATCCAGCCGGGCGTCACCGGCATGGAGGCGGACGGGCTCAAAAGGGACTTCGGCGATCGGCTGGCCTTCCATGGTGGCGTCGACATCGTCGGCCTCCTGCCCAAGGGCAGCCCCGACGACATCCGCGCCGCCGTCAGGGACCTCACCGGCATCCTGGGCGCCAGCGGCGGTTACGTGCTGGCAAGTTCGCACCACATCCAGTCCGACACCCCGCTCGCCAACGTCCTGGCGCTCTACGAGATCGCGCTTCGTTGAGGCCGCGGCCGGTCCGGCTCCGGACCGGCCGCCGCTACGGAAAGATCTGCCACCATGAATCGCAGCTTTTACATAGACTTGGCAAACCGCGGCCTGAAGATGCCGATGGGAACCGACATCGTCCTCAACGAGCACCCCGATCCGGAGGCGATCCGCGCCGATGGCCGACGGCTTGGTGACGTGATGATCGAAGCGGCCCGGCGCTTTCGCACGCCGCTCGCCCTGCCGCAGATGAACCTGACACTCGAGAAGGACGCCCTGCTGGTCCTGATGGGGCTCGACGGCGGCGCCGGCGAATTCCACTTCGCCGCTCCGCCGTCCGCCGAGTTGCTTGCCCGCTTCGAGGCGGGCCTGAAAGGACGGCTGACGCCGGAGTGCGAAGCCAACATCGAGGCGATCGCTCACGTGGCGCGCTCCTCCGACCTCGTGCCGCTCGGCATGTGCATCGGCCCGTTCTCCCTGATGACCAAGCTTCTGGCCGACCCGATCATGCCCGTCATGCTGGCCGGCATGGGCAACAGCGCCGCCGACAACGCGGAAGTGGCCCTGATGGAGGCGGCTCTCGATCTGTCGACCCGGCTGGTGCTGGAGATCGTCGACCGCCAGATCAAGGCGGGCGCCAGGATGATCGTCATCGCCGAGCCCGCAGCCAACAAGGTATTCTTCTCGCCCAAGCTGATCCGGCGCGGCTCGGATATCTTCGAGCGCTTCGCCATGGCGCCCAATCGCCAGATCGCCGGGCTGCTGAAGGAGAACGGCGTCGAACTGTTCTTCCACTGCTGCGGCGAGCTGATCGACGAGATGGTGGTGGCCTTCGCCTCACTCGATCCGGCCGTGCTGAGCCTCGGCAGTTCGCGCGTCCTGTGGCAGGACGCCGCCCTGGTAGCCAAGACCACCATTCTCTACGGCAACCTGCCGAGCAAGAAGTTCTATTCGCCGACTCTGTTCACGCGCAGCCAGGTGTCCGACAGCTCGCGCGAGCTGATCGCCCGCATGCGCGAGATCGGTCATCCGTTCATCCTGGGCACCGAATGCGACGTGCTGCACGTGCCGGGCTGCGAATGCACCATCAGAGACAAGCTCGACGCCATCATGGAGGCGGTCGCGGTCTAGCACACCTGATCACAAAGAAAGAGAACTATCCATGCAGGACTGGTCCAAACTTTACGATGCCATCGTCGATGGCGACGACAAGACCTCCGCCAGATTGACCAAAGAGGCGATCGAGGCCGGCGAGGATCCGTCGGCCCTGATCTCGGACACCATGGTGCCGGCCATGGCCGAAGTGGGCCGGCTGTTCGAGATCGAGGAATACTTCGTGCCGGAGCTGCTTCTGGCAGGCCGCGCCATGAAGGCGGGACTCGAGTTGTTGCGACCGATCCTCGCCGCTTCGGGCGTCGAACCCACCGGGCGGATCGTCATCGGCACCGTCAAGGGCGACCTGCACGACATCGGCAAGAACCTCGTGGTATCGATGATGGAGGGAGCCGGCTTCGAGGTGATCGATCTTGGCATCGACGTGCCGCCGGAAACCTTCATCGAAGCGATCCGCGACAAGAAGCCGCAGATCGTCGGCATGTCGGCGCTGCTCACCGTCACCATGCCGGCCATCAAGACCACCATCGACGCCATGGTGGCGGCCGGTGTTCGCGACGGCATCAAGATCATGGTTGGCGGCGCGCCCGTGACGGAGGAATATGCCCGGGAGGTCGGCGCAGACGCTTTTGGCGAGAACGCATCGGTCGCGGCAACCATTGCCAAGCGCCTGTGCGCCGAGGTCAAGGCGGCCTGAGATTTCCTCGTCGGAGACGCCCGTTCCATCTCTGGTGCGCCTCCGACGACCGGGTTTCCAGCCGCGAGGAGGATGGATGAACGTCACCCCGCCCCCGGCCGGCGCCGGCCCGTCCTCGCGCCCCATGCGCGTTTTCGAATCGCACTACAGCGGGCTCGACAGTTGGTCGAGCCCTTTCAATTACCGCCTGCTGCGGGCGGGCCACATTGCCGCGAGCGCCGACTACCGCATCGAACGCGAGCAGGCACCCGGCCACGAGTTCATCTTCTGCCTGGATGGCGTCGGCTATGTCCGTGTCGGCGGCACGGTCCATCGGGTCGAGCCCGGACGGCTGGCCTGGATACCGGTTCAGCGACCGCATGCCCATTTTGCCGATCCGATCACGCCTTGGGAGATCCTGTGGCTGCGAATGGACGGAGCCAACCTCAACCGTCTCGAGGCGGTGCTCGCCGTCGATGCCGACCCGATCTTCGCCTTCACCGACGCCGTCTCCATCCAGAAACTGATGCGAGACGCCCTGCGTCAGATCAGCGCTCATTCGATGCTGGCCGCCGCGGCGACCGAACGGATTGCCGCCACGCTGGTGGAAAGGTTGACCGAGAGCCGAAGCTCTCACCTGCTCGATCCCGTCGAGGCCAGTCACCGCGGCTTGGCCCGCTTGATGCGCGAAGTGCGTTCGCACTACACCGAGACTTGGACGGCCGATCGCTTCGCCGAGACCTGCCGGGTCAGCAAGTCCCACCTCTTCCGATTGTTCAAATACGGGTTCGGCCAGACGCCGAACAACTGGTTGCGCGGTTACCGCCTTTCGCAGGCCAAGCGGCTGCTGGTCGAGACCGACGAGACCATCGGCGCCGTCGCCCTCGCCGTCGGCTACGACGACCCCCTGCATTTCTCGCGCGACTTCCGAAAGAACGTCGGCGTCTCGCCCCGCCAGTTTCGCGCCCTGGAACGCTGATTGATGGCCGGGCCGGGGACCCGAGACGAATGAGAATCCTGTCCATGTTTTTGAGAGGGCCTGCCATCCACCGCCATCGGAAACCCCACTAGAGTTTTCCTCGAAGGACAAGATAGGAGGTTCGTTCCATGATCGATTTCACCGACAAGAAAGCCGTTGCCAAGGCAATCCAGTACACGAACGTCAGCTCCGACCTGACGCGCGACGGCATGGCAGCGCATCTCAAGACCTGCGTCGCCTACGGTTTCCAGGCCGCCATGATCGCGCCTTGCTTCGTCTCGTTCGCCAAGGACGTGTTGGCCGGCACCGGCATCAAGATCGCCTCGACGGTCAACTTTCCGACCGCCAACGACACCCTGGAGATGAAGATCGCCGTGCTGCGCCTCTTGGCCAAGGAAGGCGCCGACGAGCTGGATTTCCCGCCCAATCCCGGCCTACTGCTCGGCGGCGAGGAGAAGGCGTATTTCGAGGAACTGCGCCAGATGGCCCACGTCGCCCATGAAGAAGGCATGGTCATCAAGTCGATGCTGGAATTCGGCTATATCACCACGCCCGAACTGCAGGCGAAGGCCGGTCGCTACTCGAGCGAAGCCGGGATCGACTGGGTGAAGCAGTCGAGCGGCTGGGGCAAGGGCGGCTGCGAGGCGATCGTCGAGCACGTCAAGATCCTCAAGGCCAACGTCGAACTGCCGTGCCGCGTCAAGGTTTCGGGCAAGGTCAACACGCGCGAGAAGATGCAGGCGCTGTTCGAGGCAGGCGCCGAACTGGTGGGTACCAGCTCCGGTCCGGCCATCGTCGACGGCGTGGTCGGCAATCCCAACGCCTATTGAGACCTGCGCAGGCGCCAAGCCGTGTTTTCGGAAATTCCGGGCGAAGCATTCCGTCTTGCTTTGCCCGGCGCTTCTCCTGGCCGAAACGGCCATACAGGCGCCGCTGCTAGAGCAATTCCAGCAAAAGTGGGAACCGGTTTTGCGTCCGGAATTGCGTCTGAACAAAGAGGTAGAGCATTTCCGGTGAACCGGATTTCACTGGAAATGCTCTAACGTCGACGAGACCATGTCCGAGCGTCACGCCATCACATTCCGGCCTTCCGGTCTTTCGGCAAGCTCCGATGGCGGTCAGTCGATTCTGGCCATCGCGCGTCGCGCCGGTCTGGCTCTCGAATCGGCGTGTGGCGGACGCGGGATTTGCCAGTCCTGCGCGGTTCGCGTGGAGGGACCGCTGCTGCCCGCCGCGCCTTTACAGGAACAAGGATTCACCGAGGAAGAGATCGCGGCTGGATGGCGGCGAGCCTGCAAGGCATTTCCGGCCGGCGATTGCACCGTTCACGTCCCCGAGCGGGGCCTCGTCGGTCAGTCTTTGGACGTCAAGCGCACGGCGCTGGACTTCGTCCCCATCGAGCGGGCGGTGCTGGAGCCGGCCGAGAACCAGTGCTGGCGACGCGACGCGATCTTTGTCGGGCCGGTAGCCGGTTCGGTGCCACTCGGCCTCGCCGTCGACCTCGGCACCACCAACCTGGCTGCGGCGGTTGTGGACATGACCTCGGGTGAGGTGTTGCGCAGCGGTTCACACCTCAACCCGCAAACAGCTTTCGGCGGCGACATCATCGGCCGCCTCAGCCATGCCCTGGCCGGCGTCGAGCAACGCCGGCAACTGCAGGCCGCCGCGCTGAGCGGCATCGCGGCGCTCGCGGATGAGCTGACCGACGGCGAGACGCGGCGAATCGGCGAGATTGCCGTCGCCGGCAATACCGTCATGCAGCATCTGCTCTTGGGGCTGCCCGTCGAAGGCCTGGCAAAAGTGCCGTTCACGCCGGCAACCAAGGCGGCGGTCGAGCGGCCTGCCGCCGATTTCGGTCTCGCCGTCGCGCCGGGCACGCAACTCTATTGTGCCCCGAGCATCGCCGGCTTTGTCGGCGGCGACCACGTCGCCGCCCTGATCGATGTCCTTGCCGCGCCGCCCGCCGGAACCTGGGCGTTGCTCGACATCGGTACCAACACGGAAATATCGCTCAGCGCCGGCGGCAAGCTGACGAGCGTATCCTGCGCCTCCGGCCCGGCCTTCGAGGGGGCCGGCCTTTCCTGCGGCATGCGGGCGGCATCGGGGGCGATCGAGCAGATCAGCATCGACGACGAGCTTCACCTGTCAACCATCGGCGGCGGACAGCCGGTCGGCGTCTGTGGCTCGGGCGCCTTGTCGCTGGTGGCGGCACTCCGCCGATCGTGCATCGTCAATGCGCGCGGCCGGCTCGACATCGAAGGGCTGCGCGTCCGCGAGCGCTACGGGAGGCGCGAGTTCGTCCTGAGCGAGGATTGTGCCGGAACGGGCATGCCGCTCGTCTTTACGCAGAACGACATTCGCGCCATCCAGCTCGCCAAGGGAGCCATCCGCACCGGTCTCGATGTCCTGCTGAGGGATGCCGGGCTTGCCAGTCGAGACATCGATCGCATTCTTGTCGCCGGTGCCTTTGGAAGCTTCATCGACATCGACGATGCGATCGCCATCGGTCTTCTGCCCGATGTGTCCCGCCGGAATGTCGTGCAAGTCGGCAACGTCGCCGGTACCGGCGCATGCCGGCTCGTCGCCTGCAACGGCGCGCGGACGCGCGCGGCCCGGCTTGCGACGGAAGTCCGCTATATCGAACTCGCCTCACAGCCGGATTTCGATACCGTCTTCGCCTCGAATTGCCTGATGTGACGGACGGTCGCCATGACGCCCAAGGTCATTGCCTGCCAGGTCATGCTGAACGAACTCCGGTCGCTGATGCCGGCGGACTGGTCGTTCGAGAGTCTGGAGATCAGCCTTCACAATCGTCCTCGCCGCCTGCACGCGGCGTTGCAGGCGGCCATCGATGCCGCCGATGGCCATTATGATCCGATCTATCTCGGCTACGGGCTTTGCGCCCAGGCCACCGTCGGCCTCTCGGCCCGGCAATCGCGGCTGGTCCTGTTGCGCGCCGATGATTGCATCACCGCGTTTCTTGGCTCACGCCAGGCCCGCCGCCGCCTGCTCGACAGCGATCCGGGCAGCTACTACCTGACCCGTGGCTATATCGGCGACGGCACCGGTTCGGTCTTTGACGACTATCCCCGCCTCGAGAAACGATTTGGTCGGGAACGGGCGACGGCGGTCATGCGGGAGTTGCTCGGTCACTACCGAAAGCTCGTCTACATCACCATGCCCGGTGTCGAGCCGATGGAAAGCGACCGTCTCTATGCTCGCGCTCACGCGGCAAGTTTTGGCCTGGAATATGTCGAGATGGAAGGCAGCCTGGCGCTTCTGAAGCAGATGGCGGAAGGCGACTGGAGCGGCGACGTCCTGATGGTTTCGCCAGGGGAGCTGATCACGCTCGAGATGATGATGGCGAGCCAACCGGCAAGGCGTGAGGATGATGCCGCCCGCTCGGAGGTATCCTCGGCTCCCTAGGCAGTGCCCATATTGCCGGGATTCCCTATGCCGATATCGGCATGATCCTAAATGCCGCGAGCCGGATCCTGCCGCATGGCCGGGCTTGGCGGATGTTGCGCCTGCTCTCGGCCATGCGGCAGCTCGCTACGTTCACAGCGCTTCAAGAAGCGCAGGGGGTGGAACGCGGCAAACCGGCCTTCCTTACTCGACCTTCATGAAGTCGAACGGCTTCTCGGGGACGAACTCCTTCGACACCTCGCCGGCGAGGATCCGGGCCATGTCCGTCCCGAGATCCAGCTTGCGGACCTCACCGCCTTCGGTGAAGTCGAGCTTCTTAACATCCACCCAGAAGATGTTGGGCGACGTTGCGGACTCGCCGTAGAAGACCATGCCCTTCTGATCCGCCACCACGCGCCAGCGGGTCGTGGACAGGTTCGGCGCGCCGGGAAGGCTCACGCCATAGGGGGCAGACGCGTTGCGGATCACGCTGAATACCGCGGCGGCGGCGATCCGGGGATCATCGCTCTGGGTCACCGCGTTGATGTAGGAGCCGGCGCGCACGAAACGGTCTTCGGCGCGGCTGGTACCGGGAAGGAAGTTGGTGAAGTTGACCGCGCTCCAGTATTTCTGGTTGGCGAGCTGCTCGTCATAGGGCGGGTCGTTCGTCACCACCTGATACGAACGGTCGTGATGGATCTTCAGCTCGCCGTCGATCCATTCGAGAACGGCGCTGTCGCCGGACGTATCGGAAAGCGTCAGATGCAGCGGCGCCAGGCTGCCGGGACGGCCGGGCACCTCGCCGCTCACCACCTGCACCGGATGGCTGCTCGCGTATTCGACCGCTTCCGCAACCGTTGCGAACTGATCGAGGAAGAACTGCGCCCAGATCGCCAGCGACATGCGCGGCGTCTTCCCGTCATCCTTGGGGAACGTCGTGCCGTTCAGCCACAGCAGGCTGGCGTTGAGCCCGGCTTCGTTGATGCCGTCGACGGTGGAAATGTCGTAGCCCGAGACGGCCAGGCTGCCATATTTCGAGGTCCATTCCACCGAGCGCGCGCCGGCGGCTCCGTCGCGCTTCATCCCGCGCGGAAAGACCCAGAAGTTGCTGACCATCGGGTCCTTGAAGTCCATGTTGCGACCCGTCAGGTTCCGTCCCTCGGGTCCATGATAGACGACCCGCGTGCAGGCCTGGGCCTCCGCGGTCAGCAGCACCGAGGCGGCGGCCAGCGTGGCAAGCAGATATACAAGTTGAGACATGTTGAACTCCCATCCATGACAAGACTGCGCGAGACCTTTGTCGATCAGAATCGATAGGTCACGCCGAGAACAGGACCGTGGAAGCGCGCGTCGAAGACATGACCGTCGTCCTCGTAATCGACGCCGAGCGCCTTGTAGCCTGCGGAAGCGGAAAAGTGATCGCTGAAGACGTAGTTGACGGTCGCGAGAGCCGACCATGTGAAATTGGAACCGGCGCCGAAGCCGCCGATGTCGGCCTCTCCCTGCAAGGACAGGTTCTCCGTCAGCGGCACGAAGGCGCGCAGGCCGACCACCGGATCGACCCATGCGAGGCTTTCCTTGTAGTGGACGGACCCGTGCAGGCCGCCAAGGCTGCCCTTGAGCTTCGCATTGTTCGAGACACTCCAGAAGCGTGCGCCTCCGAGAGCGTCCAAGGTAAACTGCGGCGTATCGAAGACCCGGTAGCCACCCATCAATGTTGAGGTGAGCAGTGTCGTGTCCAGCTTGAAGTCGATGTCGCCGCCTGCCGGGATCACGCCGACGCCGAGGATGGTTAGTTCCGGCAACGGTCCGGTACTATGGCTGTCGGCCAGATTGACGTACATGATGTCGCCCGAGACGACGAAGCGGTCATAGCGTCCCCAGACGTTCATGAAGCCGCCGAATCTCAGGTCTTTCATTACATCGGAGAATGTCTTCTCGATGCCGATCGACGGGCCGTGCCGGAACGGCGAAACACTCCCGTCGATACCGGTGGTCCATACATAAGGCGTAATCTGCAACGCCCATTTTGGGGGCTCCGCCGGAACAGGCTCCTCCGGAGCGCCGAGGGTGACGTCCGCACCATAGGCGGAATGTGCGCCGCAGAGGTATAGCGCGACGACAGCGGCATACCAGGGCGCCAGAACCCCGTTTGGGGTAGCGGAAACCGCCTGTGCTTGAGAATGGTGACGGGGACGACCTACGCAGCAGGTCAGATCTCGGAACTTTCTGCCAGATCGCAGTGGCATATCGCGCCTCTCTGGGGCTACGCAAATTTGGCTATTTCGACGTTGCGAACAACATATTTTGAGGGTATCGCAAAATCTAATCTTCGATATAGATTTAGACCAAGATAATAACGATCGGCAAGCCCCGTTTTTAGCATTCTTATTTCCTATCGTAAACTTTGTGTTAGCTATAGAAGATGGGCATAAATCTTTATATAAGGAGGTGATACGGTATGAAGATTATCGATGATGCGCAAAAGATCATAAGCGGCGGGGGATGCCACCAAATAAACTGTCTTGGTCACTACTTTATGTTTATCAATCGAATTCTATCAACCAGAAATTATAAGGCCGGGAAACTGAAGAATTATGGTTGCCCGCTCCGCCGCCTTGGGGACGGAGTCCTGATAGTCTTTGGTGCGTTTTCGCATTCTATCAATTACAGGGTGTGGACGGTAGCGAACGGAATCGTATCTCTGCCGGATGTTGCCCTCGGCATGGAAAGTGATTCCATCTGTGGCCTGGGTCTGACGGAGGAGGGCGAGACGACTGGACGGCCTTCATGCCGCCCCTGGACGCGCCGCGACCCGAAGGATGACGGCGCGAAGACGCGGACCGGCGACCTGATCGGAGCCGGCCTGGAACTGACTGCCGGCCGGGATCGGGCTCGATGCCCTCAGTCCAGCGCATCCGGTTCGGGCTCGTGATCGTCGATCAGCGGATCGGGAACGCACTCCTTGGCCAGCCGCTCGGCGTCGTCGATCCAGATGGTCTGGCCGTCGATCCGGATGCCGTGCGCCTCGAGGCCGGAAAGGACGCGCGAGAAGGATTCGCGCGTGATGCCGAGTTCCGAGGCGATGAGGTTCTTCTCGTAGGGCAGCACGGCCCGGTCGGGCGTGGCCTGCCGCTCCGACAGCATCAGCAGGTAGCAGCCGACCCGCTGGACCGCCGAGCGCAGCTTGAGGTTCTTGATCTGCCTCACCATGCGCCGGAACTGGGTCGCCAGGCTGCCGATCAGTGCGTTGGCCAGCGCGAGGTCGGAGGTCACCAGCTCGCGGAAGGTGCGAGCCGGGATAAGCAGGAAGGTCGACGGCTCGGGCACCTTGGCCCGCATCAGGTAGGGTGCGCCGGTGACGACGGCAGCGGGAATGATCAGATCGGGTGGTGACACCACCTCCACCAGCACTTCGCGCCCTTTGGTCGAGCGACCGAAAAGCTGTACCGAACCCGACATGACGACGATCTGGAAATTCGGCAGGTCGCCCTGCTCGAACAGCAGGCTGCCGGCCGGAACCGTGTGGGGCAGGGTGCTTTCCATCACCGCGCGTCGGCGCTCTTCGGAGAGGCCGCGCAGGATCGGCAGCTCCTCGGGGGTCATCACGGCAGTCGATGAACGAACCATTGGCTCTGCTCTTATCCTAAAGGTTGACCTGAATCATGATATGGGGTGATAAATATCACGTCCATAATTGCGTTGCATCAATGTCGGGTGCGATCGTTTCGACCAAGGTGGTGTAGGCGGAACAAATTGGATCGCCATTATATCAGCGTCCTGGGTCGTCGGAGGATTATGATGAAGGTCGCGGGGCAGGAGGGCGGCGCGCGCGCGCTCGGCATGAGCACGACTGCGTTTACAGTATGCTTTGCCGTTTGGACAATCTTCGCCATCATCGGCATCCGGCTGCGTGAGGAACTGCAGCTTTCGGAGGCCGAATTCGGCCTTCTGGTCGGTACGCCGATTCTCACCGGGTCGCTGATCCGCATCGTGCTCGGCATCTGGACCGACCTTTACGGCGGCCGGCTGGTGTTCACACTCAACATGCTTGCCGCGGCGGCCGCCACCTTCCTGCTCAGCTATGCGCAGAGCTTTCCGACCGTGCTTCTCGCCGCCCTCGGCGTCGGCATCGCCGGCGGCTCCTTCTCGGTGGGCGTCGCCTACGTGTCGCGCTTCTTCCCGCCCGAGCGGCAGGGCATCGCCCTTGGCATATTCGGGGCCGGCAACGTCGGCGCGGCGGTCACCAAGCTGCTGGCGCCTTTCGTGCTGGTCGCCTTCGGCTGGCAGGCGGTGGCCGAGGTCTGGGCGGTGGCGCTGGCGCTGATGGCCGTCTTGTTCTGGGTGACCACCAAGGACGATCCGGTCATCCGGCAGCGGCGGCTGACCGGCGCCCGCCCGAAGAGCGCCCTTCTGGAACTGGCGCCGCTCCGCAACGTGCAGGTCTGGCGCTTCTCGCTCTACTATTTCTTCGTCTTCGGCGCCTTCGTGGCCCTGTCGCTGTGGTTGCCGCAATACCTGGTGCGCGTCTATGGTCTCGATATCGAGACGGCCGGCGTCATCGCCGCCTGCTTCTCGATCCCGGCCAGCCTGTTCCGCGCCTACGGCGGCCACCTGTCCGATACCTACGGCGCCCGTCGCGTCCTCTACTGGACCTTCCTCGTCTCGATCGTCGCCACCTTTGTCCTGTCCTATCCGGCCGCCGACTATGTGATCCAGGGCGCCCACGGCGACATCCGCTTCCACCTCGGCATGGGGCTGGTCGGCTTCACGGTGACCGTCTTCGTCCTCGGCTTCTTCATGGCCCTCGGCAAGGCGGCGGTCTACAAGCACATCCCCGTCTATTATCCAAATCACGTCGGCGCGGTCGGCGGTCTGGTCGGCATGATCGGCGGTCTCGGCGGCTTCGTGCTGCCGATCCTGTTCGGCGTGCTGCTCGACCTGACCGGCCTCTGGACCTCCTGCTTCATGGCGCTGTTCGTCATCGTCGCCGTGTCGCTCACCTGGATGCATGTCGCCGTCCGCCAGATGGAGCGGGCCGCCGCCGGCCCGGTGCTCGCCGCGCTGCCGCCGTTCCCGGAAATGCTGGATATGCCCCGTCCCATCGTGGCGGCCGCCCCCAGCAAGGCCGTGCTCACCGACTGGCGGCCGGAGGACAGGTCCTTCTGGAACGAGACCGGTCGCCGCATCGCCCGGCGGAACCTCTGGCTGTCGATTCCGGCCCTGCTGCTCAGCTTCGCCATCTGGCAGGTGTGGTCGGTGGTGGTCGGCAAGCTGCCGCTCGTCGGATTCGACTTGACCACCGATCAACTGTTCTGGTTGGCGGCGCTGCCCGGCCTGTCCGGCGCCACCTTGCGCATCTTCTACTCCTTCATGGTGCCGGTGTTCGGCGGCCGTCTCTGGACGACGCTGACCACCTGGTCGCTGATCATCCCGGCGCTCGGCATCGGCTATGCCGTGCAGAACCCCGAGACGCCCTACGCGGTGCTGCTCTTCCTGGCGCTGTGCTGCGGCTTCGGCGGCGGCAACTTCGCCTCCTCGATGGCCAACATCTCCTTCTTCTTCCCGCGGGCGGAGAAGGGCAACGCGCTGGCGCTCAACGCCGGCCTCGGTAACCTCGGCGTCTCCGTTGTTCAGTTCGTCGTGCCGCTGGCCATTACCATGGGGCTGTTCGGCAAGTTCGGTGGCGAGCCGCTGATGGTCGCCGGCGCGTCCGGCCCGGCGCCGCTGTGGCTGCAGAACGCCGGCTTCTTCTTCGTGCCGTTCATCATCCTGTCGGCCTTCGCCTCCTGGTTCGGCATGAACGACATCGCCTCGGCCAAGGCGTCATTCTCCGAGCAGGCGGTGATCTTCGAGCGCCGGCACAACTGGATCATGTGCTGGCTCTACACCGGCACCTTCGGCTCGTTCATCGGCTATTCCGCCGGCTTCCCGCTGCTGTCCAAGATGCTGTTCCCGGAGGTCAACGCGCTCGCCTACGCCTTCCTCGGCCCGCTGGTCGGCGCCCTCGCGCGTTCGGGAACCGGCTGGCTGGCCGACCGGCAGGGCGGCGCCCGCGTCACGGTGTGGGTGTTCGCGCTGATGATGGCCGGAACGGCCGGCGTGTTGTGGTTCATCGGCATCAAGGACCAGCCGGGCGCCTTCTGGGGCTTCTTCATCTCGTTCCTGGTGCTGTTCTTCGCCACCGGCGTCGGCAATGCCTCGACCTTCCAGATGATCCCGGCCATCTCCGCCCGCGAGATGGCGCGGCTGATGCCCGACGACGACGCCGAGACGCGCCGCCGTCAGGCCGAGAAGGAAGCGGCGGCCATCACCGGCTTCACCTCGGCCATCGCCGCCTTCGGCGCCTTCTTCATCCCCAAGGGCTTCGGCACCTCGATCGCCCTGACCGGCGGCGCCGAGGCGGCCCTGTGGTCCTTCATGGCCTTCTACGTCACCTGCCTGGTGATCACCTGGGCCGTCTATGCCCGCCGCGGCGGCCTGCTCCACGACGTCGAACGGCAACGGCGGTCCGCCGCCGTCCCGGCTCACCGCTAATTCCACGAAAGGCGAGAACAATGTCGCATTTTCTCGATCGCCTGACCTTCTTCCGGAAGTCCACCGAAAGCTTCTCGGACGGCCATGGCATCGTCACCGACGAGGATCGCTCCTGGGAGGACGGCTATCGCAAGCGCTGGCAGCACGACAAGATCGTCCGCTCGACGCACGGCGTGAACTGCACCGGCTCCTGCTCGTGGAAGATCTACGTCAAGGGCGGCATCGTCACCTGGGAGACGCAGCAGACCGACTATCCGCGCACCCGGCCCGATCTGCCGAACCACGAGCCGCGCGGCTGCGCCCGCGGCGCCTCCTACAGCTGGTATCTCTATTCCGGCGCCCGCGTGAAGCATCCGATGGTGCGCGGCCGCCTGCTCCGTCTCTGGCGCGAGGCGCGCAAGACCCTGTCGCCGGTCGCCGCCTGGGCGTCGATCGTCGACGACGCCGACAAGCGCCGGTCCTACACCTCGATCCGTGGCCATGGCGGGCTGGTGCGCGCCACCTGGGACGAGGTCAACGAACTGATCGCCGCGGCCAACGCCCACACCATCCGGCGGCACGGTCCGGACCGGGTGGTCGGCTTCTCGCCCATTCCGGCCATGTCGATGATCTCCTATGCCGCCGGCGCCCGCTACCTGTCGCTGATCGGCGGCGTCTGCCTGTCGTTCTACGACTGGTACTGCGACCTGCCGCCGGCCTCGCCGCAGACCTGGGGCGAGCAGACCGACGTGCCCGAGAGCGCCGACTGGTACAACGCCGGCTTCCTGATCCTCTGGGGCTCCAACGTGCCGCAGACGCGCACGCCCGACGCCCATTTCTACACCGAGGTCCGCTACAAGGGCACCAAGAGCGCCGTCGTCAGCCCCGACTATGCCGAGGCGACCAAGTTCGCCGATATCTGGCTCGCCCCCAAGCAGGGCACCGATGCGGCGCTGGCGCTGGCCATGGGGCATGTCATCCTGCGCGAGTTTCATCTCGACCGCCGGGTCGACTATTTCGACGACTACGCGCGCCGCTACACCGACATGCCCTTCCTCGTCCGGCTGGAGGAGAAGGACGGCCGGCTGATCCCGGAGCGCCTGCTGCGCGCCTCGGAGCTGCCCGGTGGCCTCGGCGAGAGCAACAATCCCGACTGGAAGACGGTGGCGATCGACGAGACCACCGACGATCTCGTGGCGCCGCTCGGCTCGATCGGCTACCGCTGGGGCGAGAGCGGCCGCTGGAACCTCGAGGAGAAGGACGGCCAGGGCCGCGATACCCGCCTGCGACTGACGCTGGCCGATGCCGAGCACGAGATCGCCGCCGTCGACTTCCCCTATTTCGGCGGCCGGGCCAGCGAGCATTTCGTATCGACCGGCCACGGCGACATCCTGACGCGTCACGTTCCCGTCCGCGAGATCGCCGCTGCCGACGGCACCAGGGTGAAGGTCGCCACCGTCTACGACCTGATGATGGCCAACTACGGCCTCGATCGCGGCTTCGGCGGCGATTTCGTCGCCCGCAGCTATGACGAGGACGTGCCGTTCACCCCGGCCTGGGCCGAGAAGATCACCGGCGTCAAGCGCGACGCCATCGTCACCGTCGCCCGCGAGTTCGCCGACAACGCCGAGAAGACGCGCGGCCGCTCGATGATCATCATCGGCGCCGGCATGAACCACTGGTACCACATGGACATGAACTACCGGGGGGTGATCAATCTCCTGGTGTTCTGCGGTGCCATCGGCCAGTCGGGCGGCGGCTGGTCGCACTATGTCGGCCAGGAGAAGCTGAGGCCGCAGACCGGCTGGGCGCCGCTCGCCTTCGGCCTCGACTGGGCGCGCCCGCCGCGCCAGCAGAATTCGACCTCCTTCTTCTACGCCCACACCGACCAGTGGCGCTACGAGAGCCTGACGGCGGCCGAGATCCTGTCGCCGACCGCGCCGAGCGGCGAGTGGGAGAACAGCTTCATCGACTACAACGTCCGCGCCGAGCGCATGGGCTGGCTGCCGTCGGCGCCGCAGCTCCGGCAGAATCCGCTCGGCATCGCCGCCGCCGCCAGGGCGGCCGGCTTGGAGGTCAAGGATTACGTCGCCAAGGCGCTGAAGTCTGGCGATCTCGCACTCTCCTGCGAGGACCCCGATGATCCGGCCAACTGGCCGCGCAATATGTTCGTCTGGCGGTCGAACCTCCTGGGATCGTCCGGCAAGGGGCACGAATACTTCCTGAAGCACCTGCTCGGCACCAAGCACGGCGTGATGGGCAAGGATCTCGGCACCGAGGGCGCGGTCCTCAATAAGGAGGTCGTCTGGCGCGACGAGGCGCCGGAAGGCAAGCTCGACCTGCTGGTGACGCTCGACTTCCGCATGTCGACCACCTGCGTCTACTCCGACATCGTGCTGCCGACCGCCACCTGGTACGAGAAGAACGACCTCAACACCTCCGACATGCATCCCTTCATCCATCCGCTGTCGGCGGCGGTCGATCCGGCCTGGGAGGCGCGCTCGGACTGGGAGATCTACAAGGGCCTCGCCAAGGCCTTCTCGTCCGTGGCGCCGGAGGTGCTCGGCGTCGAGGAGGATGTCGTCCTCACGCCGATCCAGCACGACAGCCCCGGCGAGATCGCCCAGGCCTTCGACGTCGCCGACTGGAAGCGCGGCGAGATCGAGCCGATCCCCGGCCGAACCATGCCGGCGGTCAGCGTCATCAAGCGCGACTACCCGCACATCTTCGAGCGCTTCACCGCCCTCGGGCCGCTGATGACCGATGTCGGCAACGGCGGCAAGGGCATCGCCTGGAAGACGGCGCACGAGGTCGAGGCGCTTGGCGCCCTCAACGGCGTGCATCGCGACGGCCCCGCCAAGGGCCTGCCGAAGATCGACAGCGATATCGACGCCACCGAGGTGGTGCTGATGCTCGCCCCCGAGACCAACGGCGAGGTGGCGGTGAAGGCGTGGGGGGCGCTGTCCAAGGCAACCGGCCGCGAGCACGCCCATCTCGCCCTGCCGAAGGAAGACGAGAAGATCCGCTTCCGCGACATCCAGGCGCAGCCGCGCAAGATCATCTCCTCGCCCACCTGGTCGGGCATCGAGAGCGAGAAGGTCTGCTACAACGCCGGCTACACCAACGTCCACGAGCTGATCCCCTGGCGGACGCTGACCGGCCGGCAGCAGCTCTATCAGGATCACCTGTGGATGCGCGCCTTCGGCGAGAGCTTCGTCACCTGGAAGCCGCCGGTCGACCTGAAGGCGATTGCCCGGCTCGGCGGCCACAAGGGCAACGGCGAGACGGAGATCGTCCTCAACTTCATCACGCCGCATCAGAAGTGGGGCATCCACTCCACTTATACCGACAACCTCCTGATGCTGACGCTCAATCGCGGCGGCCCGGTGGTGTGGATCTCGGAAACCGACGCCCGCTCGGCCGGCATCGTCGACAACGACTGGGTGGAGGTGTTCAACGCCAACGGGGCGCTGACGGCCCGCGCCGTCGTCTCCCAGCGCGTCAATCCCGGCATGATGCTGATGTATCACGCCCAGGAGAAGATCGTGAACACGCCCGGCTCCGAGCTGACCGGTAACCGGGGCGGCATCCACAACTCGGTCACCCGCGCCGTGCTGAAGCCGACCCACATGATCGGCGGCTACGCCCAGCAGTCCTACGGCTTCAACTACTACGGCACCGTCGGTTCCAATCGCGACGAGTTCGTCGTCATCCGCAAGATGTCCAAGGTCGACTGGCTGGAAGAGCCGCTCGCCGCTTCGGGCGTCCCGGTTGCGCAGGAGGTTTGAGACATGAAGATCCGTGCCCAGATCGCCATGGTGCTGAACCTCGACAAGTGCATCGGCTGCCACACCTGTTCGGTCACCTGCAAGAACGTCTGGACCAGCCGCGAAGGCGTCGAATACGCCTGGTTCAACAACGTCGAGACCAAGCCCGGCATCGGCTACCCGCGCGAATGGGAGAACCAGAAGCGCTGGAACGGCGGCTGGCGCCGCAAGTCGAACGGCAGCATCGAGCCGAGGATCGGCGCCAAGTGGCGGGTGCTCGCCAACATTTTCGCCAACCCCGACCTGCCGGAGATCGACGACTACTACGAGCCCTTCACCTTCGACTACGAGCACCTGCACACCGCAAAGGAGTCCAAGGCCTTCCCGACCGCCCGGCCGCGCTCGGCCATCACCGGTGAGCGCATGGAGAAGATCGAGTGGGGCCCAAACTGGGAAGAAATCCTCGGCGGCGAGTTCGAGAAGCGCTCCAAGGACGTCAACTTCGAGGGCGTGCAGAAGGACATCTACGGTGAATTCGAAAACACCTTCATGATGTACCTGCCGCGCCTCTGCGAGCACTGTCTCAACCCGACCTGCGTCGCCTCCTGTCCGTCGGGGGCGATCTACAAGCGCGAGGAGGACGGCATCGTCCTGATCGATCAGGACAAGTGCCGCGGCTGGCGCATGTGCATCTCCGGCTGTCCCTACAAAAAGATCTACTACAACTGGTCCTCGGGCAAATCCGAGAAGTGCATCTTCTGCTATCCGCGCATCGAGTCCGGCCAGCCGACGGTCTGTTCGGAAACCTGCGTCGGGCGCATCCGCTATCTCGGCGTGCTGCTCTACGACGCCGACCGCATCGAGACGGCCGCCTCGACCGAGAACGAGCAGGACCTCTACGAGGAGCAGCTGAAGGTCTTCCTCGATCCCAAGGACCCCGCGGTAATCGCCCAGGCGCGCGTCGACGGCGTGCCCGACAGCTGGATCGAGGCGGCGCGCCTGTCGCCGATCTGGAAGATGGCGATGGAATGGAAGGTCGCCTTCCCGCTGCATCCCGAATATCGCACGCTGCCGATGGTCTGGTACGTGCCGCCGCTATCGCCCATCCAGTCGGCCGCCGCCGCCGGCCGCATCGGCGAGACCAACGGCATGCCGGACGTCCGCTCCCTGCGCATCCCCGTCCGCTATCTCGCCAACCTCCTGACCGCCGGCAAGGAGGAACCGGTGACGCTCGCCCTCGAACGCATGCTGACCATGCGGGCCTACATGCGCGGCAAGACGGTGGAAGGCTTCGCCGACGAGGCGCTGGCTGCCCGCGTCGGCCTCACCGGGGCGACCATCGAGGACATGTACCAGATAATGGCGATCGCCAACTACGAGGACCGCTTCGTCATCCCCACCAGTCATCGCGAGATCAACGACGACGCGCAGAGCCTGCGCGGCTCCTGCGGCTTCTCCTTCGGCAACGGCTGCTCGGGCGGCGACAGCGACGCCAACCTGTTCTCCACCGCCAAGCTGAAGAAGGCCCGGAATCCGATGGAGGTGATCTGATGTCCAACTCCTTCAGGGCTCTCTCGGCGCTGCTCGCCTATCCGACCGAGGAGTTGCGCGAGGCTATCGCCGACATCGGTTCCATCCTGGTCGATGATGGCCTCGTCGGGCCGCGCGAACGCGCCGACCTTTGGCCGCTGTTGGCCGAATTGCGCAACGACGACCTCTACGAGTTGCAGGAGCGCTACGTCGGCCTGTTCGATCGCTCGCGCACCCTGACGCTCAACCTCTTCGAGCACGTGCACGGCGAGAGCCGCGACCGTGGTCAGGCGATGGTCGACCTCGCCGCGCTCTATGAGCGTGGCGGCCTGACCATGACGGCGAACGAACTGCCGGACTACCTGCCGCTGTTGCTCGAATATGCCTCGACCCGTCCGCTGGCCGAGGCCCGTCAGCTCCTCGCCGACATCGCGCCGATCGTCGCCGCGCTGCGCGAGCGGCTGTCCGAACGTCGCTCGACCTATGCCGGCATCTTCGCGGCGCTGCTCGCCATCGCCGGCAATGCCGGCGCCGAGCCTGCCGAACTGGCCGCGCCCGCCGACATCGATGCCGACTGGTCCGAGGACCCCGTCGCCTTCGGGCCGGAAGCCGCCCCCGGCTGCTCGTCCGACCGCACCATCAGCCGCATCCGGGCCGCTCGCCGCGATGCGCGTGGCGAGGAGACCAACCATGTCTGAGTATATCAACAGCGCCCTTTTCGGCTGGTACCCCTACGTCTGCCTGACGGTGTTCGCGCTCGGCAGCCTGATCCGCTTCGATCGCGAGCAGTACACCTGGAAGACCGGCTCATCGCAGCTGCTGCGCAAGCGCCAGCTGTTCTGGGGTTCGAACCTGTTCCACGTTGGCATCCTCGTCATCTTCGGCGGCCATTTCGTCGGCCTGCTGACGCCGGTCTGGGTGTTCGACGCGCTCGGCATCAGCCACACCTTCAAGCAGCTTCTCGCCATGACGGTCGGCGGCATCGCCGGCGTCGCCTGCTTTATCGGCATCGGGCTGCTCGCCCATCGCCGCCTGTTCGATCCGCGCATCCGCAAGACGTCGAGCTTCTCCGACATCGCCATCCTCCTGCTGCTCTGGGCGCAGCTGACGCTCGGCTTGTCGTCGATCTTCGTGTCGGCGCACAATCTCGACGGCCACGAGATGGTCAAGCTGATGACCTGGGCCCAGGGCATCGTCACCGCCCAGCCATCGGCCGCCGCTCAGCTCGCCGACGTCCACTGGATATTCAAGACCCACATCCTGCTCGGCCTCACCATCTTCCTGGTGTTCCCGTTCACCCGCTTGGTTCACGTCTGGAGCGCGCCGATCTGGTATCTCGGCCGCACCGGCTATCAGGTGGTGCGCACCCGCCGCCGGCTGCGCCCCGGCATGGCCAAGCGGCCGCTGCCGCGCTCGGCCGGGGAGTGACGCCCATGGTCGCCATCGACGTCGATCACCGCCGCAAGCACCCCTCCGGGCAGGCGGAACCCGGTCAGACCGCCCCGACCGCCCCGACAGCCTCCCGCCCGACCCTTCCGAGGATCACCGTCGACGGCGTCGTCATCGAGCGCCAGGCGATCGCCGCGGAGATGCAGAACCACCCCGGAGAAGACGCCGGCGAGGCGCTGCGCAAGGCGGCGGCGGCACTGGTCATCCGCGAACTGCTCCTCGGCGAGGCCCGCCGTCTCGGCGTCGTCGCCGAGCCGGAAACCGATGCCGACGGCCGCCGCGAGACGGACGAGGACGCGCTAATCCGGGCGCTCGTCGCGGCGGAAGTGCGGGTGCCCGACGCCGACGAGCAGACGCTGCGCCGCTATTACGACAACAACCGCCGCCGCTTCACGTCGCCGCCGCTTTACGCCGCCAGCCACATCCTGCTCGCCGCTCGTGGCGACGATGCGGCGGCCTTCGCGGCGGCCCGCGACAAGGCGGCGGCGCTGCGCGAACAGCTCGTCCGGCAGCCGCATCGCTTCGAGGAATTTGCTCGCGATCTTTCCGACTGCCCGTCGGCCAAAGTCGGTGGCACGCTCGGCCAGATCGGGCCGGGCGAGACGACGCCGGAATTCGAGGCGGCGCTGGCCGCCCTCTCGGCCGGCGAACTGTCGGAGCCGGTCGAAACGCCCTACGGCGTCCATCTGATCCGTCTCGACCGGCGGATCGACGGCGCGGTGCTGCCCTTCGAGGCGGTGCGGGATCGCATCGCCGACTATCTCGGCGAGCGCGTCGAGCGGCGGGCGAGCGCCCAATACGTTTCCCGATTGATCGGCCGGGCGGACATCGACGGCTTCGATCTCGCCGGCTCCGCCCTGCCGCTGGTCCAGTGAGAACACCATGCTGGGAAAGTTCATCAGCGATCTCGACGATCCCCAGGTCGTGCTCGATCTCGTCGCCGCCCTCGACGCGCCCGACCTTCTGGCGCGGATCGGCCGGGCCGCCGCAGCTGAGGGACAGACTCCCTCGGCCTATCTCGCGGTCTCGGTGCGCACCTTCATCGATACGGCGTCGGACGATGCATGGTTGCAGCTTGTCGGCATCATGAACCGGGCGGCCGACCCGAGCCTTGCCGCCATGCGCGCCATTGTCGAGGCTGTCCTGCCGGCCGAAGGGGAACGCTGACATGACCTTCCATGCCGCCGAAGGCTTCCGGTCCATCGTCGCCAACACTTGGTCCTTCGAGGCGGCCCGCCGGGAAGCCCTGCGCCTCGTCGGGCCGATCGACCGCCGCGACAGCGTGCCGCTCGGTTCGGCCTCCGGCCGCCTGCTGGCGGAAACGATCATCGCGCCGCGCCCTCTGCCGGCCTTCGATCAGGCGGCCATGGACGGTTATGCCGTGCGCTTTGCCGATATCGCCGACGCGCCGCTCCGCGTCGACGGCACGACGCTGGCCGGCGATCGCCCGGCCCGGCTGATGCCGGGCACCGCCCGCCGCATCATGACCGGAGCCGGCCTGCCGGCCGGGGCCGACACCGTCGTACCGCACGAGGAGACGGCGATCGCCGGCGCCGGGCTGGTAACGGTGAACAATGCGCGCTCCGGCGACAACATCCGCCGGGCCGGCGAGGACATCGCGCGCGGCGGGGTGCTGCTCGAAAAGGGCAGGCGGCTCGCCTGGCCCGACATCGCCGCGCTGGCCGCGCTGGGCATCGGCGCCGTGGAGGTGGTCGCGAAGGCGCGGGTCGTGCTGCTGACCACCGGCGCCGAACTGCGCGACGCCGGCGAGACGCTGCCCGTAGCAGCCGTCTACGATTCCAACGGACCGATGCTGGAAGCGCTGCTGGCCGGCAACGGCGTCGAGGTGACGAGAACGGCGGTCGGCGACGATCGCGACGCCCTGACCGAGCAACTCGCCGCCGCCAGCCGCGGCGCCGATCTGGTCGTCACCTCGGCCGGCATGTCGTCCGGCGACCGCGATCTGGTGCGCGCCGCCGTGGCCGCCGCCGGCGGCACGATCGTCGTGCCCTCGGTGGCGATGAAGCCGGGCAAGCCGCTGGCCCTCGGCACCATCGGCCGCGCGGCCTTCGTCGGGCTGCCGGGCAACCCGCAGGCGGCCGCCTTTGCCGCCCTGGCCTTCATCCGGCCGATGATCGCCGCGCTGATCGGCCGGCCGGCCGTGTCCCCCGTCATGGCGCGGTCCGGTTTTGCCGGCCAGAGCCGCCGCGACCGGACGGAACTGGTCCCGGTCGCGCTCGACGCGGACAGCGGGCAACTCCTGGCGCGCCCGGCCGGGCAACCGGGATCGCACCGCCTGATGCCGCTCCTCGCCGCCGACGCCGTGGCGATCGTTCCGCCTGCCGACGTCCCGCTCAAATCAGGCGATCCGCTCGAGGTGTTGCCGTTCCGCGATCCGGATTTTCAGGGGGTGCTGCCGTGACCTGCGCGCTGACCGACCGCTTTGGCCGCACCATCCGCTATCTGCGCCTGTCGGTAACCGACCGCTGCGACCTCCGGTGCGTCTACTGCATGGCCGAGGACATGCAGTTCGTGCCGCGCCGGGATCTGCTGACGCTTGAGGAACTCGATCGGTTGGCCTCGGCCTTCGTGGCGCGCGGCGTCAGCAAGATCCGGATCACCGGCGGCGAACCGCTGGTGCGCAAGGGCGTCATGACGCTGTTCAGCTCGCTGTCCCGCCACCTCAAGAGCGGAGCCGTCAAGGAACTGACGCTCACCACCAACGGCACGCAGCTGGCCGGCCATGCCGACGCCCTGGCGGCGGTCGGCGTCAGGCGGGTCAACGTGTCGCTCGACACGCTCGATGCCGATCGCTTCCGGGCGCTGACCCGGCGCGGCGTGCTCGGCACGGTGATGGATGGCCTCAGGGCGGCGCGGGAGGCCGGGCTCAAGGTCAAGCTGAACACGGTGGCGCTCAAGGGCATCACCGAGACGGAGATCTTCGACCTCATCGACTTCGCCCACGGCCACGGCATGGATCTGACGCTGATCGAGACCATGCCGCTCGGCGACGTCGGCGTCGACCGCACCGACCAGTACCTGCCGCTCACCGAGCTACGGCGCATCATCGAGCGCCGATTCACCTTGACGGACACACCCGAACGGTCCGGCGGACCGGCCCGCTACGCCCGCGTCGCCGAGACAGGTGGCCGGCTCGGCTTCATCACGCCGATGACCCACAATTTCTGCGACAGTTGCAACCGCGTCCGCGTCAGCGCCACCGGCGTCCTCTACACCTGCCTCGGTCAGGAGGAGCGGACCGACCTGCGGTCGGCCCTGCGCGGCTCGGAAGGCGACGACCTGCTGAACGCCGCCCTGCAGCGCGCCATAGACCTTAAGCCGAAGGGACACGACTTCGCCATCGGCCCGGACCGCCGCCCCGCGCTCGGGCGCCATATGTCCGCGCTTGGCGGATGATCGTAATGCGCCACGCTTCCGGTGCCTGAACTCGCGCGCCGAGCGAACTCAATGCGTTGCCGGACGTCCGGACGGTCCCTGAAGCAACTCGTCGAGCGGCCGGATGGTATCGACGTCGATCACCGGCCGGCGACCAATCGGTGTGGCATCCAGGCTCCACCGGGCGGCGATAAGCTCGGCATGCGCAAGATCGGCATGATGCTCACTTCGCGATCTCTGGCTGGCCTCTCCGATCCTGCCGGGCGGCCGTGTGGCCGATGTGCAGGATTGTCCATGAGCTTGGCGATAGCTGTGACTACTCATCGACAGGGCGCGTGCGGTATGGTGAGGATAACGATCATATCGGTAGCCCGCGGCAGGCGGACACCAGACAAGGGAGTTGAAAGCCGATGACGCGTGAGGGGAGCAGCATGGCCGAGGCGATCGCCAACGGCCAGACATCGCTGGGAATCGAACTCGGATCCACCAACATCAAGGCCTGTCTCGTCGGGCCGGACCATCAGGTGATCGCCACCGGCAGCCACGGCTGGGAAAACCAGTTCGTCGACCGCCTGTGGACCTATTCCGAAGAGGCGATCTGGGCCGGTCTGCAGGCCGCCTTCGCTGCGCTCCGCGCCGATGTCGAGAAGCGCCACGGCGTGCCGCTGACGCGCATCGGCGCGCTGGGTTTCTCGGCGATGATGCACGGCTATCTCGCCTTCGACGCGGCCGGCAAGCTGCTGGTTCCCTTCCGCACCTGGCGCAACACCAACACCGAGCGCGCCGCCGCCGAGCTGACCGGGACGCTGGGCTTCAACTTCCCGCTCCGCTGGTCCGCCTCGCACCTCTATCAGGCGGTGATCGACAAGGAGCCGCACGTCGGAAGCGTCGCCTTCATCACCACGCTCTCCGGCTTCGTGCACTGGCGCCTGACCGGCAGGAAGGTGATCGGCGTCGGCGATGCCTCGGGCATGTTCCCGATCGACGCGGCTACGCATGACTATGACGCACCGATGCTGAAGCGGTTCGGCGAGATGGTCGCCGCCCACCGGCCGGGCCTCGACGCCGCCGCGCTGTTCCCCAAGGTTCTGGTGGCCGGTGAAGATGCGGGCGCGCTGACCGCCGAAGGCGCCGCGCTGCTCGATCCGACGGGCAAGCTGCAGCCGGGTGCACCGGTCTGCCCGCCCGAGGGCGACGCCGGCACCGGCATGGTGGCGACCAACGCCGTCGCTCCGCGCACCGGCAATATCAGCGCCGGCACGTCGATCTTCGCCATGGTGGTGCTGGAGAAGCCGCTGACCACCGTGCACGAGGAACTGGACATCGTCACCACGCCGGCCGGCGATCTCGTCGCCATGGTCCACTGCAACAACGGCGCCAGCGAGCTTGGCACCTGGGCGGGGGTGTTCACCGAGTTCGCCAAGGCCATCGGCGCCAAGGCCGATGCCAATGCCGTGTTCGGCGCGCTGTTCGCCGCGGCGCTCGAAGGCGAGGCGGACGGCGGCGGGCTGATCGCCTACAACTATCTCGCCGGCGAACCGATCACCGGCCTCACCGAGGGACGTCCGCTGGTGGTGCGCACCCCCGGCAGCCGCCTGACGCTCGCCAACTTCATGCGCACCCAGCTCTACGCCGCCTTCGGCACGCTGAGCCTCGGCATGAACGTGCTGCACGGCGAGGGTGTGAAGCTCGATTCGATGTTCGCGCACGGCGGCATGTTCCGGACGGCCGGCGTTGCACAGCGCCTGCTGGCCGCCGCCATCGGCGCGCCGGTGACGGTGGGCGACACGGCGAGCGAAGGTGGCGCCTGGGGCATCGCCGTGCTGGCCGAGTATCTGAGGAGCGGCGCCGGCAAGGGTCTGGGCGACTATCTGGCGGAGCGGGTATTCGCCAGCGCCAGGCTCGACGTCGCCAAGCCCGATCCGGCCGACGTGGCGGGCTATGCCGCGTGGCTGAAGCAGTACGAGGCCGGGCTGGCCATCGAGAAGGCGGCGGCGGAAGCCATCAGCTGAAGCATCCGGGGCGCGGAGGTCGCGAGGCTTCCCGGATCGATGCGCAGGTGGAAAACTGGAGCGGCGGCTTGGCTTTTGCCGGCCGCCGCCCGTCAGACGCCGAACGGATAGGTCTCGGCCGCGTCGGCCGGCGTGTACGGCTCCGGCCCGAGCGGTGTGACGGCGGTCGTCGTGTCGAACCAGACGTAGGCGTTGAATTGCCGCGACGGCGCGGCATCCTGGTAATGGCTGAGGCGCTCGCTGCCGGGCAGGTAGACGACGCCGATGAAGCGCTGCGGTAGCGGCTGCGCCAGGCGGGCGCGCAGCGTGTCGTCGCTATGGAAATCGAGCAGGAAGCACGCCGGTCCGGCCGCGTGGCAGAGGCTCTCGAAGCTGTCGCCGGCCGACGGCTGCACCGGCATGATCGCCATCCGGGCGCCCCAGTCCGAGGCGGCGGCGACGGTGCCGGCGTGGGTACCGAAGCCGATCAGCGCCACGGCGTCGCCGAAGCGCTCGCGGCAGAGCTGGCCGAGGTTCAATTCGTCGCGCAGCGCGCCCATGTCGGTGTGGCGAGCATCTCCGATATGCGAATTGTGCGCCCACACCACCGCCTTGGCGCCGGCGCCGCGCGCCTCGAGCAGCCGCTCTAGCGTGTCGAACATCGCCCGGTCGCGCAGGTTCCAGGTCTCGGCGCCGCCATAATACATGGCGCGGTAATAGTGCTCGCCGGCGGCGACGAGCTGCGCATTCTGGGTGGCGTCGAACAGGCCGTCGCCGTCGTCGGTCGCCGCGGCATCGAGCCGCCGGCCGAGCAACTCGCGGCACTGGGCGACCACGGCCGCCTCACAGCTGCGATAGCTCTGGGTGAGCACCGCCCGGCCGTAGACGGCGGGATCGCGCTGCCAGGGCGTCAGGCAGCCGTAGCGCTGGCGGGCCACGGCGGCGGCGGCCGGATCGACCCGGTCGAGATAGTCGAGCACGGCGGCGATCGAACCGGAGAGATTGTAGATGTCGAGGCCGAAGAAGCTGGCCCGCTGCTCCGGCGACAGCTCCGCATTGTGGCGGCGCAGCCAGCCGACGAAAGCCTCCACCTCGACGTTGCGCCACATCCAGGTCGGGAAGCGCTGGAACGGCGGCTCGCCGCCGGCCGCTGGCCGATGACGGACATGGCGGTCGACGGCGGCGGCATCCGGCCAGTCGGCCTCGACGGCAACGAGGCTGAAGCCGTGTTCCTCGATCAGACGGCGGGTGATGGCGGCGCGCGCCCGGTAGAACTCGGCCGTGCCGTGCGTCGATTCGCCGAGCAATACCAGCCGGCGGTTGGCGAAACGGTCGAAGACCCGGGCGAAGGCTGGGTCGTCGATCTCCGGCAGCGGTTCGGCGGCGGTGGCGATCAGGTCCGCGAGGCGCGGAACGGCCGGTGGTGCGCCGCGCCAGCCCTCGGCACCGATCAGCGGTACGAAATGCACGCCGCCGAGGTCCTCCGAGACGTAGTCCGTCTTGCTGCGGCGCGTCACCTTCAGGAGGCGCTGCAACGTTTCCTCGCTGCCGACCGGCATCACCAGACGGCCGCCGACGGCGAGCTGCCGCTTCAGCGCCTCCGGCACGCGCGGCCCGCCGGCCGACACGATGATGACGTCGAAGGGCGCCGCCTCGGGCCAGCCCCGGCTGCCGTCACCGGCCCGGATCTCCACGTTGTCGTAGCGGAGCGCCGCGAGCCGCCGCCGCGCGGCGATGGCAAGCGGGGCATGTCGCTCGATGGCATGCACCCGGCCGGCGATGCGGCTCAGCACGGCCGCCGCGTAACCCGAGCCGGCGCCGACCTCCAGCACCCGGTCGCCCGGCCGCACCGCCGCCGCGGCGATCATCAGCGCCACGACATACGGCTGCGAGATGGTCTGTCCCTCGCCGATCGGCAGCGGTTCGTCGTCGTAGGCGAACGCCTCGGACCCCGCCATCACGAAAGCCTCGCGCGGTACCTCGGCCATGGCGGCCAGCACGGCGGCGTCGCGCACGCCGCGCCGCGCGATCTGGGTCTCCACCATATGCTGTCGGGCCTTGGCGAGGTCGGCGGACATGGGCGTCTACTCGCTGGTGCGGCCGATCTGCCGGGGATCGACGCCGCCCTGCTGGTTGAGATCGTTGGCGACGTCGCCTTCGACGGTGTCGTCGCCCTTGAGGAGTTCGTCGTCCTCGGGCGTGACGATGCTGGGCGACCGGCCGATGCCGGGGTCCTCGACGAGGTCCTTGTCGGACGGCTTTTGCGTCTTGGGATGCTTGTCGGACGTCATGGCTTGTCTCCCTTGTCGGGCTGGACGCGGGGCTTGTTGTGGTCGCTTTCCTGATGGACCCCGCGTGGCATCCGCCGTTCGTCGCCAGCCGAGACCGGCGGCACGGGTCCGTCCTGCCGCTCGGGCGGCGGTTGCCCGGCTGGCCGGTCGAGGTCGGCGCGTTCGTCGAACTCGGGGCCGGCGTTGGCCGTCTCCACCCGCTTCTCGATGATGTTGAGCTGCTGCTCGTGGGTTCTCCTCGACTGCATGGCTTTGCTCTCGAAGTCGTCGGGAGTAGATTAACGTCTCGCTCCGGGGGTAGTTCCTCCTGTTGCGGGAACATCCGACCCCTCAGGGCATTGGTGCGTTGCCAAGCGTTTTCCAACGGAGGGAGGCCGAGATGCCCCTAAGCCTGATCAGTCCGGCGTTTGCCGATGGCGCCCCGATCCCGCTCAAGTACAGCCGCGACGGCGACAATCTATCGCCGGAACTGCGCTGGAGCGGCTTGCCGGACGGCACGCGCAGCCTGGCGCTGGTGGTCGAGGACCCGGATGCCCCGCGCGGCACATTCTACCACTGGGGCGTCTACAACGTGGCGCCCGACGTCGACCGCTTCCCGGAAAGCGTCGAGACCGGGCCGCTGAAGCACGTGGCGCCGGTGGTGGTGAACGACTTCGGCAACGCCCGCTACGATGGGCCGGAGCCGCCGCACGGGCATGGCGTTCATCACTACCACTTCCGTCTCTACGCCCTCGACGCGCCGTCGCTGCCGGTGCCGCGCACCGCCGACGTGCGGCAACTCCGCCGGGAGGCGGAAAAGCACGCGCTAGCGGTCGCCGAGCTGGTCGGTACCTACGAGCGGTGATGCAGATGATAAATCGGCAACGACCTCAATGAGCGGATGCGTTGGTATCTTCGCGACTTGGCATGAGACGAGCCGGCCGGCAAGCCGAAGCGGCCGTCACGCCTTGGCCGGCGGCCTCGTGCTGTCGCGGAATATCAGGTCGACCGGCCAGATCTCCTGGCTGGCCGACGCCGCCTTGCCGCCGAGGAGGTCGGCGACCATCTCGGCGATGCGTTCGCCGGCCTTGTGGATCGACGAGAAGGTAGTGGTCAGCGGCGGATTGTGGGTCTCCGGCCGGATCGAGCTGATGCCGTCGTCATGGGCGATCACCGAGATGTCCGAACCGATGGCGAGGCCGCGATCGCGGATCGCTCGGCAGGCGCCCATGGCCGAGAAGATGCTGGAGCAGATGACGGCGGTGGGCGGCGTTTCGCTCGACAGCATGCCGGCGGTCAGCCGGTAGCCGGCTTCGTCGGTCATCACGTCGGAATCGTTCAGCGCGTCCGGTGCCTCGAGGCCGGCCGCGACGAGGGCCGATCGCCAGCCGGCCTCGCGGTCGACGGCGAAGGATTGGCGCAAGTCGCCGTTGACGAGGCCGATGCGCTGGTGGCCGAGGCCGATCAGCAGTTCGGCCGCCTGCCGGAAGGCACCCTCGTTGTCGATGTCGAGGAAGGCGTAGGGGTGCGGCGCCCGCGTGCGGCCGTGCACCACATAGGGAATGCCGAGCTTGTCGAGCAGCGGCACGCGCGGGTCGGCGACCAGCGGGCCCGACAGCACCACCGCGTCGACCGATCGCCGCTGGGCGAGCCGCCGGTAGCTGGCTTCGGCGCTGTCGAAGCTGGCGCTGACCAGCACGTCCATCTGCCGGCGGGCGGCGCTGTTGGTGAGGCCGGACAGGAAGTCGGTGAACAGCGGGTCGAGCAGCGGGTCGTTGCCGGACGGAAAGACGATGCCGATCGCCCCGGACTGGCCGGTCGCCAGACGGTGGGCGTTGACGTTCGGCGAGTAGCCGAACCGCCGCGCCGCCTCCAGCACCCGTTCGCGCGTGTCGGCGCTGACATCGCTGTAGCCGTTGAGGGCGCGGCTGACCGTGCTCTGTGACAGCCCGAGATGACGCGACAGTTCCTTGAGATTCATGATCCGCCGGCAAGACTAGGAAGAAACCGCCTGTATAGCCGCCACATCCCGACTTGTACAGCTTGTCGTGTGCTCCGGAAGCGCTTTCATATGACGATTAGTGTGCGCTCTGGAAAGAAAACGTTGCGAAAAGGCAGAGGAAGGCAGGATACCGTTTGGTCAATACGCTGGACTACGTGATCGAACACAACACTGCGTAAATTCATTGACAGCGACCAACGTTGATGTTAGCTCACAAAAGCGCTTTTGGTAGGGCTCAAGCCGTTGATCGGACAGTAGGGAGAGGAGTGCCGATGAGCGCCCCCGTGTTGACGCTGGAAGATCTGCGCCGCCGTTTCGCACGGCGCCCCGATGCCGTCCTCGATCTTGCGGACGATCTCACCGCCCGCTTCGCCGCCTCGGGCGATGCCTTCGTTGCAGCGCCGCTGCGCGCGGCGGCCGGCGATCTCCTCGACCGCTATCCCGATCCCACGGCCCTGCCGCTCTGGGGCATGCCCTGCGTCGTCGGCGCCAATATCGACGTCGCCGGTCTCGCCACCTCAGCCGGTCTGCCGGCGCTTGATTTCCTGCCCGATTTCGACGCCGTGGCGGTGGAGCGGCTGCGCGCCGCCGGCGCCCTCGTCGTCGGCAAGGCGGCGGTCGACCCGCTCGGCCTCGATGCTTCGGCCGGCGCGGCGGCCGAGGCCGTCGCCGCCGGCCTTGCCGTCTTCGCCATTGCCAGCGACCGCACGGGCGCCGCCAGCCTCGACGCCGCCCGCCGAGGCGTGGTGGCCGTCAAGCCGACACCGGGGCGCATTGGCACCGACGGCCTGTTCGGTGCCACGCCGGGGATCGACGGCATCACCATCCTCGCGGCCGACGTCGCCTCCGCCGTGGCGGTGCGCCGGGCGATCGAGGACGCCGAACGGCGGCCGACGCCGGCGCCCACCCGCCTCGGCCTGCTCAACGACCATGCCGCCGGTCGCGCTGTCGCCGATCGGCTCGGTCTCACACCGGTCGCGGTGGACGCCGCGCCGTTCGCCGAGATCGCCGATTTGACCGACAGCGACGTCTGGCTGTCTCTAAGGCTCGACGACGTCGCGGCGATCTTCATCGAGACGCCCGAACTGTTCCCGCCCGCCCTGCGGCCTCGCCTGTCCCGCGCCCTCGGCTACCCGGCTGGCGGACTGGTCCGCTTGCAGCGTCGGCTCGACGGCTTGAAGCGGCGGGTGGAGACAGCCTTCGCTGCTGCCAACCTGCTGCTCGCACCGACCGAAGCGCAACTCGCCGGTTTCGTCAACGCCTGCGGCCTTGCCGCCGTCGTCCTGCCGGACGGCACGGCGCTGGTCGGCCCCGGCGGCAGCGACGATAGACTGGCGGATGCCGCCGCAATTCTCGCCGAAATGTGCATCGCTCCACCGGTTGACATCGCAACGGCATGGCCGTTGGCTCGACCCTGAGACGATCGCCGGTGGAAGACCATTCCCAAGGAGACTGAAGTGTCCGCGAACACGCCCAACATGCCCACGTTGCTGCCCACCGATCCCTGGCGTCTGGTCGAAACCGCCTGGGAGCCCGGCGCCAACCTGTTGCGCGAGACGCTGTTCGCGCTCGGCAACGGCCATATCGGCACCCGCGGCAGCCATGACGAAACCTGGCGCGGCGAGGCCGAGGCCAGCATGGAAGGCACTTACGTCAACGGCTTCTACGATACCGAGGCGATCCGCTATCCCGAGAACGCCTACGGCTTCGCCCGCGTCAACGAGTTCATGCTGAACCTGCCCAACGCCAAGGGCGTCGAGATCGGCATCGACGGCGAGCGCTTCAACCTCGCCACCGGCACCATCCTCGCCTATGAGCGCAGTCTCGACTTCCGCGAGGGCGTGCTGGTGCGTTCCGTCGACTGGAAGTCGCCGGCCGGCCGGCGGCTGCGTATCGTCTCGAAGCGTCTGGTCAGCCTCGCCCACAGCGCTATCCTCGCCCAACAGGTGACGGTGACGCCGCTCGACGCCGATGCGACGATCGAGTTCACCGCCACCATCGACAGCGCCGTTCGCGGGGGAGAAGAGAGCTTCGACCCGCGCCTCGGCTCCGGCGCCTCCGCCCGGGCACTCACCGCCGTCGAGTCTTCCGTCGAACCGGGCCGGGCGGTGCTGGTCTGCCGCACCCGCCACAGCGGCCTGACGCTGCGTGTCGAGACGCTGGCATCGGTGGCCGGCGCCGAGAGCAGCGCCGACGAGGCGGATGGCGTCCTCGCCCAGCGCTTCCGCGTCGCCGCCAGGGCCGGCGAAACCGTGACGCTTGAGAAGATCACCGCCATCGTCACCAGCCGCGACGCGCCGGCCGAGGCGCTCGCCACCCGCGCCGCCGAGGCACTGGAGGCGGCCGGCGCCCTTGGCTTCGAGGGTCTGGCCGCCGAGCAGCACGCCCGCCTCGCCGTCTTCTGGGACAAGGCCGACATCGAGATCGAGGGCGATGACACCCTGTCGCAGGGCCTGCACTTCAACCTCTACCACCTCTACCAGGCGATCGGCCGCGACGGCCGCACCAACATCGCCGCCAAGGGCCTGACCGGTGAGGGCTACGAGGGCCATTCCTTCTGGGACACCGAGATCTACGTCCTGCCGGTGTTCCTGCGCACGATGCCGGAACTGGCCCGCGCCGTGCTCTGCCACCGCATCGGCTATCTCGACAAGGCCCGCGCCCGCGCCCGCGATCTCGGCCATGCCCACGGCGCTCTCTACCCCTGGCGGACCATCACCGGCGAGGAATGCTCGGCCTATTTCCCGGCCGGCACGGCGCAGTACCACATCAACGCCGACATCGCCTTCGCCATCAAGCAGTATGTCGAGACGACCGGCGACGCCTCGCTGCTCACCGACGGCGCGGCGGAACTGGTGTTCGAGACGGCGCGCGTCTGGGCCGATCTCGCTCACCCGGTTGACGGCAGCTACCGCATCGACGAGGTGACCGGGCCGGACGAATACACCGCCCTCGTCAACAACAACTTCTACACCAACGTGATGGCCAAGACCCATCTCGCCTTCGCCGCCGAGATCGCCGGGCGGCTTGAACGCGAGGCGCCGGAGGTCTTCGCGGCGCTGTCGCGCAAGCTCGGCCTCGACGCCGGCGAGATCGACCACTGGTCCGGCGTTTCCGACAACCTGCTGCTGCCCTATGACGCGGCGCGCGGCATCCATGCCCAGGACGACGCTTTCCTCAACCGCAAGGTCTGGGACTTCGCCGGCACGCCGGCCGGCAACTACCCGCTGCTCCTGCACTATCATCCGCTGGTCATCTACCGCCATCAGGTCTGCAAGCAGGCCGACGTGCTGCTCGCCCTGTTCCTGCGCGGCGACCTGTTCGCCAAGGCGGTGAAGCGGCGCGACTTCGATTACTACGAGCCTATCACCACCCACGATTCCTCGCTGTCCACCTGCATCCACTCGATCATCGCCGCCGAGGTTGGCCTCCGCGAGCGGGCCTATGGCTTCTTCATGGATGCCGCCCGCATGGACATCGACAACACCCACGGCAACACCTTCCACGGCGTGCACACCGCGGCGATGGGCGGCACCTGGATGAGCGTCGTGCACGGCTTCGCCGGCCTCCGGGCCGTCAACGGCGAACTGCATTTCGCCCCGTATCTGCCCGACGGCTGGCGGCGCTATCGCTTCCGCCTGGTCGATCACGGCCGCACGCTGGAGATCGCCGTCTCGGCGGCCCGCGTCGAGTTCCGCCTTTTGGGCGGCGAGGCGATCCGCCTCTTCCATCGCGGCGAGCCGATCGACCTGTCGGCGGCCGAATCGGTGCGCGTCGCGCCGCTGCCGCCGGCCTTCGCGCGGAAGCCGTTCAAGGCCGTGGTGTTCGATCTCGACGGCGTCATCACTGACACCGCCCGCTTCCACCATCTCGCCTGGAAGCGGCTGGCCGACACGCTGAACATCGGCTTCGACGACGAACTGGCCGAGAGCCTGAAGGGCATCGACCGCCGCATGTCGCTGACGATGATCCTGGAGAAGGGCGGCGTCACGCTGGAGCCGGACGAGTTCGATCGCCTCGCCGACATGAAGAACGTCTGGTACAAGGAACTGATCGGCACCATGACGCGCGACGACCTGCTGCCCGGCGCCCTGGAGACGCTTGAGGCGGTGCGCGCCGCCGGCCTCAAGGTCGGCCTTGCCTCGGTCAGCCAGAACGCCCCGGCCATCCTGGAACGGCTGGGCATCGCCGACCTGTTCGACGCGGTGGTCGACGCGCGGCTTCTGAAGCGCGGCAAGCCCGATCCGGAAATCTTCCTCAAAGCGGCGGCAGAGCTTGGCGTCGAGCCGGCCGACTGCCTTGGCGTCGAGGACGCGGTGGCCGGGGTCGCCTCGATCAAGGGCGCCGGCATGGCGGCGCTCGGCATCGGCCGTCCCTCGGTGCTGACTGAAGCCGACACGGTGATCCCCGGCCTCGACGACTTCGTGCTCGACGATTACCTCGCCTGAGGACGGGTTTCGGGGCGCGCATTGACGAAAGGCAAGAGTTGAGGCTCAATCCCGGTGCATTCGGGCCCACGGTGTTCCGGCTCGACGCCGGACGTCGCCGCCCGGCTGGATGAGATCCTCCGCCGGGGCGAGGGGACGCCACTTGAGCAATTCCGGGAAAAGTGTGATCGCTTTTCCGTCCGGAATTGCCCGAAACCAGGAAGCCGGAGCATTTCCATAAAGAAGCGCTCCGGCGACGAAAGTGTCTTGATGAAATGGACGACGCGGTCCTCGTTGATGTCCCCAGCTCCCAGCCCGAAGACCTCCGCCACGGCATGCCCGCCGGCCTCGGCACGCGGTTGAAGCTGGCGCGCCAGACGCGCGGCATGACGCTGAAGGCGCTGGCCGAGGCGGCCAGCTGCTCGGAAAGCCTACTGTCGAAGATCGAGAACGGCAAGGCGTCGCCGTCGCTGCCCATGCTCCATCGCATCATCAAGGTGCTCGACAAGAATATCGGCTGGTTCTTCGAGGAGTCGCACGGCGAGGAAGGCATGATCTTCCGCGCCGGCACGCGGCCGGTGCTGACGCTCGATCCGCTGCGCCGCGGCAAGGGTATCGCGCTCGAGCGGGTCATCCCCTATTCGCCCGGTCATCTCCTCCAGTGCAACATCCACCACGTCGAGGTGGGCGGCGAGAGCGCCGGCCCCATCCAGCACGTCGGCGAGGAAGTCGGCTATGTCATTGCCGGCGAGGTGGAACTGATCGTCGACAGCCGCCGCTTCCGCCTGTCGGAAGGCGACGCCTTCGTCTTCAACTCCGAGCTGCCGCATCACTATCGCAACGCCGGCGACACGCGGGCCAGCATCTTCTGGGTCAACACGCCGGCGACGTTCTAGGCCGCGTCTGGCGGCTTTCCTGCGCGCCGCGAACCGGCGTATCCGGGCCAAAACAGGGGCGGAATGCCGCCAAAGTCGCCATTCAAGCTACTTGACAGCAAATCAATGTTCTTGAATTATCGACGAGCGTGAGAAACGCCCAGCCCGAAAACGGGCGGTCCGAAAAGGGGAACCCAGATGCCTATTAGCAAGCTACTCGCGGGCTGCGCGATGGCGGCTGCCGCCGTTCTTTCCGTGTCGACGGCCTCGGCCGAGACCTTCGCGCTCGTCAACATCAATCAGCAGGCGCTGTTCTTCAACCAGATCAACGATGGCGCCACGGCGGCTGCCAAGGCGGCCGGCGTCGACCTGGTCATCTTCAACGCCAACAACGTACCGGCCGCCCAGAACGACGCCATCGAGAACTACATCACCCAGAAGGTCGACGGCATCATCCTCGTCGCCATCGACGTCAATGGCGTCAAGCCGGCCATCACCGCCGCCAAGGCGGCCGGCATTCCGGTGATCGCCATCGACGCGCAGATTCCCGACGGCGACAACGTCGCCTTCGTCGGCGTCGACAACACCAAGGCCGGCGAGGACATCGGCAAGTTCTACGCCGACTACGTCAAGGCCGAGATGGGCGGCAAGGCGACGGTCGGCGTCGTCGGCGCACTCAACTCGTTCATCCAGAACCAGCGGCTCGACGGCTTCAAGACGGCCGTGCAGGGCAGCGGCGTCGACATCACCTTCCTCGACACCGTCGACGGCCAGAACGTCCAGGACGTGGCGCTGTCGGCCGCCGAGAACCTGATGACCGCCAATCCCTCGATGTCGACGCTCTACGCCACCGGCGAGCCGGCGCTGATCGGCGCCGTATCGGCGGTCACCGCCCAGAGCCACACCGACAGCGTCAAGGTGTTCGGCTGGGATCTGACCAAGCAGGCCGCGCAAGGCATCGAGGAAGGCTGGGTCGTCGCCGTCGTCCAGCAGGACCCGGCCGGCGAAGGCAAGGCCGCCGTCGAGGCGCTGATGACGCTGAAGAAGGGCGGTACGGTTGATCCGATCATCAACGTTCCCGTGACCATCGTCACCAAGGACAATGTCGCCGACTTCAAGTCGATGTTCCAATAAGCCGAGCCAGCACGGGCGGCGGGGCGCCGGGGTACGCAACCGAAGAGGAGCGGCCCCGCGGCGCCCCGGCCGTTTGTACGCCGGCCGGCCGCCGTTCGGGCTTGCCGGCCCGGCTTCAGGCTCGGACAATGGAGCTTCTCAGGCGAGGCGCTCCCGACTGGACTTCAGCATGACAGACAGTTCGCCCTATCGCGTCCGGATGACCGGCATTTCCAAGCGTTACCATCCCATTCAGGTGCTCGACGACGTGTCGTTGACGCTGCGGCCCGGCGAGGTGCTCGGCCTGGTCGGCGACAACGGCGCCGGCAAATCGACGCTCTCCAAGGTGCTGTCCGGGGCGATCATCCCCGACGCCGGCCGCATCGAGATCGACGGCGAGGCCGTCAGCTTCGCCACCCCCGCCGATGCCCGCGCCGCCCGCGTCGAGATGGTCTATCAGGACCTCTCCCTCTGCGACACGGTCGACGTCGCCGGCAACCTGTTCCTCGGCCGCGAGCCGCGCCGCCGGCTGTTGGGCCTGCCGTTCCTCGACAAGGCCCGCATGCACGCCGAGGCGCGGGAAATGCTCGACCGCCTGGGCATCTTCATCGCCGACACCGGCCTCAAGGTCGAGAACCTCTCGGGCGGCCAGCGCCAGTCGATCGCCATCGGCCGCGCCGCTTCCTTCGATCCGCGCGTCCTGATCATGGACGAGCCGACGGCGGCGCTGGCCGTTGCCGAAGTGGAGGCGGTGCTCGACCTGATCCGCGCCGTCAGCGCCCGCGGCGTGTCGGTGATCCTGATCACCCACCGCCTGCAGGACCTGTTCCTGGTCTGCGACCGCATCCAGGTGATGTACGAGGGCCGCAACGTCGCCGAACGCCAGGTCTCCGACACCAACATCGAGGAAGTGGTCAACCTGATCGTCGGGCGCAAGTTCGCCGCCCGCTCGGCGAAAGGCGCCGACAGCGCGGGAGTGCCGGCATGAGCGACAGCACGATCAAAGGAGACGCGCCGTCGCGCCTCGTCAAGGCGAGCTGGCATGAGAAGGCGATCGCCCGTGGTGGCGTCGTCTCCATCGCCCTGTTCTTCGCCGCCGTCTGCGTCATCTTCTCGCTGGCCACCGACGCCTTCCTGACCGCCCCCAACCTCCTCAACATCGTCCGCCAGTCGGCGCCGCTCCTCATCGTCGCCTCGGCCATGACCTTCGTCATCACCACCGGCGGCATCGATCTCTCCGTCGGTTCGGTGCTGGCGCTGACCGCGACGCTGTCGGCGGTGCTGCTGCAATGGGGCGTGCCCTGGCCGCTCGTGGTACTGGGTCTCCTCTGCCTCGGCGCGCTTGTCGGCGCCGCGCAGGGCTTCTTCGTCGCCTATGAGGGCATCCCGGCCTTCATCGTCACGCTGGCCGGCCTGTCGGTGATCCGTGGCGTCGCGCTGCTGATCACCGGCGGCTACTCGATCCCCGTCGATCCGGCCAGCCCGTTCAACGTCATCGGCCGCGCCTGGTTCCTCGGCGTGCCGGTGCCGGCGCTGATCGCCGTCGCCGTGCTCGCCGTCGCCTATATCGTCTTCAACGAGACGGCCTTCGGCCGCTACGTCACCGGCGTCGGCGCCAATGCCGAGGCGGTGCGGCGGGCCGGCGTCAACACCCGCCTCGTCACGCTGTCGGTCTACGTGCTGACCGGCGCGGCGGCGGCGCTGGCCGGCATTATCCTCGCCTCGCGGCTCGGCTCGGGCTCGTCCAACTCCGGCCAGGGCTTCGAACTCGACGTCATCGCCGCCGTGGTGCTGGGCGGCACCTCGCTGTTCGGCGGCCGCGGCTCGATCGTCGGCACCATCCTCGGCGCCCTCACCGTGGCGGTGATCGCCAACGGTCTGATCCTCGCCCACCTGTCGCCCTTCCTGACGCCGATCGTCACCGGATCGATCATCCTCATCGCCATCTGGCTGAATTTCCGCCTGTTCAAGGGCGGATCCAGGAGCCGCTGATCATGGACCATCTGTTCAAGGACAAGGCGGCGGAGCGGCTGCCGATCGGCGTCCGCTCGGGTACGGCGATGACGGTGACCGGCCCGGTGCCGGTCACTGATCTGGGCGTCACGCTGATGCACGAGCATATCCTGCTCGACGGTGCCAAGGCCTGGCGCTGCCCCTGCGACATCGACGACGAGGGGCGCCGGGTGTCCGGGCAGCCGGTGAACATCGGCATCATCGGCGAACTCCGGATGAACCCCTATCTCAACCGCGACAACGTGTCGCTCGACGATGCCGACCTGGCGCTCGATGAACTCCAACGCTACAGGCGCTTCGGCGGCAGCACGGTGGTCGACGCCACCACCATCGGCATCGGCCGCGACCCGGAGGCGCTCGCCCGCATAGCCCGGCTGTCCGGCCTCAGGATCGTCATGGGCAGCGGCTTCTATCTCGAATTCAGTCATCCCGACTGGCTGAAGGACATGGATGCCGAGGCCATCGCCCGCTTCATCGTCGACGATGTCGGCGGCGGCGAGACGCAGCCGGCGATCATGGCCGGCATCATCGGCGAGATCGGCGTCTCCAAGGACTTCACCGAGGCCGAGCGCAAGTCGCTGAGGGGCGCGGCGCGCGCCGCCGCCCGCACCGGCGTGCCGCTGACCATCCACCTGCCGGGCTGGGAGCGCCTTGCCCACGAGGTGCTCGATCTGGTGGAATCGGAAGGCGCCGACCTCCGCCACACCATTCTCTGCCACATGAACCCCAGTTGGGCCGACGGCGACTACCAGACCTCGCTCGCCGCCCGTGGCGCCCTCATCGAATACGACATGATCGGCATGGATTATTACTATGCCGACCAGGACGCCCAGTCGCCGTCCGATGAGGACAACGTTCGCGGCATCCTCAACCTCGTCGACAAGGGTTACGCCGACCGGCTGCTGCTGTCGCAGGATGTCTTCCTGAAGATGATGCTGACCCGCTACGGCGGCTTCGGCTACGGCTATGTGCTGCGCCACTTCGTGCCGCGCCTCAGGCGCCACGGCCTCGATGCCGCGACCATCGACCGCATCCTGATCGACAACCCGAAATCGGTGTTCTCCGCCTGACGGACGCCGCTGAAGAAACGGACCGAGGAAAGCAAAATGACCAAGAAGATCCTGCTGGCCGGCGAATCCTGGGTTTCGACCGCCACCCACATCAAGGGCTTCGACCAGTTCGCCACCGTCACCTACCACACTGGCGCCGACGAACTTCTGAAGGCGCTGAAGGGCGGGCCGTTCGACGTCACCTTCATGCCTTCGCATGAGGCGCAGCGCGACTTCCCGCAGACCATGGAGGCGATCTCGGCCTATGACGCGGTGGTGCTTTCCGACATCGGCTCGAACACGCTGCTCCTTCACCCCGACACCTGGATCAAGTCGCAGACCACGCCCAACCGCCTGAAGCTGATCCGCGACTACGTGTTGGGCGGCGGCGGCCTCCTGATGTTCGGCGGCTACTATTCCTTCCAGGGCATCAACGGCGGCGCCCGCTACCACAAGACGGCCGTCGAGGACGTGCTGCCGGTCGTCTGCCTGCCCTACGACGACCGCGTCGAGGTGCCCGAGGGCTTTGCCGCCGTGGTCGGCGGCCGAACCGACCACCCGATCCTCAAGGGGCTCGGCGGCGACTGGCCGCTGCTGCTCGGTTTCAATGAAGTGGCGGTGAAGCCCGGCGCCGAGGTGCTGGCCACCGTCTCGAACGAATACGGCGCGCTGCCGCTCCTCGCCACCGGCCTCTACGGCAAGGGCCGCACCGTCGCCTGGACTTCCGACGTCGGCCCGCACTGGCTGTCGCCCGATTTCGTCGCCTGGAAGGGCTACAAGACGCTGTTCGAGCAGATGCTGGCCTGGGCGACCGGGCAGGACTGAGCGATGACGCTGCATGTCGTCGGCAACGTCTGCGTCGACACCACCTTCTATCTGGACCGCCTGCCGCGGCCCGGCGAGACGGTGAACGCCCGGTCGACACGGCGCGGCGTCGGCGGCAAGGGCGCCAACCAGGCGGTGGCGGCGGCGCGTACCGGCGCGGCGGTGGCGTTCCGGGCGGCGCTCGGCAGCGACGCCGAGGCGGATTTCCTCAAGGCGACGCTGGCCGCCGACCTGCCGCTCGACGGGCTCGCCCTCCTCGACAAGCCGACCGACCGCTCGTCGATCCTGGTCGACGGCCACGGCGAGAACATCATCGTCACGGCGGCCGACTGCGCCGGCGCCTTCGATCCGTCGGCCGATCTGGCATCGCTCGCCAAAGGCGATCACCTGCTGATGCAGGGCAATCTTGGCGCCGACGTCACCGCCGCCTGCTTCGACGCCGCCCGCGCCCGTGGCGTCGTCACCATCCTCAACCCCAGCCCGCTCGGCGCGGCGCTGCCGGAGGCCGACGTCGTCGTCGTCAATACGGTCGAGGCCGAGGCGCTCGCCGGCCTCGCCGATCCCGCTGCGGCGGCCCGTCGCTTGTCGCGGGACGGCGAGGCGAGCGTCATCGTCACGCTCGGCGCCCGTGGCGCTCTGCTCCTTGAGCGGGGCGAGGCGAGGCTGCTGCCGGCGCCGGCGGTCGACGCCGTCGATACCAGCGGTGCCGGCGACGTTTTCGCCGGCGTGCTGTCCGGCTGTCTCGCTCGCGGCCTGCCGCTCGTCGCCGCCGTGACGGTCGGCGTCGCGGCGGCGGCCATCGCCGTCACCCGGCGCGGCACGCTTGCCGCCTGCCCGAGCCGAGCGGAAATCGCTGCGCTGATCGACCAGATATCGAGGGAAGCATCATGACCGAAGCCAGACCGGTCGGCCAGACCACCGGCGACGCCCTGCAACAGCTGTTCGGCCGGACCAAGGTGGTGATCGGCGTCGTCCATCTGGCGCCGCTGCCCGGCGCGCCGCGCCACGACGGCGGGCCGGTCGAGGCGATCTACCAGCGCGGCCTCAGAGACGCCCGCGCCTATCTCTCCGGCGGCTGCGACGGCGTCATCGTCGAGAACCACGGCGACGTGCCGTTCTCCAAGCCCGACGACATCGGCCCGGAGACCGCCGCTCACATGGCGGTGGTGGCCGACCGTATCCGCCGCGAACTCGGCCGGCCGATCGGCATCAACGTGCTGGCCAACGCCGCCATTCCGGCGCTGGCCGTGGCGAGCGCCTCCGGCGCTGGCTTCGTCCGCGTCAACCAGTGGGCCAACGCCTATGTCGCCAACGAGGGCTTCGTCGAGGGCGAGGCGGCGCGTGCCATGCGCTACCGCGCCCGCCTCCGGGCGAGCGGCGTGCGCATCTTCGCCGACGCCCACGTCAAGCATGGCGCACACGCCATCGTCGCCGACCGGCCGGTCGAGGAACTGGTGCGCGATCTCGCCTTCTTCGACGCCGACGCGGTGATCGCCACCGGCCAGCGCACCGGCCACGCCGCCGACCTCGGCTATATCAGGATGATCAAGGAGGCCTCGCACCTGCCGACGCTGGTCGGCAGCGGCGTCACGCCCAACAACGCCCGCGATATCCTCGGCATCGTCGACGGCGTCATCGTCGCCAGTTCCCTGAAATATGATGGCGTCTGGTGGAACGAGGTCGAGCCCGATCGCGTCAGGGCCTTCATGGCCGGGCTTCGGTCATGAGCGGTTTTCCGGCCATCGACGGCAAGCGCCTGCTCGCCCGGCTTGACGCCTTCGCGGCGATCGGCGCCACGCCGGCCGGCGGCGTCAACCGGCCGGCGCTCGGCGAAGCGGACCGGCAGGCGCGGGCGCTGCTCGCCGATCTCGGCGCGGCGCGCGGCTTCCCGGTGTCGCAGGACGCGGCGGCCAACCTGTTCCTACGGCGGGCCGGCACTGACGACCGCCGCCCGCCGTTGCTGATCGGCAGCCACCTCGACAGCCAGCCGACCGGCGGCCGCTTCGACGGCGCGCTCGGCACGCTTGCCGCGCTGGAAGTGCTGGAAACGCTGGAGGACCACGGCATCGTCACATCCGGGCCGATCGAGCTGGTCGCCTGGACCAACGAGGAGGGCAGTCGCTTCGCGCCCGGCGCCTTCGGCTCGCAGGCCTGCGCCGCCGGCGCCCTGCCGGCCGGCTGGCGGGAGACGGTGGGCAGCGACGGCGCCCGCCTGCCGGACGAGCTGGCCGCCACGCTGGCGGCCCTGCCGCAGGCGGCGATGCGGCCGCTCGGCGGCCCGTTCGCCGGCTATCTCGAACTGCACATCGAGCAGGGGCCGCTGCTCGAGCGCGAGGAGAGGCTGATCGGCGTCGTCGAGGGCATCCAGGGCACGCGCTGGCTGGAGGTCACCATCGAGGGCCAGGTGGCGCACGCCGGCACCACGCCGCTGACCGATCGCCGCGACGCCATGGCGGTGGCCGCCGCCGTCATCGCTCGGCTGCAGACCACGGTGATGCCGGCCGATGCCGAGGCGCGCCTGACCGTCGGCCGCCTGGCGCTCGCCCCCGGCGCCGTCAACGTCATTCCCGGCGAGGTGGTGTTCTCGATCGACCTCCGCCATCCGCGCGGCGCCGAGATCGACCGGCTGGAGGCCGAGATCGCCGCGCTGACGCTGGAGATCGCCGCCGCCGGCGGCTGCCGCGCCTCGGTCCGGCGGACCATGGACGTGGCGCCGGCCCGCTTCGACGAGCGGCTGGTCGGCATCGTCGAGGGCGCGGCGGCGCGGCGCGGCTTCCCGAGCCGGCGCCTGTTCTCCGGCGCCTTCCACGATGCGCTGTTCATGGCCCGCCTTGCCCCGGCGGCGATGGTCTTCGTGCCCTGCCGCGGCGGCCTCAGCCACAACGAGGCGGAGTATGTCGAGCCGCAACAGGCTGTTGCCGGCGCGCAGGTGCTGTGCGACGCGACGCTCGAGGCCGTGGCGGCCGCCGTCGTGGTCTGAGTGCGCCGAAGCCGGAGGGAACCGGGGACCGGAAACCGCGTTGTTCACAAGGTTGGTTATCCGACTTTCCGAGTGACTTGATGGCGCAAGATCCACCCTCTCTGGCTCCTGCCGCCCCGAATGCCGGCGAGCAGGGCGATATCGTTCGCCTCGCCGCCTGGCTGATCGTCGCCGCCGCCATCATCGGCGGCCTCTACATCGGGCAGGGCGTGCTGATCCCGCTCGCCGTCGCCTTCCTGATCAGCTTCGCGCTCAGCCCGCCGGTGACCTGGCTGAGCCGTCTCGGCCTGCCGCGCGTGCTGTCGGTGGTCGTCGTCATGCTGATCGCCGGCGTGCTGCTGGCCGGGGTGGGCTTTCTGGTCGGATCGCAGATCAAGTCGCTGAGCGCCCAGTTGCCGACCTATCAGGCCACAGTCCACGCCAAGCTCGATGACATCCGCAGCCGGATCCGCGCCACCGGCATTCTCGATGCCGTCAAGGAAGAGACCGCTGCCACCGCCAGTCCGGCGGCGGTGGTCGGGCCGACGCAGCGTATCGAGGTCGTCCAGCCATCCGCCTCGCCGTTCGAGACGGCCATCGCCTGGCTGGCCCCGGCGCTCGAGCCGATCGCCACGGCGGGCATCGTCCTGGTGTTCGTCTTTCTCGCCCTGATCGACCGCAGCGACCTGCGCGACCGGCTGATCCGCCTGATGGGCGGCAACCTTCACCGCTCCACCAGCGCGCTGGAGGAAGCTGGCAAGCGGATCTCCAAGTACCTGTTGATGCAGGTGGTGGTGAACGTCACCTATGCCATTCCCATGGCCCTTGGCCTGTGGTTCATCGGCGTGCCCGGCTGGATTCTCTGGGGCGCGCTGGCGGCGCTGATGCGCTTCGTGCCCTATGCCGGGCCGCTGATCTCGGCGATCTTCCCGATCTCCCTCGCCTTCGCCGTCGACCCCGGCTGGAACATGGTGATCTGGACGGTGGCGCTGATCCTGCTGCTCGAACTGATCAGCAACAACATCGTCGAGCCGCTGCTCTACGGCACCTCCACCGGCCTGTCGGCCATGTCGCTGATCGCCGCCGCCACCTTCTGGACCGCCCTCTGGGGGCCGGTCGGCCTGATCCTCTCCACTCCGCTCACCGTCTGCCTGCTGGTGATCGGCCGCAACCTGCCGCAGCTCCAGTTCCTCGATACGTTGCTCGGCTCGGTACCGGTGCTGGACGTGCCGACGCGCATCTATCAGCGCCTGATCGCCGACGACCCGGACGAGGCCATCGAGATCGTTGAGGAGGCGATCGGCGACGGCAGCGTCGGCGATTTCTACGACGAATACGGCATCGAGGTGCTGCGGCGGATCAACGACGACCGCCAGGGCAACGCCCGCGCCGAGCATCGTCTGCGCGTGGCGAGCGGCATGGACCTGCTGCTCAACGATCTGCGCGAGGAATATCCGCCGTCGCTTGCCCCGGATACGCCGCCGCGCGTCGCCTGCATCGGCGGCAAGCGGGAGATCGACAGCGTCGCCTGCGAGATGCTGGCCCATGCCCTGTCGCTCGACGGCCTGCCGGCCGTGGAGCGCCGCGAAGGCGCCGCGACGGCGCGCTATGTCGACAAGCTCGATCTCGACGGCATCGAGGTGATCTGCCTCAGCTACTTCAGCCGCCAGCCGGAGTTGTCCGTCCGCACCTTCTGCCGCCGGCTGCGCCGCCGCTGGCCCGGCCGCAAGATCGTCGTGGCGCTATGGAACGCGCCGGACGAACTGCTGGAGCCTGAGCGGATCGAGGCGATGGGCGCCGACGAGGCGGTCGCCTCGGTGGACGAGGCGATACGCCGCATTCGCCTCCTGCTCGCCCCCGAGGAAAAGCTGCTGGTGCAGGTGGCCGACACGCCGGACAACGATGCGGCGCGCGTTGCGGCGCTGGAGGCCACCGAGGTGCTCGACGGCCACGCCCGCGAGGACCTCGACGCACTGGCCAAGCGTGCCGCCGAGGTGTTCGACGTCAGGTTCGCGGTGATCTCGGCCGTCGGCGCCGATGCCGAGTTCATCATCGGCCAGAGCATGGAACTGCCCGGCACGCGCACCGGCGACGGCACCGACATGATCACTATGCCGCGCGATGAGGCGATCTGCGATCATGTCGTCGCCTCCGGCGAGACGCTGGTGGTCGACGACACCGAGCGCGATCCCCGCTTCTCCGACCATCCGGCCATCAAGCTGTGGCGCACGCGCTTCTATGCCGGTGCGCCGCTGGCAACGGCCGACGGGCTGGTGCTCGGGGCCTTGTGCCTGCTCGACAGTGAGCCGCGCCAGTTGGACGACGAGGAGATCGATCTGCTCGGCACCCTGGCTGCCGATGTCGTGTCGATGATCACCGGCGATGAGGTGGTGGAGCCGGAGCAGCGCGCCCGCGACGAGACTTCTGCCACTGTCGGTCAGGTCGTTCCCGAATGAGCGACTGAACTCGCCGTTTGCCTCGGCAGTCCGTCCATCCGCTGCTGCCTCTCACGGAGTCCCTCATGTCCGCTTCCGACGCCGTCACGCGCAAGGACGACCTCAGCACCGGCACGCCCTTCTGGGTACGTACCCCGCACTCGACGGTGAGGGCGAGGCCGCGCCTTGGCCGCGACCGCTTCGACGTCATCGTCGTCGGCGCCGGCATCAGTGGCGCGCTGGTCGCCGAGGCGCTGACGCGGCAGGGCAGGTCGGTGCTGATCGTCGACCGCCGGCCGCCGGTGCGCGGCTCCACCCCGGCCTCGACGGCAATGATCCAGCACGAAATCGACGTGCCGCTGACCCGGCTGCACCGCAAGATCGGCAAGGCGAAGGCCGATGCGGTCTGGCGCCGCTCGGTCCGGGCGGTGGACGATCTGGTCGGCCTCGCGGGCCGGCTGAAGCTCGATTGCCGGATGCGTCGCAAGCCGACCGTCTTCCTGGCCGGCGACGACATGGCGGCGCGGGCGCTGCGCCGCGAGGCCGAGGCGCGGACAGACATAGGCATCCGCGCCGACTACCTGACGCGGACCGAACTGATCGACCGCTTCGGCATGGACCGCCCGGCGGCCATCCTGTCGCGGGATTCCGCCTCGGCCAACCCGGCGCAACTGGCGGCGGGGCTGCTGCGGGCGGCGCTGGCGCGTGAAGCGCGGCTCGTTTCGCCGGTCGAGATCACCGATATGGCCGAGCTGCCCGGCGGCGTCGCGCTGGCCACCGCCGCCGGTGAGGTGCTGGTGGCCGAACACGCCGTCTTCTGCACCGGCTACGAGTATTTGCCGCCCATGAAGACGGCGTCGCAGCGCGTCGTTTCCACCTGGGCGCTGGCCTCAAGGCCGCTGGCCGGCCTACCGGGCTGGCTCCTCGACACCAACGTCTGGGAGGCGTCCGACCCCTATCTTTATTTCCGTGCCGACGAATCCGGCCGGATCATCGCCGGCGGCGAGGACGAGGAAGCCTCCGACGCCAATGCCGATCCTAAGAAGCTCGCCAGGAAGGCCAGGGTGATCGCCGGCAAGCTGGAGGCGCTGACCGGCATCCGCATCGGCCGGCCGGCCTATGCCTGGTCGGCGCCGTTCAGCGTCACCGACGACGGCCTGCCGGTGATCGACCGCGTGCCGGGCTACCGGCGGGTGTTCGCGGTGATGGGCTTCGGCGGCAACGGCATCACCTTCTCGATGATCGCGGCTGAGATCGTCGCCGCCGAGATCGCCGGCCGGCCCGATCCGGACGCCGCGCTGTTCCGCCGCCGCTGACGGTCGATTCACCCGGCCGCCGACACCAGCACCGGTTCGGCGCGGTAGCGGTCGGTGAACAGCGCCTTGAGGGCGTCAATCTTCGGCAGATCGTTGATCACGATATAGGGGTAGTCCGGGTTGAGCGTCAGGAAATCCTGATGATAGGCCTCGGCCGGATAGAAGCGCTTGCCCGGCTCGATGGTGGTGACGATGGCGGCGTCGAACACATGGGCCTTGTCGAGCTGGGCGACATAGGCCCTGGCGACGCGCGCCTGCGCCTCGGAGGTCGGGAAGATCGTCGAGCGGTATTGCGTGCCGTAGTCGGGGCCTTGCCGGTTACGCTGTGTCGGGTCGTGCGCCACCGAGAAATAGATCCTGAGGATCTCGCCATAGCTGATCGCCCGCGGATCGAAGGTGACCTCTACCGATTCCGCGTGACCGGTGGTGCCGGACCCGACCGTCTCGTATTGGGCGGTCGCCGCATCGCCGCCGGCATAGCCGGAGACGGCGCTGGTGACGCCGGCCACATGCTGGAAGACGCCCTGGACGCCCCAGAAGCAACCGCCCGCCAGCACGGCGACCTCCGTTGCCGCGGCCGGATCGGCCGCCTCGTCGACGACCGGAGCGGGAACGAGCCGTGCCTCCCCGGCCCGTGCCGATGGCATGGCGATGGCGAAAAGCGCGGCCGCGAGCAGTGCTGCGGCGCGATGGCGACGGTTTGCTCTCCTGGTATCACTGGTGGGTCTCATCATGGCGGCCTCCGTTCGGCGAAGGTGGAGGAATGGGCGCGCCGCACGGCATCACGCCTCGGCGGGTCTGAAGCCCATCGCGATTCCGTTCATGCAATAGCGCAGACCGGTCGGCGGCGGACCGTCGTCGAAGACATGGCCGAGATGGCCGCCGCATCGGGCGCAGTGCACCGCCGTCCTGACCATGCCGGCGGAGGTGTCCCGCTCGGTTTCCACCGCCTTTTCGAGCGGCAACCAGAAGCTCGGCCAGCCGGTGCCGCTGTCGAACTTGGTCGTTGAGGGGAACAGGTCGCGCCCGCAGCCGGCGCAGTTGAAGGTGCCGCGCCGATGCTCGTCGTTGAGCGGGCTGCTGTAGGGCCGCTCCGTGGCGGCCTCGCGCAGCACCGCGTATTGCTCGGCGGTGAGCAGCTTGCGCCACTCGGCCTCGCTGTGCGTCACCGCGAAGGTTTCGGCAGCCCACGCCCCGGCCGTCCGCCAGCCGAGCAGCGAGGTCGCGATGGCGGCCGAAGCCGCCGATAGCAGGGCGCGTCGCGTCGTCATGTCGATCTCCTCCACCTCTCTTGCGGTCAGGACAGGATACGCCGCCGCGCCGCCGATGATGATGCGGCTTGCGTAGATTCACGCATATGTGATGACCGCTGCGGGATCACGTGCGTCGTCCGGCGTCGCCGGCCAGACGGCTCGGCAGCAATTCGCCGGTGCGTTCCAGCACCGGATAGGCGGCGGCGGCCACGATATGGCTGTTGATCAGCTTCAGGTCGCGCAGGAGGTCGAGATGCAGCGCGCTCGCCTGCGACACGTCGGGCTGGCCGCTGCGCAGGCGATCGAAATGCACGGCGGTGGCGCGGGTCTCCGCCTCGCGGAAGGCGACCTTCTCCTCGGCCAGCAGACGGGCCACCCGCACGTCCTCGGTCATGAACAGCGACGCCGCCGTGCGCAGGTTGACCGCCAGGCGGTCGATCAGCGCGATCAGCTCGGCGCGGTCCCGGTCGGCGAACACCAGGCCGCGCCGCAGCCGCTTGGCGGCATGAGGCAGCAAGTTGAGGTCGATGACGTCGCCCGCCTGCTCGATGTTCATGGTGAACAGCAGGATCTCGTTCAGCCGCCGCTGATCGTGCTCCGACAGGTCGTCCGGATCGAGACGCGTCAGATAGGCCTTGATGGCGGTGGTGAGGCTGTCGAGGATATCGTCCCGTTGCCGGGTCTCGACCATCAGGCGGCGGTCGCCCTTGGCCAGCGCCTCGCGCGCGCCGTCCAGCATGCCGGCCAGCACGTCCACGAGGCGCAGCGCCTCGCGCGCCGCCGCGCCGAGTGCCACGATCGGCACTTCGCGCGCCGCCGGGTCGAGATAGCGCGGCGTCGCCGGATCGGCGGGATCGACGCGGTCGGGCAGCAGGCGTTCGAGCAGACGGGCATAGGGGGTGAGCAGCGGCAGGAAGACCACCGCCGTCACGAGGTTGAACAGGGTGTGGAAATTGGCGACGGCGCGGGCGGCGTCCGGCTCGATGGCGGAAAGCAGCCGGTCGATCGGCGTTAGCAGTGCCAGCGCGGCGACGATGCCGGCGAGGCGGGTGGCGAGGTTGCCGATCGACAGGCGGCGATGGGCGGGGTCGTCGCCGGCCGGTCCCTCGAAGACGGGGTTGATGGCCGAGCCAAGGTTGGCGCCGAGCACCAGCGCGAAGGCGGCCTCCGGCGGTACGGCGCCGTTGGCGGCGAGCGACATGGTGAGCAGCACGACGGCGACGCTCGAATGCGCCGCCCAGGCGGCGACGGTGCCGATGAACAGGTTGACCAGCGGAACGGCCGATGCGGCGGCGAGCATCAGCCGCAGTCCGGGGGCGTCCTCGAACTGCGCCATGAGCTGCAACAACTGGTGCAGCGCCAGCAGCATCAGGCCGAGGCCGATGAACACGCGGCCGAAATCGTGCGCCCGGCTCGACGACTCGCGCCGGAACATCAGGACGCCCACCAGGACGAGCGCCGGCGAGATGGCGCTGACGTTGAACGACAGCACCTGGACGATCAGCGTGGTGCCGACGTTGGCGCCGAGCATCACCGCCAGCGCCGGCACCAGCGCGACCAGGCCGTCGGCGCTGAAGCCGGCCATCATCAGGCCGGTCGCCGTGCTGCTCTGCAAGGCGGCGGTAACCCCGAGACCGGCCAGGAAGGCGCGGCCACGATGGCGCAGCGCCTTGCCGAGGACGGCGCGCAGGTCGGCGCCGAGGGCGCGCTGTACCCCCGTCTGCACCATGTGCGTGCCCCAGAGCAGCAGGGCGATATAGCCGGCGAGATCAATCAGCGACACCGCGAACGCCATGACGCCATGCCTCCTCCGCGACGAGGATCGTCGACCCACTTGAGACACCACTATGACACAAGGGCAATCCCTTCCAAGGCACCGCCGGGGAACCGTCGTCCGGAGGCGACGTTCCAGACAGGACGCTTGCGGAGGAAACGCGCATGAGGAGCGGCACCGTTCGCATCGGCCTGTCCGGCTGGGCCTATCCGCAATGGCGCGGCCATTTCTATCCGAAGGGGCTGCGGCAGAGCGACGAGCTGGCCCATGCCGCGTCGTGCTTCCCGGCGCTGGAGATCAACGCCACCTTTTACGGCCCGCAGCGGCCGCGCGTCTTCGACCGCTGGGCCGCCGCGACGCCCGAGGACTTCGTGTTCGCCGTCAAGGCGCCGCGCCTCATCACCCATGACCGCCGCCTCAGGAATATCGAGGCGCCGCTCGCCGAGTTCTTCGCCGCCGGTCTGCTGCGGCTCGGCGGCAAGCTCGGTCCGCTCTTGTGGCAACTGCCGCCGAGCCTGCCGTTCGACGCCGGACGGATGCGCGATTTTCTCTCCCTGCTGCCGCGGGATACCGAGGCCGCCGCGGCGATGGCCGGCCGGAAGGCGGCCGAGCCCGGCCTGCTCGACGAGCCGCCGCCCGTCCGCCACCGCCTCAGGCACGCCGTCGAGGTCCGTCACGACAGCTTCCGCGATCCCGCCTTCATCCGGCTGCTGCGCGAGCAGGATATCGCGCTGGTCTGCGCCGATACGCCGCGCTGGCCCCGGCTGATGGACGTCACGTCGGACTTCGTCTATTGCCGCCTGCACGGCTCACCAGAACTGTACCGGTCCGGCTATGACGACTGGCAGCTCCGGCGCTGGGCCGGGCGCATCGCCGCCTGGTCGCGAGGCGAACCCATGCACGACGGCGAGTTCGCCGGCGACGACCGGGCGCCCGACCGGCCGCGCGACGTCTTCCTGTTCTTCGACAACACAGACGGTCTGCACGCGCCCGACGATGCGCTGGCGCTGATCCGTGCCGTCCTTAACGATGTGCTAACGGCTTCAGGAACCGTCGCCGGCTTCACGGCGTTCACGCCGGACCCACCCGCTGACGAGGCCGGATGATGACGACGACGCAACAGGACTTCACCTCGCTTGAAACACTCAACGAGGCCATGCAGCGGCAGTTGACGCCCGGTCCCGGTCTCGGCCGCTTCGTGCCGGGCGAGGGTCCGGCGACGGCGATCTTCGCCTTCGTCGGCGAGGCGCCGGGCGATGCCGAGGATCGGGCCGGCCGCCCCTTCGTCGGCCCGGCTGGCCGGCTGCTCGACCGAGCCCTCGAGGCAGCGGACATCGACCGCGGCATGAGCTACATGACCAACGCGGTGAAGCAGTTCCACTTCGTCGAGCGCGGCAAGCGGCGGCTGCACGCCAAGCCCGGTAACGCCGAGGTGGCCGCGCAGCGCCCTTGGCTATGGCAGGAGATCGACCTGGTGCGGCCCGTCGTCATCGTGGCGCTCGGCGCCACGGCCGGCCTGGCGCTCGCCGAGCGCCCCGTCGGCGTCATGCGCGAGCGTGGGCCGATGACCTTCCGCAACCGGCGCGGCTACCTGACAGTCCATCCGTCCTATCTCCTGCGCCTGCCCGACCCTGAGGCGCAGCGGGCCGCCTTCGGGATGTTCGTGGACGATCTCAGGCGAGTTCGCGCGATCGGCCTGCCGCTGTGATCCCAACGAAAAAAGGGCGGGATTGTCATCCCGCCCCTGAAGTCGATCGATAGCGTCTTATTACTTGATGGCGCCCGACTTCTTGTGGATCTCGATGAACTCGGCCACGTTGTCCTTGGTGACCAGCGGGCAGTCGATGTCGGTGTCGATCTGGGTGATCTTGCCGGTCAGGAGGTCGTGGGCGACGCTGATGTTCTTGGCGGCCAGATCATAGGCGTTCTGGAGCGCCGTGGAGGTCATCTTGCCGGACTGGATCAGCAGCATCGCCTCGGCGGTGCCGTCGACGCCATAGGCGAGGATGTTGTCGAACTTCGGGTCGTCCTTGATGACTTCCAGCGCACCGGCCGCCATGTTGTCGTTCATGGAGACGATGGCGTCGATCTTGTCGTTGGCCTGCACCCAGTCTTCCATGTAGCGCATGGCTTCTTCCTTGTTCCAATGCGCGATCTGCTCGCCGACGATCTTGACGTCGGAGCGCTTGTCGAAGAACTCCTTCTGCCAGGCGTCGCGGCGCATGTCGGCGTGCATGTTGCCGGACGGGCCGTTCAGGACGACGACGGCGGCATCCTGCGGCACCTGCGTGAGCGCCAGACGGGCGTTCACGGCCGCCTGCTCATAGGGATCGGCGTCGACGGACGACGAGCCGGGGATGTCCTTGATACGCGCGTTGGTCGTGATGACCTTGACGCCATCCTTGACGGCCTGCTCGACATAGGGACGCTGCGCCTCGCCGTTGTTCGGCTGGACGATGATCAGGTCGTACTTGTTGGCTACGGCGTTCTCGATGAAGGCATTCTCCTTGGCGTCATCGGCCTGGGAGTCCATCACGTCGACCGTCAGATCCGGATACTTCTTGGCTTCGTCCATGATGCCGTTGGCCAGCCAGGCCGCGAACGAGTCCGCCTGGGCGCGGGCGATGAACGCCACCTTGTAGTTCTGGGCCTGGGCCACCGTCGCGGTGACGAGGCACAGAGCGGCAACGGCCGTAACGGTACGGAGCGATTTCATAAACGTATTCATTTAGTTCTCCTCCAAGGTTTCCTACCTAAAGGGGCTGTCGTTGCACGATGCGAGCCCCGTTGCTCCTCCAAAGCAAAAGTATTATACCTTAGCCTCCTTTCGCTCATTTGATGTCTTGGCAGCACCCAGCGTCTTCCGGGTGCGGTTGACCTTGGCCCACATGTCGTAGCCGACGGCCAATGCGATGATGGCGCCCTTGATGACCTGCTGCAGGTACGAGTCGACGCCGGTCAGGTTCATGATGTTGTTCAGGAAGCCGACGATGAACGCGCCGGCCAGCGTGCCGCCGGCCGTTCCGAGGCCGCCCGAGAAGCTGGTGCCGCCGATGATCGCCGCCGTCAGGGCTTCGAACTCGTAGCCCTGGCCCGAATTGGGGGCGCCGACGTTGGTACGGGCCATCAGCAGGATGCCCGCGAGGCCGACGAAGGCGCCGTTGATCAGGTAGGCGCCGATCTTCACCCGGCCGACATTGATGCCCGAGGCGCGGGCGGCTTCCTCGTTGCCGCCGACCGCGTAGAGCGAGCGGCCGAAGCTGGTGTGGCCGAGGATGTACCAGGTCAGGATGCCGACGATGATCATGAACACCACGGGGAGGGGCACGAAGCCGATCTTTCCCTGCCCGAACCAGACGTAGTCGCCGATCTGGTAGATGTTCTGGCCCTTGGTGAACAGCAAGGCGATGCCTCGGGCCACCGTCATCATCGCCAGCGTGGCGATGAAGGCGGGAATGTTGAAGCGGCGGACGAGGATGCCGTTCACCCAGTTGCAGAGCACGCCGACCAGCAGGCCGACGGCGAAGGCAACGGACAGCGAGCCCGTCTCCTTGAACACGTAGACCGACAGCACGCCGGCCAGCGCCAGCACCGAGCCGCAGGAGAGGTCCAGCAGGCCGCCGATGATCAGGATCGTCTCGCCGAAGGCCAAAATCGTCGTAACGGAAATCTGGGCCGAGATGTTCGAGATGTTTCGCGGAGAGAGAAAATTCTCGTTCAGCAGATTACAGACGATAATCATCACGATAAGAACCAAGTAAATGGAATATCGCGACTTGATCGTCTGCCATTTCTCCCTTGTCATCAGATTGTTCATGTTCCTCCCCTTCGTATCCCGTCTGTCCGTTACTGATCAGCCTGCTTTCCTGACGATGTTCATCGCATAACGCATGATCGTCTCTTGGGAGAAGTCCGCCCTGTCGATCTCGCCGGTTATCCGTCCGCCGGCCATCACGTACATGCGGTCGCACATGCCGATCAGCTCGGGCAGTTCCGAGGACACCATGATGATCGACTTGCCTTCCTTCACCAGGCTGGTCATCAGCTTGTAGATTTCGAATTTCGCGCCGACGTCGATGCCGCGGGTCGGTTCATCCAGGATGAGAATGTCCGGGTCCTGGAGCATCCATTTCGACAGCACGACCTTCTGCTGGTTGCCGCCGCTCAATGTGCTGACCTGCACGTCGATCGACGCCATCTTGACGTTGATCCGGCCGCAGATTTCCTCGACCTTCCGTCTTTCCTTGGCCTTGTGGAGGCGGCCTTTCTGGAAGAACTGCTTCATCGAGGCCAGGGTGACGTTCTCCTTGACGTCCCGCACCGGCACGATGCCGAACCGCCGCCGATCCTCGGACAGCATGACGACGCCGTTGCGGATGCTGTCCTGAACGTTGCGGATGGCGACGGGCTTGCCGTGAACCATGACGGTTCCGCCCGTGTGCGCGTCGAGGCCGAACAGCGCCCGCATCACTTCCGTCCGGCCGGCGCCGACCAGACCGGCAAAGCCGACGATCTCGCCCTTGCGGACGTTGAAGGAGACATCGGCAAAGCCGCTCGGCCCGCTGAAGTGCTCAACGTCCAGCACGACGTCGCCGCGCGGAACTTCTTCCTTGGGATAGCCCTGCCCGAGGGCGCGCCCGACCATCAGCGCGATGACCTGATCGATGTCGAACTGATCCCTTGGCCGCGTCTCGACCACCCGGCCGTCGCGCAGGATGGAGATTTCGTCGGCGATCCGGAAGATCTCGTCCATCTTGTGCGAGATGTAGACGATGGCCTTGCCGCGGGCGCGCAGGTCGTTGATCTTCTCGAACAGGATCTCGATTTCCTTGTTGGTGATCGACGACGTCGGCTCATCCATGATGATGATGTCGGCATCCCGCGAGATCGCCTTCAGGATCTCCAGCATCTGGAGATTGGAGATCGACAGGTCCTTCAGCTTGGTTTCCGGATCGTAAGGCAGGTTCTCCTGCGCCAGCAGCTTCAGAGTCCTCTCCCGGATGGCTTTCCAGTCGACCCGGCCGAACCGCGTCTTCGGCCAGCGCCCGGCGAACAGGCTCTCCTCGATCGACATCTCCGGCGTGTAGTTCAGCTCCTGGAAGATCATGGATACGCCGAGTTCGCCCGCCCGGATCGGGGTATCGATCCTGACCTTCTCACCCCGGATCAGCGTTTCGCCGCCATCGGGATGGTAAATGCCGTTGATGATCTTCATCAGGGTCGATTTTCCAGCGCCGTTCTCGCCGCATAGAACGTGAACCGACCCCTCCTTGACAGAAAAGCTGACATCGTCGAGCGCCTTCACACCCGGGAAGGACTTGCTGATGTGCCTGACTTCAAGAAGATTTCTTTGGGTCATGCTGCTCCTCCATGCGACACGTAGTCCGTTGGCGCCTCATCGGCGGAATGTCCCGGCATGTCTTTCAATGCACGCCGTGGACCTCGGCGAGCCGGCGCCGATAGAGCGCGAAGGCATCGTCGTAGGCGGGCTTGCGGCCGGCGACGGGCGCCGTCGTCTTGTCCGGGTCGAGAGCGACACAACGGTCGGCGATGGCGGCGATCTCCTCGCCCGCCCCGCTGGCGCGGCCGTAAGCCCAGATGGCCTGGATCGCCGCGCCGAGGCATCCGGCCTCGTCGCCCGTGGGCACCACGATTTCGGCGCCGGTCATGTCGGCGACCATCTGCCGCCAGGCCTTGCTGCGGGCGCCGCCGCCGATCATGAACACGCGCTCGGGCGCCCTGTCGCCGCGGATGCGGTGGAGCCCGGCCAGCACGCCGAAGGTGACGCCCTCGACCATGGCCCGCATCAGGTTGTCCGGCGTCATGTTGACGGCCGACAGGCCGAGGATGCTGCCGCGGGCGGTCGGCAGGTCGGGCGTCCGCTCGCCGTTGAGGAACGGCAGCATGGTGATGCCGCCGGCGCCCGGTCCGGTCGCCTCCAACGCCTCGGAGACGAAACCGACGTCGCGGCCGAACAGGTGAGCGCCGCCGCCGGTGACGTTGGTGGCGTTCATGGTGCAGACGAGCGGCAGCCAGCCGCCGGTCGACGAGCAGAAGGGCGCGACGGCGCCGGACGGATCGAGCACCGGGGCGTCGGCATAGGAGAACACGGTCGCCGAGGTGCCGAGGCTGATGGTGACCACGCCCTCGCGCACGTTGCCGGTGCCGATGGCGCCCATCATGTTGTCGCCGCCGCCGGCCGCCACCAGGCAGGCGGTGGTGAGGCCGAGCGCCTCGGCGGCGGCCGGCGTCAGGGTGCCGACGACGGCATCCGGCGCCACCAGTTCCGGCAGCGCGGCGGCGAGACGGCCGCTGCCGCCGTCGATCAACGACAGCACTTCCGGCGCCCAGGCCCGCTTGCGGACGTCGAAGAAGCCGGTGCCCGAGGCGTCGCCGTATTCGGCGACGAAGCGGCCGGTGAGCCAGTGGTTCAGGTAGTCGTGCGGCAGCAGGATATGGGCGATGCGGGCGAAGTTTTCCGGCTCGCGGTCGGCCAGGAAGGCCAGCTTGGAGATGGTGTAGCCGGTGAGTGGGATGATGCCGACCGCCGCGAACCAGGCCGCCGGTCCGCCGAGGGCGGCGACCAGCCGCTCGTTGTCGGGCGCCGTCTCGGTGTCGCACCAGAGCTTGGCCGGACGGATCACCGCGCCGGCCGCGTCGAGCACCGCCAGGCCGTGCTGCTGGCCGGAGACGCCGAGGCAGCGGATCGCCCCGGCCGGCACGGCCGCCTCGGCCAGCGCCATGCGCACGGCGGCGATCATGGCATCCACCCAGATCGACGGATGCTGCTCGCGAGCGCCGCTGTCGCGCTCGATCAGGCTGTGGGCGGCGTGGCCGCGGCCGCGCACGCGGCCGTCGCCGTCAATGACCAGCGCCTTGGTCCCCTGCGTTCCGCAGTCGACTCCAATGAACATGGTTCCTCTCCCCCCGTCCCCTTGTCATCCGGCGGGCCTCCTCTGCCCTGAATGCCGATGACAACTGGGAGCGCCTTGCGGCGCGACCGGCTTGAACGATTTAGACTCTCCGCAATAGCGACGGGATACCTGCCGAGCCGTGCCGGCCCGGCATGATCGTGGCATGGCGCCCCCTCTGGCGGGGGCGCCTCCAATCCTCAGAAGGCGATCTGGATCTTGACGTCGTCGGGGTTCTGGGCGGCGGCGCGCTCGAAGGCCTCGATCGACTTGTCGAACGGGTAGGTGGCCGAGATCAGCGGCGTCAGGTCGATCTTGCCCGAGCCGAGGAGCGCCAGCGTGCGGTCCCAGACATTGGCGTAGCGGAAGATGCCGGTCAGGCTGATTTCCTTGACCTCCAGCGCCACCACGTCGAGCGGCACCCGGTCCTGCGGCATGCCGACCAGCACCACCCGGCCGCCCTGCGTCACCACGTCCAGCATGTCGTCGAAGGCCTTGGGGTTGCCGCTCGCCTCGAAGAACAGGTCGGCGCCCTTGCCGGCGGTGCGCGCCGCCACGACGTCGGCGAGCTTTTCCTTGGTCAGGTCGACCGGCACGACGCCCGGCACCTTGGCGATGATGTCGAGCTTGGCGCGTGCCACGTCGCTGACGATCACTTCCGCGCAGCCGGAGGCCAGCGCGGCGAAGGCGACCATCATGCCGATGGTGCCGGCGCCGGCCACCACGGCGATGTCGCCGGGCCGGATGGCGCCCTTGGCGGCGGCGTAGACGCCGATGGCCAGCGGCTCGACCATCGCCCCCTGGTCGAAGCCGACGCTGTCGGGCAGCTTGTAGGTCAGCGCCGCCGGATGCACCACCTCGGGCGTCAGGCAGCCGTGGATGGGCGGCGTCGCCCAGAAGCGGACGGTCGGGTCGAGGTTGTAGTGGCCTTCCAGCGTCTGGCGCGAGCCGAAATCGGGAATGCCGGGCTCCATGCAGACGCGGTCGCCGACCTTGAGGTGGCTGACCTTGGCGCCGACGGCAGTCACCACGCCCGACGCCTCGTGACCAAGCACCATCGGCTCGTTGACGATGAAATCGCCGATGCGGCCATGCTTGAGGTAATGGACGTCGCTGCCGCAGATGCCAACCGCCTTGATGGCCACCCGAACCTCGGTGTCACCGGGCTCCAGGGTGCCGGGAATGTCGATGTCGCGGAGACAAATGTCACCAATGCCCTCGAGGACGACGGCTCTTACCTTCATGATGCTTCCTCCCGGAGCCGCTTACCTGCGTTCTCTGACGGTCTTGCGCGGCTGTCGATGAGGGAGAGTATGCGCGTCGGCAGCTAATCCCGCTAAGCCAATTCAACAAATCATTATGCACCATTTTACATTTTGGCGGCCATTTATCGCCCGGTCCAAGAGGATGCCGGCAATTTTCCCGATCGTCGGCACTCCGATCGCGTCACTTTCCGTTGGGTGATGACCGTCGGTTGCATCGCCGGACACGGGCGGCGAGTCACCCCGGAAGTGGATGATGGCGATGCGCAGCAGCGGAACAATCGCCGGGGCGTGACGATCCCGCAGAAGCCGCGCGTTCTTCCGGTTCGGCAAACGAGGCGCCGCCGATCCGGCCATACGTGTTGCGGGAAGCTGCCCGCGAACCGGGACGGGGTGCGCTCACCCGTCGACGCGTAGTCGGTAGCCGACGCCGGTTTCGGTGAGGATGTAGCGCGGCTGGTCGGGGCTCTGCTCGATCTTCTGGCGCAGTTGGCGGACATAGACCCGGAGATACTGCACGTCGGCCGAGCCGCCCCAGACCTGACGCAGGATGTGCTGATGGGTCAGCACCTTGCCGGCGTGCTGCACCAGAAGGCGCAGGATGTCGTATTCCTTCGGGGAAAGGTTGACGTCCCGGCCGCCGACCCGGACGATGCGCTTGACGAGGTCGACCGACAGTTCGCCCGACTGGAAGACCGGCCGCTCGCCCTGCTGCTGCAAGCGGTGGCGCAGGGCGACGCGCACCCGCGCCGCCAGCTCGGCGACGCCGAACGGCTTCACCACGTAGTCGTCGGCGCCGAGCTCCAGCGCCCGGACGATGCCGGCCTCGTCGGCGCGGCTCGACAGGATCAGGATCGGCAGATCCAGCCCCTCGCTCCGCCAGTGGGCGAGCAGGTCGTGGCCCGGCATGTCGGGCAGGCCGAGGTCGAGGATGATCACGTCCGGCTTCTGGCTGGCGATCTCGGCCTGCGCCTCGCCGGCGTCGGCCGCCTCGATCACGGTGTAGCCTTCCGTCGTGAGGCCGACCCGCAGCAGCCGGCGGATCGGCGGCTCGTCGTCGACGACCAGGATTCTGACCGGCGGCGCTGTCATGATGGTCCTTCCAGGGTCTCGGCAGGCACCGGCAGGCGAATGGCGAACACCGCCCCCGGACGGTCGGTTCGGTTGGCGGCGGTAATGGTGCCGCCCATCGCCTCGACGAAGCCGCGGCAGATGGCAAGGCCGAGCCCGGTGCCGGCCGGCACGTGGTCGGTCTTGCGGACGCGATAGAAGCTGTCGAAGACGCGTTCGAGGTCGTCCGGCGGGATGCCCGGTCCCTCATCGGCGACGGAGAGCAGCACGTGGCCGCCGTCCCGCCGGCCGCGAACGGCGATGGTCGAGCCGGGGGGCGCGTATTTCGCGGCATTGTCGAGCAGGTTGAACACCGCCTGTTCGAGCAGCACGGCGTCGACCTTCAGCATCGGCAGGTCGGCCGGCAGCGCCACGTCGAGCCTGTGGCGGCAGAGGATCTTTCCGGCCCGCTGCAAGGCGCTGCCGACGATGTCGCCGGGGAAATGCAGCGAGACGTTGGGCTGCGTCGCCCCCGATTCGAGCCGCGTCATGTCGAGGAGATTGCCGATGAAGCGGTGGAGGCGCTCGGATTCGTCGATGATCGTCGTGACGAGATCGGCCTTATCCCCCTCCGGCAACGAGGCGGCGTAATCGCGGAGCGTGCCGGCGGCGCCGAGGATGCCGGCGAGCGGCGTCTTGAGGTCGTGCGACACCGACGACAACAGGGCCGTGCGCAGCCGGTCGGCCTCGGCGGCCAGCCGCGCCGTCTCGACGTCGGCGACGAGCTGGATGCGCTCGATGGCGACAGCCGCCTGATCGGCCAGCGCGTCGAACAGCCGCTGCTCCTGCGGCGTCAGCAGCGGGCCGGGCTTATCGTTGTCGAGGCCGATGACGCCGATCGGCGTGCGGCCGGTGCGCAGCGGCAGGTAGAGCCGCTTGGCGCCCGGCAGCGTGTCGGCGCCGCGCCCGGCCGCCTGCTCATGCTGCCAGGCCCAGCGGGCGGCGGCGATGTCGGCGTCGGCCAGCGTGTCGTCGGGCGGATAGCCGACGGCGACGGCAAGGCTTTCGCCCTCCGGCATCAGGATCACCACCCTGAGGCGCAGCATGGCGGCGATCTGGTAGGCGGTCGCCCACAGCACGTCGTCGAGCGTGCCGGTGCCGGCCAGCTTGCGCGAGAACTGGTAGAGGTCCTCGGTCATGCGCGCCCGCTGCCGGGCGGCGGCGGCCTGCCGGTGCAGGCGGGCGGCGAGGTTGCTGGCGGTCACCGCGACGATCAGGAACACCACCAGCGCGACGACGCTCTCGGGGTCGCGGATGGTCAGGGTATGGCGGGGTTCGAGGAAGAAGAAATTGAAGGCGAAGGCGCTGGCGAGGCAGGCGTAGAGCGCCGGTCCCAGACCGGAGGTGACCGCCGAGGCCAGCACTGCCGTCAGCAGGACCAGGGCGAGGTTGCGGACGTCGAGGAAGCGCTCGATCAGTGTGCCCACTCCGAGCGCAGCGGCGACATAGAGCGTCGAGAGGACATAGGGCCGGAGGTGGAAGGTGGCGGCCGGCGGCGCCGTGCGGACTCCGCGCGCCGGGGCGGGCGCCGGATCGGCGCCGGCGATGACGTGGACGCTGATGTCGCCGGCGCCGCGGATCAGCTCGTGCGACACCGATCCCTCGATAAGCTCCCGCCAGCGCGGCTTTTGCGGCGTGCCGACGACGATGTGGGTGTAGTTGCCGGTCTTGGCGTAGCGCAGGATGTCGCGCGCCACCTCCTGGCCGGGGATGGTCACCGCCTCGCCGCCGAGCTGCTCGGCAAGACGCAGATGGGCGGCGAGGCGGTCCTTGTCGGTCTCCGCGAGTGCCGCCGAGCGGCTGGTCTCGACGTGGATCGCTGCCCAGGGCGCCCGAAGGCGGTCGGCCTGCCGCCGGGCGTAGCGGATCAGCGCCGCCGAGCGCGGCCGCTCGTCGACCGACACCAGCACCCGCTCGCCAGCCGCCCAGGGGCCGGCGATGGCGTGCGCCTGCATGTGGCTGACCAGTTGGTCGTCGACGCGCTGGGCGGTGCGCCGCAGCGCCAGCTCGCGCAGGGCGGTGAGGTTGCCGGGCGAGAAATAGTTGGCCGTGGCGCGCGCCGCCGTCTTCGGCAGGTAGACCTTGCCTTCCTGCAGGCGCTTGATCAGGTCGTCCGGCGTCAGGTCGATGATCTCGATGTCGTCGGCCCGATCGATGATCGAGTCCGGCACCGTCTCGCGCACGCGGATGCGGGTGATGCGGGCGACGACGTCGTTGAGGCTCTCGACGTGCTGGATGTTCAGCGTCGTGTAGACGTCGATGCCGTGGTCGATCAGCTCCTCGACGTCGAGATAGCGCTTGGGGTGGCGGCTGCCTTCGACGTTGGCATGGGCAAGCTCGTCAACGAGGACCAGCGCTGGCCGGCGGGCGATGATGGCGTCGAGGTCCATCTCGTCGAGACTGCGGCCCTTGTAGTCGAGCCTCAGGCGGGGAACGATCTCGAAGCCGTCGAGCAGCGCCTCGGTTTCGGCGCGGCCGTGCGTCTCGACGACGCCGATCACCACGTCGACGCCGTCGGCGCGCCGCGTCCGGCCGGCCATCAGCATCTCGTAGGTCTTGCCGACGCCGGGCGCCGCGCCGAGGAAGATCTTCAGCCGGCCGCGCGCCTCGCGCGCGGCGCTGTCGAGCAGCGCGTCGGGAGAGGGCCTCAGGTCCGCTCGCATGTCGTCCGGCATCGGCATCTCGTCCTCGCCTCCGGCAGACCGGTCATCGCGTCGACCGGGCGTCGAGCGCCAGGTTCAAGTCTAGCACGTTGACCACCGGTTCTCCCATGAAACCGAGTTCGCGCGGCAGGACGGCGGCGTCGACCAGCGCCCGCACCGTCGCCGGCTCCAGCCCGCGCGCTTTCGCCACGCGCGGCACCTGGAAATAGGCGGCGGCCGGCGAGATATGCGGATCGAGGCCGCTGCCCGAGGCGGTGACGAGGTCGATCGGCACCGGCGTATCGGGGTTCTCGGCCTTCAGCCTGTCGACGTCGGCGCGGATGCGGTCGATCAGCTTCGGGTTGGCCGGGCCGAGGTTGGAGCCGCCGGAACTGGCGGCATCGTAGCCGCTGCCGGCCGCCGAGGGACGGCCGCGGAAATAGCCGTCGCCGGCAAAAGCCTGGCCGATCAGCTCCGAGCCGACGACGACGCCGTTGCGCTCGATCAGGCTGCCGCCGGCCTCGTGCGGGAACAGCGCGCCGGCGATGCCGGTCATGGCCAGCGGATAGGCAAGGCCGGTGATGCCCGCGAGGGCGGCGAACAGGACGAGGGCGGGCCTCAGGTGCTTCAGCATGGGACCGATCCTTCAAACGAGGCCGAGGGCGGTGACGGCGAGGTCGATCGCCTTGATGCCGACGAAGGGCACGACGATGCCGCCGAGGCCGTAGACGAGGAGATTGCGGGAAAGCAGTGCGCCGGCGCCCACCGGCCGGTAGCGGACGCCCCGCAGCGCCAGCGGGATCAGCGCCACGATGATCAGCGCGTTGAAGATGATCGCCGAGAGGATGGCGCTTTCCGGCGTCGCCAGATGCATGACGTTGAGCGCGCCGAGGCCGGGGTAGAAGGCCAGGAACATCGCCGGGATGATGGCGAAATACTTGGCGACGTCGTTGGCGATCGAGAAGGTGGTCAGCGCGCCGCGCGTCATGAGGAGTTGCTTGCCGATCTCGACGATCTCGATCAGCTTGGTCGGGTCGCTGTCGAGATCGACCATGTTGCCGGCCTCGCGGGCGGCGACGGTGCCGGTGTTCATGGCGACGCCGACGTCCGACTGGGCCAGCGCCGGTGCGTCGTTGGTACCGTCGCCGCACATCGCCACCAGCTTGCCCTTGGCCTGCTCGGCGCGGATCAGCCTGAGCTTGTCCTCGGGCGTGGCCTCGGCGAGGAAGTCGTCGACGCCGGCCTCGGCGGCGATGGCGGCGGCGGTCATCGGGTTGTCGCCGGTGATCATCACCGTGCGAATGCCCATGCGCCGGAGTTCGGCGAAGCGCTCGCGGATGCCGCCCTTGACGATGTCCTTCAGGTGGACGACGCCGAGCACCCGGCCGTCGCGGACGACGGCGAGCGGCGTGCCGCCGGATTTCGCCACCTCATCGGCAATGGCCTGCGCCTCGCGCGCTGTGGCGTCGGTACGGCCGGCGTCGAGCTTCCGCAGCACCGCGTCGACGGCACCCTTGCGGATGGCGACGCCGTCGTAGTCGATGCCGCTCACCCGGGTCTGGGCGGTGAAGGGAATGAAGCGGGCGTGCAGGCTTTCCATGTCGCGGCCGCGGATGCCGTATTTGTCCTTGGCCAGCACGACGATGGAGCGGCCCTCCGGCGTCTCGTCGGCGAGAGAGGCGAGCTGGGCGGCGTCGGCCAGCTCGCGCGCCTCGACGCCGCGCACCGGTAGGAACTCGGCGGCCTGACGGTTGCCGAGGGTGATGGTGCCGGTCTTGTCGAGCAACAGCGTGTCGACGTCGCCGGCCGCCTCGACGGCGCGGCCCGACATGGCCAGCACGTTGAAGCGGACGAGGCGATCCATGCCGGCGATGCCGATGGCCGACAGCAGCGCGCCGATGGTGGTGGGGATCAGCGTCACGAACAGGGCGACCAGCACCACCACCGGCACGGCGCCGCCGGCGTAGCTGGCAAAGCTCGGGATGGTCACGGTAGCCAGCACGAAGACCAGCGTCATGCCGGCGAGCAGGATGTTGAGGGCGATCTCGTTGGGCGTCTTCTGCCGTTCGGCGCCCTCGACGAGGGCGATCATCCGGTCGATGAAGGTGGAGCCGGCCGCCGCCGTGATGCGGACGCGGATCCAGTCGGACAGCACCTCGGTGCCGCCGGTCACCGCCGAGCGGTCGCCGCCGGATTCGCGGATCACCGGCGCCGACTCGCCGGTGATCGCTGCCTCGTTGACCGAGGCGACGCCCTCGATCACCTCGCCGTCCGAAGGGATGATGTCGCCCGCCTCGACCAGCACCACGTCGCCGACCTTGAGGCCGTGGCCGGGCACCATGCGGTAATCGGCGCGATCGTTTCCCGATAGCAGCTTGGCCTGCGTCTCGGTGCGGGTGCGGCGCAGCGCGTCGGCCTGCGCCTTGCCGCGCCCCTCGGCCACCGCCTCGGCGAAGTTGGCAAACAGCAGCGTGAACCACAGCCAGACGACGATCTGCAAGGAAAAGCCGAGCTGGCCGCCGCCGGTGAGGGCATCCTTCACCAGCAGCACGGTGGTGAGCGCCGAGACGACGGCGACGACGAACATCACCGGGTTGCGGATCAGGCTGCGCGGATCGAGCTTGCGGACGGCGCCGCCGATCGCCGGGAACAGGATACGGCCGTCGAGAAGGCTGGCGGATCTGGACTTGCTCATGAAAAACTCCTTATCCGTCCCGTGGGCTCAGAAGGTCCAGCCGGCGGCGACCGTCAGGTGCTCGACGATCGGCCCGAGGGCCAACGCCGGAAAGAAGGTGAGGCCGCCGACGATGACGATGACGCCGGTGAGCAGGCCGACGAACAGCGTGCCGTCGGTGGGGAAGGTGCCGGCCGATTCGGGCACCGTCTTCTTGGCGGCGACCGAGGCGGCGATGGCCAGCGCCGGCACGATCACCAGGAAGCGGCCCATCAGCATGGCGAGGCCGAGGGTGACGTTGTACCAGCCGGTATTGCCGGCGAGGCCGCCGAAGGCCGAGCCGTTGTTGGCCGCCGCCGAGGTGTAGGCGTAGAGGATCTCGGAGAAGCCGTGCGGCCCGGCGTTGGCGATCGAGGCGACGGCGCCCGGCAGCACCACGGCGGCGGCGGTGAAGCCCAGCATGGCCAGCGGCAGGCAGAGCACGGCCAGCATCGCCATCTTCACCTCCTTGGCCTCGATCTTCTTGCCGAGATATTCCGGCGTGCGGCCGACCATCAGCCCGGCGACGAAGATGGCGACGATCACGAACAGCAGGATGCCGTAGAAGCCGGCTCCGACGCCGCCGACGATCACCTCGCCGAGCATCATGTTGATCATCGGGACCATGCCGCCGAGCGCCATGAAGCTGTCGTGCATGGCGTTGACGGCGCCGCAGGAGGCGGCAGTGGTGATCACCGCGAACAGGGCCGACAAGGCTATGCCGAAACGGCTCTCCTTGCCCTCCATGTTGCCGCCGTCGACGCCGAGCGCATGGACCAGCGGGTTGCCCGCTGCTTCTGCCCAGTAGCAAACGGCGACGCCGGCGACGAACAGCACGCCCATCGCCGCGAGGATCGCCCAGCCCTGCCGCTCGTTGCCGACCATGCGGCCGAAGACGTTGGTCAGTGCCGCGCCGATGGCGAAGATCGCCACCATCTGGATCAGGTTGGAAATGGCGTCGGGGTTCTCGAACGGGTGGGCGGCGTTGGCGTTGAAGAAGCCGCCGCCGTTGGTGCCGAGCATCTTGATCGCCACCTGCGAGGCCACCGGTCCCAGGGCGATGGTCTGGTGCGCCCCTTCCAGCGTCGTGGCGTCGGCATAAGGGGCGAGCGTCTGCGGCATGCCGAGCCAGACGAGGACGAACGTCATGACGACGGCGATCGGCAGCAGCAGGTAGAGCGTGCCGCGCGTCAGGTCGACCCAGAAGTTGCCGACCGTCCGCGCCGACCTACGGGCGAAGGCGCGGATCAGCGCCATGGCCACGGCGATGCCGGTGGCCGCCGACAGGAAGTTCTGCACCGTGAAGCCCAGCATCTGCGAGAGATAGGACATGGTGCCTTCGCCGCCGTAGTTCTGCCAGTTGGTGTTGGTGACGAAGCTGACGGCGGTGTTGAAGGCGAGGTCGGGCGGCACGTTCGCCATGCCGGCCGGGTTGAGCGGCAGCCAGCCTTGCAGCCGCAGCAGTAGGTAGAGCGCCAGGAAGCCGAGGAGATTGAAGACGAGCAGCGACAGCGCATAGGCGGTCCACGGCTGTTCGTCCCGCTCGTGGATACTGGCGAGGCGGTAAAGGCCGCGCTCGACCGGCCCGAGCGGCATCCGCTCGCCAGCGAAGACGGCGGTCATATAGCCGCCGAGCGGCCTCGCAAGCAGGACGACGATGCCGCAGAAGACGAGGATCTCGATCCATCCGTTGAGGGTCATAGCAGATGTTCCTGGCTGAAGCCGGGTTCAGAAGCGCTCGGGGCGTGCGAGGGCGTAGATCAGGTAGCCGGTGATGAACACGGCGACGGCGGCGCCGAGGAGGTAGTCGAACGGCATGTCCGTGGCCTCCCCCTCAGAGCCGGTCGCAGGCGCGGGCGTATCCGACCATCAGCGCGAAGAAGGCGGCGCCGATGAGCGGCAGGGCGATATCCATGTCGGGAACTCCCTCTCTTGCAAGAATTGCATCGGGAAGGAGTATGGCGACGGCCGCATAGGGGTTCGAGACGGAGCGGCGGCCGCAAAAATAAAAAAGCCATAGGAATCGCCGCCTTTTGGCGGCGTCCCATGGCGATATCCGGCGATCGTCGCTGTCAGGCGACGAGCGACTGGCGCAGCGTGTTCAGCTTGCCGACGCTGCCGGCGATGTCGTCGCGGGAAATGCAGGTGGTGCCGCCGACGAAGATGTCGACGAGGCCGGCGCCGTAGTCGGCGATGTTCTGCAAGGACACGCGGCCGTCGATGCTGATCGCCGTCTCCGAGCCGCGGGCGTCGATCAGGGCGCGCAACTCGCGGATCTTGCGGTCGGCGAAGGCGACCTGCTTCTCGCCCTTGTTCCAGGCGTAGCCGGGGTTGATCAGCATCAGCAGGACGGCGTCGCACTTCTCGATCACGCAGTCGAGCATGGCGATCGGCGTCGCCGGCTTCAGCGCCACGCCGGCCCGCACGCCCCTGGCGCGGATGCGGTTGAGCTGGTTGTCGACGTGCCGCTCCGTTTCGAGATGGAACACCAGTTGCTCGACGCCGATGTCGATCAGTTCGTCGATGAAATAATCGTTGTCGGTAGCCATCAGGTGGACGTCGAATTTCAGCTTGGTGAGCTGACGCAGGCGGCGGACGGTTTCGAGGCCGAGCGGCAAGCTGGGGCTGAAATGGCCGTCGATGATGTCGACGTGCAGCACCTCGATGCCGGCCGCCTCGCAGGCCTCGACCTGGGTTTGCAGGTTGCAGAGGTCAAGGCAGATCAGCGACGGCGCGACGATGCAGGACTTGCGCCAGGAAAAGCTCATGGGGTGGCTTCCTTATCGAGAAGAGTGAGGATTTCGGCCCGCGTCGGCAGAGCGGCAATGGCGCCCTTGCGCCGCACGCAGAGCGAGCCGGCGGCAGCGCCGTAGGTGGCGGCGGCGGTGATCGTATCGAGGCTGAGGTCGTCGACGCGGCGGACGCCGGCCGTCACCAGATGGGCCAGGAAGGCGCCCCAGAAGGCGTCGCCGGCGGCGGTGGCATCGACGGCGACGGCTGGCGGCGCCGGTACGTGCACGGTCTCGCCGGCGAAATGGCAGCGGGCGCCGCGGGCGCCCAGCGTCTCGACGGCGACGGCGATGCCGTACGCCCCGAGGCAATCGGCGAAGCCGGCCGGCCCGCCGACCAGATGCACCTCCTCCTCGGACACCTTCAGGAGATCGACGAAGGGCAGCGCCTCCGCAATCCGGGCGGCGGCGTCGCTTTCGCGCTGCCAGAGCGGCGCCCGGTAGTTGACGTCGAAGGAGACGAGCTTGCCGGCGTCGCGGGCGAGCCGCAGCCCTTCGAGCGTCGCCTCGGCGGACGGCGAGCGCGACAGCGAACAGGAGCCGATGTGGACGATCGTCGCCGCGCCGATCACCTCCGGCCGGATTTCGGCCGGTGCCAGCAGCATGTCGGCGCCCGGTTTGCGGACGAAGGTGAAGCTGCGTTCGCCGCCCTCGCCGAGCGTGACGAAGGTCATCGTCGTCACCGCCTCGTCGGTCAGTTCCTTCAGCACCACCTCGACGTCGTTTTCCTCGAGCGTCGCCACCAGGAAGCGGCCGAAGTCGTCGTTGCCGAGCTTGCCGAGGAAGGCGGCCGTCAGTCCGCTGCGCGTCGCGGCGATGGCGACGTTGGCCGGCGCGCCGCCGGCGTTGCGCAGGTAGCTGCCCGGCTCGGGGCCGGGAAGGAAGTCGATGACCATTTCACCGATGGACAGAAGATCCATAGGTCACACTCCTCCGGCCGTCCGCCCGACGGGATTGCCGGGTCGGCCGTTTCCTCGCGTCACGCCGTCGTCTCAGGCGGCCTTGGGATACTCGGTGCACAAGAGCCGGTAGGGCGGCTCGTCCTCCTCGATCGTCGGGAAGCGCGGATACTGTTCGAGGAAGCGATTGTCGGTGTTGTCGTCGTTGCACATCGACACTTCGCCGATCAGCACCGGGCCGGTGCCCGGCTGCACCACGAACTCGTGGTAGTAGTAGGGGTAGAAGGTCAGGCTCTCGCCCGGCTTGATGACGATGTCCTCGCCGGCCTTCACGCTGTAGCGGCGGCCGTCGCGGTTGATCTCGACGTCGGTGTCGGCCATCGCGCCGTCCTTGGTGGCGTTGTACAGGCGGAAGATGAGATTGCCGCCGCCGCGATTGATGATGTCTTCCATCTTCGACCAGTGGAAGTGCATCGGCGACACCTGCCCCTCCTCGATCATGATGACCTTCTCGGCATAGGTCTTGGTGTATTTCTTGTTCTTGACGTTGCCGTTCCTGAGGGTGATCAGGGCGATGCCGAGTTCGGCATACTTGCCCATGCCGTAGTCGGTGACGTCCCAGCCGAGCATGTTGTCGCGGATTTCGTCGTAGTCGTGCCCGGCGGTCTTCCAGTCCTCGGGCGTCCAGTTGAGGAACGGCGGCAGCGCGAACCTGTAGTCGCCGAGCATCTTCTCCATGCGCTTGATGGCGCTGTTGATTTCGGATCTTTTCATCGGGAACTCCTCCGGTTCATCGGCGCGACAGCCGATCGGCTTCTTCCTGGACGCGGTCGATCTCCTCGTCGCCGTCGAGGACGGTGATGGTAAGTTCGAATGTTTCCTTCGCGTGCGGGGCCAGCATGTGTACGTCGCCGGCGGCGGTGTGATGCGGCCGGCCGTAGACCGACGAATTGGCCGGTTCGAGGCCGATCGCGTAGTCGCCGGCCGCCGTCGACTTCCACTGCATGAAATAGGGCAGGACCTGGCGGTTGAAGCCGAAGCGCACGCCGAGCTTCAGCGCCGGGTTGACGATGGCGGCAAAGCTGTTGCCGGCCGCGTCGGCGGCAAGCTGATGCAGGAACACATATTCCGGCTCGTTCGCCTTGGGCGGCGGCATCGTTGCCCAGCTTTCGACCTGCGGCCGGCTGACCTCGTCGCGCGGCTCGGTGGCGAGCACCGGCAGCACGACGCGCGCCGCCTCCGACAGCAGGGGATGGCCGACGTTGAAATGGTAGAGCAGCATCAGCGGTTCCGGCCGGAACGCCTCATTCTCGACCTCGTCGACGATGCGCACCGTCCGTTCGCCGAGCCGAGTTTCCACCGACCGCCGGAGTACGAGGTTCTCGCCGAACAACTCGGCCTCACGCATTTCGCCGGACACGCGCAGCACGTAATCGTCGCCATCCCAGAAGGCATCGGCCGACCGGTGCTCGGCCGGCGTCGTGCGGATGCGGCCATGCAACGGATAGTCCTTGCCGTCGATGGTGCAGGGGGCGCAAATGCTCTCGTAGCCGGAGGTGAACATCAGCCCGCCCATGATCGAGCGCAGCGCTTCAGTGCCATGGGTGTCGTAGGCGGTGCGGCCGATCAGTCCGGGCTTGGCCAGGAAGTCGAAGCCGACGCCGCGGTAGCTGAAGCCGCCGATGTCGAGGCCCTTGTCGGCGAGCACGTCGAAGGCGAGCGGCCCGTTCCTGACCGCGTAGGCGGTGAGGCCGTCGGCCCGCCCCTCGCGGAAGGTGACCGGCCGGACCGATGCCACCTGCTGCACGCTGCCGACGCGCGCCAGCAACTCGCGTTTGGACAGCGTGGTCATTCGAGGTTGGCGTGGTGTTGCCACAGCCCTTTCAGATCGAGATGGCGCTCGTCGATGATCATCTTGGCGACGATGTCGCCGAAGATCAGCAGCGACTGCTCGAACAGCGAGGTCATCGGCTGGCGGGAGTCGATTTCGTCGTCGAGATAGAGCTTGGTACGGACGGGAATGCGCACCATGAAATCGGCGACGTCCTTCATGTCGGATTGCGGGTTGGAGCCGATGTGCACCACCCTGGCGCCGATCGCCTTGGCCTTGCGGGCGATGGCCAGCGGGAACAGCGACGAGCCGCTGCCCGAGCCGACGATGAGGAGGTCCTTCGGCGTGATGGCCGGTTCGGTGATGGCGCCGACATGGGTGATGTCGATGCCGAGATGGGCGAAGCGCTTGGTCATCGCCTGGAGGGACAGCAGCACGCGGCCGACGCCCACCACGAACACCTTGTCGGCGGCGAGCAGCGCGTCGACGAAGGCCTGCACCTCGGCCGGATCGATGCGATCGAGTGTCCGGGACAACTCCTCGACCACCAGATGCGAGGTGTCGCGGAACAGGCTTTCGTAAGGTTGCACGGTCGTTCTCCGATGGAGTTGACGTGAGGGGAGGGGCACGGCGGAGCGTAGGAGAGGGCGCCCGCCGTGCCCGCTGCCGGCGGGATCAGCCGCGCCGGGCGTTCATGGCCTGGACCTGGTAGATCAGCACGGCGCCGAGGATCAGGATGGCGCGGGCGACGTACTGCCAGTACTCGTCGATGTTGAGCAGCGTCATGCCGTTCAGCATGATCGACAGGAACAGCACGCCGACGAAGGTGCCCCAGACGCGGCCCTTGCCGCCCATCAGGCTGACGCCGCCGATGACGCAGGCGGTGATCACCGTGAACTCCCAGGTGACGCCCACCGTCGGGTTGCCGGCCTGGATCTGGCTCGACACCATGATGGCCGAGAGCACGGTGAAGACGCCGATCATCGACATCACCGCCATGCGGACGCCGAGCACGTTGATGCCGGAGAGCCGCGCCGACTCGGCGTTGCCGCCGACCGCGTAGGCCGACTTGCCGAATACCGTGTAGCGGGAGATGAACCAGGTGACGACGAACACCAAGAGGAAGACGAAGGCCTGGAAGGGGATGCCGAAGATGGCGCCTGAGCCGAAGAAGAAGAACCATTCCGGATAGGGCGTCACCGGGAAGCTGCCGGTCAAGAGGTAGGCGCCGCCGCGGAAGGCGGCCATCCAGGCGAGCGTGGTGATGAAGGTCGGCACGGCGAGGGCATGGCGCACCCAGCCGGTGAACATGCCGGCCAGGATGGCGATGCCGAAGCATAGCAGGACGCCGATGGCGATGGCCGTCTCGGCCGACCAGCCGGCGGACGTCATGGTGTCGGTGACCACGGCGAGCAGGCAGCCGTGGAAGGCAAGGCCCGAGCCGACGGAGATGTCGATCTCGCCGAGGATCAGCACGAAGGTCATGCCGAAGGCGATGATGCCGGTCATCGCCGCGTTGCGCAGGATGTTCATCGCGTTGTCCCAGGAGGCAAAGCCGGGCGCGGTGAAGGCGAGCAGTACGATGATGACCAGTAGGATGCCTTCGAGCACGAAGTCGGATGGCTTGAAGAAGGGGCGCGAAGCCGGCGCGCGCCGGGCGGCCTGATTGCCGGTCCGGCCGGTGGTGTCGGTGGTGGTCATTTCGCCGTCTCTCCCATGCACATGGCGTATAGCGTTTCGATCGGCGTGTTCTCCGGTTCCCGGACCTCGCCGATGAAGCGTCCGGCCTCCATGATCAGGATGCGGTGGCAGACCTCCAGCAACTCCTCCAGTTCGGAGGACACGAAGACGACGCTGAGGCCGCGCCGCGACAGATCCCACATGATCTGGAACACCTGCTGCTTGGCGACGATGTCGATGCCGCGCGTCGGCTCGTCGAAGAACACCACCTTCGGGTCGGTGTTGAGCCAGTTGCCGACCACGACTTTCTGCTGGTTGCCGCCCGACAGCGACTGCACCTCCTGCAAGGCGTCGGAGACCTTGATCTGCAACCGCCCGATCCACTTCTCGGCCACCGGAGCTTGCAGGAAATGGCTGAGGAAACCGCGCTGCCCCACCTCGTCGAGGCTGGCAAGGCAGAGGTTGTCCTCGATTGACATGATCTGGATGAGACCTTCCTCCTTGCGGTTTTCCATGGTCATGGCGAGGCCGAGAGCCTTCATGCGGGCGATCGTCGGCCGCCTGATCTCGGTGCCGTTCAGCACGATGGCGCCGCCGTCGATGGCGTCGGCGCCGAAGATGCCGCGCAACAATTCGCTGCGGCCGGCGCCGAGCATGCCGGCGATACCGAGGATCTCGCCGGCCCGGAGGTCGAAGCTGATATCCTCGTACTTGTCCCGGCGCCGGAGGTTGGTGACCTTCAGGCGGATTTCCTCGCCGACCTTGAGGTCGGCCGGCCGGTTTTGCAGCGTCGTCTCGCCGAACATCATGTCGACGATCACCTTGGGCGTGGCGACGTCGATCGGCACCGAGCCGACCATGCGGCCGTCGCGCAGCACGGTCACGTAGTCGGCGACGCCGCGGATCTCGTTGAGCTTGTGGGTGATGAAGATGATCGCCACGCCCTTCTCGCGCAGCGAGCGCACCACTTCGAGCAGGCTGTTGATCTCGTGGCGGGCCAGCGCCGACGTCGGCTCGTCGAGCAACAGCACGCGCGGATTGAGCGACATCGCCTTGGCGATCTCGATCACCTGCCGCTGGCCGACCGACAGGTCGGAAATCTTGGCGGTAACGGGAATGTCGATCTTCAGTGACGTCAGGATGTCCTGAACGTGGGCGTTGGTGGCCTTCCAGTCGACCGTGATGTTGCCCGGCCCCATGGTCGGGAAGCGGCCGAGCATGATGTTCTCGGCCACCGTGAAGTCGAGGATCAGGCTGAGTTCCTGATAGACGACGGCGATGCCGGCGGCATTGGCGTCCGCCGGCCCCTTGAAGTTGACTTCGACGCCGTCGATCCGGATCTCGCCGGATGTCGGGATCACCGCTCCCGACAGGCATTTGACGAAGGTGCTCTTTCCCGACCCGTTCTTGCCCAGGAGGGCGTAGACTTTCCCGCCGTCAAAGACGGCGGAAAAGTCGTCGAGAGCGAGGACCCCGGGATAGGCTTTCGTCAGATTGCTGATTTCGAGCTTTGCGGGTCCCATCATCCGTTCCTAGTCTCTTTACTTGACGGTCCTGGCGTATTCAGCGACCGCCGCTTCGTTGGTGCGGGACAGCGTCAGACCGGGAACGATGATCTCCTTCTCGACCGCTTCACCCTTCAGCGACTTGATGGCGTTTTCCATGGCCAGCGCGCCGATCTTGAACGGATCCTGAGCGGTGGAAGCCTGAAGGATGTCGTCCTTGGACTGCAGGAAGCCGACGATCTGCTTGTCGAGGTCGATGCCAAACACCGGAATCTTCTTGCCGGAGTTCTTGACGGCCAGCACGGAGCCGATCAGGCCACCGGAGTTGCAGGCGTACATGAGATCGATATCAGGATGGGCCGTGATGATGTCGGCGGCCTTCTTGATGGCCTCTTCCGCCACCGGCGAGGAAGCCTCGGCGACCAGCGTCACGCCGGGGATATCCTTGATTTCGTTCCAGAAGCCATCCTGGCGAGCGTTGCTCTCCGGCGGCAGCTGCGCCTTGTAGTTGACGATGGCGACCTTGATCTCCTTCTTGTCGCCGTAGTGGGCCTTGATGAAGGCGGCAGCTTCCTTGCCGGTGCCGGCGCCGAGCAGCGTGTTGTCCGACATGACGGTCGATACCGGGAAGTCGGCGGCCAGCTTGTTGTTGAAGCTGACGATCTTGATGCCCTTGTCGTTGGCGGCCTTGACGGCCGGGATCGACGCGGCGGCCGGGTCGAGATAGGTGATGGCAATGGCATCGACGCCGCGGGCGGCGTAGGTGTTGACCACCTCGACTTCCTTGCTGATCTGGTTCGAGGTGTTGGACGTCAACAGGTTGACGCCTTCCTTCTCGGCCACCGACTTCATGCCGAGCAGCGTCGTCTTCATGAACTGGTCTTCCTGGAAGACGATGCCGGCGACCGTGAACTTCTTGTCGGCGGCATGTGCGAACGTCGCGCTTAGGCAGAGGGCGGCAACGCAGGCGGTGAGTAGCTTTTTCATATTGGTCCTCCCAAGACATCGGGGCAGGCAGCACAAGACTCCACCGCTCCATGCTGTCATGGAACGGCTTTTGAGAGTTGCCCCATCCTCGCAAACTAATATCCGATTTCCTCAAGTATATAATCTAACTGTCTTCATCTGAATGGAATATATCCGTTGGTATATAAGAATTAAAGCGGTTCAATAACCATACGAAGGGCGCGGAATATCAATACCTATGGTGTAGGTGAATGAAGAATACGATTTTTATCTTTCTCTTTTATCTAAGATCGGCGATCGACCCCCTGTCGATCACGGTCGTTTTCAATTCGACCCGTCGCAGGCGCGACTCGCCGTTGATGTGGGCCAGCAGACGGTTCACCGCCTGCTGGCCGAGTTCGTAGGTCGGGCGGCTGACCACCGATAGAGCCGGCTGGAAAACGGCGAGCCACGGCGCATCGTCGAAGCCGATCAGCGACAGGTCGCGGCCGATCGACAGGTCAAGTTCGCGGGCCGCCGCCAGTGCGCCGAGCAGCATTTCCTCGTTGCCGGCAAAGATGGCGGTGGGGCGCGGTGTCCGGGCGAGCAGGTGGCGGGCCGCCGCCACCGCCGTCGCGGCCACCGAGCCGGCGTAGCGGACCAGACCGGGATCGAGGACAAGCCCCGCCTCGGCGAATGCCGCCGCGCCGCCGCGGGCGCGTTCCATGACCGTCGAGACCGTATCGGCCGGCTCGCTTTCCTGATGGCCATGGTGAGCGGCCGTTCCCAGCAGCAGGCCGATCCGCCGGTGCCCGCGCTCGATGAGCAGCTGAACAGCGGCGCGGGCGCCGCCGAAGTCGTCGGTGATTACCGAGTCGAGCGCGAAGCCGTCGATGAACCGGTCGAGCAGCACGATCGGCGCCTCGTGCCGGCGGGTGGAAACGAGGTGCTCGACCTCCATGCGCGAGGCCGGAACGATCAGCAGCCCGTCGACGCGCTTTTCCCGCAGCACGCGCACCGCCTCGCGTTCGCGCTCGACGTCGCCGTCGGTGTTGAGCACCAGGCTCTGGTAGCCGGCGCCGGCGGCGGCGGCGATGATGCCCCGAATGGAGGTCAGCGTGAACGAGTTGGAAATATCGGCGACGACGACGCCGATGGTCAGCGTGCGGCCGGAGCGCATCGAGCGGGCGAGGTCGTTGACTCGATAGTCGAGACTGGCGGCGGCTTCCAGCACGCGCTGCTGGGTGTCGGGCGTGACGACGCCATAGCCGCCGAGCGCCCGTGCGGCGGTGGCGCGGGACACCTTGGCAACGCGCGCCACGTCGATCAGGCGGGCGGCGCGTTTCGGCTTGGCCGTGGTGTGGTCCCCGTCCGATCCCATGTTCCGTCCTCGCCCGAGCCAGGCTGGCGCGCCTTGCCCTGAACTCGCCCTTGACCGTTTCAGGCCGATGTGAGATCGATCTCTTATGCGATGAGATCGATCTCACGGGGCAAAAGCTGCCACAGGTATCCGGACCTGTCAATAATGCCGGACCCGCTCTGCGGGGTGTTGCGTCTACGACTTTGGAAGGTGCGCCGGAGCGGTTCCGGCCGGGGTGGAATTGGTTTCGCGTCGAGGCAAATGCTCTAGACTGCAAGCCGGTGCTCGGGGAGGAGCCGCCGTTGGCTGGGGAAGGGCGCTTGGGAGGCGCACGAATGCGACCGTGCTCGTTGCCGTCCCCGCAGCCCTGCAAGAAGTGCGCTCCGGACGAGGTCCGGCGCCAGGAGGATAGAGGATGAAGCTGCAACTCGCGCTGGATGACATCACGATCGATGAGGCGGTGGCCCTCCTCGATCGGGTGCATCCGTTGATCGACATCGTCGAGGTGGGGACACCCTTCCTGATCGAGGACGGGCTGCGGCCCGTGCGCGAGTTCCGCGCCCGCTATCCCGACTTGCCGGTGCTCGCCGACGTCAAGATCATGGACGCCGGCCATTACGAGGCGCGACAGGCTTTCGCCGCCGGCGCCGCCTACGTCACCGTGCTGGGTGTCACCGATCTCCTGACGGTCAAAGGCTGCCTGGAGGTGGCGGCGGATTTCGGCGGCACCGTCGTCGCCGACATGATCTGCGTCCCCGACCTTCCCGACCGCATCCGCCAACTGGAGGATATTGGTGTCACGGCGCTGGCCGTCCACACCGGCGTCGACCAGCAGGCGGCCGGCCGCACGCCTGCCGACGATCTGCAGGTGATGAAGAGGGTGGCGCAGCGGTCCGAGCTGTTCGTGGCCGGCGGCATCACCCCGGCCACCATGTCGCAATACATCCGCCTCGGCGCCGACGTCGCCATCGTCGGCAGCGGCATCCGCCATGCCGCCGACCCGGTGAAGGCGGCGGAGGAACTGGCCCGGCTGGCCCGGCAGGACATGAAGGAGCGGGAACAATGAACGTTTCGGACTATGGCAACGCCATCCTGGACGAACTGCGGGCCGTGCTGTCGAAGGTGTCGCCCGACGAGGCCGGTGCCTTCGTCGGCGACCTCTTGGCGGCGCGGCGGATCTTCGTCGCCGGCGCCGGCCGCTCCGGACTGGCCGGCCGGGCCTTTGCCATGCGGCTGATGCACTTCGGCCTCGACGCCTACGTGATCGGCGAGATCGCCACGCCCGCCTATTCGAGCGACGACCTGCTCGTCGTCTGCTCCGGCTCGGGCGAGACGGGCAGCCTCGTGTCGATCGCCGACAAGGCGAAACGGATCGGCGGCAGGATCGCGCTGCTGACCATCGTGCCGGACTCCACCATCGGCAAGCTCGCCGATCGCCGTATTGTGCTGCCGGCGCCGTCGCCGAAAGCCAAGGCCGGCGAGAGCATCCCGTCGATCCAGCCCATGGGCTCGCTGTTCGAGCAGGCGCTCCTCCTCCTCCTCGATGCCGTCATCCTCGAACTGATGGCGCGGCGTGGGGCGAGCAGCGACGAGATGTTCACCCGCCACGCCAATCTGGAGTAGGCGAGGGCACGCGCCCCCTGGGTTCCCGAGGGGGCGCGTGCGCTCTTGGCGGTCAGCCGAGCGCGGCCAGCAGCTCGGCGATCTCGACGCTGGCGAAGCCCACCGCGCTGTCGGCGATGCCGTAGGGCAGGAACAGCCGTCCGGCATGGGCCAGCGCGCCGCAGGTGTAGACGACGTTCGGCACGTAGCCCTCGCGCTCGGCGTCCGACGGCGACAACAGCGGCACGCGCGAGCGGGCCAGCACCTTGGATGGATCGTCCTTGTCCAGCAGCATGGCACCGATGGCATATTTGCGCATCGGTCCGACGCCGTGGGTGAGCATCAGCCAGCCCTCGTCAAGCTCGATCGGCGAGCCGCAGTTGCCGATCTGAATCAACTCCCATGGGTGGAGCGGCCCGGCGATGCGTTCGCCTTCATCCCAGTGGAAGATGTCGTCGGAGCGGATCAGGAACAGGTTCTCGTTGTCCTGCCGTCCGAGCATGGCGTAGCTGCCGCCGACCTTGCGCGGGAACAGCGCCATGCCCTTGTTGCGCGCCGCCGATCCGCTCAAGGGGCGCAGCTCGAAGCGCCGGAAATCGCGGGTGATCAGCAGTTCCGAGGCGATCGACGTGCCGCTGAAGGCGGTATAGGTGCCGTACCAGAGCGGTTCGCCGCCCGGATCCTGGAAGCGGACGAGACGGAGGTCCTCGAGGCCGTTGCGCTGCGCCGGGGTCACCGGCAGCAGCACGGTCTCGTCGAGCGGCCCGTCGCCGTCGCGGACCACCCACACCTTGCCGTCCTCGCCGATCTCCGGCCGCGAGGCGACGGCGAACCGGCTTTCCTCGGCCAGCCGCAGTTCGCCCTGGGCGTCCAGCACGCCCTCGCGGAAGGTGATCGAGGAGATGTGGCCCTCGCCGACCGCCCTGAGCGACAGGAGGAAACGCACCTCGCCGGGCGCGAGGCCCGACTGGTCGGGATGCGGCACCACGCTTGGGTTCATCAGCGCCGCCGCCTCGAAGGAGTATTCGTGGCAGAAATAGGCGCCGATCAGCAGCCGCTCGGCGTCGCGCAGCGGCTCGATCAGGCCCATGTCGGCGGCGATGCCGTCATAGCGCTGCTCGAAGAAGCGGCGGACCTCCCGGTGCCGGTTCTCGAAGTCGGCCATCACCAGCGACAGCTCCGCCTGTACCGTGCGGTTGTCCATGGCCTGGACGGTGTCGATGATGCGCCGGGCACGAGCCTGCGAGGCGGGGTTGAGGCCGCGCGGCTCGGTCGCCAGCTGGAAGTTGCGGACGACCACCCGGCTGGCGGTGGCGTGCAGCCTGAGGGGCAGGAGCTGAAGCGTCATCGCCGGGCCCTCGCCACCACCTCCTGTTGGGTGTCGCCTTGTGCCAGCCTGTGCAGCCGTCGCATCGCGCTCACCGAGAACTGGAAGGCGAGGATGGACTCCGCGCCCTGGTTGAGATTGACGCGATCGACCTGCAGGCCGTCGTAGCAGCCGCCGTCGGCGGTCGCCAGCCGGAGGCCAAGGTCGTTGCGGCCGAGGTACCAGTCAAGGGCTGCCTCGGCATGGCGCCGCCACTCGGCATCGCCGCTGGCCTCGAAGGCGGCGAGGCAGGCGTCGATCATCGCCCAGGCATCCACCGGCTGCTGGTCGAAGGGCAGCGGACGGCTGTAGAGCCGGCCGAAGCTCTCGGTGCCGACCGGGCGGAAATGGCCGCCGTCGCCTGTCTGCATCTCGGCCAGCCAGCCGAGGGCGGCGAGGCCGTCCGCCACCATCTCGGAACGATCGAGGTGGCGGCCGGCGCGGATAAGCGCCTCGGGCAGACGGGCGTTGTCATAGGCAAGCACCGGCTCGAACCACAGCCAGTCCGCCCGCCGCTGCTCGCGCAGAAGGTCGTGCAGCTGGGTGGAGAAGGCATCGAGCAGGGTACGGGCCGGCCGGTGGCCGGGATAGACCGACAGCCAGTCGACGAGCCCGAGCGTCGCGAAGGCGCGGGCGCGCGGGCTGGTCAGCTCGGCACTGGCCGGGATCACCCGATCGGCGAGACCGGTGGCCCACAGCTTCAGGCCGTGATCGTCGGTGCCCGCCACAGCCCGGCCGAGCGCCCAGAGGCCGCGGCCGTGGCTGTCCTGCGAGCCGATCTCCTCCAGCCAGTTGCGCTGGTAGCCCATGAAGTTGCGGAAGGCGTTGCGATCGTCGTCCCAGGCCGACTCCACGAAGGCGGCGCAGGTGCCGGCGATGCGGGTCGCCCGCTCGGTCTCGACGCCCTCGGCCTTCAGCTCGACGGCCAGCATCAGGGCGCGGGCGTTGTCGTCAAGGCAGTAGCCGTGACGGCGGTCGGGAATGGTGGAGCGGCCATGCTGAAGCATGCCGCAGCCGTCCATCATCCGGTCGACCGCCGCCAGTGTGGAGACGGGAGAGATCCGCTTGCCGGCGCGCAGGTTGCGCACCGGGCTCGACGGCCGGCCGCCGGCTCGCGCCTCGGCGAGCAGGTCGAGATAGGCGCGCCCCACCACCGGCCAGATCGCCTTGCGGCCGACGTCATAGGCGCGGCTGCGCAGACGGTCGCGCCGGCCCTGATTGGTCAGCAGGTCGCCGATCTCCGCGGCGAGCGCCTTCGGGTCGCCGAACGGCACCAGGGCGCCGACGTCGTCGGCGAGCAGCTCGCGGGCGTGCCAGTAGGGCGTCGAGACCACGGCCTTGCCGAGGCCGACCGCATAGGCCAGCGTGCCCGAGGTGATCTGTGCCTCGTTGAGATAGGGCGTCACGTAGATGTCGGCGGCCGACAGCCAGGCTTGCAGGATCGGCGCATCGACGTATTCGTTGACGAACATCAGATGGTCGGCGACGCCGAGCGCCTCCGCCTGCGCCTGCAGCTTCTCGCGATAGGCTTCGCCTTCGCGGGCCACCAGATGCGGATGGGTTGCCCCCAGCACCACGTAGACGAGGTCGGGATGTGCCTGCGCCAAGTCGGGCAGGGCGTCGATCATGTTCTCGATGCCCTTGTTGGGCGACAGGAGGCCGAAGGTCAGCACCACCTGCCGGCCGTCGAGGCCGAAGCTGTGCTTCTGGAAGGCCGGATCGAGGAAGGGCACGTCCGGGATGCCGTGCGGAATGACGGCGATCTTGTCCGGCGAGATGTTCCAGTCGCGCGTCAGGATGGTGCGCCCCATCTCCGTCATGACGACGAGGCGCGCCGACTGCTCGGCGAGACGCATCATCACCCGCCGCTGGTCGGCGGTGGGATCGGTCAGCACGGTATGCAGCGTGGTGACAACCGGAGCGCGCAGCCGCTCGGTGAGCTTCAGGAGATAGCCGCCGGCCGCGCCGCCGAAGATGCCGAACTCGTGCTGGATCGACACCGCGTCGGGGTTGAGCGCGTTGATGTGGTCGGCGGCGGCGGCATAGTCGTCCGCCTCGTGCTGGCCGATCTCGTAGCCGACCTCTTGCGGGTAGGCGTGCGTCTGCCCCGTGTCGGTCACGGCGACGGTGGTCAGCCTCAGGTCGCGGTTGGTGGTGACCAGCGCCTCGCGCAGATCGGCGGTGAAGGTGGCAATGCCGCATTTGCGGGGCGGGAAGTTGCCGATCAACGCCACATGGCCTACGGGCGGGGTGAGATTGTCGCTGGTCACTGGCGGGCCCTCCGGAAATCGGCGCCGTTACCCGCGGCGGCATGCGGGTCGGCGCTGAAAGAATTAGCGGAAATGAGAAATGCGGTTCGCATCCTGTTCTGTTGCGTCTTGATCAGCATCGGCTCGGCGTCCCAAACAGATGATGGTGGTTGACGGTCGGCAAAGTCTTGCCACTACAGGCAATTATCTGGTTAACCTGCTGGAGATGGGGAAAGTAGAGGCCAATTTCAAGAGGTTGGAGACTGTGCGGAGCCTTGCGGCATGGCATCCGTTGATTGCATGAAACGATTCGTTGCTGAGTTTCCCGGTCGTCATTCACCAGGGAACAACGCCGGCCGACGGATGCGGTTCCTCAAGAAACGATCTGCGGCGACGCCGGCCGGATGCGGCGACAGCCGTTGCGCCGCCGTTTCCGGGAGCGAAGCGGCATGGAAGAGATTTGCTGCCCGGACGGCGCGGCGTTGTCTTGGAATTGTCGGATAGCAGCCTATATAGTCTTGAAATCTTGCGTTGAAATTCCGATCATGTCGTAGCATGTGAGAGCCGGCTGACATTGTTCTGACGGAGCGACAGGCAGCAGGTTGCGAAGGAGAGCGTTTTGCCCGACACCGCACCACGGAGACCGTCCGCCTGCCACCATTGCCGGTTTGCTTCCAGCCCGACCCTTCCCGCCGCCGGACGGACGGTGCCCGCATGACCAGCGCCTTGATCCTTGTCGCGGCGGTGCTGCTCGCCGCCCATCTCGCCACCGTCGTGCTCTATCTGGCGCGTCTCCGCCGCCGGCCGCCGGAGGTTGGAGCCATCGGACTGCCGCCGGTGACGCTGCTGCGGCCGGTCTGCGGCCGCGAGGCTTTCGACCACGAGACGCTGGAGAGTTCGTTTGCCCAGGACTATCCGGACTACGAGATCATCTTCTGCGTGCCGTCGGAGGCCGATCCGGCGGCACCACTTCTGCGCGAGCTGATCGCCACCCATCCCGAGCGCAAGGCGCGGCTTTTCACCGACGAGCGGCTGGTGACGCGCAATCCCAAGCTCAACAATCTCTGGCAGGGCTGGCAGGCGGCCGCCACCGATTGGGTGTGCATGTCCGACAGCAACCTTCGCCTGCCGCCCGACTATCTCCGCACCGTCGTCGCCACTTGGGACGCCGATACCGGCCTCGTCTCGTCGCCGCCATCAGGCGAGCGGCCGGAGGGAATGGCCGGCGCGCTGGAATGCGCCTTCCTCAACAGCAACCAGGCGCGGCTGCAATTTGCCTCCGACAGCCTCGGCAACGGCTTCGCCCAGGGCAAGACGCTGTTCTGGAAGCGGCGGATGCTGGACGAGGCCGGCGGCATCGAGGCGCTCGGCGCCTATCTCGCCGAGGACGTCAACGCCACCAAGCTGGTGCGGGCGGCCGGTCTCGAAGTGCGCCTGACGCCGCAGCCCTTCGCCCAGCCGATCGGCCGGCGGACCTTCCGGCAGGTCTGGAATCGCCAGCTGCGCTGGAGCCGGGTGCGGCGCGACGGTTTCCCCTGGCTGTTCGCAGTCGAGCCGCTGAACGGTCCGCTGGTGCCGTTGGTGCTGGCGGCAGCGGCCCTCCACCGGCTCGACCTGCCGATGCTGCTCGTCGTCGTCTTCGCCGCGCTCTGGTATGGCGCCGAGATCCTGCTGATGCGGCTCGCCCGCTGGCCGGCCGGCTGGCGCGACATGCTGGCGCTGCCGCTGCGCGACCTCTGGCTGCCCGCCATTTGGATAGCCACCTTCCTCAGCCGCGACATCGAATGGCGGGGCACCGCGATCAAGCCGGCCAGCGGCGAAGACGAGCGTCTGACGCCGGTGCTGATGGATCATGATTGACCACGCCGCCCTTACCGAGATGATGTCGCACTACGGACTGTGGGTGCTGACGCCGCTCGCCGTGCTCGAGGGGCCGATCGTCACGGTGGTCGCCGGCTATCTGGCCAGCCTGTCGGTGATCAGCCTCGCCTGGGTGGTGCCCTGCCTGGTGCTCGCCGACCTGGTCGGCGACGTCGTGCTCTACCTCTTGGGGCGCTACACCGTCGGCCGCCTCAGCCCGGCCTGGGGCGAGCGGTTCGGCGTGTCCCGGCGGCGGGTGTTCGGCCTGATGCGCGGCTTCCGCCGCAACGGCACCGGCATTCTGGTCGCCGCCAAGCTGACCCACGCCGCCGGTTTTGCGGCGCTGACGGCGGCCGGCGCCGCGCATATGCGCTTCTCGACCTTCGTCTGGGTCAACACGCTGGCCAGCATACCGAAAACCCTGTTCTTCCTCGCTCTCGGCTACCTGTTCGGCAACGCCTACGCCACCATCGAACGCTGGATGTCGCCGTGGGCGATGCTGGCGCTGGGCCTCGTGCTGGTGGCGATCGCCGTCGCCTATTTTCAATTCAGGAGGACCGGCCCATGACGCCCCGGAGCTTCACCTGCCTCATCCCCGCCTTCAATGAGGCGGCGCGTCTGCCGCGGGTGCTCGATGCCGTCCTCGGCCATCCGCTTCTCACGCGCGTCGTGGTCATCGACGACGGCTCGACCGACGGCACCGGCGAGGTGGCTCGGGACCGCGGCGCCGAGCTGATCACCGCGCCCGAGAACCTCGGCAAGACACGCGCCCTGCTGCTCGGCCTCCGGACGGTGACAACCAGCCACGTCGTGCTGATCGATGCCGATCTCCTCGGACTGACGCCGGCGGCGATCACCGCGCTGATCGCCCCGGTGAGGAATGGCGACGCCTATACCTCTGTGTCGCTGCGCGGCAACGCGCCGTGGACGTGGCGCCAGATCGGCATCGACTACATCTCCGGCGAGCGGGCGTTCCCAATGGAGTTGATCGCCGACCGGCTCGACGAGTTGGAGCATCAGCGCCGCTTCGGCTTCGAGGTATTCCTCAACGCGCTGATCGTGGCGGGCGGCCGGCCGGTGTCGGTGGTCCACTGGCCGGAGGTGGCCAGCCCGGCCAAGTCGGTGAAGCGCGGACTGTGGCGCGGCGTGCGCTCGGACGCCGCCATGCTCGCCGACATCGCCGGCACCATCGGCGTGATGGGTTTCGTGACGCAGATCCGGCATTTGCGCCACCTGAGTGCTCACTGACCGCCGCCCGTCCGATGGGTTATACCCGTTGCTTCTGGCCGCTCCGGGGCGCGCTGCCGTCAGTTGTCGTCCGAATGGCCGGTCCTGCCGAGACCGAGGCCCAGGCCCATTCCGCCGCCGCCCATGGCTGCCATGCCACCGCCTCCGCCGCCACCTCCGCCCTCCGAGCCGCCGCCGGCCTTGCCGCCCCGACCGGAGCCGCCCGGCTGGCGCGTCGGTCCCTGCCGGGGGATTGCCACGTCGGCCGGCACCGGCCCGAGATCGAGCGCCTTGCGGATATAGTCGCGCAGCGACACCACCAGTTGGTCGGTCCGCACCGGCTGGCCGGCCGCCATGTCCCTGGCCGCCTCGGCGGCCAGACGGACGTGCTCCTCGGTGCCAAGCAGGATGATGTCCGACAGCGCTGCCTCCACCTGGTCGCGGATGCGCCGGGCGCGGTCGGAGCCGGCCTGGGCGGCGGTCTCGCTACCCTCCTCCCCGGAGCGGGCCAGCAGATCGCGGAGGTGGGTGGGGTCCACCGTCAGCTCGCCGGTGAACGAGCCGCCCAGCGCCTTGTAGGCGGCGATCAGTGTGCGCAGGCGCTCGTTGATCTGGCGGTTCATCCGCTGCTGACGCTGCTGGATAGTCAGCATCATCAGCACGCGGATGCCGACGCCGATCAGCGTGAACACCGCCAGCCCGAGGACGGTGGTGAGGATGCCCTGCCAGGAGCTGAAGTCGAAAGAGCGCATCGGACCCTCGCTTGCCGTCGTGCCGGCGGCAACGATAGCCGGATTCGCGGGGGACGTATTCAGGCGCGATGATCGAGCCGGGCGACGAGGCGATCGCCGAGCCACTGGATGCCCGACACCAGCACGATCAGCACAGCGACGACGGCGATCATCACGCCGGTCTCGAAGCGCTGGTAGCCGTAGCGGATGGCGAGATCGCCGAGGCCGCCGGCGCCGATCGCCCCGGCCATGGCCGAGGCGCCGACCAGCGTCACCAGCGTCACCGTGAAGCCGGCGACGATACCCGGCAGCGCCTCCGGCACCAGTACCTCGCGGACGATGGTCCAGCGGTTGCCGCCCATGGCGCGGGCCGCCTCGATCAAGCCGGCGTCGACCTCGCGCAGCGACACCTCGGCGACGCGGGCGTAGTAGGGCGCCGCGGCGATGGCCAGAGGCACGATGGCCGCCGCCGTGCCGAGCGAGGTGCCGACGATCAGCCGGGTCAGCGGGATCAGCGCGACCAGCAGGATGATGAACGGCACCGAGCGGAAGCCGTTGATCACCCAGCCGAGCGCCCGGTTGACGACGAGGTTTTCGGCGATGCCGCCGCGGTCGGTGGCGATCAGGATCAGCGCCAGCGGCAGGCCGACGACGAAGGAGATGACGCCCGAGGCGGCCGTCATCAGCACCGTCTCCCAGATCGACCGGAGCAACAGGTTAAACAGGACGGGAGACATGGCCGAGCACCTCGACGCGGGCGTTGACGGAGCGGAGATAAGCGGTGGCGTCGCCGATGAGGCCGGCCGGCTCGCGCGGTACGGCGAGGAAGAAGCGGGCGACCGGCTGGTCGTGGATATGGTCGATGCCGCCGTGCAGCAGATGCGCCGACGGCGGCAGGCGGGCGAGGATTTCGGCGAACAGGCCGTCGCCGAGGGCGGGGTCGGTGAGATCGACGCCGAGCACCGTCTCGCGGCCATCAGGCGAGAGGAGCGCCGCGATATGGGCCGGAAGCTGCGGCCGCACGCCGGACAGGAGGCTCTGCGTCAGCTCGGTCTTCGGATCGGAGAACACGTGCCACACCGCGCCTTCCTCGACGATGCGGCCCTCTTCCAGCACCGCCACGCGGTCGGCGATGGTGCGCACCACCTCCATCTCGTGGGTGATCAGCACCACGGTGACGCCGAGCTTGTGGTTGATGTCTTTCAGGAGCGTCAGGATCGCGCGGGTGGTCTCGGGATCGAGGGCGGAGGTCGCCTCGTCGGAGAGCAGCAGCGCCGGCCGGGCCGATAGCGCCCGGGCGATGCCGACCCGCTGCTTCTGGCCGCCGGACAGCTCGGACGGATAGCTCGCCGCCTTGTCGGAAAGGCCGACGAGATCGAGCAGGTCGAGCGCCCGCGCTCGCCGCTCGGCCTTGGCCCAGCCGGCGATCTTCAGCGGCAGGGCGACATTGTCGACCACCGTCTTGGCGGACATCAGGTTGAAGTGCTGGAAGATCATGCCGATCTTGCGGCGGATCGGCTGCAGGTCGCGCTCGGAAAGGCCGACGATGTCGCGGCCTTCGATCTCGATGCGGCCGGCGTCGGGGCGCTCGAGGCCGTTGAGGCAGCGGATCAGCGTCGACTTGCCGGCGCCGGAGCGGCCGATGATACCGAGGATCTCGCCGCGCCGCACGGTCAGCGACAGGTCGTCGAGGGCGCGCGTCGGGCCGAAGCTGCGGCTGACGCCCGAAAGCGCGACGACCGGCCCTTCCGCGGCGCCGGCTGCGGGTGGCACGGCCGCGAAGGTCGCGGCGGACGGCTGCGTATTCACGTTACTTCCAGTCATGGCTCGTCCGGACAGCGCCGCGATCGGTGCTTCCGCACTGAAACGCGGTCCGGCGGGAAGCCGCCGGACCGCCTCTTCAACGGCTTTCTGCGGCAAGGGTCAATAGGCGGCGACGCCTGTGCCCTTGTAGACCTGGTCGAACACCGCTTTGACGGTCGGATTCTGATAGGCGGCGACCAGCTTCGCCACCCAGGGTTCCTCGGCGTCGGCCTCGCGCACGGCGATGAAGTTGCGATAGGGGTTGTCGGCGATCGCTTCTTGGGCGATGCGGTTCTCCGGCGTCAGGCCGGCCTTCAGCGCCCAGTCGGTGTTGACCACCGCGCCGTCGAGGTCGTCGATAGCCCGGCCGACCACACCGGCGTCGAGTTCCTTGATCTCGAGGTTCTTCGGGTTCTCGGCGATGTCGGCGACGGTGGCGAGGATGCCGGTGCCCTCCTTCAGCTTGATCAGGCCCTGCTGCTCCAGCACCTTCAGCGCGCGGCCCTCGTTGGAGGGATCGTTCGGCACGCCGATGCTGGCGCCGTCCTTGAGGTCGGCGACCGCGGCGTGCGTCTTGGAATAGAGGCCGATCGGCCAGAGGCCGGTGTAGCCGGCGACAACGATGTGGTAGCCGTTCTGGGCGATCTGGTTGTCGAGATAAGGCTTGTGCTGGAAGGCGTTGGCGTCGATCTCGCCGCGCTCCAGCGCCTCGTTCGGCTGGGTGTAGTCGTTGAAGGTGATCAGCTCGACCTTGAGGCCGGCCTTCTCGGCCTCCTCCGCCGCCGCCCGCCAGACGTCCTCGTCCTCGCCCGACATGATGCCGACCTTGACCGACGTCTTGTCGGCGGCGAAGGCAGCGGTGGCACCGAGGCCGACGACGGACATCAGTGCGGCGGCACCGAGGAGGAGGCTGGCGCGGCGGCTGAGGGAAAGGGCGGGGAGGGAGGTGTTGGTCATCTCGAAAATTCCTGTGTGCTGTCCGGCGTCCGGACTTGAGATCGACATCGTCGTCTTCGGAACCGACTATGGCAGATGCCCAATCGGGCGGCGAAGCCGTGCATGAAGATTGTGCAAGGGGTGCATGGAAAATTCTTCCTCGTCGTCAAGACAACGCAGATGGATTTTCCAGGGCTTGTTGCCGACAGGCTCAAATGCCCGACAGGGCCTGCCCTTTGCCGGCGATGATGTCACCGGCGGCGGCGTCAAGCTCGACGGGCGCATGCCCGCCCGACGAGGACCAGCTCAATTTGCAGGTGATTAACGTCGATCCATGTTCATGAAAAGGCCGTGCCATGCGTGGAGGGGCATGGCACGGCCGCCGGCGCATCCATGTTCGGCGACAATTCTCCGAACAGCGCCCGCTGATCAGTACGTATAGTACATATTCTGAATCGCCTTGGTATCGGCGGTCTTGGTCAGCGCCAGCATCAGCAGGATGCGGGCCTTCTGCGGATTGAGCGTATCGGACACCACGAAATCCAGGTCGTCGTCGTTGGCCTCGCCATTGCGGGCGACGATGCCGTTGCCGACGCGCGAGGAGCGAACCACGACGACGCCTTTCTTGCGAGCCTCGATGAGGTCGGGCTTGATGCCGGCGCCGAGGCTGCCGTCGCCGACAGCGGCATAGACGATGCCCTTGTCGCCAGCGCCGACGAAGGCGTTGAGAGCGATCGGGTTGACGTTGGCGTAGCCGTAGACGATGTCCACCGCCGGCAGCTTGTCGAGGTTGCTGACATCGAACTCGGACTGCGCGGTGTGCTTGCGCAGCGACTGCCGATAGAAATGCGGCGCATTGTTCTGCATGTAGCCGATGACGCCCAGTTCCGGCGTACGGAAGGTGCTGGTCAGCGACGTGTTGGTCTTGGTCACGTCGCGGGCCGCACTGATTTCGTCGTTCATGGCAATCATGACGCCCTTGCCCTCGGCCTCCTTGGAGCCGGCGAGCAGAACGGCGTTGTAGATGTTGACGGGACCATCGGCCGAGATCGCCGTCGATGGGCGCATGGCACCGACCATCACCACCGGCTTTTCCGATTTCACTGTCAGGTCGAGAAAATAGGCGGTTTCTTCGAGCGTGTCGGTACCATGGGTGATGACGATGCCGTCAACGTCGGGCTGGGCCAGCAAGGTGTTGACCCGCTTTGCCAGTTTCAGCCAGTGATCGTTGGTCATGCTCTCGCTGGCGATCTGGAAGATCTGCTCGCCCTTGACGTTGGCAACCTTGTTGATTTCCGGCACCGCCTCGATCAGCGCCTCGACGCCGACCTTGGCGGCGGTGTAGCCGACGGTGGTAGTGCTGTTGGCACCCGTTCCGGCAATGGTGCCGCCCGTCGCAAGAATCGTGATGTTCGGCAGATGGCCGCCGTCTGCGGCCTCGGCGGCATAGCCGGTCCAGACCAGCGACAGCGCGAATACCGGCGCCACGGCAAACCTCGTCATGAACTCCATCTTGGTCATGCGTTCCTCCGCTTGTGCTTTGTCATTCCGAGCCTCCCCGGAGCCGGCCCTTCCTCCTTGACGGGCCAATGCGAGACGGATTGAGCAAGCGATATGCCAGCACATGCGGAGCCGGAAATATTATGTATCTATTTGAAATGTATAGATTTTTATATTGGTCGGAATGCGATTCCCATTCGGTTCTCCGAACGCCGCCTTCAGGCCGTTCGAAATGCCGTACGCGGTTCTGGCTTCCAACTCCGCTGTATTCTGTTGCCACACCATTTCAGCGCAACTATAGATGGATAAAAATCTAGTTTCGACGCCAAAAGCGAGCCGCCACTACCCGCTGGGCAGCGTTGGAATGGACTTTGGTCGTTTTCAGGAGGGTGATTCAGCGCCGAACCGGTCTCCGCGTCGAGCGCGTTCGGCTTTCCGAATAGCGGCGTCTCCAGAGAGGAGATCCCCAGCCGGCTGGCCGCTCAGCCGAGGTTGAGTTCGGCGAAGAAATCGTTGCCCTTGTCGTCGATGACGATGAAGGCCGGGAAGTCGACGACGTCGATCTTCCAGACCGCCTCCATGCCGAGTTCGGGAAATTCGACGAGTTCCACCTTCTTGATGCAATCGCGAGCGAGCCGGGCGGCAGGACCGCCGATCGAGCCAAGGTAGAAGCCGCCGTGGCGGGCGCAAGCGTCGCGCACGACGCGCGACCGATTGCCCTTGGCCAGCATCACCATCGAACCGCCGACGCCTTGAAACTGATCGACGTAAGCGTCCATGCGACCAGCCGTGGTCGGTCCGAACGAGCCAGACGCATGGTTCTGCGGCGTCTTGGCCGGACCGGCGTAGTAGATCGGGTGATCCTTGAAATAACCGGGCAAAGGCTCCCCCCGCTCGAGCCGTTCGCGCAGGCGGGCGTGGGCAAGGTCTCGGGCGACGATCATCGGGCCACTGAGACTGAGACGGGTGCGGATCGGATGGCGCGACAGCGTCCTGAGTATGTCGGCCATCGGCTGGTTGAGGTCGATCTCCACCACCTCTCCGCCGAGGCCGCGCGCATCGATATCCGGCAGGAAGCGGGCCGGGTTGCGCTCAAGCTCTTCGAGGAACAAGCCGTCGCGGGTGATCTTGCCGAACGCCTGCCGGTCGGCCGAACAGGAAACGCCGATGCCGATCGGCAGCGAAGCGCCGTGGCGCGGCAGGCGAACGACACGCACGTCGTGACAGAAGTATTTGCCGCCGAACTGGGCGCCGACGCCGGTCGCCTGCGTCGCCTTGAGCACCTCGGCCTCGAAGGCGAGATCGCGAAAGGCGTGGCCAGCGGCGGAGCCGGCGGTGGGCAGGCCGTCGAGCGCCTTGGTCGAAGCGAGCTTGACCGTCTTGAGGTTCATCTCGGCCGATGTGCCGCCAATGACGATGGCCAGATGGTAGGGAGGACAGGCGGCTGTCCCCAGCGTCAGGATCTTCTCCTTGATGAATGCCAGCATGCGATCGTGGGTCAGTAGTGACGGCGTGCCCTGAAACAGGAAAGTCTTGTTGGCCGAGCCGCCGCCCTTGGCGATGAACAGGAATTTGTAGGCGTCCTCGCCCTCGGCGTAGATGTCGATCTGCGCCGGCAGATTGTCGCCGGTGTTGGTCTCGTCAAACAGGGTCAGGGGCGCAAGCTGAGAATAGCGCAGGTTCCTGGAAGCGTAGGCATCGCGCACGCCCTCGCCGAGCGCCGCGGAATCGCCACCGGCGGTCCAGACGCGGCGGCCTTTCTTGGCCGAGATGATCGCCGTACCGGTATCCTGGCACATCGGCAGAACGCCTCCAGCCGAGATGCAGGCGTTCTTCAGGAGGTCGTAGGCAACGAAGCGGTCGTTGTCCGTTGCGTCGGGGTCATCGAGGATCGACGCGAGTTGGCTGAGATGGGCCGGCCGCAACAGATGATTGATGTCGTCAAAGGCGGTCGCCGCTAGTAGCCGCAGCGCCTCAGGCTCGACCTTCAGAATGGTCTCGCCCTCGAAGGTCGCGGTGCTCACCAGATCGCCCGTCAGCTTGCGGTAAGGCGTGCCGTCGGCGGCAAGAGGAAACAGGCCGCTCATATCATCGGACATCGGGCTAAACTCCCATCGCGGAACCGGCTGGCGCAATCTCGGTGCCGGAACATGCGTGGCGCGCTGTCTAGCGCGCCGCCGCGGCAGGGGCCAATAGCGGCTCTCACGTCAAATGGGATGAATGAAGCTGGCCACTTTCTTGCCGCCGTTCGCGGCGCCGAACGGCTTCTCATGCGCGTTCGGATTTCCGAACCAGCCGGGAAATTTCGATAGAAACCTTTTAATAACAATACGATCAGTTGTTGCATTCGGGAATGAATTGCAACGACGCCCGCCGCCGGACGCGCCATCACGCCACAATGCGGACACATCGTTCGGAAATCCGAACAAGCCGATATTCGCCTCGCAGAAAGACGTTACATAACAATGGATTACTGGTCACGTCTTCGCGGCGCTGTTGGCACGTCACTTGCCGGTATGGCCATGCCTTCTTGGGCGAACGGGCTGAAAACTGGGAGAGAGTGATGCCCACAGACAAGACAAGAATCGAACACGACCTGCTCGGCGACCTGGAGGTGCCGGACAGCGTCTACTACGGGGTTCATACCCTGCGCGCCGTCGAGAACTTTCCCGTCACGGGCACGCCGATCGCGCAATATCCCGACCTCATCAGCGCCTTGGCGATGATCAAGCAGGCCGCTGCCCGCGCCAATGCCGAACTGGGGCTGCTGCCGCCGCCGGTCGCCGATGCGATCGTCGCCGCCTGCCGCGAAATCCGGGATGGCCGGCTCAACGACCAGTTCGTCGTCGACGTGATCCAGGGCGGCGCCGGCACCTCCACCAACATGAATGCCAACGAGGTGATCGCCAACCGCGCGCTGGAAATCATGGGAGCGAAGCGCGGCGAGTACAAGCGCCTGCATCCCAACGAACACGTCAACATGAGCCAGTCCACCAACGACGTCTATCCGACGGCGCTGAAGGTGGCGACCTATGCCGGCATTTACCGGCTGGTCGATGCGATGGCCCATCTTCGGGCGGCATTCCAGCGCAAGTCCGACGAGTTCCGCGACGTGCTGAAGATGGGCCGCACCCAGCTCCAGGACGCCGTGCCGATGACGCTCGGTCAGGAGTTCGCCACCTATGCCGTAATGCTCGAGGAGGACGAGGATCGCCTCAAGGAGGCTGCCCAGTTGATCCGCGAGATCAACCTCGGCGCCACCGCCATCGGCACCGGCATCAATGCCCATCCCGGCTATGCCGCGCTGGTCTGCCGCCATCTGGCCGAGATATCCGGCATCCCGGTGATCACCGCGCCCAACCTCATCGAGGCGACACAGGACTGTGGCGCCTTCGTGCAGTTGTCGGGCGTGCTGAAGCGCGTCGCCGTCAAGCTGTCGAAGGTCTGCAACGATCTGCGTCTGCTGTCGTCGGGCCCGCGCGCCGGCTTCGGCGAAATCAACCTGCCGGCCCGTCAGGCCGGTTCGTCGATCATGCCGGGCAAGGTCAATCCGGTGATCCCGGAAGTCGTCAACCAGATCGCCTTCGAGGTCATCGGCAACGACATGACGGTGTCGCTCGCCGCCGAGGCCGGCCAGCTTCAGCTCAACGCCTTCGAGCCGATCATCGCCCACAGCCTGTTCAAGTCGATCAACCACTTGAGGCAGGGCTGCTACATCCTCGCCGACAAATGCGTCGACGGCATTACCGCCAACAAGGGGCGCCTTGAGGCCATCGTCCGCGACTCGATCGGCATCGCCACCGCGCTCAACCCGTTCATCGGTTACGCCAATGCCACGGAAGTGGCCGTGGAAGCTCACCGAACCGGACGGGGGGTCGCCGAACTGGTGCTCGAACGGGGGCTGATGAGCGAAGAAGAACTCGCCGACGTTCTCCGTCCCGATGTTCTCACCCATCCGCGCCTGTTCAAAGCCAGGTCCGAGGCTCTCGTACAATAACCATAATCAGGAAACCCAAGGTTCACGAAAATGCACGCCATGAACACAACCCCGCAGAAGAAGTCGCGTCAGTCGACTTACATTCTCATCGCCATGATCCTCGGCATCCTCGCCGGCTACGTCTGCAACAAGACGGCCGCCACGCCGGATGACGCCAAGGCCGTCGCCAGTTATTTCGCGATGATGACGGACATCTTCCTCCGCCTCATCAAGATGATCATCGCACCGCTGATCTTCGCGACGCTGGTCTCCGGTCTCATCAACATGGGCGACGCCAAGACCGTCGGCCGCATCGGCGGCCGGGCCATCGGCTGGTTCCTGATGGCCTCGATCCTGTCGCTGACCATCGGTCTCGTCCTCGCCAACCTGCTGCAGCCGGGTGGCAGCCTCAGCATCCCGCTGCCGGACGTCAACGCCGCCGTCGACCTCAAGACGTCGTCCCTGAACCTCAAGGACTTCCTGACCCACGTCTTCCCGCGCAACATCTTCGAGGCCATGGCGGGCAACGAGATTCTGCAGATCGTGGTGTTCTCGGTGTTCTTCGGCCTGGCGCTCGGCAACGTCCGCCACATCAAGGCGGCCGATACGCTGGCCACCGCCATTGAGGGCGCCGTTCCCGCCATGCTCAAGGTGACCGGCTACGTCATGCTGTTCGCCCCCATCGGCGTGTTCGCGGCCATCGCCAACGTCGTCACCACCCAGGGCCTCGGCGTGCTGACGGTCTACGGCAAGGTCATGGGCGGCTTCTATTTCGCCCTGCTGATCCTCTGGGCCGTGCTGATCGGCCTTGCCTACCTGGTGCTGAAGAACAAGGTGTTCCCGCTGCTCAGCGCCGTTCGCGATCCGATGATCCTCGGCTTCTCGACCGCGTCGAGCGAGGCCGCCTATCCGCGCGTCATGGAAGCGCTGAAGCGTCTCGGCATTTCCGAGCGCGTCATCGGCTTCGTGCTGCCGCTCGGCTATTCGTTCAACCTCGACGGCTCGATGATCTACACCACCTTCGCCGCCTTGTTCGTGGCGCAGGCCTACAACATCCCGATGGATCTCGGCACCCAGATCACCATGCTGCTGGTGCTGATGGTGTCGTCGAAGGGTATCGCCGGCGTGCCGCGTTCGGCGCTCGTCGTCGTCGCTGCGGTAATGCCGATGTTCAACCTGCCGGAAGCCGGCGTGCTGTTGATCATGGGCATCGACGTGTTCCTCGACATGGGCCGCACCGCGACCAACGTGCTCGGCAACTCGATTGCCACGGCCGTCATCGCCAAGTGGGAAAACGCCTACGACGATCAGGAAAGCGTTGAGGAAATCGAGATGGAAGCCGCTCCCGAAGCGGCCTGACCGACAATGCGCCGCCTGCCCCGGAGGCGGGCGGCGCGTTTTGCCGGCAAAAGCCGGTAACGAGGCGGATGACTTGGCGATGCGGCCAACTTGCCAACGTCTCTGGACAAGCGATGTGGTCGGTGCCAAGCAGAAACCGTCGCATAGACGGAGACGGCCGGAGGCCTCGCGGCCCATGACTCAACGCCATGCCCAGCGATCGCTCGCTCTGATGCTGACCGTCATTCTTGCGGCGGCGCTGACGCTGAGCTTTATCGGATTCAAGGTCAGCGAGGGGACGAGCCTCGCTCACTTGGCCGATCGCGGGCGCCAACGGCTCGATCTCTACGAGACCAGCCTGGAACGCGAGATCGACAAATATGCCTTCTTCCCGGCGACGCTCGGCCTTGAACGGGATGTCGTCGACCTCCTCGTCAACGGCGGCGAGGACCAGAGGCGGCGGATCAACCGTTACCTTTCCGAACTCAACAAACGCGCCGGCTCGCTGTCGATCTACGTTCTCGATTCGCGCGGCCATGTGATCGCCGCCAGCAACTGGGACCAGCCCGACAGCTTCATCGGCGAGGACTTGTCCTACCGGCCCTACTTCCACGACGCCATGGCGAAGCGAACGGGTCGCTTCTTCGGCATCGGCACGACGCGCGGCCAGCCGGGCTATTATCTCGCGTCCCCCATCCTCGTCGACGAGCACGCGATGGGCGTGGCGGTCGTCAAGGTAAGCCTCGAGCAGCTCGAAAAGTCATGGTCGACCGTCGAGGCGCCGGTGCTGGTCACCGACGAGAACGGCGTCGTCATTCTCGCCTCCGTCCCGTCGTGGAAGTTCACCACCCTGACGCCGCTCAGCGAGGAGCGCCGCCGGGACCTTGCGCAATCGCTCCATTACAACGCGCGCCCGTTGCCGCCGCTCGGCCTCAAGTCGCAAAGCGTCGTCGGCTTCGGCGCGGACGAGATCGTTCAACTCGTTCGCCCAGAGGCAGAGGCTTCCCAGACCTTTCCCGTCTCCGGCCTTTTCCTGTCGCAGTCGGAGCCGCTCAGAGGCACCGACTGGCGCCTCACCGTGCTCTCGCCCTTCGGCGATCTGCGCACCATGGCCTGGTTGAATGCCGCGCTGGCCGCGGCGGGCGGCGTCATATTGGGCGTCGCCATGATCGCGCTCTATCAGCTGCGCGTGCGCACGTGGGAACGGCTGCGCGCCCGCGAAGCGCTGCAACGCGCGCATGACGAACTCGAACGCAAGGTCGAGGAGCGGACGCGGACGCTGAAGGAGGCGCAGGATGAACTGGTGCATGCCGGAAAGCTCGCGGTGATCGGCCAGATGTCGGCGGGACTCGCTCACGAACTCAACCAGCCGCTCGCCGCCTTGCACACCCTTTCCGACAATGCGGTCAAGTTCATGCAGCGGGGGCTTCTCGGAGAGGCGGAGAGCAACCTGAAGCTCATCTCGGAACTCGTGACGCACATGGGGACACTGACCAGTCAGCTCAAATCCTTCGCGCGCAAATCCACCGGCATGCCGCGCCCGGTCAACGTGCGGCGCTCCATGGAGAACGCCCTGTTTTTTCTCGACCGCCGCCTGTCGCAGCGGTCGATCCGCCCGGAGATCGACGTCGAGCCAGACGATCTTGCCGTGCTCGCCGACGCCAACCGGCTGGAACAGATCCTGGTCAACCTGCTCGCCAACGCCATCGACGCGGTTGAAGGGGTGGAGGAGCCACGCCTCGATCTGTCGGCCCGGCGTGATGGCGCGCGCGTCCGCATCGAAGTCCGTGACAACGGCCCCGGACTGAGCCAAAGCGCGCAGAACCGGCTGTTCGAGCCGTTCTTCACCACCAAGGACTCGGGGGGAGGCCTCGGACTGGGGCTTGCCATCTCGGCCGGTATTGCCAGAGACTTCGGTGGCTCGCTGTCGGCTCTCAACATCGACGACGGCGGGGCGCTGTTCGTCCTCGATCTGCCGTCGGCACTCGCTTCGGAGACCATCGATGCCTGACGCATTCAGGGTGCTGATCGTCGAAGACGATCCCAATGTCAGGCGCGGCTGTCAGCAGGCGCTGGTGCTGGAAGGCATCGTCGCGGATGCGGTCGACAGCGCCGAGAATGCCTGGCGCTACATCACCGAGAACGTGCCGGCGGTGGTGGTCTCCGACATTCGCCTGCCCGGCATGGACGGCATGGCGCTGATGGCGCGCATCCGTGCCTTCGATGCCGATCTGCCGGTGGTGCTGATGACTGGCCATGGCGACATTTCGCTCGCCGTTCAGGCCATGAAGGAGGGCGCTCAGGACTTTATCGAAAAGCCTTTCTCATCGATCCATCTCGTCGAGGTCACGCGTCGGGCGCTGGAGAAATCCCGGCTGGTGCAAGAGGTTCGGGAACTGCGCCGACAGCTCAAGAACGGCCAGAATCTCGAAACGCGCATCATCGGCAAATCGCCGCAGATCCAGATGGTGCGGCGGCGCATCGTCGATCTCGGCCAGGCCGCGGCAGACGTGCTGATCATGGGGGAGACCGGCACCGGCAAGGAACTGGTCGCCCAATGCCTGCACGATTCGAGCCCGCGCCAGAACGGCAACTTCGTCGCCCTCAATTGCGGCGGCATGCCCGAAAGCCTGATCGACAGCGAGATTTTCGGCCACGAAGTCGGTGCCTTCACCGGAGCCGCCAAGCGGCGGATCGGCAAGATCGAGCATGCCAATGGCGGCACGCTGTTCCTCGACGAGATCGAGAGCATGCCGATGCAGATGCAGATCAAGCTGCTGCGCGTGCTTCAGGAGAGAACCATCGAGCGGCTCGGCTCCAATCAGCTGATCGAAATCAACTGCCGGGTCATCGCCGCTTCCAAGGCCGATCTGCGCGAGCTTGCCGATCAGGGGCGCTTCCGCGCCGATCTCTATTATCGTCTCAACGTCGCAACGCTGCGCCTGCCGCCACTGCGCGAAAGGCGCGACGATATCGGCCTGCTGTTCGAGCATTTTGCCCATCAGGCCGCCGCGCGTTACGGGCGCCCTATCCCGCGTGTCGACAGCGACAAACTGCAGGCCTTGATGGCCTACCAATGGCCGGGCAACGTACGTGAACTGAAGAATGCCGCTGACCGCTGGGTGCTGGGCGATGTCGAGGGATTCCCGCTCGACGATCCGGATGGCGACAACCGCCGATCGCTGACCGAAACACTGGAAGTCTTCGAGCGCCGACTGATTTCCGAGGCGCTGCGCCGCAACGGCATGTCGCTGTCACGCGCCGCTGAAGATCTCAAGATGGCGAAGACCACCCTTCACGATCGTATCCGGAAGTACAAACTCTCGATTCGCTAGGGGTTGTTGAATCCGATCTGCACGCACCATAGCCTAGGAGGCCGACGATCCACCGGCTGCCGGCGGCCAGACGTCGGTGTCGTGGTCGGGATGCTGGTGGTTGCTGCTGCTGATGCGATGCAGCATCTCAGGATTGCTGGCATAGGTCGGGCTGTCGCCCGGCACCTGCGTCAGCGTCGCGAACCAGGAGACGCGGCTCTCGTTGCCATATTGATTCTCCGGCGGCGCCCGGTCGGGCTGGTCGAGGGTGCCGACCAGCACGCCGAACTCGTCGTCCTCGGGGTAATCGAAGGTCATCGGCGTGCCGCAGGCGCTGCAGAAGCCGCGCCGCCCGACGTCCGAACTCCTGAAATAGGCAAGGGCGCCACGCGTGAGGTGGAAGGCCGCCTTCGGAATCGGGCAGATCACCGCGAACGGTCCGCCCACCGCCTTCTGGCACATGCGGCAATGGCAGACATGGACGTTGCGCGGCCGCTGGCTGAGCGCATAACGCACCGCGCCGCATTGGCAGCCCCCGGTGAGACGGACTTCATCCATGCCTGGCTCCTCCGTAACCGACCGGCACCCGGCGGCCGGCCCGGGCGATTGTCGACGGGCCGTCAGCGGCAGGCAAGCCCCCTGTCTCCCTGCGCAGGACGATATCACTGGAAAGAACGAATCTTCCGGGGCCGGCGTCACGCCGCCTTGGCGAAGCGGCGGGGATGCACCGGGCCGCGGCCGCCGCCGAGCGCCGGCAGGAGGTTGGCGATGTCGGACAGGTCCCGCACCGACAGTTCGATGTCCGGCGCGGCGGCGACGGCTTCGACGTGCTCCGGACATCGGGCGCCGACCGCGACGCCGGCGACGCCCGGCCAGACGAGGCTCCAGGCGGCGGCGACGGCGGCCGGCGCCACGCGGCGGCGGCCGGCCACCGTCCGGATGAGCCGCCGCAGCGGCGCGAGGCAGGGCTCGTCGGCATCCGGTTCCGCGTCAAGCAGCGCGCCGCCGCCCAGCGCCCGGCAGGCGATGACGGCCGGCGCCGGCGTCCGCCGCCACAACAGGTCGCTGTCGCCGACGCGGCGGTCGATCAGCGACAGCTCGACGTAGACGGCGTCGCAGGCGTCGATGCGCTCGGCGCGTTCGAGGCGGGCGCTGTCGGGGGCGACGAGGCCGATGGCGCGGGCGAGGCCGCCCTGCTTGAGGTCGATCAGCGCCGACCAGGCATCCTCGAACAGCGTGTCGGTGGCGCCGTCGGCGAGGTTGAGCTTGAGGAGGTCGACCGCCTCGACGCCGAGCCGGCCGAGCGACCGCTCGAACTGTTGGCGCAGGCGGCGCGGCTCCAGCGTCGGCTGTCGTGCCGCCCGGCGGCTGCGGCCGTCCCAGTCGAAGCCGACGGCGGTGGCGATGAAGGGGCGACTTGCCGCCGGCAGGGCGGCGAGGACGCGGCCAACCGCTCGCTCGGCGGCGCCGAAACCGAAAACCGCGTCGGTATCGAGCCAGTTGATGCCGAGGTCGAGGGCGCGGCGGATGGTCGCCTCCGCGAGGTCGTCGTCGCCGGCCGCGCCGAAGGCTGCCGTGCCAAGCCCGATCCGCGATAGCGGCGCGCCGCTGTCGGTGGCGAGAAAGCGCGGCATTCGGTCTTCCGGCATGCTCCCGTCTCCCAGGCGATGGTGGCCGGCCGTGGCCGGTATTCCTGAGAAGGCTAGTCAATATTGCGGCGGACCATCAGGCTTGAGATTTCCTTTTGCCGGGAGATGCTGGAACGATATGCCGCGATACGCCCCTTTTGCCGCATGCGCTTTGCCCGCCGGCTTCGGACCGGACAAGATAACCGCCTCCTGTTGCCCCATGGGCGTGGCGAGGATGCGCCGATTGACGTCGCGTCCACGCGCCGCTATGCCCCTCAGCGTCCGGAGGCGTTGATGCTGACCAAGAAGGGCAAATACGGGCTGAAGGCCCTGGTCTTCCTCGCCCGCTCTGAGCCGGGCAAGGCGATCCAGGTGGCGGAGATCGCCGCGCGCGAGAACATCTCCAAGAAGTTCCTCGACGCCATCATGCGCGACCTGAAGAACGCCGGCTTCGTCCGTTCGTGGAAAGGCCCCGGCGGCGGCTTCGCGCTCAGCCGGCCGCCGTCCGAGATTGTCATCGGGCCAGTGGTGCGGACGCTCGACGGACCGCTGGCGCCGATCGCCTGTGCCAGCCGCACCGCCTTCCAGCCCTGCGACGACTGCGGCGATCTCTCGGCCTGCGCCGTGCGCCTCGTGATGATCGAGGTGCGCGACGCCATCGCCAAAGTGCTCGACGGCACCACGCTCGCCGACCTGCTGGACAAGTCGAACGCCGCCGGCTCCCTACTCGCTCAGTAGGCCGCGTCCGGGCGCGAGCGCAGCCGGCTGTTCGGCGCGTTGCGGCCGACCTCCCGGAAGATCGGGTTGAGCGGATCGACGGTGGCGCCGCGCCGCTTGCCGTTCAACTCCACCGGCGGCTCGATTGCCGACCCTGCCGCGTCGAGGCGGGCGAGCAGCTGCTGGCCCTCGGGCCAGACGCCGAGGTCGGCGGCGGCGTTGATGTGGCCAGCGCGACCCGCGTCGACATAGTCGGCCTCCCACATGCGGGCGAGTGCGCGGGCGCGGCCGGCCGGCATCCAGGGATCGTTGCGGCTGCCGACCACGATGGCCGGAAAGCCGAGCGGACCGGTGGGAATGGGCGCGAAGGAGGCAAGCGCCGGCACGCCCTTCGCATGGTTGTCGACGTCGGCCGGCGCCACCAGGAGCGCGCCGGCGATGGCGAGGTCGGGGCGGCGGCTGGCGAGATGGGCGATCAGGATGGCGCCGAGGCTGTGGCCGACCAGGATCGGGTTCGGGTGCTCCCGGATGGCCGCCACCGCCGCCGTCAGCCAGTCGTCGAGGTCGGGGTGGTCCCAATCGCGCTGGCGCACCAGCATCGCCCGGTCGAGGCGATCGAGCCAATGCGACTGCCAGTGTTCGGGACCCGAGCCCTGCCAGCCCGGAAGAATGAGCGTCGCCATCGGATGTCTCCCTTCGGGTGACCGGCGGCGACGCCCGGAAGCTTCGCCGCCGCATGTCCCGAAAGGCTAGGCGGAAGGCCGGCGCCTGTAGTGGTTTGATTTTGCGTTTTCGGCCGGCAAGGCGGATGGCTGTTGCCGCGTTTCTCCCTCTCAGGCCGGGCCGGTCCCTTCCCTTGCCGTCTCAGTCGGCTTCGCGCCTCGGCCGGTGAGCCGCTGGATGGTGACGAAGAGGAGCGGCACGAAGAACACGCCGAGCAGCGTCGCCGAGATCATGCCGCCCATCACGCCGATGCCGATGGCGTTCTGCGCCGCCGAGCCGGCGCCGGTGGCGCGGGCGAGCGGCAGAACGCCGAGTACGAAGGCGAGCGAGGTCATGACGATCGGGCGGAGGCGCAGCCGCGCCGCCTCGACGACGGCCTCGACAGGCCCGCGCCCGCGCTCCATCAAGTCCTTGGCGAACTCGACGATCAGGATGGCGTTCTTGGCGGTGAGGCCGATGGTGGTGAGCAGGCCGACCTTGAAGTAGACGTCGTTCGACTGGCCGAACAGCTTGGCGAACAGCAGCGCGCCGAACACGCCGACTGGCACGGCGAGCAGCACCGAGAAGGGGATCGACCAGCTCTCGTAGAGCGCGGCGAGGCAGAGGAACACCACCACCAGCGACACCGCGTAGAGCAGCATCTCCTGCGAGCCGGCCAGCCGCTCCTGATAGGAGAGGCCGGACCAGGCGGCCGAATAGCCGCCGTCGAGGTCGGCGACCAGCGCTTCGGCCGCCGTCATGGCGTCGCCCGAGCTGACGCCGCTCGCTGCCGTGCCGTTGATGGCCACCGCCGCCGTGCCGTTGAAGCGGGCGAGCGACGGCGAGCCCTTCACCCAGCTCGTGCTGGCGAAGGCGGAGAAGGGCACCATCTCGCCGTCGCCGTTCCTGGCATACCAGCGATCGATGTCGGAGGGCTGCATGCGGAAGGGCGTGTCGCCCTCGACGTAGACCGGCTTGATCTCGCCGCGATAGATGAAGTCGTTGACGTTGGTGCCGGAGAAGACGGTGGTGATCAGGCTGTTGATGCCCGAGAGGTCGACGCCGAGCGCGCCGGCCTTCTGCCGGTCGATGTCGATCCGGAGCTGGGATTCCAGCGTGCGGGTGTTGCCGCGGAGGTCGGCGATCGACGTGCTGGTCGCCGCCTTGTCGGCCAGCGTGTTGGCGGCGGCGCTGAGCGCGTCGCGGCCCTCATTGCCGCTGTCCTGAAGATACATCGAGAAGCCGCTGGTCTGGCCGAGGCCCTGGATGGCCGGCGGCGCCAGCACGAACACCTCGGCGTCTCGGATCGCCCGGAAATGCGCCGAGGCGCGGGCGGCGACGGCGGCGGCCTTCAGGCGGCTGTCGGTACGCTCGCCGAAGTCCTTCAGGCGGACGAAGCCCATGGCCGAGTTCTCGCCGCTGCCGCCGAAGCCGAAGCCCAGCGTCATGAACACGCTCTGGATCGCGTCCTTCTCTTCGTTGAGATAGTAATCCTGCACCTTGTCGATCACCGCCTGGGTGCGGGCGGCGTTGGCGCCGGCCGGCAGGGTGATCATGGTCATCAACACGCCCTGGTCCTCTTCCGGCAGGAAGGAGGTCGGCAGCGTCTTGTAGAGGCCCCAGGCACCGGCGATCAGCGCCAGGAACACGGCGAACATCCGGAGCGGCCGCAGCACCAGACTGCCGACCGACCGGGAATAGCCACCGGTGAGGCGGGCAAAGCCGCGGTCGAACCAGCCGAGCCAGCGGTGAAGCGGGCCGTGGTGGCTGGGCTTCAGAAGCAGCGCGCAGAGGGCGGGCGTCAGGATGACGGCGACCAGCACCGACAGCAGCATGGCGCTGGCGATGGTCACCGAGAACTGGCGGTAGATGACGCCGACCGAACCGGAAAAGAAGGCCATGGGAATGAACACGGCGGTCAGCACCAGCGCGATGCCGATCAGCGCGCCGGTGATCTCGCCCATCGACTTCTCGGTCGCCTCGCGCGGGGGGAGATGCTCCTCGCGCATGATGCGCTCGACGTTCTCGACCACCACGATGGCGTCGTCGACCAGGAGGCCGATCGCCAGCACCATGGCGAACATGGTCAGCATGTTGATCGAATAGCCGAGGCCGGCCAGCACGCCGAAGGTGCCGAGCAGCACCACCGGCACGGCGATCATCGGGATCAGCGTGGCGCGGATGTTCTGGAGGAACAGGAGCAGCACCAGGAAGACGAGGGCGACCGCCTCGATCAGCGTCTCCACCACCTTTTCGATGGAGAGTTCCACGAAGGGCGTCGTCTCATAGGAATAGGCGATCTCGACGCCTTCCGGCAGCGAATCCTGGAGGCTGTCCAGCTCGGCGTGGACGAGGTTGGCGGTGGTGATGGCGTTGGCGCCGGAGGCGAGCTGCACGCCGAAGCCGGCGGCCGGCATGCCGTTGAAGCTCGACCGCTGGCCGTAGCTCTCGAGACCGACCTCGACGCGCGCCACGTCGGAGAGGCGCACCACCGAGCCGTCGGCGGCGGTCTTCAGGCTGATGCGCCTGAACTCGTCGACCGAGGTCATCTGCGACTGGGCGACGATGCTGGCCTTGAGCTGCTGGCCCCTGACCACCGGCGTGGCGCCGATCGAGCCGGCGGCCACCTGGGCGTTCTGGGCCTTGATGGCGGCGGTCACGTCGCTCGGCACCAGCTGGTATTTGAGGAGAGCCGCCGGATCGAGCCAGATGCGCATGGCATAGCCGGCGCCGAACGACTGCACGCCGCCGACGCCGTCGAGGCGCTCGATGCGGTCCTCGATCTGGCTGGACATGATGTCGGACAACTCGTCGGAGGTGTAGCGGCCGTCGCGCGAGATGATGTTGCCGATCATCAGGATGCCCGACGGCGAGCGGTTGACCCGGAGGCCGGCGTCCTGCACCGCGTCGGGGAGTTGAGATTCGACGCGCGACAGCTTGTTCTGCACCTCGACCTGGGCCAGCTCCGGGTCGGTGCCGCTGGCAAAGGTCAGCTCGATCGAGGCGGAGCCGGTGCTCGACGACGACTCCATGTAGAGCAGGCCGTCGAGACCGGTCATGGCGCTCTCGATCTTCTTGGTCACCGAATTCTCGACCGCCTCGGCGGTGGCGCCGGAATAGGTGGCTGAAACGCGCACCGTCACCGGCGCGATGTCGGGATACTGCGAGATCGACAGCGAGTAGATGCCCATGCCGCCGGCGAGCAGCGTGGCGATGGCCAGCACGATGGCGAACACCGGCCGGGCGATGAAGAAGCTGGCGAGCGCGTTGCGCGGCGACGGCAGGCTCATTTGCCGTCCTCCGCGCCGAGCGTCTGGCCGACCACGCCGTCGTCGTCGATGGTCGCCTCGACCGGCGCGACCTCGGCGCCGGCCGAGAATTTCTGGAAGCCGTCGACGATCAGCCGGTCGCCGGCCGCCACGCCGTCGGTGACGATCCAGGCATTGCCCGAGGTGCCGGCGGTGACGACGCGCCTCATCTCCGCCTTGCTGTCGCTCGACACGACGTAGAGCGTGGCGACGCCGTCGTCGCCGCGCGTCACCGCCCGCTGCGGCACCAGGAAGGCGTTGGAGAGCGTGCCGAGGTCGGCCTTGGCGGTCACGAACATGCCCGGCAGCAGCACGCGCTGGCTGTTGGGGAAAGTAGCGCGCAGGGTGAAGGTGCCGGTGGTCTCGCTCACCACGATCTCGGTCAGCGAGATGGTGCCGGTGGCATCGTAGGGCTTGCCGTTTTCAAGCGTCAGCGCCACCTCGGGCGGCTTGCCGTTGGTACGGCCCAGTCGGCCGCTGTCCACCTCGTCGCGGATGCGCAACAGGTTGGCGCTGGAATCGACGAGGTCGACGTTGATCGGATCGATCTGACGGATGGTGGCCAGCGCCCCCGTCTGGTTCTCGGTGACCAGCGCGCCGACGCTGACCGTGGACACGCCGATGATGCCGCCGATCGGCGCCTTGAGCGTGGCGTTCTCGAGGTTGATGCGCGCCGTCTCGAGGTCGGCCCGCGCCGCCTCCTCGGAAGCCTCGGCCTGCAGCAGCGTCGAGCGGGAATCCTCGACCGTCTGGGTGGCGACGGCGTTGCTCTCCGCCAGCTTCTCGTTGCGCTCGAAGGCCGAGCGGGCGCCGGCGGCGGCGGCCTCCGCCTTCTTCACCGCGGCGGCGGCGGCGGCAAAGGCCGCCTTGAACTTGGCGTCGTCGAGTTCGTAGAGTACGTCGCCGGCCTTGACCACGCCGCCCTCCCTGAAGGCGATCTTGCGGACGATGCCGGCCACCTGCGGCCTGATCTCGGCCGTCGCCAGCGCCACGACCCGGCCGGGCAACTCGATGCTGCGCGGCACCGACGTCGGCTGCAGCGTCACGGTGCCGACCTCGACCTTGCCGGCCGGCGGCGGCCCGGAGGGGGTGCTCGGCTGGCAGGCGGCGAGCAGGGCGAGGGCGAGCAGGAGGCCGCCGCGTCTTCCGATGGGATTCATGCTTGTTCGCTCTCCAGCCGTGAAGTGTTGCCGTCGAAACAAGTCGTCCGGCAACGGTCGTGAAGACGATCAATAGTTTCCGGCGCTTGGCGAAGTCAACGCCGCGCCGGCGGGCAATGGTAACCGGATATACAATTGTCGCAGCCGGAAAAGAACGGCGGAAGAACATGACGGGCGGCCGTTGCCGGCCGCCCGTCATTTCTGGCGATGGAGAAAACCGTCATCCGGCGCGGGTCACAGCCCGAAGATGGCCGGCCACCAGCCGAAGCCGACGAACAGGCTGCCGGCGATGCCGGGCAGCAGCGGCAGCCAGCGCTTCGAGACGTCAATCCCCTGCCTTTTCAGAATGCGGTCGCCGAGCCAGATGCTCCAGACGACGCCGATCAGGAACAGGCCGCCACGGATGAGATGCACGCCCTCCATGCCGATGGCGGTGTCGCGCAGCGGGTTGAGCAACTCAGCGCCGAGGCCGATGATCAGGCTCATCAGCGCCACCGGCGCATACTGGTAGCCAAGCTCGGTGAACACCTGACCGAAACCGCCATCGGCTCCCAGCTTGCGGGCGATCACCGCGCCGACGGCGGTGAGGCAGGCGAGCACGGCGGTGAGCACCGCCATGGTGCCGAGCATGAAGCCGACGATCATCAGGAAGTCGAGCCACAGGAAGGTCTCGGCGCGGGCCGGATGCACGCTCATCAGCCAGGACGGGCCGACGCGGGTGATCCAGTCGATGTGGTTCTGGATCGCCCAGACGCCGAGGCCCTGGCGCATCTGCTGATATTGCGGCAGCACCAGCCACAGGAAGCCGCCGAGCGCCACGCCGGTGTCGAGGAACAGGAACCACGCCTCGGCCTTGTTGGCGCGATGGTCGCGGATCTCCTCGACCTCGACGCCGGGACGCCGCAGTTCGAGGCGCATGCTGCCGGCCGCCTTCGGGTTGACGCAGCGGAAGCACTCGATGCAGTGGCGGCTTTCGCGCTTCCTCGGCAGGTCGATCATCGTCGGGCAGGCGCCGCGCTCGGTATAGGCGTCGCCGCCGCCCAAGAGCACCTTCGGCGCGAACTGCACGGCGCCGAGGCGGGAATAGAGGCCGAGCACGCGGCCGATCGGGCAGAGATGCCGGCACCAGACGCGCTTGTTGCGGCCGTAGAGGCCGCCGATGGCGATGGCCAGCAGCATGGTGCCGCCAAAGAGGCCCGCCGCCGCTTCCGGGTGATCGCGCACGCCGAGCGTCTGGCCGTAGAGCGTCATGATGATGAAGCTGAGGGCGGGGGTGCCCTCCCACTTGATCCAGCCGGGAATGGCCCGTTGCAGGCCGTATTTGTTGGCCAGTTCCGAGGCGGCGCCCATCGGGCAGAGCGTGCCGCACCACAGGCGGCCGAGCACGATCACCGACAGGAAGACCAGCGGGAACCAGATGCCCCAGAGCATGTAGCGCAGGAACAGCGTCGGGTTGGAGAGGATGCCGCTCTCGGCCGGCGGGTCGGGCAAGAGCAGCGGCAGGCCGATCACCACCAGGAAGACGCCGAACATCAGCACCTGGATCCAGCCGAAGTGCCGCCGCCAGCGGACGAACAGCGTCTCGGCGGCGCGGGTGAAGGCGCTTCGGGACCGGGCTTTTTCGATCTTGGCCAGGGATTTCACTGCCGTGCCGACGAAGGCCTCGCCATGGACGAGCCTGTTCATGATGTGTCCCTCCGACACCGATGTCACCAAGGCGCGATTCACCCGTCCGTGAAGGGCACCAAAATGCTAACTGCTCGCAATTGCACTAGCACCACAAGCTGGTGGTTTCCCGCATATAGCTCGCGCACGCGATGAGACTTCAGAAAAGATCTAAAGAATCATCATCTTGAATGATCCCACCTTCGGCCATCAGGAGTTTCCCCACGGTTGACGCACCGCCGCAAACGAAACTACTCCTGACAATCATTTGCAAAAAGGGGCAACAGAATGCGTATCCTGACCGGACTGGTCGCGGCTTCGGCCGCCTTCGGCCTTGCGACGAGCGCCTGGGCGCTGGAGTATCCGATTGGCGAGCCGCAGTTCGGCGGCGGCATGGAAGTGGCTGCCGTCTACCTGCAGCCGATCGAGATGGAGCCGGCCGGCATGATGCTGGCCGCCGAGAAGGCCGACATCCACCTGGAGGCCGACATCCACGCCACCAAGGACAACGTCAACGGCTTCGCCAACGGCGACTGGGTACCCAATCTCCAGGTCACCTACAAGCTGGTCAAGGACGGCAAGACCGTCGCCGAGGGACCGGCCATGTCCATGGTCGCCTCCGACGGCCCGCACTACGGCGACAACATCAAGCTCGACGGTCCCGGCACCTACAAGCTGACCTTCAGCATCGCCCCGCCGTCGGGCGAGGGTCACATGGCCTTCGGCCGCCACGTCGACAAGGAGACCGGCGTCGAGCCGTGGTTCGCTCCCTTCGAGACCAACTACGAGTTCACCTTCGCCGGCACGGGGAAGAAGGGTGGCTACTGAGGCTCCCCGCACGACGCACCGGCGGCGGCTCTGCCAGGCCGCCGGCTGCCTGCTCGTGGTTCTCGCGGCGACCGCTCCGGCCGCCGCCGAGGACGATCCGGTGTTCCGCATCGAGTTCAACGACGGCACCATGACGCCGAGCCGCATCGAGGTGCCGGCCGACACCCGCTTCGAGCTGCAGCTCGTCAACCTCGGCAAGACGCCGGCCGAGTTCGAGAGCGTGCCGCTGCGCAAGGAAAAGGTGATCGGGCCGGGCGTCACCACCTCCATGGTGATCAAGTACCTCGATCCGGGCGAATATTCCTTCTTCGACGACTTCCACCCGGAAGCGCCGCCCGCCGTGCTGATCGCCAAGTGAGCGGCGATGCCTGACGGGACAAGACGAGGTCTGATGCAATGTTCGGCTCCATAGCCTTCGTGGTCTGGCGCGAGAGCGTCGAGGCGCTGCTCGTCATCGGCATTCTCGATGCCTGGCTCAGGGCCGAGACGCGCGACACCGGCCGCGCCCGCCTCTACCTGTGGGGCGGCGTGCTCGCCGGCCTTGCCTTCGCCGGCGTTCTGGCCGCCCTGCTGGTCGGGCTCGGCGACGCCATCTCCGAGGAGGCGCAGCTCACCTACACGACGACCGTGGTGCTGATCGCCGCCGCGCTGATCCTCCAGATGGTGTTCTGGATGCGCAAGCACGGCCGCTCGATGAAGCGCGACCTCGAAACGCAATTGGCCGTCGCCGTCACCCGCCAGTCGTGGTGGGGCGTCTTCGTGCTGGCGCTGGTCGCCGTCGCCCGCGAGGGCAGCGAGACGGTGATCTTCCTCTACGGCATCCTGTCGTCGGGCGCCGCCGGCAGTCTGCTGTCGGGTGTCGGCGCCGGCCTGTTCGGCTTCGCGCTGGCGCTGCTCAGCTACGGCCTGTTGCAGGCCGGCAGCCGCGTGCTGTCCTGGCGGCTGTTCTTCCGCATCACCGAGGTGATGCTGCTGTTCCTCGCCTGCGCGCTGCTGATGACCGGCATCGACGGCCTGATCGATCTCGAGATCCTGCCGCGCTTGTCGCGCCGGCTGTGGGACAGCGGCTGGCTGCTCTCCGACGGCGACGCCACCGGCGGCTTCATCTCGGCGCTGACCGGCTACCGGGCGACACCCAACCTGATGGAGCTGATCGCTTTCGTCGGCTACTGGGCCGTGGTGCTGTTGCTGATCTACCGGCCGCGGCGGCAAGTGACCGCCGCCGCCTGACCTGACGGATCAGGCATTATCTCCGGCCCCGGCGCCTCCTCGTGAAGCGCCGGGGCCGTTTGCGTCAGCCGTCCGCCCGCTTGTGCAGGAACGAGCCGACCTTGTCGGCGAGTTGCATCGTGGCGGCATTGACCTTGACGGCGATGCTTTCGACGTCGCGGGCGGCGCCATCGGTCTGGCGCGACTGCACGGCCAGCGAGGCGACGGCCGCCGCCGTTTCGCTGGCCACCGCCCGCTGCTCCTCGGTGGCGCCGGCCACGGCGGCCGACAGCTCGGCGATGCTGCGCAGTCCGGCCAGCACCTCGTCGACGCTTTCGACGGTCATCCGCGTGCCGTCGGTGATGTCGGCGATGCGCTGCGAGATCGACAGCGTCGCCTTGCTGGTCTGGTCGGACAGCGCCTTCACCTCGGCGGCGACCACGGCGAAGCCTTTGCCGACCTCGCCGGCCCGCGCCGCCTCGATGGTGGCGTTGAGGGCTAAGAGCTTGGTCTGCTCGGCGATGCTGGTGATCAGGTTGACCACCTCGGCGATGCCACGCACCGCCTGGTCGAGCTGCGCCAGCTTGTCCTGCGTGCCGCTGGCGGCGGCGCTGACCCGCGAGGCGAGATCGGCGGACTCGGCGACGCGTTGCGCCACCTCGCCGAGGGCGGCCGACTGCTCCTCGGTGGCTGCCGCCATGGTGCCGGACAGCGCCACCGTCTCGGCGGCATTGGCCTTGAGCTGGGTGCTGGCGGCGGAAACCTGCACGCCGACCTCCTTCATGGTGGCGACGGCCTCGTCGATGCCGGTGACCATGGCCACCCGGTCGCTGACGATCGCCCAGGTCAGGAGCGGCTGGCCGGCCACGATGGAGGCGTTGAGGTCCAGCGTCTCCGGGCCGATGGTGATCTCCGTCCGGTGGCGGCGGTTGCCGAGCGTCGACAGCAGATGATGCTGGTGCTGCGGCGCCTTGTGGAAGATGTCGATATTGGTGCCGACCAGCTGGTCGGCCTTCACCGGCAGGTACTGCTCGACGCGACGGATGGTCTCGACCCCGGTCTGGTTGACGTAGTCGATGACGTAAGTGGCCGGGTTGCAGGTCATGATGGCGATCGGCAACTGGTCGAGCACGCCGAGCAGCCGCGCCGCCCGCTCCTCGGCCGCCCGCCGCGACACCACCTCAGTCGCCACCTTGACGACGCCGGTCACCTCGCCGGCCGTGCTGCGGATGGGGCTGTAGGTGGCTTGCAGGCAGATCACCCGCCCCGACTTGGCCTTCCGCTCGAACTCGCCGGCCTGCGCCTCGCCGCGCTGGAGCGCCGCCCAGAAGGCGGCGTAGGCGGGGCCGTCCGCCTCGCCGTCCGGCATGAACACGCGGTGGTGCTTGCCGCGGATCTCGGCCAGCTCGTAGCCCATGGTCTTCAGGAAAATGGGATTGGCATGAACCACTGTGCCGTCCCGATCGAAGCGGATCACCGCCTGGGAAGCGCTGATTGCCGCCAGTTGCTCGTCGGGCCGTGAGAAATGAAACATCGCTTGCTCCTCGATCGATGGGTAGTCGAAAGACGTAGGCGTGGTGCTTGAGTGGCTGATGGTTTCTAGGTTTTGCCGACGGTGCCGGTGGACGCCTGAATCGCCGATCCGACGCTGTTCGGCGATCCGAACAGGAAGCCCTGGGCGCCCGGACATCCCTCCTCGATGACGAGGCGCCATTGCGCCTCGGTCTCGATCCCCTCGGCGACCACCGACAGGTTGAGGCTGCGACCGAGGCCGACGATGGCCCGGACGATCGACCGCGCCGCTTCGTCGCTTTCGAGGGCGCCGATGAAGCTGCGGTCGATCTTGATCTTGTCGAAGGGGAAGCTCTGCAGGCTGTTCAGCGAGGAATATCCGGTGCCGAAATCGTCCATGACGATACTGACGCCCAGCGTCTTCAACTGGCGGAAGATCGCCAGCACGTCGGCGCTGTTGCGCATCAGCGCCACCTCCGTCACCTCGAGTTCCAGCCGGTGCGGCGGCAGACCGGCCTGGCGGAGACAGTTCTCGACCGTTCTCGCGAGGTTGGGCAGCTGGAATTGCACCGGCGACATATTCACCGCCAGCGTCAGCGGCTCGGGCCAGCCGGCTGCCTCGCGGCAGGCGGTGGCGAGCACCCATTCGCCGAGCTGGACGATGCTGCCGCTTTCCTCGGCCACCGGGATGAACTCCGACGGTGGCACGTCGCCGAGGTCGGGGTGCCGCCAGCGCAGCAGCGCCTCGTAGCCGACCACCCCGCCGGTATCGCTCGCCACCATCGGCTGGTAGGCGATCGACATCTGGTGCCGCTGCACGGCGAGCCTGAGATCGTGCTCCATCTGGCGGCGGGCGCGCACCTCGCGGTCCATGAACGGCGCGAAGAAGCAGACGTTGCCGCGCCCCGTCTGCTTGGCGCGATAGAGAGCGATGTCGGCGTGGTGCTTCAGCACCTCCGGGTCGCGAGCGTCGGCCGGGAACACCGCGACGCCGATCGACACGCCGACGGCCATCGGGTTGCGGGCCATATCCATCTCGCGGTCGAAGTCTTCCAGCAGCCTGAGGGCCAGCGTCTCGGCCTCGGCGTGCGAAGCGATGCCGTCCTGGAGGATCAGGAACTCGTCGCCGCCGACGCGGGCGATGGTGTCGGCGGTCCGCACCGAGGCGCGCAGCATGTCGGCGACGCGGCAGAGGATCTCGTCGCCCTTGGCGTGGCCGAAGATATCGTTGACAGCCTTGAAGCGATCGAGGTCGAGCGCCAGCACCGACACGGCGAGGCCGGCGGCGCGTGCCTTGGCCAGCGCCTCGGCGAGGCGCTCGTCGAACAGATGGCGGTTCGGCAGGCCAGTCAGGCTGTCGTGGCGGGCCATGTGGGCGATCCGCCGCTCGGCTTCCCGCCGGTCGTTCAGGTCACGCAGCGAGACGACCGTCGACAGATGGCCATGAAACTCGACGCTGCGGGCTGTTGCCTCGACGACGCGCAACTGGCCGTCGGCCCGCCAGATGCCGGTCTCGAAATTCTCGCCGCCGAGCCGCTGCTCGCCGCCTTCAAGCGCCAGCAGACTGTCGAGCGGCTCGCCGATCAGCTCGCCGGCGCGGCGGCCGCTCATGTCGCAGATCGCCCGGTTGACCTGGACGATGCGGCCATCGCGTACCACCATGACGCCGTCGAAGGCGGCGTCGATCAGCCCCTTGAGGTCGGTGACGTAGCGATCGAGCACCACGGCGAGGGCGGCGGCGCAGACCAGCAGCACGGTGGCGCTAGCCACCGCCGCGATCAGCCATTCGCGATGCAGGTTGCCGCCGGCGAAGGCGATCGTCGGATCGGGCGCGAGTTCGATCGCGCTCATGCCGGTGAAGTGCAGCGCGACGATGCCGAGCGCCGTCAGCAGCGCCGGAATGACGATCTGCCGGGCGCCGGCAAGGCGCTGCCGCACCATCATCGCCGCCACGAAGAAGCCGGTGGCGGTCAGCACGCCGGCCGCGTAGAGCGGCATGTCGTAGGTCAGGTGGGCCGCGATATCGATGGCCGCCATGCCGGTGACGTGCATCCAGACGGCGCCGAAGGTCATCAGCAAGCCGAGCGTCGCCGCCGCCCAGACGCCGCTTCGGAAGAACAAGGACGACAACGCCACCCACCAGCAGAGTACGATGAAGGTGACCGACAGCACGGTTGGCCACAGGGAGAAGCCGATCGGCGGCGCGCTCTGGTAGGCGAGCATGGCGACGAAGTGCGTCGACCAGACGCCGACGCCGCCGGCCAGCGCGGCGAGCGCCAGCCACATCTCGCGGTGGTTCGGCCGGCACTCGCCGGCCCGCCGCAGCAGCAGGAAGAAGGTGAAGCAGCCCAGCAGGCAGATGCCCGTCGCAAGTGCGACGAGGAGGTGGTCGTGCTGGTTCTGTATGCAGGCGATGACCCGGAACACGGTCTCACTCCCAGGTAAGCATTACTAGGGATATCCAACCAATGATTACATAATTTCCTTATCAAGGGCTGAACCAATCATAGATATACATATAGTGGTTGTATCGCGGATTAGGTTGCGAGGAGGATTGTCGCAGTTACCGATTGTGTAGCCGTCCCAACTCCCGTGGGTGTCCGGTACGTACGTGACAACGATTATTTCCCGGCCGCGGGAACCTCCGGCCTTGCCGGCACGTTACTCAGGCGAAGATCGGATCCGCCGACCTTCGCAAGTCCGCGCCGGGTGTCCGTTTTTCCGGACCTGCGCCCAAACCAGGGAGACGTCATGAACCGTCAGATTCTCGTTGCCGTCGTCGTTCTGTTGGCCGTCGGCGTCGGCGTGCTCGGCTACCAACTCTATGAAGAGAAGAAGCAGCCGGACGGCATCGAGATAAAGATCGGTGAAAACGGCGTGTCGGTCGAAGGAAAGTAGCGGGCGGCAGGCGCCGCCGCACCTCGCCGGTCCCTCTCCGCCATCGGCAACGGCCATCCGACCTCCCGGTTCGGCCGATGCAGAATGAGGATCAAGCCATGAGCACCCTTGCCCTTGTCGAGCAGTCCGTTCTTCCGCATCTTTCGGCGTCGGCCGCCCCCGAAGCGACGGCTTTCGTCGCCCACCTCCTGGCGTTGGCGCCGATGGCCGCCGCGGTCGTCCTCCTGGTAGCCGCCCTGTCGGCCGGCGCCCGCCGCGTTCCGGCGGCGCAGATCGTGCCCCGTAAGGTGCGCGGCCGGAAGATCGGCGGATGATTTCTGTTGCGATGCCGTCCCGTGCCTTGGCCCGGCTCTCCTGGAGCCGGGCTTTTGCGTTTCGGACCGGGCAAACGGCGCGAACGGCTGGCCCGACATGAAAACCGCCGGCCCTCCTGGCGAGGACCGGCGGTTGGGGAGCGGGGGCGGCAGCCTCGATCGCCGGCTTCTGCCTCAGCGGTAGAGGAGGGCAATCAGGATGATGATCGGAATGGGAACGCCGAGAAACCAGAGAAGGATGCTTCGCATGATGCCTGCTCTCCATGACTGGGGCTGATCGGGACGACCGGCGAATAGGCCTCTCCGCCGTGTCGACAGCGCCGGCGGCGAGGGTTGCTCTCCTCCATCCGGGCTTCGGAGATGAAACGCAGCATCGCCCCATCCGGTTCCGAATGGTTAATGCCTGTGGATATTGATGGAAGCGGAGGATTCGGTTCGGAACCGTCCGGGCAATGTGGCGTTGTCAGCCGGAAAGCAAAGTGAATCGGAGTCTTCGCCATGCTTTATTGGTCATTGATCTTTCTCGTCGTCGCGCTTATTGCCGCCGTTTTCGGCTTCTCCGGCATCGCCGCCGCCTCGGCCGGCATCGCGCGGGTGCTGTTCGGCCTTTTCCTGATCCTGTTCGTGGTGAGCTTCCTCTTCCAGTTGCTACACGCCTGACGGAGCGTCACTGGCCTTCACGGAACGATGTAAAAGATGAAACTTGCAGTTTCCCGGTTCGCGGGCAGAGTATGTTGGATGTTTCGGAGCGGACGGGGAGAAATGGGGAGATGCTGAGATCGGGTGCGCGCCGGTTCGTCGGCTACAATCTGCTGCTTCTGGCGGGCGGAACGGTCGTTCTGTTGATGATCGTGTCGGCCGCCTTCGTCTTTTCCTCCCGTTCCCTTCTGCATGCCACCGAGTCCCTCAAGGCAGCCCGGGTCGACCGGCTGGTGCTGGAGTTCATCTCCGATCTGGTGGATGCCGAGACCGCCCAGCGCGGCTTCGTCATCACCAAAAACGAAGCCTATCTCGCCCCCTACGAGACGGCGACCGGCGAGTTTGCCACCGACTCCGACGATCTCAGGCTGCGGGCGGCCGAGGTCGACGAGGGCAGGGCCATCCCTCCCGGTCCGGTCGATGAGCTGATTGCCCTCGGCCAGGAGAAGATGAAACTGGTCGGCCACAATCTCGAGGAGTTCCGGGCCGGCAATCTCGATGAAGTGCGGCTGGTCATGGCCTCCGATCGCGGCCGCGTGCTGATGGACCAGATCAGGCAGAAGGGCGCGGCGATCCGCGACACCGCCGCCGCGGTCCGCGTCGCCCGCGCCGCCGCCATGCGCGAATCCGCTTCGCTGCTGACCACCATGATCAGCCTGGGCGTCGCCATGATCGTCGTGCTGACCACCGGCGCCGCCCTGGTGATCATCCGCCATCTCAAGGAGATCGACGACGCGCGCAATGAGCTTGTCGACATCAACCAGGAGCTGGAATCCCGCGTCCGGGACCGTACCGAGGCGGTGATGCGCACCAATGACGAATTGCAGCGCTACGCCTACATCGTCAGCCACGACCTCCGGGCGCCGCTCGTCAACATCATGGGCTTCACCTCCGAACTGGAGACGTCGGCCGAACAGATCTCCGCCTACGTCCGCAAGACCGTCGACGACCCCACCGATCCCGAGCGGGCCGAAGTGCTGCTCGCCGTCGACCAGGACATCCCCGAGGCGCTCGGTTTCATCCGCTCCTCGATGAAGCGCATGGACAGTCTGATCAACGAGATCCTGAAGCTGTCGCGGGCTGGCCGCCGGGTGCTGGAGCCGCTGCCGGTCGACATGCAGGGGCTGGTGACCGAGTGCGTCGATTCCATCCGCCAGCGTTTCGCCGAGGCGGGCGCCGAGGTGCGAATCGAGGGTAGGTTGCCGGATGTCGTGTCCGACCGCTCTGCGTTGCAGCAAATCTTTACGAATCTGCTCGATAATGCCAGCAAGTACCTCAAGGACGGTCGGCCGGGCGAGATCATCGTCCGCGGCCGACTGGAGCGCGGCATGGCGATATTCGAGGTCGAGGACAACGGCCGTGGCGTCGCCGAAACCGATTTCGAGCGCATTTTCGAGCTGTTCCGGCGGGCGGGCGTCCAGGACAGGCCGGGCGAGGGCATCGGCCTCGCCCATACCCGCATGTTGAGCCGCCGCCTCGGCGGCGACGTCACGGTGAAGAGTGACGGCGAGTCGGGTACGACCTTTGTCGTGGCCGTGGCCCGTGATCTCGGACTGCGTATGGGGAGAAGCGAAGCGTGAGTAAGGATCCCAAACCCGTAGCGATCCTCATGATCGAGGACGATGAAGGGCACGCCCGCCTGATCGAGAAGAACATTCGCCGGGCCGGCGTCACCAACGAGATCATCCCCTTCCGCGACGGCACCAGCGCCGTCAACTATCTGTTGGGGTCTGACAACTCGGGGCGCAACGCCATCGGCCGGCCATCTCTGGTGCTGCTCGATCTCAACCTGCCGGACATGACGGGCATCGACATCCTGTCGCGTCTCAAGGCCAACGAGCATACCAAGACCACGCCGGTGATCGTGCTGACCACCACCGACGACGCCCGCGAGATCCAGCGCTGCTACGATCTCGGCGCCAACGTCTACATCACCAAGCCGCTCAACTACGACAGCTTCGCCAACGCCATACGCCAGCTTGGCCTGTTCCTGTCGGTCATGCAGATCCCGGAGCCGGATTGACGATGCCCTACGGGACCGATCTCAAGGGACCCATCACGGTCCTGCACGTTGAGGATGACCTCGCCCTCGCCGTGCTGGTGCGCAAGGCACTGGCTCGCCGCGGCCATGAGACGGTTCACGTAACCAGCGGCGATGAGGCTCTGAGACTGATCGCCGGGGGCGGCATCGACGTCGTTGCCCTCGACCACACGCTGACCACCGAGACGGGGATGGATATCCTTGCCCGCGTCGGACCGCGCGGCAGCCGGCCGCCGATCGTCTACGTCACCGGGTCGATGGACGCCCGCCTTGCCGTCGATGCCATGAAGCGCGGCGCCGACGATTACGTGATCAAGGACACGTCGGAGGAGTTCTTCCATCTGCTCATCGCCGCGCTGGAGCAGGCCTACGAGCGCTGGCGCCTGAAGAGCGCCCGCGTGCGCGACCAGCAACTGATCCGCGAGGCGCGCGACCGCGCCGAGATGCTGCTCAAGGAGGTCAACCACCGCGTCGCCAACTCGCTCGGGCTGGTGGCGGCCATGGTGCGCATGCAGGCGGCGGCCGTGACCGACCCGCACGCCCGGCAGGCGCTGGAGGAGACGCAGGGGCGGATTTCAGCGGTTGCCGGCGTCCACCGCCACCTCTACACCTCCGACAACGTCGGCGAGGTGGATATCGGCTCCTATCTCGGCCACCTGGTGGGCGAGCTGTCGGCGTCGCTGTCCGGCGGCGGCGCGCTGCACATGGTGAAGACCGACATCGCCTCCATCTCCATCCCGACCGACAAGGCGGTGACGCTCGGCGTCATGGTCGGCGAGCTGGTGACCAACGCCATCAAATACGCCTATTCCGCCGGCACCACCGGCGAGATCCGCGTCCGCTCCGAAGATCTCGGCGACGGCCGGCTGCGTATCTGTGTCGAGGACGACGGCATCGGCTGGGATGGCACCGGCCCGGTGCAGGGCACCGGCATCGGCTCCAAGGTGCTGAACGCCATGGCGCGCAATCTCGACGCCGACGTCACCTACACCAGGCGCGATCCCGGCACTTTCGCCTGTATCCAGTTCGTTATCGATCACACCGTTGATTGACGGTACGGCCGGTGATCCGGCCGTACCGTTCATCGTTTGGCGACGTTGCGCGCCAGCCAGAAGCCGAGGCCGGCCACCACCGCGACGGCGGCAAGCCGCGTGTGCTTGACAGCCATCGAGGCGGCGGTCGGCGCGAAAGCCACCGCGGCGCTCGACGCCACCGCGCTCCGCATCTCCCGCCGGGCCCGCGCCGCCACCTGCCGGACGACCAGCAGGGCGATCAGCGACAGGAAGAGAAGCACCCCCGCCACGATCAGCGCGGCGTTCTCCGGGCGGAAATGGCGCGCCAGCGCGATGTACCCGGCAAAGGCGGCAAAGGCGATGGCCAGCGTCGCCATGACGGCGGCAAAAGCCGCCGCCACAGCCACGATGCCGCCACGCCGCCTGAGGCGGGAGAGGTCGACGCCGAGAAGCCGCGCGAGGATCATACGCGCGGACCGCCACGCGAGGCGAGGCCGAGCAGCACGCCGACGCCGAGGGCGACGGCCACCGCCGTCATCGGGCGTTTGGAGACCGCTTCGGCGACACCGTCCATACCCTCGCGGCCGAGCGCCGAAGCGCCGGTCAGCGCCGCGCCGAGATGATCGGCGGTGTCAGAGCCTCTCGCCTTCACCGCGTCGAGCGCTTCGGAGGCGCTGACGCCGGTCTTGGCGGCGAAATTGTCGACGATGCGACGCATCTCGGCCAAGGCCTCCTGCGCGGCAACGGCGACATCGCCGGCCTTGTCGGCCAGATCGTTTCCGGCCGCGCCGAGGTCGTTCTTGATCTTGGCAGCGTTGTCGGCGACCGTCTTGGCGGCGGAGGATTCACTCGAAACCATCTACTCTGTCCTTTCTTCGGGGTAAGCCGGGTTCGCCGGGGCTGGGGAGAGGCCCTGACATGCTGCCCGGAGTTGCATTCCGAGGATCAACGCCCGACGTGGCCTCGGGTTCCGGACCGAGAAGGCGGAACCGGATGACGTCTCAGGCATTGGTCGGTGTATCGCGCCGCCTTGTCGGGGAGAGGCGCCTCGTCTCGTGGGAGCGCCCGCTTGAAAGACATCGTTCGCCGGACGCCTTCCGACCAGCCGCCGGCCGAGACGGCAGAGCGCGGAACCGAGGAAGGCTGGCCGGAAACCCGCCGGTCGCTGGCCGAGCTGTCGACCATCGGCCTGTTCATCGTCGCCGCGCTGGTGGCACTGAAGGTGGCGGCCGCCTTCGTGGTGCCGATGGTGGCGGCGATCATCGTCGGCAGCGTCATCGTCCACATCGGCGATCGCGGCCAGCGCATCGGCATTCCGCCGCTGGTCGCCGGCCTGGCGCTGACCGCCGTGCTGGGCGTCGGCCTGTTCCTGCTGATCGAGGCGATCGCCCAGCCGATCGCCACGCTGGTCCACCGGCTGCCGGCGGTGCTGCCCCGCCTGGCCTCGGCCGTCGCCACCATGCTGGCGCCGTTCAACAACCTCCAGGCCCGCCTCACCGGCACCAGTATCGGCGCCGGTGCCGATGACGACCTCGCAGGCCTGGAGAAGATGCTCGGCTCGCTGGACCTCGGCGCGGTGGCCAGCTTTCTCGGCGGCCTGACGCCGGCCTTGGGAGAGTTCCTGATCTTCCTCGCGACGCTGGTCTTCTTCGTCGCCGGCCGGGCGCAACTGCGGCGCCAGTCGATCATGGCCTTCGGTGGCCGCGAGGAGCGGCTGGCCGCCATCCGCATCTTCAACGCCACCGAGGAGGCGCTGGCCCGCTACTTCGGCACGACGTCGGTGATCTACGCCGGCATCGGCCTGGCCACCGGCTTGATCGCCATGGCGGCCGGCCTGCCGGCGCCGCTGCTCTGGGGGCTGCTCGCCTTCGCCATGAGCTTCGTACCCTTTCTTGGCCCGGCCATCGTGTCGCTGGCCATCGCCTCGGGCGGCCTGCTGCTCGACTACGGCCTGCTGGCGGTCGCCTGGCCGGTCGGCGCCTTCATGGCCGTGCATCTGACCTGCGAGAACGCCGTGGTGCCGGCGGTGCTGGGCCGTCGTTTCGAGATCAATCCGTTCCTCGTCTTCGTGGCGATCATCTTCTGGACCTGGATGTGGGGCGCCATCGGCGCCGTGCTGGCCGTGCCGCTGCTGCTGATCGCCCGCACCGTGCGCGCCGAGCTGAAGGCCGACGCGCGCGTGCCGCTGCCATCCTGAGCAGACAGAAAAGCCGGCGCCTGCTAGGGCGCCGGCCTGAGCTGTCACGAGGAGGGAAAAAGATCAGAAGTCGGCGGCGCTGTTGATCGACATCAGTTGCAAAAGCTTCTGCCGCGCCCGGTTGACGCGGCTCTTGATAGTGCCGACGGCACAACCGCAGATTTCAGCCGCTTCCTCGCAGGAGAAGCCGGAGGCGCCGACCAGGATCAGCGCCTCGCGCTGGTCGTCGGGAAGCTTTTCAAGAGCCGTGCGGAAGTCGGACAGGTCGAGGTGGCCGTCCTGGGCCGGCGCCGACACCAGTCGCGCCGCCGCCTCGCCGTCGGTGTCCTGCACCTCGCGCCGCGCCTTGCGGTACTGGCTGAAATAGGTGTTGCGCATGATGGTGAACAGCCAGGCCCTGAGGCTGGTGCCGGGCACGAAGCTGGCGTGCGCTCCCCAGGCTTTCATCACCGTTTCCTGCACCAGGTCGTCGGCATGATCATGGCTGCCCGACAACGAGATAGCGAAGGCGCGGAGAGATGGAAGCTCTGCGAGGAGGGCGGACTTGAAGGCCGCGATGGCTGTCATCGATCGCCACCCCCGTCGGCGCCGTCAGGGAAAGTCTCGGGAGGGACTTCCTGCCTTTCCTTCCGCTCGAGCTTTTCGAGCTGGTCGAGCAGCAGCGTCAGCCGTTCCGGAATAGGCTCGGAGAGGATCGTGCCATAGAGCTTTTTGAGCTGGTCGCCGAGATGGGCCTGGATGGGTGGCTCCAGGGAGGGATGTTCGGGCGTTTCTTTCTTCTCTGACATGGCTGCTCTTTCGGGACGGCAGAACCATAGAACCTTGGACTATGGGGACTGCACGTTGCATATTGCGTGGAACGCGGAAGGTGGCCGACGGTTCCCATCTCGACACGAAAATGTGTGGGAGAAAAGGGAACCGGATGCGAGCCATCGCGTTTGGAAGTAGGATTGGACCACGTGGTTCCGCGTATGCTTCCATTTTCGCTTGAGCGTTTGAAAGGCTTCTCATGTCTATCACGGCCCTGATCGCCCCGCAGCTTCCCCTCCTTCGCCGCTATGCCCGTGCGCTGAGCGGCAGCCAGGCGAGCGGCGACAGCCACGTCGTGGCGATGCTGGAACAGCTGGTGGCCGATCCCGATGGCTTCGACCAGTCGCTTGAGCCGCGCCTCGGCGTCTACAAGTTGTTCTCCGCGGTCTGGAACGCCAACCCCATGAATTACCTGCGGGTTGACGACCTCGACCGGCCGGCCGCCGGCCGCCGACCGCCGGCTCGACGCCATTACGCCGCTGCCGCGGCAGGCGTTCCTGCTGACCGCCATGGAGGGCTTTTCGCCTTTCGACGCCTCGCGCATCCTCGACGTCGGTCCCGAGGCCTTCGCGGCGCTGCTGTCGGAGGCGGCGCGGCAGATCGGTGCGCAGGTCGCCTCGCGCGTGCTGATCATCGAGGACGAGCCGCTGATCGCCATGGACCTCGAGGCGCTGGTGGAAGGGCTCGGCCACTCGGTGGTCGGCAACGCCCGCACCCACGACGAAGCGGTCACCATGGCCCGCCGCGAGCGTCCCGGCCTGATCCTCGCCGACATCCGCCTCGCCGATGGCTCGTCGGGACTGGAAGCCGTCAACGACATCCTCACCACCTTCGAGGTGCCGGTCATCTTCATCACCGCCTATCCGGAATCGCTGCTCACCGGCGAGCGGCCGGAGCCGACCTTCCTGATTGCCAAGCCGTTCCGCGAGGAGATGGTGAAAGCGGTGATCTCGCAGGCGCTGTTCTTCGACAATGCCGCCTCGCTTCGCCTGAAAGACAGCGTATGACGGAAGGACGATCGCCGGTCGACGGGTATCGATCGGTGCCGCGCGTCCCCGTGCAAGGCGGAGGGCAAGGTGCAGCCCAGTGACCTTGAGATCGTCGCCATGCTGGCGCGGGCCGTGTCTATCGCCGCCTGCGCGTCCGTGACCGCGGCCCTCATGACCTATCTCTTCCGCATGCGTCGGCGCAGTGGCGGGCTGGCCGGCGCCAACGCCTTATTGTCGCTGGTCGCCCTGGCGCTCGCCCTCGGCTATATCGGTCGGTTTCTGGCCGATGGCGCCGGCGGCGGCGCCTTGGTGCTTCTGGAAAGCCTGACCGCCGTCGTCGCCTTCGCGGTCGGCGTCGCCGTCTGGCCGATGGTGCCGAAGCTGGTCGGCCAGCCGACGCATCAGGAAACCAGGGAGGCCAACGTGCTGCTCGCCGAGGGGCAGGCGGCCAACCGGGCGCTGATCACCCAGCTGAGCGACCTCAACCGCGATCTCGAGAACCGCGTCGCCCGCCGCACGGCCGAGCTGGAGGCGGCCCGCCACCGCTTCGAAGTGGCGCTGGGCGGTTCCGACATCTCCGTGCTGGAACTCGACACCGACCTCGTCTTCACCTGGGTCCACAATCCGCCGGAACCGCTGACCGCCGATAACATCCTCGGCCGCCGCATGACCGACGTGCTGCCGCCGGCCGACGCGGAGCATTTCGACAGCATCGCGCGGCGCGTCATCCACGGCGGCCAGAGCGAGCGCTTCGAGATATCCTTCGACCTCGGCGGTCGGCCGCGCTGGTTCGAGGGCTTCGTCGAGCCGTTGACCAGCGACGGGCACGTCGGCGGGGTGCTGGCGGCGGCCATCGACGTCTCGCGCTACAAGGAACACGAGCGGGAGATGCGCGATATCCTGCGCGAGCTTACCCACCGTTCCAAGAACCTCTTGGCCGTGGTGCAGGGCATGGCGCGGCAGAGCAGCGAGGGCAACCCCGAGGCGGCCGACTTCCTGGCGCCGTTCCGCGCCCGGCTGATGGCGCTGTCGGCCGCCCACGAACTCCTGGTGCAGAACGGCTGGCGCGGCGCTCGGCTCGACGAGGTGGTGACGCGCGCCTGGTCCGACGTCGACGGCATCGACGGCATTGCCCTCGACGTCGACGGACCGCCCGTCCTGCTCGGCCCCGACGTGACGCAGAACGTTATGCTCGGCGCCCACGAACTCGTGGCGGCGGCCGCCGCCGCCGAACAGCGTCCGGAACGGGTGACGGTGATCTGGTCGCTGATGCCGGATGGCGTGTTCCATCTCGACTGGCGGATGGCTGGCTCTCCGTCGATCCAGGTCAGCGGCTTCGGCCAGCGCCTGTTGCGCACCGTGCTGCCTGTGGTGCTCGGCGGCGAGGTGACGACGCTCGAAACCTGCGATAGCGGCTTTTCCTACGGTCTGCGGGGCCGCATCGGCCCGCAGCTTCAGCGCGTCCAGACCGTTTCCCGGTCAGGCAGACCCGTCTGACCGGCGGATGGTCCAGCGCTCGGCGTAATTCTCGATGCCCTGGAGATCGTAGGCGCCGCCCACCGGCCGGTCGGGCGCAAGATCGGGCCGCCCCGCCGGCCCGAGCGCCAGCATGGCGGCGCCGGTCGAGGTGCCGGTGGCGCCGGCGGCGATCAGTACCGGCCGGCCGGTCAGCCGTTGCAGTGCCTCGGCGAACAGCGTGTCGCGGCCGAACGGCCCTTCGATGACGATCGGCCCGGCGGCGCCGGCCACCGCCATCGCCGCCTGCGCCATCAGCGCCAGGTAGAGGCTGACGGCGGCGGTGCGCACGCCATCGGGTAGCGACGCCGGATCGACGCTCCAGCTTCCCTTGCCGTCCGGGAACGGGCCGCAGCCCGGCACGAAGGTCGGGTGGACGAGGATGCCATCGTCAAGCACGGTGCGCACGTCGGCGGGCGTCGGCTTCCGCGCGTGGCCGTCGGTCAGGAGATCGAACTCGCGGCCGCCCATAAAACGCGCCGACGGCACCGGATTGCCGAAGGCGTCGACGTTGCAGAGGCCGTCGCGGCGGGCGTCGAGGGCGGAGGCGTCGCCCCCCACCGCGAAGACGATCACCCAGGTGCCGGTGGACAGCACGGTGAACGGCGGCTGGCGGACAAGGAGATGCGGCAACAGCGAGGCGTTGGAATCGTGGATGCCGCAATAGACCGGTGTGTCAGCCGAGAGGCCGGTGCGGGCGGCCACCTCGGCCGTCACCGTGCCGAGCCGGTCGAAGGCCGAGCGCAGCGGCGCGAACAGCCGGTCCCAACCCTCGGCTCTGGCGAAGGACGAGAAATCGCGGCGCTCCGGCGCCCAGAGATCGGTGTGGACGCCGAGCGACGTCGGCTCGCTGGCCAGCACGCCGGTGAAGCGGAAGGCCCAGTATTGCGGATAGGGGACGATGGCCGTCACCTTGGCGAAGGCCTCGGGGAAGGTTCGCGCCTGCCAGTAGAGCTGGGCGCCGGCGTTGAGGCCGGCCGGCAGGCGTGGCGTGAAGCTCTCCGCGAAGGGCGGCCGCGCCTTGGCATAGGTCTCGTCCAGCGCGTCGGGACCGGCGAACTCGTAGTCGAGGATCGGCAGCGCCAGCTCGTCACCGGAGAGCGCCACGAAGGTGGCGCCATGGGTGGTGAAGGACAGGGCGTCGATGCGGCTGGCTGCCGCCGCCTCCCTCAGCGTGTCGAGGAAGAAGGCCCACATGCCCTCGACGTCGTAGTGGGGGTAGGGTGGCGCGTCGACGACGGCGTTGGGCCGCGTGCGGACGAACAGGTCGTCGCCGGTCTCGAGATCATGCACCACCAGCTTGACGTTGGTCTTGCCGACGTCGAGCACCGCGATGAACCTCGGCTTGTGCGCCATCGTCTTTCCCCTTGTCCGCGAGCGCCGGTCAGCGGGCGGCGCGGCGGCGGTTGTTGATCCGCTGCACGACCAGCGGCAGGGCGATCACCAGGATCAGCATCAGCCCCATGAAGATGCTCATGACGATGCCGGGCACGTTGAGCAGGCCAAGGCCGAAGGTGACGAGCCCCATCACGAAGGCGGCGATCACCACGCCGAGGATGTTGCCGGAGCCGCCGTTGATGGAAACGCCGCCGAGCACCGCCATGGTCACCGCGTCGAGTTCCCAGCCGACGGCGATCGACGGCCGGGTGGAACCGAGGCGCGAGGTCAGCATCACCGAGGCGAGGCCGGCGGCGACGCCGGTCATCAGGAAGACGATGAACTTGATGCGCCGCACCTTGACGCCGGAGAAGCGGGCGGCCAGCGCGTTGTTGCCGACCGCGTAGACCTGCCGGCCGAAGATCGTCTTATGCAGCACCACGCCGGCGATCAGCGCCAGCAGCAGGAAGGTGACGAACTCGTTCGAGAAGATCCAGACGGCGTAGCCCTGACCGAACACGGCGAAGTCGGCCGGATAGTTCTTGTAGACCTGGTCGCCCAGCACGACGTAGGCGATGCCGCGATAGAGGCTCATGGTGCCGATGGTGGCGACGATGGCCGGCAGGCCGAGCCTTGCCACCAGGAAGCCGTTGAACAGGCCGCAGCAGAGGCCGGTGCCGAGGCCGATGGCCAGCAGCAGCGGCGTGCCGGCCCCGACCTGGGCGGCGGCGCCCATCGCCGTCGAGGCGAGCGCGATGATCGAGGCCACGGAGAGGTCGATCTCGCCGGTGATGATCACGAAGGTCATGGCCAGCGCCAGAATGGCCTTTTCCGTGAAGTTGAAGGTGGCGTCGGAGAGGTTCCACGGATCGAGGAAATAGGGCGAGGCCAGCGAGTTGGCGATGGCGATGGCGATCGCCACGGCAAGGAGCAGTGCCTCCCAGCTTTTCAGCGCCCGTTTGAGCGGACTGTCGAGGCGATCGGGGATATGGCGCGGCGAAAGCGCGGCGGACTGGTCGCTCATAGCGGAAGCTCCTTGCGGCGCAGGATGATGCGGCCCTTGACGCGTTCGCCGCGGGCGTTGATGACGACGGCGACGATGATGATGGCGCCGGAGATGGCCATCTGCCAGAAGGGCGAGATGCCGATCACCGGCAGGGCATTCTTGATGATGCCGAGGAACAGCGCCCCCAGCACGACGCCGCCCACCGTGCCGATGCCGCCGATGGTCGACACGCCGCCGATGACGCAGGCCGCCACGGTGTCGAGTTCGAAGCCGGCGGCGACGTCGACATAGGCGACGGCGTAGCGCGACACCCAGAGATAGCCGCACAGGCCGGATATCGTTCCCGACAGCACGAAGGCGAGGAAGCGCGTCCGGCCGATGTCGATGCCGGCGTAGACGGCGGCGACGGCATTGCCGCCGGTGGCGTAGAAGGCGCGGCCGACGCCGGTGCGGGTGAACAGCACGGCGGCCAGCACGATGGCGAGGATGCCGACCCAGGAGAGAACGGGCAGACCGAGAAGAACGGTGCGCGGCAGCTCCAGGAAGGCCGGCGACATCTCGTGAGCGTTGACCCAGGCGCCACCGGATTCGACGAAGGCGAGGCCGCGGAAAATGGTCATGGTGCCGAGCGTCACCACGATGGCCGGAATGTCCAGCCACCAGACCAGGAAGCCGTTGATGGCGCCGAGCAGCATGCCCATCAGCAGCGCCACGAGGATCAGCAGCACTAGCGGCAGACCGGGGGCGAGATGGTTGAGCATGGCGACCGTCATGCCGGTCAGCGCCACGTTGGCGGCGACGGACAGGTCGATCGACTTGGTGAGGATCACCGCCGACTGGCCGAGCGCCATCATGATCAGGATCGAGGTGTCGTTGAAGACGCCGGCGAGGTTCTGCGGCGTCGAGAAGGCGGGGAAGCGGGCGGTGATGGCGACGAGCAGGATGAGGCAGGCCAGCACCAGGAGCGCTTCGCGCCGCGCGAGAAGGCTGCGGATGGTGTTCATCGGAAAGGCTCCGGGGCGGGAAGGACGGGGCTCGGGCAACGGCGGTTCACGCGGCGGCCTCCTTGTTGCCGGTGGCGGCGCGCACCAGCGCTTCCGGCGTCAGGCCCTGGCGCTCGAACAGGCCGGCCATCCGGCCCTCGCGCATGACGATGACGCGGTCGGCCATGCCGAGGATTTCCGGGATCTCGCTCGACACCATGATGACGGCGAGGCCCTCGACGGCGAGCTGGCTCATGAAGGCGTGCACGGCCGCCTTGGAGCCGATGTCGATGCCCTTGGTCGGCTCGTCGAGGATGATCACCTTGGGCAGCGTCGCCAGCCACTTGCCGATCACCACCTTCTGCTGGTTGCCGCCCGACAGCGTGCCGACCGGCTGGCTGAGCGAGGCGGCCCGGAGGTCGAGCCGCTCGGCATATTGGCGGGCGAGGGCGAATTCCTCGGCCATGCGCAGGAAGTTCCTGCGGCTGGTCACCTTCAGCGACGGCAGCGAGATGTTGGCGGCGATCGACATGGCGGTGATGGCGCCGTGGCGGCCGCGCTCCTCCGGCACGTAGACGATGCCGGCGTCGATGGCGTCCGACGGCGAGCGCACGGCGATCGGCCGGCCGTCGAGCGTCGCCGTACCGGCCGACGGCCGGGTGACGCCGAACAGCGCCTGACAGAATTCCGAGCGGCCGGCGCCGACCAGGCCGTAGAGGCCGAGAATCTCGCCGCGCCGCAGTTCCAGCGACACCTGATCGAACTCGGTCGGGTGGCAGTAGCCGTCGACCTTCAGCACCACGTCGCCGATCTCGGCGTCGAGCTTGGGGAAGGCCTGCGTCACGTCGCGGCCGACCATCAGCTTGACGAGGTCGTTGTGCGACACCTCGTCGAGCCGGCCGGCGCCGACCTGACGGCCGTCGCGGAACACGGCGAAATACTCGCAGATCTGCCAGACTTCCTCGAACTTGTGGCTGATGAACAGGATCGCCTTGCCGGCCTTCTTCAGCCGGTCGATGATCAGGAACAGCTCCTCCACCTCCTTGTAGGACAGGGCGGCGGTCGGCTCGTCCATGATGACGATGCGGGCGTCGATGGAGAGAGCGCGGGCGATGGCGACGAGATGGCGCTGGGCGATGGAGAGGTCCTTGAGGCGCGTCCGCGTCGAGATCGGCGCGTCGATGCCGTGCAGGATGGCGGCGGCGCGGGCGTGCATCGCCGCCCAGTCGATCAGGCCGTAGCGGTTGCGCGGCGCATGGCCGATGTAGATGTTCTCGGCCACCGTCAGCTCGTCGAACAGCACCGTCTCCTGATGGATGGCGGTGATGCCGAGTTCCTGCGCCGCCTCGGCGGTCGGCAGCGTCACTTCCCTACCGTCGATGCGGATCACGCCGCCGTCCGGCTGGTAGATGCCGGTGAGGATCTTGACCAGCGTCGACTTGCCGGCGCCGTTCTCGCCGATCAGCGCCGTGACGTGGCCGGGGCGCAGTTCGAGCGCCACGTCGGACAGCGCCTTGACGCCGGGAAAGGTCTTGGAGATGCCCGTCATCTCGAGGATGGGTTCTGTGATGGGTACGTCCGTTGAAAGCATGGCGGTCATCGGCGGTTTCGCTGCTGGAGCTTCGGGTCCCGGAGGCGGCGCGGCCGGGAGGCGTGTCGTCGCGATGGGGTCACCCCTGTCCCTCCTCCGAGAAGGGGGAGGGGACGTGGGCTTCGATCCGGCGCCGGTCTCCGGGGAGGGACGGAGCGCGCCACGCGACCCGGAACGACGGGTCGGGGAGATCGATGAACGACCTGTCGTCGTCCCTTTCCCCCTTCTCGGAGGAGGGACAGGGAGAGGGGTATCCTGCGTGCAGTCGGGGTGCCGGACCCGGCCGAAGCCGGGTCCGGATCGGGCGGACCGAGATCAGAAGATCTTGGCGAACTCGTCGACGTTGCCGGCGTCGTAGACGAACGGGTCGGCCATCGCCGCCTCGTTGTTGGCGTCGAGCTTGATCTTGCCCATGCGGCCGATGGAGATCTCGCCGTCCGGCTTGGCCTCGGCCTTGCCGGCCTTCAGCTCGTAGGCGATGTAGGTCGCCGAGTAGCCGAGGTCGATCGGGTTCCAGATGGCGAAGGCCTTGGACGAGCCGGCCTTGACGTGGCCGGCCATCTCCGACGGCAGGCCGAGGCCGGTGACGTTGACCTTGCCGACCAGGCCGGCGTCTTCCACCGCCTGGGCGGCGGCGACGATGCCGACCGACGTCGGGGCGATGATCGCCTTGAGGTTCGGGTACTTGGCGATCAGGCCCTGCGTCTCGCGATAGGACTTGTCGGCGAGGTCGTCGCCATAGACGGTGTCGACGAGGTTGACGTTGGCATAGTTCGGCAGGACCTTCTTCATCTCCTCGATCCAGATGTTCTGGTTGGTCGCCGTCGAGGCGGCGGAGAGGATGGCGACGTCGCCCTTCTCGGAGCCGAGACCGTCGGAGGCCAGCTTGACGCACATGTTGCCGATCAGCGGGTTGGACGACGGGTTGAGGTGCATCTGGCGGCCTTCCGGCGCCACGCCCGAATCCCAGGAGATGACGGTGATGCCGCGCTGCATGGCCTTCTTCAGGGCCGGCACCAGGGCGTCCTTGTCGTTGGCGGAAATGGCGATGGCGTCGACCTTCTGGGCGATCAGCGAGTTGACGACGTCGATCTGCGCTTCGGCCGTCGAGGTGGTCGGGCCGGTGTAGATGATGTCGACGTCGCCAAGCTCCTTGGCCGCCTCCTGGGCGCCCTTGTGGGCGGCATCGAAGAAGCCGTTGCCAAGCGTCTTGACCACCAGGGCGATCTTGACGTTCTCGGCGCTGGCCGGGCCGGCCATCAGCGCCACGGCGGCGGCGGTGGTAACGATCAGCTTCTTGAACAGGGTCATTTGGGTCTCCTCCCGTTTCGACCTTCCGTCGACCGCCGCCTTCCTCCTCAGTCAGGCAACGGTCGGGGATTGCTTGGTGTCCTCTTGCTTGTCCGTGGATGCGACGATCAGCTCGATGCCGGCGGTCTCCACCATGCGCCGGTCGCGGTCGTCGATGCCGTCGTCGGTGATGATCGTGCTCACCCGCTCCAGCTGGCAGAGGATGAGGCTCGACCGCGTCTTGAACTTGGAGCTGTCGACCAGCACGACCAGTTCGTCGGCCTGCCGCATCAGCCGCTGCTCGGACTGGATGATCAGCGAGTCCGATTCCATGATGCCGAGCGGCGACACGCCGCGGGCGCCCATGAAGAAGCGGCGGGCGTAGAAATGGCTGGTGCCGTCGCTGTCGAACGGCGACAGGATGATGTTCTGCTCGCGGTAGACGGCGCCGGCCGGCAGCATCACCGTGCATTTGGAATGCTTGATCAGGTGTTCGGCGATCGGGAACGAGTTGGTCATCACCTGAAGGCGCATCTGCGCCAGATAGTGCACCATCGGGAAGGTGGTGGTGCCGCCGTTGATGGCGATCGCCTCGCCGTCGCGGCAGAGCTTCACCGCCTCGCGGGCGATGGCCCGCTTCTGCGCCGAATTCACCGTCTCGTCGGCCCGGAACGATCGGGCGGCCAGCACGCCGATCTGCGGCGGATGCAGCGCCTCGGCGCCGCCGCGCACCTTCTTCAGGCGATTCTGGAGCGCCAGCGCGCTGATGTCGCGGCGGATCGTCGCTTCGGAAGCGTCGGTCAGCTCGACGATGTCCTGCACCGTCAGGATCGGACGCTCCTGGACGGCGGAGAGGATGATGCGGTGGCGTTCGCGTTCGTGCATGGTTCTGTCTCGGCTCCGAGGGTGGGGCACGGACTTTGTCCCGCCGGCGCCGCGGGAGCAAGCGCCGGCGGAGATGGCGTCAGCCGGCGCGGGGCGTCAGCTTCCAGCCGTCGAGCGCGATCGCCTCCGGCTGCGGCACCACGTTGAAGCGACCGGCGAGGTCGATCAGGTCCTGCGTCGACATGGTCTGGCGCGGTCCACCCATCGACAGCACCTTCACCAGGATTTCGGCCGCCTTCTCGGCGGTGTCGATCAGGCCGAAGGCGTCGTCGAGCGTCGGGCCGACGCCGAACACGCCGTGGAACGGCCACAGCACCAGCGGCCGCTTGGCCAGCAGGCCGGCGGTGGCGTCGCCCATCTGGTCGGTGCCGGGCACCAGCCAGGGCATGGTGCCGACGCCGTCGGGGAACACCACCAGGCACTCGGTCGAGCCTTCCCAGAGGGCGCGCGTCACGTTGGCGTCGGTCCAGTCGAGCACGTAGGTCAGGGCGATCAGGTTGGTGGCGTGGCAGTGCAGCACCACGCGGTCGCTGCCGGCGCTGGCGGTTTGGCGGGCGATGTGGCCTTTGAAATGGCTGGAGAATTCCGACGTCGGTCCGCCGCCGTCGCGGAAGCCCCAGAGCACCTCCAGGAAGCTGCCGCCGGCGCCGACCCGCACCACGCCGAGGTTATTTTCGGGATCGAGCTGGACGTTGCGGAAGAACTTGCCGGTGCCGGTGACGATGTAGCTCTGGCCGGCCAGCGCCGGCAGCGGCTCGGTCATCGGCAGATGGCGCGGTTCGCGGATGCCGGCGAGATAGGGCGCCACGTCCTCGTCGAGAAGCCGCAGGCTGATGTTGCCGCCGTTGCGCTCGTCCCAGCCCTTGTTCCAGCAGTCCGTGGTGGCCTTCACCATGGCCTTGACGAACCAGGCGTCGATCATGTTGGCGGTCATGTTGATCGTCATGATGGCTCAGGACTCCCGCTTGGCGAGCACGTCGCGCTCGTAGGCCTTGACGACGTCGAACCAGGCGGCGCCGGCCGGCACGTTCCGGCTTTGGCAATAGTGATCCCAGACCGCGGCCCACGGGCTGGTCTTGTGTTCCTCGAAGAGGGCCATGCGCAGCGCGTAGTCGCCGGAGGTCTCGGCCGCCTTGAGCTTGGTTGCCGGCTCCAGCATGGCCTTCAGAAGCGCCTTGCGCATGTTGCGCATGCCGATCACCCAGGCGGCGACGCGGTTGATCGAGGCGTCGAAATAGTCGAGGCCGATCGCCGTGCGGTCGAGCATGTTGCCGCGCACCAGTTCGTTGGCGATGGCCTGAAGTTCGTCGTCGAACAGCACGACGTGGTCGCTGTCCCAGCGCATCGGCCGCGACACGTGCAAGAGCACGCGGTCGACATACTGGAAGACGGCGGAGAGCTTGTCCGACACCACCTCGGTCGGGTGGAAGTGGCCGGCGTCGAGGCAGAGCATGGTGCCGCGCGTCGCCGCATAGCCGAGGTAGAATTCGTTGGAGCCGACGGTGTAGGCCTCGGCACCGATGCCGAACAGCTTGCTCTCGACGGCGTCGTAATGGAATTGCTTGGAAATCTTCTCGGCGATCACCTCGTCGAGGGCGGCCTTCAGCGTCTCGCGCGGCCCGTAGCGATCGAAGGGATAGTCCTTGAAGCCGTCGGGAATCCAGATGTTCATCACCGACGGCGTGCCGAGCGAGCGGCCGAAATGCTCGGACACCTTGCGGCTCGCCTTGCAATGGTCGATCCAGAACTGGCGGATGCCGGCGTCGGGATGGCTGAGCGTGCGGTTATCGGCGCTCTTGGGGTGCGAGAAGCAGGACGGGTTGAAGTCGAGACCAAGGCCGCGCTCTTTCGCCCAGTCGACCCAGCGCTGGAAATGCTTCGGCTCGATGGCGTCGCGCTCCACCTTGCCGTCGGCCTCGAGATAGAGGGCGTGCAGGTTGAGCCGCTTGGCGCCGGGGATCAGCGACAGCGCCTTGTCGATGTCGGCGCGCAACTCGTCGGGATTGCGGGCGCGGCCGGGATAGTTGCCGGAGACCTGGATGCCGCCGGTCAGTTCGGCGTCGGGATTCTCGAAGCCCTTGACGTCGTCGCCCTGCCAGCAGTGCATCGACACGGGGACGGCGTCGAGCGTGCCGAGGACCGCCTCGGTGTCGATGCCGTCGCGGGAAAAGTACTCGCGGGCCAGCTCATAGGCCTTGGTGATCGGCGAATTCTCGGACATGACCGGCGGTTTCCTCCCATTGGCTCCGCTGCCGGCGCCTGTTGCCAGTGCGCCGTCACCATCAATCATATTCAAGCATAGTTGATCAAGTGCGATCATATCCGTAGCTTCGGCTACGCGATGGGCCGGAAGAGGCGCCGCAGCCTCCGGAATCCCGCTTTCGCCCTGAGAATACGATGGAAACAGGCTTTCAGCCGAGATTTTACTGTAGAACTGCGTATCGCCGAAAGTTCTAGCCGACGGTGGAAAATCCACGTCGGCCGTTCAGACCTTGGTAGAAAGAGCGATGATGATCGATTTTGCGTAATGGTCCCACGGTGAATGACAGGATAGGATCGAATATGGTGCTGCGACAAGCGACAGGGAGGAGATCGCCGTGATCAGGAAAGCCTTCGTCATGTGGGTCAATCCGGACGCCCACGCCGAATACGAGCGCCGCCACAACGAAATCTGGCCGGAGCTGGCCGCCGTGCTGAAGGCGCACGGCGCTCACAACTACGCCATCTATCTGGAGCCGCGCACCTCGACGCTGTTCGCCACCGTCGAGATCGAATCCGAGGAGCGCTGGAACGCCGTCGCTTCGACGGAAGTCTGCCAGAAGTGGTGGAAGTACATGGCCGACATCATGCCGTCCAACCCCGACAACAGCCCGCGCTCGGGCGACCTCAAGCCGGTGTTCTTCCTGCCCTGACGGTCAGTCGCGCGCCGGCGCCGGACCGGTCGAACCCTTGACGTCGAGGCGCGGCGGCAGGATGACGTGCCGGTCGATCCGCCGCCCCTCGATCCGTTCGATCAGCAGCTTCATCGCCTCGCTACCCAGGAGATGGCCCGACTGGTCGACCGAGGTCAGCGACAACTGCGGCAGCGCCGCGAGGCGGGTATTGTCGTAGCCGATCACCGACAGGTCCTCGGGCACGCGGATGCCGAGCCGCGCCGCCTCGGCCATGACGGTGATCGCCACCTGATCGGTCCAGCAGAAGATGGCCGTCGGCCGCCGCTTCTGCGTCAGCATGCGGCGGGCCACGTTCTCGTCATAGCGCTCGCCGCGGAAATGCGTGCCCTCGTACACCTGGGCATGTTCGGCGAGGCCGTGGGCGGCCATGGTGTCGCGATAGCCGTCGAGGCGCAGCGCCGTCGAGTTGGTGACGCCGACCGAGGCGACGTCGAGGCCGAAATAGGCGATGTCGCGGTGGCCGAGGCCGATGAAATGCTCGACGGCGAGGCGGGCGCCGGAGCGGTCGTCGTTGTTGACGGTGTCGTAGCCGCAGTCGCGATCGTGCCGGCCGATCATCACCGTCGGCACCGAGGTGGCGACGGCATGGAGGTAGGCTTCCTCGAGGCGCGGCGCGATCATCAGGAAACCGTCGATCTTGTGATCGAGCATGGTGTCGATCGCGTGCTTCTCGGTGGCCTCGGCCGAGGGCCGGAAGCCGATCAGCGGCTCGTAGCTGGTGCTCCTCAGCGTCGAGATGACGCCGTCGATGATGTCGGGGAAGAAGGGATTGCGCATGTCCGGCAGCACGACGCCGAGCGTGTAGGTGCGCCCCCTGAGGCCGCGCGCCGCCGTCTGCGGCCGGTAGTTGAGCGCGGTCATCGCCGCCTCGACGCGGGTCCGCATGTCGTCGGAGAGGCCGTAGGCGTTGCGCAGCACCTTGGAGACGGCGGCGCGCGACACGCCGGCCGCCTCCGCCACGTCCTTGATCGTCGCGCGCTTCATGGTCCCCCGTCCGTTTCCCGTCTGTTTCCGAGATTTCCTCTATACGGCCGGCCGTTTGCCGGCAACCTTGCTTTCAACCCTTGACGGCGCCGGCCGTCATGCCCTCGACGATCTGCCGGTTGAAGAACAGGAACATGATCAGCGGCGGGATGGTGATCAGCAGGATGTTCATGAACAGAAGGTTGTATGACGTGTTGAACATGCTCTGGAAATTGAACAGCGTCAGTTGCACCGTGGCGTTCTTCGCCCCCGGCAGATAGTAGAGCGGGTTGGTGAAGTCGTTGAAGATCGCTACCGATTGCACGACGATCACCGTCACCGCTACCGGTTTGAGAAGCGGCAGCACGATGCGGAAGAACAGCGTGAACGGCCCGGCGCCTTCGAGGATCGCCGCCTCGTCCAGTTCGCGCGGAATGGTGGCGATGAAGGCGCGGAAGAGCAGCACCGAGAAGGACAGCGAATAGGCGATCTCGATCAGGATCAGGCCACTGAGCGTCTTGAACAGGCCGAGCCATTGCAACAGCCAGATGGTCGGCACCACGGCCGGCGGCATGATCAGCCCGGCCAGCACCAGGAAATTGACGAAGCCGTTCCAGCGCGACGGGCGCCGTTGCAGCACGAAGCCGACCATGGCGCCGAACACCACGAGGCCCGTCACCGCCACCACCGTCAGGATGATCGAATTGACGAAGGCGGTGATCAGCATGTAGTCGCGCGCCTGGATGACGGCGACCAGATTGTCCCAGAGGTGGGTCTCGCCCGGCCAGGAGAAATGCAGCCGCGACGCTTCCGGCTTGTCCTTCAGCGCGTTGACGATGATGAACAGGAACGGCACCACGAAGACGGCGAAGGCGGCGGCGAGCGACAGGATGCCGGTAACGTAATATCTCAGCTTCTTCGCGGTCATGCCTCGACCTCCTTGCGGTTGAGGACGAAGGACAGCGGCACGACGATCGCCGCCACCAGCACGAACAGCACGACGTTGCCGGCCGTGGACAGGCCATAGAAGCCGGCCTGATACTGCTTGTAGATCACCGACGCCACCACGTCGGTGGTAAATCCGGGGCCGCCCTTGGTCATCGCCCAGATCAGGTCGAACGAGCGGAGGCCGCCGATCAGGCTGAGGATGATCACCGTGACGGTGGCCGGCCGGGCCAGCGGCAGCGTCACGTTCCAGAAGCGTTGCAGCGCGTTGGCCCCATCCATCTTGGCCGCCTCGTAATATTCGGCCGGGATGGAGACGATGCCGGCGATGTAGATGACGGTGGCGAGGCCGACGCCCTTCCAGACGTCGACGAAGGCGACCGACAACAGGGCGAAGCGCGGATCGGTCAGCCAGGCCGGACCCTTCAGGCCGAACAGGGCGATGACGTCGTTGAACAGGCCGATGGTCGGGTGCATCAGCATGGTGAAGGTGATGCCGACGCCGATGGTCGACACCAGCACCGGAAAGAACACGATGGCGCGCAACAGGCCGCGCGCCATGACGTTGGAGGTCAGCAGCACGCCGAGCAGCATGCCCAGCACCACCTTCGAGCCGGAGGTGACCACGGCGTAGATCAGCGTGTTGATCAGGCCCCAGACCAGGAAGGGTTCGCTGAAGAACTGCCGGAAGTTGCCGAGCCCGATGAACGAATACTGGAACAGCGTCCAGCGCGTCAGGCTGAAGAACAGCGAGGCGAAGGTGGGGAACAGGAACAGCACGCCGAAGATGATGGCGGCCGGCAGGTAGAACCAGCCCGGATAGGCCGCCGCAAACCTGCGACGGACGCCCTTCTTTCCGTAGGTCGTCATGGAGGCACTCCAGCACCATCGTCCGCTTGGGAGCGGCCTCGCGCGAACGCGGGGCCGCCTCTTCGGGGAGGAGTAGCTTTACTCTGCGAGGCGGCTCATTCCCAGCCGGGCAGGCCGAGCTGCAAGGCCTGCTTGCGCACGTCCTCGTCGTAGAGCTTGGCGCCGTCGATCGGCGAGCGGATGCCCGAACCGATCTCGACGGTGATCTGTTCGAGCGCCGGGCCTTTGACCGGCGACAGGAATTCGAGAGCCGGCGCGTTCTTGCCGCCTTCGGCGAAGTAGGCGACGAGATCCTTGGTGGCGGCCGGCACATCGTCCGGCAGCGTGCAGGACTTGGTCATGTAGGGGCCGAGGGCGCCGACCGCCTCGGTCTGCACGTCGCAGCCTTCCTTGCTGGCCACGAAGGCGACGAATTTCTTCGCCTCGTCCGGGTGCTCGGTCTCGGCATAGGCGTAGATGCCCTGGGCGATCCACACGGTGAGGCCGTTGTTGGCGGCATCGTCGCCCGGCAGCGCGAAGAAGCCGACGTCGTTGAGGGTGTCCTTGTAGTTCTCGAAGAGGTTGCCGATGGCGAACGTCAGCATCGGATAGTGGACGCCTTCGCCCTTGGAGACCATGCGCAGGCCGTCGTCATAGCTCGCCGAGCCGAAGTCCTCGTTGAGGAAACCGGCCTTGAACACCTCCGCCTGATGCTCGAAGCCCTTGATGGCGGCTGGCGTCGTCGCGAACTTGGCCTTGTTGGCGGTGAAGTCGTCGGGGAAATTCGGCACGGCCTGCAGCACATTGTAGAAATCGCCGAGGAAGAACAGCTGCGACGTCCAGGTTTCCTTGAAGGTCTGGATGACCGGCGCCACCTTGGTCTTTTCCTTGATCACCGCGTTGTTCTTCATGAACTCGGCCCAGGTCTTGGGCACCGAGAGGCCGAGTTCGGCATAGATCTTCTTGTTGTAAAGCACGCCGCCGCCCATGGCGGTCTGGAAGGGCGCGCCGTAGACGCGGCCGTTCTCGCTGACCACCGACTTGAAGGTGTCCATGATGTCGGACTGGTAGGGCTCGTCGGTGAGGTCGAGCATGTGCTGCTGCGGGTTGAGCGCGTGGAACAGCGAGCCGGTGTTGTACATGAACACGTCGGTCATCTCGCCGGTGGCAAGCCGCGTCTTGACGATGTTGTCGCCCTCGCCGCCGGCGGCGCGCGACTCGACCTCGACGGTGATGTCGGGGTTCCTGGCATGGAAGGCGGCGGCCAGCGCTTCCGACGCCTTGACGGTGGCCGGCGCGTTGTCGACGAGGAAGGTCAGCTTCACCTCGGCCGAGGCGGGCAGGGCAAAGGACAGCGCCAGGGCGCTGCCGGCGGCGGCGGCCACCAGAAGACGGCGGGAAATCGCACAGATCATGGTTTTCCTCCCAGTTTCCATCCGGACGGCCGTCCTCCCGGCCGTTGCGGAAGATAGTTTGCCGCCCCTCAGCGGGGCAGGGTGAAAGTCGCCATATGGCGGCCGCTTCCAACGGCGAGGCGCCGCTTGCCGTCCGGGACGGCCGGCTGGCCGTCGAGCACGACGTCGCGGGCGCCGTCCGGCACGATCAGCGTGCCGCGGGCGTCGTCCGGCACCAGCGTCTCCCAGGTGACGGTGTCGCCGTCGAGCCGCCAGCCGGCCTCGATGCGGCCGGCCACCGACTCGTGGGCCGCCTTCACCGGCGTCAGCGCCGGCAGGATGGCCGGCTCGAACAGGATGTGGCGGAAGCCCGGCTCGTCCTCGTCGGGCCGGAGGCCGGCCACCTCCTCGATCAGCCACTGGCAGACGGCGCCGTAGGCGTAGTGGTTGTAGGAATTCATCGACGGATCGAACACCGAGCCGTCGGCCTGGATTGCGTCCCAGCGCTCCCAGATGGTGGTGGCGCCGTTCTTCACCTGATAGAGCCAGCCCGGCACCTCCTCCTGCAGGAAGACGGCGGCGGCCAGTTCCGGCTCGCCGATCTTGAGAAGGGCCGGCAGGAGGGCCGGCGTGCCGATGAAGCCGGTGCCGATGCGGCCGTCCGACCGGGCGATGGTCGCCTTGAAATAGCCGGCCGCCGCCGCGCGCTTGTCCTCGGGGATCAGGTCGTGCAGGAAGGCGAGGGCATAGGAGGTCTGGTCGTCATAGGCGAGGCGGCCGGACGGCGTGACGAACTCCCGCGCGAAGGCGGCCTTCACCGCCTCGGCCCGTGCCGTGAGGCGCTGCTCGGTGGCCGCGTCGCCGACGAGACCGGCGATCTTCGCCGTCAGCCTGGCGCCGATGTAGAGGTAGATGGTGGCCGCCGCGTCGTCGCCGATGGTCGGCAGCGGCTTCTCGCTCGGTCCCTTGGGCTGCAACCAGTCGCCGAAGGTGAAGCCGCGCGCCGCCCAGGGACGCGGCGGCCGGACGATCGGCCCGTCGCTGATCGACCAGACGAAGTCGTTCCAGCGCACCATGGCCGGCAGCGTCTCTCTGAGGATGTCGAGGTCGCCATAATGGCGATAGAGCGTGTGCGGCACGATGGAGATGGCGTCGCCCCAGCCGGTCGAGCCGTAGAAGCCGGCGTAGATATCCTCGTGGCCGCGCGTCGGGTCGGGTACCACATGGGCGATCTCGCCGCCCGGCCGCTGGTCGGCCATCACGTCGCGCAGCCATTTGACGAAGAAGGCGTGGCTGTCGTGGAGGTAGCAGGCGGTCGGCGCGAACACCTGCGCGTCGCCGGTCCAGCCGAGCCGCTCGTCGCGCTGCGGGCAGTCGGTCGGCACGTCCACGAAGTTGGAGCGCTGCGACCACATCGAATTCTCGACAAGGCGATTGACCAGCGGATGGCCGGTGGTGAGCCAGCCGGTGCGCGTCACCGCCGAGGAGACCGGCACCGAGGCGATGTCGACGATCTCCGCCCGGCCGGTGATGGTGACGCGGGCGAAACGGAATCCCTGGAAGGTGAAGACGGGACGGTAGCTCTCGCGTCCCTCGCCCTTCAGCACGTAGGTGACGCGGCAAGGCGCCGAGCGCAGATTGCTGTTGCAGAACTCGCCCTTGTCGAGGATCTCGGCGTGCTCGACCAGCAGCGAGGCGCCGGCTTCGCCGCTGACGGTGAAGGCGACGTAGGCGGCGGCGTTCTGGCCGAAATCGTAGACGGTGCGGCCCTCGGCATCTTTGAAGGAGGAGACCGGCGGCAGCGCATCGAGTTCCTTGACGCCATTGACCTCATGGGCGACCAGCACGGCCGGGTCGAAATCCTCGTGCAGGGCGACGCCCTGGTCGGCCGGGGCGCCTTCGAGGCGGGCGTCGTAGGTCTCGCCGAAATAGATGCCGGACTTGAGGACCGGCGAAAGGCCGCTCGACCAGCTCTGGTCGGAGGCGAGGATGGTTCGTCCGTCCGCCTCGATCTCGACGATCGCCGCGATGCGGTCGCCCCAGGTGTTGAAGATGGCGCCGTCGTGCACCCACATCATCTGCGAGCGATACCAGCCGTCGCCCAGCCAGACGTCGATGACGTTGTCGCCGTCGGAAAGGAGGTCACCGACCTCATAGGTCTGGTAGCTGAGGCGGTCGTTGTAGGAGGTCCAGCCGGGGGTGAGCAGATCGTCGCCGACCCGCTTGCCGTTGATGAAGGCGCGATAGAGGCCGAGCGCGCTGATGCGCAGGGTGGCGCCGCCGCCCTTCGCCCGGAACGTCTGGCGCAGGAAGGGCTGACGACTGCCGACGCCGGCGTCCGACAGCGGCCGGATCATCCGCGCCGTCCAGACGTGCCGCCCGGCAACGCGCGACGCGCCGGCGGTGGCCCCGCGGGAGCCCGATCCCTTCACGTTCATCTGTTCTGTCCTCCTCGGGGAACGGTCGCGGCGTCCGCCGGCCGTTCTCGTCTTCTGGCGTTCGCCCTCAGGCACATCCGCTTTCGTAGCGGGCTTCGGAGACCGGTTTACATCGGTGACAACCGACCCGATCGACTCTTCCCGATCTTGCTTGCAAAAAAGTGTAGACCAGTTTACAAAATTGTAAAGAGGGCGGACGGCGAAAAACGTCTCACCCTAAAGTCGGGGGTGGACGGGCTGGGAAGCACCGGCCGGAGGCCCGATTGAAATCACGGTTTCCTGGCCGCCAGTTGCGTCCGGCGACCTGAGTTGGCCGACGGGAGGAACGGGTGGCGGGACTGAAACTTGACAGCGTGCGCAAGTGCTTCGGCGAGCTTGCCGTCATCCACTCGGTCGATCTCGACATCGACAGCGGCGAGTTCGTGGTCTTCGTCGGCCCGTCCGGCTGCGGCAAGTCGACGCTGCTGCGCCTCATTGCCGGCCTGGAAGAGATCACCTCCGGCCGCGTCGAGATCGACGGCGCCGACGTCACCGAGACGCCGCCGTCGAAGCGCGGCGTCGCCATGGTGTTCCAGAGCTACGCCCTCTATCCGCACATGACGGTGGCCGAGAACATGGGTTTCGGCCTGAAGATCAACCATGTGCCGAAGGACGAGATCGCCCGCAAGGTGGGCGAGGCGGCCCGCGTGCTGCATCTGGAGGAATTGCTCGGCCGCAAGCCGAAGCAACTGTCCGGCGGCCAGCGCCAGCGCGTCGCCATCGGCCGGGCGATCGTCCGCAATCCCAAGGTCTTCCTGTTCGACGAGCCGCTTAGCAACCTCGATGCCGAGTTGCGCGTGCAGATGCGGCTGGAGATCGCCCGCCTGCACAAGGAAGTGAAGGCGACGATGATCTACGTCACCCACGACCAGGTGGAGGCCATGACGCTGGCCGACAAGATCGTCGTGCTGCGCTCGGGCCGCGTCGAGCAGGTCGGCCGGCCGATCGACCTCTATGCCGATCCCGACAACCTGTTCGTCGCCGGCTTCATCGGCTCGCCGAAGATGAACTTTCTGAAGGGCGTCGCCGGCAGCCGCGTGGCGGTCGGTACGGACGTGAGCATCCCCGCCTTCGGTCTCACGCTGACGCTGCCCGTCGCCGCCGACCTCGCGCCGGGCTCCGCTGTGCTGGCCGGCGTGCGCCCCGAGCATTTCCGCGAGACGGCCAGCCACATGCTCGAACTGCCGATCGACGTGCTGGAGAACCTCGGCGGCCAGACCTATGCCTACGGCCGCACGCCGGACGGCGACCAGGTGGTGGCCGAGGCGCGTTTCCTGCCGCCCGGCTGGCGCGGCGACCGGCTCGGCATCGGCTTCGAGGCGGAAAGCGTCCTGCTGTTCGATCCGGTGAGCGGCCGGCGCATCCGCTGAAGATCGGGCGTCAGGGTGCCGTTGACAGAATGAGGGAGCCGCAGTCATTTTCGTTGGCCTTGCTTACGCGAGCCCGGCCATGACGAATGGAATTTCAGTCGGCGTTGAAGACCCGGTTCAGGCTGAGGTCTCGTCTCTTTTGTCGCAGTCCGATGCGATTGCGGCAGCGCTCTACCCAGGCGAATATCGCCGCCCTATCACGGCCGGATCGCTGGCAAAGCCGGGCACCCATGTTCTGGTCGCTCGTCTTGCCGGGAAAGCGCTTGGGCTTTGCGTGTTGTTTGACCGATACGATCACACGATGGAACTCAAGCGAATGATCGTGGACGCCAGTTTACGTAATGCGGGGGTTGGCAGGGCCTTGCTTCAAGGGGCGGAAGCCACGGCCTTGCAACTCGGCGCCCATGCAATGCTGCTGGAGGTTGGAGTGCGCAATACTGAGGCGCAACAACTATATCGCCGCGGCGGGTATAGGGCATGCGAGCCCTTCCCGCCCTACAAGGGAACGCCGATAAGCCTCTTTATGAGGCGGTCGCTGATAGAGACTGCTTCTCAGCGATAAAGCCGATGGACGCCAGCCGGATTTTGGCGGCAGCCAGTGCAGACCATGCGGCAAATGACGTCTCCACCTTGGCCTGATGCCGGTAAAGTCAGGTTCGCTTCTCCAGCCCGTCGAGGACCATCGCCACCGATGCGGCCACCCAGTCCCGACGCTCGTCGGCGGTGAGCGGCTCGCGGAGGCCGAGCAGGATCTGCCGCTGCGCCTCGTTGATCGTGCCGCGCAGGAGATGCGCGGCCATCTCGGCGTTGCCCGGCCGCAGGAAGCCGGCTCGCTGCTGCTCGTCGATCCAGCCGTCGAACACGCCGGCGACGCGGGCCGTCGCCTGCCGATAGCTTTCGACCAGCGCCGGCACCCCCTGCCGCTCGGCGACGATCAGCCGGGTGAGCCGCACCGCCTCGTCCGACAGCACCAGTTCGGCATAGCCACCGAGCAGCAGCTCTAGGCTGGACCGTGGATCGGCGCCGCCGGCGCCGGCGGCGCGGGCCGCGTCGAGCTGGCCGAAGGCCATGTCGATCCGCGCTTCCATGGCTTTTTTGAGGAGATCGCCCTTGGTGGCGAACAGCCGGTAGAGCGTCCGCGTCGATACGCCGGCCGCCCGGGCGATGGTATCGACACCGGTGCCGACATAGCCCGTATCAAGGAAGGCGTGCGCCGCCGCCGCGACGATCAGGGCGCGTGTCTCCTCCTCGCTCCTGAGCGGCGGCCGTCCGGGGCCGCGCGGCTGTACGGGATCGCTGTCGACCATCATCGTTTCCCTGTTCATTGACATAGGGTGGGGTTCGGAAATAAAGAAAACAATGATTTTCCAAATTTTGGCAAGCCGAATCGAAACGCGATGCGGTTGCCGCGTGCAAAGGTGGGTTTCTTGTCCGCTTGGCGTCCCCTCGTTATCGCCGGCCTCGCCGCCGCCGCCCTCGGCCTGTCCGTCATCTGGGCGGTCGATCATCCCGAACCGCTGATGCTGCAGGGCGAGGTGGAGGCGACGCGCGTCGACCTCGCCGCCCGCGTCGCCGGCCGCGTCGTCAAGACGCCGGTCGACGTCGGCGACCGCGTGGCGGCCGGCGATCTGGTGATCGAACTCGACAGCCCGGCGCTCAAGGCTGGCCTCGATACCTCCAGGGCGGCGCTGGCCGTCGCCCGCTCCAATCGCGACCTCGCCTTCTCGACGCGGCAGGAGATGATCGACGCCCGCCGGGCCGAGCGCGAGAAGGCCGAGGCCGACGTGCTGCTGGCCCAGAAAACCTACGATCGCGTCAGCCAGCTTCAGGAGCGGTCCTTCGCCTCCGAGCAGGTGCTCGACGAGGTCTCCAACAAGCTCAACGCGGCGCTGAAGGCCCGCGCCGCCGCCGAGGCCAATCTCCAGCTCGCCGTCCAGGGCAACAGCCCCGAGCAGAAGGCGGTGGCGGTGGCGCAGATGGAGCAGGCCGCCGCCGCCGTCGCCCAGATCGAGACCGACCTCGCCGAGTTGGAGGTGCGGGCGCCGATATCAGGCGAGGTGACGGCGCGCACCGCCGAGCTGGGCGAGCTGTTCGGCGCCGGCACGCCGCTCGTGTCCATCGTCGACGTCGACAATGCCTGGTTCACCTTCAACGTCCGCGAGGATCTGTTGCACGGCCTCGCCGTCGGCGACCGGCTGACGGTGCGCGTGCCGGCGCTCGGCAACCGCGATGTCGATACCTCCGTCACCGTCATCAACGCCCAGGGCTCCTACGCCAACTGGCGCGCCACCAAGGCCACCGGCGATTTCGACCTCCGCACCTTCGAGGTGCGGGCGAGGCCCGACGGCAAGGTCGACGGCCTTCGACCCGGCATGAGCGGGCTGATCGACTGGTCCGGACCCCGGCTGTCGGACCGCTGAGCCATGGCGCGCCGACGCCACCTGAAAGCCGGTTTCCGGCGGGCCCTCCTAGCCGAGGTGCGGCAGATCGGCGGCCGGCCGGGGCTGATGTTCATGCTCGCCCCGTTTCCGCTGCTGCTGTTCGCCGTCCTGGCGGCGGTGTTCCATCTCGGCCTGCCGCGCGACCTGCCGATCGCCGTCGTCGACCAGGATCGCTCGACGCTGTCGCGGCAGATCGTCCGCATGGTCGACGCGACGCCCGAGGTGGCGGTGGCCGCCGAGGCGGACAGCCTCGGCGAGGGGCGCCGGCTGCTCGTCACCGGCAAGGTCTACGCCGTGGTGCTGATCCCGCCGCGCACCGAACGCGACGTGCTGTCCGGCCGCCGGCCGGAGGTGGTGCTGTTCTACAACAACCAGTACATGACGCCCGGCAGCATGGTCGCCCGCGCCGTCGGCGGCACCCTCGGCACGGTGGCGGCCGGCATCTCCATCGAGGCGCGCGTCGCCCGCGGCGCCGACGTCGAGAGCGCCACCCAGGCGGTGACGCCGATCCCGGTGCGGCAGAGCGCGTTGTTCAACCCCAGCCTCGAATATGTCGAGTTCCTGCTGGCGGCGGTGATGCCGACCGTGTTGCAGATCTTCATCGGCGCCAGCGCCGCCCTGTCGTTTGCCCGTGACCGCCAGGGCGTCGCCGGCCTCGGCCGGTCGCTCCGGCTGGGCGGCACGCTGCTGAGAACGGTGGCCGGCAAGCTCGCGCCCTACACGCTGGCCTATGTCATCGTGCTGTGGGGCGCCGATGCGCTGCTGTTCGGCCTGATGGGCGTCCGCTTCGGCGGCAGCCTCGCGTTCCATGCCGCCTATGGCCTGCTGTTCGTGCTCGCCTCGCAGATGCTCGGCGCGGCGGCGGCGCTGGTCGCCCGCGACACCGTGTCGGCGCTGGCCGCCGTCGGCGTCATCACCGGGCCGGCCTTCGGCTTCACCGGCATCACCTTTCCGCGCCTCTCCATGAACGACTTCTCGGCCATCTGGGCCGACCTCTTGCCGGTGACGCACTATCTCCAGCTCCGCACCGACAACATCCTGCGCGGCGCGGCGCTCGACATTTCCATGCCCGCCTTCGCCTGGCTGGCCGGGCTGGCGCTCGCCTACGGCGGCGTCGCACTGCTGCTGCTCTGGCGCCACGGCCGGGCAAAGCCGGAGGTGGTACGATGATCGCCGCTTTCTTCCGCGAGATCGCCGCCGCGCTCGCCGCCATCTGGGCCGACAAGGGCGCCCGCTCGACCATGCTGGGCGCGACGCTGTTCTTCTCCGTCTTCTTCCCGCAGCCCTATCTGGCCGAGGTGGTGCGCGACATGCCGGTGGCGGTGATCGATCAGGACGGCTCGACGCTGAGCCGCGAATTGATCCGCCGCATCGACGCCGCCGACGCGGTGGCCGTCACCCGCTATGCCGCCGACATGCCCTCGGCGCGCGCCCTGTTCCTCCGCCGCGAGGTCCACGGCATCGTCGTGGTGCCGCCACGCTTCGAGCGCGACCTTCTGGCCGGCCGCTCGACGCCGATCGCTTCCTTCTCCGACGGCGGCTACTTCCTGCTGAACTCGGTGATGTCGTCGGCGCTCACCAACGCGGCGCGCAGCCTCGGGGCCGAGGTGCAGGTGGGGCGGCTTGCCGCCTCCGGCGTCGACACGGCCACGGCGATGGCCGTGGTCGAGCCGCTGCGCGTCACCGCCGTGCCGCTGTTCAACCCGGCCGGCGGCTACGCCAGCTTCGTGCTGCCGGCCGTCTTCGTGCTGATCCTGCAACAGACGCTGCTGATGGGCATCGGCAACCTCAAGGCCGGTCGCCGGCCGGACGGCGCTCTCGCCACCGTCGCCGACGCCGTCGTCTACGTCGGCCTCTACGCCCTCTGGGCCGGCGTGGTGCTGGTGCTGTTGCCCTGGGCCTACAAGCTGCCGCGCATCGGCGATGTCGCCGTCATGTACGCGGTGGCCTTGCCCTTCCTCGCCGCCGTCACCGCCATGGGCTTCGCCGTCGCCCGGCTGATCCCGACCAAAGAGGGCGTGATCTTCTTCCTGGTGGTGCTCGGCATGCCGCTGTTCTTCCTGTCCGGCGTCTCATGGCCGGCCGAGGCGATGCCGGCGCCGCTGCATGCGCTCGCCCTCGCCATTCCCTCGACGACGGCGGTGCCGGCGCTGGTACGCGTCAACCAGATGGGCGCCGACCTGCGCTCGGTGGAAGGCGCCATCTTCACCCAGCTTGCTCTCTGTCTGGCCTATTCGCTGCTCGCCGTGCTGGCCGGCCGGCTGAGGCGGCTTGCGCCCGGCGCTCGTTTCGGATCACACTCCGTATAAACACGCGAGGCGGGGTGCGGCATGGCGGTGGCGGGACTCGGATCGACGATCGGCCCGGCGGTGGTGCTGCTGGCGGCCGGCGTGCTGGCGGTGCCGCTGTTCCGGCGACTTGGCCTCGGCTCGGTGCTCGGCTATTTCGCGGCCGGCGCGCTGGTCGGCCCCTCGGCCTTCGGCCTGTTCCCCGATCCGGCGGCCATCCTGCACGTCTCCGAGCTTGGCGTCGTCATGTTCCTGTTCCTGATCGGGCTGGAACTCAGGCCGCAGAAGCTCTGGGCCATGCGTGGCCAGATCTTCGGCCTTGGTCTGACGCAGGTGGTCGTCTGCGCCGGCCTGCTGACGACGGTCGGCATGTTGGCTTTCGGCCTGCCGCCGGCCGCCGCCTTCATCGCCGGCGCCGGCTTCGTGATGTCGTCGACGGCGGTGATCATGTCCATGCTGCAGGAGCGCGGCGAACTGGCCGGCCCGGACGGCCAGAAGGCGGTGTCGATCCTGCTGTTTGAGGACCTGTCCATCGTGCCGCTCCTCGCCTTCGTGGTGCTGATCGCGCCGGGCGGGGAGGGCGGCGCCGGCTGGAGCGGCATCGGGCTGGGCGTCGCAGCGGTGGCGGCGCTGCTGCTCACCGGCCGCTATCTGATCGATCCCTTCTTCGGCCTGCTGGCTCGCGCCCGTACCCGCGAGGTGCTGACGGCCGGCGCGCTGCTGGTGGTGCTCGGCGCGGCGTTACTCATGGAGGCGGTCGGCCTCTCGATGGCCATGGGCACCTTCCTCGCCGGCGTCATGCTGTCGGGATCGAGCTACCGGCACCAGATCGAGGCCGACATCGAGCCGTTCAAGGGCCTGCTGATGGGCCTGTTCTTCCTCGCCGTCGGCATGTCGCTGGATATCGGCATCGTCGTCGATCGCTGGCCGTTGCTGATCGGCCTGCTCGTCGCCTTCGCCGTGGTCAAGGCGCTCGGCATCTACGGCGTGGCGCGGCTGTTCGGCTCCGGCCACCGCCCGGCGTTCCGCCGTGCCCTGATGTTCGCGCAGGGCGGCGAATTCGCCTTCGTGCTCTACACGACGGCGGCCGGCGTCGGCGTTCTGACGGCCGGCGACAACGCCTTGTTCTCGACGGTGATCATCCTCTCCATGGCGCTGACGCCGCTGGTGCTGGCCATCGCCGGCCGCTTCCGTCGCGACGACGAGAAGTCGCTCGACGGCGTCGAGGCGGCGCGCGACCTCAGCGGCCGCGTGCTGCTGATCGGCTTCGGCCGCTTCGGCCAGATCGCCGCCCAGCTGCTGCTGTCGCGCGGCGTCGACGTGGCGATGATCGAGAACGACCCCGACCGCATCCGCGAGGCCGGCAAGTTCGGCTTCCGCATCTTCTATGGCGACGGTACCCGGCTCGACACGCTGCACCACTCCGGCGCCGCCGAGGCGGAGGTGATCCTGGTCTGCGTCGACGACCGCCAGGCGGCGAACCGCATCGTCGAACTGGTGAAGGCCGAATTTCCGCTGGCCAAGCTGCTGGTCCGATCCTTCGACCGCGTCCACTCGATCGAGCTGATCCGGGCCGGCGTCGACGTCGAGGTGCGCGAGACCTTCGAATCGGCCCTGCGCCTCGGCGCCGAGGGCCTGAGGGCGCTCGGCTGCTCGGAGGAGCGGACGGCCGAGGCGCTGGAAACCATCCGCCGCCTCGACGCCGAGCGGTTGACCGCCCAGGTGCAGGGCGACGTGATGTCCGGCCAAGAGCGTCTGACGACGCGGCCGGTACCCGAGCCCCTGACGCCGCCGGTGCGAACGGCCGCCGACGAGGGCTGACCGCCGTCAGACCGCGCGGATCGCCGCGTTGGCCTCGAGGCCGGCCAGATCGAGCGCGTAGAGCGCGTCGCAAAGCTCCTGCGGCAGGAAGCCCGGCCCCTTGACGCGCTTGCCGGCGATGGCGCCGGCCGCCGCGTAGGTGGCGAGCGCCGCCACCGTGCCCTCGAAAGCCGGGGCGACGGCGACGAAGGCGCCGACGAGGCCGGTCAGCGCACAGCCGAGCGCCGTCGACAGCGGCATCAGCGGATGGCCGCCGTCGATGGCAATGGTGCGAGTGCCGTCGGTGACGTAGTCGGTCTCGCCGGTGACGGCCACCACCGCGCCGCTCGACCGGGCCAGCGCAAGGGCGCTGTCGAGGGCGGCGTTGGAGCTGGCCGAGCTGTCGACGCCCTTCGAGGCGATGCCGGCGACGCCGGCCAGCGCCATGATCTCCGAGGCGTTGCCGCGGATCACCGTCGGTTTCATGGCGACGAGGTCGGCGGCCGCCGTGTTGCGCAGCCGCGTTGCGCCGACCGCCACAGGATCGAATACCACCGGCTTGCCGGCCGCGCGGTAGACGGCGGCGGCGAGCTTCATGCCGGCGATCCATTCCGACGACAGCGTGCCGATGTTGATGGTCAGCGCCTGGGCAATGCGGCCGAAATCCTCGACCTCGTCGACCGAATGCACCATGGCCGGCGAGGCACCGGCGGCAAGCAGCACGTTGGCGGCGATGGTCATCGCCACGAAGTTGGTGATGTTGTGGACGAGCGGCCGGTCGGCGCGCACCTTCTCGTGAAGGGCGTGGACGTCGGCAATGGTCAGGGTGGGCATCGGCGTTCTCCTTGCGCGAAGATCGCCCGCGGACAAGAAGACGTGTGGCAACCGGAAGGGCCGGGCCGCTCGCCTCAATCCCTCCGCCGGCATGATCCGGATCAGGTTCGTGGGGTTGGATCGCTCCTCTCAGTCCGGCTCGGCCGGACACCCCCTTGAGACGGGTCGAGCATAGGCAAGGGCAGGAGCGAGCGCAAGGAGGGACGGCGGCCGGTAACGGCCGCCGCGCCGGAGCCTCAGCCTTGCCGCACGTCGAGCCGGGCGAGATCGTCGAGCAGTGCCGGACCGGTCGGCTGCCAGCCGAGCGTCTGCCGCGTCAACGCGCTGGAGGCGGGCATGTCGTGGCCGGCGAACAGGACGAGCCAGCCGAAGAAGGCGGCCGCTTCCTCGGCCGTCAGCGATCGGACGGGCAGGCTCAGCCGCCGGCCGACCGTCTCGGCGATGTCGCGCATCGGCACACCTTCCTCGGCCACCGCATGGTATCTGGCGCCGGGCGCGGCCCGTTCGGCGGCCAGCCGGTAGAGGCGCGCCACGTCGGTGATATGCGCAGCCGGCCAGCGGCTGAGCCCGTCGCCGACATAGGCGCAGAAGCCGTTGTTGCGGAACATGGCGATGGCCGGCGAGACGAGGCCCTGGCTGATGGTGTCGTGAACCTGCGGCAGCCGCACCACCGAGACGTTGACGCCGGCCGCAGCGACGGCAGCGGCCGCCTCCTCCGACGCGGCGCGGGGATGGCGGTCGGCGCCGAGGATCGGGTTGTTCTCTCTGGCCGGCTCGCCGGGTATGGTGTTGGCAATCGGCGTGCCGGAGGTGATGACGAGCGGCTTTCCCGTGCCGCCCAGCGCCTCGCCGAGCGCGGCGATCACCGCCCGGTCGTCCTCGCAGTTCTGCACGAAGCGCGAGAAATCGTGGTTGAAGGCAAGGTGGATGACGCCGTCCGACTGCCGGGCGCCGTGCTTCAGCACCTCGGGATCGGCGATCGAGCCGCGCAGCACCTCGGCGCCGGCCGCGACAAGCGCCGCTTCCTTGTCCGGCGAGCGGCAGAGGCCAAGCACCTGATGGCCGGCGGCGATCAGCTCCCCAACGACATGGGAACCGATGTTGCCGGTGGCGCCAGTGACGAAAACACGCATCTGCAAGTCTCCTGAGTTCGATGGCGACGAACCTGCGACGATCTGGTATCCTGGTAAAGTAGTGACCTTATCATGGTATGATGGCTAACAGGATGACCGACCAGACCAGCCCGGAGAGCCGCCTCGGCCACTTTCTGCGCGATCGCCGTGCCAGGCTCGATCCGGTGACGCTCGGCTTTCCCGCCGGACGCCGGCGCACGCCGGGATTGCGGCGCGAGGAGGTGGCGCAGCGGGCCAGCATCAGCCCCACCTGGTACACCTGGCTGGAACAGGGGCGCGGCGGCGCCCCGTCGGCCGACGTCCTCGACCGCATCGCCAGGGCGCTGCTGCTCACCGACGTCGAGCGCGAGCACCTGTTCCTGCTCGGTCTCGGCAGGCCGCCGGAGGCGCGCTATCAGGCGGGCGACAGCGTCACGCCGCGTCTGCAAAGGGTGCTCGACGCGCTCGATCCGACGCCGGCGCTGATCCGCACCGCCATCTGGGACGTGGTGGCCTGGAACGCGGCGGCCAGCGTCATGCTGCTCGACTATGGCGCGCTGCCGCCCGAAAAGCGCAATATCCTGCGCTATCTCTTCCTCGATCCGCGCGCCCGCGCCGCCCAGTACGACTGGGAGAGCGTCGCCCGCTTCGCGCTGGGGGCGTTCCGCGTCGACGCCATGCGGGCCGGCGCCGCGGCGATGGTCGAATCCTTCGTCGCCGAACTCTGCGGCCTGTCGCCGGAGTTCCGAGCCTTCTGGGACGACAACCACGTTCAGGGGCCGCATGGCGAGGCCATCAAGCACATCCGCCACCCGGTGATCGGGCCGATCGCCTTCGAGTATTCCGCCTTCGCCGTCGACGGCCGCACCGATCTCAGCATGGTGGTCTACAACCCGACCGCGCCCGAGGGTGCCGAAAGGATCGCCGCGCTGATCGGCGGGCCGCCAGCCGGCGCGTGAGGCGCCCCGGCCCGAGGACGAATTGTTTACCCGGACCTCCTATGATGGATGCGGCTTCCAATATCCTTTGCCGGCCCGATCGGAGCGGCACGACGGCACATGCGTATCCGGCTTGTCATCCTTATGGCGATCTGCCTCAGCCTGGCGCCGTTCCTGGTCGGCCAGATCATGCGTGCCGACCGGAACATGCGAATGTCCCTGACCGTGGCCGAGCGCAGCATGCAGCTGTCGCTGGTCCGGGCCGAGGACCTGTTCGGCGAGGTGCGGAAGGACCTGGAGAGCCTGTCCGCCACCGTCGCCCTCATCGACTCGCTGCGCCACGTCACGCCCGAAGCCTGCGGCAAGACGCTGCGCCGCATCGCCGACGCCTACGCGCGGGTGGATCGGATCTCGCTGCTCACGCCGCAGGGCGTCGCCTATTGCTCGACCGAGCCGCGCGCCGTCGGCGTCTCCTTCGCCGACCGTCGCTACTTCATCAACAGCCTCTACTCGTCCTCGGCCGTCTGGGGCGACATCCTGACCAGCAAGATCAACGGCAAGGTCACGCTGGCCACGGCTCGCGCCGTGCGGAGCGACGGCGCCGTCTCCTTCGTCGTGGCGGTGTCGCTCGACCTGTTCTCGCTGAAGCGGCAGACCTTCCAGCAATTCCAGGTGCCGCTGGACCGCGCCGAACTCATCGATGCCGACGGCCGGATTCTCGACGCCGTGGCGTTCGACGAGGCGGCGGCGCCGTTCGACGGCCCGGCGCTGGACCGGGCACGGACCATGACCACCGGTCTCATTCCGCCCGACACCTACGGCGTGGGATCGTCGCTGACCGGTGTCGTCAAGCTGCCGATGACATCAGGGCGCATCGTGTTGTCGACACCGATCGGCGACATATACGCCAAGGCGTTCCACGAGATGATGGTGGCCGTCGCCCTGGTCTGCCTGGAGGCGCTGGTGATCGCCGTCTTCCTGTGGATGGCGCTGGAACTGCTCATCCTGCGCGGCCTCAGACGGATGACCGAGTTCGCCAGCCGTATCACAGCCGGCGATCGCAGCGAGCGGGTGACGATCCGCTCGCCTTTCCGGGAATTCTCGGTGCTGTCGTCGGCGCTCAACCTGATGGTCGATCGGCTGGAACAGGCGAGCCGTACCGACGCCCTCACCGGCCTCGACAATCGTCGCGCCCTCGAAGCTCAGTTGCTGCGCTGGGACGCGCGGCTCGGCGCCGGCGAGCGCTTCACCATCGCCATGCTCGATATCGACCACTTCAAGCGCTTCAACGACCGCTTTGGCCACGGCACCGGCGATTCGGTACTGCAAATGGTGGCCGAGGCGCTGAAGCGCTGCGTTACGCCGGATTTGGAGACAGTGGCCCGCTACGGCGGTGAGGAGTTCACCATCCTGTTGGCCGACGACTGCTCCGAGCGGATCGCCGGGCGGCTCGACGCGCTGCGCGGCGCGATCGAGGAGATGAACATTCCGCATCCGGACTCGCCGCAGGGATGGGTGACGGTCAGCATCGGCTTTGCGGTGGCGCGCGTCGGCGGCACCGCCCACGAGACGCTGGAGCGGGCCGACGCCGCCCTCTACGCCGCCAAGGCACGCGGTCGCAACCGCGTCGAGCGCTCGGCGCGCTGGCCGATGCGGACGCCGGATAGCGCTACCCCGCCGGAGCGGCAGCTCGAGGCGGCGTCCTAAAGCCGGATGACGTCCACCGCGTCGCCGGCCGCCGCGGCCGGTGCGAACTCCCGCCGGACGATCAGCGCGTTGGCTTCCGCCAGCATGGACAGCAGCGAGGAATCCTGGCTGCTGACCGGCGTGACGATCGGCCGGCCGTCCTCGACCACCAGGCGGGCGCGCAGGAAGTCGCGGCGCAGGTCGTTGACGACGAGCGGCGCGCCGAGTACCGCCGTCTCGACGATGGGGAGCACGTCGGCGCGGCCGAGCATCGCCCGGACCAGCGGGGCGAGGAACATCAGGCCGGTGATCAGCGTCGACACCGGATTGCCCGGCAGGCCGAGGGCGTGGACATTGCCGATGCGGCCGTGCATCAGCGGCTTGCCGGGCCGCATGGCGATCTTCCAGAAGCCGGGCTCGACGCCTTCGGCCGCGAAGGCGGCGCGGGTGTGGTCGTGGTCGCCGACCGACACGCCGCCGATCACCGCCACGACGTCGGCGCCGCCGTCGAGCGCCGTCCGGATGTGGCGCCGCAGGGCATCGAGGTTGTCCGGCGCGATGCCGAGGTCGACGGCCTCGCCGCCGGCATCCGCGACGAGCTTGGCCAGCGCCACCGACGACGAGGCGACGATCTGGTGCGGCAGCACGGCCGCGCCCGGCGCCGCCAGTTCGTCGCCCGAGGCGATCAGCGCGACGCGCGGCCGCCGCCTGACCGGCAGGCGAGCGTGGTTCATGGCGGCGGCGAGGCCCAGCGCGCCGACGCCGAGCAGCGTGCCGGCGGCAAGGCCGACCGCACCCTCGGAAAAGTCGATGCCGCGCCGGCGGATGTTGGCACCAACCGGCGGCAGGCTCTCAAAGCGCACGCGGTCGCACTGCCGCTCGGCGTCTTCCTGCAAGGCCACCCGGTCGGCGCCGGCCGGCACCGGCGCGCCGGTGAAGATGCGCGCCGCCTCGCCGGGGCCGAGCGATCCGGCGAAGGCATGGCCGGCCGCCGATTCGCCGGTCACGGTGAACCAGCCGTCGCCAGGCCCCAGCGCATAGCCGTCCATGGCCGACAGATCGGCCGGCGGCTGGGTGCGCAGGGCGACGAGATCGGCGGCCAGGGTGCGGCCGCCGGCGGCGGCCAGCTCCAGCCATTCGGCTTCGGTGGGGCCGACGCCGGCCAGGAGCGCGGCCTGGGCGTCGTCGACGGACATCAGCGCCATGCGGCGTCTCCCGGCTTTAGGTGTCGGCCAGCCAGCGGCCCGATTTGCCGCCGTCCTTCTCGATCAGGCGGATGGCCTCGATGCGCACGCCTTTCTCGGCCGCCTTCACCATGTCGTAGACGGTGAGGCAGGCCACGGAAACGGCGGTCAGCGCCTCCATCTCGACGCCGGTCTTGCCGGAGCAGCGGACGATGGCGGTGATTTCGAGGCCGGGCAGCGTCGGATCGGGCGAAATGTCGATCGCCGCCTTGCTGATCGGCAGCGGATGGCAGAGCGGAATGAGGTCTGATGTCTTCTTGGCAGCCATGATGCCGGCGAGGCGGGCGGTGGCGATCACGTCGCCCTTCGGCACCCGGCCTTCGACAATCAGCGCCAGCGTTTCGGCGCTCATCACCACCTTGCCGCCGGCGATCGCCGTGCGGGCGGTGACCGCCTTGTCGCTGACGTCGACCATGTGGGCGGCGCCGGTCTCGTCGAGATGGCTGAGGGACGAGGTCATCTCAGGCTCCCCGCGGCAGGACTTCGAGGAAGCGGACGGGCTCGCCGGTCGACGGCGTCGCGAGGTCGCCCTCCCACATGACGCGGCGGCCGCGCACGATGGTGCCGACCGGCCAGCCGGTGACCTCGACGCCGTCATAGGGCGTCCAGCCGCAGCGCGAGGCGATCCATGAATTGCGGATGGTCTCGCGGCGCTTCAGGTCGACGACGGTGAGGTCAGCGTCGTAGCCGACGGCGATGCGGCCCTTGCGGGCGATGCCGAAGATGCGGGCCGGTCCGGCCGATGTCAGGTCGACGAGGCGCTGCAAACTGAGGCGGCCGGCGTTGACGTGGTCGAGCATGATCGTCACCAGCGTCTGCACGCCGGTCATGCCCGAGGGGCTATCGGGATAGGGCCTGGCCTTTTCTTCGAGCGTGTGCGGCGCGTGGTCGGAGCCGAGCACGTCGGCGATGCCTTGCGAGACGCCGCGCCAGATGCGGTCGCGATGGGCGGCCGAGCGCACCGGCGGGTTCATCTGCAGAAGCGTGCCGAGCCGTTGGTGGTCGGCTTCGCTCAGCGTCAGGTGGTGCGGCGTCACCTCGACGGTGGCGACGTCCTTGTGATCTTTGAGGAAATCCATCTCCTCGCCGGTGGAGATGTGCAGCACGTGAATGCGGGCGCCCTTGGCGCGGGCGATGCGCACCAGCCGCTCGGTCGACTTCAGCGCCGCCTCGACGTCGCGCCACACCGGATGGCTCGACGGGTCGCCGGGCACGCGCAGGGCCTTGCGCTCGATCAGCCGCGCCTCGTCCTCGGAATGGAAGGCGGCGCGGCGGCGCGTCGCGCCGAGGATGGCGGCAACGCCGTCGTCGTCGGCCACCAAGAGGTCGCCGGTCGACGAACCCATGAACACCTTGATGCCGGCGGCGCCCGGCAGGCGCTCCAGCTCGGGAATGTCGCCGACGTTGCCGTGCGTGCCGCCCACCCAGAAGGCGAAATCGCAATGCATGCGGTGAGTGCCGGCCGCCACCTTGTCCGCGAGCCGCTCGGCGCTGGTGGTCAGCGGGTTGGTGTTGGGCATCTCGAAGACGGCGGTGACGCCGCCGAGCACGGCGGCGCGAGAGCCGGTTTCGAGGTCTTCCTTGTGGGTGGCGCCCGGCTCGCGGAAATGCACCTGGCTGTCGATGACGCCGGGCAGGATGGTGAGGCCGGTGCAGTCGATCGTCTCGCCGGCCGAGGCGCGGGAGAGGTCGCCGATTTCGGCGATGCGGCCGGCGCGGATGCCGATGTCGCGCACGCCGATGCCGTCGTGGTTGACGACGGTGCCGTTCCTGAGGACGGTGTCGAAGGTCATGGGGGTGTCTCGGGGAAGAAGGGGAACGACCGCGCACGGCCCTCATGGCCGCCCGACGACCTTTAACCCATTTTACCGAGGATCGCGACCCGCCCTCCTGGCGGCGTCCGGGAAAGGCGGCTCCGGCGCGGCGTGGCGCCGGAGCCGGTATCGTCACTTGTAGGCGGCGGCGATGCCGAGGAAGTCGGCGGCCTTCAGCGAGGCGCCGCCGACCAGCGCGCCGTTGACGTCCTCGACGGCCATCAGTTCGGCGGCGTTCGACGGCTTCACCGAGCCGCCGTAGAGGATGCGGATGCCGTTGGCCTCTTCGCCGAAGCGCTTGACCAGTTCCTTGCGGATGAAGTTGTGCACTTCCTTGACGTCGCCGGCGGTCGGCGTCAGGCCGGTGCCGATCGCCCACACCGGCTCGTAGGCGATGACGGTGTTGGCGGCCGTCGTGCCGTCGGGCAGCGAGCCGGCGACTTGGGTGCCGACGACGTCGAGCGTCTTGCCGCCGGTGCGCTCGGCATGCGTCTCGCCGACGCAGACGATGGCGACGAGGCCGGCCCGCCAGGCGGCTTCGGTCTTGGCCTTGACGATCGTATCGGTCTCGGCGTGGTCGGTGCGGCGCTCGGAGTGGCCGACGATGACGTAGGTGGCGCCGGCGTCCTTCAGCATCTCGGCCGAAGTGTCGCCGGTGTGGGCGCCCGACACCTTGGCGTGGCAGTCCTGGCCGCCGACCGGCAGCAGGCCCTTCTCGGCGAAGGCGGCGACCAGCGTGAACGGCGGGCAGATCGCCAGCTCGGCCTTGGCCTTGAGGGCGGCGTCGTAGCCGGCCGCGATGGCCTCGAATTCGGCGACGGAGGCCTTGAGGCCGTTCATTTTCCAGTTTCCGGCCACCAGCGGCTTGACGGACATGGTCTCGTTCCTTCGATGTGCGGTTGCGTGGGCGTGGATTAACCCAAACCGGGCTCCGGAGCAAATGCCGGAAGCGACGCGGAGGATGATTTTGCAGGCGGAAATCCGCAAGCGCATTTATATCCGGCCGACCGGCCGCGCTAGCAAGGGCTATTGACTACGAAAGGGGCCGGGCGCGCGCCGGGAAGCGGGATTTCCGCCGCTTTGTCAGGCAAAACCGGCGCTTGCGGCAGGAGGCCGCCGCCCCTATGATCCGGCCCGCCGAACCGGCCGAGCAAGGCCGGCGGCGACTGGGATGGACGGGCGCCAGGCGCCCCCGAGACGGACGACACAATGCTTGATTCAATGCGCCGCGGGGCGAATACGCTGCCTGCCAAGATCTTTCTGGGCCTTCTGACGCTGTCCTTCATCGGCTGGGGCGTCGGCTCCCGCCTCGGAGCCTCGCATTCCGACACGCTCGCCACCGTCGGCAACACCAAGATCACGCTCGGCGAATTCCAGCGCGCCTACCAGCGGCAGTCGCAGGCGCTGTCGCGCCAGATCGGCCAGGCGCTGACGCCCGACATGGCCCGCTCCATCGGTCTGCCGCAGCAGACGCTCGGCGCGCTGATGGCCGACGCGACGGTGGCCGACATGGCCGCCGCCACCGGCCTCGGCGTTTCCGACGAGCGTCTCGCCCGCGGCATCGCCGACGATCCGCAGCTTCGCGCGCCCGGCGCCGCCACCTTCAACCGCGACTATTTCGCCCAGCTCCTCAACCAGAACGGCCTCAACGAGGCGATGTTCATCGCCCAGCGGCGCACCGAGGAACTCAGCCGGCAGATGTCGTCGGGCCTGATCGGCGGCCTCACCGTGCCGAAGACCATGGTCGCCGCTATCTACCGTTACCAGAACGAGGCGCGCGAGGTCCGTTACCTGACGCTGGCCCGTGCTCAGGTTGAGCCGATCGACAAGCCGACCGACGACGTGCTCGCCACGTGGTACGACGAACACAAGGGCGACTTCCGGGCGCCGGAATTCCGCGTCGTCGAGGCGCTGGCGCTGACGCCGGATGCCGTCGCCGATCCGGCCACGGTCTCCGACGAAGAGGTGTCGCGCGAATACGAACGCACCAAGGACCAGTATGGCGCGCCCGAGCAGCGCCGCATCCAGCAACTGTTCTACGCGACCGAGGAAGAAGCTGCCGCGGCGGCCGCCAAGCTCAAGTCCGGCACCAGCTTCGACCAGCTGATCGCCGACGCCGGCTCCAAACCGGAGGACGTCGATCTCGGGCTTCTGGCCCGCGACAAGGTGCTCGACCCCGCCGTGGCCGACGCAGCCTTCGGCCTGGCGCTCAACGCGCCGAGTGAGCCGGTGAAGTCGTCGTTCGGCACGGTGATCCTGCGCGTCACCGAGATTCAGCCGGCCCACACTAAGACGCTGGCCGAGGTGGCGCCCGACATCCGCAAGGCGATCGCCGCCAAGGCGGCCGAGCGTTCGGTGCTGGAGATGCACGACGAGGTGGAGGATGCCCTTGCCGGCGGCGCCACGCTGCAGGAGGTGGCCACCCGCTTCAAGCTGAAGCTGATCTCCGCCGAGGTGGACAGCGAGGGCAACGGCCCCGACGGCCAGCCGGTGGCCGGCCTGCCCGACCAGACGGATCTGCTCAAGGCGGCCTTCGCCGCCGACGAGGGCGGCGAGAACGAGCCACTGTCGGTCAATCACGGCTTCATCTGGTACAATGTCGCCAAGGTGACGCCGGGCCGCGAGCGCACGCTCGACGAGGTGAAGGACAAGGCGGTCGTCGCCTGGACCGACGCCGAGGCGCAGGTCCGCCTGGCCGCCAAGGCCGACGAGATGGTCAAGGCGCTGGAGGGCGGCACGCCGATCGACAGCCTTGCCGGCACGGCGTCGGTGGAGGTGGAGACCGCCGCCAACGTGACGCGTCAGGCGGGCGACGCCGGCCTCGGCGCGGAGGGCGTCAACGCCGCCTTCGCCGGCCCCAAGGGGCACGTGGCGGCGATTCCCGGCCCGGACGGCACGCGCATCGTGCTGCAGGTGGCCGAGGTGACCAATCCGCCGATGCCCGAGGGCGCGGGCGACGCCGTCGACATCGCCGACAAGATCGCTTCCGCCGTGGGGCAGGGCCTCTATGGCCAGTATCTCGGCGCGGCGCAGGAAGAGTTCGGCACCACCGTCAACCAGTCGCTGCTCAACGCGGTGATCGGTTCCGGCAATACCAACTGACGAAGGGGTCCGGGCGCGGCGATCCGCCGGAGACGCGCGGCACGGGGTGACGACGATGGCCGATTTCAAGACCCTGATCGCCAAGGTGGCCGCAGGCAGCAGCCTCAGCCGCGAGGAGGCCACGCTGGCCTTCGACATCATGATGACCGGCGAGGCGACGCCGTCGCAGATCGGCGGCTTCCTGATGGCGCTCAGGGTGCGCGGCGAGACGGTGGAGGAGATCGCCGGCGCCGTGTCGTCCATGCGCTCGCGCATGCTGCGCGTCGAGGCGCCGGTCGAAGCGGTCGACATCGTCGGCACCGGCGGCGACGCCTCCGGCAGCCTCAACATCTCCACCGCCTCGGCCTTCGTGGCGGCCGGCGCCGGCCTCACCGTCGCCAAGCACGGCAACCGGGCGCTGTCGTCGAAGTCGGGCGCCGCCGACGTGCTGATGGCGCTCGGCGTCCGCATCGACATCGGTCCGGAGGCGATCGCCGCCTGCATCCGCGAGGCCGGCGTCGGCTTCATGTTCGCGCCGGTGCATCATTCGGCGATGAAGCACGTCGGCCCGAGCCGGGTGGAACTCGGCACGCGCACCATCTTCAACATTCTCGGCCCGCTGTCCAATCCGGCCGGCGTGCGCCGCCAGCTGGTCGGCGTGTTCGCTCGCGAGTGGCTGGTGCCGGTGGCCGAGACGCTGGCCGCCCTAGGCTCGCAATCGGTATGGGTGGTGCACGGCTCCGACGGCCTCGACGAGATGACGCTGTCCGGTCCGACTCATGTCGCGGAGCTGAAGGACGGCCACGTCCGTGCCTTCGACGTGATGCCCGACGACGTCGGCCTGCCGCATCACTCGCCGGAAGCGGTGCGCGGCGGTTCGGCCGAAGACAATGCCGCGGTGCTCCGGGCGCTACTCGACGGCGCCGCCGGCGCCTATCGCGACACGGTGCTGCTCAACGTCGCCGCCGCGCTTCTCATCGCCGACCGGGCGCCGACGCTGAAGGACGGCGTGACGCTCGCCGCCGACTCGATCGACAGCGGCCGCGCCCGCGCCGCGCTCGACCGTCTGGTCGCCCGCTCCAACGCCTGAGGGAGCCGCCCGTGGCCGACATCCTCGCCCGCATCGAAGCCTACAAGCGGCAGGAGATCGCCGCCGCCGAGGCAGCCATTCCGCTGGCCGAGATCAAGGCGATGGCCGCCGACGAGCCGCCCCCGCGCGGCTTCCGCGCCGCCATCGAGAAAAAGCTCGCCGCCGGCGACTATGCGCTGATCGCCGAGATCAAGAAGGCCAGTCCGTCGAGGGGGCTGATCCGGCAGGACTTCGATCCGCCCGAACTGGCCCGTGCCTACGAGGCGGGCGGTGTGGCCTGCTTGTCGGTGCTGACCGACGCGCCGTCCTTCCAGGGCCATCCCGACTACCTCCGGGCCGCCCGCGCCGCGGCGGCGCTGCCGGCGCTCAGGAAGGATTTCCTGTTCGAGCCCTACCAGGTCTACGAGGCGCGCGCCTGGGGCGCCGACTGCATCCTGATCATCCTCGCCGCCGTCGACGACGACACGGCAAAGCGGCTGGAGGACACTGCCGTCGCGCTCGGCATGGACGTGCTCCTGGAAGTCCACGACGCCGCCGAGCTGGAACGGGCGCTGGAACTGACGTCGCCGCTCCTAGGCATCAACAACCGCAATCTCCGCACCTTCGAGACGCGGCTGGAGACCACCGAGGAACTGGCGCGGGACGTGCCTGATGACCACATCCTGGTCGCCGAATCCGGTCTGTTCACGCCGGCCGACCTCGCCCGCCTGTCGCGGGTCGGCGCCAACACCTTCCTGATCGGTGAGAGCCTGATGCGGCAGGCCGACGTCGCCGGAGCGACGAAGGCGCTGCTCGCCAGGGATTGAGGGAATAACTTAGAGCATTTCCGGTGAAACCGGTTCACCGGAAATGCTCTATCTCTTTGTTTAGACGCAATTCCGGACGCAAAACCGGTTCCCACTTTTGCTGGAATTGCTCTAGCCTTCCAGCACCATGTGCGGCCGGCCGTTCGAGGTCTTCGACGGGCTGACGCCGGTCTCGTCGATGGTGGCGGTGACCCGCTTGCGGAAGGCCGAGAAGCTCTCGAACTCCACCACGTCCACCGGCTCGTCGAAATCGACGGTGATGGTGACGTAGCCGGGCATCGAGGTGACCGCCTTCAGCGCCAGCACGGTGCCCTCGAAAGCCTGACCGAGATAGCGGCCCTTGACGCGGTCGCCGGGGTTCCAGTCGCGGCGCGACGGCTCGTTGCCGGTCTTGGCGTGCAGCGTGTTCCAGTCGGCAAAGCCGTATTGCCGGGCAATCAGCTCCAGCGACTTCGAATGGCTGATGTCGGTGCCGGCGTCAGTGAGCGAACTTCTGAGACGACGGGCCTGGGCTTTCAGCTCGTCGAGCGATGGTAGTCGGGATGACATGACCGTTCTCCGTATGGCATCGGAAACGACCGTGAACAGGGTGCCCGCATTGCCGAGAGGTCTCGATGCCGTGTTACGGAAGCGATCGACGGGAACTTCACCATGGCTTGCGCCGGCGGGCGGCCGGGGTCCCTCACCCGTGGCCGGTCATCTAGGAGCGGCGGCCGCGCTTGTCAAGGCGGACGCAAAAAGGCCGGGCTTTCGGCCCGGCCTCGCGATGCTGAATGGCAATCCCTCGTCAGTCCTTGACGACCGAGATGTCCGGCGCGTCCACCGCCTTCATGCCGACGGTGTGATAGCCACTGTCTACGTGCAGCACCTCGCCGGTGACGGCGCGGCCGAGGTCGGACAGGAGGTAGAGCGAGCTGTCGCCCACCTCCTCGATGGTGACGGTGCGGCGCAGCGGCGCGTTGTACTCGTTCCACTTCAGGATGTAGCGGAAGTCGCCGATGCCGGAGGCGGCCAGCGTCTTGATCGGGCCGGCCGAGACGGCGTTGACCCGGATGTTCTGCGGCCCGAGATCGACGGCGAGATACTTGACCGACGCCTCCAGTGCCGCCTTGGCGACGCCCATGACGTTGTAGTTGGGCATCACCTTCTCGGCGCCGTAATAGGTCAGCGTCAGCATCGAGCCGCCGTCGGCCATCAGCTTCTCGGCGCGGCGGGCGACGGCCGTGAAGGAATAGACCGAGATCAGCATGGTCTTCTGGAAGTTGGCTTCGGTGGTGTCGACGTAGCGGCCGGTCAGCTCGTCCTTGTCGGAGAAGCCGATGGCGTGCACCAGGAAGTCGATCTTGCCCCACTTCTCGGCGAGCGTCGCGAACACGGCGTCGATGGTATCGGCCTCGGCCACGTCGCAATGGCCGACCACCAGCCCGTCCAGTTCGGCGGCCAGCGGCTCGACGCGCTTTCTGAGCGCGTCGCCCTGATAGGTCAGGGCGATTTCGGCGCCGGCGGCGTGCAGCGACTTGGCAATTCCCCAGGCGATGGAACGGTTATTGGCCAGCCCCATGATCAGGCCACGCTTGCCCGCCATCAGCCCAACAGCACCTGCCATTTTGTAACCCCGCCTAATCAAATCCGGATGTCGTGCTCGTATGACACAAGGATTGTGACAATAGCAAGTCGCGGGGCGCCGCCGCCGGTACGCCCGCCGTGACCGCGGTTCCCCGTTGCCGGCTCTCGACGGCGAACGCTCACGGCGATACGTTCCACCGCATGAACGCCTTGCTTGCACCCGACCTCGTCCGCCGCTTCGCCGACCTCGTCTCGCCCGGCCATGCCCTCGTCGAGCCGGCCGATCAGGCGCGCTATCTCATCGAATGGCGCGATCTCTATACGGGTGAAGCGCCTCTGGTCCTGAGGCCGGCCGACACGGCGGAAGTCGCCGCCATCCTGCGTCTCGCCCACGAGACCAAGACGGCAATCGTGCCGCAGGGAGGCAACACCGGTCTGGTCGGCGGCCAAGTTCCGGTGCCTGGGCGGGGCGAAATCGTCGTTTCCCTCGAACGGCTTGACAAAGTGAGGTCGATCGACCCGCTCGGCAACAGCATGATCGTCGAGGCCGGCGCGCCGCTCGCCACCGTGCAGGCGGCGGCCGAGGCGGCCGATCGCCTGTTCCCGCTGACGCTGGCCTCGCTCGGCTCCTGCCAGATCGGCGGCAACATCGCCACCAACGCCGGCGGCACCGCCGTGCTGGCCTACGGCAACGCCCGCAACCTGGTGCTGGGCCTCGAGGTGGTGCTGGCCGACGGCCGCGTCTGGAACGGCCTCCGCCGGCTCGGCAAGGACAATGCCGGTTATGATCTGAAACAATTGTTTATCGGTTCGGAGGGCACGCTCGGCATCGTCACGGCGGCGGCGCTGAGATTGCATCACCGTCCGCGCGGCCTCGCCGCCGGCTTCGTCGCGGTCGCTTCGCCGGCCGCGGCGCTCGACCTGTTGGCGCGCGCCCAAGGGGCGGCCGGCTTCGGCCTCACCGGTTTCGAGCTGATGTCGGGCCTCGCCATGGAGTTCGCCCTGCGCCATCTGCCGGGCGCCCGCCTGCCGACGGCCACGGCGCCCTGGTACGTGCTGGTCGAGGTGAGTTCCAGCCGCTCGGACGCCGAGGCCGAGGCGACGCTCGTCGATATCCTGGAGGGGGCGATGGCGGCCGGCGAGGCGAGCGATGCCGCAGTAGCGCAGTCGCTCGCCCAGGTGGAGGACTTCTGGCGCCTCCGCCACGGCATGAGCGAGGTGCAGAAGCAGGAGGGCGGCTCCATCAAGCACGACGTCTCCGTGCCGATCGGCGACCTGCCGGCCTTCCTCGACGAGGCGATGGCCGCCGTCGCCGCCGCATTTCCCGGCTGCCGGCCAGTGCCGTTCGGCCACATGGGCGACGGCAACATCCACTTCAACGTCAGCCAGCCGGAGGGCGCCGACCGTCAGGCCTTCTTGGGTCGCTGGGAGGAGATGAACGCCGTCGTCCACGCCGTGGTGGTGAAATACGACGGCTCGGTGGCCGCCGAGCATGGCGTCGGCCGGCTGAAGGTCGATCTCCTCGCGGCCACCAAGCCGGCGCTCGACTTGGAACTGATGGCCCGCCTCAAGGCGGCGCTCGATCCCGAGGGTATCCTCAACCCCGGCAGGATCATTCGCCGGCCATGAACATCAGCCAGCGGCCGTCGGCGGAGATCTCCAGCCGGTAGAACTCGTAGGAGCCGACCGCCCGCATCTCGTCGAAGTCGCCGGCGGTCAGCACGCGATAGGCCTCGATCAGCTGGCGGCGGTCGAGCGCATCGGGCGGCAGCTCGGCGAAATAGGGCCAGATATAGCGGGCCTGCGGCGTGCCCTCGTTCTTCACCACCCAGCCGGCGTCGAGCACGTCGAGCAGGATGGCCAGTATCTCAAGGCCGGCGTCATCGCCCGAGGCCGCCTTCAGGATGTCGATCGGATCGCCTTCGCCGGTGGACGAGAAGGTCGGCGGCGGGCTGGACAGGCCGATCACCTGCCGCATCTCCGCCTCGTCGCCCGAGCGGGCGGCGGCGACGATCCTGTCGCGCATGGCGGCGACGGCCGGCGGCAGCATCGAGAGATCGTAATGCACTTCGGGGAGGGGCGCGGCCGGTTGCTCGGGCGGCTGGTCGGGCAGAGCGGTGCCGAAGCCATCCTGGTTGCCGGGAATGCTGAAGCCGAAGCCGCTGCCGCCCGACGGCGGTCTGGCGTCCACCGGCGATTGCGTTCCAAAGGCGAGAGCGGGCGACGCGGCACACGACAGGCCCGCCGCGATCGACGCGGCGAACAGAAGCGCTCCGATCGACATCCGCATGTCTTCCCCCGGCCCCGCGCGGCGGTCCGAGCCGCCTTGCTGCCCCGCCTACTGCCCCCGCCTTACTGCAAGGTGCGCAACAGCGTATAGCCGCCCGACGAAATCTTCTCGGGCAATTCGGAGACGAGGCGGGCGACGCTCTCCTCGCCGAAGCATTCGACGAGCGTGGTCAGGGCGGCGAACAGCGCGGCGTGGGCGACCGCGTCGACGGGAATGCCGTCGTCGTCGGCGTCGTCGAAGGCGCGCTCCATGTGAGTCATGGCCCGATGCTTGAAGTTGTCACCCACCGCAGCCTCGACCGGCTCCAGCAGTTCGTCCCGCATATCCGACATCGGCCCCATCCGTCCCCTTGGGGATCGACGGGCACCCAAGGCGCCGCCGATCCACATCATCGACGGCGGCCACACTACCATCATCGGACCAAGACGCAACGCCATCCGTTAAAGACCGTTAACGAGTTTGAACAAATGCGGTTAACGGGCCGGTAACCGTCAGCGGGCGGGCGCGGCGGCCGAATCGCCGGTCCGGCCGAAGCGCTGGCCGATGCGGTCGGAGAGTTGCGCGCCTTCGGCGAAATAGCGCTGGAGCACGGCGCGCGCCGCTGGCGTGCAGCGCCGATGAGCGGTGGCGAAGGTGCGCTGGCCGCGGTTGAAGGCCTCGACATAGGGGCGGCGCGCCGGCCCGTCGAGGCCCTGGGCGTCGATGAGGGCAGCCATCTTGCCACGCCAGTCGGCGGCGGCCGGGCCGCCGCACAGGCTGTCGAGATAGGCGGCCGCGCCGAGCACTTCCGAAAGGCGCGTGAGGTCGGCCTGATAGGGTGGCGGCGCGTCGGCGGCGAGGAGCGGTGTCGCCGACGACAGCGCCGCGAGCACGGCCAGAATCTTCAGCACGTATCGCCCCTTTCGGTTGCCGCTGCCGATGGTCGCATTCTGGACCGTCCGATCGGCCGGAGCAAGGACGGCGCCTCAGCCGACAACCGCTCGCGTGCGAGCGATGAAATCGGCCAGCCCCGGCGTGACCGGGAATTCGGCGATCCTGTCAGGCCGAACGAAACGGGCGGAGACGGCGTCCGAGGCGGCCACGGGTTCGGCGCCGGATGCCGCCGTCGCCGCGAAGACGATCAGCACGTAATGGCGCACCGTGGCGCCGTCGTCACCGGCCAGAATCACCTCGTGTACCAGCGGCGCGCCGGCGATCGCGACGGCGAGCCCGGTTTCCTCCATCACCTCGCGGCGGGCGGCGTCATCGAGGGATTCGCCCCATTCGAGATGGCCACCGGGAAAGCTCCATACCCGTCCATACGGGTCGCCGGAGCGCTCGACGATGAGCACCTCGTCGCCGCGCCAGACGCCGACGCTGACGCCGATGCGAGGTCGGGGATCGGGGGAGGGCACGGCGTCAGCCGAACAGCGCGTCGACGGCCGACTGGGCGTCGCCGGTGTCCTCGGTGACCATGGTCCTCACCGGCGCGCCGTTGATCAGGCCCATGGCATGGGCGAGCAGTGGCTTGAGGCGCATTTCCGAGAGGTCGGTCAGTTGCTCGATGGGCAGCGCGTCCATCGGCGCATCGATGATCATCCGTTGCAGGTCGGCCATGGTGGCGTCGAGCCGGGCGACGGTGTCGTCGAACACCCGCCGCCGTTCCGGGTCCGAGACCTCGTAGGCGGCGATGGCGAGGTCGCGTTCCTTGAAGTGCGACCGGCGGAAATGCTCGACGTAGGAGCGCGGCTGCCAGGCGACGACGTCGGGCGCGCAGTCCGGCATCATCGGCAGCATGTCGATCAGCATCACCACTTCGTTGAAATGGTTTAGATAATCGGTGGCGAGGCCGGTGTCGGGATGGATGTTGGCAGCAACGAGGCGTTCCGGAGAGAAACGGGTCTCCGGTCTCACGAGTTCCTCCGTGCCCGCCGTGGCCCCCAATTCGTCCCCCGCGCCGAAAAAATGCGTTGGTGGGAAACATACAGCCGTCAAGGTTGCCAAATAGCTTACGCCGACATTTGTTTCCCCATGGGCAAAACGGCTAAGATTGTCGTTCCCGCTGGTTTTTCGGAGTCGATATCGGATGTGCGGCCGCTTTGTGCTCGTCCCCTCGCTGAGGGCGATGCAGAATCTGTTCGGATACCGCGTGGATCCGGAGTATCCGGCGCGTCTTCTCGACGCCGGCAATCGCTACAACATCGCGCCGACCCAGCCGATCGCCGTCATCGATGCCGGGCTCGACGGCGTCAGGCACGTCCGTCTGGTGCGCTGGGGCCTCATCCCGTCCTGGGCTAAGGAAGCCAAGACGCAGTCGCTGCTGTTCAACGCCCGCGCCGAGACGGCCGCCGACAAGCCGTCCTTCCGCAACGCCATGCGCCACCGCCGCTCGCTCGTTCCCGCCTCCGGCTTCTACGAGTGGCGGAAGATGGGCGCCACCAGGATGCCCTATTACATCCGCCCGCGCGACGGCTCGCTGATAGCCTTCGCCGGTCTCTCGGAAACCTGGCTCGGCGCCGAGGGCAGCGAGATCGACACCGGCGCCATCATGACCACCTCGGCCAACCGGCTGATGGCTTCGCTGCACGACCGCATGCCGGTGATCCTCGATCCGAAAGACTGGGACGAATGGCTCGATTGCGGCAGCCGCCGGCCGCAGGACGTCGCCCATCTGCTGCGACCGGCTTCCGACGATCTCCTGGAAGCGATCCCGGTCAGCGAGCGCGTCAACAGCGTCGCCAACGACGGCGAGGAACTGATCGCCCCGCTGGCCGAACCGCTGGTCGCCGACGCCGCGCTGAAAGAGACGAAGCCAGACCCCGACGACGAACCGCCGGCGCAGGGCAGTCTGTTCTGAGGGATCAGATCGCTGAGAACAGCCGCGCCGTTTCGTCGACGGCGTCGGGTGCAATCTCGACGCTTTCGCCGATCACCGTCGCCTTGCCTTCGGCAATCAGCCGGAGGGCGAGGGGATAGAGACGATGCTCGGCGGTCAGCACGCGGGCGGCGAGGCTGTCCGGCGTGTCGCCGGCAATGACCGGCACGGCCGCCTGGGCGACGATCGGCCCGACGTCCATCTCCGGCCGCACGAAGTGCACCGTGCAGCCGGTCAGCTTGACGCCATCGGCCAGCGCCCGCTCATGGGTGTGCAGGCCGCGATAGGCCGGCAGCAGCGACGGATGAATGTTGATCAGCCGGTCGTGCCAGCGCTCGATAAAGGCGGGCGAGACGATGCGCATGAAGCCGGCGAGGCAGACGAAGTCGACGCCGTGGGCGACCAGCGCCTCGGACACCGCCGCCTCGAACTCCGCCTTGGAGGCATGCGCCTTGTGGTCGACGGTGACGGCTGGAATGCCGCGTTGACGGGCGAAATCGAGGCCGCCGGCATCGGGCCGGTTGGAGAGCACGCAGCGGATCTCGGCCGGAAAGGCCGGATCCCGCGCCGCCTCGACCAGCGCCGCCATGTTGGAGCCGCGCCCGGAAATCAGAATGCCGACCTGAAGCTTGCCCATTCCGCTCATCGCCCTCAAATCGCCAGCTCGCCCTCGAACAGCGTGCGCGGCCCCTCGGGGTCAGTGACCATCTCGCCGAAGCGGACGACGCTTTCGCCGGCCGCAGTCAACGCGGCGGCGACGCGCTCGGCGTCGTCCGGCGCCACCACGGCGATCATGCCGATGCCGCAGTTAAAGGTGCGTACCAGCTCGGCCTGATCGAGACCGCCGACGCTGGCCAGCCAGCTGAACACCTTGAGCACCGCGACGGCCGAAAGATCGATGCGCGCCGAGACGCCGGCTGGCAGCACGCGCGGGATGTTGTCGACGAAGCCGCCGCCGGTGATGTGGGCGAGCGCCTTGATGGCGCCCGTCTCCCGCTGGGCGGCCAGCACGGACTTGACGTAGATGCGGGTCGGCACGGTCAGCGCCGCACCCAGCGTCTCGTCCGCCGAGAAGGGCGAGGGATCGGCGTAGGTGAGGCCCGAGCGCTCGACGATCTTGCGGACCAGCGAGAAGCCGTTGGAATGGACGCCCGACGAGGCGATGCCGAGAATGACGTCGCCAGCCTCGACGTTGCCCTTCGGCAGCACGCCGTCGCGCTCGACGGCGCCGACCGCGAAGCCGGCGAGATCGTAGTCGCCGTCCTTGTACATGCCGGGCATTTCGGCCGTCTCGCCGCCGATCAGGGCGCAGCCGGCCATCTTGCAGCCCTCGGCGATGCCGGCCACCACCTCGGCGGCGGTGTCGACGGACAGGCGGCCGGTGGCGAAATAGTCGAGGAAGAACAGCGGCTCGGCGCCTTGGACGACGAGGTCGTTGACGCTCATCGCCACGAGATCGATGCCGACGAAGCCGTGGATGCCGGCCTCGATGGCGACGGCGAGCTTGGTACCGACGCCGTCGTTGGCGGCCACCAGCACCGGATCGCGAAACTTGCAGGCGGCGAGGTCGAACAGGCCGCCGAAGCCGCCGATCTCGGCGTCGGCGCCCACCCGCCGCGTCGCCTTGACCAGCGGCTTGATGCGGTCGACGAGCGCGTTGCCGGCGTCGATGTCGACGCCCGCGTCGCGATAGGTGAGCCCGTTCCTGCCGTTCATGGAACTTCGCGCCTCCGGTTCTATGGATATCCGGCAAGAAGCCGAAACGGCGGCAAATGACAAGTCCAAACTGTGATTTTCCCGCCTCCGGCGCCGGCAAAGCGGCGGCTTGGCCGGAGGTCGGTCTTGGAAAGCGCCCTGGCGATGCTCAAATGAGGCAGGACTCTCCGCCGGGGCTGACCTTGACCATACCCAATCTCATCACGCTGGCTCGCCTGATCGCCGTTCCGGTGATCATCCTGCTGCTGCTCGACGGCGACTTCGGCTGGGCCTTCGCGATCTTCGTCATCGCCGGCATCTCCGACGGCGTCGACGGCGCCATCGCCCGCCACGTGCCGGGGCAGGCGAGCGAGCTTGGCCGCCTGCTCGATCCGGTGGCCGACAAGGCGCTCCTGGTGTCGATCTTCGTGGTGCTGGCGGCTACCGGCCACGCGCCGATGTGGCTCGCCGTGCTGGTGGTCAGCCGCGACGTGCTGATCGTCGGCGGCGTCATCCTGTCCTGGCTGGCGTCGAGGCCGGTGCCGATCGTGCCGCTGATGATCTCCAAGGCCAACACGGCGGCGCAGATCGTCTATGCCGCGCTGCTGCTCGCCGTCCTCGGCCTCGCATGGCAGTTCGGGCCGCTTGTGGATATCATGGTCTGGGTGGTGGCGGCCTTGACCCTGGTCTCCGCCGCCGCCTACGTCAAAAGCTGGCTGGCGTTCATGCAAGGGTGAGGGCGGCGCGTGAAGCTCAGGAACACGGTTCTCTTCTGGACTGGGGCAGCCCTCGCCTTCGGCCTGCTGCTCTACGTCTTCTCGTCGATCCTCTTGCCCTTCGTCGCCGGCATGGCGCTCGCCTATCTGCTCGATCCGGTCGCCGACCGTCTCGAACGGCTCGGCCTGTCGCGGGCGGTGGCGACGGCGGTGATCCTCGTGCTGTTCGTGCTGATGGCGCTGCTGGCGCTGATGATCATCGTGCCGGTGCTCGGCAGCCAATTGCAGGGGCTGATCGCCAACATGCCGGCCTATCTCGACGCCGCCCAGCGCTGGCTGAGCCATGAGGCGGGCACGCGCGTCTTCCGGGCCCTGCGCATCTCGGCCACCGACATCCGCGGCTCGCTCGGCGCGCTGTTCAGCGACAGTTCGGCCATCCTGACGACGCTGCTCTCCTCGGTGTGGAACGGCGGCCAGACGCTGATTTCGGTGATCTCGCTGCTGGTGGTGACGCCGGTGGTCGCCTTCTACATGCTGCTCGACTGGGACCGCATGGTCAAAACCATCGACGACAACCTGCCGCGCCACCATCGCGAGACCATCCGGGCGCTGGCCAGCGAGATGAACACCGGCGTCGCCAACTTCGTGCGCGGCCAGGTGTCGGTGTCGGCGCTGCTCGGCCTGTTCTACGCCGTGTCGCTGTCGCTGGCCGGCCTGTCCTTCGGCCTGCTGATCGGCCTCGTCGCCGGCCTGATCAGCTTCATCCCCTATCTCGGCTCGATCGTCGGCGGCGGCCTCGCCATCGGCGTGGCGCTCTACCAGTTCTGGCCGGACTGGACGTGGATTTCCGTCATTATCGGCATTTTCGTCGTCGGCCAGTTCGTCGAGGGCAACATCCTCCAGCCCAAGCTGATCGGCTCGTCGGTCGGCCTGCATCCGGTCTGGCTGATGTTCGCGCTGTTCGCCTTCGGCGCGCTGTTCGGCTTCGTCGGCCTGCTGGTGGCCGTGCCGGCGGCGGCGTCAGTGGCGGTGCTGGTCCGCTTCGCCTTCGCGCAATACCGGGCAAGCCCCTTCTACAGCCTCGATCCTGAGATCGCCGCGTCGTCGCCGATCGACCGGATCGCCCCACCGCGCGAGGATGCCGCGCCATGAGCCGGTCGAAGCCGCGCCAGCTGCCGCTTGCCATGCCACATCAGGCGTCGATGAGCCGCGAGGATTTCCTGGTCGGCGAGGGCAACCGCGAGGCGGCCGCCTTCATCGACGCCTGGCCCGACTGGCCGGCCTCGGTGGTGCTGTTGATTGGTCCCAACGGCTCGGGCAAGACGCATCTCGTCAACATCTGGGCGGGCAGGAGCCGCGCCGCCGTCGTCGCCGCCGCCGATCTCGCCGCCGCCGATCCGACGGCGCTCGTCGCCACCGGCGCCGTCGCCGTCGAGGACGCCGACGACCCAGCCCTCGACGAGAAGGCGCTGTTCCACCTGTTCAACGCGGTGCGCGGCCGCGGCGCCTCGATGCTGATCACCGCCCATGCCGTGCCCGCCGCCTGGGGGCTGACGCTGCCCGACCTGATGTCGCGCCTCAGGGCCGCCCAACCGGCCTTCCTCGGACCGCCCGACGACGCGCTTCTGGAACAGGTGATGGTCAAGCTGATCGCCGACCGCCAGTTGGCCATCGATGCCGGCGTGCTCGACTATATCCTCGTCCGCATGGAGCGGTCGTTCGCCACCGCCTGCGCCGTCGTCGAGGCGCTCGACCGCGAGTCGCTGGCCCGCGGTCGCCGCATCACCAGGGCGATCGCCGCCGAGGTGCTGTCGCCCGAGACGGAGGGCTGATCGGAAAATCCCCAGCCGTCGAAGGATCTGTGACCGGACGACGGCGCCGTAGACAAACTGTCACATAGCTGGTGCATGGATTTGGGCCGTAAGCTAGACTGAGGGTCGGCGGCCGGTCCGTTTGGGGGAGCGGGCGTCAGCCCCGCCTGCGCGAGGGTCGTGGAGATGAGCGAGTCGGATGCAGCCGTGAGCGAGACGATCGAGGCCGAAACCGGCTCTGCGCCGGCGCTGACCATGGAATCGCCCGAGCGGTTCATCAATCGCGAAATCTCCTGGCTCGGCTTCAATCGCCGCGTGCTGGAAGAATCGGAGAACGCCGCCCATCCGCTGCTGGAGCGGCTGCGCTTCCTGTCGATCTCCGCCAACAACCTCGACGAATTCTTCATGGTGCGCTTCGCCGGCATCAAGGGCCAGGTGCGCGAGCGCGTCACCACCCGTTCCGACGACGGCCTGACGCCGGCCGAGCAGATGACGGTGATCTCTGCCGCCGCCGCCCGGCTGGCCGACGCCCAGCAGGCCCGCTGGCGCGAGCTGCGCACCGAGATAGACAAGGCCGGCATCATCATCGTCAATCCCGACAAGCTGACCGCCGACGACGAGGTGTGGCTCGAGGACTATTTCCTGTCGTCGATCTTCCCGGTGCTGACGCCACTCGCCGTCGATCCGGCCCATCCCTTCCCGTTCATTCCCAACCTCGGCTTCTCGATCGTCCTCGATCTCGTGCGCGTGCGCGGCAACGAGAGCATGGTGGCGCTGATCCGCATGGCCGCCAAGATCGACCGCTTCGTCCGCCTGCCCGACGACGGCGCCCATTCCGGCCCGATGCGCTTCATCCTGCTGGAACAGGTGGTGACGATGTTCATCGGCCGCCTGTTCCCCGGCTACACGGTGCGCGGCCAGGGCAGTTTCCGCATCCTGCGCGACAGCGACCTCGAAGTTGAGGAGGAGGCCGAGGATCTGGTCCGCCTGTTCGAGACGGCGCTGAAGCGCCGCCGCAAGGGGCTGGTCATCCGCGCCGAGTTCGAGCGCTCGACGCCGCTGGCGCTGCGCCAACTGGTCACCGAGGCGGTCGGCTGCATGCCCGACGAGGTGCAGCTCCTCGACGAGATGCTGGCCATCAACGATCTCAGCCAGCTCGTCGGCCTCGACCGGCCCGACCTCAAGTTCGAGCCCTACGCGCCTCGCTATCCCGAGCGCATCCGCGAGCATGCCGGCGACGCCTTCGCCGCCATCCGCCAGAAGGACCTGATCGTCCACCACCCCTACGAGTCCTTCGACGTAGTGGTGCAGTTCCTGCGTCAGGCGGCCGCCGATCCCGACGTCGTCGCCATCAAGCAGACGCTCTACCGTACCTCCAACGACAGCCCGATCGTCCGCGCGCTGATCGAGGCGGCCGAGGCCGGCAAGTCGGTGACGGCGCTGGTCGAGCTGAAGGCCCGCTTCGACGAGGAGGCCAACATCCGCTGGGCACGCGACCTCGAACGGGCCGGCGTGCAGGTGGTGTTCGGCTTCTTCGAGCTGAAGACTCACGCAAAGATGTCGCTGGTGGTGCGCCGCGAGGGCCAGCAGCTCACCTCCTACTGTCACCTCGGCACGGGCAACTACCACCCGATCACCGCCAAGATCTACACCGACCTCAGCTATTTCACCGCCAACCGGATCATCGCCCAGGACGTTGCGCGCATCTTCAACTTCATCACCGGCTATGCCGAGCCGCAGTCGCTGAACGCGCTGGCCATGAGCCCCCTGACGCTGCGCAAGACGATCATCGACTGCATCGTCCGTGAGATCGAGCACGTCCGGGCCGGCCGGCCGGGCCAGATCTGGATGAAGATGAATTCGCTGGTCGACGCCGACATCATCGACGCGCTCTACGAGGCGAGCCAGGCCGGCGTCTCCATCGACATCGTCGTACGCGGCATCTGCTGCCTGAGGCCGCAGATTCCCGGCTTCTCCGACAACATCCGCGTCAAGTCCATCGTCGGCCGCTTCCTGGAGCACAGCCGCATCTTCTGTTTCGGCGGCGGCCAGGCGCTGCCCAACCCGCGCGCCACGGTCTACATCGGCTCGGCGGACATGATGCCGCGCAATCTCGACCGCCGCGTCGAGGTGCTGGTACCGCTGACCACCGAAACCGTGCACGCCCAGGTTCTCGACCAGATCATGGTCGCCAACCTTCGCGACAACCAGCAGAGCTGGCGTCTTTTATCGGACGGCAGTCACGAACGCATTGTGCCGGCGCCGGGCGAGGAGCCCTTCAACGCGCACCGGTATTTCATGACCCATCCATCTCTATCGGGACGTGGACACTCGCTTGAAAAAGACGCACCCAAGTCTATTGCCGGACGGCACCAAAAGCACATGCCGATGTGAGGCTCCCGGCCGGTTGCCCGGCCACGGTCCGGTATCGGTGATCGACATCGGCTCCAACTCCGTCCGCATCGTCATCTACGAGCGGCTGTCGCGGGCGCCGACCATGCTGTTCAACGAGAAGACCCTGGCCGGACTCGGCAAGGGGTTGGCGGCCACCGGGCGGATGAACGCCGCCTCGGTGGAGCAGGCGCTCGCCGCCATCCGCCGCTTCAAGCTTCTGGCCGAGCAGAGCGGATCGGTGGAGACCTACATCATCGCCACCGCCGCCTCGCGCGACGCCGAGAACGGCCCGGAGTTCCTGAAGGCCGTCGAGGAGATCTGCGGCGTCAAGGTCAACCTCCTGTCGGGCGCCGACGAGGCACGCCTCTCCGCCCTCGGCGTCATGTCCGGCATCAACAGGCCGGAGGGCATCGTCGGCGACCTCGGCGGCGGCAGCCTGGAACTGGTCCGCATCGAGAATGGCGCCGTCGGCGTCGGCCGCACCTATCCGCTCGGCGGCATTCGCTTGTGGGAAGCCTCGGAAGGCTCGATCCGCAAGGCCGAGAAGATCGTCGCCGACGCCCTCGAACCGGCCATCGTGCAGATGCCCTGCGCCGGTCTGCCGTTCTTCGCGGTGGGCGGCACCTGGCGTTCGCTCGCCCTCCTGCACATGTACGAGACCGGCTATCCGCTGCACGTCATGCACAACTACGCCATCAAGGCGGAGGAGGCGCTGGAGTTTGCCCGCATCGTGGCGCGGCGCGACCCAGAGACCATCGACCAGATCGAGGTGGTCTCGCGGCCCCGCCGGGTGCTGTTGCCCTACGGCGCGCTGGTGCTGGAACAGGTGATCCGGGCTATCCGGCCGTCGCATGTGGTGATCTCGGCGCTCGGCGTGCGCGAAGGCTATCTCCTGGAGCGCCTGACGGCCGAGGAGCGCCTGAAGGACCCGCTGATCGAAGCGACCTCGGAACTCAACTGGGTGCGCTCGCGCTCGCCGCGCCACGCCAAGGAGCTGGTTTCCTGGTCGGAAGCCGCCTTCACGCTGCTCGGCATCGACGAGACCGCCGACGAGAAGCGTTACCGGGCGGCGGCCTGCCTCGTTTCCGATATCGGCTGGCGCGCCCATCCCGACTATCGTGGCGAGCAGAGCCTCGGCATCCTGTCCAACGCCTCGTTCATCGGCATCGATCATCCCGGCCGCGCCTATCTGGCGCTCGCCGTCTTCTACCGTCATGTCGGCCTCGTCGACGACGCGGTCAGTCCGCGCATCCGCGAGCTGGCATCGACCCGTCTCAAGGAGCGGGCGCGGACGCTGGGCGCCGTGTTGCGCGTCGCCTATCTCATCAGCGCCTCGATGCCCGACGTGCTGCAGCGCACCAGGTTCTCGACCGACGGCGATCGCCTGATCCTCGACCTGCCGGCCGACCTCGGCGATCTCTCCGGCGAACGTCTCGCCAAGCGCGTCCTGCAACTCGCCAAGATCGGCGGCTTCAAGGACGGCGTCATCCGAGTAGCGGGGTAGGGGAGCTATTCGGATCGAAAAAGAAAGAGCGCTTCAAGAGCGCTCTTTTCGGTCTCGGATAGCGACAGGCGAAGAATTCGCGACGAAAGGAAAGCCGGAACCGCCTCACCGCTCGATGGCGATGATCTTCTTGCCGTCGAAGGTAATGGCGAGCTGGCCGCGCTTCAGCTTGAGGGCCTGTTCGCCGAACATCTCGCGCCGCCAGCCGCGCATGGCCGGCACGTCGGCATCGTCGGAGACGGCGATGTCCTCGAGGTCGTCGGAGGTGGCGATCACCTTGGCGGCGACGCCCTCTGCCTCGGACACCAGCTTCAGGAGCACCTTCATCAGATCGATGGCGGCGCCGGTGCCCTCGGGCAGCTGGCGGTGGCGCGGCAGCTTCGGCCACTCTTCCTTGGGCGTGTCGAGGGCGCGGCGGACGGCGGCGAGGATGTCCTCGCCCGAGCGCGAGCGCTCCCAGCCCTTGGGGATGGTGCGCAGCTGGCCGAGCGCCTCCGGCGTGGTCGGCGCCTGCGTGGCGATCTCGTAGATGCAGTCGTCCTTGATGACGCGCGAGCGCGGCACGTCGCGACCCTGCGCCTCGCGCTCGCGCCAGGCGGCGACCTCCTTCAGGATGATCAGCTCGCGCGGCTTCTTGACGCGCATCTTCAGCCGCTGCCACGCCTCCTCGGGGTCGGTGCAATAGGTGTCTACCGAGGTCAGCACGCGCATCTCCTCGTTGACCCAGTCGGCGCGGCCGGCCTTGGTGAGGCTGTCGCGGAGATGGCGATAGACGTCGCGGAGATGGGTGACGTCGGCCTCGGCATAGTCGATCTGGCTCTGCGTCAGCGGCCGGCGCGACCAGTCGGTGAAGCGGTTCGACTTGTCGAGCACCACGCCGGTCACCCGCGCCACCAACTGATCGTAGGAGATGGAATCGCCGAAGCCGCAGACCATCGCCGCCACCTGCGTGTCGAACAGCGGCTCCGGCACGAAGCCGCCGAGGTGCCAGACGATCTCTATGTCCTGCCGCGCCGCGTGGAACACCTTCAGCACCTTGGGATCGCGCATCAGCGCGAAGAAGGGCGTCAGATCGAGACCGGGCGCCAGCGCGTCGACCACGAACACCTGTTCGGGACTGGCAAGCTGCACGACGCACAGCTTCGGCCAGAAGGTGCTTTCGCGGAGGAATTCGGTATCGACGGTGACGAAGTCGAAACGGGCGAGATGGGCGCAGGCGTCGGCGAGCGCGGAACTGGTGGTGATCATCGACATGGAAACCGTCTATAGCGCAGGAAAAGCCCTTTGTCGCGCGCCTGACGTTACGAACTGCAACCGATCCCGGACAACCGATTTAGCGCCGCTCCGCGAAGGTGGCCAGCGCCCGCCGGCGCGCCGCGTCATGCTCGATGATCGGCGGCTGATAGTCGGCCGGCGGTGACGGCGCGCTCCACGGCCGATGGATGAAGCGATCCGGCAATCCGGCGATTTCCGGCACATAGCGGCGGACGTAGACGCCGTCCGCGTCAAACTTCTCGCCCTGCGCTACCGGGTTGAAGATACGGAAATAGGGCGCGGCGTCGGCGCCGGTGCCGGCCACCCACTGCCAGCCGAACGGGTTGGACGCGAAGTCGGCATCGACCAGCGTGTCCCAGAACCATCGCTCGCCCCGCCGCCAGTCGATCAGGAGGTGCTTGACCAGGAAGGAGGCGGCCACCATCCGCCCCCGGTTGTGCATGACGCCGGTCTGCCACAGTTGGCGCATGCCGGCGTCGACGAAGGGGTAGCCGGTGCGGCCGGCCGTCCAGGCGGCGAAGGCGGCTTCGTCGGTTCGCCAGGAAAAGCGTTCGAAGCCGGTCTGGAAATTGGCCGTCGCCAGATCGGGAAAGCCGGCGAGGAGATGCCAGGCGAATTCGCGCCAGCCGATCTCGGCCAGGAATTTCTCGGCCGCGCCATCTGGTGCAGCCTTCAGCGTCTCATGGACGACGCGCGCCACGGCGATCTCGCCGAACCGGAGATGCGGCGACAGCCGTGACGAGGCGCCGGCGGCCGGTAAGTCGCGCTCGGCGGCGTAGCGGGGAAGGCCGTCGGCGAGAAAGGCGAGGAGCCGCGCCTTGGCGCCGGCCTCGCCGGGCGTCCAGCTTGCCGCGAGGCCGCCCGACCAGTCGGGATGCCGGGGATGCAGGGCGAGGTCGGCGCGCGGCTCGGAGGCGATGTCGCCGCCGAAGAAGGGGATGGCCGTCGGCCGGTGACGCAGCGCGGCGCGCGGGGCGAGATGCGGTCGATGCGCCTTCCAGAACGGCGTGAAGACGCGGAACGGTCCGCCTGTCTTGGTCCGGATGGCACCCGGCTCGAACAGCAGCCAGCCGGGATGGCTCGTGACCGCAACGCCTTGCCGCCGCAACTCCGCCGCCACGGCGTCGTCGATGTCGGCTCCGGCGCAATCGTAGCGGCGGTTGAAGTGCAGGCCGGCGGCACCGACGCCGGCGGCGATCTGCGGCAGCAGGTGGCGCGGATCGCCGCGCCGCAGGATCAGCCGTCCGCCCCGCCACCTGAGGTCGGCGTCGAGGGCGGCAAGGCTCTTGTCGAGCCACCAGCGGGCGGCGGGGCCGAGGGGGCGTCGTTCGGTGCCGTCCTCCAGCACGAACAGGCAGAGAAGCGGCCGGCCGGAGGCGATCGCCGCGTCGAGCGCCGGATGGTCGGCAAGGCGCAGGTCGTCGCGGAACCAGACGATATCGGGCGCGCCGCTTTCCGTGTCGGTCATGCCGCCTCTTCCGTCGCTCTTGCCAGCCGGCCGCAAACCACCCCATATGGCGTGGAATATCAGGGCATCACAAGGTGCTTTTCCGAGGGGACTGCCGGCCTTGCACTCCGCATCCGACATCGTGCCGGCCGCCGCCGACGACCGTCCGCCGGCCGCCTTCGACGAACTGTTCAAGATCGGTATCGGGCCGTCGTCCTCGCATACGGTCGGGCCGATGCGCGCCGCCTTCGCCTTCATCCAGCATCTCGGCCCGAGGCTGGCCGATGTCGCCCGCCTCACCGCCACCGCCTACGGCTCGCTCGCCTGGACCGGCAAGGGCCACGCCACCGACAAGGCGCTGATCCTCGGCCTTGCCGGCTTCAAACCCGACGACATCGACCCCGACCTCGCCGACGCGGCGATGGCCGGCATCGTCGCCGGCCGGCGCCTGACGCTGCCGGACGGCCGCGACATTTCCTTCGATCCCGACCGCGACGTCGTCTTCGACTGCGTCGCCACATTCGAGCGCCATCCCAACGCCATGCGCTTCGCCGCTCATGACGCGGCCGGTGCGGAACTGCTGTCCGAGGTCTGGTATTCGATCGGCGGCGGCTTCGTGTTGCGCGACGGCGAGACGGACGGCGGCGGCAGCAGCAGGCCGCTGCCCTGGCGCTACGGCACGGCCGCCGAACTGCTCGCCCTCTCAGCCATCAGCGGCCGCACCATCGCCGACATCGCCCTCGACAACGAGCGGACGCGGCAACCGGGAGAGGACTGCCTCGCTTCCGTCGATCGCATCACTGAAGCCATGTTCGCCTGCATCGACCGCGGCCTTTCCCACGACGGCGAACTGGCCGGCGGCCTCGGCGTGCGCCGCCGGGCGCGCCGGCTCTACGAGAGGGTCCGCGAGCGCGAGGCCGGCAACGATCGCTCGCCGATGGCGGTGATGGACTGCGTCTCCTCCTTCGCCATCGCCGTCAACGAGGAGAACGCCGCCGGCGGCCGCGTCGTCACCGCGCCGACCAACGGCGCCGCCGGCGTGGTGCCGGCCGTGCTGCGCTACTATCGCGACTTCTGCGGCGGCGAGGCCGACGGCCTGCGCTGCTTCCTGCTGACGGCGGCGGCGATCGGCGGCCTGATCAAGCGCAACGCCTCGATCTCCGGCGCCGAGGTCGGCTGCCAGGGTGAGGTCGGATCGGCGGCGGCCATGGCGGCGGCCGGCCTTTGCGCGGCGCTCGGCGGCAGCCCGGCCCAGGTGGAGAACGCCGCCGAGATCGCCATCGAGCACCACCTCGGCATGACCTGCGACCCGGTCGGCGGTCTGGTGCAGATCCCCTGCATCGAGCGCAACGCCTTCGGCGCCGTCAAGGCGATCAACGCCGCCTCGCTGGCGCTGGCCGGCGACGGCCGCCATGTCGTCAGCCTCGACGCGGCCATCGAGACCATGCGCCAGACCGGTCTCGACATGCAGAGCAAATACAAGGAAACCTCGCTCGGCGGCTTGGCTGTCAACGTCACGGCCTGCTGACGTCGGCCGGGCGGACCTCCTCGATACCGATGTCCCGCCGGAGATGGGCGCTTAGCGCCTTGATGTCGCCGCGCCCTCGGGCTCGTCGGCGACACCTTGACCATAGCCAGCGGATGACATGAGCAAGCATGATGGAAACTCCGGTCGGCTTCATTGCCGGCCGGAAATTTGCCGTGCTATGCAAGCGGGATAAAATGAAACGTCCCCAACCATTACATGAAAGAATTTCATGGATAGGCGCCCGCTACCGTCGATTGCCGCACTGAAGGCTTTCTGTGCCATCGCCGAAGTAGGCGGCTTCGGCCGTGCCGCCGAGCGACTGGGGTCGACGCAGACGGCCGTCAGCCATCAAATCGCTCAACTGGAAGGCTGGGTCGGCGACGCGCTATTCGAGCGCGGCCGGGGTGGCGCCCGTCTGACCCCCAAGGGTGCGCGGCTCTATCCATCGGTGGCGGAAGCGCTGCGCGGACTTGAGGAGGCCTTGCGGACCGCCCGCGCCGATGCCGGCCGTAACAGGGTGGAGCTGTCGGTGACGCCGGAGTTCTCCAGCCAGTGGCTGGCGCCGCGGCTGGCCGGCTTCGTCCGGCGCTTTCCGGACGTCGAGCTGGCGCTGTCGATCGGCTACCAGACGCCGGATTTCTCGATGGGGCGCGCCGATCTGGCCATCCGGCTGGGCGGCGGCGGCGCCGGCCTCGTCGCCGAGCCGCTGACTGCCGACGACGAGTTCGCGGTCTGCGCGCCGTCGCTGGCCGAACGGCTGCCGCAGCGCCAGGCCTTTCTTGCGGCCCCCTGTCTGACCTACGACGGCGTCCGGCACACGGCGCTCGACTGGCAGCGCTGGTTCGAGCAGGTGGATGCCGAAAGCGCCGCCGCCGGTTTTGCCGACCGGCTGGCGGCGGCCATATCCTTTCCGACCTTCGCCGACATGCTGGCCGCCTGTCGGCGCGGCGAGGGCTTCGCACTGGTGCGCAACTCGCTGGTCGATGCCGATCTCAGCGCCGGTACTCTGGTCCGGGCCTTCATCGAGGGCCAGCCGGCGCCGTTCAACTACAGCCTGATCTATCCTCGGGCGTCGATGGAGAACCCGGCGGTGCGCAGTTTTCGCGACTGGATCGTCGGCGCGGCGCGCGGGGAAGCCCACATCGGTGCCTGAAGGCAAAAGGCGAGGTTGTCAGGGCGCTGGCGCGGGCGGGAATGGCTCGCCGGCCAGCGCGTCGGCCAGCTTGCCCATCAGACGGACGAGGGTGTCGAACTCCTCGGTGTCCCAGCTCTCGAACACGGCGCGACCGAGCCGCTCGCGCGCCGCGTCGACCAGCGCCACGGTCGCCTTGCCTTTGTCGGTGGCCACCGCCTCGCGCACCCGCCGGTCGGCGGCGCTCTCCCGCCGCGCCACCAGGCCGAGGCTTTCGAGCTTGGCCACCTGCCGGCTGACGGTAGTATGGTCGCGGCCGGCCCGGTCGGCAAGATCGACGACGCCGATCGGCCCCAGGCGCTCGATGCCGACCAGCAGCGGAAACAGCGCCCGGTCGAGCGGGATGCCGGCCTCGCGGATCAGCATCTCGTCGCGCTGTGGCCGGTTCATGACGCTGACGATGGCGAGCAGCGCGTCGTGCAGCCGACGCATCTGTCCTGAATCAGGTGTATTTCGCACGCTTTTTCTTGACCGCCCCCGTCGCTTCGAATATATGCGCATTATACACGCAATTGACGACGAAAGGAATGCCGTCATGCCGGTCCCGACAATTCCGCTGCGCCGCTGGGCGACGCCGCTGGTCATCGGCGCCTTTCTGCTGATGGCTGTGACCGGCATCCTGATGTTCTTCGAGATCGACAGCGGGCTGACCGTCGTGGTCCACCAGTGGTTCTCCTGGGCATTCCTGATCGGCGCCGGCGCCCACGTCGCCCTGAATTTCCGGCCGTTCCGCAACCATCTGAAATCCGCCTGGGGCAAGGCGAACGTTGCCATCTTCGCGGCGATGACCATCGCGGCGCTGTTCTCATGGGGGCTGGTCACCGGTCCGCAGATCAAGCGGCCGATCGAACTGGCGCTGGTGGATGCGCCGGTCGCCGCGCTGGCGGCGGTGACCCGCAACGCGCCGGAAGCGGTGATCGGCCGTCTCGCCGGCCAGGGCATCGCCGCCAGCGGTGGTGACAGCATCCGCGACATCGCGCTCAGAAGCGGCGTCGACGAGAACCGCCTGCTCGCCATCGTCTTCTTCCTCGACTGACCCTCGCATCCACAGGAGATGCCGTCATGAAAGCCGCCATCGTCCGCGCCGCCGGCACCGCCCCCGTCTACGGCGATTTCGCCGAGCCGCGGCCGACAGCAGCGCTCGCCCGCGTCACCGTCACCGCCGCGGCGCTCAGCCCGGTCACCCGCGCCCGCGCCGCCGGCCGCCACTACAGCGTGTCGGCGACCTTTCCCTTCGTACCGGGCATCGACGGCGTCGGCCTCGCCGACGATGGCCGTCGCGTCTATTTCGCGCTGCCCGAGGCGCCGCACGGCGCGCTGGCCGAGCAGACGCTGGTGCCGGCCGAACGCTGCGTCGATCTGCCTGACGATCTCGATGATGTGACGGCGGCGGCGATCGCCAACCCCGGCCTGTCATCCTGGGCGGCGCTGACCGAGCGGGCGAAGCTCTGGCCCGGCGAGACGGTGCTGATCAACGGCGCTACCGGCGCCGCCGGCCGTCTGGCGGTGAGGATTGCCCGCCATCTAGGCGCGGGACGAGTGATCGCCACCGGCCGCAACGCCGCAGCCCTCGCCGAACTCGACGCCGACGCGACGGTTCTTCTCGACGGCGATGCCGAGGCGCTGGAGCGGCGATTCATGCCGGTGTTCGCCGAGGGCGTCGACGTGGTGATCGATTATCTCTGGGGGGCGAGCGCCGAGCGGCTGTTGATCGCCGGTGCCAAGGCCGGCCGCGACGCCGTGCCGCTGCGCTTCGTCGAGGTCGGATCGGCGAGCGGCGACAGCATCGCCCTGCCGGGCGCCGTGCTGCGCGCCTCGGCCATCGAACTGATGGGTAGCGGTATCGGCTCGATCCCGGTCGACCGGCTGATGGCGGCGACCGGCGCCTTGCTGCGCGCCGCCGTCCCGGCCGGGCTGACCGCCGCCGCACGGGCCGTGCCGCTGTCGGACGTCGAGCGCGTCTGGACCGAGCCGGACGACGGCCGGCGCATCGTCTTCACCCCCTGAGCGCCTCGACCGGCGACTGCCGGTAGGCGAGGGCGGCCGGCAGGGCGGCCATCAGCGCGGCAACGGCGAGGAAGGCCGCCGCCAACGCGCCGTCGGCGGCGGTAAAGGCCACCGGCAGCCGCACGCCGCTCTGCGCGGTGAAAAGGCCGGCCAGCGCTTCCGCCGCGCCGTAGCCGAGGGCGAAGCCGGCGCCGACGCCGACGGCGACCAGCAGTAACAGCTCCAGCCAGACGATGCCGAACACCGCGAGGCGCGGCGCGCCGAACGCCCTGAGGGCACCGATCTGCCTGCGCCGCTGGGCGACGTGGATGATGGCGATCAGCATCAGCGCCGCGCCGACCAGCGCCTGCGCGCCATAGGCGACATACATCAGCACGGCGCGGGCGTCGCCGAGCGTCGCGTAGAGCGAGGTCAGCACCTCGGCCGGGAACACCGCGCGGGTGCCCTCGCCGCTGCGATACTCCTGCCGGAGCTTGTAGGCGTCGGCAATGGTCTTCGGTCTGACGAGCACGGCCGGCAGGCCGGGCACGTCGTGGTCGAAATCCTCGACGAGCGGCGCATCGGCATCGATGCGGCCGTGGTGGTGATGCTCCTCGCCGCCGGCTTCCTCGTGATGCTCCCCGGCCTCGTCGTGGTCTTCCCCGAGGCCGTGGATGTGCCAGACCGCCTGAATGGGCACGAGGATCGCCCGATCCCAGGCGGTGCCGGTCGGCTGCAATTTGCCGACCACGGTGTAGACGCTGCCCGCATGCGTCTCGCCGCCTTCGCCGGCGGCACCGTGCATCGGCTTCACCTCGGCGCCGATGGCGAGATCGACGCCGGAGCCGATCACCGCCTCGCCTTCGAGGGCGAACATGCGGCCATCGGTAAAGCCGGTGGTGGTGCCGGAGACCAGCGCCGTGGTGGTGCCGACGATCGGGAACCCAGCGAAATTGTCGCCGAAGCCGATCGGTGCCGCCCAGGCGACGCGCGGATCGGCGGCGAGCTTGGTCAGCACCTCGCCGGGCATCAGCGGCAGCGCCGCCGGTTGCAGGAACACCGAGGACAGCACGAGTTGCGTCTCCGAGCCGGGCGCTCCGACGATCAGGTCGAACTTGTCGGCGGCACGTGCCGAGCCGAGGCGCAAGGCGCGCTCCTGCAAGGTGACGGCGACGCCAAGGGCGGTGGCCAGTGCCACCAGCAGCACGATGACCAGCGAGGCGGCCCAGAGGCGGCGGAGGTCGGCGAGGACGAAACGGATCATGACGAAGCCTCCGGCGCGGTGTCGGCGACGATGCGGCCGGCGGCGAGGCGGATGCGGCGGCCGAGCCGCTCGGTCAGCCGCTCGTCATGGCTGACGACGATCAGCGTCGCGCCCTCCTGGTCGGCGAGTTCGAGGAGCAACCGGCCGACCTCGGCGCCGGCCTCGGCGTCGAGGCTGGCGGTCGGCTCGTCGGCGATGATCACGCCCGGCCGGCGGAGCAGAGCGCGCGCCACGGCGACGCGCTGCATCTCGCCGCGCGACATGGTCTCGACCGGCTGTCCGGGTCGGGGGATGCCGACGCGGGAGAGCAGCGTCAGGGCGCGCGCCTTCACCTCGGCGGTGGCGGCACGGGCGAGGCGGGCCGGCAGCAGCACGTTGTCGACGGCGGCAAGGCCGGGGAACAGGTGGAAGTCCTGCATGACCAAGCCGACGGTCTTCGCCCGCCAGCGGTCGCGGCCGCTCTCGGAGAGCGTGGCGATGTCGGCATCTCCCCAGCGGATGGCGCCGCGGTCGGGCCGTTCCAGGCCGGAGACCAGATTGACGAAGGTGCTCTTGCCGGAGCCGGAGGGGCCGGTAACGGCCAGCCTGCCGCCGGCCGGCAGCGTCAATCGGTCGATGGCCAGCACCGGCTCGGCAAGGCCGGGAAAGGAGATGGCGAGATCGGAAAGGGCGAGCGGCAGCATGGATTACACCGTCTCGAAGGAGGAATGGACGAGGCGCAGCAGGCTGACGAAGCCGGTCTCGGGATCGGTCCACGAGCCGACTTCCAGCATGCCGGTCACCTCGATCAGCCGCGACGGCGGCACGAAGGTGGTCTTCTCGTCGATGTAGACGACGACGATGTTGCTCGGCCAGTCGGCATCCGACGAGCAGAAGGGGCAGAGCGCCATGGGAATTTCGGTCAGCACGAAGAACTCGGCTTCGGCTTGCAGCGGCGGCGCCATGAAGCCGCGCATCGACACGGTCTTGCCGTCGAGCGCCTTCGTCTTGTCGGAGAAGGCGAGGCCGAGCACGCTGACCTTGCCGTAAAGCTCGTCGAAGGTCAGCGTGTCGGCGGCCAGCGCCGGGCGGATCAATGGCAGGGCGGCGAGCCCGGCGAGCAGCGCCCGGCGGCTGATTGCGTCGGCAGATGTCCGGGGCATGGCGACCTCCGCGCTCGGAGAAAAGCTACGGGACCGGACGAGCGCCCGGTCCCGCTGACGCGTCGGGGTGGCTTACTGCTTCGCGCCGATGGCCAGCGCATCGGCCAGCACGCGGTAGACGTCGCTCTCTTCCATATAGCCCTTGAACGCCTCGGCGCCGGGGCCGGCGGCCTGCAGCACCACGTCGTCGACGGTATGGGTGCCGGTCGATTCGTCCTTCGGCAGGTTGCCCTCGACGAAGATGGCGCCCGGCACGTCCTTGTACTTCTCGTTGGCGACGTATTCGCCGGCCTCGTTCTTCACCGCCGGCTCGAACGGGCCGTCGAGCTTCGGGTTGAAGGTCTCGTAGTGGTCCGGGTAGTTCGAGACGAACATGGCGAGGCGGCGATCCGCATCGATCTTGTCGGGATAGCCGTCCTTGTCCGCGTCGGCGTAGCTCGGGAAGCCGGCCTTGGCGCCAACCAGGAACTTTTCGCGACCTTCCTTGCCGATGGTGTCGTCGATCATGCCGACGATGGTGACGCCGTGGGTGTGGTCGCCGGTGACGACGATCAGCGTGTCGGGGTTCTTCGCCTGGAACTCGCGGGCGAGGGCGATCGTCTGGTCGAACTCGATGGTGTCGAAGACGGCGCGCTCCATGTCGAGCGGATGGCTGGCCTTGTCGATGCAGGAGGCCTCGACCATCAGGAAGAAGCCCTCGGGGTTCTTCGACAGGTTGTCTAGGGCGACCTTGGTCATCTCGACGAGGCCCGGCTGGTTCGGGAACTTGTCGACGGTGCCCTTCTTGAGCTGCAGGCGGTCGAGCGCGTAGTCCATGTTGCCGGGGTGGAACAGGCCGAGAATCCTGTCGGCGCCGGCCGCCTTCTGAAGCTCCTCCTTGTCGGTGGCGAGCTGGTAGCCGGCCTCCTGGAACAGCTTGATATAGTCCTTGTCGTCCTTGCGCTTTGAGCCCGGCACGTCCTTCGACAGGAAGTAGGCCGAACCGCCGCCCAGCACCACCTCCGGCTTGACGTCGTAGAACATGCCGACGATGTCGGCCTTGTCGTCGCGCTTGCGGGTGTGAGAGACCACGGCGGCCGGCGTGGCGTCCTCGATCTCCGAGGTCACCACGACGCCGATCGACTTGGCGGTGGTGCGGCGCAGCGCCTCGGCGATGGTCTCGACCTTCGGGTCGTCCTGCGACGGCGGCGTGCGGTCGGCGTAGACGCCGAGGGCGTTGATGGCCGACTTGTGGCCGGTCATGTAGGCCGACATGGTGTTGGCCGAGTCGGTGTTGATCGAGTCGGTGGCCGAGGTGCCGATGAAGGCCATATGGTCGAGGTCGTCCATGGCGAGGCGGCCGTTGGCCTTGCCCTCGGTCATGCCCTTCGACATCAGGCGGGCGGCGGTGCGATGGGCGACGGAAAGGCCGTCGCCGAGCAGGAAGATGACGTTCTTGGCCTTGGGAGCCTCGGGCGTGGCGTAGACGTCCCAGGTGACCGACTTCGTCTCGTCGCCGGCTGACACCTCCACCGTGTAGGCGCCGGCCTTGTCGATCCTGACGTCGCGCAGCAGCACGGCCGAGCCGAGCGCCGCGTCGTCCTTGCCCTTCTCGGAGGCGATGAACTCGACCTCGCCGCCGAGCGCCGCTTTGTAGTCGTCGCCGTTGACGGCGATCTTGACGTCCTCGGCCTTCACCTCGCCCTTGAACTCGACCTTGAAGTCGAAGGGCGAGCCGGCGAGGATGGTCGCCCGGTCGAGCGGATAGACGGTGGCCGCGCCGGCCGTGCCGATCAGAGCCGTGCTGGCGGCGAGCGCCAGAAGAAGAGTGCGCATGGTCTGCCCCTTGAAAAAGGATCGCGCCGAAAACAGCGCGCGATCCTTGGTAGGCAGAGGGCATGACGTCGGCGTGACACTCCCATGAAAGCCCTGTGACATGTAAGAGGCTGAAGGAACTACATTATTTGGCGACGAAGCGGCCGCCGGCCCGGACGCATCTCCGGCCGGCGGCGCGGCGGTCAGAAGCGTTCGCCGACCAGCGCCTCGCTTTTCGCCCACAGCGCCCTCGCGCGTTCCGGGTCGAGCGCGTAGGAGCGGACGCCCTCGGCGGCCGGATTGATCAGCCCGTCGGTGACCTCGGAAACGTGGCAGTTCTCGCAATAGCGGCCGCCCACTTCGTCGGCGTCGGCGACCACGCCGGTCCAGATCGACGTCGCGGCGCCCTGCGGAATGGTCTTCCACTGGAAGGGCGGCTGGCCGGCGGCGGCAAGCTCGGCATTGATGTGCTCGATCGTGGCTGCCAGCGCCTCGGCGCCGACGTGGCGGCCGAGTTCGGTGTTGATGCCGCCGGGATGCACCGCCGCTGCGCGCACGCCGCGTGCCCGGTGCCGGCGGTCGAATTCCACCGCGAACAGGACGTTGGCGGTCTTCGAGCGGCCATAGGCGACCCAGGGATCGTAGGGCGTGCGCTCGAAGTTCGGGTCGTCGAGGTCGACGTCGGCGAAGCGGTGGCCGGAGGAGGCGAGGTTGACGAGGCGGCCGCCCGGCGCGATCAGCCCGGCGATCCGGTTGACGAACAGGAAGTGGCCGAGATGGTTGGTGCCGAACTGCGTCTCGAAGCCGTCGGCGGTGCGGCCGAATGGCGGCGCCATGACGCCGGCGTTGGCGATGACCACGTCGAACGGCCTGTTGTCGGCGTTGAGCCGGTCGGCGGCGGCGCGGATGCTGGCGAAGGAGGCGAGGTCGAGCTCGACAAGCGCGAAGGCGCCGCCGCTCTCCGCCGCTGCGGCGCGCAACGGCGCCGTCGCCGCCTCGGCCTTCTTCAGATCGCGCGCCGCGCCGACGACCGAGGCGCCGTGGGCGGCGAGCGCCCGTGCCGTCTCCACGCCGAGGCCGGCCGACACGCCGGTGACGAGGATGCGCTTGCCGGAAAGATCGACGCCGGCGAGCACGTCGTCGGTGGTCGAGGTCGCGCCGAATGCTGTGGTCATGTCCGTCTCCTTGCGTCGAGACCCTCCTGCCGCGCCGACGGAACCCATTGCCCGTCGGCCGGTTTCGGAATAAGAGGAGGATGTCTCCGCTTCCAAATACGGAGGAGCCCTCCGTTTATCAAGGGGATCACGCGGACGTGATCGACAGGACTGAAAAGCCGACCCGCAAGCCGCGCGCCGACGCCGCCCGCAACCGTGGCCGGCTGATCGACGCCGCCAAGGCGGTGTTCGCGGCAAGGGGAGGCGCCGCCAGCCTGGAGGAGGTGGCGCGGACGGCCGGCGTCGGCATCGGCACGCTCTACCGGCATTTTCCGACGCGCGACGCGCTGATCGAGGCAGTCTATCGCAACGAAAGCGAGCAGATGGTGCGGGCGGCGGCCGAGCTGACCGCCAGCCGGCCGCCGGTGGAAGCGCTCCGCGAGTGGATGCGCCTCTTCGTCAGCTACATGGCTGTCAAGCACGGCATGATGGAGCTGTTGGACTCGCTCACCGACGGCGCCTCGACGCTCTATGCCGCCTCCGGCGCCGAAACCCAGCGGGCGATCGACGGCCTGGTGGCCAACGCCGTCGCGGCCGGCGACATCGCCATCGACGTCGAGCCGCTCGACCTGCTGCGCGCCCTGGCCGGCCTACTCCATTACAAGGGCAGCCGCGCCGACGAGGAAGCGGCCGCCCACGCCCTCATCGACATCATGATATCAGGCCTGGAGGCGCGGCGGCGGCGCTGACGGCCTCAGAGCCGCCGCTCGGTCGTCGCGTCGAACACCGACAGGCGGCTGAGGTCGAAGCCGACCGCAACGGGCTCGCCGAGCTTCGGCGGCGGATCGGTGGGGAACTTGCCGACGATCTCCTGGTCGCCCATCGCCAGCACCACCAGATTGTCGGAACCGGTGTGCTCGGTCAGCAGCGGCTTCAGCGTCAGCACGAAGGGCTCGCCGCCGGCCGGCGTCTGACCGGTAGCCGGCTGCACCGACTCCGGCCTGAGGCCGACCACCACCGCCTGACCGTCGCCGGGCGGTGTCGCGAAGGCGTAGCCGTCGAGCGGCAGCATCGCGGCGCCGACGTCGGCCGACACGCGGCCGCCGTCCAAACGGATCTGGCCGCGCATAAAATTCATGCCGGGATTGCCGAGGAAGTCGGCGACGAACAGGTTGACCGGCCGGTGATAGACTTCCTCCGGCTTGCCCACCTGCTGGATCTCGCCGGCCTTCATCACCACCATACGGGTGGCGAGCGTCATCGCCTCGAGCTGGTCGTGGGTGACGTAGATGGCCGTGGTGCCGAGCGACTGGTGCAGCTTCTTGATCTCGGTGCGCATGCTGGCGCGCAGCTTGGCGTCGAGATTGCTGAGCGGCTCGTCGAACAGGAACACCTTGGGGTCGCGCACCAGGGCGCGGCCGATGGCGACGCGCTGGCGCTGACCGCCGGACAGTTGCGACGGCCGCCGGTCGAGCAGGTGGTCGATGTGCAGCATGCGCGCCTTTTCCTCGACCAGCGGCCGGATTTCGGCCAGCGGCTTGCCGCGCATCCTGAGGCCGAACTCCATGTTGCGGCGGACGCTCATCGTCGGATAGAGGGCGTAGGACTGGAACACCATGGCGATGTCGCGATCCTTCGGCTCGACGTCGGTGACGTCGCGGCCGCCGATCTCGATCGTCCCCGAGGTCAGCCGGTCGAGACCGGCGACAATGTGTAAGAGCGTCGACTTGCCGCAGCCCGACGGGCCGAGAAGCACGATGAACTCGCCGCGCTCGATCTCCAGGTCGATGTTCTTCAGGACCTTCAGCGTGCCGTAGTTCTTGTTGCAGTCGGAAATCCGGATGTCGATCATGACGGTCAGCCCTTGACGGCCCCGGCGGTCATGCCGCGCAGGAAGTAGCGCCCCAGCAGGACGTAGAGGATGAGGGTGGGAGCGGCCGCGATCACCGTCGCCGCCATGTGAACGTTGTATTCCTTCACGCCGAAGTTGGAGTTGACGAGGTTGTTGAGGGCGACCGTCATAGGCGCGCTCGCCGGGTTGGAGAAGGAGACGGCGAACAGGAAGTCGTTCCAGATGCCGGTGAACTGCAGGATCAAGGCCACCACGATCACCGACGGCGACAAGGGCAGCACGATGCGGAAGAAGATCCAGAAGAAGCCGGCGCCGTCGATGCGCGCCGCCTTGATCAGGTCGTTGGGCACCGACAGGAAGAAGTTGCGGAACAGCATGGTGGTGATGGGGATGCCGTAGATGACGTGGATCAGGATCAGCCCCTCGACCGAGCCGAACAGGCCGAGCGTGCGGAGCGTCACCGCCACCGGCGCCAGCACCACCTGGAACGGCACGAAGTTGCCGGCCACCAGCGCCGCGAACACGAAGCGGGCGCCGGGAAACGGCCACTTGGCCAGGGCGTAGCCGTTGATGGCGCCGATCATCACCGAGATCAGCACGGCCGGCACGGCCATCGTCATCGAGTTGCCGAAAAAGCCCTTGAGGCCGCCGCAGGTGATGCCGATGCAGGCTTCGCCCCAGGCGGTGATCCACGGCTGGGTGGTCGGCGCGTGCGGCAGGGCCATCAGGCCGCCGGCCTGGATCTCGGACATCGGCTTGAACGACGTGCTGAGCAGGATGTAGAGCGGCCCGGCGAAGAAGAAGGCGACGACGGCGAGCAGCAGGTAGAGCACGGTCCGGGTCAGGATGGCCTTGCGGCGCCGGGGCGTCAGCCAGGAGGAACGCGGAACGGGGGGAGTGGTGGCTGTCGGGGCGGACATCAGGCGCGCTCCCTCGTTTCGGCGTAGAGATAGGGGATCAGGATCGCCAGCACCGTGCCGAGCATCACCACCGCCGAGGCGGCCGACAGGCCGAGGTTGGTGCGGCGGAAGGCCATGTCGAACATGAACACCGACGGTAGGTCGGAGGAGACGCCGGGGCCGCCGTTGGTCAGCGCCACCACCAGATCGAAGGCCCGGACAATCGACAGCGACAACAGGACCACTACGGTGAGGAACACCGGCGCCAGCATCGGGATGACGATGAACACGTAGATGCGCCAGGCGGGGATGCCGTCGACCGCCGCCGCCTTCCAGATGTCCTCGTCGATGCCGCGCAGGCCGGCCAGGAACAGCGCCATGACCAGGCCGCAGCCCTGCCAGAAAGCGGCGATCACCAGCGCCCAGATGACGGTGTTGGGGTTGGTCAGCCAGTCGAGGCGGAAGCTGGTAAAGCCGAGCTGGTGCACCATCACCTCGATGCCGAGGGTGGGGTTGAGCAGCCATTGCCAGATGATGCCGGTGACCACGAAGGACATGGCCATCGGATACATGACGATCGACCGGAAGAAGCTCTCGGCGCGGATGCGCTGGTCGATCAGGATGGCGATGATCAGGCCGAGCGAAATGGTGGCCAGCAGGAACAGCCCGCCGAACAGGAACATGTTGGTGAAGGCAACATGCCAGCGCGGCGTGTGGAACAGCCGCCAGTATTGTTCGAGGCCGACGAAACTGTCGAAGCGCGGGAAGGCCTTGCTGTTGGTGGTGGAGACGGCCACCGTGTAGGCGATGAAGCCGTAGAGAAAGATCGCGATCAGCGCCAGCGAGGGCGACAGGGCGATTTGCGACACGTGCCGCTGGAAAAATCTGCGCATGGTCGGAGCCTTCGCTGGACGGGGCGGGCGTGCCGGGGGAGCCCCCCGGCACGTCGTTGCGGGCTGCGTCAGCGGGTGGCGGCCACGGCGTCGGCCATGGCGGTCACGCCTTCCTCGGGCGTCTGCGAGGAGTGCAGGAAGGTGGTCATCTGGTCGACCAGCGCACCGATGCCGGTGGCGTCGGTGACGTTGTCCGGCACCAGGAACAGGTGGCCGGCGTCGGCCTCGGCCATCGCCTTCTGGGCGCAGTCGTCGAAGCCGGTGCGGTCGATGTCGAGACGCGGCGGGATCGAGCCCTTGCGCAGGCTGAACTCGCGCTGCACCACCGGGTCCATGATGGTCGAGGCGAGGGCCAACTGGGCCTCGCGCTGGCCTTCGTCCTTGACGGCGGTCATGGCGAAGGAGTCGGTGCCGAACACCAGCGTACCCTTGCCGGCCGGGAACACCTCGCAGGCGATGTCCTTGCCCGGCACCTTGCCGGCGGCCACGAACTCGCCCTTCAGCCAGTCGCCCATGATCATGTAGGCGGCCTTGCCGCTGATCAGCATGCCGCCGGTGATGTTCCAGTCGCGGCCCGGGCTGCCGGGATCGACGAGGTCGCGCACCTTGGCGAACAGCTTGAAGGCTTCCAGCATTTCCGGGCTGCGCAGGGCGGTGTCGTCGAGGTCGTAGGTGACCTTGGTCAGGAAGTCGCGGCCGCCCACTTCGAGCAGCACGGTCTCGAACACGAAGATTTCCTGCCAGGACTGGCCGCCCAGCGCCAGCGGGATATAGCCCTTGGCGCGCAGCTTGTCGGCCGAGGCGATCAGCTCGGCCCAGGACTTCGGCATGGCAACGCCGGTGTCGTCGAGCACGGCCTGGTTGCCCCACAGCCAGGTATGGCCGTGGATGTCGATCGGGGCGGAGACGTACTTGCCCTGGAACTTGGCGTTGTCGGCGATCACCTTGGGCAGCACCTTGTCCCAGTCCTTGGCGACGGCGTCGATATCGTTGAGCTGGCCTTCCTCGGCCAGCGCCACCAGCGGCGCGCCGAGCTGCCACTGCATCGAGGTCGGCGGGTCGCCGCCGAGGATGCGCGTGCGGGCGACCATGCGCGCCGCCTCGCCGCCGGCCACCGGATTGTCCTTCCAGGTGTTGCCGGTCTTCTGATAGGCGTCGACCAGGATCTTCAGCGCCGCCGCCTCGCCGCCGGAGGTCCACCAGTGGATGACCTCGGCGGTGCCGGCAAACGCCGGGGCCGTGGTCGTCAGGGCGAGCGCCATCGCCGAGCCCAGCACTCCAAACTTGTTGAACATGTCTTCTCCTCCTTCATGCCGGCCCGATGTTCTCCCGTCGGGCCTCTCCCAAAACGTTTGCCGCCGGGTCACCCCTTCAGGAAATCGGCGAACCAGCGGCCGCTGTGCTTCATGGTCCGGGTCTGCGTGTCGAAATCGACGTGCACCAGACCAAACCGCTTGGAATAGCCTTCCGCCCACTCGAAGTTGTCGAGGAGGCTCCAGACGAAATAGCCGGCGAGATCGACGCCACCCTCCGTCGCCGCGCGCAGCGCGTCGATGTGACGGTGGATGTAGACGGCGCGCGCCTCGTCGCGGATCTCGCCGTCGGCATCGACCTGATCGGGGTAGGTGGCGCCGTTCTCGGTGACGACGATCGGCGCCGGCCGGTAGTCGCGGCTCACGCGCTGCAGCAGTTCGGTCAGCCCCTCCGGATAGACCTCCCAACCGAAGCCGGTGACGTCGGTCGTCTCGGCTTCGACGACGCGCGAGCGCATCGGCGCCCCGGCCGGATCGTCGGCGATGATCTCGCGGAAATAGTAGTTGATGCCGAGGAAGTCGGTGCGGCCGGCAATGGCGGCGAGGTCGCCGTCGACGATTTTAGGCGCGGCGGCGCCGATCTCGGCGAGCACGTCCTCGGGATAGCCGCGGCCATGCAGCGGGTCGAGGAACCAGCGGTTGCGGAGGCCGTCGTGACGGACGGCGGCGAGGCGGTCGGCCTCGGACCCGGAGGCCGGATGGATCGGATGCAGGCTGAGCGCGGGGCCGCATTGCGCATCCGGCACGTTGGCCCTGAGCACCGGCAGCGCAAGGCCGTGCGACAGCAGCACGTGATGCGTCGCCTGTATGGCGTCGGCGAGATCGCGCCGGCCGGGCGCGAATTCGCCCTCGTAATAGCCCTTGATGGTGCTGCACCACGGCTCGTTGTGGGTGATCCAGTGCTTGACGCGGTCGCCGAGACGGCGCGACACCACGTCGGTGAAATCGACGAAGGCGAGGGCGGTATCGCGGCGCGGCCAGCCGCCGGCGTCCTCAAGCGGCTGCGGCAGATCCCAGTGGAACAGCGTCAGCCAGGGCTCGATGCCGCGCTCCATCAGGCCGTCGACCAGGCGATCATAGAAGGCGAGGCCGGCCTCGTTCACGGCGCCGGTACCGTTCGGCATGACGCGCGGCCAGGCGACCGAGAAGCGATAGGCGCCGACGCCGAGCGCCTTCGCGAGATCGAGGTCCTCTGACCAGTGGTGATAGTGGTCGCAGGCTACCGCCGGGGTGTCGCCGTTGCGGATGTGACCCGGCTTGGCGGCAAAGGTATCCCAGATGGACGGCCGCCGGCCATCCTCCGCCGTTGCGCCTTCGATCTGAAGGGCGGAAGTGGAGATGCCCCACCGGAACGCGGGAGGAAAATCGGAACGGGTGGAACGGGACATGCTGGCGACCGTCGTTGCTGGTACTGAGGACGTTTCAATTAATTAAATGAAATGCCGAATGAGTCAAGCGGCATAATTTTGATTCCCGAAATTTATCTCCCGCTTTGGAAGGCGGACGCGGATAGAACGCCGAACAATATCGATTCAGGCTGATTTCCACCGTTTAGGGTGCGCCGCACACGGTCGCATGTGCCGGGTAGTAGGGCCGTATACGGAAATACCCGGTGTGTTGAATTCGGCCTTGTTTCATTTCTATAAATGAAGCGAACGGGGTCCGCCGGTCCCTGGCAACGGAAGCGTCCCATGCCCCCGCTGAAGGGAAACCAGAGCACCTCGCGCACCCTCAACCGGTTGCTTCTCCTCAACCACCTGCGTCGGCATGGCCCGACCGCCCGCTCCGACATCGCCGCCGCTATCGGTCTCAGCCCGGCTGCCATCTCCTATGTGTCGTCGGAACTGCTGGAGCAGCGGGTGATCGTCGAGGTGGAGGCGGCCGCCGGCGACGGTCGGCGGCGTATGACGCGGCTCGATCTCAACTATTCCGGTCACCTGGCTTTGGGCGTCAAGCTGATGGAGCGGAATCTCAGGGCGACCATCACCGACCTCGGCACCAACGTCATCGACACCATCACTGCCGAGGTCGACGCCCGCGTGCCGGAGGCGGTGGCCGAGGCGACGGCGACGGCGCTCGACCGCCTGCTAGAGCGCTCGGGCGAGGACAGGGCGCGGCTGATCGGCATCGGTCTCGCCATGCCCGGCCAGCACGACGCCGAGCGCGGTGTCTGCCGGCGCTGCGACCGCTTCGGCTGGAAAGATGTGCCGATCGCCGAGCTGATCAGCGAGCGGGCCGGCGTTCCGGCCTGGGTCGATAACGACGTCAACGCTTTCGCGCTGGCCGAGCACCTGTTCGGCGCCGGCCGGCAGGCGTCGTCGCTGGCGGTGCTGTCCTTCGGGCGCGGCATCGGCGCGGCGATGATCGTCGACGGCCAGTTGCTGCGTGGCCGCTACGGCGGCGCCGGCGAGATCGGCCACGTCACCGTCGTCGAGGGCGGACCGCGCTGCGAATGCGGCCGGCTCGGCTGCCTGGAGGCGGTGTCGTCGCTGCCGGCCATCCTCAACGCCTACGGCATGATCAGGCCGTCCGATCGGCCGATCGAGCCGGCCGCCTTGGCGGCGCTGGCGGCGGACGGCGATCCGGTGGCACGGGAAATCCTCGACACCGCCGGCCGGCGGCTCGGTGCGGTAGCCGGCACTTTCGCTACCCTGTTCGACCCCGAGACAATGGTGATCGGCGGCGAAGGCGTGATGTTCGGCCCGGCGCTGCTCGATCCGCTGGTCGCCACGCTGAAGGAGAAGAACTTCCAGCGCGATACCGAGGTGTTCGTCGAGTTCTGGAACGACGACGCCTGGGCGCGCGGCGCGGCGGCGCTGGCCATCGACAGCTTCTTCTCGATCCCGTCGTAACGGACGGGGAGGGCAGGGACCTTCCGGGGCCGGACGTTCGATCCCCTCCGAGGCTTCCTGGTGGATAGGTGCGACGGATCGCCCGGCACCTAGCCGTTTGAAAGCGTTAGGAGCTTACGGCCAGCAAGCTCGCTCTGCCTCGGTCGCCGAGGCATCGATGGAGTCGGAGTCTTCCGAATGGTCGGCTCGGTGGATGGCCAGCCCATTCATCGGCTCGCGGACTCGATTGTCTCCTAAACAAGGACCCGTCTATCTTCCGGAAGGCCAGCCCAAGCTGACTGGCTCGCTTCTCTAAGGCTTATAAAAATATACATATGTACATATAAACATATATATATTAATCAGGAAAGATTCAGACATCGCGGCTCGGCAACGATTATGGAGCGATCGTTGAGCGAGATTTCCGAGCTGTGTGTCCCGCTCGACCTGCCGTTCGACGATACCCACCGCTCGATGACGCACCAGGCGATAATATCCAAAGCCCGGCTTGCTATCCAATCGTCGGCATCGCAGGACATGCCCCGCGATGCCGTCTGCCGCGCATGTCAGGCGCGGGCGCGTTCCTCGTTGCGTTTGCGGGTCGCGGCGGCTTTCTTGGCTGAAGCCGAGCGCTCCTGGGGCGAACGCGAGGCCGCGGCCTTCTTGGCGGAGGCTGAACGCTCTTCCTTCGAACGGGATGCCGACGCCGTGCCGCCGAGGCGGCCGCCCTTCTCGGACGAGACGTGGGTGTCGGGCCGGCCGCGGCCGGAGCCGGACTTGTTGCCGCCGCCGCTCTCCTTGTTGACGGTGGCCCAGGCGCGGCGCTCGGCTTCCTTTTCGGAAACGCCGCGCGACTCGTAGCTCTCCTCGATGTGCTCGGCCTTGCGTTTCTGCTTGTCGGTATAGGCGGATTTGTCTCCACGTGGCATGGACGCTCTCCTTTTCGGCCATGGACCAAAGGAAGAACCGCCCTTTGACGCGAAAGTTCCGAGCTGGCGCCCAAATCGCGGCCGCCGTGACCGCCGCTTTTCGTGCGCTTTTTTCAGGCGCTGCGCATGAGACCGTGCGACTGTCGCATAGGTCTCTCAATGAGTTTCGCACGCGCAATTAGATATTTTATTTCTTTTATTATGTAATAAATTGTATTTAGAAGGATTCTATTTTAGTAAATACCATAAATATCATTTCAAAATATAACATATTCGTTAATACTTTTACATTTTGTTTTGATTGTTATACAGTTGTTGGAGTAAATAGATTGTAATACATGGAGAAGTGCTCTGGATTTTTTTGGCGATATAAGCTGCGCCGGAGTGCCGTGCAAAAGAAATGCTTTCCATGAAATAATAGCGGCTCTCAGTGGCCGATCTCGACTCTCCATCAAAACCGAGCCAGCATTCACCGATCTATTCAATTTCGAGAAAACGATGGTTCCATTCGAATTTGCTTTAGCATCGCCTGCCTGGGGGAAGCTCGGAGAAGATGGCGAGAGCCAAAACCTTGTCGATCACTGCCGCGACGTAGCGGCCGTGTTCCTCGCGCTGTGCCGGCTGCCCGGCATTCGCAGCCGCCTGTGTCGGCTCGCCGGCACGGACGCCTTTCCGGAGGTCTGGCTCGACCGCCTCGGCTGGTTCGTATTCCTGCATGATCTCGGCAAGGTCAACGCTGGCTTCCAGAAACGGCGTTTTCCCGGAACGCCGATGGTCGGGCACGTGTCGCCGATCGCCGGGGCGTACGAATTCGTCTGCGGCGGCATCGACGTCAACCGGCTTGGCCAATGGGCCGCCCCAGACTCCCTGTCTGACTGGTTCAACGCCGTTCTCTCCCATCACGGCAAGCCCTGGACCGATGCCCCCCGAGACCTCGGCCGGCATGTCGACCTGCGTCACTGGCAGCCGGCCGGCAACTACAAGCCGGCGCACGAACTCCTGCGCCTTCGCCACGTTGCCGACGCCCGATTCCGGCAGGCTTTTTCCGACGCGCCGTCCATCCCGTTCACCGCGCCGCTGATCCACGCACTCGCCGGCCTGACCATGCTGGCCGACTGGATCGCCTCGTCGGACTGGCGGAACAGCCCACCGCCCGAGCGGCTGGAGCAATGGGCCGGCGAATGGCTGGAACGGATCGGCCTCGACCCCGCGCCCTGGCGCGCCCGCCTCGCGACGGAAGCGGACTTCCGCTCGGCCTTCGGCTTTCCGCCGAACCCGGCGCAGGCCGCCTTCGCGGCGGCGGCGGGACCGCTGGCCATCCTCGAATCGGAAACCGGCTCGGGCAAGACCGAGGCGGCGCTCTGGCGCTTCGTCGAGCGCTTCCGGGTCGGCGCCGTCGACGGGCTCTATTTCGCCCTGCCCACCCGCACTGCCGCCGCGGCGCTCCACCGGCGCGTAGAAAAGCTCGCCGCCGCCCTGTGGCCGCGGGAGCCGCCGCCCGTCGTCCTCGCCGTGCCTGGCTATCTCGAAGACACGGCGGACGGCGCCCTGCCACTGGCTCACGACGGGCTCGACCAAATCGAGGATGACGCGCGCGACCGGCCGGTCTGGGCGGGCGAACATCCCAAGCGCTATTTCGCCGGCATGATCGCTGTCGGCACCATCGACCAGGCACTGTTATCGGTGCTGAAAGCCAAGCACGCCCACATGCGTGGCGCGGCGCTGATGCGACTGATGCTGGTGGTCGACGAGGTCCATGCCTCCGACGCCTATATGGGCGCACTGACCGAGGAACTGCTGGCCGACCACATCGCCGCTGGCGGCGAGGCGGCACTGTTGTCGGCGACGCTCGGTACGCGGGCACGCCTCCGCTACGCCTCGATCGGCATGGCGCCCGACGGCAACCTCCGGGCGGCCGAAGACGTCCGGCCGTCGCTTGCCGAGGCGATTGCCTTTCCCTATCCGGCCATCACCACCAATTCCCGCCTCGGCGGCGCCCTGGCCGGCATAGCCGCGACCGGACGACAAAAGCAGATCGCCATCGAACTCACCGGCCTGATCGACGACGCCGACGCCATTGCCGAACGCGCTGCCGCCATCGCCGTCCAGGATGCCAAGGTGCTGGTGGTCCGCAATACCGTAACCAGCGCCATCGCCGTGCAGGAGGCGCTGGAACGACTGCTCGGCGTCGATTCGCCGCTGCTGTTCCGCGTTGAAGGCGTCGCCACCCTGCATCACGGTCGTTTCGCTCGCGAGGACCGCCTGCTGCTTGACGCGTCCGTCGAGGCGGCGGTCGGCAAGGCCCATCCGGCCGGCGGTCTGGTGCTTGTCGGGACCCAGACGCTGGAACAAAGCCTCGATATAGATGCGGATTATCTCATCAGCGATCTCTGTCCCGTCGACGTGCTGCTGCAACGGCTCGGCCGACTTCACCGCCACGCCAGGGAGCCCGACGGGGTTACCGATCGCCTGCGCCCCGAAGCCTTCCGACAACCGCGCGTGCTGGTGCTGGCTCCGCCGGACGATCTCGCCGGCCTGCTGATCGACCGGCGAAGGGGCCGCGACAGCCACGGTCTCGGTCCGATGATCCGCCAGGGCGTGGTGCGGGGTATCTATCCCGATGTCATCACCCTCGAACTGACGCGCCGCCTCTGCGCCGAACGACCGATGTGGACCATCCCTGCCATGAACCGCGAGTTGGTGGAACGCGTTCTGCACCCCGAGGCGCGCGAGGCGTTTTTCGCCGCGTTGCCGAAACAGGAACAGGCCTTCTGGCAGAATCACGACAACGATATCGTCGGCACCAGCCACGCCGATGGCACCACCGCTCGCCAGTCGGTGCTCGACCGCGACAAGGATTTCATGCACCTCGACAACTTCATCCCATCGGACGAGCATTTTACCACTCGGCTCGGCGAAACCGGCCGGATCCTTGACCTGCCGGAGGGAACCATCGGGCCGTTTACCAAGGAAATTCGGCGGTTGGCAATACCATCCTGGTGGCAAACAGGAGTTGAGGAACCATCATTTCTGCGTGTTGAAAACAATCAGATTCAATTTGAACTTGGCGGAACGCGGGTCGCATATGGAAGGCACGGCCTACTGCGAATGGCGACATGATGCTCGCGTTCAACCTCCTCGATGTGCCCCTCGTCACCATCACCGACCCCTCGGGATCGCGGGCATCCCGGCGGACGCTGCCCGAAACGCTGGCCGCACTGGCACGCGACGACGTTGGCGATTTTCCCCGCCTGCGGCCGCACCAGCGACACGTCTGGCACGCGCTGCTGGTGCAACTGTCGGCGCTGGCGCTCGCCGCGGCCGGTCGCGACGATCTGCCCGGTGATGCCGACGCATGGCACACGCTGCTGCTGGCGCTGACGCCGAACGACCCCGATGGCGCGGCATGGTCGCTGGCCGGTCCGCCCGAACGTCCGGCCTTCCTGCAAGCGCCGGTGCCCGGCGGCAACCTTGCCGGCTTCAAGCCGGTCGAGACGCCCGGCGAGCTCGACATGCTCGTCATGTCGAAGAACCACGACCTCAAGGCCGCTGCAATGCCGGCCGACGACGCCGAACTCTGGCTTTATGCCCTCGTCAGTCTCCAGACGCAGGAAGGTTTCCTCGGCGCCGGAAATTACGGCATCGCCCGCATGAACGGTGGCTTCGCCAGCCGACCGGCCTTCTTCACCACCGTCGACCGCCTGCCGGGCGACCGCTTCAGGGGCGACCTCTCCCGAGCCTTGAAGAAACGGTCAGAACTCGGCAAGACCTTCGGCTATCGGCCGGCCGGCGGCCTCGGCCTCACCTGGCTCGTGCCCTGGGACGGCGCGCAGTCGCTGCCGCTCGAAGCGCTCGACGTGTTCTTCATCGACATCTGCCGGCGGGTGCGGCTTGTCGAGACGGCAAACGGCCTCCGCGCCTTCGCCACCAGCAGCAAGGCGCCCCGCATCGAAGCCAAGGCCGCCAAGGGCAACACCGGCGATCTCTGGACACCGTTGATCGCCGACAAGGACGGCACCAAGGCCTTCACCGCCGATGCCCGCGGCTGGTCCTATCAACAGCGTGTCAGGCTGCTGTTCCCGCGAACGACCAGGAAAGGCGAGACGGTGAAGGTGTCGCCTCTCCAGAGCGTGGGCGATCTCGATGAGGACGCCGATCTCGTCGTCCTCGGCTAGGTGACGGTCCGTGGCCAGGGCAAGACCGAGGGCTACCACGAGTGCCGCGTGCCGATCTCGAAGCTGGTCTCGGCCGGCTTCGGCCGCAGCCCGGAGGCGTCGGACCGGATCGCCGACATGGCGCACGACCGCGTCGGGGATGCCGGCATCCTTGCCCGGCAGGTGCTGTTTCCGGCGCTGATGGCGGTATTTTCCGGCGCGCCGCGCACGGCGGTCGGCGAGCGCGCCCGCGACGACGACACCACGAAATCGCGGGCCGGCGGCGCCACCGGCCGCTTCGACACGTTGCTCGACCCGTACTTCTTCGACGACCTCGCCAATGAGGTCGCGGTGATGGGCGATGCGGCGGCCGAGTCCAAGGTGCGCGCCGACTGGATCAGGCAGCGATTGTTCGGGACAGGCGAGGCGGTGCTGCGCGAAGCGGTCGCTGCCGCGCCCGACGCCGCTGCTCGCCACTGGCGGGTGCGCGTCGCCGCGCAGGACGTGTTCAACGCCTGCTTCCGCAAGCAGTTCGGCGACCGGCTGGCCGCCGCCGATCAGCCGGTGCCGAAGATCGACTGGGCCGATATCGAAGCCGAACTTGCCGCCGAGGAGACTGGCGATGACTGAGGAAACCGTGCTTCCGCCACGCAAGACGTCGCGCTTCCGGACGCTCGCGACCTTTATCGCCAGCGACGCGCTCGGCACTGGCGGCAAGGCCAGCCTGCGGCGCGGTGTACCGGCGACGGTGGTCGGCCAGCCGGCTTTTCATCAGGCGATCCACACCGCTGGCATCGCCGTCCACGAGCTTGACGCCGAGGTCTGGGGCGCCATCGTCCAGGCCATAGCCCTGACAGCCGGCAACGCCTTCACGACACCGGCCGGAAAGGCGATGGCCGCGGCCGGGCTCAGCGAGGCGCGCTTTTCCAAGCTGATGGCGGCGCGCGGCGACACGCTGCGCGACCAGCTCGGCCTGGTCGCCCGCTACCTCGCCGCCAAGCAGGCGCCGATCGATTGGACCGAACTCGGCAATCTCCTGCTCGCCGACTGCCATGGCGACGACGAGAGGGTGGCGAAGCTGCGCTTCCGCCTCGCCCAGGGCTACTACCGCGAACTCAACAGTGCCGACCAGAGGGAGGCCGGCTGACCATCTCTCCACTTCATCCGCAAAAGTCAGGTTTGGGGGCTACCCATGACGCTGCCGCGCTTCATCCAGATCCATTCGCTGGTTTCCTATCCCGCCGTGCTGCTCAATCGCGACGACGCCGGCCTCGCCAAGCGTATCTCCTATGGTGGCGCCGTGCGTACCCGCGTCTCCTCGCAATGTCTGAAGCGCCACTGGCGTATCGCCGAGGACGACTGGAATCTCAAGAACACCGGGCTGGAACTGTCGGTGCGCTCGCGCGAGATCTTCGAATACGAGATCGGCCCCGAGGTGGAGAAGGAACTCCCCGGCATCGATGCCGATGCGCTGAAGGCTGTCGGCGGCGCTCTTTCGCGGGCGATCTACGGCGACAAGGCCGACGACCTGCGCAAGCGACAGGCGCTGCTGCTCGGCTGGCCGGAATTGCGCTTCCTGACCGCCGAGGCCATCGCCATTCTGAAGGACAATCCCGACGCCGATACAGCGGCCAAGGCCGCCGAAGCCCGCTTCAAGGGCAAGGACGCCAAGGCCAACTTCGCCGCCATGAAGGAGACGGCCGGCTCGCTCGCCGCCGGGCTCGAGGCGGCGCTGTTCGGTCGCATGGTCACCTCCGACCCCACCGCCAATACCGACGCCGCCATTCACGTCGCCCATGCCTTCACGGTGCATGCGCAGGAGTCGGAAACCGACTATTTCACCGTCGTCGACGACCTCAAGAACCGCGACCCCGACGAGGACTCCGGTTCGGCCGGCATCTTCGACACCGAGCTTACCTCCGGCCTGTTCTACGAATACGTGGTGATCGACGTGCCGCTGCTGGTCTCCAACATCACCGGCGTCAAGCCGGAGAGCTGGGCGGCGAGCGGGGTCGACCGGGCGCTGCCGGCCAAGGTGGCCGAGCACCTGCTGCATCTCGTCGCCACCATTTCGCCCGGCGCCAAGAAGGGCTCCACCGCCCCTTATGCCCGCGCCTCGACGCTGCTGGTCGAAGCCGGCAGCGTTCAGCCGCGCTCGCTCGCCAAGGCCTTCGAGAAACCGGTCGCGCCGAGGAAGGATCAAAGCCAGGGCACGCTGGCCGAAACGGCGCTGTTCGCCGCGCTCGGCAAGTTCGACGCCATCTACGGCAAGAGCGAGGCCCGCGCTTATGCCTCCTTCGACGGCGCCGACTTCGCCGGTCTCGCCGCCGGGCCGCAGACCCTTGACGCCTTGGGCGGCTGGCTCAACGGAGCGATCGCCCGGGCGGAGGTCTGAGCCGATGCCCTCCGTGCTGCTTCTCCGCCTGGAGGCGCCGCTTGTCGCCTTCGGCGACATCATGGTCGACGCGCGCGGCCCGGTCACCGACCTGCCGTCGGCCTCGATGCTGACCGGCCTGATCGCCAACGCGCTCGGCTACCGGCGCGAGGAGAGGGCCGCCCTGCAACGCCTTCAGGACCGGCTCGTCCACGCTTCCCGGCTCGACCAGAGCGCCGGTCGCTTCACCGAGTTCCAGACAGCCAAACTCGACAAGAGCGATGAGGGCTGGACGACGCGCGGCCGGCCGGAAGGCCGCGCCGGCGGCGACGGCAGCTATGTCGGCCCGCACCTGCGCTTTCGCGACCATCACGCCGACGTCTGCGTGCATGTGGCGCTCCGCCTCGACCCCGCCGACGAGCCGCCGGACCTTGCCGCCATTGCCGCCGCCCTCGTCGAGCCGGCGCGGCCGCTGTTCATCGGCCGCAAGCCCTGCCTGCCCTCCGGCCGGATCTTCGCTGGCCTGATGGAAGCGGAAACGCTGCTCGCCGCGCTCATCGCCACGCCACTCGCAGGGAAGTCCTCCGCCGGGCGCGTGCTGGTCGACCTGCCGCGCCTGGAAGTCCCGCCCGCCGATTTCCGCCGCGTGCACCGTTCCGATCGGCGCGATTTCGCCGCCGGCGTCCACACCGGCGACAGCACCCGCTGGGAAGGCAGCCTGCCGTGCGATGACTTCGCCAAAGGAGGCGCCGCGTGACGCTGAACCTCATCTCCTTCCGGCCCGATTTTCCCCGCCTGATGGCGCTCTCGGCGCGAGAAAAGCTGCTGCCGCCGGGCGGCGATCTCGGCTATGCCCTGCACGCCATCTTCGCCGCCAGCTTCGGCGACCTCTCGCCCAAGCCCTTCCGTCTGTTCGAGCCCGGCGAGCCGGGCGGCGGCCCCTCCGGTCGGCTGCTCGCCTATTCCACGGCGTCGCTCGACGCGCTCCGCGCCCATGCCGCGGCCTTCGCAGACCCGGCCTTTTCGGTGCCGCTCCGCCTCGACGACGCGGAGGCCAAGGCGATGCCGACCGAGTTTCCGGCCGGCACGCGACTGGGTTTCAATCTGCGCCTCCGTCCGGTGCAGCGCACCGGCGCATCGGCCGACGGGGCGACCAAGGCTCGCGAGCGGGACGTTTATGTCGCTGCGTCCACAGCATCCAGCGAGCCCACCCGGCTTGCCCGCATCGAGGCCTACACCGTCTGGATCGAACGGCAGCTCGGCCGCGACGGCGCCGCCCGGCTGGCGGCTGCCGAGGCGGAAAGCCTCCGGCGCACCCGGCTGTTTGCCCGCGATCGGTCCGACGACGCAAAGAGAAACCGCGCGATCGACGGGCCGGATGTCGTCTTTTCCGGCACGCTCGTCATCGGCGAGCCGGCGGCCTTCGCCGCGCTGATGGTGCGCGGCATCGGCCGCTTCCGCGCCTTCGGTTTCGGCATGCTGCTCATTCGCCCGCCGGGCTGAGGATTATCGCCATGCTGCTCGGCCGCCTCGGTCTCGAAACCGCCCGCCTGCCGCATAGCGACCGGCATGGGTTGGTGTTGCTCGATCGCGGTGCGCTCACCGTCGAGGACGGTTGCCTGCGCTTCGTCTCGGCCGGCGGCGGCGCCGTCGAGCGGGGGGAATACACCATTCCACACCAGTCGATCTCGCTGGTCATGCTCGGTCCCGGCTCCACCGTCAGCCACGACGCGCTGCGCCTGCTCGCCCGACATGGCGCCGGCCTCGCCGCCGTCGGCGACGACGGCGTCCGCCTTTACACCGCGCCGCCGCTGATGCCCGACTTTTCCAATCTCGCCCGGCGGCAGGCCGAACTCTGGGCCGATGCCAACCGCGGCCGGCTCGACGTCGCCCGCCGCATGTATGCCTTCCGCCTTCAGGAAATTCTGCCGCATCGCGACATCGCCGTGCTGCGCGGCATCGAGGGCGCCCGCGTCAAGGCGCTCTATGCCAACCTCGCCCAGCGCCACGGCATCAAATGGAACGGCCGCCGTTACGACCGCGCCAATCCGCTCGCCGCCGACCTGCCCAACCAGGCGATCAACCATGCGGCCAGCGCCGTGGAAGGCGCCGCCGCCATCGCCGTGACGGCCACCGCCACCATTCCGCAACTCGGCTTCATCCACGAGGATTCCGGCCAGAGCTTCGTGCTCGACATCGCCGACCTGTTCCGCGACGACGTGACTGTGCCCTGCGCCTTCCGGGCCGTCGCCGCCCAGAAGAAGGCGCCGGGCGAGTCCATCGAGCGCCTGACCCGCCGGATCACCGGCGAAACCCTGCGCAAGCAGGGGGTGATCGCTGCCATGATCGATCGCATCAAGACGCTGTTCGAGCCGCGTGACGATGGCGACGGGCCGTCCGGACGGGCGCGCAAGAAGACGCCGGCCGACCGCGACGGCCTTGCCATCGACAGCCAGGAAAGGGCCGGCGATGCCGATGACCGTTCTGGTGACCCGTGACGTGCCCGACCGCTATCGCGGCTTCCTCGCCTCGGTGATGCCCGAGGTGGCGCCGGGCGTCTACGTCTCGCCCGAACTCAGCCGGGCGGTGCGCGAGCGTATCTGGTCCGTTCTTTCCGGCTGGTGGGCGAGCATGCCCGGCGGATCGGTGGTAATGTCGTGGAAGGACAGCGCCGCCACCAGCGGCCTTGGCCTCGAAGTGCTCGGCCTGCCGCCGGTTTCGCTGATCGATCTCGACGGGCTGCTGGTCGTCCGCCGCGACCGCCGCGACGAAAATTCCTCGCCGCCCATCGAGCCCATCTCCCATTTCTCCGCTCGACAAGCCTGAAATATCTAGTTGACCTCGTTCTTTGAAATCGTGAATATATTCAATGGGTTCGTGCCAAGAGATCTCCCCGCCTGCGCGGGGATGAACCCGCGACGAACGTAACCGTGCGGATCATTTCTAAGATCTCCCCGCCTGCGCGGGGATGAACCTGCACCAGTTGAGCCGCGTAGATGGCAACGGCTGATCTCCCCGCCTGCGCGGGGATGAACCTGGCGGTGGCAACCGCGCCGGCCCCCACCACGGGATCTCCCCGCCTGCGCGGGGATGAACCCATCGCTATTAGGGGCGGAAGTGCTCCGGATGCGATCTCCCCGCCTGCGCGGGGATGAACCCAAGCTGTTGTTCCCGTTCGGCGTGCCGGAACCGATCTCCCCGCCTGCGCGGGGATGAACCCTTGCGACGGCTTGGGCCAATGCCAACGTCGAGGATCTCCCCGCCTGCGCGGGGATGAACCCATCGTCAGGGTGCTGGCGTGCGGCGCCGCTACGATCTCCCCGCCTGCGCGGGGATGAACCCCACCGGCTGGGTGGCGGCGTGCAACTCGTGCCGGATCTCCCCGCCTGCGCGGGGATGAACCCAGAACATCGCAAATGGCAAATCGTCGTTCCCGGATCTCCCCGCCTGCGCGGGGATGAACCCGGCGGCCTCGGTACGGCGCAGTCGTCGTTGCCGATCTCCCCGCCTGCGCGGGGATGAACCCAGTGCGGGATCGACCTCGGCCAGGGCCGTCCCGATCTCCCCGCCTGCGCGGGGATGAACCCTCCTGGCCGCGCTTGTTGAGGAACGGCTTGAAGATCTCCCCGCCTGCGCGGGGATGAACCCTTGGTGTTGAGGTCGAAATACTCGGCCGTTCGGATCTCCCCGCCTGCGCGGGGATGAACCCTACGATCGCCTGTGTTCGCGCTGGCAGGACCTGATCTCCCCGCCTGCGCGGGGATGAACCCTTCACCGCGAGTTGCTCGGGAGGATGCAGGGCGATCTCCCCGCCTGCGCGGGGATGAACCCTGGTCGCCCTGAAGCGCGGCGCCGGCCAGTCGGATCTCCCCGCCTGCGCGGGGATGAACCGTAGTCGTCGAACAGCGCCGCCAGCTGTCGCCTGATCTCCCCGCCTGCGCGGGGATGAACCCCGGCCGGAATTCGTCAAGCACACCAAGGAGCTGATCTCCCCGCCTGCGCGGGGATGAACCCGGACATATTGGTGCGAGACCTATCGGGCACAGGATCTCCCCGCCTGCGCGGGGATGAACCCGTCGCCACGTTAGCGCGGCCTCTAGCCTGAGGGATCTCCCCGCCTGCGCGGGGATGAACCCGAGACGGCGCGGGTACCGGTGGCGGTGGCCATGATCTCCCCGCCTGCGCGGGGATGAACCTGGGCCGCCCCTCTGCCTCGATGCCCCGAAGGGGATCTCCCCGCCTGCGCGGGGATGAACCCGCCGACCTGCCATCGGCGATCGACGGACTGCGGATCTCCCCGCCTGCGCGGGGATGAACCCTATCCTCTTGCACATCTGTTACCTGTTAGGTTGATCTGCCCGCCTGTGCGGGGATGAACCCTCACACTGACATCAAGACAACGCGACGCTACAGATCTCCCCGCCTGCGCGGGAATGAACCCCAGCTCAAGGCCGACGTTGCCCTGGCGGAGGAGATCTCTCCGCCTGCGCGGGGATGAACCCTGCGGGCAGATCGCGGACATGCTGGCCTTGACGATCTCCCCGCCTGCGCGGGGATGAACCCGCCGCCGGCTTTGCCGACGGCTTGGACCCGTGGATCTCTCCGCCTGCTCTGCTCCCTCGTTGAACCCAATGCAGAGCCGATCCATGCCGTGCCGAAGGATGAGCGTGACCTGATCGTCGCGGCCTACAACTCACACGTTCTATGCTTCGACAACCTGTCAAAGGTGGTGGTATGGTTCGCCGACGCATTGTGCCGCCTCGCCACCGGCGGCGGTTTCTCGGCACGCGCGCTCCACATGGACAGGGACAAAGCGATTTTCTTCGGCACGAAGTCGATCATTCTCAATGGCATTCCCCCCTGACCGATAGGCCGGACCTCGCCAACCGCGCGATCAGCGTCCGCCTCACGCCGATTCCCGAGGTCGATCGTCGGCCCGAGGCTGAAATACTGCCGGCGTGGGATGATCGTGCCCCATCCGTGGTCGGGGTGTCGCGATTGGAAGGAAGAGGGCGCGGGATAGGAGAGTGGCGTGGATGGCCGACAATAGGGGAAGTGCTGAAGGAATCGCCGGCACAGGACGTGGATCAGGCGGGCGATCCGCATTATCACGACGCGAGATTGGCTCGCGTGCTTACCCCTTGCTTACTTGAACTTGCAAGCACCTGCCCTTAATTAGGCAACAATCTGAATTTAATAGTCAAATCAATGAGGTAAATGGCTCCGCGAGTAGGACTCGAACCTACGACCCGGTGATTAACAGTCACCTGCTCTACCAACTGAGCTATCGCGGAACAGCTTCGGTGGCGGTGCGTATAACAAAGCTGTCCGGGTTTGCAAAGCCCCCTCGGCGAGGAAAATGCGCTTGCCGAGCGAAAAGGCGGGGAGTGGGCAGGAATGGGCGGCTAACAGCATGGCCTGGAAAGGCTTTTCCCTTCGCCGGGGCAGCGTTTTCCCGCATTCCCGTACCATGCCTTTGAAAAGGGTCGGCTGCTTTCCTATCTGTCCGGGACCTGTTTTCCGCCGGCGCGAAACTGCAAGGAAAGGCGCTCCATGGCTCATGTGAAGTTCCGGGGACGGACGGTTCGACTGCCGAGAAGCCGGCCTCTCCGCATGGGCCTGGGGTTCGCCTTCGTCGCCATGGGACTTGTCGGCTTCCTGCCGGTGGTCGGCTTCTGGATGGTGCCGGTCGGTCTTGTCATCCTCTCGGTGGACTCGCCGCTGGCCCGCCGCCTGCGCCGCCGCGCCGAGGTCTGGGTGCTGCGCCACTACAACCGGTGGGCAAGAAAGGACACCGATTCGGCATAGGGCGTCTGACCGGAAACAGCATCCGCCTCTCCGATCAATCTGATGCGCGCACCAGGGACGTCAGCTACAGCCGGGACACGTCCGGGCATCCGCCGCTGTGACATTCGTGCAAATTGTAGGCAATCCGTTCACGTGATTGTTCCTCACTTTGATATTTCGTTTCTGGAGTGCCGCATCCACTTGTGGCAGGTTGATTGCAGGACAGGCGCGATGGCATCGCGGCGTCGTCGGAATACGGCTGGTAGTCGACCTGATGGCGTCATATTTCGGTCGTTGTTGACCGCTATCGGTTTGCCCTGGAGAGCAACGCTCTTCTGCCCTTGGGAAAGGAGGTCAAAATGACAGACATTTCGCTCACGCGGATCGCGCGTACGAATGTATGCCGTTCGACGATCCGCCCCAATCATCTTGGCTCGAAACGCCAATGGCGAACGTGTCTTTGCTGAGCATCTGACACTTCTCACGAAAAACGTAATCGACAGGATGATGGTCTCGCCACCGGCGTCAGGCCAGGAGAAATTTATTATGTCCAAGCCAATTGTCATAGAAGTGGCCGGAAAGGCCGTGGCTGTTGCCGCGCCGGCCGGCGATCAGGTTCGCTTCGTCGCCGTCAAGTATGACGTGTGGGATCTCGACGGCCAGTTCTATGGTTCCGTAGCCGAAGCCGAGCGGGCGGCAGCCCGCCATCTCGCCGGCGCAAGCGCCTTCTCCTCTCCGGTGGAACTCGCGGCCGCCGGCTGATGCTCTCCGCCCGGCGCGCCGCGCCGGGCGCCGATGGAAGACGGCCGTTACCAGTCCAGCCGATTGGTGGCGGCAACCTGGCCGTACCACAGCCCCGAATCCTTGATCGTCCGCTTCTGGGTCCGGAAGTCGGTATGGATCAGGCCATAACGCTCGGTATGGCCCTCCGCCCACTGGAAATTGTCGAGTAGCGTCCAGGCGTGGAAGGCGCGCACGCCGGCACCGTCGGCGATCGCCCGGGCCAGTTCGGCCAGCACCTGCCGATACCATTCGATCCGCCGCCCGTCGGGCACGCGGCCGCCTTCCTCGGGAGACGGCGCGTCGAGATAGCTGCAACCGCTCTCGGTGATCTCGACCGGCAGACGATAATCCCTGGAAATCCGCGTAACCAGATCGTAGATGCCGCGCGGCCACAGTTCGAGGCCGGCCTCGGTGAGCGGTCCCTCGGCCGGCATCTCCGCCTTGAACCGCGTGTAGGGATCGCGGCCGCCCGGCCCGCCGGATTCGATCTCGGTACCGCTGAAGCTGCCGCCGCCGAAATGCCGTTCGTGGCTGGCATCCGACACGACGCGGCGGGTGTAGTAGTGCAGGCCGATCCAGTCGAGCGGGGCGTGCAGCAGCTTCTCGTCACCTGGCCGGAAGCCCATTGCCTCCAGCGGCGGTTCGCCTACGAAGGCGTCGGGGTAGCGGCCCGTCATCGCCGCTTCCAGGAAAAAGACGTTGTTCATGGCGTGGTAGCGCTCGGCCGCCGCCCGGTCGGCCGCGCTGTCGGTCTTCGCATAAGCCGGCGCCATCTCGTAGGCGCTGCCGAAGGTGGCCTTGGGCGATGCCGCCTTGACGGCGCGGTGTGCCTCACCGTGTGCGAGAGCCAGCGTGTGCGCCGCCTTCAGGAAGTCGGAAAGGCTGGTGCGGCAGGGCGGGAAGGCGCCGGCGGCATATCCCATGTAGGCGATCGCCCAGGGCATGTTGAACGGCGCCCAGACGGTGATGCGGTCGCCGAGGTGCTTGGCCAGGATGCCGGCATAGTCGGCGAAATAACCGGCGAGATCGCGGTTCGGCCAGCCGCCGCGGTCCTCTAGCGCCTGCGGCAGGTCCCAATGGTAGAGTGTGCACCACGGCCGGATGCCGGCGGCGAGCAGGGCGTCGACCAGCCGGCTGTAGTAGTCGAGCCCCTTCAGGTTGGGTGCGCCGGTGCCGGTCGGCTGGATGCGCGGCCAGGAGATGGAAAAGCGGTAGCTCCGGAGGTTGAGCTGCCGCATCAGCGCCACGTCCTCCTCGTAGCGGTGGTACTGGTCCGAGGCGATATCGCCGGTAACACCGCCCCGCACCTTGCCGGTGGTGTGGACGAACCGGTCCCAGATCGACTCGCCCTTGCCGTCCTCGTTCCAGGCACCTTCCACCTGATAGGCGGCGGTGGCGGCGCCCCAGATGAATCCGTCGGGAAAGCGCGCCTTGCGGATGTCGGCGTCCGGCACCGCGCCGGGAAACGGGTCGATGGTGGCGGGAATGGCGGATCGGTTCTGGTCCATGATCCATCCTTTGGTCGAAGCGACGACTCCGCGTAAGCTTATCGCCGGTTGCAGGCCCTTGTCACGCGGTACTCGGTGGCCCAGATCCGCTGCAAGCCCGCGCCGACAAACGAGAAATCCGCGACAGGACAACCACAGGGCCGGCCGGCGATGCATTTTCATCGGCTGGCCTCTTGTCTAAGCCGCTGACCTCCCTTATGAACCCTTCTCCGTGAGGCCACGTGGCGGAGTGGTGACGCAGCGGATTGCAAATCCGTGCACGGGGGTTCGATTCCCTCCGTGGCCTCCAGAATTCCAAAATCGCTTTGATTCCTTTGGGGCTTTCGCCGTTCGTTCCGGCGTCGCCATTCCCATGCTCCGCAAAGCTGCGTAGAGGCCCTTGTCTCGGGGAAGGGCGGCGGCTATTGGAGAGACCAGCATGGGCTTCCGGCAGGGGACTTCTGATCCATGATCGATTTTCCGGAGTTGCGCACCAAGATGGTCGACGGCCAGGTTCGGCCGAACGACGTCACCGATCTCCGCATCATCGACGCGATGGGCGAGGTGGCGCGCGAGGACTTCGCGCCGGACGGCCAGAAGCCGCTCGCCTATCTCGATCGCGACCTGCCGCTCGGTGACGGCCGGACGCCGCGCGTGCTGATCCAGCCGATGATTCTCGCCCGCCTGTTGCAACACGCGGGCATTGGGCCGACCGACAAGGCGCTCGAGGTCGGCAGCGCCTCAGGCTACGGCGCCGCCGTGCTGTCCCGCCTCGCCGGCTCGGTGGTGGCGCTGGAGGAGGATGCGGCGCTGGCCGCCGTTGCCCGGCGACAGCTCGCCGGCCTCGCCAACGTGGCGGTGGTGGAAGCGCCGCTGACTGGCGGCGTGCCAAATGCCGCGCCCTTCGATGTCATCCTGTTCAACGGCGCCGTCGCCGTGTTCCCCGAGGCGATCGCCGGCCAGCTCGCCAAGGGCGGCCGGCTGCTGCTCGTCGAGGGAGAGGGCAACGCCGCCCGGGCCAAGCTCTACACGCGGAGCGAGGCGGGCGTTTCCGGCCGCGTGCTGTTCAACGCCTCGCTGCCGGTGCTGCCGGGATTCCGCCCGGCCGAGGCTTTTGCTTTCTAGTCTTTCCTTTGGTGGTACGATTCGCGTGACCGTGTTCCGCCGTCCGCCAGCGTAAAGCGGCGCGGATGGTCTTGTCGCGCCGCTGTGATTTCTGTGCATCGATTTGACTGAATTCGTCGCCGCGCCGCCGGCCGCGCTTCCGTTCGTCCGCTCATGGGCTATAGTCCAGCGCCGAACGATTAACCGTTTGTTGATGAATGTGGCGATCGGCCGGCCTTCTCACCGAGGCGTGAGGAGATTTGGCGCCGGTCGCCGGCTATGTCACGTCGGTGGGCGATGAAAATGAGGTGTGTCGTGGCGTTCCGTCCCTCCCTGTACCTGTCGGCCGCGTTCGGTCTCGCCGTCGTCCTGTCGGGCGCTGCCTCGGCAGAATCGCTGACGGAGGCGATGTCCTCCGCCTACGCCAACAATCCGGAACTCAACGCCCAGAGAGCGGGAACGCGCGCCGCCGACGAATATGTGCCGCAGGCGCTGGCCCAGGGACGGCCGACCATCACCGGCAACCTGGCGGCCGGGTTTTCGGCCAACAATACTCGCGCCCGGATCTACCCCACCGGTATGTGGCAGGATAATTACACCAACACCGGTTCCGTTCAGGCCGACATCAAGATCATCCAGCCGATCTATGCCGGCGGCCGCATCGAGAACGGCGTCAACAAGGCGGAATCGGCCGTCAAGGCGGCGCGCGAACAGTTGCGCTCCAAGGAGCAGGCGACGCTGCTCGACACCGCTTCCGCCTACATGAGCGTCATCCTGTCGGGCCAGGTACTGGACCTCCGGCAGTCGAACGTCGCCTTCCTTCAGGAGCAGGTGCGGGCGGCCAACGACCGCTTCTCGGTGGGCGAGGGCACCCGCACCGACGTGTCGCAGGCTCAGGCGGCGCTGGCCGCGGCCACGTCGTCGGTCAGCGTGGCGCAGGCCGACCTGCTCACCGCCCGCGCCAACTACGTCAAGGTGGTCGGTCACGAGCCGAAGGGCCTCCGCAACCCCGGTCCCATTTCCAAGCTGCTGCCGGCCAAGATGACGGCGGCGGTCGACGCATCGCGCACCGAGCATCCGGCCATCCGCGCGGCGATCTACAATGCCGACACCGCCTCCTACAACGTGGCGATCCAGGAAGGCGCGCTGCTGCCGACCTTCGGCCTGCAGGGATCGATCGGCAGCACGCTCGCCGGATCATCCACCGACGCAACCGGTGCCGACCGCGTCCGCTCGCTCGACGCGTCGGTCGCCGCCGTGCTGTCCATTCCGATCTACCAGGGCGGCGGCGAGTATGCCTCCGTCCGGCAGGCCAAGGAGGAGCTTGGTCAGGCCAAGCTGCAGATCGACGCGGCCCGCATGTCGGTGGACGCGGCATTGGCCCAGGCCTGGAGCACACTCGAATCGGCCAAGGCGCAGATCGTCGCCGCTCAGGCGTCGGTGACGGCCAGCCGGCTGGCGCTGGAAGGCGTCGTCGAGGAGCAGAAGGTCGGCCAGCGGACGACGCTCGACGTCCTCAACGCCCAGAGCACGCTGATCAATGCCCGGCTGTCGGAAGTGGGTGCCGAGGCGCAGCTCGTCGTGGCGAGCTACGCCGTCGTTGCCGCCATGGGCCGTCTCGATCGCGAGCGCCTTGGTCTGAGCGTGCCTGCTTACCGGCCTGAGCACCACTACCAGCAGGTCCGCGACAAGTGGATCGGCCTGCGCACGCCGGACGGCCGCTGATCGCTGAAGCATCGGACCGAGAAGCGCCTGTACTTCTCGAAAGACTTCGATTCTTGACCAAGATGCGGGAGAGGCGGGCCGGGTTTCTCCGGGCATCCGACGCTTCTTGCGGCTGGGCGCCGGGGATAACTGCCGGATTTCCGGCAGCAACCGTTTTCAGCCGCGTTAACTAATCTATACTTTGGAAGTCGAATCAGGCCCGTCGTCCGGCCGCTGGGGACTGTTCCGCCGGGCCGTGCGCCCCGGATTCGCTGCCGGCCGTCGTGCAGCAGCGGGCCTCGATCGGAGTAGAGAGGCGGGGCGACCCGCCCGGAGTGAGACCAATGGCCAAGGCAGCAGCGTCCGCCGAACCTTCAATGGAAGAAATCCTGGCTTCCATCCGGCGGATCATTGCCGACGAACCCGAAGGCAAGGAGGCGGCGTCGAAGGCTGCTCCGGCCAAGGCGGCTGCCAAACCGGAGGTCGAAACCATGGCCGAGCCGGCGCCCGACGACGAGCACATCTCCGAGGAGGATCTCGACAAGCTGTTCGCCCAGTCCGGCGACGACGACGAGGCCGAACCGGAGATCGACGTCGACGATGCCGACGACGAGCCGGAAGTGCTTGATCTCGCGGATGTTGCCACCGTCGATGACGCCGAGCCGCTGGAATTGGTGGAGGGGCTGAAGGAGGACGAGGCCGAGGTGGCCTTCGCCGAGCCGACGCCTGAACCGGTGCGCAAGCCCGAGCCGCCCAAGGTCGAGGCGCCGCGCGCCCGTCCGGCGCCGGAGCGGGAGGTCGAGCCCGAGGAGCCGTTGGTGTCGGCGGCGGCCACCGCCAGCGTGCAGTCCGCCTTCGGCCAATTGAGCCACACGGTGCTGGCCGCCAACGCCCGCACGCTCGACGACCTCGTCAAGGAGATGCTGCGGCCGATGCTGCGCGCCTGGCTCGACGAGAACCTGCCGGTGATCGTCGAGCGGCTGGTGCGCGCCGAGATCGAGCGCGTATCGCGCGGACGCTGAGCGGCGTGCGGTCGATCCTCCTTCAGCTTGTCGCCGCTTTCTTCGAGATCGCCGGCTGCTTTGCCTTCTGGGCGTGGCTGCGGCTCGGTCGTTCCATATTATGGACGCTGCCGGGTGTCGCGTCGCTGATCCTGTTCGCGCTGGTGCTGACGCGCATCGACAGCGCCGCGGCCGGCCGCGTCTTCGCGGCCTACGGTGGCGTCTACATCGCCGCCTCGCTTGTCTGGCTATGGGCGGTGGAGCGACAGGCGCCTGACCGCTGGGATCTGACGGGCGCCGCCGTCTGCCTGATAGGCGCGGCGATCATCCTGCTGGGGCCACGCGCCGCAGCCGGCTGAACCGTTTCCACTATCAGGCCGCGACGCCCGCCGACGACGACAAGGCGGCGCTGTTGGCGACGGAGGCGTAGAGGTTGCTCACCGTCTGCGACAGGCTGGCGCTGCCGGCGGCGCCGTTGCCGCCGAGGCTGTAGGGCAGGTTCGACTGTGGCGCGTCCGGCGCCGAGGCCGATTGTCCCTCGCCGCCGGTGGTGGTGACGCTGGTCGAGCCGTCGGAATAGCTGACCGTGATGGTGGTGCTGCCGTCGGGATTGTCGAGATAGGTGGTGCTGACCACCTCCTTGCTCTCGCTGGCACCTGAGGCGCCGGAGGTGCCGCCGGACGACGACGCGTCGTCGGTCGAGGCTGTGCTGTCGGTCGAGGTGCTGTCGCTGGCGGTCGTCGCGGTTGCCTCGGTGCTGGAAGAGTCCGATTCCGTGGTCGATTCCGGCGGCGGGGGAGGCGGCGGTGGCATCATGGCCGCGTCGGTGCCGCCCATCTCCTCCTGAAGCGACAGGAGCGCCGTCTGCATGTCGCCGTCGAGAGCGGCAAAGCCGCTGCCGGACGACAGCGCGTTGCTGCCCATCGAGCCGGTCGTCTCGCTGCCGGACTCCGGCGCAGCGAAGGCCGACGTGGCCGATGTGTCCTTGCTCGAAGTGCCGAATAGTACGGCAAGGCTGCTGGTATTGCTGGTCAGGGCGGAAATCGACGACATCGCTGCCTCCGGGAAAGCTCCCTCTGCAGCTTTAGACGCGCCACCCGCCCGAACCAGGCGCGGAAATCAGCAAGAAATGTGGTTAACGGAAGATAGCGGTCACGGCGGATGTCGCTCGATGTCCGTCAGCAGCCAGTCGCGGAAGGCGCGGATCTTCGGCTGGCTGCGCCGTCCCTCGGGATAGACCAGCCAGTAGATGGCCTCGTCGCGGCAGACGAGGTCGAAAGGCATCACCAGCCGGCCGGCCAAGAGATCGTCGCGATAGAAGGCCGGCGTCAGGATGGCGACGCCGTGGCCAGCGATGGCCGAGCTTGCCTCCAGCATCTGCGAGCCGAACAGGTTGCGCTGCCGGCCCTCGAGGTCGGCGTCGGGCACGCCGGCGGCGTCGAACCACAGCCGCCACCAGGGGTCGCCGGGATCGATCAGCTTGCATTTCAGGAGGTCGCGCGGCTCGCGGAGCGGCCCGACCTGATCGAGCAGCACCGGACTGAGCATCGGCGCGAAGTCGACCTCCATCAGGCGATGGGCGACAAGGCCGGACCAGTCGCCCCTGCCGAAGCGGATGGCGACGTCGCCGGGGTCGCGGGAGAAGTCCATCGGCGTGTTTTCGGTGACGATGCGCACGGCGATGTGCGGCGCGCCAAGCTGGAAGTTGCCGATGCGGCGGGCCAGCCAGTGAGCGGCGAAGGTGGCGGTGGTGTTGATCACCAGTTGCTCGTCGACCGCCGTCTTGGCCGACGCCATGGCCTCATCGAGCAGCGCGAAGGCTTCGGCCACCTTGGGCGCCAGCCGCTCCCCGGCCTCCGTCAGCTCGATCCGGCGCGGCAGCCGCCGGAACAGCAGTTCGCCCAGCACGCCTTCGAGCAGCTTCACCTGATAGCTGACCGCCGTCTGCGTCATGCCGAGTTCCTGGCCGGCGCGGGTGAAACTCATCAGGCGCGCCACCGCCTCGAACACCCTGAGCGCGTTGAGCGGCATCGGACGAGCCGGCTTCATGGATAAGTTCTCCTTATGGGTGGAGACGGAGGTTCGATTGGAACAGATGGGCTTTTCATAGGAGATTGGCTGCCGACAGATCAAACCGTCAAGGGGTATGACCATGACTTGCGTGGATCGTTCCGAGATCCGGCGCGGCCGTCCGCTCGCCGGCTTTTCCGTCGCCTTCGCCGCGGTGCTCGCCGCCCTGCGCCCACCCTTCGCCGCGCGGGTCGGCGACGTCGACGATCTCGACGACCATATGCTGCGCGACATCGGCTTCTGCGACGGCCGCGTCACGGCCGATTCCATGCGGCGGGCGGCCGAACGCCCGTTGGAGATCGACCGCTTTTGACGGCGGAAACGGCGCTTCTTGTTGATTTTCGAGGGCGCAGCGGCTAACCGTCGCTCACCCGAAAAGGACAGGAAAAGACGTCGGATCATGCTGGAAAAGACATTCGAAGCGGCGGACGTCGAGCCGCGCATCGCCAAGGCTTGGGAAGATGCCGAGGCCTTCGCCGCCGGCGCCGGCAGAAAGCCGGGCAAGGGCACCTTCACCATCGTCATTCCGCCGCCGAACGTCACCGGCTCGCTGCACATGGGCCACGCGCTCAACAACACGCTGCAGGACATCCTCGCCCGCCTGCAGCGCATGCGCGGCCTCGACGTGCTGTGGCAGCCCGGCCTCGACCACGCCGGCATCGCTACGCAGATGGTGGTCGAGCGCCAGCTGGCCGAGAAGCAGCTCCACCGCCGGCAGATCGGCCGCGAGGAATTTGTCAGGCGCGTCTGGGAGTGGAAGGCCGAGTCGGGCGGCACCATCGTCGGGCAACTGAAGCGCCTCGGCGCCTCCTGCGACTGGTCGCGCGAGCGCTTCACCATGGACGCCGGCCTCAGCAAGGCCGTGCTGAAGGTGTTCGTCCAGCTCTACCGCGAGGGGCTGATCTACAAGGACAAGCGCCTCGTCAACTGGGACCCCAAGCTGCTCACTGCCATCTCCGATCTGGAAGTCGTGCAGACCGAGGTGAAGGGCAACCTCTGGCACTTCCGCTATCCGCTGGCGGACGGCGTCACCTATCAGCACCCGATCGCCTTCGACGAGGCCGGCCAGCCGACCGAATTCGAGACGCGCGACTATATCGTCGTCGCCACCACCCGCCCCGAGACCATGCTGGGCGACACCGCCGTCGCCGTGCATCCCGAGGACGCGCGCTACACGACGATCGTCGGCAAGTTCGTCAAGCTGCCGCTGGTCGGCCGGCTGATCCCCATCGTCGCCGACGAATACTCCGATCCGAGCAAGGGCACCGGCGCGGTGAAGATCACCCCGGCGCATGACTTCAACGACTTCGAGGTCGGCAAGCGCCACGGCCTGAAGCCGGTCAGCATCCTCGACGTCGAAGGCGCGGTGACGCTGAAGGGCAACGCCGATTTCCTGGACGGCGTCGCCCCGTCGACCGAACTCGACGCCACCATTGACAGTCTCGACGGCAAGGATCGCTTCGAGGCGCGCAAGCTGGTGGTCGCCGCCTTCGAGGCGGCCGGCCTTCTGGACAAGATCGAGCCGCACGTCCATCAGGTGCCGCACGGCGACCGCGGCGGCGTGCCGATCGAGCCCTTCCTCACCGACCAGTGGTACGTCAACGCCAAGGTGCTGGCCGAGCCGGCGCTCGCCTCCGTCAAGGAAGGCCGCACCAATTTCGTGCCGAAGAACTGGGAGAAGACCTATTACGACTGGATGGAGAACATCCAGCCCTGGTGCATCTCGCGCCAGCTGTGGTGGGGTCACCAGATCCCGGCCTGGTACGGGCCGGACGGCAAGGTGTTCGTCGCCGAGAGCGAGGCGGCGGCCGCCGAGGAGGCCAAGGCCCATTACGGCGAGGCGGTGGCGCTGACGCGCGACGAGGATGTGCTCGACACCTGGTTCTCGTCGGCGCTGTGGCCGTTCTCGACGCTCGGCTGGCCGGACGAGACGCCGGAGCTGAAGCGCTACTATCCGACCAACGTGCTGATCACCGGCTTCGACATCATCTTCTTCTGGGTCGCCCGCATGATGATGATGGGCAAGCACTTCATGGGCACCGAGCCCTTCCGCGACGTCTACATCCACGCCCTCGTCCGCGACGAGAAGGGCGCCAAGATGTCGAAGTCGAAGGGCAACGTCATCGATCCGCTCAACCTGATCGACGAGTTCGGTGCCGACGCCCTGCGCTTCACGCTGGCCGCCATGGCCGCGCAGGGACGCGACATCAAGCTGGCGACCAGCCGCGTCGGCGGCTACCGCAACTTCGCGACCAAGCTGTGGAACGCCGTCCGCTTCTCCGAGATGAACGGCTGCGTCCGCGTCGCCGGCTTCGATCCGGATACGGCGACGGAGACGCTCAACCGCTGGATCGTCACCGAGGCGCGCAAGGTGGTGGCCGAGGTCAGCGAGGCGCTCGACGCCTACCGCTTCAACGACGCGGCCGGCGCCATCTACCGCTTCGTCTGGAATTCCTTCTGCGACTGGTATCTCGAATTCACCAAGCCGGTGCTGACCGGCGACGACGGCCCGGCCAAGGACGAGACGCGCGCCGCCTGCGCCTGGGTGATCGACGAGATCCTGAAGGTGCTGCATCCCTTCATGCCGTTCATCACCGAGGAGCTGTGGGCGAAGACCGGCGAGACCGGCCCGGCCCGCGACAATCTCCTGGTGCTGACCGCCTGGCCGGAGGGCAGCCGCGACACCACCGACGCCGCCGACGAGATCAACTGGCTGATCGGCGTCATCACCGAGATCCGTTCGGTGCGCGCCGAGATGAACGTCGCGCCGGCGACGCTGTTGCCGCTGGTGCTGGTCGGCGCTTCGGACAAGGTGAAGGGCTGGCTCGCCACCCACGCGGCGGCCATCCTGCGGCTCGCCCGCGTCTCCGGGGTCTCCACCGCCGACGCGGCGCCCGGCCAGTCGGCGCAGATCGTCACCGCCGACGGCGTCATCGCCCTGCCGCTCTCCGGCGTGGTCGACCTCGACGCCGAGCGCGCCCGCCTCGGCAAGGAGGAGGCCAAGCTGATCGGCGAGATCGAGCGCATCGACAAGAAGCTCGGCAACGCCGCCTTCGTGGCGCGGGCGCCCGAGGAGGTGGTCGAGGAGGAGAAGGCCAAGCGCGACGGCTATGCCGAACGGCTTGCCAAGGTCGGCGAGGCGCTAGCGCGGCTGGCGTAGAGCATCGGACCGAAAAGTGGGCCCACTTTTCGGAAAGGTCCGATGCGTGAAACAAAAGACTGGAGCGGCGGCTCGGATATGTCCGGGCGTCCGCCGTTCCAGGCGCCGCTCCGTCATCGGGTCGATTCCGGGCCTCGCGGGCAACCGCGAGGCCTTTTCCGTTTCCGGGAGATCGGCCTGTGGTTTCCAGTTCTTTCCCCGCGCGGGGAGAGTTGGAGAGAGGATCGGAATCCGCTAAGGCTTGCGAATAACTCTCAGGACGCCTTCATGCGCATCGCCATCCTCTCCGACATCCACGGCAACGCCGACGCGCTGATGGCGGTTCTGGACGATCTGGCCGGCCGCGCGGTGGATGCCACGGTCTGCCTCGGCGATCACCTGTCGGGGCCGCTGGAGGCGCGGCGCACCGCCGACATGCTGATGGCCGCGCCGATCGCCTGCATCGCCGGCAACCATGATCGCGCTCTGGTCACCACGCCGCGGTCCGCCATGGGGCCGTCGGACGCCCATGCCTATGACCAGCTCTCCGGCGCCCATATCGCCTGGCTGAAAGGGCTGCCGGCCTCGCTGACGGTGGGGCCGGTGATCGCCTGGCACGGCACTCCGGCTTCCGACCTCGAATACTGGCTGGAGACGGTGGAGGGCGGCCGCATGCGGCTCGCCGACCGCGACGCGGTCGAGGCCCGCGCGCCGACGACGGCCATCGGCCCGTCGAGCCTTCTGCTCTGCGGCCACACCCACGTGCCACGCATCGTTCGCCTGAAGTCGGGCGCCGTGGTGGTCAATCCCGGCAGCATCGGCTTGCAGGGCTACACCGACGACGCGCCGGTGCACGTCATGCAGGTCGGCGCGCCGGAAGCCCGCTACGCCATCGCCGAGCAGCGCTACGCCGGCTGGGCGGTGGTGCATCACGCCGTGCCCTACGACACCGCCAACGTCGTCCGCCTCGCCCGCAAGGCCGGCCGGCCGGAATGGGCGTCGGCGCTCGAAAGCGGCTGGATCGCCTGAGAGCCGGCGCCAAACTCTACTGAAGCGGCCATCCGGCTTTGATTCCTGCGCTCACGCCTCCGGCGCGGCGCGCACCGAGTGGATGGCGAAGGCGGCGGCGACGGCGCGGACGCGCGCCGGATCGAGCGGCCGGGCTGGATCTTCATCTTCCGATACCGCGGCGCGGAAGCCGAGATGATCGGGCCGCAGCGGCAGGAGAGTGCCGACGTCGACGACGCGCAGGCCGCCGGCAAGGCCGACCGTCAGCCGCGCCCGGCGGGCAGCGGCGACGAAGCGGGCGATGTCGGCCAGTTCGACGGCCTCCAGCAGCCCGCCGGCTGTCTCGGGCGCCGCCAGCCACACGCCATAGAAGCCGGCCATGGCCGCCACCGGCACCAGCTCGAAATCCGGTCCCGCCTCGGGCGAGAAGGCGGCGATGAGCTTCACCTTGGTCGCCAGCGAACGGCCGGCCTGCGACAGCAGCGCCGCGCCAGCGTCGCCCGCCGGCACCGGCAGTACCAACGCATCGGCGCCGGTCGCCACCAGCTCCGCAAGGCCTTCGGGGGCAAGATCGCCGCCGAAGGCCGCCACTTCCGCCTCGCCGTCGGCCGCCGCGACGATGGCGCCGAGATCGGCGGCGGAGAGCGGGGCGGGCGACGGCCCGGAACGGACGGCGACGAGGGCCGTCGCGCCCGCCGCGATGGCGGCCCGCGCCTCGTCGGCCGTGGCGACGGAAAGCTGAAAACCGGTCATGCAGGCCTCCGGGGCATCAGAGCTTCTCGACGGAATCGTCCGCGAATCGGGCCGCCAGCTCGGCGACGGTCCTGTCGCCAATCAAGAGGTCCGGCGCGATCTCGGCAAGCGGAATCAGGACGAAGCCGCGTTCATGGGCATGACGGTGCGGCAAGGTCAGCGCCGGCGTGTCCATGCGCACGTCGTCATAGGCGATCAGGTCGATGTCGATCAGGCGCGGCCCCCAGCGCTCGTGGCGGACACGGCCGAGCTGCCGCTCGACGTCGAGGCAGACGGCGAGCAGATCGAGCGGTGGCAGGGTGGTCTCCACCACGGCCGAGACGTTGGTGAAATCCGGCTGGTCGGTCTTGCCCCAGGGGCGGGTGCGGTAGTCGGACGAGCGGGCGACGACCCGCACGCCCGATGCTTCCAGCGCGGTCAGCGCGGCGGCGATGGTGGCGCGCACATCGCCGATGTTGCCGCCGAGGCTGAGCGCCGCCCTAGCCATCGGCGCGGCTCCGGGTGATTTCCACCGATACGCCCTCGAGCACCTGCGGCACCGGCGCCGATGGCTTGTCGACGCGCACGGTGATCGCCTCGACCAGCGGGAAGCCGGCGAGGATGTCGGTGGCGATCGCTTCGGCCAGCGCTTCCAGGAGGTTGAAACGGCGCGTCGTGGCGATATCGGCGGCGACGCCGGCCATGTCGGCATAGGACACCGACTTCGTCAGGTCGTCGCTCAGGCCAGCCGCGCGGGTGTCGACCGCCGCGTCGAGCGAGATGAAGAAGCGCTGGCCGAGCACCGCCTCCTCCGGCAGCACGCCGTGGCGGGCGAAGACGGCGAGCCGGTGGACGCGGATGTGGTCGCTCATCGCATCTCCTTCCTGATGGCGTCTGCGACGGCGGCGGCGTCGCGGTGGGCGGCGACGTCGTGGACACGGACGATGTCGGCGCCGTTGAGGATGGCGGCGACATTGGAGGCGACAGTGCCGTAAAGCCGCTCGGAAACCGGCCGCTCCGCGCCGATCAGCGCGCCGATCAGCCGCTTGCGCGACGTGCCCATCAGCACCGGATAGCCGAGTACCTTCAGTTCGCCGACCCGTGCCACCGCCTGGAGGTTCTGCTCGAAGGTCTTGCCGAAGCCGACGCCGGGATCGAGCACGATATGGTCGTCTACGATGCCGGCCTTATGGGCGATGCCGATCGAACGGCCGAAGAACGCCTTCATGTCCTCGACGATGTCGAGGGCCGGATCGACGTCGGTGCGGTTGTGCATGACGACGACGGCCGCGCCGTGGGCGGCGGCGGCGCGCGCGATATCCGGCTCGCGCTGCAGGCCCCAGACGTCGTTGACGATCCGCGCGCCGGCCCGAAGCGCCGCCTCGGCCGTGCCGGCTTTGTAGGTGTCGATGGAGACCGGCGGGAAATCGCCGTCGGCGAGGCGCTCGATCACCGGCAGCACGCGGGCGATCTCCTCGTCCTCGGTCACCTCCGTGGCGCCGGGCCGCGTCGACTCGCCGCCGACGTCGAGAATGTCGGCACCCTCATCGGTGAGGCGGCGGGCTTGGGCCAGCGCCGCCTCGACGGTGGCGAAGCGGCCGCCGTCGGAAAAGCTGTCGGGCGTGACGTTGAGGATACCCATCACCAGCGTGCGCTTACCGAGGTTGGGCAACGGATGCATGGCCTCTATCCTCCTTCGGTCGGCTGCGTCGCCGGTCTGATCGTTGCCGCCTGCCGCCGGTCAAGCGGCCAGCCGGCGCAGCGCCGCAAGCAGGGCCGGAACGTCGTCGTGAAGCTCGTCGAGCGCTCCGGCGATCATGGCATTGAGGCGTTCGTCGCGGGTGGCGACGCGGCGGTCGGTCATCAGGCCGACGATCGCCCGCCTGGCGCCGGTTGCCTGTCGATGGGCGTGGGCGAGGCCGAGTTCGACGCAGGCGCCCTCGTCGGGAATGCGGCCGTCAAGCACGAACAGCAGGATGTCGGAGGCGTAGACGGCCTCGCTGTCGATGCGGAAGATCGACTGCTGCCGCTCCTCGGCGGTCATCTCCACCCAGCCGGGAACGAGTTCGATGCCGTCGCGTTGCGGCAGGAACACCTGGATGCCCAGCTTCTCGATCTCGGCGGCCAGCCGGGCGTTGAATTCCAGTTCCGCTTGCGAAAACAGCGGCGCGGCAAAATAGAGCGACGGCACGGCTTCCCCCTCCTGTCCGACCGGACTAGAGGCCGGCCGCCGCTTGAAGTCAACCCGATGGATCACTCCGCAGCGTTGCGCTGCTGCGGCCGACGGTCGAGCAGGTCGCGCAGATAGCGGCCGGTGTAGCTTGCCTCCACCTTCATCACCTCCTCCGGCGTGCCGGCGGCGACGATGCGGCCGCCGCCGTCGCCGCCCTCCGGGCCGAGGTCGATCAGCCAGTCGGCCGTCTTGATGACCTCGAGATTGTGCTCGATGATCACCACCGTGTTGCCCTGCTCGACCAGTTCATGCAGCATTTCCAGAAGCTTGGCGACGTCGTGGAAATGCAGGCCGGTGGTCGGTTCGTCGAGGATATAGAGCGTGCGGCCGGTGGCCCGGCGCGACAGCTCCTTGGCGAGCTTGACGCGCTGCGCCTCTCCGCCGGACAGGGTAGTCGCCTGCTGGCCTACCTTGACGTAGCCGAGGCCGACGTCGCGCAGCGCCGTCATCTTGTCGCGGATGGCCGGCACCGCCTGGAAAAAGTCGCAGGCCTCCTCGACCGTCATGTCCAGCACGTCGGCGATCGACTTACCCTTGAAATGCACCTCCAGCGTCTCGCGATTGTAGCGGTGGCCCTTGCAGACGTCGCAGGTGACGTAGACGTCGGGCAGGAAGTGCATCTCGATCTTCAAGACGCCGTCGCCCTGGCAGGCCTCGCAGCGGCCGCCCTTGACGTTGAAGGAGAAGCGGCCGGGGCCGTAGCCGCGTGCCTTGGCTTCCGGCAGGCCGGCGAACCAGTCGCGGATCGGCGTGAAGGCGCCGGTATAGGTGGCCGGGTTGGAACGCGGCGTGCGGCCGATCGGCGACTGGTCGATGTCGATCACCTTGTCGAGCAGCTCGAGGCCCTCGATGCGGTCGTGCGGCGCCGCCTGCTCGCGGGCGCCGTTGAGCCGCCGCGCCGCCGCCTTGAACAGCGTGTCGATCAACAGCGTCGACTTGCCGCCGCCGGAGACGCCGGTGACGCAGGTGAACAGGCCGACCGGCACGTCGGCGGTGACGTCCTTGAGGTTGTTGGCGCGCGCCCCGACGATGCGGATGTACTTGTTCTTCTGCGGCTTGCGCCGCTTGTCGGGCAGCGGGATGGCCAGCGCCCCGGACAGATACTGGCCGGTGAGGCTGTTCGGATCGGCCATGATCTCGGCCGGGGTGCCCTGCGACACGATCTCGCCGCCGTGCACGCCGGCGCCCGGCCCAACGTCGAGCACATAGTCGGCGGCCAGGATGGCGTCCTCGTCGTGCTCGACGACGATCACCGTGTTGCCGAGGTCGCGCAAGTGCTTCAGCGTCTCGATCAGCTTGTCGTTGTCGCGCTGGTGCAGGCCGATCGACGGCTCGTCGAGCACGTAGAGTACGCCGGTCAGGCCGGAACCGATCTGGCTGGCCAGCCGAATGCGCTGGCTCTCGCCGCCGGAGAGCGTGCCCGAGGCGCGCGACAGCGTCAAATATTCGAGGCCGACGTTGTTGAGGAACCGCAGCCGCTCGCGGATTTCCTTCAGGATGCGGACGGCGATCTCGTTCTGCTTGTCGGTCAGCTTGTCCGGCAGGGCGGTGAACCAGCCCATCGCCTCGCGGATCGACATGTTGGTGACCTCGCCGATATGCAGGCCGGCGATCTTGACGGCCAGCGCTTCCGGCTTCAGCCGGTAGCCGCGGCAGGTGTCGCAAGGGTGGTCCGACTGGAAGCGGCCCAGTTCCTCGCGCACCATCTCGGAGTCGGTTTCCTTCCAGCGCCGCTCGATGTTGCCGACCACCCCCTCGAACGGCTTCTTGGTGGTGTAGGTCCTGAGGCCGTCGTCATAGGTGAAGCTGATCTCCTCGCCGCCCGAACCGGTGAGGATGACCTCGCGCACCCGCTGCGGCAGGTCCTTCCACGGCGTGGTCATCGACGCCTTGAAATGGCGGCAGATGGCCTCCAGCGTCTGGGCGTAATAGGGCGACGACGCCCCGGTCTTCGCCCAGGGCAGCACGCAGCCGCCGCGCAGAGACAGGCTGTCGTCGGGCACCACCAGCGACGCCTCGAACTTCAGTTCGGTGCCGAGACCGTCGCACTTGGGGCAGGCGCCGAACGGGTTGTTGAAGGAAAACAGCCGCGGCTCGATCTCGGGGATGGTGAAGCCGCTGACCGGGCAGGCGAATTTCTCGGAGAAAGTGATGCGGCGCGGCTCGCTCTCGCCCTCGGCGAGGTCGGCCAACTCCAGCACGGCGATGCCGTCGGCGAGGTGCAGGGCTGTCTCGAAGCTGTCGGCGAGGCGGGCGGCCAGGTCCGGCTTGACGATCAGCCGGTCGACGACGATGTCGATGTCGTGCTTGATCTTCTTGTCGAGGGCCGGCACCTCCTCGATCGGATAGAAGCTGCCGTCCACCTTGACGCGCTGGAAGCCCTTCTTCTGGAGATCGGCGAATTCCTTGCGATACTCGCCCTTGCGGCCGCGGATCATCGGCGCCAGGAGATAGAGGCGGGTGCCCTCGGGCAGCTCCAGCGTGCGATCGACCATCTGGCTGACCGTCTGGCTCTCAATCGGCAGGCCGGTGGCCGGCGAATAGGGAATGCCGACGCGCGCGTAAAGCAGGCGCATGTAATCGTAGATTTCGGTGACGGTGCCCACCGTCGAGCGCGGATTGCGCGAAGTGGTCTTCTGCTCGATGGAGATGGCCGGCGACAGGCCGTCGATCTGGTCGACGTCCGGCTTCTGCATCATGTCAAGGAACTGGCGGGCGTAGGCCGACAGGCTCTCGACGTAGCGGCGCTGGCCCTCGGCGTAGATGGTGTCGAAGGCGAGCGACGACTTGCCCGAGCCGGAAAGGCCGGTCATGACGATCAGGCTGTCGCGCGGCAGGTCGACATCGATGTTCTTGAGATTATGCTCGCGCGCCCCGCGCACCGAAAGGGAGCGCCGCGCCTGATCGAAAATGCTGGTCGGCTTCATCGCCATCTCTGTCGTCGTCCCTGTCGCGCCTTCCGGGAAGAAGGCGGAAAATGCCGCGCCGCCATCCGGCGCCGGAAACCCTGCCGCATCCGCAACGCCGTTACCACGTCCGGCGTTCCACGCCCGAGATCCCGCACCCCGGAGTGCGCTCCGAAAGGCCCGCCCGAGTGCCACGCCTTCTCGACCGGCGAGCGGTCACGCCGAGGCATCGAACCGAAAAGTATACGCCCTTTTCGGAGAAGTCCGTTCGCCGGCAAGAAGCTCTAGTCCGGGTCTGCTGACGCATCCTGTCAGGATTGGCCGCCAATCGGCAAGACGGCGGCGCGCGCGGCTGCCATGCCGCCGGGCTGGCGGCGGAAATTGCTGAAACCTTCTGATTCCTGTTGCGACCTTCCTTTGAAACGTCTAGAACGTATCAGGAACAAGAGGCGGATGCCAGTCCTTTTCTCACTGTGGAAAAGGCGGTGGGCCGGCCGGGGTGGGGTATCGCGACGGCAAGGCCGGCGATAACGTGCCCCTCTATTGCCGGGCGGACGGCCCGGCCGGCTTGGTGCGTCGACGCGTCCGGCCGAAAGCGTCGAATTTGAGGGAAGAAAGCCATGGCAGGCAGCGTCAACAAGGTCATCCTGATCGGCAATCTCGGGCGCGATCCCGAGGTGCGGCGGATGGGGTCGGGCGATGCCGTGGTCAACCTGCGCATCGCCACCTCCGAAAGCTGGCGCGACCGGACCTCCGGCGAACGCAAGGAGCGCACCGAGTGGCACTCGGTGGTGATCTTCAACGAGAACCTCGCCAAGATCGCCGAGCAGTATCTCAAGAAGGGCTCCAAGGTCTACATCGAGGGCCAGTTGCAGACGCGCAAGTGGACCGACCAGTCCGGCCAGGAGCGCTACTCCACCGAGGTGGTGCTGCAGCGCTTCCGCGGCGAGCTGACGCTGCTCGACGGCCGCGGCGAGGGCGGCGGCCGCAGCGAAGGCGGCGACTATTCGGAGGGCGGCTCGGACTACGGCTCGTCCGGCCCGATGGAGCGGGCGCCGGCCCGTTCGGGCGGCGGCGGACGCGGCCAGGGCGGCGCCCCGGCTTCCAACTTCTCGTCCGACCTCGACGACGACATCCCGTTCTGATAGACGGGCGGCATGGCAGAAACGTTTTCCACTTCGGTCATTGCAGGCTGAACCGCGTCCGGTCCTTCGGGGCCGGGCGGCGGTGACACACGCCTTCATCACGCGGCCGCCAGGGCGCGACCGCGTTGCGTTGTCCTGAAGTCGGAAAACCATATTGACTCTGATCATCCGTAGCGAAACGGCGGCTGACCATGCCGCCATCGCCGCCGTCACCACGGCAGCCTTCGTCAACCAACCTTACTCCGACGGCAGCGAGGCGGCGATCGTCGACCGTCTGCGGGAAGCTGGCGCGCTGACGCTGTCCCTGGTCGCCATCAACGGCAGGGACGAACTGGTCGGCCACATCGGCTTCTCGCCGCTTGCCACCGACATGCCCGGCACCTGGTTCGGCATCGGGCCGCTGTCGGCGCGCCCTGACGTCCAGCGTCAGGGGATCGGATCGGCGCTCGTCCGCTCCGGCCTCGACCGCCTCAAGGGCAAGGCCGACGGCATCGGGCTGGTGGGCGATCCCAACTACTACTGCCGCTTCGGCTTCGCCGCGCGACCCGGCCTCGTCTGCGACGGCGTACCGGACCTGTATGTGCAGGCGCTCGCCTTCATCGACGTGCCGGTGTGGAGCAAGATCGCCTTCCATCCGGCATTCTTCGGCGCCGTGTGACGCACAGACCCGCCCGGTTCGCCGGGCGGGCTCCTGCGGGGATGCTTTTCGGATTGGGCTATGGTGTGCCCTTTCTGCCTGAGATGGTCCGCGCAGGCGGACCATCTCAGGCAGGATAAAGTTCCATCCCGGTGCGGGCCGCCTCAGGCAGGAAGTGCCCCCAGCCCTCAACCGAACTCGGTGATGACGTTGATGCCGGTCTCCGGCGAGCGGTCCATGCCGACGAGGAGATCGATGGCTTCCTCGAGCCCGACCTTGCGGTTGATCAGCTTCTGCGGCGCCAGCTTGCCCGAGGCGATCATGCGGAGCATGTCGTCATAGCGCCACGCCTGCATGCCATGGCTACCGTAGACCTCCAGTTCCCAGCCGATGATGCGCGCCATGGGGATTGGCGCTTCGGTGTCGTCGCCCAGCATCAGGCCGACCTGCACATGCCGGCCGCGCCTTTTCAGGCCGAGGATGGAGTTCCTGGCCGTGACGCGGTGGCCGAGCGCGTCGATGGAGAGATGCGCGCCGCCGCCGGTAATGTCGCGGATGGCACCGACCACGTCGGGCGTCACGCGGCTGTTGATCGTCGCCGTCGCGCCGATGCTCTTGGCGAAGGCCAGCTTGTCGTCGGTGATGTCGATGGCGATGACGTTGGCGCCCATGGCGGCAGCGATCATGATGGCGGAAAGGCCGACGCCGCCGCAGCCGTGCACTGCCACCCACTCGCCGCCGCGCACCCGGCCCTGATCGACCACGGCACGGAAGGAGGTGGCGAAGCGGCAGCCGAGGCTGGCGGCGGTCGCAAAATCGATGTCGCCGGGCAGCGTCACCACGTTGTCATCAGCGTTGTGAACCCCGACATATTCGGCGAACGAGCCCCAATGGGTGAACCCCGGCTGCGTCTGGCTGCGACAGACCTGCTGGTTGCCCGAGGCGCATTCCGGGCAGCGGCCGCAGCCGGCGACAAAGGGCATGGTGACGCGATCGCCCGGCCGGAAGCGGCGGACGTCGCGGCCGACGGCGACGACCACGCCGGCAAACTCGTGGCCGGGCACGTGCGGCAGGGCGATGTCCGGATCGTGGCCCATCCAGCCGTGCCAGTCGGACCGGCAGATGCCCGACGCCTCCACCTTCAGCACCAGGCCGTGCGGCTCCGGCGTCGGGTCGGGCAGGGTGCGGATCTCCGGCCGCCGGCCGAAAAGCTCGTAGAAGATGGCGCGCATGCTGAATTCTCCGGGGATGTCGGGCGATAGCATGGACGGCACCGCCGAGAAAGCCTCAACCGGCGGCCGCTGCGTCGTAGGCGGCCTGGGCGGTCAGCACGGCCTCCATGTTGTGCTCGGCCCAATGGGCGAAGGCGGCCACCGTCTCGGTCAGCGTGCGGCCGAGCGGCGTCAGGGCGTATTCGACGCTCACCGGCACGGTGGGGTGAACGGTGCGGTCGACGAGGCCGTCGCGTTCGAGCCGCTTCAGCGTCTGCGACAGCACCTTCTGGGAAATGCCGCGAACGTCGCGCCGGAGGCGATTGAAGCGCACTGGCCCGCCATCCAGCCGGTCCAGCACCAGGAGCGCCCATTTGTCGGCCAGCCGGTCGAGCATCATGCGCGTCGGGCAGCGGTCGTCGAAGACGTCGTAAGGATAGGTCATGCGCGTGCTGCCGGCGGTTTCCATGGGGAAACCAGGTGACCGGAAAGTGCCTTCTTTTCGTGGTTTCATGAATTGACTATGTTCCGAAGCGAAACAAGGTTTCCAATTGATACTAGGGAGTTTCGATATGGTTGGCAAGATTCTGGTTCTCGGCGCCACCGGCAACGTCGGGCGTCCGCTGGTCAAGGCGCTGGTCGCCAGGGGCGAGGCCGTCAAGGCGGCGTCGCGTCGTGGCGAGCCGGTCGAGGGCGCCGAGGGCGTCGTGTTCGACATCGTCGATCCCATGACCTTCCCGGCCGCCTTCGAGGGCGTCGACCGCGCCTTCGTCCTGCTGCCGACCGGCTATACGGAAGCCAAGGCGCTGCTCCTGCCGGTGATCGAAGCGGCGGCGACGCGCGGCGTCAAGGTGGTGTTCCAGTCGGTGTTCGGCGTCGACGCCGACGATTCCATTCCCTACCGTCAGGTGGAGATTGCGCTGGAGAAATCCGGCGTTCCCTACGTCATCCTGCGTCCCAACTGGTTCACCGACAACTTCCTCACCTTCTGGAAGGCCGGCATCGACGCCGGCGGCGTCATTGCCCTGCCGGCCGCCGACGGTAAGTCGAGCTTCATCGACGTGCGCGACATCGCCGACAGTGCCGTGGCCGCGCTGACCAGCGACCGCTTCGACGGCAGGGCCTTCAACCTCACCGGGCCGGAAGCGCTCGGCTATGCCGAGGCCGCCGCGCTGATCGCCTCGGGAATCGGTCGGCCGGTCACCTATGTGGCGATCGACGACGATGCCTTCGTCGACAACCTGATGGGCGCCGGCGTGCCCGAGGTCTATGCTCGCTTCCTCGCCTCGATCTTCCATCCGGTGCGCGAAGGCTGGGCGGCTGCCGCCACCGGCGACGTGCCGAAGCTGACCGGTCATCCGGCCCGCAGCGTCGCCGCCTGGGTGAAGGAGCATGCCGAGGCCCTGAAGGGCTGAGGCTCAGAGCCCGGCCGCCGCCAACGCCTTGAGATTGGCCTGGTGGACCGCTTCGTAGGGCGCGAAATAGCCGATGCGGCCGGCCGCGATGTCGGCCGCGACAAAGGCGGACAGCGGCGTGCCGTCCCGTCCCTCGCCGGCGACGAGCCGCCGGAGATAGTCGCGGTTGGCGGCGATCAGGCTGCCGTCGTAGCCGCCGGCGGCGATGCGGTCGGGGTCGCCGTGGGCCGGCAGGATGCGCCGGACGGGCAAGGCGGCGAGGCGACCGAGTTCGGCGATATGCGTCGGCGTGTGGTCGGGTTCGGAGATGTAGGTGACGGTGTCCTCGACGACGTCGCCGGCCAGCAGCAGGCCGGCGTCGGGCAGCCGCAGCACCACGCCGTCGGCGCTGTGAATGGCAAAATGCAGCGCCTCGACCGTGCGACTGCCGGCAGTCAGCGTCAGCCCGTCGTCGAAGATTTCCGTTGGCAGCACCAGCGGCCGGATCGGCGGGTCGGCGTTCTCCAGCTTGTCCCGGTTGGCGAGAAGTGCGTCGCGCGTCAGCCGGTGGGCGACGATCGGCCCGTCGGCGAACACGGCGTTGCCGGCGATGTGGTCGTCGTGGGCGTGGCTGAGCACCAGCGTGAAGCGGCTGAGGCCGAGACCTTCGAGGTGGCTCCGAACGCGGCGGGCATGGTCGAGCGAGATGTGGCTATCGAAGACGACGGCCTCGCTGCCGCCGACAATCGCATAGGAGGCGATGCCAAGCGCGTAGGCGCCGTCGTCGAGCCAGTTGTCGGCCGGCGAATGCAGCCGCACGCCCGGCACGCGGCCGTCGTAATAGGCGAACACGCCGGGCGCCGGCTCAAGGATGCGCAAGGTGCGCGTGTCGGTCACGGCGTCTCGTCCTCGATGCCGTACATGTCGTCGTCGCTAAGGCCGAAGTGATGGCCGATCTCGTGGACCAGCACGTGGCTGACGATGTCGCCCAGCTTCTCCTCGTGTTCGGCCCAATAGTCGAGGATGGGCCGGCGATACAGCCAGACGCGGTTGGGCAGGCGGCCGGTCTCCGGCACGGCGGCGTCGTGGGCGAGGCCGGTGCCGACGAACAGGCCGAGGATGTCGAAATCGCTTTCGAGATCCATCTCCTTGACGACGTCCTCGTCAGGGAAGTCGGCGACGCGGATTTCGATTTCGCCGGTCAGCGCCTGGAAGTCGGCGGGCAGGGCGGCATAGGCCTCGGCGGCCATCGCCTCGAAGTCGTCGATCTCAGGCGCCTTCAGCTCCTTCCAGTCGAATTTTGCCGCACCGCCGCCGAAGAGTCTCATCCTCGTCTCCCGCCGATCATCCATCCGACTTCAGAAGTGTCGGGGACAGGGAGAGGCGTCAAGGGCGTTGACGCGGAGCCGCCGCCGGAGCGTTCCCGCTTGGCAGGCTCGATGCTGAAGGTCGCATATGGATCACGTCCTCCTCCGCGCAAGGCAGAAGATCGCGGCCCGCGCGGAACACGACGCTGATATAAGGCGCCCTTTCCGGCCCGAGATGGTCCTGCTCACGCGGACCATTGTCTGTCCGAACCGGTTCAAACTGCGGATGCCGGTTCGGAGCGAGCCCCTCGAACGGGCGTCGGCGGTGGACCGTAGGGACCAAGGGCTATGACGAAATCATCCAATTGCATTAATCATGTATCTGTCCTCCTCCGCGTAATGTGCCGCAGCCTGTTCCTGATCCCCCTCAGAACAAACTCAACTGCACGCCGCCGTTGCCGGGCTTCAGGAACTTCGTCGTGTCGAGCTTCAGCCGCTGCTTGTTGAGGCCGAGGCGCTTGGCGGTCAGCTCGAAGCGGCGGCCGAGCTGCCAGGCGTAGGGGCCGGTGCCGCGCATGCGCTTGCCCCATTCGGCGTCGTAGTCCTTGCCGCCGCGCATCGACTTCAAGACGTTCATCACGTGCCGGTAGCGGTCGGGCAGCTCGCGCAGCAGGAACTCGCGGAAGATTTCCGACACTTCCAGCGGCAGGCGCAGCAGCACGTAGCCGGCCTCGCGGGCGCCGAAGGTGTGCGCCGCCTCCAGGATGCGCTCGATCTCGCTGTCGGTGACCGCCGGGATGATCGGTGCCATCATCACGCCGACCGGGATGCCGGCCTCGGTCAGCTTCTGGATGGCTTCGAGGCGGCGCTGCGGGCTGGAAGCGCGCGGCTCCATGGCGCGGGCGAGGCGACGGTCGAGCGTGGTGATGGAGATCGCCACCTTGACGAGACCCTCGGCGGCCATCGGCTGCAGGATGTCGATGTCGCGCAGCACCAGCGCCGATTTGGTGATGATCAGCGCCGGATGCCGGGTCTTGGCCAGCACTTCCAGTACCCGCCGGGTGATCCTCTGTTCCTTCTCGATCGGCTGGTAGGCGTCGGTGGCGGTGCCGATGGCGATCACCTTCGGCTGGTAGGACGACGCGCCCAGTTCGCGCTCCAGCACCTCGGCGGCATTGATCTTGGCATAGAGCCGGCTCTCGAAATCGAGCCCCGGCGACAGGCCGAGATAGGAGTGGTTCGGCCGGGCGTAGCAGTAGACGCAGCCGTGCTCGCAGCCGCGATAGGGGTTGAGCGAACGGTCGAAGGCGATGTCCGGACTGTCGTTGCGGGTGATCACCGAACGAGCCTGCTCGGTTTGCACCGTCGTCCGGAACGGCGGCAGCTCCTCGCCGTCGCCCCAGCCGTCGTCGAACACGGTGCGGGCATAGGCCTCGAAGCGGCCCGATGGGTTGATGCCGGCGCCCCGGCCGCGCCGGCGGGCGACGGCGACCGCCGCGTCGGCGATCTCCGGCGTCATATGGGGCTCGAGAGGGTGCTGACAGGCGATGTTCATGGTTTGATCTTATGCGTATACGGGAACAGGTCAAGAACATTCTTCGGTGCATCCACCGGCGAATCGGCCTGTGGAGGGGATTGCCGAAGCCGCGGCGGCATCCGGCATCCGAGGCGTCGCATGGTGCGCCAGCCTGACAGAGCGGGCGCCTCGCCGCTCCCGCGCAAGACGGAGTGGAAGCTGAAGCCCACCGGTGATCGAGGCTGGAAACAAAAACCGGCTCCGCATTCGGACGGGCTCGCGCTTCTCCGTGAAACCCGCTAGAACGAAAGTATGATCTCGGTCGTGATACCCACCCGGAACAGCGAGGAAGCCCTCGTTCGCACCCTCTCGACGCTGATCGGCGGCGCCGCCGACGGCACCGTGCGCGAGGTGGTGGTGGTCGACGGCGGTTCCGAGGACCAGACGCGCTTGGTTGCCGAAGGTACCGGCTGCGAGATGATTTCCGGCACCGGCGGCGCCTGGGCACGCTGCGCCATCGGCGCCGCCACCGCCCGGCGCGGCGAGTTCCTGATGTTCCTGCGTCCCGGCGTGCTGCTCGACGCCGGCTGGGAGAACGACTTCCAGGCAGCGGTCGAGCGTCGTCTCCGGCACGGCGATGCTCGTTTCGCCGCCGTCTTCCGCCTCGCCTCCGACGACGACACGCTCGGCGGCAGCCTGAAATACTACCTGCGGCGGCTGTTCGGCCGCTGCGCCGGCATGACCCATCCCGACCAGGGGCTGATCATTTCCCGCGCCTATTTCCGCGAGCTTGGTGGCTTCCGGCGGCGCGACGGTCTGGCCGGCGTCGATCTGGTCCGCCGCGTCGGGCGCCGCCGCCTTGTCCGTCTCAGGGCGCCGGCCGTGCGGGTGATCGCCGACGGCCAGGGCGACACGGTGGCCGGTGGCGGCCTCGCCGGCGCGCTGGCCGCGCTGCTGCTTGCCGTGCGCCTGCCGGTCGGCCTCGTCGCCGGCCTCACCGGCCAGCGCGGCTGACATCCTCTCCGAGAGTTGACTGGTGCGCCGTGGCGCCGCCGGCTAGACACGCTTCCGAACGCGGGGCGCCGGACAGAAGCCTCCCGTCCAGCCGGAAGGAACCCCATGACCATCGAACTTCACGCCATCGCCGCGCCGGTCTTCACCGCGCGCCTCAAGTCCCTTGTCCATCTCCTGAAGATTGGCGAGGCGGAATATGCCGCGCGCGGTCTTTCCGAGGAAGCGGTGCTCGGCGCCCGCCTCGCTCCGGACATGTTCGACCTGAAGCGGCAGGTGCAGATCGCCACCGACCATGCCAAGGGCGCCATGGCCCGCCTCGCCGGCCTCGACATCCCATCCTTCCCCGACACCGAACAGACCTTCGCCGAGCTGTACGCCCGCATCGACAAGACGCTGGCCTTCGTGGCATCGGTGCCGGCTGAGGCCGTCAACGGCCGCGAGGCGGCGATCGTCACGCTGAAGCTACGCCATGAAACCCATGAAATGCCGGCGGTCGACTACCTCCAGGGTTACGCCATCCCCAACTTCTATTTTCACCTGACCACCGCCTACGACATCCTGCGCCACCTCGGCATGCCCGTCGGGAAGCGCGATTTCCTCTGGCGGGAATGAGCGGAAGGCCGTGGCGGCCGTCGCCGTTTGCAAGGTTAACAAACCATTGAAATAATTAATCAATGACGACTTCCGCCGTTTAACTTCGAATTTACCCTGCCGGTGGAGATTGGTTTCCGGCAGGGGCGTGTAGACCCCCACCTGTCTGTTTTGCGTCGGAGTGGGAGAGCCATGAGTGTTCTGCGTCGGCGGACGTCGTCGTCCGAGGTTTCTCTCCGCTCCCCTGCCGCATCGGCACCCGACTGGCTCGACAGCGTCATCGTCGGCGACTGCGTCGCCGCGCTGGAGCGCCTGCCCAAGGCGTCGGTCGACCTGATCTTCGCCGATCCGCCCTACAACCTGCAGCTCGGCGGCGACCTCACCCGTCCCGACCAGTCGAAGGTCGACGCCGTCGACGACGACTGGGATCGCTTCGAGAGCTTTTCCGCTTATGACACCTTCACTCGCGCCTGGCTGATGGCCTGCCGCCGCGTGCTGAAGCCGTCCGGCACCCTCTGGGTGATCGGCTCCTACCACAACATCTTCCGCGTCGGAGCGATCATGCAGGACCTCGGGTTCTGGACGCTCAACGACATCATCTGGCGCAAGGCCAACCCGATGCCCAACTTCAAGGGCAAGCGCTTCACCAACGCCCACGAGACGCTGATCTGGGCGTCGCGCGACCGGGAGGCCAAGGGCATCACCTTCAACTACGAGGCCATGAAGGCCTTCAACGACGATCTCCAGATGCGCTCCGATTGGTTGCTGCCGATCTGCACCGGTGGCGAGCGGCTGAAGACCGCCGACGGCGACAAGGTCCATCCGACCCAGAAGCCGGAAGCGCTGCTCTGGCGCGTGCTGATGTCGTCGTCCAAGCCCGGCGACGTGGTGCTCGATCCCTTCCTCGGTACCGGCACCTCGGCCGCCGTGGCGAAGAAGCTTGGCCGACACTTCGTCGGCATCGAGCGCGACGGCACCTATGCCGAGTTCGCGAAAGCGCGCATCGCCTCGGTCGAACGGGCGCCCGACGACGGCCTTGCCGTGGTCATGCCGCGTCGGGCCGAGCCGCGCATTCCCTTCGGCTCGCTGATCGAGGCCGGGCTGATCCGGCCGGGCGACAAGCTCCACGACGCCCGCCGCCGACACGTCGCCATCGTCCGCGCCGACGGCTCGATCGCCGCCGAAGCCATTGCCGGCTCGATCCACAAAGTCGGTGCCGCGCTGCAGGGGCTCGAGGCCTGCAACGGCTGGGCCTACTGGCATGTCGAGGAGCAGGGCGCCCTGGTGCTGATCGACGAGTTGCGCGGCCGCATTCGCGGCGAACTCGCCGCCGCCGGTGCCTGAGCGGGCAGGGCACGTCGAGGCAAAAAAGAAGGCTCTCCGAACCGGTCAGAGAGCCATTTCTTTTACCGATGACCGAAACTCGGCACTTGTACAAACCCGTGCCGTTCGGCGTTCGGGCTCTCCCGCCCTTGAAAATCGCTTCCGTCCAACCTCTCCGCATCGGGTTAGCCCAACCCGGTGCCGGCCGATCAAATGACTTTCGGGCTATGCCCCTATGTCAATAAATATGGCACCGAAGCCGTTAATCTCCAAGTAAACATTCATGCGACCATGGTCGTAAATCGGCGGATTTCCGCCACTCAGTGGTTGCTGCTGTCCTTTTTCGGCCCGCTTGCCGGGCGTCCTGCAGCTTTTCGTGCCGGCTTGCCCGTCGCCGCCTCCACCACCTTCCGCATCACCGTGGGCAGTGCTTCGCCGGCCACGTCGGCGGCGGCCAGCCAGAAACAGCCGTCAGGCGGCGGCCGGTCGCCGACCTCGGCCGCCTGCACCGACAACACCAGATGGAAATGGGTGAAGGTATGCTCGACCGTGCCGGCGTCCCGCCAGGGGGCGGCAAACGGCGGCGTGGCCTCGGGGGCGGCGCCCTCGCACCAGTCGCCGCCCGTCACCTCCAGCATGCCGCCGAGCAGGCCCTTGTCGGACCGTCGGCGCACCAGCAGCGCGCCGTCGTGGCGGCGAGCGACGAAGGCCACGCCGTGTCGGGTCGGCCGCTCGGCCTTGGCCTTGCGGCGCGGCAAGGTCTCGGGATCGCCGCGCCGGCGGGCGAGGCAGGGCTCCGACCACGGGCAGAGGGCGCAGGCCGGCCGCTTCGGCGTGCAGATGGTGGCGCCGAGGTCCATCATGGCTTGCGCGAAGTCGCCGGGCCGGACGTCGGGCGTCAGCGTCGCGGTCAGACGGCGGATCTCCGGCTTGGCGTCCGGCAGCGGCGTTTCCAGCGCGAACAGGCGGGCGATCACCCGCTCGACGTTGCCGTCGACCACGGCGGCCGGCACGTCGAAGGCGATGGCGGCAATGGCCGCCGCCGTGTAGGGACCGATGCCGGGCAGGGCGGTCAGGCCCTCCGGCGTCTCCGGAAAGCGGCCGTCGTGATCGCGCGCCACCGCCTCGGCGCAGGCCTTGAGATTGCGGGCGCGCGAGTAGTAGCCGAGTCCGGCCCAAGCGGCCATCACCGCCTCGCGCGGCGCGGCGGCGAGATCGGCTAGCGTCGGCCAGCGTTCGAGGAAATCGAGGAAATAGCCCTTGACGGCGGCGACCGTCGTCTGTTGCAGCATCACCTCCGACAGCCAGACGCGGTAGGGGTCGGGCACGACGCCGAGCGCACGCTCCTCCGGCGGCACCCGCCAGGGCAGGCGGCGGGCATGAACGTCGTACCAGTCGAGAAGGGCGGTGGCGGACGGCGCCGGCATGTGGGATAACCTGAGCCTGAGCGGGAACGAAGGAGGTTCCATACCAGATGGCGCGCCTCAAGAAACCGGCTTTCGTCTACAAGGGAGTACGGCCGCTCGCCGATATCATCGCCGCGCCGCTCAGTGCCGCCTGCCGCAAGCGCGGCTTCGCCACGCTCGACCTCGTCGCTCACTGGCCCGACATCGTCGGTCCCGCCTATGCCGAGACCACGGCGCCCGACCAGTTATCCTGGCCGCGTCGGCCGAAGGGGCTGATCGAGGAGGAGACGCACGAGCCGGCCGTGCTCACCGTGCGCTGCTCGGGCGCGGCGGCGATGCGTCTCTCGCTGGAGGCGCCGCTGATCATCGAGCGCATCAACACCTTCTTCGGCTATCGTGTCGTCGGCCGCATCCGGCCGCTGCAACTGCCGCCGGTCAAGGTCGGGCCGAAACCGCGACCGAAGCCGGCACCGCTGTCGCCGGAGACGGAAGCGAAGGTGCGGACGCTTGCCGCCGGCATCGCCGACGACGGCCTCAAGGCGGCGGTCGAGCGGCTCGGTCGGGCGGTGGCCGGCGACCGGCGCTGAGAGGGCCGAAAAACATCCTCTTTCCAATGACGCGGCCTTGCCATAATTTGCCGCCAATGACGGACCGATGGGACCGGTTATCCGAAAGGGAACGCCATGTTGAACCGCCGCCGCTTCCTTGTGACCACCGCCGTTGCCGCGGCCGGGCTCGCCCTTCTGGCGTCCTTCCCCGGCCTCGTACTTGCCCAGGAGCCGTCAGCCACCGTCGATGAGACCGAGCTGATGAAGCCGGGCGTGCTGCCCGACATGGCGCTCGGCAACCCCGACGCCAAGGTGAAGATCGTCGAGTACATGTCGATGACCTGCAGCCACTGCGCCGACTTCCACAACAAGACCTTCGACGAGATCAAGGCCAAGTACATCGACACCGGCAAGGTGTACTTCGTGCTGCGCGAGTTCCCGCTCGATCCGCTGGCCGCCGCCGGCTTCATGCTGGCCCGCAACGCGCCGGGCGGCAAGTATTTCGAGGTGGTGTCGCGCCTGTTCAAGACGCAGGGCGAATGGGCCTTCGTCGAGGACCCGCTTACCGGCCTGCGCAACGTCTCCAAGCAGTTCGGCTACTCGCCGGCCACCTTCGACGCGACGCTGACCGACCAGAAGCTGCTCGACGACATCAACGAGACGCGGAAGCGCGGCGCCGACGAGTTCGGCATCACCGGCACGCCGACCTTCTTCATCAACGGCACGCGCGAGGTCGGCTTCCTGTCGGTCGACGAGATGTCGGCCAAGATCGACGCGCTGCTCTGATCTGGTGATAACGGGCGGATATCAACAGGGCCGCGACGCCGCCCCTCTTGCCGGGGCGGCGTCGCGGCCTTCATGATATGGTGGTCCATCGTCCGGTCACACTCTACGAATAGGGTGGCGACGAAGCGGAACACCGATGCAGTTCGAGCGGCTGAAGATACAGGGCTTCAAGTCCTTCGTGGACGTCTCCGAGTTCGTCATCGAACGCGGCCTCACCGGCGTGGTCGGCCCCAACGGCTGCGGCAAGTCCAATCTCGTCGAAGCCATGCGCTGGGTAATGGGCGAAAGCTCCTACAAGGCGATGCGCGCCTCCGGCATGGACGACGTCATCTTCTCCGGCTCCGGCAAACGGCCGGCCCGCAACGCCGCCGAGGTGACGCTGGTGCTGCGCAACGACCAGCGCACCGCGCCGGCCGCCTTCAACGACGCCGACCTCCTCGAAGTCACCCGCCGCATCGAGCGGCAGTCCGGCTCATCCTATCGCATCAACGGCAAGGACGTGCGCGCCCGCGACGTGCAACTGCTGTTCGCCGACGCCTCGACCGGCGCCCGCTCGCCGGCCATGGTGCGGCAGGGCCAGATCGGCGAGCTGATCGCCGCCAAGCCGACGCAGCGCCGCACCATCCTGGAGGAGGCGGCCGGCATCTCCGGCCTGCATTCCCGCCGTCACGACGCCGAGCTGCGCCTCAAGGCCGCCGAGACCAATCTCACGCGCATGGAAGACGTGCTGCGCGAGATCGAGGCCCGGCTGGAAGGGCTGCGCAAGCAGGCCCGGCAGGCGGCGCGCTATCGCAACCTCTCCGCCGACATCCGCAAGGCCGAGGCCACCGTCGCCTTCCTGCGGCTCGGCGACCTCGCCGCCCAGGTGGAGGAGGCCGAGGCGCAGATGAAGGACAGCTTCGGCGCCGTCGCCGATGCCCAGTCCGCCCAGACGGAGGCGGTGCGCCGGCAAGCGATCGTCGCCGCCGAGCTGCCGGCCCTGCGCGACCGGGCGGTGGAGACCGCCGCCGCGCTGCAACGGCTCAGGATCGCGCTGGCCGAATCGGAGGCCGAGGAGCGGCGCGCCCGCGAACGGCTGGCCGAACTCACCCGCCGCGCCGAGGAGATCGCCCGCGACCGCGCCCGCGAGGCGTCGCTGGTGGCCGAGAACGACGAGCGGCTGGCCGCCCTTGCCGACGAGGCCGAGGCGCTGGCCGCCGAGGCGCTGTCCGAAGAGGAACGCCGGGCCGAGGCCGAAGCGCTGGTCGCCGACATCGCCGGCCGCCTCGCCGCCGTCGACGCCGACCTTGCCGCCGCCACCGCCGCCGAGGCCGAGGCGGCTGCCCTGCGCGGCGCGCTGGAGCGCGAGATCCGCGAGGCCGGCGTCCGGCTCGACCGCATGCTTCGCGACCTAGAGGCGCTCGACGCGGAGCTTGCCGAACTCGACGATCGGCTCGACGCCGACGACGCCATCGCCGCCGCCCGCGAGGAGGTGGAATATGCAGCCGCCGGCGTGTTCGAGGCCGAGGAAGCCGTGGCCGCCGCCGAGGCTGGCCGCCGCGCCGCCGAGGAAGAACGGCTCGCCGCCACCGGTCCGCTCGCCGAGGCCGAGCGCGAATTGCAGAAGCTCGACACCGAGGCGCGCACGCTCGCCCGGATGCTGGACATCGAACACGGCCAGCTGTTTCCGCCGCTGGTCGATCGCCTGACGCCGCAGAAGGGTTTCGAGACGGCGCTGGCCGCCGCGCTCGGCGAGGACATCGAGGCGCCGATGGACGATCGCGCCCCGGCCTACTGGACCATGCCCGGCGACGGCGCCGACGATCCGCCGCTGCCCGACGGCGTGCCGCCGCTGTCGAAATACGTCGAGGGCCCGGACCTCATCCGCCGCCGGCTGCGCCAGATCGGCGTCGTCAAGGCCGAGGAGGCAGCGCGGCTGCAGCCGCGGCTCGCCGCCGGCCAGATGCTGGTGACGCTCGACGGCGCCCTCTGGCGCTGGGACGGCTACGCCGCCGCCGCCGATGCGCCGACCATCGCCGCCGGCCGCCTTGCCGCCCGCAACCGCCTTGCCGAAATCGATGCCCTGCGTGAGGCGGCCGCCGACCTCTGCGCCGCCCGGCGCCAGGTGCTCGACGGCGCCGAGGCGCGCCTGCGCGAAGCCGAGGCCGAGGAGCGTGCCGCCCGCGAGGCGGTGAAGGCCGCCGAGCGCGCCGCCACCGCCGCCCGCGACGGCCTGCTCTTGGCCGAGCGGGCGCTGGCCGAAACGGTGGCCCGCCGCGCCGCCGCCGCCGGCCAGCGCGAGCGCCTCGTGGTCGACGCCGAGGACCTCGCCGCCCGCAAGGCCGAGGCCGAGGAGCGCCACGCCGACCTCGCCGACGCCGCCGAACTGGCTGTCCGCGTGCAGGCGCTGCGCATGGAGGCGGCCGAGACGCGCGCCCGCTTCTCCGAGGCGCGCGCCGCCGTCGACCTGATCCGCCGCGAGGGCGAGCTGCGCGACCGCCGCCGCGAGACCATCGAGCGTGAACGGGCCGGCTGGGACGATCGCGTCCGCCGCGCCGCCGCCCATCTCGACGAACTGGACGACCGTCTCACTCAGGTCGAGGACGAGCGGGCCGAGCTGATCGACCGCCCCGACGAGATTGTCCAGGCTCGGCGCGGCCTGATGCGGGCGATCGCCGAGGCCGAGACGGCGGCCACCGACGCCGCCGACCAACTGCGGGCGCGCGAGATCGAGGCCGGCGATGCCGACCGCGCCGCCGCCGAGGCGCTGGCCCGCCTGTCCACCATCCGCGAGGGCCGGGTGCGCGCCGAGGAGCGGCTGGCCGCCGTGAAACAGCGGCTCGAGGAATATGCCGGCGAGATCCGTGACCGCTTCGACGCGCCGCTCTACGCCCTGCGCCAGCTGGCCGGTATCGACGAGACGGCGCCGCTGCCGGACGTCGCCGGCATCGAGACCCGCCTCGAACGCCTGCGCGTCGAGCGCGACAAGCTCGGCGGCGTCAACCTCCAGGCCGAAGCCGAGCAGGCCGAGCTGGAGGAGCGGCTGGATACGCTGGTCAACGAGCGCGAGGACCTGATCGAGGCGATCCGCCGGCTGCGTCTGGGCATCCAGAATCTCAATCGCGAGGCGCGCGAACGGCTGCTCAACGCCTTCGGCATCGTCAACGCCCATTTCCAGCGGCTGTTCGTGCATCTGTTCGGCGGCGGCACCGCCGAATTGCAGCTCGTCGACGCCGAGGATCCGCTGGAAGCCGGTCTCGAAATCCTCGCCCGGCCGCCGGGCAAGAAGCCGCAGACCATGACGCTCTTATCCGGCGGCGAGCAGGCGCTGACCGCCATGGCGCTGATCTTCGCGGTCTTCCTCACCAATCCCGCGCCGATCTGCGTGCTCGACGAGGTGGATGCGCCGCTCGACGACGCCAACGTCGAGCGCTATTGCGATCTCCTGGAGGAGATGGCCCGCTCCACCGAGACCCGTTTCGTGGTCATCACCCACAATCCCATCACCATGGCGCGCATGAACCGGCTGTTCGGCGTCACCATGGCCGAGCGCGGCGTGTCGCAGCTGGTGTCCGTCGATCTGGAAACCGCCGAATCCTTCCGCGAGGCGAGCTGAAGCGCGCCGGGCTTTTGCACGCTGTTGCGAGCGGGATGCAGCTTAATCGATTACGCTGACGTCGACTAAGGTCTTAGTGGGGTGTGGGGTATGGTTCCGGTTCGGGAAATGGTATGGAAATCAATGAAATGTATGGGCCGCTGGCAATCTTGACAGGCATCCGTGTGAACACTATGGTGCCGGCCAAATCAGGGATTACCCCGATCTAGCAGGGCCTTGGCGACCACGCTTTCGAGGATGCCGCCGATGGGTCAGGATGATGAACGGCCGGACGAGGCCAGCCGCGATCCCCGCCTGAAGGCGCTGGGAGAGAAGCTGGCCAATGTGCGGCGCGCTCCGTCCGAACCTCAGGGGGGCGGTTTGCGAGGGCCGGGGTTTTCCGGTTTCGGACAGGCGATGAAGATCGGTTCCGAGTTCGTGGCCGGCGTCATCGTCGGCTTCGTGATCGGCTATACCATCGACCAGCTCTTCGGCACGTCGCCCTGGGGCATGATCGTCTTTCTGCTGCTGGGCTTCGCCGCCGGCGTGCTCAACATCCTGCGTTCGACGGGCAGGGCGGCCGATCCGTTCTCGGGCGGGACCAGCGGCAAGACGGACGACGAGTGAATTCTCCGGCCCCGGCGGGCCGGCGCGGGCGAGATCGAGCGAGGGAGCTTCAACAAGGTGGCTGACGTAAGAACCGATCCCATCCATCAGTTCGGCATCCATAAGCTCGTCGACATCAAAATCGGTGGTTACGACGTCTCCTTCACCAACTCCTCGCTGTTCATGGTGCTGACGCTCGCCGTCATCGCGCTGGTGCTGCTGTGGGGCAGTTCGTCGCGCGCCGTGGTGCCCGGCCGGGCGCAGACGGTGGCCGAGCTTTCCTACGAGTTCGTCGTCAAGACGCTGCGCGACACCACCGGCGAGGCGGGCTTGCGCTTCCTGCCGCTGGTCTTCTCGCTGTTCATGTTCGTGCTGGTCGCCAACCTGTTCGGCATGATCCCCTATTTCTTCACGGTCACCTCGCACATCGTCGTCACGGCGGCGCTGGCGCTGCTGGTGATCTTCACGGTGACCATCTACGGCTTCTACAAGAACGGCACCCGTTTCCTGAAGCTGTTCGTCCCCAAGGGCATTCCGATACTGATCCTGCCGCTGGTCACCGCCATCGAGGTGATCTCCTTCCTGTCGCGGCCGCTCAGCCTCGCCGTCCGTCTGTTCGCCAACATGCTGGCCGGCCACATCACCCTCAAGGTGTTCGCCGGCTTCGTGGTGACGCTGACCGGCCTCGGCGCCTTCGGTTTCCTCGGTGCCCTCTTGCCGCTGATCATGGTGATCGGTCTCACCGCTCTCGAATTCCTGGTGGCCTTCCTCCAGGCCTACGTCTTCACGATCCTCACCTGCATCTACCTCAACGACGCCCTGCATCCGAGGCACTGAGGGCGGATCGACGAAGCTAACCCCATCGAACCCATCCCAGGTCTTTGTTTTCTCAAGGAGCGTTACAATGGAAGCTGAAGCCGCAAAGTACATCGGCGCTGGTCTCGCCACGATCGGAATCGCCGGTGCCGGCGTGGGCGTTGGCAACATCTTCGCCAACTACCTGTCGGGTGCGCTGCGCAATCCGTCGGCCGCCCAGGGCCAGTTCACCAACCTGATCTTCGGCTTCGCCGTCACCGAGGCGCTCGGCATCTTCTCGCTGCTGATCGCCCTGCTGCTGCTCTACGCCGTCTGACCGGACGTTGCCGAGGCGGGCCTCCGCGGCCCGCCGGTCGAGATGAAGCCGGCGCCTCGCGAGGTGAACGTCACCCGCCGGGCGCCGTCTCGATGTTTTCAGCCATGGGAGCCCGAGCGCCGATGACCTGGTTCATCAGCCAAGCCAACGCACAGGAACAAGCGACCGTCCCGACGGAAGGCGGCCACGCGCCGGATGCCGTCGCCACGGTGGCCCACGAAGGCGGCGAGCACGGCGGTACCTTCCCGCCCTTCGACCCGTCGACCTTCCCCTCGCAGCTGTTCTGGCTGGCCATCGTCTTCATCGCGCTCTACGTCCTGATGTCGAAGAAGGTCATCCCGCAGATCGCCGGTATCCTGGAGGCGCGCGCCGCCAGGATCGCCAGCGATATCGTCGAGGCCGAGAAGGCCAAGGCCGAGACCGATGCCGCCATTGCCTCCTACGAGGCGGCACTGGCCGCCGCCCGTGCCAAGGCCAACGCCATCGCCCACGAGACGCGCACCAGGGTCGCTCACGAGATCGACGGCCGGCGCCACGCCGCCGAGGCGCTGCTCAATGATAAGCTGGCCGACACCGAGAAGCATATCGACGACGTCAAGAGGATTGCTCTCGACCACGTCGCGACCATCGCCACCGAGACGACCGAGGCGGTCGTCGAGGCGCTGATGGGCAGGATCAGCCGCGACGAGGCCGTCGCCGCCGTTACCGCCGTTTCGTCCGGCCGGCACTGAGGGAGGTCTCGATGTTCGACAACACCACCTGGGCCTTCGTCGGTCTCATCCTGTTCTTCGGCGTGCTGGCCTATTTCGGCGTGTTCGGCCGGATCGGTCGCCTGCTCGACCAGCGGGCGGCGGCGGTCACCGCCGAACTCGGCGAGGCGCAGCGGCTGCGCAAGGAAGCGGAGGCGCTGCTCGCCGAGTATCAGCAGAAGCGCGTCATCGCCGAACGGGACGCCGCCGAGATCATCGCCCATGCCGAGGCCGAGGCCAAGCGCATGACGGCCGATGCCGAGGTGGCGCTGAAGGAGCTGATCGAGCATCGCACCCGCACCGTCGAGCTGAAGATAGCCCACGCCGAGGCTGCAGCCGTCTCCGAGGTGCGGGCCGTGGCCATCGACATGGCGATCGCCGCTTCGCGCAAGCTCTTGGCCGAGAAGGCGCAGGGCGAGGTTGCCGCCGAGCTGATCTCCAAGGGCATCGACGAGGTGAAGGCGCACTTCGGCTGATCTGCCGCCGTCTTCTGACGAGAAGGAACAAGGGGCCGCATGGCCCCTTTTTTCATGGTCGCTGTCCCATCCCGCGTACTTCGATGCAGTCGCGCACCGGGCGGAAGCTCTTGCGGTGGATCGGCGTCGGGCCGAGTTGGCCGAGCGCCCGCAGGTGCTCGGCCGAGCCGTAGCCGACGTTGGTCTCAAAGCCATAGCCGGGGAAGTCGGCGGCGTAGAGCGCCATCATGCGGTCGCGTGTCACCTTGGCGACGATCGACGCGGCGGCGATGGCGGCGACGCGGGCGTCGCCTTTGACGATGGCGGCGCCTCGGTAGCCGGCGGTGGTCAGCGCGGCCGGCAGGTCGCGGCCGTCGACCAGCACGCCGGCCGGCCGCAGCGCCAGCGACCGCACCGCTCGCTCCATCGCCCAGAGATTGGCGGCGAGGATGTTCATGGCGTCGATGCGCGCCGCCGAGGCCGAGGCGACGGCGACGATATGGTCGCGACAGATCGCCTCGTACATCCGCTCGCGGACACCCGGCTTCAACTGCTTGGAATCGATCAGCCCGTCGGGCAGCGGCGCGTCGGTGAGGATCACCGCCGCCGTCACCACCGGTCCGGCCAGCGGACCGCGCCCCACCTCGTCGACGCCGGCCACCGGGCCGCCCCAGCGGCGGACGCAGTCCTCCTCCATGCGGCGGTCACAGGCCTCAGGAATGAGGCTGGCAAGGAGATCGACGGAGGGGAGGGCGGCGCGGGGCATCGGCAGGCTGAAGGTGGCTGATTCGACCGCGCCAGCCTGACATGGCCGGCCGGCAAAGTCTCCGGCATTTGACGTCGGCGTCGGCGCCCCATAAGAGAAATTCCAGATCGCCGCGCCCGATCATCGCGGCGGGCGCCGCACCCCTTTCCGCAGGGCCTCCGATGTCGCACAACAGCTTCGGCCACCTCTTCCGCATCACCACCTGGGGCGAGAGCCATGGGCCGGCGCTCGGCGTCGTCGTCGACGGCTGCCCGCCCGGCCTGCCGCTGACGGCGGAGTTCATCCAGGGCTTCCTCGACAAGCGCAAGCCCGGCCAGTCGCGCTTCGTGACGCAACGGCGCGAGGAAGACCTCGTCGAAATCCTGTCCGGCGTGTTCGAGGACGACCGCACCGGCGGCCCGGTCACCACCGGCACGCCGATCTCGCTGTTGATCCGCAACACCGATCAGCGTTCCAAGGACTACGGCGACATCCGCGACAAGTATCGCCCCGGCCACGCCGACGTCGCCTACGACCTGAAATACGGCGTCCGCGACTATCGCGGCGGCGGTCGCTCGTCGGCGCGCGAGACGGCGGCGCGCGTTGCCGCCGGCGCCGTCGCCCGCCGGGTGATCGACGGCGTGACGGTGCGCGGCGCCCTTATCCAGATCGGCACCGAGAAGATCGACCGCGCCAACTGGGATTGGCAGGAAGTGGGTAACAATCCCTTCTTCTGCCCCGATGCTGCCGCCGTTCCCCGTTTCGAGGCCTATCTCGACCGCGTGCGCAAGGCCGGCTCGTCGGTCGGCGCGGTGATCGAACTGGTCGCCGAGGGCGTGCCGGCCGGCTGGGGCGCCCCCGTCTACGGCAAGCTCGACCAGGATCTCGCCTCGGCGCTGATGTCGATCAACGCGGTGAAGGGCGTCGAGATCGGCGACGGCTTCGCGGCGGCCATGCTGTCGGGCGAGGAGAACGCCGACGAGATGCGCATGGGCGAGGACGGCGCCATCCTGTTCGGCTCCAACCACGCCGGCGGCGTGCTCGGTGGCATCTCCAGCGGCCAGCCGGTGGTGGCTCGTTTTGCCGTCAAGCCAACCTCGTCGATCCTCACCGACCGCCGCTCGGTGTCGGCGGCCGGCGCGGACGTCGACGTCATGACGCGCGGCCGCCACGACCCTTGCGTCGGCATTCGCGCCGTGCCGGTGGGCGAGGCGATGATGGCGCTGGTGCTGGCCGACCACAAGCTGCGCCATCGCGCCCAGACCGGCCGCGACGGCGCGGTTGCCTTCCCGCTGCGCTGACGGCGGACGTCAGATCGGCAGTCGGGTCGAGCGCTTCACCGTGCGGAGCGTCAGCTGCGACTGCACGCGCACCACGCCGGGCATCGGCGTCAGGATCTCGCTGTGGATGCGCTCGAGATCGCCAGCGTCGCGATAGACGACGCGCAGCAGATAGTCGTGCTGGCCGGCCAGGAGATAGCACTCGGTGATCTCCGGGATGGCGCGCACGGCGGCCTCGAAGCGGTCGAGCGCGGCGCGACCCTGGCTGTCGAGCGTCACCGAGACATAGGCGGTGCCGGGCACGCCGGCGATCCGCGGATCGAGGAGGGCGACGATGCGGGCGATCAGGCCGCTCTCCTCCAGGAGGCGCGTGCGCCTCAGGCAGGCCGAGGCCGACAGGTGAACCCGATCCGCCAGCTCGGCATTGGTCGGTCGGGCATTGTCTTGTAAGGCGGTCAGGATCGCACGATCCGTCGCGTCGAGGCGCATGGGCTGAATTTCCTGCGTTCCAAAGGTCGGATTGCAGAATTTTATGCCGATTTTCCTCGCCGGTCTGCCAAATCTCTGCAAGAAATTGCGCCAAGACTGGCCAAATATGCGTCATGCCGAACCGGGAGCAAACCCGGGGGCAAACCAGCAGGGGAACCACGAAAATGCTTGTCGGTACGCCGAAGGAAATCAAGGACCACGAAGACCGCGTCGGCCTCGTGCCGTCGTCGGTGCGCGAACTGGTCGCCGCCGGTCACAAGGTGATGATCGAGAGGAATGCCGGCGCCGGCATCGGCTGCGACGACCACGCCTACGCGGCGGCCGGCGCTGCAATCGTCGACACGCCCGACGAGATCTTCGCCAAGGCCGACATGGTGGTCAAGGTGAAGGAGCCGCTGGCCGTCGAGCGCGGGAAGCTGCGCGAGGGGCAGACGCTGTTCACCTACCTCCATCTGGCGCCCGATCCGGAGCAGGCCGAGGACCTGATGAAGTCCGGCGCCACCTGCATCGCCTACGAGACGGTGACGGCGCCCAACGGCTCGCTGCCGCTGCTGGCGCCGATGTCCGAGGTGGCCGGCCGCATGGCGCCGCAGGTCGGGGCCGCTGCGCTTGAAAATGCCGCAGGCGGCATGGGCATCCTGCTCGGCGGCGTCGCCGGCGTGGCGCCGGGCAAGGTGGTGATCCTCGGCGCCGGCGTCGCCGGCACCAACGCCACCCACGTCGCCCTCGGCATGGGCGCCGACGTGACGCTGGTCGACAACTCGATCGACGCGCTGCGCCGTGCCATCGCCACCTTCGGCGTACGCATCAAGACCGCCCATTCCAACAAGGACGCGGTGGCCGAACTGGTGGCCGGCGCCGACCTCGTCATCTCCACGGTGCTGGTGCCGGGCGCCGGCACGCCCAAGCTGATCAGCCGGCAGATGATCGCATCGATGAAGAAGGGCTCGGCCTTCGTCGACGTCGCCATCGATCAGGGCGGCGCCTCGGAGACCTCGCGCGCCACCACCCACTCGGCGCCGACCTATATCGAAAGCGGCGTCGTCCACTATTGCGTCGCCAACATGCCGGGCGGCGTCGCCCGCACGTCGACCTTCGCGCTTAACAACGCCACGCTGCCCTTCGTGCTGGCGCTGGCGGCAAACGGCTGGAAGAAAGCCTGCCGGGACGACGTCAACCTCGCCCACGGCCTCAACGTCCACGCCGGCAAGATCACCTACAAGGCGGTGAGCGACGCCCTCGGCCTCGCCTACCTCGATCCGGCCGAGGCGCTGGCCTGACCCTGCGACGAAGGGTGGCCCGGCAACCTGCCGGGCCATGACCCTGCCGAACCGGCAAATGCGTCAGCGCCGCAGCACCGCCACCACCTCGACGTGGCTCGACCACAGGAACTGGTCGACCGGCGTGACGGTGTCGATGCTATAGCCGCCATCGACGAGGGTGCGCAGATCGCGGGCCAGCGTTGCCGGATTGCAGGAGACGGCAACGACGGTCGGCACCTTCGAGCGGGCAAGCCACAGGCTCTGTTCGGCGGCGCCGGCGCGCGGCGGATCGAACACCACGGCGTCGATCTTTTCCAACTCCTTCTCGACGAACGGCCGGCGGGCAAGGTCGCGCCGCTCGGCGGTGATACGGTGGCGGCCGGTCATGCCGCGCGCCGCCCGGTCGAGCGCCGCCATGGCGCCGGCCTCGCTCTCGGCGGCCAGCACCTCGGCCCGGCGGGCAAGGCGCAGCGCGAAGGTGCCGACGCCGGAGAAGAGGTCGGCGACGCGCTTCGCCTTCAGCGGGATGGCTGCCGTCACCAGTTCGCCCATGATCGTCTCGGCCTCCTCGGAGGCTTGCAGGAAGCCGCCCGGCGGCAGGGTGACCGCGACGCCGTCGATGTCGATGACGGCCGGCCGCCGCTCGACGATCGCCTCGTTGCCGGCCGACAGGCGGGCGAGGTCGAAGCGCGCCGCCAGTTCGATCAGCGGCAGGCGCAGCCGGTCGACGTCGCGCGCCGGTATGCCGGCGACCGCCACGTCGAGGCCGCCTGTTGTCAGCGTCACGGCAAGATCGAGCCCGCCTTTCCTCGGCGCCACCAGGCCGGTCAGCGCGGTCAGCGCCGGCAGGGCGTCGAGAAGCTGCGGCCTTAGCACCGGACACTCCTCGATGGTGACGAGGCGATGGCTGCCGCGCTCATTGAAGCCGACCAGCGGCCACCGTCCGGCCATGAGGCCGGCGAAGGTGGCGCGGCGGCGGGTGTGCGGCGGCACGACGCGCGTCTCGCCGACCTCAGGCACCAGGCCGCGATCGGCGAGGGCGTCGATGACGAGCTGCCGCTTGAAGGCGGCATAGGGGGCGGGCGACAGGTGTTGCAGCAGACAGCCGCCGCAAGTACCGAAATGCCGGCAGGCCGGGTCGATGCGGTCGGGCGAGGGGGCAATGACGCGGCTGAGGCGCGCGCTGCCGCCGTCGGTGTCGGCCTCGACCGTCTCGCCGGCCAGCGCGTAGGGCACGAACAGCGGCCGGCCGTCGGCAGCGGTGGCGACGCCGTCGCCGCGATGGCCGAGGCGTTCGATCAGAAGTTCAGTCAAGGCTGGCTCCCAGCAGGTATTCGTGGTTGCCGTCGCCGCCGAGGATGGGCGAGGCGATGAGATCGTGGACGCGCCAATCGTGGCAGCCGTCGAGAAAGGCGCGGACGCGCTCGGCGGCGGCGCGGCCGGTCGCCTCGTCGACGAGGCCGCCCTTGCCGATCGCCTGCCGACCGGCCTCGAACTGCGGCTTGATCAGGAAGACGCCGACGGCCGGCCGCCGGGCAAGGGCGAGCGCCGGCGGCAGCGCCAACTTCAGCGAGATGAAGGAGACGTCGGAGACGACCACCTCGGGCCGGAACGGCAGGTCGGCCTCGACGAGATCGCGGGCGTTCAGGCCCTCGATATTGGTGACGCGCCGATCGCCAGAAAGGCGCGGATGCAACTGGCCGTGGCCGACGTCGAGCGCCGCGACGCGGGCGGCGCCGCGTTCGAGCAGCACCTGCGTAAAGCCGCCGGTCGAGGCGCCAACGTCGAGGCAGTCGCGGCCGGTCACCTCGAAGTCGAAATGATCGAGCCCGGCGATGAGCTTAAGTGCTGCCCGCGACACGTAGGCGCCGGCCGGATCGGTGACGGCGAGGTCAACATCCTCGGCCACGCCGAGGCCGGGCTTATCGGCCGGCCGGCCGCCGACCGTGACGTGGCCGCGCAAAATGGCGTCGCGCGCCCTGGCGCGACTGTCCGCAAGGCCGCGGGCGACGAGAAGCTGATCGAGGCGGGTCTTTGCCATGCCGCTGATGTGCGGGAGAAGCTGGACTTTGGCAAGTCCCGTCAGGGCGAATCGGCTTCCGCCGGTTCCTTGGGCTCGGGGGCCGGCACCACCGGCGTCTGTAGAATGGGATCGTTCGGCGCGGGTGCTTCCGGCGGAATGGCGCCGCCGACCGGTGCGGTGGAGAAGATCTCGAAGGTTTCCTTGGGGTCGTCCGGCCGTGACGGACGGATGCGCCAGCGCAAGCCGATGAAGCCGGCCAGCATCAGTTCGACGATCGCCATGAACACGAACAGCGAGCCATCGCCCCAGCGCTCCATGGCGAAGGAGGCGATCAGCGGCCCGAACACCGCGCCGACGCCGTTGGCCAGCAGCACGCCGGTGGCCATCTCAACGTAGGCCGACTTCTCGGCGCGGTCGTAGGCGTGGGCGGCGGCCACCGAATAGCTGGTCAGCACGACCATGCCGAGCAGGAAGGCCATCACGAACAGGCCGCTGACCCCGAACGGCAGCAGCACGGTGAACAGGCTGGCGGTCGCCGACAGCACCATCACGCCGGCCAGCACCAGACGGCGGTCGACGGCATCCGACAGCCGGCCGACCGGCCACTGCATCAGCGCGCCGCCGATGACGGCGATCGACAGGAAGATGGCCGCGCCGCCGGGCGACATGCCGCGCCCGATGGCGAACACGGTGACCAGCGACCAGAAGGCGCCGTTGGCGATGCCGATCATGAAGGTGCCGGTGAGGCCGACCGGCGCGATCTTCAGAAGGCGAAGCGGCCGGAACTGCACGATGGCGATCGGCGCCGGCTGCGCCGAGGTGGTCAGCGCCACCGGTACCACGGCCAGCGAAACCAGCAGCGAGGCGGCGGCGAACAGCTCGAAATGCTCGATGGGCGACAGCAGCACCATCAATTGGCCGGCGGTGGTCGTCAGGAAGTTGACGACGATGTAGACGCTCATGATCAGGCCGCGGTTGTCGTTGGTGGCGCGGTCGTTGAGCCAGCTCTCGATGATCAGGTAAAGGCCGGCGAGGCAGAAGCCGGTGATGGCGCGGGCGCCGATCCACACCAGCGGATCGACCACCATCGGATGGATCAGCGTGGTGGCGGCGGCAAGCGACACCAGCGTCGAATAGGCGCGGATATGGCCGGCCCTCAGGATGAGATAGGGGCAGGCGAGGCAGCCGACCACGAAGCCGAGATTGTAGGACGACCCCATCAGGCCGATGATGACCGGAGTGAAATGCTCGTGAAGGCCGCGCAGCGGGATCATCGTGCCGAGCAGCGCGTTGCCGCACAACAGGAAGGCAACGCCGGCCAGGAGCGAGACGAGCGGGGCGAAGGTCTTGGTCAAGGATCGAACTCGCGTGCGGGCAAAAAGGCAATGTCCGCCGGCCGGACCGTCGCGATGGTCGCGCCGACGTCGACCGGCATGGATGTCACGACGCGGAAGGTCGCGAATATCTGCGGCGTTTCCATGAACTTTGTATTTTGAATCGGTTTGGGACAGTTCGTCTGGAAATGCAAGCGTGGCCCGGCCATATTCGGCAGCTTGTTGCCGACTGCGGCGCGGCGGCGACAGCCCGACGCTGGTCCATGTCGGTTCAAGGGGAGTCAGGACGACTCATGCGACACCAACGGGAGTCATTCGCACGCGTGGGCGACCATGGCGCGCCATGCCACACCCTGGATTTTCAGTCGAGGAGGGTGGCATGAGTGCTGATCAGCCGGCCGCCGATTTCGAGCCCGTCCATGGCGTGGCCGAGCCGGTGGCGCCGGGCGTCCGCCGCCTGACGGCCCGCAACGGCGGGCCGCTGACCCACCGCGGCACCAACTGCTATCTCCTCGGCGAGGACGAGATTACCGTCGTCGATCCCGGTCCTGACGATGCGGCGCATGTCGATGAGCTGATGGCGGCGGCCGGCGCGCCGATCCACCGCATCGTCGTCACCCACGACCATTCCGACCACAGCGCCGCCGCCGGCCGGCTGGCCGAGCAGACCGGCGCCGAGGTGGTCGGCGCGGCGCCCAACGCCACCGGCCGCTCGTCCTATAGGCCGGATCGGGTGCTCATCGACGGTGAGACCGTGGAGACGGCGGCCGGCTTGCTCCAGGCGATCGCCACGCCCGGCCATACGGCCGGCCATCTGTCGTTCGATCTCGTCGGCTCGGGGCTGTTGTTCTCAGGCGATCACGTTATGGCCTGGTCGACCAGCGTCGTGGTGCCACCGGACGGCCGCATGGCCGACTACATGGCCTCGCTCGACCGCCTCGTGGCGGTTGGTCCCCGCACCTATCTGCCGGGGCACGGCGGCCCGGTCGTCGACGGTCCGGCCCGCGTCGAGGAGCTGAAGCGCCATCGTCTGACGCGCGAGGCGGCCATCCTCAGGGCGCTCGACGGCAAGGCGAGAACCCTTCGGGAGATCGTTGCCGCCGTCTACATCGGCCTCGATCCGGCGCTCGCCGATGCCGCCGCGGCCTCGGTCAAGGCGCAGACCGACTGGCTGGAAGAACGGGGGCTGGTGAGGCGGGCCGGCGACCGGCTGAGCCGCTGCTAGTTGTTCACCTGCCGCCGCGATACCTCGGCGAAGCGGGCGATGAAGTCGCCGACGTGGCGGGCGTTCTCGCCGAGATCGGGCATGGCCACCCGGCTCAACGAGCGGATGTCGATGCGGCTGCCGCCGTCGCCGGGACGGATGCGAACGACAACGTCCTCCTGCGTGCCGAGCACCAGCGACCGCGCTTCGGCCTCGATGCGGCCGCTTGCCGTCTCGGTGTCCGGCTCCTCGGCCAGCCGGATCGGCCAGCCGAGATCGTCGACGGTCTGGCGGGCGAGGGCATAGGCCTCGACGGTGGAGAGATCGGCCGCCTGTGTCGTCAGCTCGGGATAGGCGTCCTCCTGCAATGCCGCCGCGTCGTCCGGATCGGCGCGCAGGTCGATCGGCAGCGCCACCTGCGAGAAGCCGGCCGGCGGGGCCGGCGGATCGTCGGTGTCGGTGGAGACGCTGTCGAGGGCGGGGTAGGCGACATAGGCGGCAACGGCGCCGATCAGTGGCGAGAAGGCGACGATGATCAGCAGCAGCGTGCCGAAGGCGCTGCCCGCTCCCCGTCGTCCCTCGCGCCAGATGTCGCGAAACGTCACCGCCAGCACGGCGATCGCCAGCACGCCGAGCAGCAGGCCGGCGCCCACGGCGCCGTACATGCTGGCGCTCGAAATGAAGTCGAGATGGCGGGAGGCTATCCCCACCACCATCACCATGACGGCAAGACTGGCGATGAAACGCGCGGTTCGGGCGCCGCGCGCCGGAGGCAGCGGCAGCGGCGGCAGACGGCTCATGAGGAGAATTCCGGTCCGCGCACGTCGTAAGGCCGCATCTCGCGCCAGCGCTCCATCAGCTTCTCGAGGCCGGCGTCGGCGCCGTCCGGCAGCACGATGCGCGGGGTGACGAAGATGTCGCCGCGTACGCCGCCCTTGTCGGGCAGGCCCTTGCCGCGCAGGCGGAACGCCTTGGAACCGGTGACGCCGGCCGGGATGGTCATGTCGACGGCGCCTTCCAGCGTCGGTACCCGCACCTTGCCGCCGAGCACCGCCTCGTCGAGCGTCACCGGCAGATCGAGACGCAGGTTGTAGCCGTCCGGCCGGAACAGGGCGTGCGTCTCGTAGACCAGGATAGCGATGGCGTCGCCCGGCGGCGTGCCCTCGCCGCCCTGGCCCTTCAGGCGGAGCTGCTGGCCCGGCTCGAAGCCGGCCGGGATCTTGGCGTCGAGCGACTTGCCGTTCGGCAGCGTGACGCGCACCTTGCCCGAGCCGACGATGTCCTCGAGGCGGACGCGAGCGGTCACCATGACGTCGGCGCCCTTGGCGGATGCCGCGCCGGCGCCGGCCGCGCCGCCGGTCGAGAAGCCCTCGAAACCGGAGAAGCCGCCGCGGCGGCTACCGCGCGTGCTGCGGGCCGAGCCGCTCGCAAAGTTGGAGAAGGCGTCGCCGAAGATGTCGTGCAGGATATCGTCGGTGGCGCGGCCGCCGGCCTGGCGGAAGCCGCCGCCACCCATGCCGCCGCCGGCCCCGGCACCGCCGAAGCCCTCGAAGCCGGTGAAGCGCGGCTTGCCGTCGGCGCCGATCTCGCCGGCGTCGAACTGGCGGCGCTTGTCCTTGTCGCCGACGATCTCATAGGCCGAGGTGATCTCGGAGAAGCGTTCCTTGGAACGCGGGTCGTTCTTGTTGGCATCGGGATGATGCTGCTTGGCAAGCTTGCGATAAGCCTTCTTGATCGTTGCTTCGTCGGCGCTCCTGGGCACGCCCAGGACCTCATACGGATCACGCATGCGGGTTGGCCCTTCTCGATTGGATGATGGCGCCGAACGGCGCCTTTGGTCTGCCAAGCATGTAATGCCCGATCACGGTCCGTTCCAGAGCGAGCCATTATACGGGCCGGATCGTTTTGACAAAATCTTTTCGGCGGACCGGATCGGAGGTTGTCGCCAGCCGGGATGAGGCTATATGCCGATCGGACGCTGCCGCGAATCTGGCCGCCGGCCGGAGCGCACGACGAGGCACCGACGAGAGATGTCCGCAACCGAACCCGACTTCACCGAAGCCTCCGAGCCGTACCAGCTGTTCGTCGCCTGGATGAAGGAAGCCGAGAAAAGCGAGCCTAACGATCCCAACGCCATGGCGCTCGCCACCGTCGACGAGGACGGCATGCCGGACGCGCGCATGGTGCTGCTGAAGGGCTTCGACACGCGCGGCTTCGTCTTCTACACCAACTTCGGCTCCGCCAAGGGCGAGCAGATCCTGAAGACCGGCAAGGCGGCGCTGCTGTTCCACTGGAAGAGTCTCAAGCGCCAGGTACGGGTGCGCGGCACCGTCTCCGAAGTGGCGAAGGAGGAGGCCGACGCCTATTTCCAGAGCCGTGACCGCGGCAGCCGCATCGGCGCCTGGGCGTCGAAGCAGTCGCGCCCGCTCGAAAGCCGCTTTGCCCTCGAGAAGGCGGTGGCCGAATGGGGCTTCAAGTTCGGCGTCGGCGCCGTGCCGCGCCCCGACTACTGGTCGGGCCTGCGCGTGTCGCCGACGGCCATCGAATTCTGGCGCGACGGGATGTTCCGCCTGCACGACCGCGTCCGCTTCCTGCCCGACGGCAACGGCGGCTGGACGCGCACCCGCCTCTATCCCTGACCGACGAAAGGCCGCCGCCATGACCCAAGCCACCGACGTCGCCGCCCTCAGCTTCGAGCAGGCGCTGAAGGAACTGGAAGGCATCGTCGCCCGCCTCGAGCAGGGCTCGGTGCCGCTCGAGGAGAGCATCTCCATCTACGAGCGCGGCGACGCGCTCCGTAAGCACTGCGACGGCCTCCTGAAGGCCGCCGAGGCCAAGGTGGAGAAGATCCGCATTGCCGGCGACGGCTCGGCCGCCGGCACCGAGCCGCTCGACCGTGAGTGAGGCGCCGGCGAAATTCGGAAGGCCGTTCGCGCATTTGCCGCAATCGGCGCCGATAAACCGGGCTTCGCGAATTGAAGAGACTGTGATTGACTGATATTTGAGGGAAGAGGCATTCGCCCTCGTAGTTTCACGGATTTATTCGGATTGCCGCGTCCCGTTACCCCGCTTCTCGACAGGCTGTCGTCGCCCGACGACCTCAAGCTGCTCTCGCTCGGCGAGTTGGAGCAGCTTGCCTCCGAACTGCGCGCCGAGATGATCGACGCCGTGTCGGTGACCGGCGGCCACCTCGGCGCCGGGCTCGGCGTCGTCGAACTGACGGTGGCGCTGCACGCCGTGTTCGACACGCCGCGCGACCGGCTGATCTGGGACGTCGGCCATCAGGCTTATCCGCACAAGATCCTGACCGGCCGCCGCGACGATATCCGCACGCTGCGCCAGGGAGGCGGCCTCTCCGGCTTCACCAAGCGCTCGGAAAGCCCGTTCGACCCGTTCGGCGCCGGCCATTCCTCCACCTCGATCTCGGCCGGTCTCGGCATGGCGGTGGCGCGCGATCTGAAGGGCGAGGACAACCAGGTGGTCGCCGTCATCGGCGACGGCGCCATGTCGGCCGGCATGGCCTATGAGGCGATGAACAACGCCGGCGCCATGGACAGCCGCCTCGTCGTCATCCTCAACGACAACGACATGTCGATCGCCCCGCCGACCGGCGCCATGAGTGCCTATCTGGCCCGCCTCGTCTCCGGTCCCACCTATCTGACGCTGCGCGAGGCGATGAAGCAGCTCGCCTTCAACCTGCCGCGCAGCCTCCGCCAGAAGGCGCAGCAGGCCGAAGAATACGCCCGCGGCTTCCTGACCGGCGGCACGCTGTTCGAGGAGCTGGGCTTCTATTACGTCGGCCCCATCGACGGACATAACCTCTCCCACCTCTTGCCGGTGCTGCGCAACGTCCGCAAGGCCAAGGACGGGCCGGTGCTGCTGCATGTCGTCACCAAGAAGGGCAAGGGCTATCCGCCGGCCGAGGCGGCGGCCGACAAGTATCACGGCGTCGGCCGCTTCGACGTGGTGACCGGCGCCCAGATGCAGCCCAAGGCCAACGCGCCGAGCTATACCCGCGTATTCGGCGAAACGCTGGTCGACGAGGGCCGGCGCGATACGCGCATCGTCGGCATCACCGCCGCCATGCCGGCCGGCACCGGGCTCGACCTGTTCGCCGAAGCCTTCCCGGATCGCATGTTCGACGTCGGCATCGCCGAGCAGCACGCCGTCACCTTCGCCGCCGGCATGGCCACCGAAGGCCTGAAGCCGTTCTGCGCCATCTACTCGACCTTCCTGCAGCGCGCCTACGATCAGGTGGTGCACGACGTCGCCTTGCAGAACCTGCCCGTCCGCCTGCCGATCGACCGGGCCGGCTTCGTCGGTGCCGACGGCGCGACGCACGCCGGTGCCTTCGACACCGCTTTCCTCGCCTGCCTGCCCAATATGGTGGTGATGGCGCCCGGCGACGAGGCGGAACTCCGCCACATGGTGGCGACGGCGGTGGCCTATGACGGCGGCCCGATCGCCTTCCGCTATCCGCGCGGCGAGGGCGTCGGCGTCGACATGCCGGCACGCGGGCAAATTCTGGAGATCGGCCGCGGCCGCGTCGTCGCCGATGGCGGCAAGGTGGCGATCCTGTCCTTCGGCACCCGCCTCGCCGAAGCGCTGAAGGCGGCCGAGGAACTCGCCACCTTCGGCCTGCCGGCCACCGTGGCCGACGCGCGCTTCGCCAAGCCGCTCGATCGCGAGCTGATCCGCCAGCTCGCCGCCCACCACGAACTGCTTGTTACCGTCGAGGAAGGCTCGACCGGCGGTTTCGGCAGCATGGTGGCGCAAGCGCTGATCGACGACGGCCGCTTCGATCGCGGCTTCCGCTTCCGCGCCCTGACGCTGCCCGACGCCTTCGTCGACCACGACAAGCCGGAGCGCATGTATGCCGCCGCCGGCCTCGACGCACGCGGCATCGTGCGGGCGGCGCTGGCCGCGCTCGGCCGCGACCGGGTCGAATTGGCCGGCGCCGTCGGCAAGTAGCAGGGTCTGGGGGACCGGGTGATGGGCATTCTGGAATCGGATGGCGGCGCACCTGTCGGGCCGGTGGTCGAAGGCTGGACGACGCGGCCTCGGCCGTCGCGGGTGGTGCTGGACGGCCGGACGGTGCGGCTGGAGCCGCCGACGCTCGACCATGTGCCCGACCTGTTCGCCGCCTTCTCGACCGACGTGAGCGGCCGCATGTGGACCTATCTCGGCGTCGGCCCCTTCGCGACCGAGGCCGAGTTGGCCGGCTGGATCGGGGCTATCATCCCCTCCGAAGACCCGCTGTTCTTCACGGTGGTGGACAAGGCGAGCGGCAAGGCGGTCGGCGTCGTCGCCTATCTGCGCATCGATCCGGCAAATGGCGTCATCGAGGTCGGCTGGGTGACCTGGTCGCCGCTGATGCAGCGGTCGGCCGTCTCCACCGAGGCGCAGTATCTTCTGATGAAGAACGCCTTCGATGGCCTCGGCTACCGCCGCTACGAATGGAAGTGCAACGCACTGAACGCGCCGTCGATGCGGGCGGCCGAGCGGCTGGGCTTCACCTACGAGGGCACCTTCCGGCAGGCGGTGATCAACAAGGGCCGCAACCGCGATACCGCCTGGTTCTCGGTGATCGACGGCGAATGGCCGGCGCGGAAGGCCGCCTTCGAGGCCTGGCTGAGGCCGGACAACTTCGACGCCGACGGCCGGCAGAAGCGGCGGCTCGAAGATTTGCGGTGATTTCAGCCGGCCCGGCATGTCGGCCCTTGTCACGGCCACGACAAGAGCGTTGGCTAGACAGCAAGCCGTCAATCCCGGAGACTCGCCGCCATGCCGATCCACCGTCTCAGCCGCCGCGACCTGCTGCTGGCCACCGCCGCCGGTGCGCTCGCCGCCTTCGCGCCCCGTTTCGCCCTCGCTGCAGAGCCGGCCATCCGCCTGCGGCTGATGGCGACCAGCGATCTCCACGTCAACGTCTACCCGTATGACTATTACCGCGACAAGGCGGACGACACGGTCGGCCTCGCCAAGACGGCGGCGCTGATCGCCGCCGCCCGCGACGAGGTGCGCAACGCGATCCTGTTCGACAACGGCGACCTGATCCAGGGCAGCCCGCTCGGCGACTATGTCGCCTACGAGAAGGGCATTCCCGAGGGCGCCAAGCACCCGATCGTCGCGGCGATGAACGGCCTCGGCTACCTCTGCGGCACGCTCGGCAACCACGAGTTCAACTACGGCCTCGACTTCCTCGGCAAGGCGCTGGCCGGCGCCGAATTCCCGGTGGTCTGCGCCAACGTGCTGAAGACCGACGGCACGCCGCTGGTCGAGCCGACGCGCGTTTTCGACGCCAAGGTGACCGATTCGACCGGCGCCGAGCACGTCTTGCGCATCGGCGTCATCGGCTTCGTGCCGCCGCAGATCGTCGAGTGGGACAAGGACCACCTCGACGGCAAGGCCACCACCATCGATATCGTCGATGCCGCCGGAAAATACCTGCCGGAGCTGCGCCGGCAGTCCGACGTGGTGGTGGCGCTCTGCCATTCCGGCATCGTCGGCGGCGAGCGGGCGGGCCGCGAGGAGAACGCCGCGCTGTTCCTTTCCAGGGTGCCGGGCATCGATGTCATCTTCACCGGCCACCAGCATCTTGTATTCCCCGGCAAGGACTTCGCCGGCATCGACGGCGCCGACATCGACAAGGGCACGCTGAGCGGCGTGCCGGCGGTGATGCCCGGTTTCTGGGGCAGCCACCTGGGCGTCATCGACCTCGATCTGGCCAAGGCCGGCGACGGCTGGAAGGTGAGCGGCTTTAAGGTCGAGGCCCGGCCGATCTACGAGCGCACCGCCGACAAGAAGATCGTCGCGCGGGTCGATGCCGTGCCGGCCGTGCTCGCCGCCGTGAAGGACGACCACGAGGCGACGCTCGGCTACGTCCGTCGGCCGGTGGGCGAGACCTCGGCCGCCATATCGAGCTACTGGGCGCTGGTCGCCGATGATCCGTCGGTGCAGTTCGTCTCCCAGGCGCAACTCTGGTACGGCGCCCGGCAGGCGAGGGCGGCCGGCCTGCCCGACCTGCCGATCCTGTCGGCGGCGGCGCCCTTCAAGTGCGGCGGCCGCTCCGGGCCGGACTACTATACCTTCGTGCCCAAGGGGCCGATCGCCATCAAGAACGTCGCAGACATCTACCTCTATCCGAACACCATCCGCATCGTGAAGGTCACCGGCGAGCAGGTACGCGAGTGGCTGGAGCGTTCGGCCGGCATCTTCAACCGCATCGATCCGACCAGGACCGACGAGCAGGCGCTGATCGACACGTCCTTCCCCTCTTATAATTACGACGTCATCGACGGCGTTACCTACCGCATCGACGTGACTGAGGAGAAGCGCTACGACAACGACGGCAAGCTGGTGGCGCCGGATGCTCACCGCATTGTCGATCTCGCCTGGCAGGGCAAGCCGGTCGAGCCCGGCCAGGAATTCCTGGTGGTGACCAACAACTACCGGGCTGGCGGCGGTGGCCACTTCCCCGGCGCCGACGGCTCGACCGTGGTATTTCAGGGACCGGACACCAACCGCGACGTCATCGTCCGCTACATCGTCGAGAACAAGACGATCGATCCGTCGGCCGACGGCAACTGGTCGATCGCCAGGCTGCCCGACGGCGTCAATCTCGTTTTCCCCGACTCGCCCAACGCTACGCTCGACACCGTGCCGGCCGGCGTGACGGTGGAGAAGGTCGGCGACGCCGGCGAGGGTTTTGCCAAGTACCGCCTGCGGGTGGGGTGATGTCGGTCCGTCGGGCGGCGGCGCCATTGCTTGCATTCGGTCCGCTCATCTGTAAGCATTTGCCCTTCATCGGCTTTTCCGCCGACCGGAGCATCTCTCCAGATGAGCGCCGTTTCGCCCGATTCGAAGCTGTTGCGGTCCCGTTTCGACAGCCGCGTCCTGCCGGCCCATCTCGCCCAGCCGACCTGGAACGAGGCGATCGGCGTCGTCTTCGATTCCCGCTCGCGGAAGAGCGTCGAGGACGGCTTCTTCGCCAGCGTCGACGCCGCCTTCATGGGCGAGGTGGCTCTCGGCCGGCTGAAGGCGACGGCGCAGGACTTCGACCGCTCCCGCTACAAGATCGCTCGCGACGGCATGGACGGCTATCTGCTGCAGTTCTACCTGCGCGGACAGAGCGCCACGCGCGGCGGCAGCAATGCCGAGGTGGCGGGCGAGGGCGATCTCTACGTCATCGACATGGCCCAGCCGCTTGCAACCTCCACCAGCGATCACGACCAGATCAGCCTCGTGGTGCCGCGCCGGCTGATGGCGGAGCGGCTCGACGGCCCGGACGGCGTCCACATGCGCGTCGTGCCGGCCGGGCTGCCGCTCGTCGCTCTGTTCCGCGACAGCCTGAAGAGCCTCCAGCGCCAGATCGACGGCATGTCGCGCCGCGAGGCCGAGGCGGCGCTGCCGCCGCTCCTGGACCTCGCCGCCGCCGCCATCAACGGCCACGTCGACGAACGCAGCATGGCCGGCGTCAATCTGGCGCAGTTCGTCGCCGTGCGGCGGCATGTCGAGGAGCGGCTGCTCGATCCCGGCCTGACGCTTGACGGCGTGCTCGCCGCCTTCGGCCTGTCGCGGCGCAAGGCCTATCGCCTGTTCGAGCCGGTGGGCGGCTTTGCCACCCACGTCAACCGCCGCCGGCTGCAACGGTCGCTGCTGGCGCTACGCTCGGCAGAGTGGCGGCACCTGACGATCTCCGAGATCGGCAGCGCCCACTGTTTTGCCAACGCCGAGAACTTCAGCCGGGCATTCCGCCGCGAATACGGCCTGTCGCCGCGAGAGGTGCGGCAGCTTGCCGCCGCCGGCCTCAGCCTATCCGACGCGGTGAGCGCCTTGCCGGAGACCGAATGGACGCGCTGGATCGGCAGGGCCGGCCGCTGAGGCGGCGCCTGCCTTGCTTAACGTGACAAGGGCTGACACGGGCTGCGGGATGCGTGGCACGCAGCGACCATTTCCCGGTCGTTACGTAGTAAGCCATAGAAATCCACCGCACCACATGCGATGGAATGTCGGTCCCGAGACGATCGGGCTCATCGAGGCGGTTGAACCGGCGGCGATCCGGCGGCAAGCAATTTTCTTCAGGGGTTTTCAAGCCTTTCGGACAAGTCCTAATAACGGCAATTTTGAACTCCGGCAGACCCGCCCGGCGCAACCGCCTCGATTTTCCGTCCGGCCGTGCCGGCACCCACCGATCAGGACAGCGGCAGGCAGTTGCCGACGTCGGCCGGCTTGACGCGGCCCGCCTTGAGATCGCTCAACTGCGGGACCGTCGGATCGAAACCGCCGGTCCCCGCCTCGTAGACGGTACGATCCACCTCGATCGGCCGCCCGTTGGAGGAGAACATCACCAGGCCCTTCTTGCCGACATAGGCTCTGTACGCCTCCATCTTGCAGAAATACTGCTTGGTGCCGTTCGAGGCGACCCAGCCGGGCAGGCCCGACTTTCCGGTGGTGAGCTTGCCGAGCTTGTAGCCCTGCTGCGTCAGCTTGATGAAGGATTCGGCCTGCGCGAGGCCAGCCGTGGCGAGCAGAGTAGCGAGCGCGCCGACGGCGATTTTCTTCATGGATATGGACAAGGAAGCCTCCCGGAGGTCGATCTCGACCGCCCCCTTTTTAGCAGGGCGGAAGACTGCAACCCCAGCCTGAATCAGCCGGCGGCCGCGCTGTCCCCCGGTTTCGCGTCGCTCACAGCCAGCGCTTCCAGCGGAACAATCCGTAGGTGCCAGCCGCCGACAGGACCATCGCCGCGATGCCCCAGAGATAGCCGTAGCTCCATTCCAGTTCCGGCATGAAATGGAAGTTCATGCCGTAGAAGCTGGCTACCAGCGTCGGCGGCATGAAGATCACCGCGAGAACCGAGAAGATCTTGATGGTGTCGTTCTGCTGGATCGAGATCAGGCCGAGCGTCGCGTCGAGCAGGAAGGTGATGCGCTCCTCCTGGCCGCGGCAATGGTCGGCCAGCGCCGTGACGTCGCTCTTCATCGGCTTCAGGCGGGCGACGTCCTCCTTGGAGTAGCGCGTCCCTTCCATCTTGGCGGTGAGGAACAGCAGGAGGCGGGAGAGCGAGATCAGGCTCTCCTGGAAATGGCCGAGCCTCAGGCCCTCGCGGCCGATGCGCCTCAGCGAACTCTTATAGCGGTCGCCGGTCGGCGAGGTGCGCGAATCGTCCTCGAAAACGCGGCGGGCAATGGTCTCGATGCGGGCGCCCGACTGCTCGATGACGTCGGCGAGCCGGTCGATTGCCGCTTCCAGGATGGTGAGCAGCGCGCCGTGCGAGGTCGTCACGTTGGCGCCCGCCGTCGTCACGTTCTTGATGGCGAGCGGGATGGTGCCCGGCTCGTCGTAGCGGACGGTGACGAGGTGCTTGTCGGTGAGCACGAAGGTGACGACGGTAATGCCCGGATCATTGCCGCCGGCGCGGCAGGGCAGGGCGGCGGTGAGATAGAGTACGTCATTTACAGCCGACAGGCGGCTCGACGGCTCGATCTCCTCCATCTCGGCGCGGGTGGGCAGCTCGGCGCCGATGAACCGCTCTACCGCCAGCTCCTCGTCGCGCGTCGGCGTCATCAGGTCGATCCAGAGCGTATGCTGATCCGGCACCAGCGCGCCGCAGTTGGGCGCATACTCGAGCTTGTCGCCGACGGGATGGAAGGCGTTGAGCATGGGCAACGTCCGGAATCTCCGGCCTTCGCGAGGCCGGTTCGCTTGGCGATGGGCAATGTCTCCGAATGCGGCCGCGTCTTCCCCGAAGGAAAGTGCCACCGTCCGTCTGTCTATACGGGGGCACGGCGGCGGTCGAGTCTTTCCCGCCCATCCTTGCACAGGGCAATGGCCTTCAAGCGATTGCCCGGCTGGTTCCTGGTCCGCGTCAGCCATCGCCCCTCGGGCTTTCCGCGCCGCACTGTTGTCGCCTTGCGCCGCTTAGGCGATCTGATAAGTGTTTCGTCGGATGGAGAGGCGAGGAGAGCATGGCGCGCGGCGGCTGGCGATGGGGACTGGCGGAACTGGGACGCGACGTGCTGCGCGTCCTGCTGGTCTATGCTCTGCTGCTGCCGATGCTGGTGCCGGTCGCGCTGGTCCGCGCCGAGGCATCCGCGCCGTCGGTGATCGTCCACTCCCTCTGTTCCGCGATGCCGCAGGCCGCCGACGACCAGCCGGAAAAGTCCACGGTGTCGGTCGACTGCCTGCTCTGCTGCCTGGTTCCCGCCGCCGGCCTTCCGCCGCAGGCGGCCGCGCAGCCCGCCCCGGACGAGGTCGTGCTGCCGCTGCGCCGCATCCTGGCGGCGAAGGCAGTTCGTCTGGTGGTCAGGGGCGACCCGCCGCCGCAACGGGCGCCGCCTCGCCTCGCCTGACCGATTCCGGCCCCGCGACAGGATGCGGCGGCCGTCTTCGCGTGCATCGCGCCGGCCCTGAAGCGCCGGCCCGCCGGCGCCTTGAGGCGATCGGCCGTCAACGACAGAGGTTCCCCATGTTGCAGAATTCACGCAAGCTGTTCCGCGCCGCGCTGGTCGCCGGCCTCCTCACGGCGCTGCCCGCCGTCTCCGGCTTCGCGGCCGAGCCGGCCGTCGCCCACGAGTTCAAGGCCGGCGCGCTGACCCTGAAGCATCCGTGGACGCGCGCCACGCCGAAGGGCGCCGAGATGGGCGGCGGCTTCGTCGCCATCGTCAACGCCGGCAGCGAGGCCGATCGGCTGATCGGCGGCAGCTTCGCGCTGGCCGGCCGTACCGAGGTGCACGAGATGAAAATGGAGGGCGACGTCATGAAGATGCGCAAGCTCGACGGCGGCCTCGACATTCCGGCCGGCAGCACCGTCGAGCTGAAGCCGGGCTCCTACCACCTGATGTTCATGGACCTGAAGGCCCCGCTCGAGGCTGACGCCAAGGTGAAGGGCTCGCTGGTGTTCGAGAAAGCCGGCGAGGTGCCGGTGGAATTCGCCGTCGAGGCGATCGACGCCACGGCCAAGGGCCACAAGGCCGGCGGCCACGGTGCCATGCCGATGGACGGCAAGATGGGCAAGGCCGGCCACGGCGGCTGACCACCGGACCGGAGATCAACGGCTGTCTGAAAACGAAACGGCCGGAGCACGCCGCTCCGGCCGTTTTCGTACACGTCCGCCTGTGTTCCGAGGGCATAAACCCACCTCACGCGACAAGCCGCAGACGGCCAATCGCGCCAAGCCTTCGAACCAAGCTGGAAGAGAGTCGCCCGCCGGGCCGGCCACGGAGGGCGCCGGCCCCGGAAAGCCGATCGATCAGTCCTCGTAAGAGAACATCGGCGCGGTCTGCTGACCGGTCGTGTAGTCCTTCTGCTGCACCTGGCGGCGCATGGCGCGCGCGGCGGCATTCACCGCGGGAATGCCGATCTCATGATACTGGGCATCGAGTTCGATTTCGCTGCCTTGTTGGATCTGACCTTTGTTGACAGCGTCAGCCTGCTTGACCATCTGGGTTCCGTCCTGCCCGGTCACCGGGATACGTGGTTTGTATTATGTATTCGTTCGGGAGCGTCGTGTTTAAATCACGCCTTCGACGGTCATATATTAAGCCTGCGAATGAGGCCGAACAAGGGCAGGCAGCATTCGCACGCTTCGGGTTTCCCACTACGTCGGATTAGATTTTCAGAGGCGTGACCAAAATGCGACATTTGCTTTGCCTCTCACCATGGTCGAACGCTGAACAAGTATTCAGCTCTCTGCAAAGCACCTGACCATAGCAAGAAAAACTTAACGGCAATTTAAGCAAAAGCTGTTCGGTCGCCTGGAACGCCTGCCTACTGGCGCGGCGGCCACCAGCGGAACGTAGAAATCATCGATCGCACGGTAAAAATCGTCATTCAACGCGGCAAGGCGAAAACGTCGGGAGCGACCGCGAGGACTCGCGGCGGCCGGACGTAAACGCATTTCCTCTCCCAGCCGGTCAACGTTCTTCGCACCTTTCAATGCCCCATCAGCGCGGAAACATGGGCGGCGGCCGACAGGCCGAGGGCATCGATGTCGTAGCCGCCCTCGAGCAGCGAGACGATGCGGCCGCCGCAGACGCGGTCGGCGACCTCCATCAGCGCGCGGGTGAGGACGGCATAATCGCCCTCGACAAAGTTGAGATCGGCAAGCGGATCGCGGAAATGCGCGTCGAAACCGGCCGACAGCACCAGGAGGTCGGGGCGGAAGGCGGCGACGGCCGGCAGGATGCGCTCGGTGAGCGCGGCGAGCGCCACGGCGCCGTTGGCGCCGGCATTGAGCGGCACGTTGAGGATGTTGCCGGCGTCGCCGGTCTCCGATGCCTCGCCGGTGCTGGGGAACAGATGCGCCTGATGGATCGAGGCGTAGAACACCGTTGCGTCGGCCTGGAAGATGTTCTGCGTGCCGTTGCCGTGATGGACGTCGAAGTCGACGATGGCGACGCGCTCGGCGCCGTGCGCCGCCTGGGCATGGCGGGCGGCGATGGCGGCATGGTTGAAGAAGCAGAAGCCCATGGCCTGCCGGGCGCTGGCGTGGTGGCCGGGCGGCCGGGCGGCGGAGAAGGCGTTGTCGACGAGGCCGGTCATCACCTCGTCGACGGCGAGGCAGGCGGCGCCGGCCGCCAGCCGTGCCGCCTCGTAGGTGCCGTTCGACAGGATGGTGTCGTTGCTGATCGACATCAGGCCGTCGTGCGGCGCCTGGATGCGGATGTGGTCGACATAGGCGGCCGGATGGACGCGCTGGATCTCCTCGTCGGTGACCGGCCGCGCCAGATCGCGGATCAAATGCTGGAACGCCTCGCCCTCCAGCCGCTGCTCGATGGCGGCGATGCGCTCGGGCTGCTCGGGGTGGTTGGGCGGGGCAAGGTGGTCTCGATAGCGCGGGTGGCTCAGAAAAAGTGTCCGCAAGGTGCGACGGTCTCCGGAGGGACGCCTCTGGTGTCCGTGAAAGTCCTGAGACAGAGGACCTTGCCGGCGCCGCGCCGTCAAGTGGCGGGAAGGCTTAGCGGTGCGTCAACCGGAGACGGACAGCCGGGCCGTCGGATGGATGTGGGCGGCGAGAAGGCACGCGGTTTCCCTGGCGGCGATGCCAAGTTCCGACCAGGGCGACGTGGCGCGCGCTGGCCGACGGGAGACCAGCGTTCCGATTCCGCAAAGGAAGGATCAGGAACCGAAGCCGCTCCGGTCGCGCGGTGCCGCTGCCCGAGTCAGACGGTCGCGAATCGCCTCGCCGAGGCCATTGGCGGGAATCGGCGCTACGGCGATGCCGGAAATGTCGTCGCCATCGACCCTGCGCAGCATGTCGAACAGGTTGGCCGCCGCCTCGCGCAGGTTGCCCGACGGACTGAGGTTGAGGACGCGTGCCGCCTCGCCGACGCCGCGGACCGGCGCGCCGCCGAAGGCGAGCAGCGCCTCGCCCGGCTCGACGCGGTGCACGTCGAGCCGCACGCGGGCGCGGGGGGCGTAATGAGAGGCGAGCATGCCGGGCGCCACCGGCGCGGCCGACGGGTCGCCCTCCGACCGCACGACGGCGAGGCCGGCTGCCGCCTCGATTTCCTCGCGGGCGAGCCCGCCCGGCCGAAGCAGATAGGGGACGCCGCCCTGCACCTGCAGAATGGTCGATTCGAGGCCGACCTCGGTGCGGCCGCCATCGAGGATCAGCGGGATGCGGCGGGAGAGGTCGCCGTAGACGTGGGCGGCGGAGGTCGGGCTGACGTGGCCGGAGACGTTGGCGCTCGGCGCGACGATCGGCACGCCGGCGGCGACGATCAGGTCGAGCGCCACCCGGTGCGCCGGCATGCGCACGGCGAGCGTGTCGAGGCCGGCGGTGGCCAGCGAGGAGACCGGGCAGTCCGGCCGCGCCGGCAGCACCAGCGTCAGCGGCCCCGGCCAGAAGGTCTCGGCCAGATGCCGCGACAGCGGGTCGAAATCGACCAGAGTTGCGGCCATGTCGACGCCGGCCACATGGGCGATCAGCGGGTTGAAGGAGGGGCGGCCCTTCGCCTCGTAGATGGCGGCGACGGCCTCGCCGCGCGTCGCGTCGGCGCCGAGGCCGTAGACGGTCTCGGTCGGGAAGGCGACGAGATCGCCCCGCCGGATGTGGTCGGCGGCAAGGCGGATCGCCACGTCGGTCGCCGCTTCGATGCGGGCAAGCTCTTGGGAACGGTGGGGCACGGAGGGTCCTGCGATGGGGCGGCCCCGCAGCCGCCCGACAATGCTGGTTTGGAGTCAATCTATGGCGACGTCAAGGCCGGGAGGGAAGGGAAGCGTGTCGCGGCTCGAGATTTGGCTATGGTTCAAAGGAGACATCGAATTACGCCATATTTCCAATGCTGAGTATCGAGAGCTAGGGAAACCGGCACATGCTGACGACACACGACAACCGACTTGGTTATTGGCTGGTGGGCTTTGCTTTAATTTGGCTGCTGCTGCCTGTCGATCTCGTCGACATCATGATCGATCCCACATGGTATGCGCCAAACCCGCAATGCGACAGTCTTGGGGTCCCGATACTGCAAGTAAGGGCAGTTTTAGGCGTGTGGACCGTCATTGCGGCGCTGATTTCGGGGGGCGCCGTACTTCTGGTACGCAGGAGAATATCCGGAATAGGTGTCTTTAGGCTGCGTCTCGGAACGACCTATTGCAATCTTGTCATCACCCTGATTGCTATCGCGATCATCGCTCCGGCCATGTTTGATATTATCAGGCGTGTTTGGCAGGCGATCGTTCCTCAAATGATCTCGGAAGATTGCGGTGGCTATGCTGAACTGGTGATCGTTAATAGGCGCGCTCCCATGCTCCAGTTCACCCCTCTCCTGGAGCTTGGGGTGGTGCTTTGGATTTTGCACATCAGAGCACTCCTGCTTTCTCCGCGCGTACCATGACCGCTTACGGCACAGTCCTGTCGCGACCGACGGAGGCCTGAAGGACCATTCGTCGGCCGTCACTCCCACAGGCCGCTAGACCATCCACCCCCGCACATCCCCGTCCTTGACTCTCCGCGAACCCCTTCTATACTGGAACATAAAGAGAACATCGCTCTGGAAAATGGGGTTTGAACCGTGCTCGCGCCCGAGTCGACGGACAGGATCGCTTTGCTTCGACGGGAAGTCGCCCGGCTGGAACGGGCGCGCGGCCGTGGCGAGAGCCGGGCGTCGGTACCCGTCACAGCGGCCGTCGCAGCGCCCATCGTGACGGAGGAGGTCGATGGCCTGCCGGTGCGCGACATCGCGCCGGTGCCACTCCGTCCATCCGCCTCATCTACCGTTTTCCGCGACAGGCAGGCCGGCCATGTCTGGACGGGACCGGAGGCGATCCCCTTCGGTCATGCGGCCGTCGACGCGGCGACCGGCGGCCTCCGACGCGGCGCGCTGCACGATGTGACGCCGGTCGGCGCCCCCGACATGGCCTCGGCCACCGGGTTCGCACTGGCGCTCACCGGGCGGCTGTTGCCGCCGGCCGGGAGCGGTGGCCTCTGGCTGTGGGTGCGGGCGGAAATGGCCGGACGCGAGGCGGGCGAACCCTACGGCCCCGGCCTTGCCGCCTTCGGCCTCGATCCCAACCGCCTCGTAGCGGTGGCGGCCGGCGACACCGCCGACGTGCTGCGCGCCGCCGAGGAAGGGCTCGCCGCCCGCGCCTTCGCGGCGGTGTTGATCGAGCCGTTCGGCGACGATCGCCGCCTCGATCTGACTGCCTGCCGCCGCCTGTCGCTGATCGCCGACGGCGGCCGCACCACCGGCATCCTGCTCAGGACCGGCGGCGCGCCCGGCCCGACCAGCGCCGTCACCCGCTGGCGCGTCGCGTCGGCGCCGAGCGACGGCGGCCGGCATCCCGGCAACCCGGTCTTCGCGGCCGAGCTGACGCGCAACCGGTTGGGCAGCACCGGCACGTGGATGATGGAGTGGCGTATCGATGAGCAATCCTTCCGAGCCCCCGCGCGAGCCCCGGACATCCTCCCAGAAGCGGAAAGTCCCCTGGCGGTCCCGCTATCTGGTCGCCTGGCTGCCGCATCTGGCAACCGACCGCCTTTGCCGGCTCGATCGGCCAGCGCCGTCGTCGCCTTCCCCGCATCCGGCCGCTGAGACCCCGGCGCGGCCGCCGCTGGTATTGACGGCCAGGCATCGCAGCGCCCTGCGCCTTGCCCATGTCGACGGCGCGGCGGCGCGGCTCGGCCTGCAGCCGGGACTCGGCCTCGCCGACGCGCGGGCCCGCGTGCCCGGCCTCGACGTCCGCCCCGCCGATCCCTCGGCTGACGCCGCCTTCCTCGGCCGGCTCTGCGACTGGGCGCAGCGCTACACGCCGCTCGCCGGCCTCGGCATCGGCACGTCGTCGGTCGACCCGGACTTTCCCTATCCGGAAGACTTTACGCTGGTGCTCGACATCGCCGGCTGCGCTCACCTGTTCGGCGGCGAGGAGGCGCTTGCCGCCGACATGGCGCGACGGCTCGAACGGCAGAGCATCACGGTGACCATCGGCATCGCCTCGACCCTCGGCGCCGCCCATGCGCTCGCCGTCTTCGGGCGCGGCGGCTGCCTGCGGCCCGGCGAGGAACGGCGGGCGCTGGCCGGCCTGCCGGTGGTAGCGCTGAGACTCGACGCCGCCACCGCCGACGCGCTCGGCCGCGTCGGCCTGAAGCATATCGGCGACCTCGTGGACGGACCGCGTGCGCCGCTCGCCGCCCGCTTCGGCGCCGCGCCGCTCCTCCAGCTCGACCGGGCGCTCGGCCTTGCCGACGAAGCCTTCTCGCCGCGCCTGCCGGTTGCCCCCTATCGTGCCGAGCGCCGCTTCTTCGAACCGATCGTCCGCGAGGAGGACGTGCGGGCCGTTGCTCTGTCGCTGATCGATGCGCTGGCCGAGCGGCTGGAGACGGCCGGCGAGGGCGCGCTGCGCCTGCGGCTCGACCTCTGGCGCGTCGACGGCGCGGTCACCCGCATCGAGGCGGGGCTCAGCCGGCCGAGCCGCGAGGCGGTGGTGATGCAGGATATCCTCTGCCGTCGGCTCGACGCCCTGGCCGAGGATTTCGACGCCGGCTACGGCTTCGACTGCATCGCCGTCGCCGTTACCGAGGCGAGCCGCCGCGATGCCGAGGCCTTGTCGCTGGCTGGTCCCGACGCGGCGCTGGAACTGGCGCATTTCGTCGACCGGGTCGGCGCCCGCATCGGTCGCGGTCGGGTGATGCGCCTTCAGGCGGTGGAAAGCCACATTCCCGAGCGGGCGAGCCGCGCCGTGCCGGCTCACGCGATGGCGGACGGCGGCTTTCCGGCGTCGGACGCGCGGCCCGGCGATCCGCCGGAGCGGCCGATCCGGCTGTTCGGCCGGCCGGAGCCGGTGGAGGCGCTGGCCTCGGTGCCGGACGGGCCACCGCTGCGCTTCCGCTGGCGGCGCGTCATGCATGAGGTGCGACGCGCCGAAGGGCCAGAGCGAATCGCCGGCGAATGGTGGCGGCAGGAGGCGCCGACGCGCGACTATTTCCGCGTCGAGGATGCCGAGGGCCGCCGCTTCTGGATGTTCCGGGAAGGTCTCTACGGCGTCGAGACGGCGCATCCGCGCTGGTTCGTGCATGGTCTCTTTGCCTGAGAGACCGATTGGAAATCCCACTCCGGCGGCCGTCTGACCTGGCCTTCCGCGCTTCCGGTGCTCACGAACCTCAAGTTCGCTCCGCTCCGGTTCTCGAAAGCCGGGCCAGCCGACTCACCGGGAGCGAATTTCGAAAACGGTCTCTAAGGAGAGGAGGCATTTGGAGGACGATCATGACCGCCTATGCCGAGCTGGCCGCCGTCACCAACTATTCCTTCCTGCGTGGCGCCTCGCATCCGCAGGAGATGGTGGCGGCCGCCAAGGCGCTCGGCCACGCCGGCATCGGCATCGCCGACCGCAACACGCTGTCCGGCGTGGTGCGCGCCCACGTGGCGGCCAAGGAATACGGCGTGCGGCTCGCCGTCGGCGCCCGCCTGATCTTTGCCGACGGCACGCCCGATCTCCTCGCCTATCCCGAGGACCGCGCCGCCTATGGCCGGCTCTGCCGCCTGCTCACCACCGGCAACCGGCGGGCCGAAAAGGGCGACTGCATCCTGACGGCCGCCGACCTTCTGGAGTTCTCGGCCTGCCTGCGACTGATCGCCCTGCCACCGCGCCGTTTGGCGCCGGCCTTCACCGAGGGCGTGAAGCGGCTTGCCGCCGAGCTGCCGGGGCAGCTCTGGCTCGGCGCCACCATGCCGCGGCTCGGCGACGATCGCCGGCGGCTCTCCAGCCTCGCGGCGCTGGCCAAGGCGGCCGGCATCCGGCCGATCGCCCTCGGCGATCCGCTCTACCACACGCCCGAACGGCGGCCGTTGCAGGACATCGTCACCTGCATCCGCGAGCACGTCAGCATCGATGCAGCCGGCTTTCGGCTCGCCCCCAACGCCGAACGCCACCTCAAGAGCCCCGATGAGATGGCGCGGCTGTTCGCCGACCTGCCGCGGGCGATGGGCGAGACGGTGCGCTTCCTCGACGGGCTCGGCTTCTCGCTCGATCAGCTTCGCTACGAGTATCCGCGCGAGTCTTTCGAGGGCTACGCCACGGCGGCCGAAGCGCTGGCGGCGCTGGTCGAGGCGGGGGCGAGGCGGCGCTTTCCGCAAGGCCCGTCCGACGATATCCGCAAGATCCTGGCCCACGAACTCGCCGTCATCGCCCAGCTCCAATACGAACCCTATTTCCTCACTGTCTACGACATCGTTCGCTTCGCCCGGTCGCGCGGCATCCTCTGCCAGGGGCGCGGCTCGGCCGCCAATTCGGTGGTCTGCTACTGCCTCGGCGTCACCGAGGTCGATCCGGTGCGCGGCGATCTGTTGTTCGAGCGCTTCATCTCGATCGAGCGCGGCGAGCCGCCGGATATCGATGTCGATTTCGAGCATGGACGGCGCGAGGAGGTCATTCAGTACATCTACGAGCGCTACGGCCGCGAGCGGGCCGGGATCGCCGCCACGGTGATCACCTATCGCGGTCGCAGCGCCGTGCGCGAGGTCGGCAAGGTGTTCGGCCTTACCGAGGACGCGGTGACGGCGCTGTCGGGCTCGGTCTGGGGCTCGCCGCGCGGTTTGAAGGACGACGACGCCCGCCGCACCGGCCTCGACCCCACCGAGACGCGGCTGGCCATGGTGCTGAAATACGCCCGCGAGCTGGCCGGCTTCCCGCGCCATCTGAGTCAGCACGTCGGCGGCTTCGTGCTGACGGCCGGCCGGCTCGACGAATCGGTGCCGATCGGCAATGCCGCCATGGCGGACCGCACCTTCGTCGAATGGGACAAGGATGACCTTGACGCGCTCGGCATGCTGAAGGTCGACTTGCTGGCCCTGGGCATGCTGACGGCGCTGGCCAAGAGTTTCGCCCTCCTCGAAAGGCACTACGGCGAGCGGCTGACCATCGCCGGCATTCCGGCCGAGGAACAGGCCGTCTACGCCATGATCCAGCGCGCCGACACGCTCGGCGTGTTCCAGATCGAGAGCCGAGCGCAGATGAGCATGCTGCCGCGCCTCAGACCGAAGGATTTCTACGATCTGGTCATCGAGGTGGCCATCGTCCGGCCCGGCCCCATCCAGGGCAACATGGTGCATCCCTATCTCCGGCGCCGGCAGGGCTTGGAGGAGGTGAACTTTCCGTCGCCGTCGCCGGAGTACGGCCCGAAGAACGAACTGGCGCAGGTGCTCGGCAAGACGATGGGCGTGCCGCTGTTCCAGGAGCAGGCGATGCGCATCGCCATCGTCGCTGCCGGCTTCACGCCGGACGAGGCCGACCGACTCAGGCGGGCCATGGCCACCTTCCGCCGTCTCGGCACCATCCACACCTTCCGGGAGAAGATGGTGGAAGGCATGGCTCGGCGCGGCTACGACCGCACCTTCGCCGAGAACTGCTTCCGCCAGATCGAGGGCTTCGGCGACTACGGCTTTCCCGAGAGTCACGCGGCGAGCTTCGCCATCCTGGTCTACGCCTCGGCCTACATCAAATGCTTCTATCCGGACGTGTTCGCGGCGTCGCTGCTCAACGCCCAGCCGCTCGGCTTCTACGCGCCGGCCCAGATCGTCCGCGACGCCCGCGACCATGGCGTCGCCGTGCGGCCGCCCGACATCAACCTGTCCGACTGGGACGCCACGCTGGAGGCCGGAGCGCCCGAGCCGAAGCCGCATCCGCGCCACCGCTCGATGGACGGCCGGATGCGCACGACGCACGCCGTCCGTCTCGGCTTTCGCGAGGTGAACGGCTTCAGGGAGGAGGACGGCCGGCGGATCGCCGAGCGGCGGGGCGGCGGCTACGATTCGGTGCGCGATGTTTGGCTCAGGACCGGCCTGCCGCCGGCGGCGCTGGAGCGGCTCGCCGATGCCGACGCCTTCGCTTCCCTCGGCCTGACCCGCCGCGACGCGCTCTGGGCGGTGCGCGGCCTCGGACGGGCCGGCGACAAGGACGACCTGCCGCTGTTCCTGGCCGCCGAACAGGCGGGCCGCGACATCGAGCCGGAGATGCGCCTGCCGTCGATGCCGCCGGGCGAGGAAGTGGTGATGGACTACCGCCACCTCCGCCTGTCGCTTCGGGCGCATCCGGTCAGCTTCCTGCGCCGCCATCTCGACCGGCTGCGCGTCGTCCCCTGCGACGACCTCAACCGCTCCGCCGACGGCCGCCGGATGGCGGTGGCCGGGCTGATCGTCGTCCGCCAGCGGCCGGGCACCGCCAAGGGCACCATCTTCCTGACGCTGGAGGACGAGAGCGGCATCGCCAACATCATCGTCTGGCCGAAGGTGTTCGAGGCGCACCGGGCCGTGGTGCTCGGCGCGCGCATGGTGTCGGTCAGCGGCCGCATGCAGGCGGAGAGCGGCGTCGTCCATCTGATTGCCGACCGCATCGACAACCTGACGCACCTGCTCGGCCATCTCGCCGCCGACGACGTGGCCACGGCGCTGACCCCGCCCGGCGAGGCGGTGCGCGCCACCGACAAGGGCGGCACCCTGCTGGACCCGCTCGACCGGCCGCCGCCGCCGGCCAACGCGCCGCTGCCGGTCGAGCCGGCCATCGCCGCCGACCTCGACGTGCCCGCCCGGGCAACGCGGCACGTGCCGGCGCGGCGGCGGGCGTGAGAGACGCATGCGACCAAGGCATCGCTGGCTCCGGACCGGGGATGCGACGAGGATGAGCGGCTGCCCGCCGCCGGGTCCTTGGTCCGGCTTGACAAATCCGTCTGCGGGGTAGCCCTAATTGCAAGTGCATCGCAACAGCAATTAGGCTCCGGCCAGATCGAAGCCAGACGGCTCGTCGCAGCAGAGAGGACAAAGGGAAATGACCGTTCACGTGATCTACGGATCGGACTCCGGCCACACCAAGGCGATTGCCGGCAAGATCGCCGCCAAGCTCGATGGCAAGGTCATCAACGTCGCCGACGCCACGACCGACGACTTCGAGGGCTGCGACCTCCTGGTGCTCGGCTCGCCCACCTACGGCGAGGGCGATCTTCAGGCCGACTGGGAGAGCGGCATCGACGTGCTCAAGGACGCCGACCTCTCCGGCAAGAAGGTGGCGCTGTTCGGCCTAGGCGATCAGACCACCTATCCCGACAGCTTCGTCGACGCCATCGGCGTGCTTTACGACGCGGTGGTGGAGAAAGGCGCCGAGGTGGTCGGCTTCACCGATACCAAGGGCTACGAATTCGAGGTCTCGACGGCGGTACGCGACGGCCAGTTCGTCGGCCTGGTCCTCGATCAGGACAACCAGTCCGGCAAGTCCGAGAAGCGGATCGCGGCATGGACCAGCCAGATTCTCTGATCTCCGTCAGCGGCCGCATCGTCAACCACTCGCTCTACGAGCTGGACAAGGGCGTGCGGCAGCTGTTCATGCTCACCGTCTCCTGGGCGGACCTGCCGGGCGTCGTCGCCCGGCTTTCCGCCGACCGGGTGGACCATTACGTCCACCGGCTGAACGACAGCCGCGTCAACCTGTTCTTCGGCCGGGCGGCGCTGGTGGAGACGGTGCGCCGCTTCGTCGACAAGCCGCTCTGCGAGCTGACGGCCGAGGAGGATTTCATGCTCGGCGCGCTGCTCGGCTACGACCGCGAGCAGCAGTGCCGCCGCTATCTCGAACGGACGGCGACGACCGAACGTTCTCACGCTGAGCGGGCCGGCGGTGTGGCGGCCGCCCCGGTTTCTCTCTGCTGAAACGCTGCCTCAGCCGCCGATCAGCGACACGGCGAGCGGCACCAGCACGGCCGTCAGCAGGCCGTTGAGGCTCATGGCGACGCCGGCGAAGGTGCCGGTGAGCGGATGCACCTGGAAGGCGCGTGCCGTGCCGACGCCGTGGGCGGCCAGGCCGACGGCGAAGCCGCGCGCGCGCCGGTCCTCGATGCGCAGAAGATTGAGGAGCGGCGTCGCCATCACCGCGCCGGCAATGCCGGTGGCGACGACGATGATCGCCGTCAGCGACGCATCGCCCCCCACCGACTGCGAGATGCCCATGGCGACGCCCGACGTCGCCGACTTCGGCAGTGCCGATATGGTGATCATCGCCGGCAGATCGAACACCATGGCGCAGACCAGCACCGAACCAATGGTGGCGCACGAACCGACCACCAGCGCCGCGACGATCGGCACCAGCGAGCGCAGCACGATGCGCCGGTTCTCATAGAGTGGCAGGGCGAGCGCGACAGTGGCCGGCCCCAGCAGGAAGTGGATGAAATAGGCACCGTCGAAATAGGTTTCGTAGGGCGTGCCGGAGAGCACCAGGATCAGACCGATCACCCACACCGAATGCAACACCGGATTGGCCAGCGGGTTGCGCCGGACCAAGAGCGACAGCCGGTCGGCTACCGTGTAGACGACCAGCGTCAGCGTCAGCCAGAACAGCGCGCCGCCGGAGAGGTGCGACCAGAGGCCATTGTCGACGGCGGTCATTCGGCGCCCTCCGCCGGAGCGGGGAACCAGCGCGAGACCAGGCGGAAGGTGAAGGCGGTGACGGTGACCGAGAAGGCGGTGGTCACCACGACGATGGCGACGACGCCGAGGACGTTGGCCTCGAGTATGCCGAGGCGCTGCACGATGCCGACGCCGGCCGGCACGAACAGCAGCGCCATCTGCTGCACCAGCGTCTCGCAGGACTTGTCGATCTCCTCGCTCCTGAGCGAGAAGGGCAGCCATTGCCAGCGATCGCGGACGAGGAAGAAGGCGAACAGCAGCACCAGCCCTACCACCGGCGCCGGCACGGGCAGATGCGTCAGGTAGGCGAAGATTTCACCGACGAGTTGGCAGAACAGCACCACCGCGAGTCCGACGACCATGGCAGTCCCTCGAGAACGGTTTCGACGCGGCTCCCGAATAGTCGAGCCGGCCGGCGGCGTCCAATGCAAAGTGCGGGACGCAGCCGCGCGACAACCGTCACAAGGTTGATCGATGCATACCGGGAAGCATTGATCAGGCTTCCCGGTATTCTGCCTGCCGATTTCTCATGCCGCTTGACGCAAATGAGAAATCGATAAAGCTGCTCAATGAGCAGATACCTCGGGCATCTTGGCGAACGGGGATCAATTGCCGCCGGCCGCCTTGGGAGTGGCGACCTCGCCCTCGATCAGCCGGGCAGGGCGGCCGAACAGGAAGCCCTGCGCCTCCTGACAGCCCTCTTCCTCGAGGATGTTGAGCTGGCCGACCGTCTCGACGCCTTCGGCCAGCACCGGCACGTCGAGGCTGCGGCCGAGCGCCACCACCGCCTTGACGATGGCTCGCGAGTCGTCCTTCGCCTCGGCCTCCATCAGGAAGGAGCGGTCGATCTTGATCTTGTCGAAGGGGAAGGAGTTCAGCGTGTCGAGCGAGGAATAGCCGGTGCCGAAGTCGTCGAGCGCCACGGTGATGCCCAGTGCTTTCAGCTGCCTGAGCACGTGCAGCGCATGCGCCTTGTCGCCGATGATGGTGGATTCGGTGATCTCCAGTTCCAGCCGCTGCGGCGACAGGCCGGTTTCCAGCAGCGTCTCGTGTACCAGCTTGACGATGTCATCGTTGGCGATCTGCACCGGCGACAGGTTGACGGCGACGCGCAGGTTGTCGGCCCAGGCGGCGGCATCGGCGCAGGCACGCTTCAGCACCCAGCGGCCGATCGGCAGGATGGCGCCGCATTCCTCGGCGATCGGGATGAAGGCGTCCGGCGGCACGGCGCCGCGCGTCGGATGCGTCCAGCGGATCAGCGCTTCATAGCCGATGGTATCGCGCGAGCGGATGTTCTTCTGCACCTGGTAGGTGAGATGGAACTCGTTGCGGTCGAGCGCGTCCCAGAGGTCGCGCGCCATGGCCCGCCGCTCGCGGGAGGCCTCGTCCATGGTCGCCTCGTAGAAGCAGACGTTTTGCGTCACCGACCGCTTGGCGCGATACTTGGCGAGGTCGGCGTTGTTGACCAGTTGCTCGGCGTCGACGGCGTCGTCGGGGTAGATGGCGACGCCGATCGAAACGGCGACGGAAATGTCGTTCTCCTCGACGCGGATCGGATCGCGGAAGCAGCGCTCGATGCGGGCGAGGAACTCGGCGAGTTCGGTCTGGCTGCGGAACTTCTTCAGCGCGCAATACTCGTCGCCGCCGACGCGGCCGACGAACTCGCCGTCCTGCGTCGCGCCTTCCAGCCGGCGGCCGATCGCCACCAGCACGGCGTCGCCCGCCGCATGGCCGCGCTGATCGTTGATCTCCTTGAACTTGTTGAGGTCGAGGCCGACGGCGGCCAGCTTGATGCCGTTGTCGGCCACCCAGGCGAGGTCGAGGGCGATGCGGTCGTTGAACTGGGTGCGGTTGGGCAGGCCGGTGAGGGCGTCGAAGCGCGAGAGATAGGCGAGCCGCGCCTCCTGCGCCCGCCGCTCGGTGACGTCCTCGACGGTGGTGACCCAGCCGCCCGATCCGGTCACCACATGGGTGAAAGCAACCATGCGGTCGCCGAAGGTCTCCTCGCCGGAGACCGGCTCGGCCTGCGTGAACAGGCGGCCGACATGGCGGCCGAACAGCTCGCCGCTGGCGGCGCGGCCAGCGGTACCCAGGGTCGTGGCGATCCGGTCGGCGATGACGTCGTCAAGCTCCTGCGCCGACAGACGCGTGGAAAAGGCCTCTTCCGGCAGATCGAAGATTTCGAGGAAACGCTCGTTGACGAGCAGCAGGCGATGCTGGGCGTCGAACAGGCCGAGGCCCTGGGTCATCGAGCGGAGGGCGGTGTCGAGATTGCCGGTCGCCCGTTCGAGCTTGCGCAGGGCGATGACGTTGGCCGCCTCCAGCGCGTCCTTCTGGACGAGGTTGTTGCGGAACACCACCAGCGCCTCGGAGAGATCGCAGATCTCGCGGGCGCGATCGGCCGGCTCGGGCACCTCGACAAGTTCGCCGGACGCGAGACGGCGGGTGAGGCCGCTCAACCGTTCGAGCGGGCTGACCACGGTGACGCGCATCAGCAGCACGGCCAGCATCAGCACCGACAGCACGATGAAGGCGGCGAGCTGGGCACGGTCGCGGATGTCATTGTACCAGCGGACATAATCGGCGGCGAGGTCGATGCGCGCCTCGAAGAAGCCGGTGACGCTGACGGTGCCGTCGTCGATGGCGAAGGCGCGGCGGACACGCAGATCGTTGTCGCCCCAGACGACGGTGTCGCCGGCGGCCGGATCGCCAGCGGCCGTCACGGTCTCGACGCTGATCGACTCGCCCGGATGGTTGCGCGTGTAGATGTCGGAGATCGACCGGATGGCGCCCAGCACGGCCTTGGCATCCGTGCCGTTCCGGTTCTCGGTCGGAATGGCGGCGAGCAGGTCGAGGCCGGCGGTTGCCCGGTACACGGCGTCCGACTTGATGCCGTCAAGCTGCCGGACCGTCTCCGTGACGCCGATGGCCAGCTGGAGCACGACGAGCATCAGGCCGAAGATGGCAACGACGATCGCCTGCAGCGACAGCCCACGAGGTCGGCGTGGCATCACCATCTCGACGGGGCTTGCTTTCCACAACGTTTTCATACGTTTCATGGCAACCGCATCCGTCATCCTCGATCCCAGGCATCGAACCCTAGAATATGCGCCTCTTTGATAATATTTCGCTAAGCCGCTGTGTCGCTTTCATCCTTACCTGTTCGGGGTTGGTCGGATCGAAGCGGCGGTCCATCGATCACCGACGTTTCGACTGACGGCCGGTCGCCGGAAAGGGCACCGCAAAAGTCGGAATTGTCAAGTTGAGTACATTTGTATATTATGATCTTCCTAATGCAGGAGAGGATCCGTGGCCATGTCCGCGCCGGTTGAACCCACCCTTTGCTCCGTCTTTCCTAGCCCCGTCGAGGTGATGGAGTCGCGAGCCGAGGAAGCGGCACGTTTGCTGTCGGCGCTCGGCCAGACCAAGCGGCTGATGGTGCTCTGCCGGCTCGTCGACAACGAGATGTCGGTGGGAGCGCTGGCCGAATCCGTCGGCCTCGGCCAGTCGGCGCTGTCGCAGCATCTCGCCCGCCTGCGCGACCTCGGCATCGTCGCCACCCGGCGCGAGGCACAGACCATCTACTATCGCCTCGCCTCCGACAATGCCCGCCGGCTGATCGGCCTGCTCTACGATATGTATTGCAGCCCCGAGGCGAGCAAGGACAGTTAAAGCAAGGGTGCCGGAATGGCCCGTACCCTGCCTGACTGGTGGCGGCGGGCGAACGCAGCCGCGCGGCCGCCATTGTCATGCCGGGCGGGAGACCAAAGCCGGATGATTGACAGATAATAGTTTAGATTATACGTATATAAATATACACAGACGTTGACCGGAGCAGCCGTCATGCCGTTCTTCAGCCGCAACACCGTCAAGACCCTGCCGCCGCAGGAGGTCAGGGAGCTTCTCGACAGCAAGGCCATCCATCTCGTCGACGTGCGCGAGGCGCACGAGTGGGCCGACGGTCACATTCCCGGCGCCATCCACCTGCCGCTTTCGGAGCTGTCGGCGCGGGTCGGTGACCTGCCGCAGGGCAAGCCGGTTGTCCTCTACTGCCTGTCCGGCGGCCGTTCGGGGCAGGCTTTCACCTGGCTGAAATCGGCCGGCCATCCCGTGGAAGCCCACATGGGTGGCGGCATCAGCGCCTGGCGGAGGGAAGGGCTGCCGGTGACGCGCGGCTGACCGTCCCGCCGCCTTTCCGGATGCCGCGTTTCCGCCCTCCGGCCAGTCAATAAGCCCTTGCCAGCCTTGCGCGAACAGGCCAATAGTGGCCGTCACGCGCCGGCGACGGAGGGATCTCGTTCCGGCTACCTCAGCGACGGAGGATCCTTTCATGCAGGCTTTTGCGAAGGCGGCTGCCGCCGCCGCGATTCTGGTGTCCGCTTTCGGGCCGGCGGCCGGCGCCGCCGACCTTCCCGACCTTCAGGGCCGCACCATCATCGCGGTGACCGAGAACGCCTATGTGCCGCTCAACTTCGCCGACCCGAAGTCCGGCGAGGGCATCGGCTGGGAGTATGACGCCTTCAACGAGATCGCCAAGCGCCTCAACGCCAAGGTGGAGTGGAAGCTGACCTCCTGGGACGCCATGATCCAGGCGGTGCGCGACGGCCAGTTCGACGTCGGCATGGACGGCATCACCATCAACGACGAGCGCAAGCAGCAGGTCGACTTCTCCGATCCCTACATGGTCTCCGAGCAGTTCATGCTGGTGCGCGCCGACGAGAGCCGCTTCACCGATGGCCCGAGCTTCGCCGCCCTCAAGGACGGTCTGGTCGGTGCCCAGGCCGGCACCACCAATTTCTACGTCGCGGTCTACAGCGTGCTCGACGGCGACGAGAAGAACCCGCGCGTCAAGCTGTTCGACACCTTCGGCGCCTCGGTGCAGGCGCTGAAGGCCGGCGACGTCGACACCGTGCTGATGGATCGCACCTCGGCCGACGGCTACATCGGCGCCCAGCCCGGCGCCTTCAAGGTGGTCGGCGGTCCGCTCGGCCGCGAGGAGTTCGGCTTCATCCTGAAGAAGGACTCCGACCTCACCGCCCCGATCAACGCCGCCATCGCCTCCATGAAGGCCGACGGCACCATCGACGCGCTCAACAAGAAGTGGCTCTACGACTACAAGAGCCAGAACTGAGCCGGCCTTGACACCGACGGAAACCCGTCGCCGCGAGCTGCCCTGGTGGCTGTTCGCGGCGATCCTGATGGCGATCGCCTTCGGCCTGGTCATCGGCTCGAGCGAGAGCTACCGCATCATCTTCCGCGCCGTGGCGAGCGGCATCTGGGTGACCGTCTTCGTGACGGTCATCGCCTATGTGCTTGCCTGCCTGATCGGCCTCGGCATCGCCTCGGCCAGCCTGTCGCGGCACCGGGTGCTGCGCGAGGTCGCCACCTTCTACGTCGAGATCGTCCGCGGCGTGCCGGTGCTGGTGCTGCTGTTCTACATGGCCTTCGTCGCCGCGCCGGCCCTGGTGGCGCTCTGGAACATCGCCACCACGCCGCTCCGGGCGACCGGCTTGGTCGATCTGGCCAGCATCCGCGACTTCGACCTCCTGTGGCGGGCGGTGGTGGCGCTGGTCATCTCCTACTCGGCCTTCCTGTCGGAAATCTTCCGCGCCGGCCTGCAATCGGTCGACCGCGGCCAGATCGAGGCGGCCAAGGCGCTCGGCCTCAGCCGCTTCAAGGTGTTCCGCCTGATCATCCTGCCGCAGGCCTTCCGCACCGTGCTGCCGCCGCTCGGCAACGATTTCGTGGCGATGATCAAGGATTCCTCTCTGGTCTCGGTGCTCGGCGTGCAGGACGTGACGCAGCTCGGCAAGGTCTATTCGTCGGGAACCTTCCTGTTCTTCGAGACTTACAACGTCGTGGCCTACGTCTACCTGCTGATGACCGTGTCGCTGTCGCTGGCCGTGCGTGCCCTCGAGAAGCGCCTGCAACGGCATCGCGACTTCATCGGCGACCGCCGCTGAGCGACTGCTGACGCCATCGGGCGGGGCCGTCCGTAGTGTCGGCGTGTCAACCGGAGGTGCTCCATGATCCGCGGATATATCGCCTCGACGCTCGACGGCTACATCGCCACGGCCGACCACAGCTTTTCCTTCCTCGATCCCTATCCGGCCGAGGACGCCGGCTATGATGCGTTCTACGCCGAGATCGGCACGCTGGTGATGGGCCGCATCACCTACGAGGTCTGCCGCAAGGCCATGGACACTTGGCCCTATGCCGGCAAGCGCCTGATCGTCGTCTCTTCCCGGCCGATCGCCGATCTGCCCGACGATGCCGAGACCTGGACGGCCGGCGTCGACGCGCTGATCGCCCATCTCCGCACTGACGCCAAGCCTGACGTCTGGATCGTCGGCGGTGGCCGGCTGCAGCAGGCGTTCATCGACCGCGACGCCCTCGACCGTCTCGACCAGTTCATCGTGCCGGTGCTGCTCGGCGGCGGCATCCCGCTCTATCCGGAGGCGAAGGGGCCGAAGACGCTGAAGCTGGCCGAGGTCGGCCGCTTCGGCGAGATCGCCCATCTCCGTCTCGAACGGGCCTGACGCCGCGCCGAAACAAAAACGGCGCCGGTGAGGACCGGCGCCGTCGGCGTTGGGAAAGAGGTTGGCCGCTCAGGCGGCGGCTCTGGCCTTGCCCTGGTTCACCAGCTTGCGCAGCCGTTCGGAAGCGACGTGACTCATCTCGGCGAGCTTGAACTCGACGCCGAGGCTGTCACCCTGCACCCAGCGCACCACGGCCGGCATGTCGGAGTCCTTCTCGCCGGAGGTGATGCGCAGATCGTCGCCGACCGCAACCGGCGGCAACGAACCGCTGAAGCGGGCGCCGGTCAGCGAGATGTCGACGCAGGTCGCCTTGGCGGTGCCCTTGGCCGAGGTGAGGGTGACGGTATGGCCGCCCGGCACGCGCTGCGCCGACTGGCGGCGATCGAGCGGGCCGCGCCGCAGGCGGATCAGGAAGTCGCGGACGGTGACCGCCAGCCGATCGCCCTCGGCCGACAGCGCGCCCGAGGTGGAGAACAGGCCCTGCGCCAGCTCCGACGTCTCGCGGGCGATGCCGGTGATGCCGGAAATCCGGTCGGACACCTGCCGCGTTCCTTCCGAAGCGTTGCCGACGCCGTCGGCGATCTCGGTGGTGGCGGCGATCTGCGCCTCGATGGAGCCGCGCATCTCGGCGGTGATGGCGTCGATCTCGGCGATGGTGCCGCCGATGCCAACGATACTGCCGACCGCCGCGCGGGTGGCCGCCTGCACCTCGGAAATGTGCCGGGTGATCTCGCCGGTGGCGGCGGCGGTCTGCGAGGCGAGTTGCTTCACCTCCTGCGCCACCACGGCGAAGCCTTTACCCATCTCGCCGGCCCGCGCCGCCTCGATGGTGGCATTGAGGGCGAGGAGATTGGTCTGGCCGGCCACCTGCTCGATCAGGCCGATGACCGTGCCGATCTTCTCGGCGGCATCCGACAGGCCGGCGACGATGCGCTGCGTCTCCTCGGCGCGCGCCACGGCGTCCTTGGCGATCGACGCCGACCGCTCGATCTCCCGGCCGATGTCGCGGGCCGAGCTGGTGAGCAACGTCGCGGCTTGAGCGACGCGCTGGACGTCGCTGGAGGCCATGCTCGAGGTCGAGGCGGCGTCGCTGGCGCGCCGGTCGGTGGAGTTGGCGCCCTCGCCGAGGCGGGTCGCAGCACCGCCCATGTCATGCGAGGCGTTGACGAGACTCTGGACGATCGAATTGATGGTGGCGCCGAACTCGTCGGTCGATGCCTCGAAGGCGGCGATGCGATCCTCGATCACGTCGGTGGCTTCGTTGATGGTGGTCGAGGCGCGCAAGAGGGCGCCTTCCATACCGTCGGGCAGGATGCGCCGGTAGTAGCGGTTGAGGCGCACGGCTTCCATGGAGGCGCTCGCCTCGCGGACGAAGGCGTCGATGCGGTCGGCCATGTCGTTGATGGCCTCGGCCAGTTCGCCGGCCTGGCCCCGCTGATCGAAGACGAGATTGCGGGCCTCGAAATCGCCCCGGCCGAGGGCGCATGCCACCCTGATCGACCGCCCGATAGCCGCGAAGAGGCGCAGGCTCAGCGCCATGGCCACAGCCGCGCCGACGGCGCCGGCGGCGATCAGCGCTAGCGCAACGGTCGGCAGATCGGCCAGCACTGCGCCGGCCGCGCCGGTAAGCAGCAGCAGGATGACCGCGCCCGGCGCCCACGCCTCAAAGCGAGAAGATGAGTTCGTCATAGCTGGCGGCCTTCGATTTCACGATGTTCATGAGCTGCGTGAAGGAGGCGGCAAGTCCTTCCTTGGCGGTCGCCTGCGAGGTTTCGATCTTCCGCAGATCCCGGTAGAGCGGCTCGATCACCTCGCCGAGGACGCGCCGATCCGCGACGCGCCGGCTGGAATGGTAGCCGACCACCTTGCCATCGTTGTCGAAGGACGGGGTCACGTGGGCGAACACCCAGTAGAAGGCGCCGTTGCGGGACATGTTCTTGACGTAGGCGAAAATCTCGCGCTCCTCGCCGAGTTGGTCCCACAACAGCTTGAAGACGCAGCGCGGCATGTCCGGATGGCGGATGATCGAATGCGGTGCATTCATCAGCTCGGCGCGACTGTAGCCGCAGATCCGCGAGAAGATGGAATTGGCGTAGGTGATCCGCCCCTTGAGATCGGTCTTGGAGACGATGATCTCGTTGGGGAGGAAGGTAACTTCCTCGGATGTCGGCTGAACGTGCGGCTTCATGGACTGACCTCGACGCACCGGTCTTGGATGGCGCAACCATGGCTCGATAATCGTAAAGAAAGGATGATTCGGTTGTCGAGATATGCGTGAATACAACTACGTGTATTATACTAAGCAAAAGAACTTATAATAATTTCTCCGACTGAGCTATTGGATTGATTTAACCCGATAAATCGCCGTTCGGCCGATAGCGCCTGTATGAAGGTCGGCCCCGGTATGGTCAAAAAAAAGGGCGCCGCCCGGGCGCCCCTTCGCTCTTTCCTTGCAGGCGGTGGTCAGCCGATCACCGCCTCGACCTTCACGGTGGCGACGCCCTTGGCCGGCAGCGGCACGAGGTCGCCGTCGATCGCCTTGCCGTCGACGACAAGCGCGACCTTGTTGCCGGCGCCGGCCCGCGTCACCGTGATGTCGTAGGCGACGCCGCGGAACACGCGCCGCGCCGTGAAGCCGGGCCAGCGCTCCGGTACCACCGGCGCGATCCTGAGGCCGCTGTACTCCGGCCGGATGCCGAGAATCCACTGGGTGATGGCGTAGTAGTTCCAGGCGGCGGTGCCGGTCAGCCAGGAGTTCTTGGCCTCGCCATGGGTCGGCGCGTCGCGGCCGGCGATCATCTGGGCGTAGACGTAGGGCTCCAGGCGATGGACGTCGGAGATCGCCTCGCGCGCCGACGGGCAGATGCGGCTGTAGTAGTCGAAGGCGGCGTCGCCATTGCCGAGCACCACCTCGCCGATGATTACCCAGGGATTGTTGTGGCAGAAGATGCCGGCGTTTTCCTTGTAGCCGGGCGGGTAGGTCGAGATCTCGCCATACTCGATGTAGTAGCGGCTGTAGGCCGGTTGCTGAAGCACGATGCCGTGCGGCGTGGCGAGATGCTTCCGGACCGCGTCGAGCGCCGAACGCGCCTTGCCGTCGTCGACGCCGATGCCGGCCAGCGCCGCAAAGCCCTGCGACTCGATGTAGATCTTGCCTTCCTCGTTCTCCTTGGAGCCGATCTTGCGGCCGAAGTCGTCGTAGGCGCGCACGAACCACTCGCCGTCCCAGCCGGCGGTGCGGACGGTCTCGTCCATCTTCCTGGCGACATCGGTGTAGAAGGCGGCGTCGTCGGCCTTGCCGACCTGAGAGGCGAGCGCCGACAGCTCGCGCGCCGACAGCACCATCAGCGCGCCGATGAATACCGATTCCGCCACCTTGCCGTCCTTGGAGGTGGTGGTCTGGAACGACTGGCCGGGCGTGTCGGAGAAGCAGTTGAGGTTGAGGCAGTCGTTCCAGTCGGCGCGGCCGATCAGCGGCAGGCCGTGCGGGCCGAGCCGGTCGAGCGCATACTGGAGCGAGCGGCGAAGATGCTCGTAGAGCGGCGCCTCGGTGCCCGGCTGGTTGTCGAACACCACCGGCTCGTCGAGGATCGAGAAGTCGCCGGTCTCCTTGAGATAGGCGGCGATGCCGATGATCAGCCAGTGCGGATCGTCGTTGAAGTCGCCGCCGATGTCGTTGTTACCCTTCTTGGTCAGCGGCTGGTACTGGTGGTAAGCGCCGCCGCTCGACAGTTGCGTCGCCGCGAGATCGAGGATGCGCTCCCGCGCCCGCGACGGCACCATGTGCACGAAGCCCAGAAGGTCCTGGTTGGAATCGCGGAAGCCGAGACCGCGGCCGATGCCCGTCTCGAAGGACGAGGCCGAGCGCGACATATTGAAGGTGGCCATGCACTGGTAGGCGTTCCAGATGTTGACCATGCGGTTGGCGTGCTCGTCGGGCGAGGCCACCTGGTAGACGCCGAGCAACTCGTCCCAGTGCTTGCCGAGCGCCGCGAAGGCCGCCTCGACGTTGTTGATGTCGCGATACTTGGCGATCACCGGCTTGACCGTCGCCTTGTTGATGGTCTGCGAGCCCGGCGGATCGAACTTCTGCTCGTTGGGGTTCTCGTGATAGCCGAGTACGTAGACGATCTGCCGGCTCTCGCCCGGCGCCAGCGTCAGGCGCACGTGGTGCGAGCCGATCGGCGACCAGCCATGGGCGATCGAGTTGCGCGACTTGCCTTCCTCGACGGCGACCGGCTTGTTCCAGCCGCGCCAGGGGCCGAGAAAGCTCTCACGCTGGGTGTCGAAACCGGCGAGCGGCTCCGAGCAGGCGAACCAGGCGAAGTGGTTGCGGCGCTCGCGGTACTCGGTCTTGTGGTAGATCACTTCGTCCTCGACCTCGACCTGGCCGATGGAGAGGTTGCGCTGGTAGTTGGTGGCGTCGTCGTTGGCTTCCCAGAGGCAGAATTCCACCGACGAGAACAGGGAGATGTCGACCGGTGTCAGTCGCTCGTTGGTGATCGTCGTCTGCCAGATCTCCAGCGTCTCGTCGAGCGGCACGAAATAGCGCGTGGTGGCGCGGATGCCGCCGCGCTTGCCGGAGATGACCGAGTAGCCCATGCCGTGGCGGCAGCTGTAGTCGTCGAGGTCGGACTGGGTCGGCATCCACGACGGCGACCAGTAGTCGCCACTCTCGTTGTCGCGCACGTAGACGTAACGGCCGCCGAAATCAGCCGGAACGTTGTTGTAGCGGCCGCGCGTCAGCCGGCGCATGCGGGCGTCGCGATAGTAGGAATAGCCGCCGCCGGTGGCCGACAGGATGCCGAAATAGCCCTGACAGCCGATGTAGTTGATCCACGGCAGCGGCGTGTCCGGCCGCGTGATCACATACTCGCGGGCCTTGTCGTCGAAATAACCATACTTCATGGCGGCATCCTGTTGGTCGATGCAGGGCTCCCGCCGCGGCGGAGAGCGGAATTCCGGGCGAACGCCTGCGGTCCGGCGGATGCGGGCGGCGTTCGGCGCCCCTCTTATCACAGTTGTGTCGCCGGCAGAAGCGTAACGTTTCGAATTTGGTGGAACTTAGGGTTTGTCCCTGTCGGCTCGCCGCCGTTTCACCGCGAGAGAGGCCGGTTTCCGGCCGAAGCGGGAGGAAGCGAAGCCGCCGCCGGGCGGCCGCGCAGGGCGATCGCCGGCCGGCATGCGGCAACGTTCAGGGAGGCTTTGAACGCCAGTCAGTCGGTGCGTCGCCGTGCCGCGTAGACGCCGAGATGGATCGCCGCGAGGTGGAAATAAGGCGTCTTGACGCCGACCCGCGCCGCGCGGGCCAGGAGGTCGTCGACGATCTCGTCGTTCTCCACCGGCAGGCCCTTGTCGAGGTCGCGATACATCGAGGCGGTCATTGGCGAACCCGGCGTGGTGAGCAGTTGCCGCGTCGCTTCGAGATAGCCCGGATCGGGCGCCTTGCCGTGGGCGGTGGCGACGGCGGCCACCTCGGCGATGAGCGCCTCGATGAAGGCGGAGCCGCCCGGCCGGGCGACGATGTCGCCGATGCTGCCGCGCATCAGGCAGGTGGCGGCGCCGAGGCTGGCCAGCAGTATCCACTTCTCCCACAGCTCGCGGCCGATATCGTCCGACAGGCGGGCATCGAAGCCGGCGCCCTTGAAGAAGGCGTCGATCGCCTCGATGCGCGGGCTGCGGCCACCGTCGTACTCGCCATAGATCACATCATGCAGCGGCGACATCTGGATGATGCGGCCATGGTCGTCGAGCTTGGCGTTGATCTTGCAGAAGCTGCCGATCACCTTGTCGGCGCCGAAGCGTTCCGACAGCAGGTCGAAATGCTTGAGGCCGTTCAGTACCGGCAGGATCAGCGTATCAGGGCCGATGGCCGGTGCGATGTCCTCCATCGCCGCGGCGAGCGAATAAGCTTTCACGCTCATCAGAATGAGGTCGTAGCTGCCCTTCAGCGCCTCGGCGGTGACGATCTTCGGTTCGAGCCGCGTCTCGCCCTTGGGATCGACGATGACGAAACCATTACTGGCGATCTCGGCCGCCCGCTTGGGACGGATCAGGAAGGTGACGTCGCGGCCGGCGGCGGCCAGCCGTCCGCCGAAATAGCCGCCGGTGGCACCGGCGCCGACGACGAGAAGTCGCATGGATCATCCTTTCGGTGGTGGTCGGCGCCGGGAGCCGGCGCGGATTTGACACGACAATAGAGCATTCTCCCCGCCGTCGTCACCGGTTCGGCGCAGCGCCGCGACGAAACGAACAGCAATCGCGCGGCGGCGGCCGCCGCCTGCTATACTCGCCCGGGAAAACGACGGAGGCGTCGATGAAGACCGTTCGCATGCCCGGTGGGGAAGACGTGCCGGCCCTCGGCCTCGGCACCTGGATGATGGGCGACGATCCGCGCCACCGGGCGCGGGAGATCGCCGCGCTGCGCCGGGGCCTGGACCTCGGCATGACGCTGATCGACACCGCCGAGATGTACGGCGAGGGCGCCTCCGAGCGGCTGGTCGGCGAGGCGATCGCCGGCCGGCGCGACGAGGTGTTCCTGGTCTCCAAGGTCTATCCGCACAACGCCTCGCGCAAAGGGGCCGTCGCCGCCTGCGAGCGCTCGCTGGCGCGGCTCGACACCGACCGGCTCGACCTCTACCTGCTGCACTGGCGTGGCCAGCATCCGCTGTCCGAAACCGTCGAGGCTTTCGAGGCGCTGAAGGCAGACGGCAAGATCCGCTATTGGGGCGTCTCCAACCTCGACGCCGACGAGATGCGCGAACTGGTCGGCTTGCCGGACGGCGACAAGGTGGCGACCAATCAGGTGCTCTACAACCTGACGCGGCGCGGCATCGAATGGGACCTCCTGCCGTGGATGCAGGGGCGCGGCCTGCCGCTGATGGCCTATTCGCCGGTGGAGCAGTCGCGGCTTCTGGCCGACCGTCGCCTCGCCGGCCTCGCCGCCGATCACGGCGTCAGCGTCGTCCAACTGGCGCTGGCCTTCCTGCTCGATCGCGAAGGCGTCATCGCCATCCCCAAATCGGGCCGCGCCGAGCATGTCGAGGAGAACGCCGGAGCGCTCGGCGTGGTGATGACCGGCGAGTTGCGCGCCGCGCTCGATGCGCTGTTCCCGCCACCACGCCGCGGCGGCCCGCTCGAGATGATCTGATCGGAGCGGACGGGAATCGGCGATCGGGCTGTTGCGGGCATTCCGTCGATGGCCCATAAATCGGTGCCGAGCCCTCCCGACGAGAAGAGCAGTCCTTGAGCGACCCGCGAAATTCCACGCCGAAGGGCCAGCCGCGCTGGCTCGGTACCGTATCCTCCGGCCGCGTGCCGATCGTGCCGCTGATCGCCGCCGCGCGCTGGCTGTTGGTGCTGGTGGTCGCCGCCGGCATCTATTTCTTCAGCGGCTTCCTGGTGCCGGTGCTCGCCGCGCTGGTGATCGGCTTCGCCACATGGCCGCTCTACCGCGATCTGGCGAAATTCTGCGACGGCAACACCAAGCTCAGCGCTTCGATCGCCATCCTGCTGATCCTGCTGTTCCTGATCGTGCCGATGCTGATGGCGGCGAGTTTCGCCTTCGAGGAGCTGAAGGGCTGGTTCATCTGGCTGCTGGACGCCAACCGCAGCGGCGTGCCGGTACCGCCATGGATCGCCACGCTGCCGATGGCCGGCGAATGGCTGGCCGAACAGTGGGTCCTGCACATCGGCACGCCGGGCGCCATCGGCGAACTGATCCAGATCGTTTCCGGCGCCAACATCGGTAACATCTACCGGGCGGTGATGACGGCCGGCGGCGAGGCGTTCCAGCTGCTGCTGACGCTGCTGTTCATGATGATCGCCCTGTTCTTCGTCTACAAGGACGGCAGTTCCTTCGCCGGCCAGATCGACCTGATCGGCGAACGTATCCTGCCGACTCGCTGGGACCGCATCTCGCGCATCGTGCCGGCCACCATCAGCTCCACCGTCACCGGCATGACGCTGATCGCCATTGGCGAGGGTATCGTGCTCGGCGTCGCCTACTGGATCGCCGGCGTGCCGTCGCCGGCCATCTTCGGCGTGCTGACCGGCGTCATGGCACTGATTCCCGGCGGCGCGCCGCTGTCCTTCACGCTGATCTCGATCTATCTCGTCGCCAGCGGCCATCCCGTTGAGGGCGCCGCGCTGTTCGCCTGGGGAACGGTGGAGCTGTTCATCGTCGACAAGACGCTGCGACCGCGCCTGGTCGGCGGACCGATCAAGCTGCCGTTCCTGCCGACCTTCTTCGGCCTGATCGGCGGCGTGAAGACCATGGGCTTCCTCGGCCTGTTCATCGGCCCGGTGCTGATGGCGCTGCTGGTCGCCATCTGGCGCGAATGGCTCAACGAGCTGAGAAGCGAGGAGACGGCGCCGACGGCCGTCCTGCCGGCCGAAAGGTTGCCGGACGCCTGACGCGGCCGATCATCGGCGCCAACAACAGGATTTCACGGGAAGAATCGTCTGGCTGGGGCAGGATTCGAAGGGGTTGGGCTAGTCAACATAACGCATTGAAATAAAAAGAAAGTAGCACTTTGTTGCGATCTGCTGAAAAGTACATTCTATCCCGTTTTCTATCCCAGAAACTATCTCACCTATTTCGATTTTGATCGTACCCCGCAATTTCGGTCTTGCTACGACGCGCGGCTTGTTTTTTCCAGTGCCTCGCTCATGCGAGAGCGCCATTCGGCGCCGCCGATTGCCTTGAAATGGGCGACCGTCTCCGGTGACAGGCGCAACGTGACGGCCTCTTTCGCGCTGACAGTCTTCGGCCGACCACGCCCCCGCTTGAGCCTCGCATCGAGATCGGGAAGAGCAACCGCCAGCGGTAGAGCCTTTGCCAGCTCGTCATCACTCAGCGGACGCTCGATCTCCGGATCCGGCCCGATAAGCTCACCGGTGGCATCATCCACCCACCAGCCGTCTTCGTCCTGATGGACACCACCAGCGGCGATCAGGGCTTTCATCTCCCGGTCATAGACTTCCCAGCGGCGCATCATTTCGGCGTCGTCGGCGGGGTTGTCTCCGAGGTCTCTGGTGACGAAGGAAGGCCATCTCTTTTCAGCCATTGGTCATGCTCCTTTCCTTCTTGGCCGCTTTGCGCATCGAGATGATCGACAGAGCCTCGGCACCAAGGGGTGCGAAGACCACGGCAATGATCAGCTCGCCGTGGAGCTTACCGATGGCCATGAACCTGCGCTCTTTTGCGTCTATGACGCTCGCATCCAGGAAGAACTCCTCGTCCAGGTCGGCGAAGTCCAGGCCGTGCTTGAGGAGGTTCGATTGCCTCTTCCGTTCATCCCACGTGATGATCATTTGAATATCCGTACACGAAAAATCAAGATGGTCAATGTTGTTCGGTTGCGGGGGGGGGGGGGGGGAGGGCGCCGTCCTCCCCCGAGCCCGGATTGAGTCTCCGCCGTGCTGATCAGTTGCTCGCTCACCAACGGCAAGGTGTGATGATCAGCTCCTTTGCCTCGGTTTGGCCCTTGCTGCTCAGTGAGTAGGACAGCCCCACAGGCTCCATCTCGAAACCCGCGAACACCTCACGCACTTCGGGCCGGTCATTGATTGAGAGGATGAAACGGCCGCGGATTGTCCTGAGCTGGTCGGCCAGGCGCTCGAAGTCGGCCCGGCCGAACACGCCGTGACCATAGTCGTTCTCCGAATCCCAATAGGGCGGGTCGAGATAGAACAGCGTCTCTGGGCGGTCATAGCGCTCGATGAACGCGGCATAGCCGAGGTTCTCGATGATCACGCCAGCGAGGCGCTCGCTGATGTCCGCCAGCATCGGCCCCAGCTTGGTGACATCGAAGCGGGCAGGGTAGCCCACCGACATGCCGAAGCTTCGACCGGCGACCTTTCCGCCAAAGGCCAGGCGCTGAAGGTAGAGGAACCGCGCCGCCCGTTCCAGGTCGGTCAGGGTCTCGGGGGCGACGGCCAGAAGGCGCTGGAACTCCTGCCGGCTGGTGAGTTGGAACCGCAGCATATCCATCAGCGCGACATAGTGGCGCTGCAGCACCCGGAACAAGGTGACGACATCGCCGGAGACGTCGTTCATCACCTCGGCTTTTGGAGCGCGGCGCCGGCGAAGGAACACGCCGCCCATGCCAACGAATGGCTCGGCATAGGTTTGGTGCGGGATATCCTCGATCATGCGAACGAGGCGCGACGAGAGGAGTTTCTTCCCGCCGATATGCCGTTGAGGAGCATGGTCAACTCGCTGCCGAAACCGGGAAGGAAGCTGTCCACCATTCCGCCGAGGCCGTTCGTCAGTTGCTGGAACACGCCCGACAGTCCGGAAAGCTGTTGCTGCGCCCAGCCGGTACCGTAGGGTGACACGCCCGCCGGCATCATGGCGGCCTGTGCCGAGGTCAGCGGCAGGCTTGCCGGGTAGTTCACGCCACCAGCCGCCCCGCCAACACCCTTGTTTGCCGACGACGCGAACCCTTCCAGTCCCGTGGTCGCCCTGCCGAGCGCCTGATTGAAGCGGTCGACATAGACGCTGCCCGTGGTGCCCGTCACATCCGAAAGGCCGGCGCCATAGGCCAGCGGCCGGCCGGTGAACCACATGGACGCTGCATCCTGCGGGTTGTCCAGGTCGGTTCCTCGCCGGTGAGCGCCCGATTGGTCGCGACCGCCTCATCTCGGAGCTGCCGCGCCATTGCTGCCACCTGTCGGGATTGCGCTTCCGGCGACAGTTCCTCGGCGACGATCAGCGAGATATCGCGATCGAGCGCATCAATGCGGGTGCGGACCATCAGGCGCCCGCCAGGTGCAGCTCATAGGCGATCAGCTCGCCCCCAACGCGTCGCTTGGCATCGTCAACGAACTTCACGGCGAGCGCCCGTCCCGACCAGAGTACGCGATCGTTGACGATCGGCGCCCCGAGCGGCGATGCGTCGACATCCTCGGCGAGCAGCAAGAGCACGCGCTCGCCCTGCATAAGACCGGCCACCAAAAGCTCACTCGCCTTGAGCATGCGGGCCGGCAGTCCGTCGACTTGGTCGGGCGCCGCCGTTCCGAATCCCCGGACGAGCGAGACGGTATCGCCGGGCACCAGCTGAACCCGGTACGTGGCGCGAGCAGCGGCGGGCGTCATCAGAGGTTCACCCTGCGATAGGGTGCGAGCATGCGGTCGATCATGTCGGCGAGCTTGCTGTCGAGCGAGCCCGAGACATCCCATTCCTTCGATCCTACACCTTCGACGACGTCCTTCTTCAGGTCCGCGTCGGCTTTGAACACGCCGTAAGCGCGACGAACTTCGAGCAAGATGGCCTGCTTGATCGGAGCCGGTACGGCATCGGGGAAGCCGGCAGTGAAGGTCACGTTTACAGCCGGCCCGCCGTCCGATCGCGCGGCCGGCCAGGCAGCGCCATCGAGGCAGACAACATGCGGCATGCCCGAGGGATCGACCAGGCGCACGGTCGAGAGATCGGCCGTTTTGACCACGCCGCCCTTAGCATAGCCAATTTCAACAAGGTCGATCGCAGGGAATGGCAGCGGCAGGCACTCGGCAAAGCCGCTGAAAGACTGCCGCCAGGTCTGCGGCATCAGGCAGCGACCAAGGAGACCGTTCGGGCCGTCGACGCTGGCGACAGCTGCGCCGAGGGCGGCTTCGACGAGATGGTCATCGTCGGCACCGTTGCGGCAATAGGCCTTCGCCTCGTCGAGCGTCACCGGCAAGGCCGCCGGCCCCTCTACCAGAACCGGCGCGTAATAGTCAGGGCGGCCGGTCATTTCATATCCTTCGGCGCCATGGCGCGGTTGTCGAGCGGAGCCATGGCCTTGTTTCGGAGATCCTGCATTACGCGCTCCTCATGCGGTCGCGTGCGGGTCGGCAGGGCTTCCGGGCCGGGCTTGGTCGGGCGCTGATCAGTCATCATTCCCCTCGGAGGTTGGGCGGGGGCCAAAGCCCCCACCCGGCTTGAGATCAGGCAACGCGGCCGAAGTCGCCGTAGATGAAGGCCTCGGGGCGATATACCGCGAGCGCGAGACGTTCCTCGGCGAGGATCGTGATCTTGTTCTTGGTGAAGTCGTCGTTCTCGAAGCCGGCCTCGATCGCGGCCGACCACTGATCGAACACCTGCGCCCCCATCTGGAAGGCGCCAGTCAGGAACTTGTCCTGAGCGATGGCCTGAGTGGTCACCACCGGCAGGTTCCACAGCGTCGGCGAGGTCGTGCCCTGCGGATTGGTCTCAAACTCATTGGCGGCGGTCTTCATGGTGTCTTCTCCGAAGAGGCGGGGAACGCCTTCCCGGCGTCGGTGATCGGGACATTCTGCATCTGCATGCGCGGCACATCGCCGCCCGGTACCGGCGGCAGGTTTTCGAGGGCGCGAACCTCGTTGATGGTCATCCAGCCATTGTTGAGGGCCGAGCCGTAGAAGTTGGACCGCGCCGCGCTGTCACCCCTGAGAAGGCCTTCAAGGTTGAACTCGACGACGATGCCGCGCGCTCGGTCCTCTTGGGTGAGTAGCTGCTTGGCAATCGCCTGCTCGATCCGCTTGAGGCGCCGGCGGAGCGCGTAACGCTGGAAGCCGATGGACTGCTGCTCAAGACCGGTGCCCCAGCTCGTCGACTTCGTGGTGTGGCCGATCATATGCGGGGGCACGCCGAAGAAGCGGCAGACCTCTTCCACCGAGAAGCCGCACGACTCCAGCATCTGCGCGTCGTCGGGACTGATCGACAGCGACGACCACTTCCAACCGCCTTCAAGGATCATCGGCTTTCCTACGAGTTCCCGCTGTCGCAGCCGTGGCAGGAGTGGGCCGGCCAGAACGGCGAGAAGATGGACCAGGGCGACTTCGCTGCCTTCCTCGAAGACCACATCGCCGATCTCTCCTCGCCCGAGGATGCCGAGCGTGAGGACCACGAGCGCACCTTCGGCGTGAAGGTGGCGACGCCGGCCGAACTGATCCAGCTCAGCCGTGGGCTGCAGGTTTTCTCCGGAGTCCAGGTGAAGAACGCCGTCACCCTTCAGTCGGGCGAGGCATCCATCGTCTTCGAGGAGGAACACCGCGATGCCGCCTGCAACCGGCTGCAGGTGCCGGGTCTGTTCATTCTCTCCATCGCCCCGTTCTTCATGGGCGAGCTGACGCGCATTCCCGTACGTCTGCGCTACCGGCTGGCCGGCGGGCGCCTGACTTGGTCCTTCCAGATCTACAGGCCGGACATCGCCGTCACCGACCGGCTGCGTGCCGATCTCGACGTCATCCGTCGCGACACGGCGTTGCCGGTCTTCGAGGGCGCGCCCGAGGCCTGACCAGCCGGCGCTTTGGTCTCCGGGCGCTCCGGCGCCCGGCTTCCCAAGCTCCGGGACCGGCCCACGGCCCCAGCCACTACCTTCTGCATCGAAGCTCAGTACAGGGCATCATGAACCACCTGTCAGATCGCCGACGCGCCGAATGCGCACTCCTGCCGCGCCTCTTGCTCGGCATCGCCAACGATGGCGGCTTCCGCTGCTATGACGATGCCGGCAACGTCGTCGACGGCGCCGAGGCCGCACTCGTCGAGGAGCTGAGAGCGCAGCTCACCGAGGCGAGCATCGAGCCAGTTGTCGGCCTAGAGACTGGGAGGGCGGCCAAGCTTGCCCGGCATGTCGACCGCTTGGCCGGCGCATTGTTCGACGAGTGGCGGGGTGCCTCTGCCGCGAAATGGGCGCTGGCTGTGATGTTCATCATCCGCGACCTGCACGGCAGCGGTCAGTTGATGCTCGTCGAGGGATCGGCGATGCACCGGGCCTATCTCATCTTCGTGCCGATGCTCGAAGATGCCCTCGACGACCCCGCCATCTCCCGCTCCGCCGCCAAGCAGGCCCGCCACCTGCGGGAACGCTTCGGCCGCGAAGGCTACTTCCGGGAGGATGCAGCGTGAGTGTCACCCTCGCCGAACTGATCGAAGCCCGCGACGGCCTCGCCGTCATCATGTCCCATTGCGACGACGAGGAGGCGAGCCTGTATGTGCCGATCTTCGAGAGGCTTGAGAGGGAGGTCGAACTGGCCCAGGCAAAGCAGGATGCGTTGGCGAGGGCAAGACAGCTTGCGCGCTCAGTAACTGGCCGAGCCGACGTCTTTGGACGTTGGAGCAGCAGCCCCACCAGAAACCCGCCTTTCCCGTGACGGAACTTCAGCGTGATAGGGAATTACAATCCGAATTTCGGCTCTTCGATCGTCATCGTCGTCAATCTTCCGGACCAGAATGCTTTGGGTCTTGCTAGGGAACTGGCCCGCCTTCGGAATGTAGGCCAGTACGACAATTACCACCCTGCCGCCCAGCGCAATTGCATAGCGTCGCCCTTGCGTAGCCGCCGCTGGCTTGGTGTCAAACGGATCGCGCACCTTCTCAGCAATCTTGTTTTCGATGACTACTCGGCCTTCCGCAACAAGATCAAATTCTCCACCGCTGAGTGCGCCCGCCTCCGATATCCTGATATCCTGAACTTCAAGCGCACGGCGGACCTTAGCCTGTAGTGCCGCCTCATTCTCCAAGTCCGCTGTCACGTCGTTACCGTTGTGCCAAGTATCGACGAATCGAAAGAGTGCTTTCAGGGTCTTGGCGAGGGCCTCTTTTTCGGATGCAATGAGACCGGCCGGCAGCAGTTCATCCAGTGCGTTGGCTAGTTGAACGCCGAGGTCAGGATTATCCGCCAGCCATTCGCTCGGGACAGGTATATCCTCAAGACTGATCCGTAATAAGGAAAAGCGCTGTTGCTTAAGGTGCTGTACCGTCTGCTCGTCAATGAGGCGAGCATCAAGTAAATGATCCAACCAACTTAGGTTAATCTCCGGCGCCTTGATATAGCCATCCGCCTCTTTCGCCATGACTAGGCCAAAGCGCTCCAGGAACACGATTTTGGCTGCAAGTCCGACCAACGCGACCGCTTCGTGCGGGCAGAATACGTAGCCAGTTCGCTTTTGCAGGTCGTAGGCGTCTGCCCATTTGACCGGATTGAACGAGAACTCCGGAACGGCCAAACGATCGTTTGGATACCGGGCTAATATGCGAATGGCATCCGCCTTACTTTCGGGCAGGTCAACGATGATCTGTTCCGCACCAGCCCTATCTAGACGGTCCATGGAGTCGGTGACAACCTCGTCTTCCGGGAATTGGTCACGCAATGAAATGCCGATTTTCTTAGCGAACTCGAATATTGCGCGCTCAAGCTCCATTCTACTTTCGAGCTTATCGAGAGCTTTGACGAGACTGCCCCATTTGTTTTGCCGCAAATCCTCCTTGTCGTGCTCCGTCAATGCCGGGCAAGCGATGAAGCGGCCCCGGAACGCGAAGGCGCGATGATATAGCTCTCGGTCGAGAATGGCACGTGCGAGCCCGCAGGCGCGGGTGCCTCCACCCATGATCGATGGGTGTGTAACTTCACCGCCGAGTACGCGGACCATAGTATCGTCACTGATCCGTGCAAACACTTCACTAAGGTGGAGTCGTGATCCGCGTTCTTCTTGGGCTGTGATGACCAACCGCTGTGCCATTGCATCGGCAGCACGGACCTTATGATGGTGGTAGAGCCGATCATAAAGGAAAGTCCGACCAATCAGCATCTGCTCGAACGAACCAAAGCCGGACGCAGCAATCCCAAGGTCGTAATATACGCCGTTTGTGGCGTCCTTGGCGCGATCTTTCAAGTCCTCGGCTGCGTCACCGAGCCGGTCCCCGCGGACGGCTAACACTTCGAGCTTCGCCAATAGACGGTTGGTCTCAAACCCAATCTCAAGTCCCGCGTGATGAGCGTCGCGGGAGAGATAGTCGAGCTTGTCTGCATCGATCTGGCTGCTCACGACACGGCTCAGATGATCGGCACCCGGGCCTTCGACGGCGCCAACAATAGCCGCGATAATAACGTCTTGAATGTCTACTTGTCGCCGATGACCGATGACAAAGTTCCGGTGGCCAAGAACCCCCGCCATCGGCGATGATGCGACCATCATGACCGCAAGAGTCTCGGAGACTGACGGCGCCTTATTCAACACGTACCGCTGCTTCAGTACGTCTTGGGCCTTCCCGATGGCGGCACGCCAGTCATTCGTCGGTTCGGTCGTGTCAGTTGGCCCGGTGAAAGGGTATTGGAGAACCGGCTCGATTGCGTGGCTGAACGGGCCGTGGCCAATATCGTGCAACAGACCGGCTAAGCGCAATTCGAAACGACGGGCATCGTCAATTTCAGGTAGTGGCTGGCTGCCAGGTATCAAGGCAACACGTTCGTGTTGCCTTCGAAGCGACTGAACTGTGGCTTCGACGGCGCCCACCACGCCACACACGTGCTCAAGTCGATCATGGCCCGCGCCTGGGAAGATATATTGCGCGAGACCCAGCTGCCGGACACCTCTCAAACGTTGCATAAGCGGGCTATCGAGGAGTGCCACCTCCCAAGGATAGAGTTCGATAGTCTTCCAAACTGGATCGTTAAGGTGTTTGGGCCTCACGTCGCTGAGTGGGCCGCGATCGAGTCGAACTTTGAGTGGTGCAAGCCAATCGCTTACCAGCGCGCTAATGTCAGTAGCGAGGACGGGCGCCGCTTGGTTGAGCTTATGCGAAATCCCGGTTGTTTGCGGCATAGTATTGGTTCGTGCCGCCGGATCGCTGCGTTAGGCCGCTACCGGTTGGCCTCCTTCGATCGACCAGCGCTGCCGAAGCTCGTCCACGCTGAACTTAAGGTGCTTGCCAAGTTCGCGGGCTTGTTCCGTCGATAGTCCATTGCGAACTACGATTTGACGTGCCGAGCCTTCACTGAGAGTAATCTCCGTGGTCAAGTAGGTCGGGTTAGGCTCGCTGGTGAGCAGCGCGTCTTGAGCCGCCAGAAGGATGTCCGGCAGATCAAAGCACCGCTTTCCAACGCTGGTCATTCCGAATGTCAGCCCTTCCCGGTAAGCTACCGGCAAGCTCGGTAGAACGGCTTCAAGAGCTCTATCCAAGATCCCGTGAGACGTGGGCATACGCTCCCCATCGGCCCCGAGCTTCCACAGAGCGACAATGAGTTCGGCATAGTCGTAGCGGCTTGGTCGAGTCACTCAACCCTCCTTTACGTTTGCTTGAGTCGACATATATATGGGGTTGACCCCATTTCCAATAGAGCAAAATGGGGTTGACCCCGCTTCCAACGACGCACAAGCTCTATTCAACTCGTCGACAACCTCGTGGATCGGCTTTGAGCATGCGATATCGGCACAATCAAGTTCTTGAACTCGCAGGCGTTTCAAGAGATGCACTCCGATATTGGAAACAGCATTTGGGCCCTCTGCGTCAAAAGGACGGCCGATCGCAAGATTACACATTCGCCGAGATCGTTGGGATCGCGGCAGTCGTCGAGGCTGTAGCAGGCTTCGGGCTCGGTGTCGAACGTCTTGGCCCTATAGCTGACCAGCTTTTTGTGCTCGTTGCCAAGGCCACGGAGCCCGGTCGGGAGGCAGGCATTTTGTTTTTGGGGACGCAATCAGTCACATGGAATACCGAGGTTCCCCGAGTGGTTGAGAGCTGCATGTTCATGATTCCGCTAGGCCCAGTTATCGCGCGAATTAGACAGCGAATCGCCGCTGGGAACCCGCCAGAGGTGCCTCCAGTGCAATACGATCTTCCGATGCCGGGCCAACGGGTCGTCGGACTGACAAGGAAGTGACTATTGGGCGCGCGCGGTCACGAAAGCCCGATTTCCGCTACCAAAGTCGTGATCTACAAGCCTTGTGGGTCCGAGATAGGCGCAAAGCTGATGTTGTCCCATGCGATACGGGAGTCTGCTTCGGGCCAGTGTGGTCGCGTCGGCTTGGCAGGAAAGCGTCGGCTTCTGAGGTCGGAGCTTACTTTTTCTCGTCGATTGGCGACGGCGGCTGTATTCCCATCTTGGTCGGAGCCTGCGGTATAGCGGGTTCCGCTAATGCTTTTTCCGCAGGACTCTGAGCTTTACCCTCGGCATTTGGGCGCGTCGTCGATGTAATTGGTGATGTCTGGATGGGAGCTGGCTTTAGCTGGGGCGGCGTCGGGGGCGCTTCTCCGGAGGGGATCAGCGCTACGATGATGGCAACCACGAAAATAACGGCCACCGCAATGCCCCCGATCCAAGACACGACCTTCAGAGCGTGTTCGGCATCCTGGCCGGGCTTCACAACCAGCTTTGAGTAGTCTTCCTCTGATAGAAACTGATAAATCTGGTTGCGCCAGATATCTCGCAGGCTGCGTTGTAAGGCAGCGAATTTGCTACCCGAGTAGATAACAACGAAGATATAAGCACAAACAGTTGTCATCACGGCTACGATCAGGAGAGAGGGGGCATTGGCAGCAACGCGAGCTGCAATCAAGCCAATCCCTACTCCGAGAGCGGAAGCGACGGCGCCTGCGACCTGCCGAGTGGCATCCGTAATTTTCCCGGTCTCGTCTGTTACAGCCTTGCGTAGGTCAGCAAGCGCTTTCAAATTGTCGGCGCTGACCTTTGCCAGCGACATCTGATAGGCAATTTTGGCGCCTTCCAAGGCGAATCCAATGTTCTCCCGAAGGCACTTGATCGTGCCGGCCTGGTTACCACCGGTTCTGGCAAACTCGGTTGCCAACAGAGTATGTCTAGTCTCTGCCTCACGTTCGAGCTCAAAGACCCATCGCGCGGCCACTTGAAGGTCACCGAAGCCTTGTTGGCCCAGATCGGTAACCAGGTCCGCTGTTGCGTCCGGTCTCGATAACACCAGCCTAGGAGGGCCTCTGAACACATATGCGCCGGTATTCTGGTCAATCTCGTCAGGCAATGAGGGCAGGATAGCCAAGATCGCATGCTCAGCCCAAAGGCGGAATCGCGAGTTGTATTCATGCCACGTCTCGGTATTCAACAGGAGCCAGCGCCCGATCGATTGTGGTACGACGCGCTGTGTACCGTACTCACGTACGAGCGTGCGCGGGCTGCGAAGCGCCACTAGATCCCCGATGCACGGATCACTCGATTCCAAGGGGACGAATTGCGCACCTTCGGTGGAGATGGGCGCGTCAAGGCCGACGACGACAACCCTCTTGGCGTATGCCGTGCTATCGAGCCAGTCGCGAAAGCCCGATATGGTCAGTAGTAAGACCTCATCTTCCTGACACGGCGGCTTGTGAGCCGATACACGAAAAGGGGCGAAGTCGTCGGTGACTTCGTCGGGAGTAGTTTCCGTATCGGCACCATCGAACACAATGTGTTGCCATGCAACGTCGGCAAAGCCCCGCGAAACCTCGCGAGCGCCAGCCGCCGACAACTCTGACACTATAACGGCGTCAGTGGTTTCATGAACGAAGGAGCCGTTCGCAACGAGTCTATCTAGGGCTGAGGCGAGCGTTCTCAGGGACGATGCGGTCATCGGTCACCTTCTTCGTGTGAATGGTAATAACCTCGCCGTTTCCACTAACTTTCTCTCGCGACACCGTCGTGGCGGAGGCGTCGTCCGGATAGACAATGAGTACGCCCTCGGTCGTTCTCAATTGCCGAAGCCCAGGCTTCTTGAGAATTTTCCGGTTTGGCGCAAACGATAGACCCTCAAGCTTGGCACTTTTGATCTTACGACTCAGGCTTTTGTCAAGTCGCGTGATCGTCCTCTCGTCCTCGGGGTTCCCAGCGGCAGCCAGGATAGCTTCGCGTATAGCGCCTTCGTCGACAACGGTCCGGTCGTGCAGATGCGCCTGGGCATGTTTGAAGGCACGAGGCACATCCTTTTCGGGCAGATCCTCTCTACACTCAGCCAGTACGTTTCGAAGGACATTGACGACCTCCCGGTTGAGGTCATCGTCGCTGCGGGTTCGTATGACATGCAGGTAACTAGCAAAGTAGTCGCCAATATCCGCTCCGGCCTTCATCCTATCGGTGGCGCATAGGGCCACGTCGGCCACTCCATTGGCTACACGTACCAGGGCGGATTTCTGGATAGACCTCTTGCCCGCGACAAACGCCTGCACGATCAGACGCAGTAGCTTCTCTTCGCTCCCGTCGGTTTGCTCTATAACCTCCTCGTAGTCATATTTGATTAGGCTGTAGATCTTTGTCGTTGGCACGTTAGTCGTCAGTTCGAAAATAAAAAAGGCACCTTTTCGGCTAGTCCCGTCGTGGAAGCGGGCGAATTCGCGCGCTAGATTTTGAGCGCCGACCTCAAATTTGTCTTCCTGTTTCGCTATCCGTTCGATCTGCGCTTTGGTCAAAGACTTGTCTTCGAAACCAAAAACCGCTGCCGTATCGGTCTCGCGAATTCGCTCGATGAAGAACTCTGCTTGCTCCACCGGATGTGTCGGCTGTGGAACGAACCCGCCATCACCCACCTTGTGGAGGACCATGTTTTCGATCTGCAATGAGCCCAATTCATCTTCGGTCAGAAAACCCATATCCCACCGCCCCGTCATGGATAAGCACTTGGCTGCATAGAGCCTACGAGGCCTAGCCCCTGTTTTCAAAAGGCGGGAGACCGGTAGAACTATGCACGTTTAACGCGATATACCTTTAGTTGTCTCTACGGAAGGGAATTTGCATGTAATAATAGTTGTACTTATGAACAATTGGGGAACATTTACAGCTTACGGCTAATTATTATTGCTCGAGCCGGTTGGTTGCACCCTGGTCGGCTAAACTTCGGTAAACTTGTAAGCCATACTATTCAGCACACTGCGTGTCGCCTCCAACGTGTGGCCACGTCCATATTTTTCTCTGTCGAACCGGTGGCCCATCAAATCTGCCTGCATTCTCTCCGGGGCTTGGGCGTCGTTGAGTCTGTCCTGAAAGCTGTGCCGAAGTGAGTAGAGGCTGTGTCCGGCGCTCGGCAGCAAGTCGTTCTCCCGCAGGAACTTGTTGATCGTCGTCGACAGCGAGGCGTTCTTCTCGAAGTAGCGCTCGATTCCGTTGGGGGCGAGCTGCGCCGCGGTCAGCGACACACCGACCAGGGGAATCACCCGGTCGCGGTATTCGGTCTTCTGAGTCGCTCCCATGCGGCTTGCGACATGCACATAGGGGATGTCGTCGAAGGCGTGGATGTCCTGCGGCCGAAGCGAGCAGATCTCCTCCGGCCCCATGCCTGTTTCCACGGCGAGGTAGAGCGCGAGCCGAGCGTCCCTATTGAGGCCGTCGAGAGCGCAAGGCGCCAGCAACCGGCCTTCCACCCACTCTCGGGAGAAGCTCTTCCGCCTCGACTTGATTTGCAGGATGGAGAGGCCGGCGAAGGGAGAGCCGATGTCGATGCGCAGTTCGTCGGCCACACGGGCGATGATCGCCGCCACTTGCCCGATCTGCTGGTTGGCGGCGTTGGCGCCGCCGCCGTCGGCCGCTTTGACGCGGTCGGCCCACCAGCCTTGGAACAGCCGGGCGTCGTCTCGCGTTACCTCGGTCACCGGCTTGTCGCCCACCACGGCGATGAAGTTCTTGATCGAGAGGCGTCGGGCGTTGGTCCAGCGACGGATTTGCTCGGGGCGCTTGCCGATGTGCTCTGCCGCCATCAGGCGGGCATACTCGTCGACGACGTCGGACAACTGGATCTGCGGTCGATCCGCGCCACCGAGCAGCGCTTTCCGGGCCGATCTGTCGGCCGGCCGGTCGATCAGCGATTGCACCCGCCGCACGATCTCTTCCGGCGCCCCTGAGGCCAGGTCCGAGGATGGGCGGTAGGAGAACCCCTCCAGCCGTGCCCGCTCCACAGCGGCGTTGTAGCGCGCCCATGCGTCCTCGCCCTCGCCAGCGAGAAGCTGTGCCCAGAGCTGTTCAAGGCGCTCTTCGAACTCTGCCGCTTTCTGTGCCGCCTCGGCTCGGTCGCCAGTCCCCAGGGAGGCTCTGACGATCTTGCGCGTGTCGAGATGAGCCACGGCTTTCGGCGTCCAACGCCGATAGAAAAATATTCCATCTCGAAGCCACAAGCGCTCGAAAGAGGCTTTGCCGATGGTCATTGCGGAGGCGACCTATCCCAGAATCTATCCCGCTTTCTATCTCACAATTCTCGGAATTCTCCAAGATGAGTTGCTGGGAAAATGCATAAACAATTGAAATAAAAGATAAAACGACTTTGGAAGAGAGGAGTTTTTGGCTGGGGTGGCAGGATTCGAACCTACGAATGGCGGAATCAAAATCCGCTGCCTTACCACTTGGCGACACCCCATCCCACGGCCTCGGCCGCAGTCCGCACGATATAGCCGCTACGAGAGGCGACTGCAACAACGCCGGCAAGGCCAATGGTGCCGCCGATGCGTCTGCGGTTGGCCGTTCCGCCTGATGATTTGGGATGCGCGGAGGCCCTGATCCACATGCGTGATTTTGGGGCTTGCGGAGGCGGGGAGGGGACGCTATACACCGCCCCACCGACGGTTACGGAGTGTAGCGCAGCCTGGTAGCGCACCTGCTTCGGGAGCAGGGGGTCGCGTGTTCAAATCACGCCACTCCGACCATTCTTCCCGCAAATTCAAGATATTGACGGAAACGACAATACCGCCTGCCGGCGGCTTTCGTGCGTTCTGCCGGCAGCGTGCCGGGCCGGCGCGCCTTCGCGCGGGCAGCTACCTTCACCCCGCCGTTGCGGATGCCTCGGCGTCCGGCAAGGCCGAGAAGGCGCGCATGGCCTCGATGCTGCGGCGGGCGAAGCGGTCGAAGTCGGAGGGGTTGTCGTGCTCGGCGATCATCAGCCCGGCACCGGCAGCCACCGCCACCCTCCACAGCTTGGGCCAGGGCACGAGGCCGGAGCCGACGTCCGCCCAGCCATCCTCGTCGGTCCGGCTGCCGCGCGGCGCGATATCCTTGACGTGGACCGCGGCGATGCGGCCGGCATAGCCCTCGATCCACGGCTGCGGGTCAAGGCCGGCCAGCGCCACCCAGGCGACGTCGATCTGGAGATGCACGGCCGGATCGGCAACGATGTGCTGGATCGGCAGCGAACCGTCCGGGAGCGGCCGGAACTCGTAGTCATGATTGTGCCAGGCGAAGCCGAAGCCGCGCGACCGCAGCCGGCGGGCGATGCCGGCGAGATGCTCGCCGAAGCGCTGCCAGCCGTCGGTAGCGCCGGGCCGCGCCTCCTCCGGCACGCCGGGGCAGACGACGAGGCGCATGCCAAGCGTCTCGGCGATGCGGCAGACGGCATCCGGATCGTCGTCGAGAAGATGCAGCGGGAAATGACCGCTCAGGGCGGTGAGGCCGCTGGCGTCGAGCGCCTCGCGCAGGGCCGCCGGATCGTCGTAGAGGAGATCCGTCGGCTCGACGTTGGTGTAGCCGAGCGCGGCGAGATGCGGCAGATGATCCGTCACCGGCGGAAACAGCCGGGCCGAATGCAACTGGATCGAAAACGGCAGGTCGCGCGCCACATCATCCTCCCCTGGAGCGTCGGATGCCCGGACAGGTCCGCGCCGCCGCTTCAGCTTTTTGATAACGCATCGAATTCCTCCGAAAAGCGGTAGACTTTTCGGTCTGATGCTCTGCCGGCGCCAGCCTGCGGCCGCCGGTGTCCCCTCGGGCAGTCGGCACGGAGCCTCCCCTCCCATGCCGATGCCAATTTCCGAAACGTTACCGGAAGCCGATCCTGCGCGCAATGGGACGACCCACCCCGCGCATATGCCGAAATTCCGGGCGATTGCCGCATCTCGGCTATCGCTGCCAGCAATCGATTTTATCGATGCTAACGCCGGCCGGGCCCGCGTGGCAATATATTCTTTATAAGGGTCGAAAAAATGGCTGCGCCCTAGGAATCGGCGCGCCGCACGCCCTGCGGCCGGCCGCCGACGAACACCTCGCAGACGTTCCGCTCGTCGCCCATGGTCATCAGGACGAACAGTTCTTCCTCGAGATCGCCGTCGATCGCCGCGAGGCGATGGGCCATGGCCGGCCTGGCGTCACCGTCGAGCACCACCAGATCGGCATGGGCACCCGGATCGATGCGACCGAGATTGGGCTCGCCGATCGCCTCGGCGTTGCCGCGCGTCATCAGGTGGAAGGCTTCGAGGGCGGAGAGCTTCTGTCCGCGCAGTTGCATCACCTTGTAGGCCTCGGCCGCCGTCTCCAGCATCGAATAGCTGGTGCCGCCGCCAACGTCGGTGGCAAGCGCGACGCGCACCGGATGGGCTTCCAGGCCCTTGTAGTCGAACAGGCCGGAGCCGATGAACAGGTTGGACGTCGGGCAGAACACGGCGACGGCGCCACTCTCCGCCATGCGTGCCACCTCGCGCGGGCTGAGGTGGATGGCGTGGCCCATCAGGCTGTTCGGGCCGAGCAGCCCGTAATGGTCGTAGACGTCGAGATAGTCGGTCCGCTCCGGGAAGAGGCGCCGCACCATGGCGATCTCGTCGTGATTCTCCGACAGATGCGTCTGGACGAGGCAGTCGGGATGGGCGCGGGCGAGGCTGCCGAGCGCTTCCAGTTGCTCCGGCGTCGAGGTGATGGCGAAGCGCGGCGTGATCGCCACCTTTTGCCGGCCGCGGCCGTGCCAGGCGGCGATCAGCGCCGCCGTGTCGTCGTAAGCGGCCTGCGGGCTGTCGAGCACGTCGGGCGGCGCGTTGCGGTCCATGGCGGTCTTGCCGACGACCATCGCCGTGCCGCGCCGCTCGCTTTCGGCGAGAAGAGCCTCGGCCGACGTCTTGTGGACCGAGCCGTAGCAGACCGCCGTGGTGGTGCCGTTGCGCAGCAATTCGTCGATGAAGAAGCGGGCCTCAGCCGCCGCGAAATCGGCATCGCCGTAGCGCGACTCGGCGGGAAAGGTGTACCTCGTCAGCCATTCGAGCAGTTGCGCGCCGTAGGAGGCGATCACCTGCGTCTGGGGAAAGTGGATATGGGTGTCGATGAAGCCCGGCAGGATCAGCTTGCCGGAAAAGTCGTGGAGCGCGACCCTTTCGCCGCCGAGCCGGCCGATCTCCCCGGCCTCCGCCACCGCGCTCACCCTTCCGTCATCGATGACGATGATGCCATCCTCGACATAGCTGTAGGAGCCGGCATCGCCGGCCCCCAGCGGCCGGCGCTTGAAGCTCAGCACGCGACCGCGTACGAGGGTGCGGCCGGAAGAAGGTCGATCGGCAGGCGTCAACGGCAACTCCGTCGGGGTGGGAAGGGTCAGCGGCCGTTCCCTTTCCCAGCAAAGGCGAAATACCCGGTCGACACAATAGAAAAGTCGCCCCGGCCTACATCTTTTCCCTTACCGGCCGCCGCCGGGAACCACGAGTGTATCCATGCTTGACGACATCGAGATCGCCCGCGCCGCCCGCCTCCGGCCGATCGGCGAGGTGGCCGGCCGTCTCGGCATCCCCGAAGACGCGCTAATTCCCTATGGCCGCCACATCGCCAAGATCGAGCACGCTTTCGTGGCGGAGGCGCGCCGGCGGCAGCGCGGCAGGCTGGTGCTGGTCACCGCCATTTCGCCGACGGCGGCCGGCGAGGGCAAGACCACCACCACGGTCGGTCTCGGCGACGCGCTGTCGCGTCTCGGCCGCAAGGTGAGCGTCTGCCTGCGCGAGCCGTCGCTCGGGCCGTGCTTCGGCATCAAGGGCGGGGCGGCCGGCGGCGGCCATGCCCAGGTGGTGCCGATGGAGGCGATCAACCTCCACTTTACCGGCGATTTCCATGCCATCACCTCGGCGCACAATCTCCTGTCGGCGCTGATCGACAACCACATCTACTGGGGCAACGAGCCGAAGCTCGACGGCCGGCGCATGACCTGGCGGCGGGTGCTCGACATGAACGACCGCATGCTGCGCCATCAGGTCAACGGCCTCGGCGGCATCGCCAACGGTTTTGCGCGCGAGGACGGCTTCGACATCACCGTCGCCTCGGAGGTGATGGCGATCTTCTGTCTGGCCACCGATCTCGCTGACCTCGAGTCCCGCCTGAAGCGCATCGTCATCGGCGAACTGGGCAGTCGCTCCTATGCGACGGCCGACATGGTGAACGCCGCCGGCGCCATGGCGGTGCTGCTGAAGGACGCCCTGCAGCCCAACCTCGTGCAGACGCTGGAAGGTACGCCGGCCTTCGTGCACGGCGGCCCCTTCGCCAACATCGCCCATGGCTGCAACTCGGTGATCGCCACCGAGACGGCGCTCGGCCTGTCCGATGTCGTGGTCACCGAGGCTGGCTTCGGCGCCGACCTCGGCGCGGAGAAGTTCCTCGACATCAAGTGCCGCAAGGCCGGTCTCCGGCCCGATGCCGTGGTGCTGGTGGCGACGGTGCGGGCGCTGAAGATGCATGGCGGCGTCGCCAAGGAGGATCTCGGCGTCGAGAACATCCCCGCCCTCGAGGCCGGCTTCGTCAACCTCGCCCGGCATCTCGACAATCTCCGGAAGTTCGGCCCCGACGTGGTGGTCGCCATCAACCGCTTCGGCAGCGACACGGCGGCCGAGATCGACCGCCTGCGCGAACTGTGTGCCGAGGTTGGCGCCCCGGCGGCGCTCGCCACCCATTTCTCCGATGGCGGCCGTGGCGCCGAGGACCTGGCGCGGGTGGTAGAGGAGGTGCTTGACGCGCCGCGCCGCCGTCCGTTCGTCTTCCTCTATCCGGACGAGGCGCCGCTGGCCATGAAGATCGAGACAGTGGCCCGCGAGATCTACGGCGCCGCCGGCGTCGAGTACGACGGTCGCGCCGCCCGCAAGCTGGTCGAGTACGAGGAGCGCGGCTTCGGCCATTTCCCGGTCTGCATCGCCAAGACGCAATCCTCCTTCAGCGCCGACCCGCGGCTGATGGGGGCGCCGACCGGCCATATCCTGCCGGTGCGCGACGTGCGCCTCGCCGCCGGCGCCGAGTTCGTGGTGGTGCTGTCGGGCTCGATCATGACCATGCCGGGTCTGCCGCGCGTGCCGGCAGCCAACCGCATCGGTCTCGACGGAGAAGGGCGCATCGTCGGCCTGAGCTGACGATCCCCGCGCACGCGCTTGTGATGGCGGTTCGGGCGCTTTCCGCTTTTCCGCCACGGTCAATGGTCCTATCTCACGGTATAGTTTTGGTGTGTGGAGACGTCGCGATGTCCTTCGATCCTGGGTCCGGGCCGGCCGCGGCATCGGGCAGGCTCAACTGCTCGGTCGAACTGCAGGAGTATCTTGCGGTGGTCCAGCGCGGGCTCAAGGCGATCACCGGCAAGTGGAAGGGCGAGATCATCTGCCTGCTGTCGGAAGGCCCCCGTCGCTTCAACGAGCTGCGGCGCGGCATTCCCGGCATCACCCAGCACATGCTGGCCGCCCAGTTGCGCGATCTGGAGAAGGCCGGGCTGGTCGTCCGCCACGACTACGAGCAGGCGCCGCCGCGCGTCGAATACGAGCTGTCGGACGCCGGCAAGGCGTTGCGCACGGTCGGCGATGCCCTGCACGACTGGGCGAAGACCTATGCTCCCGCCGAGACGGGCCTCGACGCCGAATGAAGAGCCCGGCGCCCGGCGCTACATGAAGCGGAATCGGGCGTGGCGCGGATCGTGGCTCTCGTGGATATAGATGGGGTCGGCGGTGAACTGCAGGCCGAGTTCGTTCTCGCGCCGCCACATCACCTCGGCCCGCCGCAGCGATTGCTCGGTCGGATCGTAGATGAAGAAGTCCTGCGGAATCTCGTGGGCATGGTCGCAACGGATGCGCATGCCGCCGGAACTGGTGTCCCGCACGACGCAATCGACGATGTAGCGATAGTCGCCATAGACGATCTTCGCCGCCCTGAGCGTTCTCCGCCTGAGTCCGTTTCTCTGCTCAACCGACATCGAACATGATCCCGCCTATCGGGGGAATGTTGACAGTCACAGGTTAAGAATTGCCGAAGCCGCCGCGCCGGTGGTCAGGGAATGCGCCTGATGTCGCCGGCAAAGTCGCTGGCCGCCGCCGCACCACCCTGAAAGGCGTTCTCGACGGCGTTGGCCGACCGCCGCCCGCGCAGCGCGGCGGCGAAGCGGTCGGACCTGTCGCGGGGCACGTAGCCGAGGCGGCGGGCATTGGCATTGTCCCACCAGCGGTCGGCATTGGCCGATACGCCATAGACGATCTCGAACAGATAGTCGGCCGACAGCGCCATCTCGATGAGCCGGCAGAAGTCCGACGGCGAGATCCAGGTGGAAAGCATCCGCTCGTCGAGCGGTTCAGGCCGGCAGGATCCCATGCGAATCGCCATGGTCTGAATGCCGAACTTGTAAGCGTAGAGCGAGGCGGCGGCTTCCTGAACGGTGCCGATCAGGCCGATCGGGCTGTCCGGCCGCGATGGCGTCAGGTGGTCGAGCGTGGCGCTTCGGCGGTAGAAGCCGACAACGCCGTCGGAGACCAGGACCACCACCCGCCGGACGCCGGCCAGTCGCGCGCCCTCCCAGAGCCCGAAGGCGCCAAGCGCGCTGGCCGCCGGATCGCCGCCGCCGCAGCGGGCGAGGTCGAGCTTGGAAACGTCGACGACGATATCGAAGCCGGCCATGGCTCCGGACAGGAAATCGGGATGGCCGATGTCACCGACGACAAGTTCCTCGCCGTCGCGGAGGGGCAACATCGGCTGGCTGTCGAGCGATCGTACACGGGAGAAGCGCCGGTCCAGCGAGCGGCGCAGGAGCTGGCCGAGATACATGTTCCCGCCGACGATCAGGACGGAGCCGGAGTCGATCATGATTCAACCTTGCAAGCGGCCTGTCCTGCCACAAGGAAAACCATCGTCGGTCGAACCGCCGGAGGCAACCTGCCGGATCGGGGAGGAGAGATGGTCCGCCATGGGCATCCCCCAATGAATACTCCCGCGAAACGGTCATTCTAAAGCTGACAATTTTTACATCACGGTTTTTCTGTTTAATTTTACAGTCGAAGAAAAGAGATCATTCCGGATGTATTTTAGCGACAGGGACGCCGGCGACGGCTGATCCGGCGCGGTGGATCGGGGGGAATGGCCTACAAATGGTCGAAACGAAAATGAAAAATAATTAGCCGGATAGCATTGCCATCCGGCCATCGGCATCAAGGTCGCCCGGGACGGGAGAACGGACATAGCCGGGCTCCCGTCGCGCTGTCTCATGGAATAAGTATTCTTAGATAGGCGTTCATCTCGTCCGGAAGGGCCGGAATGCGTTCAGAGTTCGGCCCGCCAGGGCGGATTGGCGCCGGCCCGCGAGCAGGTGATGGCGGCGCATTTGGTGCCGAAGGCCAGGGCGGCGGCAAGTTCGTCGCGGCTGATCGCCTCGAGCGCCGGCCGGGCGATCCGGTTCGCCTCCTTCAGCGCCACCAGGAACGACCCCTGGAAGGTGTCGCCGGCGCCGATGGTGTCGACGACCTTGACCGAGGGAGCGGGAACCTCCACCCGGCCGGCCGTCCGGTGCCAGGCGATGACGCCGTCGCCGCCACGCGTGACGATGAACAGCGCGGCACCGCCGTCGAGCACGTCCTGCGCCTTGGCGTCGAAGTCGTTGCCGCCGAACAGGAAGTCGAAGTCCATGTCGGACATGCGGACGATGTCGGCAGTGCGGGCGAACTCGGCCATGCGCGCCGTGTAGGCGGCCTTGTTATGGGTCAGCGTCGGCCGGCAGTTAGGATCGAAGGACAGCGTCGTCTTGCCCTTCGCCGCCTTGAACATGGCGAGATATTCCGACGACACCGGCTCGTTGATCAGCGTGGTGGAGCCGACGTGCAGCGCCTCGATGGCCGGGAAGGGAATGCTGTCCGGCCGGTGGCTCCACAGGCGGGCCGCCGTGGTTTCGTCGTAGAAGGCGTAATGTGGCTCGTTGCCGACGAAGCGAACGAAGGCCAGCGTCGTCTCGTCGTCGGAGCGGCGGACGTAGCGCAGCGACACGCCGGAGGCGATCAGGTGATCGGCGATCATCGCCCCGAACATGTCGTTGGAGATGCCGCCGACGAAACCGGTCAGCGCGCCGAGTCGCGACATGGCGACGGCGATGTTGAGGCAGGAACCGCCGACCGCCGGCACATAGGCGTCCCGGCCGTCCGCCGATTTGACGGGCACGAAATCGATCAGGGCGTCGCCGCAGGCCAGTAACATGTGATTCCCCTCGGAGTGCTGTGCTTCTTCGCTCAAGTGCTAGCCAATCACCGGACCGGCTTCAATCGCTCCGATAGGGCATGGGGAATAATTCTGATTACGTTGACAGCCACTCAGCCATAGCGGGCAAGGGAAAGGTCGGCCGTTTCGATGTCCGGCTTGCGGCCGGAGACCAGATCGGCCAGCAGCCGGCCCGAGCCGCAGGCCATGGTCCAGCCGAGCGTGCCGTGGCCGGTGTTGAGGAACAGGTTGGCATAGCGGGTGGCGCCGATGATCGGCGTGCCGTCCGGCGTCATCGGCCGGAGGCCGGCCCAATAGGCGGCATTGGCGAGGTCGCCGCCGGGAAACAGGCTGCCGGCGACATATTCCAGCGTGCCGCGCGGCGTCGGTGGCAGGTCGCGGCGGTAGCCGCTGATCTCGGCCATGCCGCCGATGCGGATGCGGCTACCAAGGCGGGTGACCGCCACCTTGTAGGACTCGTCGAGCACCGTGGACACCGGCGCTCGCGCCTCGTCGACGATGTCGGCGGTGAGCGAATAGCCCTTCACCGGATAGACCGGCAGCCTGAGGCCGATGGCCCGGCCGAGCATCGACGACCAGGAGCCGAGCGCCAGCACGTAGCGGTCGGCGGTGACCGTGCCCTCGGAGGTGACGACGCCGCTCACCGCGCCGCCGGCCGTCTCGATGCGGGCGATCGACACGCCGTAGCGGAAGCGGACGCCGAGGCCCTCGGCGATGTCCGCCAACGCGGCGGTGAACAGGTAGCAGTCGCCGGTCTCGTCGAGCGGCAGTCGCAGGCCGCCGACGAAGCTGTCGCGGACGGCGGCGAGCGCCGGCTCGGCGCGGGCGACGCCGTCGCGGTCGAGCACCTCGAAGGGCACGCCGTCGGCGGCCAGAACCTCGGTGTCGCGGCCGGCCTGGTCGAGTTGCTTCTGGCTGCGGAACAGTTGGAGGGTGCCGAGGGAGCGGTGATCGTAGGCGATGCCGGTCTCCTCGCGCAGCGCGATCAGGCAATCGAGCGAATAGCCGGCGACGCGCAGCATGCGGCCCTTGTTGCGGGCGTAGGCCGAGGACGTGCAGTTCATCAGCAGCGAGATCACCCACGGCAGGACGTGCGGGTCGAGCGTCGGCCGCAGGATCAGCGGCGCGTGCCGCATGAACAGCCATTTCAGCGCCTTCAGCGGAATGCCCGGCGCCGCCCAGGGCGTCGAGTAGCCGGGCGAGATCTCGCCGGCGTTGGCGAAGCTGGTCTCCAGCGCCGGACCCGGCTGGCGATCGTAGACGGTGACCTCGTGGCCGGCCCTGGCGAGATAGTAGGCGGTGGTGATGCCGATGACGCCGGCACCGAGAACGGCGACTTTCATGCGAGAACCCCTGCTGCAAGACGCACGGACGCGAAGTCTAGGAAGCCGGATCGGCCGGGTCCATCCTCAAAAGGCCGCGGCCGGCGGCCGGCAGGGTTGCACGGAGAAGGGAGACTACCGTACGACGTCGGCGGCCGTCGCTTCAATCGGCGGGATGGCTGTGCTATCGAAGGGCATGACTCGCATTCGTGTTCTCCTGCGCCTGTCCGGCGTTCTGACGGCCGCCGCTCTCGCCGGCTGCTCCCTTCTCGGCTCCGACTCGGACTTCACGCCGCCGCCGTCGCGCGCCGCCACCTTCCGCATCACCGCCGCCGGCGTGCCGGGCCTGCCGCCGGGCACCGCCTTCTCCAAGAAGGCGATCGAGGCGCTGGAGCCCGGTTACGTCGTGTCGTCGGTGACCATGGCCACCGAGCAGAGCGAGAGCGTCGCCGCGCTGGCGCTGTTCCGGGAGGGCCTGCAGGTGCTGCAGGTGCTGCCCGGTCAGGGCGGCAGGATCGGCGCTATCCACGGCGTCTCGGAAAGCCTCGTCGGCCCCAACGGCGAGCGCATCGGCATGACCTTCCGCGAGGCGCGCATGAACCGCGCCGACTGTCGGGAGGGGCAGGGCAACTGGCTCGCCATGCCGATCTGCGCGGCGCGCGGCGCGTCCAACATCACCTTCGTCTTCGCCATTCCCGGCTATATCTCGGCTGGTGGCCTGCCCGACGACGCGACGCTGGCCGGCGCGACGCTCCAGCGTATCATCTGGGTGCCGCCGGTCGGGTGAGCACCGCCGGCACGACAGGGCGAAAAAGAAAGAGGCCGGGAAATCCCGGCCTCTCGTTGTTTCATACCAACTCGCAAAGATGCTGACGCATCCGCTCATTGAGACCATCGCCGATTTCTCATCTTCATCAGCGGCATGAGAAATCGACAAGCGGAATACCAAGAGGCGATCGCCGATCAGCAGAACTGGTTGACGATGGCTTCGAGCTGCTCCTGCTTGCCGCTCTTCGGCTCGGGATTGACGTTGTTCTTGGCAACGTAGTCCGCGAGGTCTTCCAGCGAGCGCTTGCCGGCCAGGATGGCCTGACCCTCGGCGCCCTTCCAGCCGGCGTAGCGCGCCTCGAGGTTCTTGGCGAGACGGCCGTCCTCGATGATGGCGGCGGCGTTGAGCAGCGCCTTGGCGGCGGCGTCCATCGACGCGGCGTGGGCGATCACCAGATCCTCCGGATCGAGGGACTGGCGACGGACCTTGGCGTCGAAGTTGAGGCCACCGGTGGTGAAGCCGCCCGCCTTGATGATCTCCAGCATGGCCAGCGTCAGCTCGGGCACGTTCATGCCGAACTGGTCGGTGTCCCAGCCGAGGCGGTCGTCGCCGCGGTTGAGGTCCACCGAACCGAAGATGCCGAGCGCGTTGGCAAGCGCCAGCTCGTGCTCGAAGCTGTGGCCGGCCAGGATGGCGTGGTTCTGCTCGATGTTGACCTGCACTTCCTTCTCGAGGCCGTAGGCCTTGAGGAAGGAGAACACCGTGGCGACGTCATAGTCGTACTGGTGCTTGGTCGGCTCCTTCGGCTTCGGCTCGATCAGGATGGCGCCCTTGAAGCCGATCTTGTGCTTGTACTCGACGACCATGGTCAGGAAGCGGCCGAGCTGGTCCTGCTCCTGCTTCAGGTCGGTGTTGAGCAGCGTCTCGTAGCCCTCGCGGCCGCCCCACAGCACGTAGTTCTGGCCACCAAGCTCCTTGGTGATGTCGAAGACGTTCTTCACCTGGGCCGCCGAGTAGGCGAACACGTCCGGATCGGGATTCGACGCGGCGCCGGCCATGAAGCGGCGGTTGGAGAACAGGTTGGCGGTGCCCCACAAGAGCTTGACGCCGGTCTCTTCCTGCTTCCTGGCGAAGATCTCGGCGATGGCGCGGACGTTCTTGTTGGACTCGGCGAGCGTCTTGCCTTCCGGCGCGATGTCGCGGTCATGGAAGCAATAGAAGGGCACGTCGAGCAACTGGAACAGGTCGAAGGCGACGTCGGCCTTCACCTTGGCCAGCTCCAGCTCGTCCGAGCCGTTGAACCACGGGCGCAGGAAGGTGCCGTTGCCGAACGGGTCGCCGCCACCCCAGGCGAACGAATGCCAGTAGGCAACGGCGAAGCGCAGGTGATCCTCCATGCGCTTGCCCAGCACAAGCTGGTCCTTGTCGTAATAACGGAAGGCCAGCAGGTTGCGGCTTTCCGGGCCTTCGTACTTGACGGGCTTGAGATTGCCCCAGAACGGATGGGTCATGGTCTTTCCTCTCTTTGTTTTACTCAGGTGTCAGGCCAGCGCGTCCCGGATGGCCGGGTAGAGCGCGCGATACTTGGCGTAACGATCGGCGTAGGCGGCAACGAGCGCCTTGTCCGGCTCGACGGTGCGGGCGACCGGCGGCGGCGTCAGCGTCTCGAAGGGATCGTCGCCCGTGGCGGCGATGCGGCCGAGGCGGGCGGCGCCAAAACCGCCGCCGTAATCGCCCTCGGCGGTGATGTCGAGCGGCCGGTCGAGCACGGCGGCCATGATCTGCAGCCAGGCTTCCGAGCGCGAGCCGCCACCCACCGCGAAGGCGCGGTCGATGTCGGTGCCGGCGTCGTTCAGCACGCGCAGGCAGTCGCGGAAGGCGAAGGCGACGCCTTCCAGCACGGCCTGCGTCAGCTCGGCGCGGGCGGAGGTGTGGCTGAGCCCGACGAACACGCCGCGGGCGGCGGCGTCGTTGTGCGGCGTGCGCTCGCCGGAGAGATAGGGCAGGAAGGTGACGGGCGACGGCCTCTCCGGCTTCGGGTCGAGACCCTTGGTCAGCTCGGGCGCCGGCGTCTCGAGGAGGTGCGACAGCCATTGCAGGCTGTCGGTGGCCGACAGGATGACGCCCATCTGGTGCCAGGTGCCGGGCACCGCATGGCAGAAGGCGTGCACGGCGCCCTCGGTGTTAGGCGAGAAGGACGCGTTGGAGACGAATAGCACGCCTGAGGTGCCGAGCGAGGCGAAGGCGGCGCCCGGCTTGACGGCGCCCATGCCGACGGCGCTCGCCGCGTTGTCGCCGCCGCCGCCGGCCACCACCGGCGCCTTGGCGATGCCCCAGCGGGCGACGAGTTCGCCGCGCAGGTTGCCGGAGGATTCGGTGCCTTCGACGAGGCGCGGCATGTGATCGAGCGTCAGATCGGTGGCGGCCAGCAGCTCCGGCGACCAGGCGCGTTTGCCGACGTCGAGCCAGAGGGTGCCGGCGGCGTCCGACATGTCGGAGACGTAATCGCCGGTCAGCCACAGCCGGACATAGTCCTTGGGCAGCAGCACCTTGGCGGTCTTCCTGAAGATATCCGGCTCGTGCTTCTTCACCCAGGCGAGCTTCGGCGCGGTGAAGCCGGGCATGGCGATGTTGCCGGCGATGGCGCGGAGATCGGGGCAGCGGGCTTCCAGCTCGCCGCACTCGACGGCCGAGCGGACGTCGTTCCAGAGAATGGCCGGCCGGAGCGGCTTGTCGGCGGCATCGAGCAGCGTCGCGCCGTGCATCTGACCGGAAAGGCCGATGCCGGCAACGGCGGCGAGTTCCTTGGGATGGCTCGCCTTGAGCTGGTCGATGGCGCTTTGCGTCGCCGTGATCCAACTGTCGCCGTCCTGCTCGGACCAGCCGGCGTGCGGACGGGAAACCTCCAGCGAGGCCGAGGCGGTGGCGATGATCTTCTCGCCGTCGCCGACGAGAACGGCCTTCACCGACGACGTACCGATGTCGAGGCCGAGATAGGTGGTCATGGTCTCCTCCCAGTCTTGTTTGGTGCCCGGCGCTACAGCAGATTGTCGCGCAGGAAGATGTCGATGCGAATGCGCTCCTGCTCGTCGATGATCTGCCAGTCCGAGGTCAGCGACAGCAGAACGCGGGCCGCCGAGCGCACTTCGTGGCCGGGGTCCTGATTGATCACCGCGTCGATGGTGCCGCGCACCAGCGCCTCGCGGTTCTCCTCGATGAGTTCGTGGGCGATGTAGACGATGTCGCGCGCCCGGCCGCTGGCTTCCAGCGCCGAGATGACGCCGGCGTTGCCGGCGCCGGCGTTGTAGATGCCGGCGAGATCGGGGTGCTGGCGCAGCAGGTCCTCGACCAGCTTGTGGACGCGGGCCGGATCGTCGCGCCCTTCGCGCAGGGCGATGACGTGGACGTCGGGAAAGTCCTGGGCGATCACCTGCTCGAAGCCGAAACGGCGCTCGGCGTGGTCGCGCAGCGCCAGCGAGCCGGCGAGCAGCGCCACCTTGCCGGCCTGATTGGGCAGGAAGCGGCCGAGCAGCGAGCCGGCGGTGCGGCCGGCGGCGGTGTTGTCGATGCCGACGAAGCGGTCGCGGCGCGAACTCGGCACGTCCGACACCAGCGTCACCACCGCGACGCCGTCGGCCTTCAATGCGTTGATCGCCTCGCGCACGGCGGGATGATCGAGGGCGGCGACGGCGATGCCGGCATAGCTCTCCTGCCGAATGTCCCTCAGGGCGTCGGCGAGCATCTCGCCGTCGAATACGTCGACATGGCGGATATCGAAGCTGGCGCCCTTGTAGGGCAGCCAGTCGCCGAGCCGCTGGATGCTCGATTCGAGCGCCTCGAAGAAGGGGTTGTGGCCGCGCGGCAGCACAAAGGCGAAGCGGCTGGTGCTAGGCTGCACCCGGCCGGCCAGGCTGGACGGCGCGTATCCGAGCTGGCGGATGGCGCTCTCCACCTTGTCGATGGTCACCGAACGCACGCCGTCGCGCCGGTTCAGCACACGGTCGACCGTCGCAACGCTGACGCCTGCTGCCTCAGCCACCGTCCGCAAGGTGATCTTCATTGAGGGATACAGCCTTCAAATGATTTTTTTCAATCAATAAGGCTATGCAATTCCCTCGTCAATGCGCAATAGACCGATACAACAACTCATCAAACGAAAACGGCGGCCGGGGCGCCCCTCTGGGATGCCCCGGCCGCCGGATCGGCTGCAACGCCAGCGATCGCCTCAGGAGGCGAGCGCGTCGAGGATGCGCACCCAGGAACGGATGCCGCCGTGGTAGCTCGACACCTCGTATTTCTCGTTGGGCGAGTGGATGCGGTCGTCGTCGAGGCCGAAGCCGATCATCAGGCTGTCCATGCCGAGGATCGACTTGAAGTGGCCGACCACCGGAATGGAGCCGCCCGAGCCGATCAGCGCCGGCGCCTTGCCCCATTCGGCTTCCAGCGCAGCACGCGCCTTGGCCACCGCCGGGCCGTCGATGGCGATGTGGACGGCCGGGCTGCCGCCGTGCGCGTGGAACTCGATCTTGGCGTCGGCCGGCAGGCGCTCCGTGACATAGGTCCGGAAGGCGGCGCGGATCTTGTCGGGATCCTGCCCGGCAACCAGACGGAACGACACCTTGGCTTCGGCGGCGGCCGGCAGCACCGTCTTGAAGCCGGGGCCGGCATAGCCGCCGGCCAGACCGTTGACCTCGGCGGTCGGCCGCGACCAGATCTTCTCGAGCACCGTGCGGTCGGTCTCGCCGGCCGGCGTCGTCAGTCCGGCGCCGCCGAGGAAGGCGGCGGCGTCGAAGCCGAGGCCGTCCCAGTTGGCGCGCAGTTCGGGGGTCAGGTCGGCAACGCCGTCGTAGAAGCCAGGGAGGGTGACGCGGCCGTTATCGTCGTGCAGGCCGCCGAGGATCTTGGTCAGCACGTGCAGCGGATTGAGCGCCGCGCCGCCGAAGGAGCCGGAATGCAGATCGTGGCTGGCGCAGCGGATGGAGATCTCCTCGCCGACCAGACCGCGCAGCATGGTGGTGATGGCCGGCGTCTTGCGATCCCACATCTCGGTGTCGCAGACCAGCGCAACATCGACGGACAGCTCGTCCTTGTTGGCCTCCAGGAACCGGATCATCGACGGCGAGCCCGATTCCTCCTCGCCCTCCGAGAAGAAGGTGACGTTGACCGGCAGCGTGCCGGTCTCGGCGATCAGCGCCCGGCAGGCTTCGAGGAAGGTCATCAACTGGCCCTTGTCGTCCTCGGCGCCGCGGGCAAGGATGCGCTTGCTGCCGTCCGGCATGGTCTTCACCACCGGCTCGAAGGGCGGCGAGTCCCACAGCTCCAGCGGATCGACCGGCTGCACGTCGTAATGGGCGTAGAACAGCACGTGCGGCTTGCCGGGGCCGGCCTTGTCGTAGTGGCCGACGACCATCGGATGCAGGGGCGTCGGGCGCACGGAGGCCGAAAAGCCGAGCGCGGTCAGCTCGGCCACCAGCCAGTCGGCGGCGCGGGCGCAATCGCCGGCATAGGCCGGATCGGCCGAGATCGAGGGAATGCGCAGGAAATCGAACAGGCGGTCGAGGCTTTTCGGGAAGTCGGCGTCGACGCGGGAAAGAACGGCGGTAACGGACATCGGTGTCTCCAGGTGAGATGGATCACCTTATAGTCCATCTTGGGCCGCCGCGACGAGGGCAAAGGGATGCGCGTGCCGGCGGGGCCGGTTCCGCCGCCATTGCATCTAAGTAAAATCCACAATAAAATGTTGCTGGCTAACAGGCTGGGAAATCGGGGAGCCCCGCTGGAAACGACTTCCGGCCGCCTCGGCAGGCATCGTCGGATTGGAAATTCATAAACTACAGCTTGGTGAGGCGTTTTTATGTAACCTTGGATGGTGGTGACAGGTAACGGTGTGACTGGAGGTTTTAAATCGTTCAATCTAATGAACGCTGCATGGAGCGCCGGTACATTCGTTTCTGACTAAATACATAGCTGTTCTCGTTATTGTCTATAAATAAATTTCAATCCGAAAGTCGATACTAATTTCCTGCGTGATAAACCTGTCATGCGGTCGTCGTTCCGCATGAAACATGAAAGTTTTTGAATGAAATAATTAAGAAAGGGAGCCGGGAATAGGCCCTTTTTGAAAATGAGAAGCGTAATAATTGGTGTAATATTGTACATTTTCAGCCTGAAAGGCTTTATTTGACGAAAAATGTGCTCTACAAGGAAACTGTTCGTTCAATCGCGCGTTTTTATGCGGAAAACAGTCGAAGCGTGCGGGCACATGAAACGAATTGCCGCCTTCCTGGCGGCCGGAGGGTTGGGTCGAAATCATGAATACGCCAGACGACATCCTGGCTGACGCAGTCGGCCTCCGCACCTGTTCCAGCGCGAACAAGATCTTCGAGGTGATCGAGCGTCGCCTATTGGGCCATGGCGCCAGCCATGTGCTGATTTCGGGCCTCCCGATGCCGGGCCGTCCGGTGGAGCCGCTGGTGCTGCATATCCGCTGGCCGGACATTCGCTCCGACCGCGGCCAGCTCATCACCATCAACAAGGGCGACCCGGTGCTGGAGCGCTGTCGCGTCGCCCATCGGCCGTGCCTGATCGACGGCGTCAGCATCTCGGGTCACTCCGACCTGGTGGCCGCCGCCGGCCCCGAGGCCTCGGCGCGCATCGTCGCGGTGCCGATCACTTCCATCCCGCCCTATCAGGCGGCCGTCATCGGCCTCGGCGAGGCGCTGTCGCTGACCGAACTCGACCTCGTTGCCTTCGACTTCCTGTGCAACCAGGCCTTCCGGCGGCTCCGGGCGCTTGGCTACCTTATCGACTCCCGCCCCGGCGACTTGTCGGCCCGCGAGCGGCGCGTCCTGGAGCTGACGGCGCTCGGCATGACGGCGCAGGAGATCGCCGAGACCCTCAACATCTCCCAGCGGACGGTGCACGCCCATCTTCAGAATGCCGGCGAGAAGCTTGACGCCACCAACAAGACGCAGGCGGTGGTCGAGGCGCTGCGCTACGGCCAGATCACGCTGGCCGACTGACGGCGCCCGACATAGCCATGACATGGAAAACCCGCTGGTTCCGCCGGCGGGTTTTTTGTCGATCGACGACATCACAGGCCCCTTCCTTCCATCGGCGGCATTGAGGCCGGCCTGTGCCTCGGGTTAGAACGCTTTGAAAGTTGGTCGAGAACGTCGGGAAGGATGCGCGCATGTTGGAACAGGACAGGGTCTACGTCGGGACTGGCACCAAGCCGCAATACCTGACGCTGAAGCTCGCCAACCGGCACGGGCTCGTCACCGGCGCCACCGGCACCGGCAAGACCGTGACGTTGCAGGTGCTGGCCGAAGGGTTGTCGGACGCCGGCGTGCCGGTGTTCTGCGCCGACGTGAAGGGCGATCTTTCCGGCATCGGCGCACCCGGCGAGGCCAAGGACTTCCTTGAGGAGCGGGCGCGCGCCGTCGGCTTTTCCGAGGAGTACCAGCTCAAGGCGGCACCAACCGTGTTCTGGGACCTGTTCGGTGTCAAGGGTCACCCCATCCGCACGACGATTTCGGAGATGGGGCCGCTCCTGCTGTCGCGTCTCCTGGAACTCAACGACACCCAGGAAGGCGTGCTGAACATCGTCTTCAAGGTGGCCGACGACGAGGGTCTCCTGCTCCTCGACCTCAAGGATCTGCGCTCGCTGCTCGCCTATGTCGGCGAGAACGCCGACGCGGTGACCGCCAACTACGGCAACGTCGCCAAGGCGACGGTCGGCGCCATCCAACGGCAACTGCTGGTGCTGGAGCAACAGGGCGGCGACCGCTTCTTCGGCGAGCCCGGCCTGCAGATTTCCGACCTGATGAAGATGACCGGCGATGGCCGCGGCGCCGTCAACGTGCTGGCCGCCGACAAGCTGATGCAGACACCGCGCCTTTACGCGACCTTCCTTCTCTGGCTGCTATCGGAGCTGTTCGAGCAACTGCCGGAGGTCGGCGACCTCGACAAGCCCAAGCTGGTGTTCTTCTTCGACGAGGCGCACCTGTTGTTCGACGAGGCGCCGAAGGTGCTGGTCGACAAGGTGGAGCAGGTGGTGAAGCTGATCCGCTCCAAGGGCGTCGGCATCTATTTCGTGACGCAGAACCCGCTCGACATCCCCGAAAGCGTGCTCGCCCAGCTCGGCAACCGTGTCCAGCACGCGTTGCGCGCCTATACGCCGCGCGAGCAGAAGGCAGTGAAGGTGGCGGCCGAGACCTTCCGTCCCAACCCCGCCTTCGATACCTTCACGGCGATCACCGAACTCGGCCAGGGCGAGGCGCTGGTCTCCATGCTGGAGGGCAAGGCGGTGCCGTCGGTGGTCGAGCGGACGCTGATCCGGCCGCCGTCGTCGCGCCTCGGGCCGCTGAAGGATGAGGAGCGGGCGGCGCTGATCGCCGCCAGTCCGCTTGCCGGCGTCTACGACGAGACCGTCGATCGCGAATCGGCCTTCGAGGTGCTGAGGGCGCGGGCGAACGGCGTGCGGCAGGAGCGCCAGCCGGCCGAGCCGACGCCGAGGCGGCAGAGCCCCGGCTTCAGCGTGCCCGACTTCGGCTGGGGTCGCAGCCGGGACAGCGCGCCGGCGCCGCAACCCGAAAGCCGTTACGACGAGCCGGCCCGCCGGCCGCGCCTCGACGAATACGAGAGCGCCGCCGACCGCCGACGTCGCGAGGCAAGCGAGGAGCGGGCGGCCAAGCGCGACACCTACGGCTACGGCGGCCGCCAGACGGTGGCCGAAGCGGCCATCAAGTCGGTGGTGCGGTCGGTCTCGAGCCAGGTCGGCTCGCAGCTCGGCCGGGCGCTGGTGCGCGGCGTGCTGGGCAGCCTGCTGAAGTAGAAGCGACGATCCGAAAGAGCCATTGAATACCGGCGCCGAGCACATCGGCGCCGGTTCATGGGAATACGGTATAGACCTTGGAAATCGTGCCGGGTTGCCGGCGATAGGTCCGAAATCCCATGGCCTCATAGTAGGCAAGCCCAAGGTCGTTGTGCTCGCCGATCGTCGCGTCGATGCTCGGCAGCTTCGCTTTTCGGGCCGCTTCTTTCGTCGCCGCGAACAAGGCCGTTCCCAAGCCTTGGCGACCCGAGCCGAGTTTCACGTAGGTGCCGATGACGCCCCAACCCGGAGGCACGCCCCAGCGGTTGCCTTCGGTGGCGCGTTGCAGGGACTGAAAGCCGAGGATGTCTCCCTTGTCGGATTCCGCGACCGAACACTCGATCCGGTCGGGGTGCTCGACGTAGAACGTGCGGACATGCTCGGCCGAACAAGGACGATCGCTTCTCCAGGCTGCGATGATTTCTTGAAGGACAATGCTCATGCCTTCGGCATCCGCCGGCTTGGCAGGTCTGACCTTCATGGGACTACCTCCCTTTACCCTCACGACCCCGCCGGCGGCTCCTGGCGGGCCTTGGCCAACGTGTCGATGCGCCCGGCGGTGGCGGGGTCGGCGATGAGGTCTTCGAGCGGCGCGTCGAGGCGGCGGCGCCAGTTGGGATGCTCGTCGATGGTGCCGGGCAGGTTGGGCTGCTCCTCCAGCGCGAACAGGTCTTCGAGCGGCGCCAGCGCGAGGCGCGAGCGCGCCCGGCCGATGTGGCGGAGCGCCGCCTCGACCGCCGGCGCCGGATCGTCGGGCGCCGGCCGCGGCTCCTCGCCGCCGAAGGTGGCCCACAGAAGGCCGCGGTCCCAGGCGCGCCGCTCCTCCTCTCGCTGCCGGTTGGAATCGGCCGGCAGGCGGCCGAGTTCCTCGGCCCAGTCGAGGTCGTGGCCGGTCCACCAGCCGGCGACGGTGGCGGTGTCGTGCGTGCCGGTCATGGCGACGCTCTGCGGCGGATAGTCCTGCGGGCCGACGAAGCCATGGTCGAGCGCCCGCTCGAACCACAGGACGCGCATGCCGAACATGCCGGTGTCGTCGATCGCCTCGGCAAAGCCGCCGGGCTTGGTGCCGAGGTCTTCGGCGATGATCAGCGCCTGCGCCCGGTGCGATTCGAGGGCGGCGAGGCGGATGAGGTCGCGGAAGGGGTAGGTGAGATAGGCGCCGTCGCTCGACGCGCGGCCGGCCGGCATCACCCAGAGGCGCGACAGGCCGAAGGCGTGGTCGATGCGCAGGCCGCCTGCCCGGCTCAGCGCCGCCCGCAAGGTGGCGATCCACGGCGCGTAGCCGCTCTCGGCGAGGCCGCGCGGCGAGAAGCCGGTCAGCATCCAGTTCTGGCCGAGCGGACCGAGCGGATCGGGCGGCGCGCCGATGGTCAGGCCGTCGAGCAAGTGGTTGCGCATGCTCCAGCTGTCGCTGCCGCCGATATCGACGCCGACAGCGAGATCGGCCAGCAGGCCGATGGCCATGCCCGCCGACTTGGCGCGGCTCTGCACGGCGACGAGGCTTTCGTGGGCCAGCCACTGGACGAACAGATGGAAGGCGATCTCATCCGGATGCTCGGCGGCGAACTGGCGCACTGCCGCCCCGTCGGGATCGTGGAAGACGGCCGGCCATGCCTGCCAGCCGCCGAGACCGCGCGAGCGGAACCGGACGTCGAGCGCGTCGAACACCGCGTGGCGGCGCAGGACATCGCCGCCGGCCAGGCTGTCGGTGATGACGCGCGATCGCATGTCCGGGGATAGGCCGTTGAACACCGCCCGGAGCTGGGCGAGACGGCGGGGCAAGGCACCTTCCCAGTCGATGAAGGCGCCACCTTCCTCGTCGGGCGGCAGCGGCGGCAGGCCGACCAGCGCCGGATCGCTCATGGCGCCGTTGAGGAACAGCCGGCTTGACGGAGAATAGGGGCTGAAGCCGATGCCGTGGCCGGGGAACAGCGCGTGGACGGGATTGATCATCGCCACGTCGGCGCCAAGGCTGGCGAAGCGCTGCATGGCGTCGTCGAGATGGCCGAAATGGCCGAACGGCTGCGGCACGCGGCCACGCAGCGACGGGATCTGGATCGACGGCCCCCAGAAGCGGCGGTCGCTGCCGAATTCGTCGAGCCCGTGACAGCGGCGCGGCGCCACGGCCAGCGTCAGTTCGTGCGGCCCGATGGCCATGCGGTAGTAGCCGGGCTCGTCGATGGCCGGCAGGTGACTGCCCTCGATGGCAAGGGCGAGGCTGCGGCCGTCCTCGGCGACAAGTTCGGCGCGGCCGAGGCTGGCCGGTAGCGGCGTCGGCCGGCCGACGTCGGTGACGATCAGCGCCGGCGGCCGCCGCCGCTCGTCGTCGATGCGGGCGAGGCTGTCGGCGATGGCCGCTTCGCTGTCGGCCGGATAGCCGAGGGCGGTGGCGATGGCGGCCAGCGCCTCGTCGGTCACCTCCTGCTGCCGGGCGGCGACATCCCACCAGACCCGAACGAGGCCGATCGCCTCGGCGAGCGCGTGAAGCTCAGTCATGTTGCACTCCGCTCCGGCTAGGGAGGAAAGGTTGCGTCGGGGCGCGGCCGCCCGTCACAGCCGCGTCAGACCGGTGAGGTCGGGCAGCTCGGCGGCCGGCCGCATGTCGGGATACTCGTCGAGCGCGCCGGTGCGGTTGATCCACACCGCCCGGAAGCCGAACTTCGAGCCGCCGGCCACATCCCAGCGGTTGGATGACTGGAAGGAAATGGCGCTCGGGAAGACGCGGAAATGCGTCGTCGCCATCTCGTAGACGCGCGGGTCGGGCTTGTAGCAGCCGATCGTGTCGACCGACAGCACGTCGTCGATGATGTCGCCGAGACCGGCGGCGCGGATCGCCCGGTTGAGCATCAGCGGGCTGCCGTTGGACAGGATGGCGACGCGGGTACCGGCGATCTTGAGATCGCGCAGCACCGCCGGCACCTCGGGGAAGCAGTCGCAGCGGCGATAGGCCTCGAGCAGCTTCTCGCGGAGATCGGGATCGACCTCGGGGTAGGCGGCAAAGGCGGCGTCGAGCGCGTCCTTGGTCAGCGCCCAGAAATCCTTGTAGGCGCCGGTCGCCGAGCGGATCCAGGAGTATTCCAGCTGCTTGGCGCGCCACAGTTCGGACAGGCGCTGCGCGTCCGGCCCCAGTTCGGCGGCGTGGCGGCGGACGGCCGAGTGGACGTCGAACAGCGTGCCGTAGGCATCGAACAGGAAGATCGGATGGTACATGCCGCTGTCTCCGCATCGAACCGTCGATTCGTGAATCGAACGGCTTTCGCAACCTGGGTATCGGATATATTCGGGTATCTTGAAACCGGCAAAACGGACATGCGGAAAAGCCTGCAACGCGTGCGATTTCCGCCTGCCGACAACAAAAAACAATGATGGAAGGACGTTTATCGTGGCTTGGTCCCGGACTTGGACGTGGTTGGACGGCGAATGGCACGAAGGCAACGTGCAGATCATGGGCGTCAGGACGCATTCGTCCTGGCTCGGTTCGTCGGTGTTCGACGGCGCCCGCTATTTCGAGGGCGTGGCACCCGACCTCGACCTGCACTGCCGGCGCGTCAACCGCAGCGCCGTCAAGATGGGCCTTGAAGCGCTGCACCCGGCCGAGGAGATCGAGGCGCTGGCGCGCGAGGGCTTCGCCCGCTTCCCGGCCGACGCCGCGCTCTACATCCGGCCGATGTACTGGGCAGAGGACGGCGGCTTCATGGGCGTGCCGCCGGAAGCCTCGACCACCCGCTTCTGCCTCAGCCTCTACGAGGCGCCCATCCCGTCGATCGACGAGGGTTACGCGGTGACCACCACGCGCTACCGCCGGCCGTTGCCCGAGACGGCGCTGGTCGACGCCAAGGCCGGCTGCCTCTATCCCAACAACGGCCGCGCCATGCTGGAAGCCAAGGCCAAGGGCTTCGACAACGCGGTGCTGCTCGACGTGCTGGGCAACGTCTGCGAACTTGGCACGGCCAACCTGTTCATCGCCAAGGACGGCGTGGTGATGACGCCGGCCGCCACCGGCGTATTCCTGGCCGGCATCACCCGCTCGCGGCTGATCCAGCTGCTGCGCGACGACGGCTTCGACGTGCGCGAATGCGTGCTGAAGCTCGACGACCTCGCCAACGCCGACGAAATCTTCGCCGCCGGCAACTACGGCAAGGTGACGCCGATCCTCCGCTTCGAGACGCGCGAGTTCCCGGTTGGTCCGGTGACGAAACGCGCCCGCGCGCTCTACTGGGCCTATGCCCACGCCTGAGCGTTGATTTCCGCCGGTCCATCCTCTTGAAAATGCCGCCCCGGCTGCGGATTTCAGGAGGATGCTCCCCGGCACTGCCCGCCGGGCAACCCGCGAGGAGGCCGACATGCGGATGACGATGGCTCTGGTTTCGACGATGGCGATCCTGCTCGGCGCAGCCGCTCCGGCGGCCGCCGCCTCCTTCATCCCCCGGCAGACCGAGCCGATCGCCTGCCCGGCCGGGCCGGCCGGCGGGCTGTGGCAGGGCTATTTCCATGGCCGCAAGGAGGTGGACAGCGGCTGGATGAGATACGAAGACACCGCCGAGCGCTACTGCTTCCGGACGGAGAAGCTCTGCCGCAACTGGCTCTACAACATGCAGAGCGAGTACCAATACATGGTGTGGTCGGCGGACTGCCGGCGGTTCGGCGGCTGAAGCTCAGCGGTTGCCGGTCGGCTCGTGCGAGGGCGAGCGCGGCCGCCGCGAGCGCTTGACCACCACCGGCACGATCGGCGCGGTGCGCGTGCCCGCGAGATCGCCGTAGGCGGCCTCCTGCGGCTTCTTGCGGAACCCGATGTGGGTGATGGTGAAGCCGGGATCGTCGGGCAGCGTCGGTGCGACGGGCGGCGCCTCACGCAACAGGCCGCGACTGCGCAGCGAAGCGGCCTCGCGCAACGCCAGCAGCCGTTCCTCGGAGACGATCTCGGCCGGCTGGCCGGAGCGCCGCTCCGGCCCGCGATAGGTGGGATCGTTGCGGCGGCGGCGGTCGGGGCCGAAGTAGCCCGAGCCGGTCTTGACGTAGACGCGCGGCCGGCCGAACACCGTCAGCAGCCGCTCGGCGAGATAGCCCGACGACATCGGCTTGACGGCGATCTCGTCGATGCCGGCCATCACCGCCTTCTGCACGTTCTGCCGGCTGGCGTGGCCGGTCATCAGGAGGATCGGCACCATGCGGTTGACGACGGCGCCGCCGTGGCGGATGCGGTCGGCGAAGGCGAAGCCGTCCTGTGGCTCCATGCCGAGATCCGACATGACGAGGTCGACGTGGCGGCCGGTCAGGAAGCCGAAGGCCTCCTCGCTGTCCGCGAACTCGTGAATGTCGCGAAAGCCGAACTCGTTCAGCATGCCGACGACAAACCGGCGAAAGCGCGGGCTGTCGTCGACGACGACGATGGTTCGTGCAATGAACTCCGTCAGCCTATGCATGGCGCCCCGTCAAGCGTTGCTCAACATCAAACACTCCGGCGAACCGAAAACTGGTTCGCCCGCCCCCTCACCACAGTGATAGAGGCTGGCGGCGCGCCGAACAACTATGCAACCCAAAAAAACGGGGCTCCGGACGCGCCGGAGCCCCGATGAAATCATATCCACGGCGGATCGCCGGACTCAGCCGGCCTTGGCGTAAAGCTCGGCCACGAAGTCCCAGTTGACCAGATTGTCGAAGAAGGCTTCGAGATACTTCTGACGCAGATTGCGGTAGTCGATGTAGTAGGAGTGCTCCCACACGTCGACGCCAAGCAGCGGCGTGCCGCCCGATACCAGCGGATTCTCGCCGTTCGGCGTCTTGGAGATGGCAAGCTTGCCGTCCTTGAGCGCCAGCCAGGCCCAGCCCGAGCCGAACTGCGTCATGCCGGCCTGGATGAAGTCGGCGCGGAACTTGTCGAGGCCGCCGAGGTCCTCGTTGATCTTCTTGAGCAGTTCGCCCGGAACGGCGCCGCCGCCATTCGGCTTCATCCACTGCCAGAAATAGAAGTGGTTGTAGTGCTGGGCGACGTTGTTGAAGAGGGCGGGATTCTTGCCGAACGAACCCTTCACCACCTCTTCGATGCTCTTGCCTTCCCACTCGGTGCCCTTGATGAGATTGTTGCCGTTGTTCACGTAGGCAAGGTGGTGCTTGTCGTGGTGATACTCGAGCGTCTCGCGCGACATGTAGGGGCCAAGCGCGTCATAGGCATAGGGAAGGTCGTTCAGCTCGAAAGCCATGGTTCGTCTCCTCTCGGAAAAAAGCGCGTTCTGAAACGGAGCATCGCCGCTCCGGCGGTGGTGCCTGCCAGATACTTAGTTACTTTTCCTGATGGCGGCAATGCGCCACCTGTCGATTCATGGCTCCCATGCGCCTTCCGGTTGGCAAGATCGCTCAGTTCGCCCGATCCATCACCTTGAGCGCGAAGGCATATTCCATCGCCGTTTCCTTCAGCTCGTCGAAACGGCCGGAGGCGCCGCCGTGGCCGGCGTCCATGTTGACGTGCATCACCTGCGGATTGTCGTCGGTCTTCAGCGCCCTGAGGCGAGACAGCCATTTCGCCGGCTCCCAGTAGGTGACGCGCGGATCGGCGAGGCCGGCCAGCACGAACATCGGCGGATAGTCCTGCGTCGCCAGGTTGTCGTAGGGGCTGTAGGAGCGGATGCGCTCGAAGTCCTCGACGCTGTCGATCGGGTTGCCCCATTCCGGCCACTCGGGCGGCGTCAGCGGCAGCGAGGCGTCGAGCATGGTGTTGAGCACGTCGACGAAGGGAACGGCGGCGATCACCGCGCCCCAGATGTCGGGCGCCATGTTGGCGACGGCGCCCATCAGCATGCCGCCGGCCGAACCGCCGTGGGCGACGATCCGTCCCTCGGAGGTGAAGCGGTTGTCGACGAGATAGCGTGCCGCGTCGATGAAGTCGCTGAAGGTGTTGATCTTGTTCTCGCGCTTGCCGGCGAGATACCAGCGATGCCCCTTGTCGTTGCCGCCGCGGACATGGGCGATGGCGTAGATGAAGCCGCGATCGACCAGCGACAGGATGCGGGTCGAAAACGAGGCGGGAATGGCGATGCCATAGGCGCCGTAGCCGTAGAGCAGGCAGGGGGCGGTGCCGTCGAGCGGCGTGTCGGCACGGTAGAGCAGGGTGACGGGAACCGTCTCGCCGTCCGGCGTCGGCGCCTGGATGCGGCGCGTCACATAGTCGGACGGCTCGTGGCCGGACGGCACCTCCTGCGTCTTCCTCAGGAAGCGCTCGCCGGTCTCCATGTCGTAGTCGTAGACCTGCGCCGGCGTGGTCGGCGAGGAATAGGTGAAGCGGACGATGTTGGTATCGAATTCGTAGGAGCCGGAGAGGCCGAGCGAATAGGCCTCCTCGGGGAAGGCGATGGCGTGCTCGTGGCCGCTCGCCAGCTCGCGGATAACGATGCGCGGCAGGCCGCCCACCCGTTCTAGCCTGACCATGCGCCCCTGGAAGATCGACATCGACAGGATCAGCCGGCCCGGCTCGTGGGCGACCACATCGACCCAGTTGTCGCGGCCGGGGTTCTTGAGCGGCGCGTTGACGATCTTGAAGTCCTCGGCGCCGTCGGCGTTGGTCAGGATGTAGACGCGGTCGCCACCGTCATCCTCGATGGAATACTCGACCTCGGTGTCGCGCGCCGTGACGAGGCGCGGCGGGCTGTCCGGCGCGGTGGCGTCGATCAGCCGCACCTCGGACGTCTCGTGGTCGTGGGAGTCGATGACGATGAAGCGGTTCGACTGCGTCTTGTCGACGCCGCAGAAGAAGCCGGAATCCTCCTCGACGTAGACGACGACGTCCTCGGACGCCGGCGTGCCGACAGTGTGCCGCAGCACCTTCTCGGTGCGGTGGTTATCGTTGATGAAGGTGTAGAAGAAGGACCTGGAATCGGCGGCCCAGGCGACGCCGCCCGCCGTATTGGGGATCTCGTCGGGGAGATCGGCGTCGGCGTCGAGGTCGCGGATACGGATGGTATGGTATTCCGAGCCGGTATCGTCGACGCTGTAGGCGAGCAGCTTGTGGTCGGGGCTGTGGCTGGCGCCGCCAAGGCTGAAATAGGGCTTGCCGCGGGCGAGCGCGTCGGCGTCGAGCAGCAGTTCCTCCGGGCCGCCGTCGCGCAGCGTGCGGACGAGGCGGGGATGCTGGGCGCCGACAAGGTAGCGGCTGGCATAGGCATAGGGTCCGTCGGGCAGCGGCACCGAGGAATCGTCCTCGAGGATGCGGCCGCGCATCTCGGCGACCAGCTTCTTCTGAAGCTCGACGGTGTCGGCCATCCAGGCGTCGCAGAAGGCGTTCTCGGCATCGAGATGGGCGCGGATGGCCGGATCGAGCACGTCGGGATCGCGCAGCACGTCCTGCCAGTTGTCGGCGCGAAGCCAGGCGTAGTCGTCGATGAGTTCGACGCCGTGGATATGTGTCGCAACGGGCCGCTTCTCGGCACGGGGGGCCTTCAACTCGGTCATGAGCGCTCCGGAGAATGCAAAACGGCTGGAGGGATACCCCCAAAGCCGGTGACGGGGCAACAGACAAACGCGCCAGCGGCGGCGAAGGTCCGTCAGCTCTCGACGATGTCGAGATCCGCCGATCCCCTCGGGTCCTCGGTCTCGACGATCCAGCAGTCCTCGTCGAAGCGTCGCTCGGAACGGAGGCGGGCGTCGACGTCCGGCTCCGGCGCGGCGTCGAGCAGCCGCTCGAAGACGCGGCCGCCGGCGATCGACGGCGCGAGGTCGTCGAGATAGACCTGCGGCGCCGGGCCATAGAGATCGGCGCTGCCGTCGAGGCGGGCGACCTTCACGAAGATGGCGCCGGCCTCCGCCGCGCCGCGCTTGACGACGGCGGTGAACAGGCCAGCGTCGTTGCGGCGACGGACATAGGCGGAAACGAAGAAATCGGAAGTGATGCGGGCCATAGCCGGGCTCGGAGGAACTCTCCGACGTTCAAAGCACGGCGGCGCCGGGAGGGCAAGGCGTGCTAGAGGCCGCCGACCTTGACGAGTTGGTTCAGGAAGGCCTCGTTGATGGCACCGGTCTGCGGCAGATTGTAATAGGCCTGGAATTGCCGGATGGCGTCGCGCGTTTCGGCCGTCATCAAGCCGTCGGCGGCCACCGGGCCGAAACCCTGCTGCGACAGCGAACGCTGGATGCGAGCGAGATTGGCATCGGCCGCTACGGTGGCGGCCTTGGGCGCCGCCGGTTGGGCGACCGCGGCGGTGGCGGTTGCCGGGGCAGGGGGCGCAGCCGTGGCGATCAGGTCGCCGATGCCATCGATCGGGGCGGCAAGCATTTGCGACGCGCTCGTCTCCGCAACCGCCGTGCCGGGCTTCGGCCAAGGCATCGGCACCGCCGTTGCCGCCGGTACGGCGGGCGTGGTCGGCAGAGATGCGACGGTGAGCGGATCGGCAGCGACCGGTGCCTCGCCGTTGAGGCTGGTCTTCGGCCGTACCGAGCGGATGGCCAGTAGCACGTTGTTCGACGGCTCGCCGGTTGGCGTCAGGCGGAAGGCGCGCTCGAAGGCGAGGATGGCCTGCGAGGTCTGCGGCCCGTCGAGGCCGTCGACCTCGCCACGATAGTAGCCGAAGTCCTTGAGGCCCTGCTGGATGTCGGCAACCAGACTGTGATCGGTGGCGCCCACGGCGGAGCCGTCGGAGGAGCGCAGCGCCGGCGGCGTCGCTGGCCGGTCGGCCTGGGCAAGCGGCCGGATGCCGACGAACAGCGGCGCCGGATGGGCGCGCGGCTGCAGCATCAGCGCGTTGGCCATGATGGCGACGGCGGTGGCCGTCATGACGAGGCCGCCGGCGGTGGCCATCGGATTGCCGACGGCACCCCTCAGGAGGAGGGCGGCAAGTCCCGGCTTCTGTTGGGTCTTGCGTCCTGCCATGCGTCAGGCCCTCCGCGCCACGCGCTGGATCTGCTCGACGTCCAGGACGCGGGAGATCGGTTCGGCGGCGTCACGCGACGGCTGCAGCGGCAACAGGACTGTGACGGTGGTACCCTTGCCGAGGTCGGAGTCGATCATCACCTGACCGCCGTGCAGCGCCACCAAACCCTTCACCACCGACAGGCCGAGGCCGGTGCCGGCCTGTTTGCGGTCATAGCCGGTCTCGGCCTGGAAGAACGGGTTGCCGACGCGAGCAAGGTCCTTCTCGGCGATGCCGATGCCGTTGTCGCGCACGGCGATGGCCATGCGGCGGCCCTGACGACGCACCGAGCAGACCACCTGACCGCCGCGATTGGAGAACTTCACGGCGTTGGACAAGAGGTTCAGGACGATCTGGCGGCAGGCGCGCGCATCGGCGACCAACTCCGGCAGGTTGGGCTCGACGTCGGAGAAGAGGGCGATTCCAGCCTTCTCGGCCTGCGGCGCCATCATCTGGCGGCAGCGGTCGACCAGCGGACCGACGCGGAAGGCTTCCGGATTGACGTCGAAGGAGCCGCACTCGATCTTCGAGAGGTCGAGGATGTCGTTGACCACCTGGAGGAGATGCTCGCCCGACTCCTTGATCAGACCGGAGTATTCCCGCTGACGGTCGAACTCGAAGCGGCCGAACAGCTCCTGGTTCAGGATGTCGGAGAAGCCGATGATGGCGTTGAGCGGCGTTCTGAGTTCATGGCTCATGTTGGCGAGGAAGCGCGTCTTGGCGAGGTTGGCCGCCTCGGATTCGGCCCGCAGGTGCTCGAGTTCGGCCTCGTGCTGCTTGCGCTCCGAAATGTCGCGGGTAACGGTGACCACCGCGTCGGTGCCGGTCTCGTCGGCCAGGTGGCGCATGTGCGATTCCACCCAGATCCAGCCGTCGGTATCCTGGTCGTCGCCGCAGCGCAGGCGATATTCGACGCGCGCCGCGCCCTCGTGCAGGGCCGTGGAGATGGCAGAGAGATAGGCCGGACGATCGCCGATGTGAACGCGGCGGAACAGACCGTCGGCGGTAAGGTCGGCCGGCCGCACCGAGAGCAGGCGTAGGGCGGCAGGCGAGGCGAAGGTGACGTCGCCGGACGGATCGTGGCAGGTGACGAGGTCGCTCATCGCTTCGGCGAGCAGGCGATAGCGCTGCTCCTGCCGGGCGAGGGTGAGCGAGGTGGCGCGCTCGCGCCGCTCGATGCCGATCGCCACGGCGGAGGCGTAGCCGAGGGCGACGACACAGGCGAGGAAGCTCATAGTCGTGCTGTCGCCGGGAAGGGCGAGGGCGTGGCCGGCGGTGCCGGTGGCGGTGAGAATGGCGGTCGCCACGAAGCCGCCGCCGCTGATCGCCGCCGCGCCGGCGATGGTGGCCCGGCGGCCGGACAGCGCTGCCTCGATGGGCGCGATGGCGAACCAGACCACGGCGAACGAGCCGAGGCCGCCGGTATAGAGCGCCACCCAGACGGCGAGGCCGGTCAGGATCGCCGACGACAGCAGATAGCCCTGCGCCAGACGGCCGGTACGGGAGACGAACAGCGCGACGAGGATCTCGAGGCCGAGGATGGAAAGGGCGGTGGCGGTGAAGCCGGCCGATGAGGCGTCGACGGCCAGCGCCAGCGGAATGAGGCCGAAGGCCGAGAAGCCGGCCACGAGATGGGAGCCGATGAATCCCCTGTGCCGGTCGATCTCGACCGGATCGTCGATCACCGAGCTATGCACGAGGTGATCGAACGAGCGCTCCAGCGCGGCTCTGATCTCACGGTTACGCAACACGCATCCCCATCGCAGGCTGGCCGCCGATTGGCGCACGGCTTCCCGCGCGATGTCGACGCCGACATGCCGGCCCTGAGTTTCGGAAGTCTTCTCCGGATGTTGCCGGCCAAGGCTTCGAACACGAGCCATTTGTCTTTTCTGCCGTCACGGTGCCACGCGCCCCTTTATGGAATCTTGATGGGATCGGCGCTCGTGGAACGGAGAAGGCCGCAAAGCCGGGTTTGGCCGAAAAGATCGAATTCACGGTTAAGCGCCGGTGAACACTGGAACGGCTCCGCCGGAAGTCCGCGATAAACCTCGGGAATTCGTTCCATTTGGTTGCGTGACAGGCCGATCGATAAAATTGAACTCAAATTTTCGTCGAATTTCCCTGCGATTTGAACGGTCGGCCTAATTCGATCCTAAAACGTCCCTGCTACACCGGGATCATCGAACGGACAGCGATGGCTTCGGTCCTCGCCAAAGATCCGGACGCCCGACACGGGCGATGAACAACAGGGAATTGTCACATGATGTTCCTCCTGAGGACGGCATTCTGGCTGTCCGTCGTCATCTTCCTCATTCCGGTCGACCATGCCGCCGAGCGCCAGACCGATGCCGCGACAGTGCAGCCGATCGGCGCGCTGGAAGCGGCAAGCGCCGCCCAGGCGACGATTTCCGATATGAGCGGCTTCTGCGGCCGCAACCCAACCGCCTGCGACATCGGCGGACGCGTCGCCACCACCTTCATGCTGAAGGCCCAGACCGGCGCCCGCCTGGTCTACGACTTCATCGACCGCTCGCTCGCCGACAAGGCCGGCGCCGACGCCGTCGATCACGGCACGCTGACCGCCGCCGATCTCGCTCCCGCCTGGCGCGGCCCCGGCAAGGCGCCGCAGGGCATCTGAAGACCATCTGATCCGGCCGGACCGGCTCCAAGCCGACGGCCCCGCTTTCCCTGACCGGTGGTTTGAATCCGCCGGGAACTCTGACCGCCGCGCCCTTTCGGGTCGGCGGTCTCTTTCTTTGCGGCCGGCGGGGGACTATATCGGGTCCGGCTCGAAGGACAGGGAGATGGAAGGTGGCGGCGACGCTCGACGAAATCAGGGAGAACTTCTCGCTTCTCGATGATTGGGAAGACCGCTACCGCTATGTGATCGAACTCGGCAAGGAGCTGGAGCCGCTCGCCGAGGAGGACCACGGCGACGACAACAAGGTGCGCGGCTGCGTCAGCCAGGTCTGGCTGAAGCCGGCTCTCTCCGGCGATCCGGCCGACCCGGTGCTGACCTTTCGCGGCGATTCCGATGCGCTGATCGTCCGGGGGCTGGTCGCCATCCTCCACGCTACCTATTCCGGCAAGCGCGTGTCGGAGGTGCTGGCGATCGACCCCGAGGCGATCTTCGACGAGTTGAACCTCCGCGAACATCTGACGCCGCAGCGCTCCAACGGCCTGAGGTCGATGGTCGAGCGCCTGCGCCGGATTGCCGAGGAAGCGCGGGCCTGAGCCGGCCGGCTCAGGGAGCGGGCCGGCGACGGTTTAGGATTTGGGCCGGAAGTCGGGCGCGCGCCAGTGGCGTGTCGCCGTTCGCTCGTCACCTGTCGCCTCCGCATCGATGCCGTAGTGACGGGCCAGCGCGGCCAGCGCCAGACGCAGCACCACCTTGCCGGAGCGTTGCGGCCAGCCGTGCAGCCGCTCGATGTCGGCGAGCCCGGCGAAATGACAGCAGACGTCGATGGCCACCGAGGCGAGATCAGGGCCCAGCCCCCGGATGACAGCGTTGACCCGCGCCCGCGCGTCGAGCGAGGCGGCGTTGAGGTCGCGGCCGCCGCCGGCCGACCGGCGCTCGGCGCGGCCGCCGAGGCCGTCCCAGTTCATGGTGGTGCGGGCGATCAGCCCGGCCAGCGTGTAGTCGCGGCGCAGCCGTTCCCCGGCCTCGAACTCGTCGGCCGAGATCAGCGGCTCGCCCGCCTTGTCCTTGCGGCTGCGCAGCCAGCCAAGCGGGCTCTCGGCCGCGTCGAAGTCGACTTCGCGCAGGATGCCGTCCGGATCGACCAGCTTCTTCGTCTGTCGCGATACCAGCCGGTCGCTCATTGCAGTCGCTCCGGGCGCGTGGCCTCGTGGAGCCGGGCGGACAGACGAGGGAAAGCCCAGTTCTGAATCGAGTGCTCGATTGCCTCCAGCTTCAGGTCGATCAGCCGGTCGTCCCGCCGGTCCTCGACGGTGCGGCAGGCATGGGCGGCGGTGGTACGGTCGCGTCCGAACATGCGGGCGGCCTCGGTCAGCGTCAGACCGAGCTGGACGTGCGCCACGTAGATGGCGACCTGGCGGGCGAAGGCGATCTCGGCGCGGCCCCGGTTGTGGGACCGGAGCGAGGAAATCTTCAGGCTGAAGGCGCGTAGCACGGCTTGTTCAATGATATCCGCCTCGCCGGGGAAGTCCGCTTCCAAGACGGCGGCGGGGGATGCTTGAGAACTCAAGCGGGAGGCTGAACCATGCACGAGAGTGTACTCCGAAAGTTGGTGAGGGGACCTGCAATCCGCGACCAAGGAAAGCATGGGTTCCCCCGGACGGGGATAACTTTCGGTTGCTTTTGTTCTCATATGGTTGATTTGATTCAAATAGCAACCAATACGTGCTCAAGTGTTGACTTATGCCCGCTCTCCGATCCGGTCATACAATGTCCAGCTTTGAAAGGCTGTCCAGGAGAGCGCTGAAATCATGAGAGAATTTGGAATTATCCCTGCGGTTGCGTCCCTCGTCGCCGACACGATCGACGCGGGTGTGCTCCGGTATCGACGCCGGGAGATGCTGCCGCGGCTGTTGCCGGTCGACCCGGCCGACATCGCCGATGATAGCGAAGAATGCACTAGAAAGTTGTGTCTGCGTTTATTGTCCGCTTTACGGCGCGAATGCAGCCGCGGCCGCATCGGCCACTGGAGCTACGACCTCAATCGGCATATCGGGTTGCTGCAGGCCTATCGAGCCGAGCGCCGGACGCTGAGGCGGCAGGCGGACAAATCCGAAGCTGGTCAAGGCTCATGCCGAGCCACGGAGGCCGGCGGAAAAGAAAAAGCCCGGCCATGAGGCCGGGCTCCTGAAAGCTCTGTGGGCAGGGCCGATCAGCGGCTGCGGCGGCGCTGCTGGCCGAGGCCCATCTTCTTGGCGAGATCCGAACGGGCGGCCGCATAGTTGGGGGCGACCATCGGATAGTCGGCCGGCAGGCCCCACTTCTCGCGATACTCTTCCGGCGACATGTTGTAGTGGGTGCGAAGGTGCCGCTTCAGCGACTTGAACTTCTTCCCGTCCTCAAGGCAGATGATGTAATCGTTGGTTACCGACTTCTTGACGGGAACGGCCGGACGCACCGGCTCGGCCTCGACTTCCTGAGGAGCACCGCCCTGCACGCGGTTGAGAGCGCCAACCACATCGTAGATCAGGTTGGGCAGTTCCGCGGTCGGAACGGAATTGTTGCCGACATAAGCGGCGACGATATGCGCGGCAAGGTCGATTATCGTTAGGTCTTCTTCCATCTCGCTCATCTTGGTTCCTGTCCTGCTTGAATCCGGATATTCTCTTGCGTTTCGTTAACTGTTTCGCCTGGGGAGGAATTTGGGAGAATTCTACATGCGAAACCGCAAAAAACCGATGATCTGCTGTCCGTCACCTCAATACAGCGCTTCAAAATCGAAAACAAGTGCAACTTGAGAAAGAACGACGCCAATACGATGAAAACCGCATGCTTTCCCAGCGAATGCTAGGAAAAAGTCGGCAAGACGCTTCGAGCACACAGATGTTGCCTATGCTTGAGGTGACAGCCGAAAGGTGGGGAAAGGGCACCGTCGGACTGCGGAATCGACCGTTCCGCCCAATCGAATCGATGGTTCGTTCATTCCACGGGAATAATGACGAAGATGGGTGCCCGAGTGTCGCGCGCACAGGCGCTCTCGGGTTAGCCGGATGAACAATGGCGGCAGGGCCGGCAGTCGCGCGGCCAGCCGTCGTTCAGGCGCGATCGCGCTTGAGGTCCGGCATCCGCACCGGCTTGTCGCCGCGATTCGCCGTGGCCGCGCGGACCGGCGTGCCGGCCTGGGTCTGCGGCACGTAGCCCGCCGGCTTTTCCGCCGGTCGGCCGGCGCCGCGCCAGCGATCGGCAAGCAGCAGAGACGAGCGCAGCGACACCATCTCGTAGAGGTCGACCAGACGCTTGACGTCGAAATAGCTGCGCGTGTCGTCGACTCCGGAGAACAGGATGACGCGGGTGGCGATGCCGGTGTCGATGCCGGCCGCCTTCAGGCAGATCGACAGCGGCTCGCCGCCCTGATCGGCGAGCAGCCGGATGACAAAGGGTGCATCGAGCCCGGTGAGTTCGGCGAGAATGCCGGCCATGGCCTCGGTATTGCGCTGCAGGCAGGCGCGAGCCAGCGTCGCCACCTTGTCCGGATCGGGCATCGGCACGCGCGGCAGCGGCCGGCGGGCGGCAAATTCCCGGAGCGCGGCGATCTCCAGCGCCTGGATGACGCGGCGGCGGCCGCGGGCGTCGAGATCGAGGAACAGGTCGATCAGGTCGGTGTCCTGCACGTCGTTAATGCGGGCGGCGAGCTGACGGGCGAGCTTGGGATTGCCGCGGGCACTGTCGACCAGATGACGGAGGGCGCTCGGCGAGAAGGCGATCGTGGTGTTGGCGGCCAGCGCCGTGAGGCCGTCGGAGCGCAGGCGGCCGAGCAGGGCCTCGACAACGGTCGGCTGGAGGTTGCGGCGGGCGGCGATCAGCTCGAGATGGCTCGGCGAGGCGGTGGCGATCAGCGCCAGCAACTGGCCTTCGGAAATGCTTCTCGCCCGCTCCAGCATGACTGACGAGACAGGGAAGATGTCGTGCAGCAGCGCCCGCATGACCGAGGCGGGAACTTCGTCGTAGTCGGCGAGCAGCGTGGCGATGCGGATGCGGTCCTGCAACGCCGTCACCTTCAGGAGCTGGCCGGCCAGCTCCTCGTACATGGCGACTTCGGCGCGCGTGTGCGTAGGCTCCGACACGTAGAGTTCGGTCGCATCCTTGAGAAGGGCACGGGATCTCAGGCCGCCAGTATCCTTGACGAGGCCGAGAATGCCGCTTGAGAAGGGGGGCGACGCCATTTCACAGCCATCCCGAAAACGAGTGTATCGCCCCCGATTCCGGCAATAACGAGCGACGGGCGAACAGGTCGAGAATGCCGTCGAAATCGTAAACCATTTGTTAACTCTGAAGACGGAATGATGGATTTACGGGGCGAAAGCGCGTGAATGCGACAATCGTCGATGTGTCTTGGTCGCCCCGAACCGGTTCGGCCCAGGAGGGCGCCGTGGGTGAGGTGATTGCGTTCGGTCTGCCATTGCTGCGCGTGCGCAGGAAATCGACAGGCGAGTTCTGCGAAGTGACCATACTGCCCGGCCGTGGTGTCGAAGGCCGGGAAGGAAGTGTTCCGCCCCGGCCGCCGAAGCGGCTGGCGAGGAAGCCCGGCATGACGCCGCGCCCGACTGGCGCCGGCGTGAAGTAGTCCGCCGGAGCGGCGGGCTTGCGCCGGGCGCGCGAATCCGGAAGACTCCGGAGAAACCGACCGGAGACGCAGCGTGGTCGCGCGCAGCAAGCAACAGCCGAACAAGCCGAAGAGGGTCGCTGCTCCGGACTCCCTGTTTTCCGCCTCCATCCCCGCGAGACCGGCGCGCGCCTTGAAGGCCGGCGGTGTGCTGGCGGTCGTCCTGGTGGCCATTGTCGCCTGTGGTCGTCCGACCGGCGATTTCGGGCGGGCCGCGCCCTCCTACCTGCACGATACGCTGCTGCCGGTGGCCGGCGACCTCATCGCCTCCCAGGCACGGAAGGAGCCGGTATCGGCCTTCCCGCTGACCGACGACGAGATCGAACTGCGCAACCGCGCCTGGGCCTTCGTGCGCGCACCGCACGCCCGCGACTGGTGGCTCGACACGCTGGTGGAGGGCGAGCGGACGCGCATCCTGCCAATCCTCAAGGGCGACGGCGCCATGGCGCCGGAGACGGCGGCGATGTTCCCGGAAATCGCCCTGCCGCTGATCGCGCCGGCCTACGATCGCAGCCGTTATCATCGCTACCTGCTCTCCGACGGCCGCCGCTCGACGGAGACGCTGTGGATCCGCGTCACCGACGACGCCCGTGCCGATACGGCGCTGGTGCCGCCGTTCTGCGCCGTGGCGGCGCGGGTGCGGCGGGCCGACGTCGAGCGGTTGGGCGCGCTGAGGCGGCAGGGCCTCGTCGAGGCCAGCCTGCATGAGGGCGCCGAGGCGCGGGTATGGGAGAACGAGGAGACCATCTCCTGGGTCTGGCAGGCGCTCGGCTACCGGGGCGCTTCCTACCGCTACGCCATCGACCATCTGGAGGTAGAGGCGCCATCCGGCCAGCTTGTCGCCGCCGAGCGGGCGCTTGCCGGCCTTCTCGGGGTGCGATGCTTCGGCGCGCCGGCCATGCGCACGACAGTTCCGGGCGGTCCGGCGCGGCATTCGAGGCTGATGAACCCGCCCGATCCCTTCGACGAGCCGGTGCCGCAGAAATAGGGTGAAGGTCAGTCGGCGTTCGCCGGCCGGCAGTCGAGTCCCTCGAAAGCCTCCTCGGCGCGACCGCGATCATCGAGATCGCCGGCAAATAGCCGCACTAGCAGGAAGCCGGTGTCGACCGGCAGCGCCATGGTCTCGATCTCTCCGATGCCGGACGACTGGCGGGCGGCGTCGAGGGCGGCCGTCCGGCCGACGAGCAGGTCGATGTCGGTGCCGCGCAGGTCCTCCCGCGACAGAGTCGAGAGAATCCGGCCGTCCTCGGACAGGGCGGCGATCGACCAGTAGGTGGCCGGCATGGCGCCGTTGAGCCGCATCGGCCCGCTGTCGCCGTCGAAACGGCAGACGGCGTTGAGGAAGGCCGGATCAAGATCGGCGACGGTGTTGCGGCCGTCGACGCGCACCAGCCGGGTGGTCGCCTCGGCCAGATTGATGCCGGTGAAAGCCTGATCGCGGGAATGGCTCGGAACCAGCAGCACCGTGGCGATATGGGTGAGCCCGGCGATGCAGAGAACGGCCACAAACCAGCGAAGGCCAGTGTCGATCATCGTCCTGCCTCCTCGTCGCAGCCGAGCGGCGTCACCAACGGCAACTGCTCGCGGCCCGGCGCGCGCGTCGCGACGGTGGGCGAATAGAGGCGCAGCGTCAGGCGGAGGCTGGCAAGACCGGTGGTCGCCACGAAGTCGCCGGGCCGGACGTCGCGGCCAAGCGAGATGCGCACCTCCCGCGCCGGGCCGAATGTCATGGCGTCGAGCGAGGTGAAGCCGAAGCGGCCGGCCGGATTGACGGGGAGGCGGCCGTCGCGGTCGGAAACGGTGAGCGTCCACAGAACGCCCTGCGGCATCGGGCCGGCGATCGTGTAGGCGCAATCGGCCCGGAGCGGCCGGTTGCCGGCATCGACCTCGGTAACCAGCTCGATACCCTCGCTCGGACCGAGCCCGCCGCCGCCGCGCCGGGCGGCGCGCGCTGCCTCGTAGGGGTTGCCCTTGGAGCGGTCGTCGACCATCGACCATTGGCCGATGCCGCGGGCGCTCTCGAAGCGGAGGTTGCCGATCGCCCACCAGGCCGAGGCGAGGCCGAGAAGGACGCCGGCGACGACCACCACGATCAGGCGAAGGGAGGCGAGCACGGGCGGCAACCGGTTCAACGGACGGCCCCCGCCTCGGCATCCCCGAGCAATGACAGGCCGTTGAGAAGGACGCTCGACTGGCCGGCGGCTGGCGGCGTGACGAGGGCAAGCGGCAGCTCGGCGGCCGGCGCCGGCAGCAGGGCGGCTTCTCCCGGCTTGGCTTCCGGCGCGCGGGCCCGCATGGCGGCGCCGACCTCGCGGATCACCGAAACCGCGGCTGGCGTCAGCGATTGCTGTGGGACGGCATCGCCGGACGGCGCGGCGGCAACCGCCGCCGGCTTGGCCACCGAGGCAACGAGATCGGCCGGCACCGGCACGCCCGGAATCGGCTTGAAGCCGAGGCCGGCGTGAATCGGCTCCATGATGGCGTGCCAGGCGATGGCCGGCAGGCTGCCGCCGGTCATGTTGGCGGTGGAGGTGTAATCGTCGTTGCCGAACCAGACGGAGGCGGCGTACCAGCCGGTGAAGCCGACGAACCAGGCGTCGCGATAGGCTTGGGTGGTGCCGGTTTTGCCGGCCTGCATCTGGCCGGGGAACTTGGCCTTGCCGCCGGTGCCGGCGTTCACCACCGTCGACAGCACGCTGTTCATCTCGTAGGCAATCTCCTCCGGCAGAACCTGCTCGGGCGGCGGCTCGTCGCGCGTCCGGTCGTAGGTGACGGTGCCGGCGCGGGTCTTGGTCCATTCGATGGCATAGGGCGTCGCCTTGACGCCGCCGGTGGCAAAGGCCGAATAGGCTCCAGCCATGTCGAGGGCGGTGACCTCGGCGACGCCGAGCGGCAGGGCGCGGGTGATCTTCAGTTCGGTGCGGATGCCGAGCTTGTGCGCCGTCTCGACGATCTTGCCGCGGCCGAAGCTCTCGGCGAGCCGCACCGGCACGGTGTTGATCGACTTGGCGATGGCGGTGCGGAGCGAGATGCGGCCGGCATAGGAGCGGCCGTAGTTGCGCGGGCTCCAGTTGCCGATGGTGATCGGCGCGTCGGAGATCATGTCGTCGGGCGCATAGCCGTTCATGAAGGCCGTGGCGTAGACGAACGGCTTGAAGGATGAGCCGGGCTGGCGCAGCGCGTAGACGGCGCGGTTGAACAGGCTCTCGCCGTAGTCGCTACCACCGACCATGGCGCGGACGGCGCCGTCAAGGCTCTGCACCACGGTGGCCGCCTGCTTCACCCTGTATTGCTGGCCGTACTGTCGCAGGCTGTCGGCGATGGCGTCGTCGGCCGTCTTCTGGATCATCGGATCGAGGGTGGTGCCCACGGTGATGGTGCGGTCGCCGGGCGGGGCGATGCGCTTCACCTCCTCGAAGGCCCAGTCCAGGAACCAGTCGGGGGCGTTGCCGGTCGCCGACGGTACCGGCGTCGCCGGATTGCGGCGGGCGGAGGCCACCTGCGCCTCGGTCATGAAGCCGGCCTCGACCAGGTTGGACAGCACCTGATTGGCGCGGGCGCGGGCGGCGGCGATATTGTTGTTGGGCGAGTATTTGGTCGGCGCCTTGTAGAGGCCGGACAACATGGCGGCCTCGGCCAGGGTCAGGCTCTTCACCGATTTGCCGAAGTAGAATTCCGACGCCGCCGCCACGCCGTGCGTACCGCCGCCCATGTAGGCGCGGTCCAGGTAGAGCTTCAGGATCTCGTCCTTGGAGAGCTGCGCTTCCAGCCAGAGGGCGAGATAGGCCTCGTTGATCTTGCGCTGGATGGTGCGCTCGTTGCTCAGGAACAGGTTCTTGGCCAGCTGCTGGGTGATGGTGGAGCCGCCCTGCACCACGCCGCCGGCCTTGGCGTTCGACAGGATGGCGCGGACGGTGCCGAGCGGGTCGATGCCGAAATGGTCGTAGAAGCGCCGGTCCTCGGTGGCCAGCGTCGCCTCGATGAGATAGGGCGGCATGGCGGAAATCGGCACGCTGTCGTCGAGGAACATGCCGCGCCGCCCGATCACCGCGCCGGTCTTGTCCTCGAAGGTGACGGCATAGTCGCCGCGCGCCCGCCAGTCGCCCTCCGTCGCCTTGAAGGCGGGAATTGCGAACAGAAGCAGCACGATGGAACCGGCGGCGCCGAGCGTCGCGCCTTCGGAGGCCAGCTCGAACAACGCCCGCTTCCAGCCGCGCATGCGGATCAGGCTTGAATGGTCGACCAGGCTGCCCCAGAAGCGCGAAAAGCCCTGCGACGCGTTCCAGGCGGCCGAATCGACGAAGGCGTCGATTCTGAGCAGCCAGAGGCGCCAGCGCGGATTGCCCTTGAATTCCGGCACGGTACAGCCCAAGCCTTAAAGGATGTTCGGAAGCCGAAAACTAACCTTTTCCGGCCCCGGTTACCAGATCGCAGAGAATAAACATGGCGGATGACAGCGGCAGAGACGACGGCCAGCCCTTCTGGCGCGTGAAGACCCTCGAGGAGATGACCGACGCGGAATGGGAGAGCCTCTGCGACGGCTGCGCCCGCTGCTGCCTCAACAAGCTCGAGGACGAGGACACTGGCCGCGTCGTCTACACCGACATCGCCTGCTCGCTGCTCGACGGCGAAGGCTGCCGCTGCCGCGACTATCCCAACCGCTCGACGATCGTGCCCGAATGCGTGCGCCTGACGCCGCATGAGGTGCGCACGCTCTCCTGGCTGCCGAACACCTGCGCCTATCGCCTGGTCGCCGAGGGGCGCGACCTCTACGACTGGCATCCACTGGTCTCCGGCGACCCGGAGAGCGTCCACCGGGCCGGCGTGTCGGTGCGCGGCAAGACGGTGCGCGAACAGGACTGGCCGGTGGAGGATTGGCCGGACCGTATCGTCAGTTGGCCGAACCGCCTGCCGGGCCTGCTTGGCCGCAAGCGACGCAAGCGTGCCTGACAGCCGATCGCCAGCGATTCATGAGGAGTCATGCCGGGTCGGGGCGAGTCAGGGGAGTCCATGCGGGTTCAGGCGGAGTCATGACGAATCATGGGCCGCCGTGACAGGGAACATCCGATAGCGCAGCACGAAGGGATAGCCGATGATCGACAGCGAAGCGCCGGAAAAGGGCGGCAGCAAGCACGGCGCCTGGGACGACGCGCAGGCCATCGTCATGGGCACCTTCTTCGCCGCCATCGGCATCGAGTTCTTCCGCGACGCCCATCTCGGCACCGGCGGCACGGCCGGCATGGCCTTCCTGATCCACTATGTGACGGAGTTCGGCATCGGCCCGGTGATCTTCGTGCTGAACCTGCCATTCTACGCTTTCGGCTGGGTGACGCTCGGCGCCGAGTTCACGCTGAAGACCTTCGCGGCGGTGGCGCTATTGTCCGTCGAGAGCTATTTCATGCACGACGCTTTCGCCATCGGCTACAGCGCACCGTGGTTCTCGGCGATCACCGGCGGCGCGCTGACCGGCGTCGGCATGCTGATGCTGTTCCGCCACAAGTCCAGCCTCGGCGGCATCGGCATCCTTGCCGCCTTCGTGCAGGAAAAGCTGGGCTGGCGGGCCGGCAAGTTCCAGCTCGCCACCGACCTAGTCATTCTCGCCGCCTCCTTCCTGGTGCTCGACTGGAAACAGGTGGCGCTGTCGGTGCTCGGCGCCGTGGTGCTCAACATGGTGCTGGCCGTCAACCACAAGCCGGGCCGCTACACCGGCTACTGACGCCAGAAAGGACGATGGAAATCGCAATCGGGAATAAGTGGCGATGAAAAACACACTTGACAGCGTGACGCTGTTTCGATAGTGTCTTGGCATGATCCGAAACGTGTGGGCGGCGGGCCGAAGGGCGCGCCGCTTTTTATTTGGGCGGCATCCTTGATGTCGCCGAGGGAGGCGTCATGGCCAGGGCAATCAAGGGAAAGCCGGCGGCGAGGGGCGTCGCCGGACAGGCGCGGTCGCTGATCCGCACGGCCGGCATCATGACGCGCCAGCTCGAGGCGAGGGTAAAGGCAGACGGGTACGAAACCGACGAACGCGACATCAAGCAGCTGACGGCGCTGGCAACCGCCTGCGCCAGGCTGTCCGAACTCGAAGAGAGCCCGCGTGAACGCAACAACCCCGACGCCGCCTCCGCCCGCACCGGAAACGTTCCGCAGCAGATTCTCGACGCTCTGGAAGCGCTTGTCGAAGGACGAGCGGCGGGGATTGATCGGCAGGCTGGGTGAGGAGGCGAGGATCTGGCTCGCCACTTGCTGGCCGCTTTTCGCCCGCGCCGATCAGTTGCCGCCCGGCGGCGACTGGACGGTGTGGCTGGTGATGGGTGGTCGCGGCGCCGGCAAGACGCGCACCGGCGCCGAATGGGTGCGGGCGGTGGTGCGCGGCGAGCCGCACGCCGGTGGACCTCGCGCCGGGCGTATCGCGCTGGTCGGCGAGACGCTTCAAGATGTGCGCGACGTGATGATCGAGGGCGTTTCCGGCCTGATGGCCGTGCATCCGCCCGGCGAGCAGCCGACCTGGTCGCCGTCGCTGCGTCGCCTCGTCTGGCCGAACGGCGCCGTGGCGCAGGCCTTCTCCTCGGAGGACCCCGAGGCGCTGCGCGGGCCGCAGTTCGACGCCGCCTGGGCCGACGAGGTGGGCAAATGGCGCCACGCCGACGCCACCTTCGACATGCTGCAATTCGGGCTGCGGCTCGGCGCCCGGCCACGCCAGGTGGTGACGACGACACCGCGCGCCGTGCCGCTGATGCGGCGGCTGCTGAAGGCGCCCGGCACGGCGGTGACGCACGCCCGCACCGCCGACAACGCCGCCTTCCTCGCCGAGGGCTTCCTGACGGCGGTGGTCGGCCGCTACGAGGGAACCGCGCTCGGCCGGCAGGAACTCGATGGTGAGATGGTCGAGGATCGCGCCGACGCCCTGTGGTCGCGTGCCGAGATCGAAGCGATCCGCATCGGCGGCCGGCCGACCATGAGTCGCATCGTCGTGGCGGTCGATCCGCCGGCGACGTCGCATCGGACGTCGGACGCCTGCGGCATCGTTGCCGCCGGCCTCGACGGCGAGGGCAGGGCGATCGTGCTGGCCGACGCCAGCCTCAACGGCGCCCGGCCGGAGATCTGGGCCAACCGGGCGGTGGCGCTCTATCACGCCGAACAGGCCGACCGGCTGGTCGCCGAAGTCAACCAGGGCGGCGACATGGTCGCGTCGGTGATCGCCCAGGTCGATCCGGCGATCCCCGTGCAGATGGTCAGGGCGAGCCGCGGCAAATGGGTACGGGCCGAACCGGTGGCGGCGCTCTATGCGCGCGGCCGGGTGCGGCACGCCGGCTTCTTTCGCGAGCTGGAGGACGAGATGTGCGACTTCGGCTTCGACGGCCTCAGTGGTGGCCGCTCGCCCGATCGGCTCGACGCGCTGGTATGGGCGGTGACGGCACTGCTCATCGGCCTCAGCGAGCCGCGCGTGCGGGGATTCTAGGAGCCCAAGGGCTTCACCATCACCCGCCGGCGAGCCGCGCGTGCGGAGATTCTAGAGCAGCGGGCCGAAAAGTGTATGCACTTTTCGGAAAAATCCGATCCGCCAAGAATGAGATGGAGCAACATGAAGTATCTGTCAGGATGTTTGTTGTTCCAGCACGATGCTGTCAGAAAACGGCGGCAGCCGGGCCGATGTCAGCTGGCCTTGCGGCGTGGCACCGGCACGGGATCGGCGGCGTCGGCCACCTCCTTCCAGGCCGGCTGGGCACCCTCGACCTCCCGCCACTCCTTGAGGAGAACGCGGCGGCGGCGCGGGTAGCGGACGCCGAGATCGATGGCGTCGGCCATGCGGTCGATGCGGAAGTGACGGAAGTCGGCGCGCAGCTCGCACCAGGCGGTGAGCACGCGCACCCGCTCGAAGAAGGCGACCGCAATCGGCCAGACGATGCGGCGCGAGGCGATGCCCTTCTCGTTGACATAGGAGAACTCGAGCCGCGTCTCGTTGCGAATGGTGGCGCGCACCAGCGCGAGGTCGACACCATCGCGGTTGGCGTTCCAGGCCGGCGCGACGATCAGGCCGGTGGCGTCCATGCGGTCGGCAAGGTCGGGCGGCAGCACGGCGGCGATCTTGGCGAGCGCGTTCTCGGCCGACGAGGCGAGCCGCTCGTCGGCGCGCGTCGCCGCGAGGCGGGCGCCGAACACCAGCGCCTCGATCTCGTCCTCGGTGAACATCAGGGGCGGCAGCATGAAGCCGGGCCTGAGCACGTAGCCGACGCCGGCCTCGCCGTCGATCGGTGCGCCCTGGCCGATCAGCGCCTGGATGTCGCGATAGAGCGTCCGCAGCGACACGCCGAGTTCGGCCGCCAGCTCCGCCCCGGCAACGGGACGGCGGCGGCGGCGCAGGGCCTGGACCAGGGTGAGTAGGCGCTCGGCGCGGGACATCGGATGACCCCGGATTTCGGCAACGGATTCGGACGGCAAATGCAGCCCGATCATGCCAGTCCGCACGGTCGGCGTCCAGCATAATGATCTTGTTTTGTTCTGAAAAGGAAGGCAGGCGCATCGATGAGTGGCCGCTGGTCTGACATCTTCCGGCAGCGGCGGACGCCGCCCGCCGAAACCAAGGCGAACCGGCCGGGCGCCTTCGTCGCCCTGTCCTCGGCCGGACGGCCGGTGTGGTCGAGCACCGACTATGCCGCGCTCGCCCGCATGGGCTACATGCGCAATCCCTTCGTCCACCGGGCGGTGCGCATGCTGGCTGAGGGTGTCGGGCAGGTGCCATGGTTCTTGAAGGGTGGTGTTCGGGATATCGAACATCATCCCTTCCTCGATCTGATGCGCCGGCCCGATGGGCACGGCGGTGCGGCCGCCTTCGTCGAGCAGGTGGCCGGCCATCTTCTGGTGGCCGGCAACGCCTATGTCGAGGCGAGCCTGATCGACGGCCGGCCGGCCGCGCTGCACGTGCTGCGACCCGACCGCATGCGCGTCGTCTCCGGCGCCGACGGTTGGCCGACCGCCTACGACTACACGGTGGACGGCCGCGTCACCCGCATCCCGGCGACCGCCGAGGTCGGGCTGGCGCCGGTGCTGCACATCCGCACCTTCCATCCGCTCGACGACCACTATGGCCTGGCGCCGATCGAGGCGGCGCTGACCAGCCTCGACATCCACAACGCCGCCGCCGCCTGGAACAAGGCGCTGCTCGACAACGCGGCGCGGCCGTCCGGCGCGCTGGTCTACACCGGCGCCAACGGGCTTACCGACGACCAGTTCGAACGGTTGAAGAAGGAGCTGGAAAGCGGTTACCAGGGCGCCGATAACGCCGGCCGGCCGATGGTCCTCGAAGGCGGACTCGACTGGAAGGCAATGGCGCTCAGTCCCAAGGACATGGACTTCGTCGAGGCTCGCAACATGGCCGCCCGCGAGATCGCGCTCGCCTTTGGCGTGCCGCCGATGCTGCTCGGCATCCCCGGCGATGCCACCTACGCCAACTACCAGGAGGCCAACCGCGCGTTGTGGCGGCAGACCATCCTGCCGCTGGCCCGCCGGATCGCCGATGCGGTCGGCGGCTGGCTGCTGCCGGCCTGGGGCGACGGCCTCGCCGTCGATCTCGACCTCGACCAGATCCCGGCGCTGCTGAGCGAGCGGGACGGTCTGTGGGAGCGGGTCGGCAAGGCGACCTTCCTGAGCGAGGAGGAAAAGCGCGCTGCCGTCGGCTACGGCCCGTCCGACAAGACCAAGGCGGGCAGGTCCGCCAGCGCCGCCGGAGCGGAGGATGAGCGATGGACGTGACACGCGCCTTCGTCGAGCGCGGCGATCTCGCCCATCTCGCGCTGTTCCTGTGGGCGTCGGGCGCTTCGGGTCTGCTGCTGATGGTGCTCAAGGAATTCGCCGCCCAGACCCGTCGCTTCGATGCCTTCGTCGGCGAGATCGCCCGCTTGAATCATCGCTTGAACGACGAAGGCGGCACTTCAACGACCGCCTCCAAGTGACTCGAAAGACTCGTCAATTCCGGCTGTCCTGAATCACTTTTTCAAGCGGCGTCGGACGGCTTCGGCCGCGATCCTGACTCAGAGCATCAGCCGCCGGATTCGCCGCACGAACCCGCCGATTCATTCCGTGAACCCGTCCGGAATCAGCATGCGAGGCAGTTGCCGCGCTGCCTGAGGCCGATCGGCGCCCGCCTGCCAACTTCACCCGCCGCTTCACTGAGGCGGAATCCAGATCGTCGCGAGGAGCTGCAAATGCCGACGCGGACTCGTGTTTTCAAGTCGCTGATTCATCGCCTGAGCGGCGCGCCCGAAAACGCCGGACATGACGCCGAGGAGGTGTTCCGCGCCTTCGGCGAAACCGTCGAGAAACGGATGCGGTCGGACACCGACAAACCGCGCCGCCCGACCCGCCGACGCACCGGCAAGGAGGCCGGCCGATGAGCGCCGTCGCATCGGTGGCCGCTGAGGCACGGGCCGGTGACGTGTTCTCCGGTTACGCCAGCCTGTTCAACGTCGCCGACCTCTCCGGCGACGTACTGCTGCCCGGCGCCTTCCGTGCGTCGCTGGCACGGCGGGGAGCGGCAGGCGTCAAGATGCTCTACCAGCACGATCCGGCGCGACCAATCGGCCGCTGGTTGCAGATCGCCGAGGACGGTCGCGGCCTCCGTGTCACCGGCGTCCTGCATACGGAGGTTGCAGCCGCCCGCGAGGTCAGAAGCCTCGTCGACGCCGGCATCCTCGACGGCCTGTCGATCGGCTTCCGCACGGTGCGCGCCCGCTCCGACGCCGCCGCCGGCATCCGCCGGGTCGCCGAGGTCGACCTCTGGGAGGTGTCCGTCGTCACCTTCCCGATGCTGCCCGCGGCGCGTATCGACCGCCTCGGCGGCGATGGCGCCGACCTCGCCCGCCGCATGGCCGAATTGAGCCGACGGCTCGTCGCGACCCGCCGCTGACCTCTCTCCCTTCGGGCGCCGCGCGCCCCGACACCGGCCCGCCCGAGGCGGCCCGGCCTATCCTGCCGAAAGGACCGACACGATGATGGAAAAGAAGAGCGTGGTGCCCGAGACCAAGGGCACCGGCGACGTCGCCACCGCGCTGAGCGAGCTGATGGGCGCCTTCGAGCTGTTCAAGGAAACGAACGACCAGCGACTCGCCGAGATCGAGCGGCGGTCGACCGACGTGGTCACCGAGGAGAAGCTCGCCCGCATCGGCGCCGCCATCGACGAGCAGAAAAGCCGTCTCGACGGCCTGTTCGTGCGCCAGAGCCGGCCGGCATTGTCGGGCCGTGACGTGCCCCGCGACGGCGTCGACCTCGAGCATCGCTCGGCCTTTGCCGCCTACATGCGCTCCGGCAACGAGCGGGTGCTGGCGACGATCGAGGCCAAGGCGATGTCGGCCGGCAGCGGCAGCGCCGGCGGCTACGTGGTGACGCCGGCCGTCGAGGACGAGATCGGCCGCCGCCTCCTCTCCATCTCGCCGATCCGCGCCATCGCCGGCATCCGCCAGGTGTCGGTCGGCACCTATAAGAAGCCCTATCGCACCACCGGTCCGGCGGTCGGCTGGGCGGCCGAGACGGCGGCGCGCGCCGAGACGACCTCGCCGGTGCTGGCCGAGCTGACCTTCCCGGCCATGGAACTCTACGCCATGCCCTCGGCAACCCAGACGCTGCTCGACGACGCGGCGGTGGATATCGAGGCCTGGCTGGCCGAGGAAATCGAGCTGGCTTTCGCCGTGCAGGAAAGCGCCGCCTTCGTCTCCGGCAACGGCACGACGCAGCCCAAAGGCTTCCTGTCCTACACCAACGCGCCGGAAGCCTCCTGGGCCTGGGGCGGCCTCGGCTACAACGTCACCGGCGCATCGGCGGCCTTCCCCGCCAGTAATCCGTCCGACGCGCTGCTCGACCTCGTCTACACGCTGAAGGCCGGCTATCGCCAGAACGGCACCTTCGTCATGAACCGCAAGACGCAGGCGGCGGTGCGCAAGTTCAAGGATGCGACCGGCAACTACATCTGGCAGCCGCCGGCGGTGGCCGGCGGGCAGGCGAGCCTCATGGGCTTCCCGCTGGTCGAGGCCGAGGACATGCCCGACGTCGCCGCCAACAGCCTGTCCGTCGCCTTCGGCGACTTCAAGCGCGGCTACCTCGTCGTCGACCGTCTGGGCACGCGCGTCATGCGCGATCCCTATTCGGCCAAGCCCTACGTGCTGTTCTACACCACCAAGCGGGTGGGCGGCGGCGTGCAGGACTTCGACGCCATCAAGCTCCTGAAATTCGGCACGGCCTGATCTCCCCCGTCTCCACGGGCCGTCCGAACGGCGGCGCCGGTCCCCCTCCCGCCGGCGCCGCCACCTTTTCCGGAGAGTTCCTCCAACAGGGTTTTGCAATGACCTCGCGATTGCTGTCCGCTCCCGCCGCGGAGCCGGTCACGCTTGCCGACCTCAAGCGCCACCTGGAGATCGACGACACCGCGTCGGACGACTTCCTGACGCCGCTGATCGTCGTCGCCCGCGCCGCCGTCGAGCGGCTGACCGGCCGGCTGATGATCACCCAGAGCTGGCGGCTGAGCCTCGACGCCGTGCCCGACGACGGTCTCGTCCGCCTGCCGGTCGGGCCGGTGCAGACGGTCAGCGCCGTGCGCGTCTTCGACGGCGTCGGCGGCTCGATCGTCTGGCCGGGCTCGGGCTACACGCTCGACCTGGTCGGCGAGCCGGCGCGCCTCTTGTTCCACGGCAGCCTGCCGATGCCCGGCCGCCGTCTCGCCGGTATCGAGATCGACGTCGTCGCCGGCTACGGCGCCTCGGTCGCCGCGGTGCCGGCCGATCTCGTGCAGGCGGTGAAGCTGCTCGCCGCCCACTGGTACGCGACGCGCGGCGACGTCGAGGCCGGCGGCATTCCCGCCGACGTGGCGGCGCTGACCGGCGGCTACCGCCGGCCGAGGCTCGTGGCATGAGCCTGCGTCCGACCGCGGCGGCGCTGGCGCTGCAGGCGGCGCTGACGCAAGCCTTTGCCGCCGACGCGACGCTCGCCGGCCTCGTGCGCGGCCGCATTCACGACGGCCCGGCCCGCGCCACCGTGGTGCCCTATCTCGCCTTCGCCGGCCTGCGCACGCGAGATTTCTCAAGCGGCGACGGCAGCGGCGCCCGCGTCATCCTGACGCTGGAGGCAGTGACCGGCGACGGTGACCGCACGCGGGCGCTGACCATCCTCGACGCGGCGCTCGCCGTGGCGACCGATCCGGCACTGGCGATCACCGGCGGCCGGCTCGTGCTCCTCACCGTCACCGCGACCGAGGTGGAACGCCTGAAAGCCGGCGACCGCTGGCGGGCGAGGGCCACCATCGAGGCGCTGATCGACGGCTGAGTTTTCACCATCAGATGACACGATTTGGCAGGAGACCCACATGACGGCTCAGAAGGGGCGCGACCTGCTCCTCAAGGTCGATAGCACCGGCGCCGGCGTCTTCGCGACGGTGGCCGGCCTGCGCGCCCGCAAGCTCTCCTTCACGTCGGGGACGGTCGACGTCACCGACGCCGACAGCCCCGGCCGCTGGCGCGAGCTGATCGAGGGGGCGGGCATCCGCCGCGCCTCGATCTCCGGCAGCGGCCTGTTCCGCGATGCCGCCGCCGACGAGACGGTGCGCGGCATCTTCTTCAATGGGCTGCTCAGGACCTGGCAGGTGGCGATCCCGGACTTCGGCATCGTGCAAGGGGCCTTCCAGCTCACCGCGCTCGACTACGCCGGCACCCACGACGGCGAAGTCACCTACGATATCGCGCTGGAATCGGCCGGCGCGCTCACCTTCACGGCGGTCTGATCATGGCAAACCTGCATCGCGGCGAGATCGCCGCTTTCATTGGCGGCGCCGAACGGCGTCTGCGGCTCACCCTCGGCGCGCTGGCCGAACTGGAGGAGGCCTTCGGCGCCGAGGACCTTTCCGACCTCGCCCGCCGTTTCGCCTCCGGCTCTCTGAAGACGCGCGACGTGATCCGTGTCCTCGCCGCTGGCCTCCGCGGCGCCGGCGAGGCGCTAACCGACGACGACGTCGCCAAGCTGCCGGTGGAAGGTGGCATCGCCGGCTACGCCGATACGGTGGTCCGGCTGATCGCCGCCACCTTCGGGGGCAACGAGGAGGAGACGCGCCCTTTGGACCGACAGGCACCGGACGCCGCGCCTTCCCCTGGGACGACGTCCTCGCCTTCGGCTTCGGCGTCCTGAGGCTACCGCCCGACGCCTTCTGGGCGATGACGCCGCGCGAACTGGCCGCCGCGTTCGCCGCCCACCGGCGGCCGGCGGCTGAGCCGCTCGGCCGCGCCAGCCTCGACGGACTGATGCGCCGCTTTCCCGATGGAGATACCGATGGCCGAGACGACCGATACCAGTGACCTCGAGGAGCGGCTGAAGCTGCTCGAAAGCCTGAACGGCGCCGCCGATCGCTTCGGCGCTACCATGTCCGCCGGCCTGAAGCAGGCGACGCTCCAGGGCAAATCGCTCGACGAGGTGCTGAAGTCGATGGCGCTCAGGCTGTCATCGAACGCCATCGACGCGGCGCTGAAGCCGCTGTCGACGCTGCTGTCCTCGCTGGCCGGCAATCTGACGAGCGGCCTTGGCTCGGCACTGTCGTCGATCCTGCCCTTCGCCAAGGGCGGCGTCGTGCCGTTCGCCGACGGCGGCGTGGTGGCCAGCCCGACTTATTTTCCGCTGGACGGCGGCCTCGGCGTGGCCGGCGAGGCCGGTGCCGAGGCTATCCTGCCGCTGGCGCGCGGCGCCGACGGCCGGCTCGGCGTGGCCGGCGGGCAGGGCGGCAACGTCGCGGTGACCTTCAACGTCACGACGCCCAATGTCGAGAGCTTCCGCCAGTCCGAAGCGCAGGTGACGGCAATGCTAGCCCGCGCCGTCGGACGGGGACGGCGCGGGCTATAGCGCTGGGGCCCAACGAGGAGGGGTGTCAAGCCACGGCGCGTTCGGACGCGGCGAGGGCGGCCGCGATTTCATCCTTGAGCAGGGACCGATGGCGCTTGAGATCGTCGAGGACACCCGGCCCGGCCGGCTCCTCCAGCGATTCGATGCGGAAAATGCGCCGGTTGATCTCCTGATAGGCAGTGGCGAGGTCGCAGAAAACGGCATCGAACAGCATGAGCTGTTCGATGGTCTCCCAACTCTGCGGGAGTTCCTCGGCAAGCTCGTGCGGGATGCTCATCGCGCTGACCCTTCCATCTCACTGTCTCGAAGCTAACCTCCTTGTCGCAACAAGGCCTTGAGATGGATCAAAAGTCGTATGCGGGCCTTTCACCAACAGGGATTTTCCTATGTCCGGCTTCCATGAGACGTCGTTTCCGCTGGCCGTGGCGCTCGGTGCCAGCGGCGGACCGGAACGGCGGACCGACATCGTGACGCTGGCCTCCGGCCGCGAGCGCCGCAACGGCCGCTGGGCCGACAGCCGTCGCCGCTACGATGCCGCCTCCGGCATCAAGACGCTCGACGAGCTGCATGCGGTGATCGCCTTCTTCGAGGAGCGGCGCGGCCGGCTCTACGGCTTCCGCTTCCGCGACCGGGGCGACGACCGGTCCTGCCCGCCGCTCCAGACGCCGGGGCCGCTCGACCAACGCATCGGCACCGGTGACGGTGCGACGAAAAGCTTCCAGTTGGTCAAGATTTACGGCGGGGCCTTCGCGCCCTATGTCCGCGCCATCGCCAAGCCGGTGAGCGGCAGCGTTGCCGTCGCCGTCGACGGCGCGACGCTGGCCGGCGGCGCCATATCGGTCGACACGACGACAGGCATGGTGACGCTGGCCACGGCGCCGGTCGCCGGCAAGGCGGTGACGGCCGGCTTCCGCTTCGACGTGCCAGTGCGCTTCGACACCGATCGGCTGACCGTCGACCTCAACCAGTTCGTGGCCGGCGCCGTTCCTGCCATTCCCATTGTCGAGATCCTGCCATGAGGGACATTCCGGCCACCTTCGCCGCCCGCATCGACGGCGAGGCGACGACGCTCGCCACCGCCTTCGTCGTCCGCCTCGCCGACGGCACGGTGCTCGGCTTCACCGATCACGACCGGCCGCTCACCGTCGCCGGCATCAACTGCCGGCCGGACAGCGGCTTCACGGGTAGCGATGCGACGCGTCACGCCGGCTTTGCGGTCGGCGAGGAGGAGGTGGCCGGCGCGCTCAGCTCGGAATTCATCACCGAAGCCGATCTCGCCGCCGGCCGCTGGGACGGCGCGACGATCGAGGTCTGGCGCCTCGACTGGACCTCGCCCGCCGATGCACTGCTCCTGCGCACCGGCCGGCTCGGCGAGGTGACGGAACGCGACGGCGCCTTCCGCGCCGAACTGCGCGGTCCCGCCCATGCCCTCGGGCAGGTGCGCGGCCGGCTCTATTCGCGCTTCTGCGATGCTGCCTTCGGCGACGGCCGCTGCGGCGCCGACACCGCCGCCTGGCGACGTGCGGCCACCGTGGTGGCCGGATCGGACGCCCGCGTCGTCCGCCTCGCCGGCATCGACGACCTCGCCGCCGGCTGGTTCGCCCGCGGCACCTGCCGCTTCGACGGCGGCGCGCTCGCCGGCCGCAGCTTCGCCGTCGACGACCACGTCAAGGACGTCGCCGGCAGTGGCGTCATCCTGCGCCGGCCGTTGCCCGCCGTGCCCGAAGAGGGCGTGGCGGTGATGCTGACGGCCGGCTGCGACAAGCAGTTCGCCATCTGCCGCGACCGCTTCGGCAATGCAGACAACTTCAGGGGATTCCCGCACATGCCCGGTCGCGATTTCGTCTTCTCCTTCGCATCCGGCGAATCCGGCGACGAGGTGCTGTTCCGATGACCCGTGACGAACTGGTCGCCGAGGCCCGCTCCTGGCTTGGCACGCCCTACCGCCATCAGGCGTCGCTGAAAGGCGTCGGCTGCGACTGCGCCGGCCTGGTGCGCGGCGTCTGGCGGGCTTTCCTCGGCCCGGAGCCCGAGCCGCTGCCGCCCTACAGCCCGGAATGGGCGGAGGTGGGCGGCGCCGAGCTGATGGCCGGAGCGGCCGGCCGCCACCTCCTCGCCATCCCGCTCGATGAGGCGGGACCGGGCGACGTGCTGCTGTTCCGCTGGCGCGACGGCCTGCCGGCCAAGCACGCCGGCATCGTCACGGTGCCGGGACGATTCATCCACGCCCAGGAGGGCGCCGCCGTCGCCGAGGTGCCGCTCGGCCGCTGGTGGCGCGGCCACATCGCCGTCGCCTTCCGCTTTCCCGGCCTCGACGGCTGACCTCCAGGAGACTTGTCATGGCGACGCTTCTTCTCGCTGCCGCCGGCTCGGCGGTCGGCGGCCTGTTCGGCGCGACCGCCGCGATGATCGGCCAGGCGGCGGGCGCGCTGGCCGGTGGCGTGCTCGACCGGGCGCTGTTCGGCTCCGGCACCAGCACCTCGATCGGCAAGCTCGCCGACCTCGACGTGCAGACCTCCAACGAAGGCGCGCCGATCGCCCGCCTGTTCGGCCGCGTGCGGATCGCCGGCGAGGTGATCTGGGCGTCGAGCTTCGAGGAAACCAGCACCACCGAGACAAGCGGCGGCAAGGGATCGGGCGGTAGCAAGACCACCACCTACCGCTATTTCGCCAATTTCGCCGTCGGGCTGTGCGAGGGGCCGATCGCCCATGTCGGCCGCGTCTGGGCCAACGGCAAGCTCGTCGATCTCGCGCGCGTCACCATGCGCGTCCATCCGGGCGACGAGGAGCAGGAGCCCGATTCGCTCATCCTCGCCCACCAGGGCACGGCGCCGGCCTATCGTGGCCTCGCCTACGTGGTGTTCGAGCGCCTGCCGCTCGACGACTTCGGCAACACGCTGCCGCAACTGTCCTTCGAGGTGATCCGGCCGGTCGGCCGGCTGGAGCGCAAGCTGAAGGCGGTGACCATGATCCCCGCCGCCACCGAATTCGGCTATGCCACCACGCGGGTGACGCGAACCCTGTCGCGCGGCGTCACCGCGACCGAGAACCGCCACGCCGCCACCGGCACCACCGACTTCGCCGCCTCGCTCGACGAACTCTGCGCCGTCTGCCCCAATCTCAAATCGGTGGCGCTAGTGGTGACCTGGTTCGGCGATGACCTCCGGGCCGGCGCCTGTTCCATCCGGCCGAAGGTCGACAACGCCTCCAAGGCGACCACCGGCCTCGAATGGCGGGTGAGCGGCGTCGGGCGCGGCGAGGCGCGGCTGGTCAGTTCCGTTGACGGCCGGGCCGCCTACGGCGGCACGCCGTCCGACGCCAGCGTGATCGAGGCGATCAAGGCGCTGAAGGCGAGGGGGCTCGCCGTCACCTTCAATCCCTTCGTGATGATGGACATCGCCGCCGGCAACAGCCTGCCCAGCCCCTATGGCGGTGCGTCCCAGCCGGCCTATCCCTGGCGCGGACGCATCACCTGCCATCCGGCGAAGGGTGTCGCCGGCTCGCCCTGGGGCAGCGCCACGGCGGCGAACCAGATCGCCGCTTTCGTCGGCAATGCCCTGCCGTCGCAGTTCGGCGCGAGCGGCGGACTTCCCATCTACACCGGGCCGGCCGACTGGGGCTACCGGCGCATGGTGCTGCACTATGCCAAGCTCTGCGCGCTGGCCGGCGGCGTCGACAGCTTCCTGATCGGCTCGGAGCTGCGCGGCCTGACCTCGGTGCGCGGCGCGAACCGCAGCTATCCCTTTGTCGCGGCGCTGACGACGCTGGCCGCCGACGTCAAGGCGATGCTCGGCACCGGCACGGCGGTGTCCTACGCCGCCGACTGGAGCGAGTGGAACGGCGACCAAGCCGGCGACGGCGACTTCGCCTTCCATCTCGATCCGCTGTGGGCGAGCCCGGCCGTCGATTTCGTCGGCATCGACGCCTATTTCCCGCTGAGCGACTGGCGCGACGGCGAGCACGCCGACGGCCGCCTCTACGAAGGCCCCTGCGATCCCCGCTATCTCAAGGCCAACGTCACGGGTGGCGAGGGCTTCGACTGGTATTACGCCAGCGACGCCGACCGCGCCGCCGGCACGCGGACGCCGATCACCGACGGTCTCGGCAAGCCGTGGATCTGGCGAGCCAAGGACCTCAAGGGCTGGTGGTCGAACCGCCACTACGATCGCATCAGTGGCGCCGAGCTGACGAGCCCCACCGCCTGGACGGTTGGCATGAAGCCGATCCGCTTCACCGAATTCGGCTGCCCGGCCGTCGATCGCGGCGCCAACCAGCCCAACGTGTTCCCCGACCGGCGGTCGAGCGAGGGCACCGTACCCTGGTTCAGCGCCGGTGGCCGCGACGACGCCATGCAGCGCCGCTATCTCGAAACGATCATCGACCACTTCGATCCGGAGGGCGCCGATTTCAGCGAAGCGGACAACCCGCCGTCGCCGGTCGATGGCCGGCGCATGGTCGACATGTCGCGCGCCTACGCCTGGACCTGGGACGCGCGGCCCTATCCCTGGTTCCCGCTCGCCCTCGACGTCTGGGCCGACGGCGGCAACTGGCAGACCGGTCACTGGCTGAACGGCCGGCTCGGCGCCGCCGCTCTCGGCGAGGTGGCCGAGGCACTGCTCGCCGACGCCGGCGCCGGGGCGGTCGACGCTGTGGCGCTGACCGGCGTCGTCGACGGCATGGTCATCGGCAACCGGTCGAGCGCCCGCGATGTACTGGAGCCGCTCGCCGATCTCCTTCGCTTCGATCTTCTGGAGACGCCGACTGGCCTGCGACTTGCCGACGGCAGCCGGCTGAGCCGCGCCGACCTGGGCCTCGACGACCTGGTGGCAGTTGGCGACAGCGCCGATCTCGAACGCCGCCGCGCGCAGGACGAGGATATCGCCGGCGAGGTCGCCGTCACCTTCCTCGATAGCGACCGCGACGGCCTGTCGGCGGTTGCCTCGGCCCGTCGCGACGGTCCGCCGGGCAGCGAGGACATCGTGCTGCCGGTGATGGCCTCGGCCGCCGTCATCGAGGATCTCGCCGACCGGGCGCTGCGCGATCGCGAGGCCGAGCGCGAGACCTTCCTGTTCCGCCTGCCGCCCGAGCGGTTGGCGCTGGAACCGAGCGACATCGTGCATCTGACCACCGGCGCCGGCCGGCAGGCGCTGCGCATCCGCAAGGTGACCGATGGTGCCGACCGCCGCATCGAGGCGGTGACCGTCGATCTCGACGGTATCAGGCGCTCCTCGGCGGCCGATACCAGCTCCAACGTCGTATCGCCGCCGATCTCCGCATCGGTGGCCGAACCGGTGGCGCTGGTGCTCGACCTGCCGGCCCGCTCCTCGGGCGAGGACGCCTGGCGGCCCTATATCGCCGCGACGGCCTCGCCCTGGCCGGGGCGCCTCGCCGTCTACCGCCTCTCCGGCGACAGCCCGTCACTGATGACGACGCTCGACCGGCCGGCCACCATCGGCACGCTGGTGGCGCCGCTCGGCGCCGGCCGGCCGTGGCTGTTCGACAGGGCGAACGCGGTCGAAGTGGAACTGGTGCGCGGCACGCTGTCGAGCGTCGGCGATCTCGCCCTGTTCGAGGGCGCCAACATGGCCGCCGTCGGCTCGATGGACGGCGGTTGGGAAGTCATCCAGTTCCGCGCCGCCGAACTGGCCGGCGACCGCCGCTACCGGCTGACCGGCCTTCTGCGCGGCCTCGGCGGCAGCGAGCGCTTCGCGGCAAGCGGCCATTCGTCCGGCGCCGATTTCGTGCTGCTGGACGGTTCGGTGCAGCGGCTGCCGATCGCCCGCGACCAGACAGGACGGCCGATGACGCTGCGCATCGGCGACGCTACCGCCGGTCTCGGCGATCCGGAGCTGGTCGAGCTGACCATGACGCCGACCGCCATCGGTCTGATGCCGCTGTCGCCCGGCCACCTCAAGGCGCGCCGCGACGCCGCCTCCGGCGACATCCTGATCGGCTGGACGCGGCGCACCCGCCTCGACGGCGACGACTTCGACGCCCGCGAGGTGCCACTCGGCGAGACCAGCGAACTCTATGAGGTGGAGATCCGTGCTGGCAGCGCCATCCGGACGCTCTCGGTGACGACGCCGTCGGTCACCTATGCGGCGGCCGAACAGATCACTGACGCCGGTGGCCTCGTCACGTCCTTCGACCTCTCCGTCGCCCAGGTTTCCGAGACCATGGGCACCGGCTGGCCCGCCAGGAGCACCCTCAATGTCTGATACACCCAACCTCGGCCTGCCGCTGATCGCCGCGGCGCAGGCGCAGAAGCACGTCACCCACAACGAGGCGCTGGACCGTCTCGACCGGCTGGTCATGCTGACGGTGAAGAGTCGCGGCCTGACGGTGCCGCCGACCGACGCGGCGGCCGGCGACCGCTACCTCGTCGCCTCGGGCGCCACCGGCGCCTGGGCCGGGCAGGAGAACACCGTCGCCGTCTGCGAGGGCGGCGGCTGGTCGTTCCTGACGCCGAAGGCCGGCTGGCTGGCTTACGTCGCGGACGAGACGGCGCCGGCCGTCTACACCGGCACTTACTGGGGCAGCTTCGGCCGGCTGGGCATCGGCACCAGCCCGGATGCCGTCAACCAGTTCGCCGCTGCGCTGACCGCCGCGCTGTTCACCGATCTCGGGACCGGGTTGCAGTTGAAGGTCAACAAGTCGGTGCCCGGCGTCACCGCTTCGTACCTGTTCCAGACGGGCTGGTCGGGCCGAGCGGAATTCGGCCTGATCGGCGGCGACGATTTCGCGCTGAAGGTGTCGGCCGACGGCGCCGCCTGGACCGAGGTGCTGCGCGTCGACCGGACAAGCGGCGTGGCCGACTTCGCCAAGGGCAGCGCCCGCGTGTCCTGCGACGTGTTCGACAGCTCGGGCACCTGGGCCAAGCCGGCCTGGGCGCGCCTCGTTACCTTCGTCTGCATCGGCGGCGGCGGTGGCGGCGGCTCGGGCCGGACGGGCGCCGCCGCCACGCTGCGCTACGGCGGCGGTGGCGGTGGCGCCGGCGGTCTGGTCAGCGAGCAGTATCTAGCGAGCGAACTTGGCGCGACCGTGACCTGCACGGTTGGCATCGGCGGCGGCGGCGCGGCATCGGTGTCGGCGAACACGACCAACGGCGCCGCCGGCGTCGTTGGCGGCTACACGGCGGTGGCAAGCAACGGCGTCGAGCTGCTGCGGGCGACCGGCGGCAATCCGGGCGCCGGCGGCGGCACGACGGTGGGCGTCGGCGGCACCGGCGGCTATGGCGAGAGCACGGCCAGCAACTCAGGCGGCAACGGCGACGGCAGCGCGGGAAGTCCGCTTTCCACCAGCTCGGCCGGCGCCTCGGCCGCACCGGGCGGCGGCGGCGGCGGCGGCTACATCGATGCGGCCAACGCTGCCTTCGCCGGTGGTGCCGGCGGTATCGGCGGCCGCCTCGCTGGTCCCTCCTCGCAGGCGGCCGGCGGTACGGGCGGCGCAGCCGGGGCAAGCGGCGGCGCCGGTGGTTCCAAGGCGTGGACACGCGGCATGGGCGGCGGCGGCGGCGGCGGCGGTTCGGCCGGCAAGGGGGGCAACGGCGGTGTCCCCGGTGGCGGTGGCGGCGGTGGCGGCGGCGCCCTCAACGGCACGGCGAGCGGCGCCGGCGGCGCCGGCGGGCGCGGCGAAATCCGCATCATCGCCATTGGTTGACGCCTGAACGGCAAGCAGCGCGCGTGTTCATGGACCGTTCAGCCTCAACTGGTTAATCTCCGGCCCATGAACACCAAACGCACGCGATTCCGTCTCGCCCTCCTGGGGCTGGCGATGCTGCCGCTTGTAGCGGGACATGCCGCCGAGGCACGCTGCCTGACGCCGAACGAGGCGCAGGCCGTCGTCAGCAAGGGGGCCGTTCAGAGGCTCAGCGTCATTGCCCGCGTCGTCGGCGGCGAGATCGTCGACGCCCGGCTCTGCGAGGGCGGCGGGCTGCTCGTCTACCAGCTCGCGGTGATGCGCGAGGGCGGGCGGGTCGACAACATCACGGTCGACGCCACGTCGGGCCAGAGGCTTCGCTGAACCGGGAACTTTGAGCATGCGGATTCTTGTGGTCGAGGACGACCGCGACCTGAACCGACAACTGGTCACCGCCTGCCGCGACGCCGGCTATGCCGTCGATGCCGCCTTCGACGGCGAGGAGGGGCATTTCCTCGGCGACACCGAGCCCTACGATGCGGTGATCCTCGACATCGGCCTGCCGAAGATGGACGGCCTCAGCGTGCTGGAAGCCTGGCGGCGCGACGGCCGGCTGGTGCCGGTGCTGCTGCTCACCGCCCGCGACCGCTGGAGTGACAAGGTGGCCGGCATCGACGCCGGCGCCGACGACTATGTCGCCAAGCCCTTTCACATGGAGGAGGTACTGGCCCGCCTGCGCGCCCTGACGCGCCGCGCCGCCGGCCGCGCCTCCAACGAGGTGGAGGTCGGCAAGGTGCGGCTCGACGTCAAGGCCGGCCGCCTCACCGTCGACGGCAATCCCATCAAGCTCACCTCGCACGAGTTCCGCCTGATCCAGTATCTCATGCTGCACATGGACAAGGTGATCTCGCGCACCGAGCTGGTGGAGCACCTTTACGACCAGGACTTCGACCGCGACTCCAACACCATCGAGGTGTTCGTCGGCCGGCTGCGCAAGAAGATGGGCATCGACCTCATCGAGACGGTGCGCGGCCTCGGCTACCGCGTCGCGTCCGGCAAATGAGGGAGCGCCTCAAAAAGCTGAGCGAGTGGCTGACCAGCTCGCTGGCCCTCAGGCTCGTCCTCGCCTCGGCGCTCTGGGCGGCGATCGCGCTGGCCGCCTTCGGCTGGCTGCTCACCGAGCTTTACCGGGCCAGCCTGATCCGTTCCTTCGACGAGCGCATCATCGTATACGAGAAGACGCTAGCCGGCATCGTCGCCTCGGCGCCGGAAGGCAACATGCCGGACCCCGGCACCATGGGCGATCCGCGTTTCGGCCGCTACCAGTCCGGCTGGTACTGGCTGGTGATCGACGCCAAGACGCAAGCCACCATCGCCACCAGCCAGTCGCTGTTCGGCGAACTGCTGACGCTGCCGCCGCCACCCGCCAACGGTGTGGTGGTGACCGACGACGCCCGTGATCCTTCGGGCACCGCCCTGCGCCACGCCAAGCAGCGCATCTTCCTCAGCAGCGGCCGCATGTACGATCTGCACGTCACCGGCAACGTCGCCGAGCTGGCCGACGAGATCTCCACCTTCCGCTTCCAGGTGTTCGCGACGCTGGCCGCCTTCGCGCTCGGCCTCGTCGCCGCCGCCGCGCTGCAGGTGAGCTTCGGCCTCAGGCCGCTCGCCGCCATGAGCCGCCGCCTCGCCGATATCCGCGAGGGCCGCGCCAGCCGCCTCGAAGGCCGGCTGCCGCGCGAGATCGCCGTGCTCGGCAAGGAACTCAACGCCCTCATCGACACCAACTCCGCCATCGTCGAGCGCTCGCGCACCCAGGTCGGCAACCTCGCCCACGCGCTGAAGACGCCGCTCGCCGTCATGCTCAACGAGGCGCGCGCCGAGGGCGGGCCGCTCGCCGACAAGGTGGTCGAGCAGGTGACGGTGATGCGCTCCGAGGTCGACCGCTACCTCGACCGTGCCCGCCTCGCCGCCGACCGCAAGGTGGTCGGCGCCGTCGCCGACGTCCGCCGCTCGCTCGAAGGGCTGATCCGCGTGCTGAGCCGCGCCTATCCCGACCGCAGTCTGTTCCTCGACGCACCGGCCGGCGCGCAGCCCAAGGCGCGCATCGAGCGGCGCGACCTCGAGGAACTGGTCGGCAATCTGATGGACAATGCCTGCAAATATGGCCGCGAGCAGGTGCTGATCGCGCTGTCCGTCGACGATGCCGACCGCGACCGGCCGATGGTGGAGATCCGCGTCGAGGACGACGGCCCCGGCCTGCCGCCCGTCGCCTATGCCGAGGTGCTCGGCCGCGGTAAGCGGCTCGACGAGACGCAGCCGGGCTCGGGCTTCGGCCTCGCCATTGCTGCCGAGATTGCCGAGACTTACGGCGGTTCGCTGGTGCTTGGCCGGGCCGGCCTCGGCGGTCTGGCCGTGACCTTCCGCATTCCGCAAAGCTGACTGGGATTGACAGATCGATGCACAATGACGGCAGTAAACGGAAAGGAGGGGGAGGGCGCTGACGGCAAGACCAGGTTGCAACCAAAATTCGGCCATGGTTTCAGGCCATTGCGGATATCAACGGGCGATTCGCCCCAGACCATTGCTTCCATTCTCGGAGACCGGAGACATGTTGGTGAAGAAACTTGTGATCGTCGGCCTGACGGCAACCATGCTGGCGGGATGCGCGACGGGCGGCGGCAACCAGAACGCGACTCTCGGCACGCTGGCCGGTGCCGTCGGTGGCGCCGCTCTCGGCTCGGCCTTCGGCCAGGGCAGCGGCAAGGTGGCGGCCATCGCTGCCGGCGCGCTGGTCGGCGGCTTCCTCGGCAACCAGATCGGCGCCGCCCTCGACGCCGACTCGCAGCGCTACAACTATGCGGCCAGCGTCAATGCGCTCGACAGCGGTGCTCCGCAGCAGTGGCAGAACCCGCAGACCGGCGTCTACGGCACGGTCAATCCGGGGCCGGCCAACTATGTCAACAATCGCATGTGCCGGCCCTACACCAACACCGTCTACATCGACGGTCAGCCGCAGGTGGCGCGCGGCACCGCCTGCCGCAACCCGGACGGCAGCTGGCAGGTGGTCGGCTGACGCCGACGACCCTGATTCTCCAAGAAATCCGGAAGGCCGGCTCCCCCGCGAGCCGGCCTTTTCGCATCCGTTACCAGTCATAAACCATCTTGCGGCAGGATCGGTTTGGTAAAGGAGCGGTTTACGGGATTCGCGATGGATGAGCGTACGGCGGTTGCCGACAAGGCCGAGAGTTTTCTGCGGGGCCTGACACCCAGGGCGCGCGGCATGCTGGTCCGTCGCCTTGAATGCGGCGGTGCGGCGCCCGACGCGGCCGAAGCCCGTCGCCGGCTGATCCTCGAAGCGGCCCACGCCATCGCCGATAGCCGGCGTGCCGCCCAGCGGTCCGGTGTGCCCGGCGTACCGCTCGACATGCGCCGGCTGGTGTTTGCCGCTTTCGAGCCCTACGTGATCGAGGAGAGGTTGAGCTTTCCGGGCCGCGGCTTCATCACCGCGGCGACGCTGTCCCATCTCTGGTCCTATGCCGCCACCGAACTGCTGCCCGCCGAGTTCGCCGTCTGGAACGACCCGGCGACAGCGCCGTCCCTGCCGAACGAGGCGGCTGGGCGCGAGGCGGCGGCGCGGCTCGAAGCCCGCCTGTTCGAGGCGCTGGCGCGGCACGTCGAGGCGATCGCCGACGAGCCCAAGCTGCAGCAGCGCTTCATGTCGCGCCTCGGCGGCGAACTGGCGCGCGGCGAGGTCGATGACATGCTCGCCGTGCGTGACCGCCTTCCCGACCTGCCGACGCTGAGCGCCGCCATCGTGCACCTGATCGGCGACGGCCCGGTCGACATGGCGCTGCTCGAACAGATCGCCGCCTATCTGGCGCGCTATCCCGAGACGGCCGGCTGGGTGGCCGGCGGCGCCTTCCGTCGCCTCGCGGCCGTGGCGCCGCTCGTCACCTTCGCCAAGATGCTGGCCGGCGGCGACACCGCCCGTCGCGTCCGCGCCACGCCCGCCGCCGCGGCCTTCGTCGACCTTGGCTTCACTGTTGCCGATCGTGCCGCCTCGCGCTTCCTGACGATCTGCCGCGGCAGCCGCAACCCCGCCGATGCCGTGCGCGAGATCGGCGCCTTCCGCACGACGCTGAACGAACTGTCCGCCGGCCTCGACGTCGAGAGTGACGGCTGGTGGCAACAGCGGGCGGTGGCCATCAAGCGGCGCTTTTCGGAAGTGCTGTTCGCCGAGTTCGACAAGCTGCTGCCGGCCATGCGCCGCGCCTTCCGCGTACAGGAGGCCCCGTATCCGGGACCGGCCGACGGCGCCGAGGCCGTCTTCCTCGCAGCCATCTTCGCCGCCGCCGGTCGTGCCCGCGACACGCTGGCCGTCAACGGGCTGATCGGCCGCCTGATGCCGCTGGTCGATCAGGCCGTCGAACTCTACGCCCTCGACCTGCCGATGAAGCTGCGCAGTCTCGACGGCGAGGCGAAGGCGGCGGCGCTGTCGGCGGTCGACAACCTGATCAAGGCAGCCGGCTTCCTCTATGGCGACGACTACGCCGCCCATCTCCGCCGCAGCAAGGAGCAGCAGCTCAAGGGGCGACGACCGGCGGCATGACGCCGGTCATCCTTTTTTGGAATCCTTCTCAAATTCACCCAGAAGTCCATTGAGAAACCGGCGAAGTTGCCCTATTCGCATGCAACGGGCAGCGACAGAGACGGTGCCCGAGGGAAAGAGCGAAGTGGTTTTCTGGGTTCTCATGGCATTGACGACGGCCGCCGTCGTTCTCGTCGTTATCGCCCCGCTGGCGCGGCCGGCCGGCGCCTTCCCGACCGATAGCGGCGAGGAGACGCGCGTCTACCGCGACCAGCTCGCCGAACTCGACCGCGACCGCGAGCGCGGCCTGATCGGCGGCGAGGAGGCCGAAGCCGCCCGTGCCGAGATCGGCCGCCGCCTGCTGCAAGCCGCCCGCGCGCCGGCGACTAGCGAGAGGCCGCGCCCCGCCGCCAACCGCCTGCTGGCGCTGCTGACGGTGATCGCCGTGCCGGCCATTGCCCTGCCGCTCTATCTCTGGCTCGGCCAGCCCGACATGCCCGACGCGCCGCTGGCCGGCCGCCTTGCCGCCGCGCCGGCCACCGACAACATCTCGGAGATGGTCGGCCGCGTCGAAAAGCACCTCGCCAGCAACCCCGACGATCTCGCCGGCTGGCGCGTCGTTGCTCCCATCTACAGCCGCATGGGCCGGCTCGACGACGCGGCGGATGCCTGGGGGCGGCTGGTCAAGGGCGGCCAGACGGATCCCGAAACCCTCGAAAGCTATGGCACCAGCCTGGTGGACGCCGCCGAGGGCGTCGTATCGCCGGAAGCGCAGTCGATCCTCGCCCGCGCCATCGCCGCCGACCCGGATCGGCCGCGTGCCCGCTTCTACCAGGCCGAGGCGATGCGGCAGGCCGGCAAGCTCGATGCGGCGCTCGAGGAGATCGACGATCTGATCCGCCGCTCGCCGTCCGACGCGCCCTGGCTGGAAACGGTGCGCGACAAGCGCCACGAAATTCTCGCCGCGTCGAACAAGCCGGCCGACACGCCGGAGCCGCCGACCTTACCGGCCGCCGGCCTGACCATCGAGAGCATGGTCGACCAACTCGCCGAGAAGCTCGCCGCCAACCCCGCCGATCGCGACGGCTGGATCCGGCTGATGCGCTCCAATGTCGTGCTCGGCCGCGACGAGGCGGCCAGGGCGGCGCTCGACGGAGCGCGCAAAGCGTTTGCCGGCGACGCCGCATCGCTCGCGGCGATCGATGACGCGGCCGCCGCGCTCGACATCGGCAAAGCGGAGGAAAAATGACCAAGGCCATGACGCGCAAGACGCGCCGCCTCATCCTGATCGGCACGGTCGGCGCGGTGCTCGCCGCCGCCGTCGGCCTCGTGCTCTACGCGCTGTCGGGCGAGATCACGCTCTACCGGACGCCGACCGAGATCGCCGAACAGCCGCCGAAAGAGGGGCAGCGGCTGAGGATCGGCGGTCTGGTCGAGGCGGGCAGCGTCGTCCGCGGCGACGCCGGCCGGGTGGACTTCAAGGTGACCGACACGGCGACTGCCTTGCCCGTCACCTACGTCGGCCTGTTGCCGGATCTCTTCCAGGAAGGGCAGGGCGTGGTCGCCGAGGGCAAGCTCGATCCGGCCGGCCTGTTTCACGCCGACACCGTGCTTGCCAAGCACGACGAACGCTACATGCCCAAGGAAGTGGTCGACGCGTTGAAAGCCCAGGGCGTCTGGGAAGAGGGCCAGCCGGGCGGACCGATGCCGCCGACCGCCAAGAACTAGGCACCGGACCGGGAGGTGCACGCGCCTCTCGGAAAAATCCGGTGCTTCGACAAGGAGACAGGGCAACGTAGCGCATTCGTCTGGGATGCACGTTGCTTGAGGCGAGGAGAGAGCCCGGCATGATCGTCGAATTCGGCCATTTCGCCCTGATTCTGGCGTTGGCGGTGGCCATCGCGCAGTCGGTGCTGCCGATCGCCGGCTCGATCCGCCGCGATCCGGCGCTGATGGCGGTGGCGCCGCGGGCGTCGGTGGTGCAACTGCTGCTGGTCGTCATCGCCTTCGCGGCGCTCACCTATGCCTATCTCGTCTCCGACTTCTCGCTTCTCAACGTCGTCGAGAACTCGCATTCGCAGAAGCCGCTGATCTACAAGATCTCCGGCGTCTGGGGCAATCACGAGGGCTCGATGCTGCTCTGGGTGCTGATCCTGGCGCTGTTCGGCGCGGCGGTCGCTCTGTTCGGCGGCAACCTGCCGGCCACGCTGAAGGCCAATGTGCTGGCCGTGCAGGGCTGGATCAGCACCGCCTTCCTCGCCTTTATCCTGACGACCTCCAACCCCTTCCTGCGCCTCGCCAAGCCGCCGATCGAGGGGCAGGACCTCAACCCGGTGCTGCAGGACATCGGCCTCGCCATCCATCCGCCGCTCCTCTACCTCGGCTATGTCGGCTTCTCGATCGCCTTCGCCTTCGCCGTGGCTGCGCTGATCGAGGGCCGCATCGACGCCGCCTGGGCGCGCTGGGTACGGCCTTGGGTGCTGGCCGCCTGGATCTTCCTCACCGCCGGCATCGCCATGGGCTCCTACTGGGCCTATTACGAACTCGGCTGGGGCGGCTTCTGGTTCTGGGACCCGGTGGAGAACGCCTCGCTGATGCCCTGGCTGGCCGGCACGGCGCTGCTGCATTCGGCCGTGGTCATGGAGAAGCGCGAGGCGCTGAAGGTGTGGACGGTGCTGCTGGCCATCCTCGCCTTCTCGCTGTCGCTGCTCGGCACCTTCCTCGTCCGCTCCGGCGTGCTGACCTCGGTGCATGCTTTCGCCACCGACCCGACGCGCGGCGTGTTCATCCTGGCCATCCTCTGCCTGTTCATCGGCGGCGGCCTCGCCCTGTTCGCCTTCCGCGCCGGCAGCCTCAGCCAGGGCGGCCTGTTCGCGCCGGTCAGCCGCGAGGGCGCGCTGGTGCTCAACAACGTCTTCCTGACGGTGGCGGCCGGCGTGGTGCTGTTCGGCACGCTGGTGCCGCTGATCGTCTCGGCCTTCGGCGGCGCCATTTCGGTTGGTGCGCCCTATTTCAACACGGTGTTCGGCCCGCTGTTCGGCGCCACGCTGCTGGTGGTACCGCTCGGACCTCTGCTCGCCTGGAAACGCGGCGACCTGCTCGGCGCCCTCCAGCGCCTCTCCGTCGTGTTCGCCCTTGCCGCGCTGGTCGCCCTTGTCGTCGCCTGGCTGCATGGCGCGACGCATCTCCTCGCCGCCGTCGGCCTTGGCGTCGCCGTCTGGGTGCTGGTTGGTGCCTTCGCCGAACTGTGGACGCGCGCCCGCTTCCGGGAGGCGGAACTTGCCACCGGCTTCCGTCGCCTCGTCGGCCTGCCGCGCTCGGCCTACGGCACGGCGCTCGCCCACGCCGGCCTTGGCGTGACGCTGATGGGCATCGTCGCCACCTCGGCCTTCCAGAGCGAGACGATCGTCGAGATGAAGCCGGGGGAGACCGCGACGGTCGGCGCCTACGCCGTCACCTTCGACGGCATCCACAGCGCCGCCGGCCCCAACTATTCCGAGATCGTCGCCAGCATGAGCGTGCGGCAGGACGGCGTGCTGCGCTTCGTGGCCGCGCCGTCGCGGCGCCTCTACACGACGCGCCAGATGCCGACCTCCGAAGCCGGCATCCACACCCACGGCCTGTCGCAATTCTACGTGACGCTGGGCGGTGAGGGGCGCCAGCCCGGCGCCGTGGTGGTGCGCATGTGGGACAAGCCGCTGGTGACGCTGATCTGGCTCGGCGCCCTCGTCATGATGGCCGGCGGCACGCTGTCGCTGGCCGACCGCCGCCTGCGCGTCGGCGCACCGAAGCCGGCCCGCCGGGCGGCGCCGGCCGTTGTCGCCGACTGACGGAGACCGCCGATGCGCTTCGCTGCTGCCCTTGCTCTGCTCCTCGCGCTGGCCGGCCCGGCCTTCGCCGTCGACCCGTCCGAACGGCTGGCCGACCCGGCGCTCGAGGAACGCGCCCGCGTCGTCTCCGAGGAACTGCGCTGCCTCGTCTGCCAGAACCAGTCGATCGACGCCTCGGACGCCCAACTCGCCAGGGACCTGCGCGTGCTGGTGCGCGAGCGCATCGCCGCCGGCGACAGCGACGACGAGGTGCGCGACTTCCTGGTTGCCCGCTACGGCGAGTTCGTGCTGCTGAAGCCGCGCGCCCACGGCGTCGGCCTGCTGCTGTGGGTGCTGCCGCCGGCCCTGTTGCTGATCGCCGGCTTCGGCCTGTTCCTCGCCGTCCGCCGGCGGGCCGCCATACCGGCCGGAACGAGACTCTCCGCCGAGGAGGAGGCAGCGCTGAAAGCCCTGTCACAGGAAGGGGATGGGAAACCAACCCCTTGAAATATGGCGACTTTTCGGCGGGTTTTCTTACAAAAGTTTAATCCGGCCGCAATCTTCAGGTTAGGAGCGGGGTGGCTATATGTCCACCATCGAAACCGGAGCGGTCCGGTTTTCCGAGGCTCATTTCCTGGAGATCGTTCCATGCTCAGGACTTCCAACAAGTCGGCCACCTCCCGCGTCAAGGCGCTGCTGCTCGGGTCGGTCTTCGCACTGGCGCTCGGCGGCATCGTCGCCGGCGAGACGGCTTTCATCTTCGGCAACACGGCGCAGGCGCAGAACCTGTCGGAGCCGCAGAGCCAGCCGGTGTTCTCCTTCGCTGACATGGTGCAGCGCGTCCAACCGGCCGTCGTCTCGATCCGCGTCAAGACCGACGAGACCGTTGCCCAGCGCGGCGGCGACAACGACGGCCTGCCGCCGGGCCTCACCCCCGACAGCCCGTTCTACGACTTCTTCAAGCGCTTCGGCATGCCGGGCATGCCCGGCAACCGCAACGGTGGCCCGCAGCACCGCTACGGCATGGCGCAGGGCTCCGGCTTCTTCATCTCGGCCGACGGCTATGTCGTCACCAACAACCACGTGGTCGAGAACGCCACCGACGTGAAGGTGGTGACCGACGACGGTACCGAGCACACCGCCAAGGTGATCGGCACCGATCCCAAGACCGATCTGGCGCTGGTCAAGGTCACCGACGGCAAGGACTTCCCGCACGTCTCCTTTGCGGCGAACGAGACGCGCGTCGGCGACTGGGTGGTGGCGGTCGGCAACCCGTTCGGCCTCGGCGGCACGGTGACCGCCGGCATCATCTCGGCCCGTGGCCGCGACATCGGCGCCGGCCCCTATGACGACTTCCTGCAGATCGACGCGCCGATCAACAAGGGCAACTCCGGCGGCCCGGCCTTCAACGCCGGTGGCGAGGTGATCGGCGTCAACACGGCCATCTACTCGCCGTCGGGCGGTTCGGTCGGCATCGGCTTCGCCATTCCGGCGCGCACCGCGCAGCAGGTGGTCGCCTCGCTGATGGAAAGCGGCAAGGTGGTGCGCGGCTGGCTCGGCGTGCAGATCCAGCCGGTCACCGAGGAGATTGCCAGCTCGATCGGCCTCGACAAGGCACGCGGCGCCATGGTGACCGAGCCGCAGGACAATTCGCCCGCCGTCAAGGCCGGTATCAAGTCGGGAGACACCATCCTGTCCGTCAACGGTCAGGACGTCGAGGACGCCAAGGATCTTGCCCGCAAGATCGCCGCCTATCCGCCGAAGACCACGGTGGACGTCACGCTGTGGCGCGACGGCAAGGAGCAGACCGTCAAGGTCGATCTCGGCGAACTGCCGAACGAGCAGGTGGCCAACGCGCAGTCGAGCGACAGCGGTGATGCCGACCACACCTCGCTCGGCGACTACGGCCTGACGCTCGCCCCGGCCGCCGCCGCGGGTGCTGGCGACAGCGGTGCCGTCATCACCGACATCGACCCGAGCGGCAAGGCGGCCGATCGCGGTCTCAAGGAGGGCGACGTCATTCTGGAGGCCGGCGGCCAGACCATCGCTGGGCCGCATGACGTGTCGAAGGCCCTGACTGCCGCCGAGAAGGCCGGCAAGAAGGCGATCCTCCTGCGCGTGAAGTCTGGAGACAGCGTGCGCTTCCTGGCGCTGCCTCTCGGCAAGTGAACCACTGACCGCTAGCCGCCAACGGAGTGAACCTGGCATCTGAACCCAACCCACAACGGGCGCCGGAACAAATGTCAGGTTCAAGAACTCCAACAATAACAATAAACTACCAGTGGTTCCCTTGACTCCGACATCTGCTCCGGGCCTCCTGGCGGCCGGCTGCAAGTGTCGGAGTCGAACCGCTGGACGTACCGGCGGGCGGGCTCGGCGCCTCGCCGGTACGTGCCTTCCCCGGAACGCTTTTCCCTTGCGCCGGCTCGTACCGGCGCTAAATCATTGTCATTGAACCCTTTGCGGACCAAACGACATGCGTATCCTGGTGATCGAGGACGACAGGGAAGCGGCGGCCTATCTCGTCAAGGCGCTGGACGAGATGGGACACATTGCCGAGCACGCCGCCGATGGCGATGCCGGCGCCTTCATGGCCGAGGAGGGCGGCTACGACGTGCTGATTGTCGACCGGATGCTGCCCAAACGCGACGGCCTCTCCGTCATCGAGGACATGCGCAAGCGCGGCGATCACACGCCGGTGCTGGTGCTCTCCGCTCTCGGGCAGGTCGATGACCGGGTGCGCGGTCTCCGGGCCGGCGGCGACGACTATCTCACCAAGCCCTACGCCTTCACCGAGCTGCTCGCCCGCGTCGAGGCGCTGGCCCGCCGCAACCGGCCGGCCGACATCGAGACCACCTACCGCGTCGGCGACCTGGTGCTCGACCGCCTGTCGCATACGGTGACGCGGGCCGATGCCGAGATCCCCCTGCAGCCGCGCGAATTCCGCCTGCTCGAATACCTGATGCGCAACGCCGGGCAGGTGGTCACCCGCACCATGCTGCTGGAAAACGTCTGGGACTATCACTTCGATCCGCAAACCAACGTCATCGACGTCCATGTCTCCCGCCTGCGCGGCAAGATCGACAAGGGGTTCGAGAAGCCGTTGCTGCACACCGTGCGCGGCGCCGGCTACATGATCCGCGAGGCCGGTCCTGACAGGGGCGGGGAGGCTGCATGGGCGCGCTCGGGCGGCTGATCCGCACCACGGCCTTCAAGCTGTCGCTGGTCTATCTCGTCGTCTTTTCCGGCCTGACGCTGTTCCTGACCGCCTATATCGCCAACAACACCGCCGACCTGCTCGATTCCCAGATCAACGACACCATCCAGAGCGAGATCAACTCGCTGTCCGATCAGTATGAGCGCGGCGGTTTGAGGCAGCTGGTCAGCGCCGTCGACCTGCGCAGCCGCCGGCCGGGCGCCAGCCTCTACCTTGTCGCCGACTCCTCCGGCCGCACGGTGGTCGGCAACGTCGCCGATCCGCCGCTGTCGCTGCTCGGCCTGTCCGACGGCGCCGCCACCACCGTCTCCTACCAGCGGCTGGACGGCGAGACGAGCCGCCGCTACGACGCGGTGGTCAGGGTGTTCGCTCTGCCCGGCGGCTTCAAGCTATTGGTCGGCCGCGACATCGGCGAGATCAGCCAGTTGCGGTCGCTGATCTTCGACGCCTCCCGCTACGCCATCATCGTCATGGTGCTGACCGGCTTCGTCTCCTGGTTCTTCGTCGGCCGCTCGGTGCTGAAGCGCGTCGAGAACATGGCCGAGACGTCGCGCCGGCTGATGTCCGGTGACCTCACCCACCGCCTGACGGTCAAAGGCTCGCACGACGAGTTCGACAATCTCGCCCTGAGCCTCAACGAGATGCTCGACCGCATCGAGGCGCTGATGACCGGCTTGCGCGAGGTGTCCGACAATATCGCCCACGATCTCAAGACGCCGCTCAACCGGTTGCGCGGCCGCCTGGAGGAGACGCTGAGGCGCGGCGGACCGGTGGAGGACTATCGCGAGGCCATCACCTCGGCCATGGAAGAGGCGGACAACCTGATCCACATCTTCGACGCCCTGTTGAAGATTGCCCGCATGGAGGCGGGATCGTCGGGCGACAGCTTCGAGGTGCTGGACGCCGCCGGCATCCTCGACGAGATCGTCGAACTCTACGAGCCGGTGGTGGAGGATGCCGGCGGCTGCCTGACGCTCGAAACGGCGCGGCCGCTGCCGCTCAAGGGCAACCGGACGCTGCTGAGCCAAGCCTTGTCTAATCTGATCGACAATGCCATCAAGTACGGCCAGCCGGAGGGCGGCGGGCTGTCGATCGCGCTGACCGGCACGGTCGAGGACGGCGAGGTCTGCCTCAGCGTGGCCGACGCCGGCCCCGGCATTCCCGAGGCCGACCGGCAGAAGGCGCTGTCGCGCTTCGGCCGGCTCGATGCCGCGCGCAGCCGGCAGGGGTCGGGCCTCGGCCTGTCGCTGGTGGCGGCGGTGGCGCGCCTGCACGGCGGTCGGCTGCTGCTCGGCGACGCCGGGCCGGGTCTCAGGGCCAGCCTCCATCTGCCGAGGGCCTAGAGACAATCCGGCGAGAAATCGGAGCCGGCTTTGCGTCAGGAATTGCGCTAGAACGGCGAGATAGGCAACTCTCGGGGAGCCTGGTTGCACCGGAAATGCTCCGGGAACACCGGATGGATGGAGCGGACGATGGCGGATGCGGGGCAGGGGAACGACGGCGCGCTCAAGGATCGCATCGCGATCATTCCCCCCGAAGGGCCGGACATCGTCATCGCCGCCTCGCTGCTCGACGATTGCCTGAACGGGCCGGCCGGCGAGGCGCTGGCCGCGCTGTTCGCCGCCGCGCCGAAAGCGCGCGACTTCCTGCTGGCCGTCGCCTCCAACAGCGCCCACCTCCGGGAAGCGGCGACGCGCGACGGCGAGCGGCTGCACCGCGTTTTGTCGAGCGATCCGGCGGTGCTGGTCGACGGCCTGATCGCCTCGCTGACCGAGCCGGCCGCCGACGAGCCGTCGCTGCGCCGGCGCCTGCGGCGCGTCAAGGCCGAGGCGGCGCTGGCTATTGCCCTCGCCGACATCGCCGACCTCTGGGAGGTGATGGAGGTGACCGGCGCGCTGACCCGCCTCGCCGACGCCGCCATATCCGCCGCCCTGCGCTTCCTGCTGCGCGAGGCCGCCGCCGCCGGCAAGCTGTCGCTGCCCGATCGCGACGATCCCGAGCGCGGCTCCGGCTGGATCGTCCTCGCCATGGGCAAGGAAGGTGCCTTCGAACTCAACTATTCCTCGGACGTCGACCTGATCGTCTTCTTCGATCCGGCCGTGGTGCCGGCCGCCGACAAGGACGACCTGACGACGCTGTTCGTCCGCCTGACGCGTCGCCTCGTCGCCATCCTGCAGGACCGCACGGCCGACGGCTACGTCTTCCGCACCGACCTGCGCCTCAGGCCCGATGCCGGCGCTACGCCGCTCGCCATGTCGACGACGGCGGCGCTGATCTACTACGAGAGCGCCGGCCAGAACTGGGAGCGGGCGGCGATGATCAAGGCGCGGCCGGCGGCCGGCGACATCGAGGCCGGCGAGCGCTTCCTTCTGGAGCTGCGGCCCTACGTCTGGCGCAAGTATCTCGACTACGCCGCCATTCGCGACATCCACTCGATCAAGCGGCAGATCCACGCCCACAAGGGCCACGGCGAGATCGCCGTCGCCGGCCACAACATCAAGCTGGGACGCGGCGGCATCCGCGAGATCGAGTTCTTCGTGCAGACGCAGCAGCTGATCGCCGGTGGCCGCAATCCCGACCTGCGCGGCCGCCAGACGCTGCCCATGCTCGACGCGCTGGTCGTCCAGGGCTGGCTCGACGAGCCGGCGCGCGATCTGCTGTCGGAAGCCTACCGCTTCCTGCGCCGCGTCGAGCACCGCATCCAGATGCTCAACGACGAGCAGACCCACACGTTGCCCGACGACGCCGAGGGGCTGGCCCGCGTCGCCCACCTGATGGGCTTTGCCAACCCCGACGATTTCGCCACCGCGCTGACGGAGCGGCTGGTGGCCGTCAGCGACCAGTATTCCGCGCTGTTCGAGGAGGAGGCCGACCTTTCCTCGCAGCACGGCAACATGGTGTTCACCGGCAACGACATCGACCCCGGCACGCTCGACACCTTCACCCGGCTCGGCTTTGCCCGACCCGAGGACGCCATCCGCATCGTCGCCTCCTGGCACTTCGGCCGCTACCCGGCTATGCGCTCGGCCCGCGCCCGCGAACTCTTGACCGAGATCACGCCGCGCCTGATGGTCGCCTTTTCAGAAACCGAGGCGCCGGACGCCGCGCTGCTCGCCTTCGACCACTTCCTGGCCCGCCTGCCGGCCGGCGTGCAGTTGTTCTCGCTGATGTCGTCCAACCAGCCGCTGCTGACGCTGCTGGCCATGGTGATGGGCAACTCGCCCTATCTCGCCGACACCGTGGCACGGCGGCCGCACGTCGTCGACGCGCTGCTCGAACCGCAGTTCTTCGGTGCGCTGCCGGGACGGGCCGAGCTGACGCGCCGGCTGGACGCCTTCTTCGGCGAAGCGCGCGGCTACGAGGAGGTGCTCGACAGCGCCCGCATCTTCGCCCAGGAGCAGAAGTTCCTGATCGGCGTGCGCGTCATCACCGGCACCGCCGCCGCCCGCCAGCTCGGCCAGAGCTTCTCCCGCCTCGCCGACCTGCTGCTCGCCCGAGTGCTCGACGCGACGGCGGCCGGCCTTGAACGCCGGCACGGCCGCGTGCCGGGCGGCCGCGTGGCGCTGGTCGCCATGGGCAAGCTCGGCAGCGAGGAGCTGACCGCCGCCTCCGACCTCGACCTGATCCTGCTCTACGACCATGATCCGGAGGCGACCGAGAGCGACGGCGGCCGGCCGATCTCGCCGGCCCAGTATTACGCCCGCCTGACGCAGCATTTCGTGACGGCGATCACCGCGCCCACCGCCGAGGGCACGCTCTACGAGGTGGATTTCCGCCTGCGTCCCTCGGGCAACGCCGGGCCGCTCGCCACTCGGCTCGATGCCTTTGCCCGCTACCAGCGCGACGAAGCGTGGACCTGGGAGCACATGGCGCTGACCCGCGCCCGCGTCGTCGCCTCGACCGGCGGCCTCGGCGAAGCAGTCGAGCGGGTGATCGCCGAGACGCTGTCGCGCCGCCGCGATCCCGACAAGGTGCGCGCCGACGCCGCCGACATGCGCGCCCGCCTCGAACAGGAAAAGGGCTCGACCGATCCCTGGAACCTCAAACGGGCGCCGGGCGGCCTCGTCGATCTGGAGTTCATCGCCCAGACGCTGCGCCTCAACAACGACTGGCGCGAGCCGGCCATCCGCCTGCGCAACACCGAGGCGATCCTGCTCACCGCCGCCACCCACGGCCTCATCTCGGCCGCCCACCGCGATGTGCTGCTGCCGGCCATCCGCCTGTTCGGCGATCTGACGCAGGCCCAGCGCCTGACGCTGCCGGTCAAGGCGTCGGTGGCGGAGGCGCCGCGCGGCGTTCACGACGTGCTGTGCCGCGTCGCCTCGGCGCCGTCGCTGCCGCAGCTCGAAGCCGAGCTGCGCGAGCGGCAGGCGGCGGTGCGCGAGGCGTTCACGGAAATCGTCGGTCCGGTGGTGCGCCGCGGTGAGTGATACCCGGAGACATCGAAGATGACTCCGGGGAATTCCGCTTGTCGATTTCCCACGCCATTGATGCAAATGAGAAATCGGCAACGTTGCCAATTGGTATGAACCGCCCTCAGTGGACGGTGCGGCGCGGGCCGGTGAAAGCTTCGGGCGCCGCGACCACCCGCGGATAGGCTGTGGTCGTGGCGGTCTGCGATGTCGCCACGGCGGCGGTGCCGTCGCTGGCCGTCGGCGCGGCGATGCGCGGCATCGAGACGGTGACCGTCGTTCCCGACCCCTCCACCGACTCGATGGTCATGTGGCCGCCATGCAGCCCGACCAGCGATTGGGCGATGGCGAGGCCCAGGCCGGAGCCCGGATGCTTGCGCGTCAGCTGGTTTTCCACCTGCACGAAGGGCTTGGCGATCTGGTCGAGCGAGGCGGCGGGAATGCCGATGCCGGTGTCGCTCACCGAGAACAGCACGTTGTCGCCGAGCTGCCGCGTCCGCACCGTCACCGTGCCGGCGGCCGGCGTGAACTTCAAGGCGTTGGAGAGGAGATTGAGCGCCACCTGCTTGACGGCGCGGCGGTCGGCCACCATCGGTTCGGCCGCCGCGAAATCGGAGGCCAGGATGATCTGCCGCGCTTCGGCCTGCGGCGACATGATGCGCACGCACTCGCCCAGCACCTCGTCGACCACCACCGACTCCAGCGTCAGGTTGACCCGGCCGGCCTCGATCTTCGACATGTCCAGGATGTCGGAAATGACGTTCAGGAGGTAGATGCCGCTGTCGTGGATGTCGCGGCAGTAGCCGGTGTACTTATCCGAGCCGAGATCGCCGAACATGCCGGACATCATGATGTCCGAGAAGCCGATGATGGCGTTGAGCGGCGTCCTGAGTTCGTGGCTCATCGAGGCGAGGAATTCCGACTTGGCCCGGTTGGCCGCTTCGGCGCGCGCCTTTTCCTCGGCGTATTTCTCGGCCAGCTCGACAAGCTGCGTGGTCTGGAGCTGCATCTTGTGGCGATGCTGGCGCAGGTCGGCGACGGTGGCCATCAGCTGCCGCTCGCTTTCGAGGAGGTTTTCCTCGTGGCGCTTCAGCTGGGTGATGTCGGTGCCGACCGACACGAAACCGCCGTCCTTGGTGCGGCGCTCGTTGATCTGCAGCCAGCGGCCGTCGTCGAGCCGCGCCTCGTAGGAACGCTCGCCGCCGGACAGCGAATAGCGCAGGCCCTCGCTCGACACCTTCGGCTGGCGGGCCGCCGCCATCACCTCGGCATAGGGCGTGCCGGATTTGACCACGCCGTCCGGAAGCTGGTGCAGGCTCTGGTATTTCGAGTTGCACATCACCAGCCGGTTCTCCGAGTCCCAGATGACGAATGCCTCGGAGATGGTGTCGATGCCGTCGCGCAGGCGGATGGCCGCCGTGGCGTTCTCCTCGGCCAGCGTCTTCTGCTCGGTGACGTCGACGGTGATGCCGATCAGGTGCGACGAGCCATCGCGGTCGCGGACCACCTCGGCGCGCATCCTGAGCCATACCCAGTCGCCGCCGGCGTGGCGGATGCGGAATTCCAGATCGACAGCCGGCTGGCCGGTCTCCAGAAGATCCTTGGCCAGCTCGTAGAGATCGACGTCGTCGTCGTGGATCATCGCTTGCAGGTCGTGGAAGCCCATCAGATCGGAATTGGGCTCCATGCCGAGGATGACGTACATCGACGGCGACCAGAACAGCCGGCCTCGCGCGAGGTCCCAGTCCCAGAGGCCGCAGCGGCCGCGCCTGAGCGCCGTGTCGACGCGCGCCTGCGTGGCGTTGTAGATGCGGTCGGCCTCGCGTGCCCGGCTCATCTGGGCGAAGAAGGCGTAGACCACGGCGATCAGGATCAGCGACGTGCCGACGAACAGCACCGCCGTCATGGTGACGTCGTGCCGCCAGCCGACGTAGACTTGGGCGAGCGGCTGGTAGACGGCGACGGTGCCGCGCTCGCCGGACAGGTTGCGCACCGTGGCGAGCGCCTCGGTGCCGTTCGACAGCGTCGCGTCCAGCACGCCGGCCCGCTTGCCGAACACCAGCATTGGCTGGTCGGCGCCGAACAGGTCGGCAAGATTGCCGCTGCTGGCGAAGGCGCCTTCCGGTGCCGTCGCCCGGATGATGCCCTTGGCATCGGCGAACAGGATGACGCGGCCGTCGCTGGTTGCCGACGGCGGCAGGCTGTCGCGTAGCGCGGCGCGCATGATACCGGAATAGCCGCCTTCGGCCTTGTCGAGCGAGGGATGGGCGGAGAGGTCGGCGTCGAGCGCTTCGGCGAGCAGCGCCACCATGTCCGAGGCGGCGCGATAGGTATCGGTCCGCTGGTCGAGCAGGTTGGAGACGTGGAAGACGCCGCCGAGCAGCAGGAACAGCGAGATCAGCACCGGGATCGAGCGGCGGAACAGCGGCTCGGCCTGAAGAAGGCGGAGATAGGAGGGGCGGACCAAGAGGCCGGCGTGACCCTTGAGGATGCTCTCGGTCTCGGCGTCGCCGAAAAAGCGCGCCCTCCACGTTGCCGAGCCTCTTCCGAGGTCGTTGCCCGCCATATCGTCGCCCCGCCGCCTGTTGTTGGGGAACGCGAAACACCCCCGAATCAAGGGCAGTTTGAATCATGCGGAATCGCTCTGTCCATAGGTTAAGGACCGCTGAATCCGCTTTTTGAATCCGCGCCGACGAATGGGGCGGCTTGTGACATTCCTGCCGAGTCGTCTGGGGAAAACCTCGACGGAACGGAGCGGCAAGGACCGGCCCAAACGGGCCGATCCTGCCATCGTCTTACGCCAGCGTGCGCTCCAGGATGTCGGCGACGTCGCGCGACAGCTGCGGCTTGATCTGGATCGAGCGCAGCGCCGTCTCGGCCTGGACGCGCCGCTTCGGCTCATAGGAGCGCCAGGAGCGGAAGCTGACCAGCAGCCGCGCCGCCAGCTGCGGATTGGCGTCGTCGAGCCGGGCGATGACGTCGGCGACGAAGCCGAAGCCCCGGCCGTCGGGCCGCCCGAACTGGGTGGGGTTGGCGGTGGCGAAGGCGCCGATCAGCGCCCTGACGCGGTTGGGGTTGCCGAAGGAGAAGGCCGGATGGCGCGTCAGCTCCATCACCTTGTCGAGCGTCTCCGGCAGCGGCGCCGACGCCTGCGCCGACAGCCACTTGTCGACGACGAGCGGCACCTCGCCGAAGCGGGAGATGAAGGCGGCCAGCGCCGCCTCGGCGCCGGCATCGCCGCGGTGGACCAGGATGGTCAGCGCCGCCAGACGGTTGGTCATGTTGGTCGCCGTCTCGAAGCGGCGGCGCACCAGCGCCATCGCCTCGGGCGAGCCGGTCATCGACAAGAGATCGAGCGCCGTGTTGGCGAGCGAGCGGCGGCCCGAGCCGGCGGCGTCCGGCACGTAAGGCTCGCCGGCAGCGGCCTCATCTGCGTCGACGATGGCCCGGAAGCGCGCTTCCAGTCGGGCGGCGATGGTGCGGCGATAAGCCTGATGGGCGGTGGCCACGGCGTCGGGGTCGACGTTGTCGCCCACCTCGCGCGCCACGTCGTTCTCGCTCGGCACGGCGATCAGCAGCGCCTTGAAGGCGGCGTCGAGAGCCGGCTCGTCGAGGAGGCTGCCCAGCGCGTCGATCGGCGCGGTCTCGAAGGTCGGAGCCTGGCCGGCGCGCACCTGCTGCGTTGCCTTGACCAGCGCCGTCATGGCCAGCGTGGTGCCGGCCTGCCAGCGGTTGAAGCTGTCGGCGTCGTTGGCGAGCAGGAAGATCAGATCGGCCGACGACAGCGACTGCCGCACCTTCACCGGCGCCGAGAAGCGGCGGAACAGTGATGGTACCGGCCGCGACGGCAGCCCCTCGAAGACGACGGTGTGCGTGGGCTGCGTCAGGATCAGCGTGTCGACGTTCACCTCGGCGCCTGAAATCGACGTCGGCCGCATGTCTTCGCCGGCCGGGCCGACAAGACCGAAGCGTACCGGAATGACGCGCGGCTTCTTCGTCTGCTGGCCGGGTGTCGCCGCCGTCTCCTGGGCGAGCGTCAGCGTGTAGCGCCGCGCCGCCTCGTCCCAACTCTCCTCGACGGCGACGGTCGGCGTGCCGGCCTCGCGATACCAGACCATGAACGGCTCGAGATCGCGGCCGGATGCCTCGGCGAAGCAGGCGACGAACTGCTCGATGGTGGCGGCCTCGCCGTCGTGGCGGGCGAAATAGAGGTCCATGCCGCGCTGAAACGCCTCGTCGCCGATCAGCGTCTTCAGCATGCGGATGACCTCGGCGCCCTTCTCGTAGACGGTCGCCGTGTAGAAGTTGTTGATTTCCTTGTACTGATCCGGCCGCACCGGGTGGGCGAGCGGGCCGCCGTCCTCGGGGAATTGCTGGCTGCGCAGGAGGCGGACGTCGGAAATGCGCTTCACCGCCCGCGAGCGCATGTCGGAGGAAAACTCCTGGTCGCGGAAGACGGTGAGGCCCTCCTTGAGGCAGAGCTGGAACCAGTCGCGGCAGGTGATGCGGTCGCCGGTCCAGTTATGGAAATACTCGTGGGCGATCACCGCCTCGATGCCGGCATAGTCGGTGTCGGTGGCGATCTCCGGATCGGCCAGCACGTATTTGTCGTTGAAGACGTTGAGGCCCTTGTTCTCCATCGCCCCCATGTTGAAGTCGGAGACGGCGACGACGTTGAACACGTCGAGGTCGTATTCGCGGCCGAACACCTCCTCGTCCCACTTCATCGAGCGCTTGAGCGAATCCATGGCATAGGCCGCCTTCGGCGCGTTGCCCTTCTCGACATAGATGGCGAGCTTCACCTTGCGGCCGCTCATCGTCGTGAAGTCGTCCTCGAAGGCGTCGAGGTCGCCGGCCACCAGCGCGAAAAGATAGCTCGGCTTCGGCCAGGGATCGTGCCAGACGGCGAAGTGGCGGCCGTCGGCCAGCTCGCCCGACGACACCGGGTTGCCGTTGGAGAGGAGGATCGGCGCCTCGGCCTTCGGCGCGGCGATCCGCACCGTGAAGACGGAGAGCACGTCCGGCCGGTCATAATAATAGGTGATGCGGCGGAAGCCCTCGGCCTCGCACTGGGTGCACCAGGTGCCGGACGAGCGGTAGAGGCCCATCAGCTTGGTATTGGCGGCGGGATTGAGGCGGGTGGTGGTCTCCAGGCGGAAGCTGCCGGCCGGCGGCGCCTTGATCGTCAGCCGGTTGGCGCTCGCCTCGTATTCGGTCAATGCGAGTTCGCGGCCGTCGAGGACGACGCGCACCAGTTCCAGCTCGTCGCCGTCGAGAACGAGCGGCTCGCCGGCGGCGGTGCCGGGCCGCGGCGACAGGATGAGCACGGCGGTGACCAGGGTGGTCTCCGGCGTCAGGTCGAAATCGAGATCCACCTTGTCGATGGCATAGGGCGTGGGCCGATAGTCGGCCAGACGGATGACGGGAGACGATGGCTGGGACAAGGCGATACCTGTTTGCTGGGGAATGCGGCGCAAGGCGCCAAAATCGGGTGGGCCGGATACGGCCGGCGGTGCAAGATTTGTAAGATCGATCGGGGGAAATGCAAACTCCTCTTTGCGAATGTGTCGCGATGTTGATCGGCTTTACAAGCCGCGCCGCTTCGCCTATGGGAGAGAGCATGAACGGTTCTATCGCCCTGAATGCCGCGTGGTGGTGGCGCTTCTCGTAAAGAGAGCGGCCGACGCGGTGTGTCCAGGCGGGACGAATTGAGCGAGGGCTGCTCCGGGAGACCGGAACGGCCCTTTTTGTTCAAGGTGTCCGAGCGGTCTCTCCGGGTGGCGACAGGGGAGATGGCAATGATCAAGCGCGAAGCGGAAGCCGGCCCGTCCGGCAACAAAGAGTCCTTCGTCACGGCGGGCGGCGTCGAGGTGGCGCGAAGCGCCCGGCCCGACCACTACAAGACGGCGATATCAGGCTATTTCGACAAGCTGGATACCCGGCGCGGCGCCGTCCTCTCCTCCAACTACGAGTTTCCCGGCCGCTATTCGCGCTGGGACATCGCCTTCGTCGATCCGCCGCTGGCGATCACCGCCCGCGGTCGCGGGATGACCATCGAGGCGCTCAACGCGCGCGGCCGGGTGCTTCTCCCCGCCTTCGCCGCCGCCGTGCGTGGCCCCGATCTCGCTGCCCTCACCGTCGAAGACCGGCTGATCTCGCTGGAAGTCGCCGCCCCGACCGGCCTGTTCGCCGAGGAGGACCGCTCGCGCCAGCCGTCGGTGTTCTCGGTGCTCCGCCGTATCATCGCCAAGTTCGCGACGCCCGAGGACGACAGGCTCGGCCTGTGGGGCGCCTTCGGCTACGATCTCGCCTTCCAGTTCGACAGCGTCGACTTCAAGCTGCCGCGGCCCGACGACCAGCGCGACCTCGTGCTCTATTTCCCCGACGAGATCGTCATCGTCGATCACCATCGCGCCGCCGCCACCATCTATTCCTACGACTTCGTCGTCGAGGGCAAGCTCACCGTCGGCCTGCCGCGCGACGGCGAGACGCTGCCCTTCCGGGCGAGCGACCGCGATCCCGGCCGCGGCGATCACCAGCCGGGCGAGTATGCCGCCTCGGTGGCCGACGCCGTCGAGTATTTCCGGCGCGGCGACCTGTTCGAGGTGGTGCCGGGCCAGGTGTTCTATGAGAAGCCGGCCGCGCCGCCGTCGGCCATCGCCCGCCGCCTGCAGCAGATCAATCCGGCGCCCTTCGGCTTCATGATCAACCTCGGCAACGCCGAATACCTGGTCGGCGCCAGCCCCGAGATGTTCGTGCGCGTCACCAACGGCAAGCGCGTCGAGACCTGTCCGATCTCCGGCACCATCCGGCGCGGCCGCAACGCCATCGAGGACGAGGAGCAGATCCGCCGGCTGCTCAATTCCAAGAAGGACGAGGCCGAGCTGACCATGTGCTCGGACGTCGACCGCAACGACAAGAGCCGCATCTGCGAGCCGGGCTCGGTGCGCGTCATCGGCCGCCGCCAGATCGAGATGTATTCGCGCCTGATCCACACCGTCGACCACATCGAGGGCCGCCTGCGCGACGGCATGGACGGCCTCGATGCCTTCCTCTCCCACGCCTGGGCGGTGACGGTGACCGGCGCCCCCAAGCTCTGGGCCATGCAGTTCATCGAGGATCACGAAAAGAGCTGCCGCGCCTGGTACGGCGGCGCCGTCGGCGCCCTTCTCATGAACGGTGACGTCAACACCGGCCTGACGCTGCGCACCATCCGCCTGAAAGACGGCATCGCCGAGGTGCGGGCCGGCGCGACGCTGCTCTACGATTCGGTGCCGGAGGAGGAGGAGAAGGAGACCGAGCTGAAGGCATCGGCGATGATCGCCGCCATCCGCGAGGCCGGCACCGCGCCGGTGGTCGCCGCCTCGGTGATGCGCGATGCGGTCGGCACCGGCGTCAAGGTGGTGCTGGTCGACCATGAGGACAGTTTTGTCCACACGCTCGCCAACTACTTCCGCCAGACCGGCGCCTCGGTGAAGACGCTGCGCGCCGGCAAGGGCCGTGGCATCGACCCCGCCCTGATCGCCGCCGAGCAGCCCGATCTCGTCGTCATGTCGCCGGGGCCGGGTAACCCCTCGGACTTCGAGTGCGCCCGAACGATCGCCGCGGTGCGTGAGATGGGAGTGCCGGTGTTCGGCGTCTGCCTCGGCCTTCAGGCGATGATCGAGACCTATGGCGGCAAGCTTGCCCGGCTCGACACGCCCTATCACGGCAAGCCGTCAAAGGTGGCGGTATCGGCCAACTCGCTGCTGTTCGCCGGTTTGCCGTCCGAGATCGTCGTCGGCCGCTATCACTCGCTGTTCGCCGATCGTCCGCACCTGCCCGAAGCCTTCCGCGTCACCGCCGAAACCGAGGATGGCGTGATCATGGCCATCGAGCACGCCAGCGAGCCGCTCGCCGCCGTGCAGTTCCACCCGGAATCGATCATGTCGCTGTCCGACGATGCCGGACATATCATCGTGGAGAATGCCATCCAGGGTTTAGTTCGTTTCCGCTTAAACACCTAGTCTACAAATTTGCTGGTCTATCGTCCAACGAGGCGTGCCCAATCGCGGTGGCAGCTGGGGTGGGGCAGCGGCGAATATCGGTCGATGAGTAGGTGCCGGCCTGCCACGGAGCCGATATGGAGGCTCCATCGAGGGGGCAGGGCGCCGTGCATTCGCTTGAATGAGTAGTTTTCTATTAAGTTTATCAACGGGATGGGTGGATAAGCCGGCGTTCTTCCATGGCGGGTGCGGTGTTGTTGCAAGGATGTCGCACTCGCTGGGGTAATCGGGACTTTCTGCCACGATATCGACAAAAACGTGCACGGGGCATCTTTTGGTGCTGGAAGATTGCCCGCGAAACGCTATCATAAAAATTGCGACAACGTTGCTGGCTCAACTCGTCGCGGGGTTAGCAGCCCCTTTCCGCGGTTTCGCGGACTAGCGGTCCAAAACAACTAGAGGGCGCAAGCCCTCTTTTTTTTGGGCGGATGGTTCCGGTGCCTGCTGGCTCCTCGGCGGCCCGATCGCCTGTCTATCTCCACCGCGCGCTGCTCGATCCTTTCCTTTCCACGCTCCGAGCCGTCGCGCGTTACAGATGCGCGGCAGAGACAAGGGGCGACGGTTTGCGTTCGCCAGTTTGCGCTCGCAAGGGAGCGTGACGCTCCAGCAAAGGGGGGTACCTCCATACTGGACATGTCTGCGGGAGGACTCGGCGCGACCGATTACGTGAGGAACTTCTCGGATTTCATTCGCCGCGCGGCGTGCATGAGGCCATGGTCGAGAGCGACCGCTGCTATTTCTGCTTCGACGCGCCATGCACCGCCGCCTGCCGACCTCGATCGACATTCTCCTGTTCATCCGCAAGATCGGTACTGGCAACGTCGACGGCGCCGCCGAAACCGTTTTCTCCGCCAACATCCTCGGCGGCATGTGCGCCCGCGTCTGTCCCGCCGAGACGCTGTGCGAGGGGACCTGCGTGCGCAACGCCGCCGAGGACAGACCTGTCCGTATCGGCCTCCTCCAGCGCCACGCCACCGACCGCTGTCTCGATGCCCACGCCCCCTATGGCTGCCGCGCCGGCTACCGGCCGCTAGGTGGCGGTCGTCGGCGCCGGCCCGGTTGGCCTCGCCTACGCCCAGGAGCTGGCGCTGAAGGGCGTGAAGTGACCATCCTCGATGCGCGCGGCAAGGCCGGTGGCCTCAACGAGTTCGGCATCGCCGCCTATAAGGCCGCCGACGGCCGCCATCGCGACGGAATGAGGTCCGTCAGCCGGCCCGGCGCCGCCTGAGGCCGAGGCCGTCGCGGAAGCTCAGCGTCAGCAACGCGACGTTGACGGCGCCGGCCATCAGCTCGATCGCCTGAACCGCGTAGAACAGCGGCCCGACGGCGCCGCTGGCGGCGAGGTGTTGCAGGACGAAGGCCGCCGGTACCAGGATCAGCAGGCCGTTGCCGGCGATCACCGGCATGCGCCGCCGCTTGGCGACGACGCGCGGATGGCGCGAGCGGCCGCCGAGGCGCATGCCGCTCATGCCGACCGCCAGCATGGCCGGCACCAGCACGAGCAGCCCCCAGAGAATGACGGTCTTGACGGCGAGGATCGCCGCATGGCCGCCGAACAGCTCGACGGCGACCGTCGACAGCCAGAAGGCGGCGATGGTGACGAGCGCCAGCAGACCGGCGATGGCGTGCAGCCGCTTGATCATCTTAAAGCCTCCGGATCGGCATCGTGGTTCAGCCGCTCGACGACAGTGCCGAGCAGGACGATCGCTGCCTCGATCGTCTCTCCGGCGATGCCGGCGAGAAGCGCTTCGGCAGTCGGGTGCCAGGCGGCGTTGGCGGCGGCAAAGGCTTCCCGTCCGCGCGCCGTCAGCCGCACCAGCCGGGCACGCCGGTGGTTGGGGTTGTCGTGGAGGCCGATCAGCCCGTCGGCTTCCAACTCGTTGACCAGCCGCTGCACCGACTGCCGGGTGAGGCCCATATTGCGGCCGATTTGGGCGGCCGTCAGCCCGGTGTGGTCACCGGCTGCGATGGCGCCGAGCACCTGCCAGCGGGCCGAGGTGAGGCCGAGCGGCCGCGTCGTCTGATCGCCGGCGGCGATCAGCGCGCCGTTGGCGCGGAAGACGGCCAGCGCCAGGCGGTTGGCCGGATGGTCGAAAGGAGAGAAGTCGCTTGGCATAATGACAATATGCTGCCATTAAGTAAGCATGCTGTCAATATCCGTCTACGCAATCGTCCCAAGTGGCGGTGCTATCGACGGCCGCCGTCCGCCACCCCATCTCTAGGCATCGGCAGGCGCGCCGGCCGGTTCGCCGCTTGTTTGCCAGAGCAATTCCAGCAAAAGTGGAAACCGCTTTTGCGTCCGGAATTGCGTGAAGAAACACGGCATTTCCGCTGAAGCGGCTTTCACCGGACATGCTCCAGAGGGAGGAACGCGGTGCCCCATCGCTGTCCCTGGTATCTCGGCTATTTCCTGCTCAACCCGTTGCGCCGGCTGCTTCAGCACCCGGCCCGGCTGCTTGCCCCTTACGTGCGAGCGGGCTTCCAGGTGCTGGAGCCCGGCCCCGGCATGGGCTATTTCACGCTCGAACTGGCCCGCCTCGTCGGGCCGGCCGGCAAGGTCCATGTCGTCGACATCGAGCCGCGCATGCTGGCCGCCCTTGGTCGCCGCGCCGGGTCGGCTGGCTGCGCCGATCGGATCGACATGCGCCTCGCGCCGGAGCGCGGCCTCGGCGTCGCCGATCTGGCCGGCGAGATCGACTTCGTCCTCGCCTTCGCCGTCGTCCACGAGTTGGACGATGCCGCCGCCTTCTTCGTCGAGGCGGCGTCGAGCATGAAGCCCGGCGCGCGGCTGCTGATGGCCGAACCGACCGGCCATGTCTCCGAGACGCTGTTCGCCAGGGAGTGCGCGGCGGCCGAAGCCGCCGGCCTTGCCCTCATCGAGCGCCCGGACATCTGGCGGAGCCGCGCCGCCGTTTTCGTGAGAACCTGAGGCGAGGTCAGGCGTCGACGGCCTGTCGCCGCTCGGCGCGAAGGCGGGCGGCGATGCCGGCGATCTCGGCGTCGGCCGCCGCCAGTGCCCGCGCCTTGTGCTCGTCGGAGATGTTGACGCCCTCGGCGCGCACCACGTCGATGTCCTTGATGCCGAGCAGGCGGAAGAGGGAGCGGAGGTAGGGATCGACGAAATCCTCCTCCGGCCCGCTGTGGAAGCCGCCGCTGGCATAGGCGACGATTACCCTGCGGCCGCCGGCCAGGCCCTCCGGCCCCTTCTCGGTGTAGCGGAAGGTCTTGCGCGGAATGGAGATCGCATCGATCCAGGCCTTGAGGCGCGATGGCACGCCGAGGTTATACATCGGCGCGCCGATGACGATCACGTCGGCGGCGAGGAATTCGTCAGCGGCCGGGCTGTCGCCGGCGCGCGGGTTGACGGCGGCCGGCGTCTCGGTGGTGAGATCGTGGTGGATCACCGTCTCGCCCGGCTCGGCTACGGCCGCGACGATGGCGGCGGTGAGCTGGCGGGAGACCGAGCCCTCGGTCTGGATGCTGGAATCGATATGCAGGATGGTCACGTGTCTGGCTCCGATTGACTGTCGGGCGACACCCTATCGCCGGCGCCGGCGATCTGTTATCGATAGTGGATCAATCGATATCGAGTTTGGGCCAAAGTGACCGACGCCTGCCATAACCGTCTCGTCGAGAGCGATCGGCGCCACAGCGCCGCCATGCACACCCACGATCAGGGCCAGCTCACCTATATCGAGCGCGGCGTACTGAGCCTTGAGGCCGACGGCGGCATCTGGGCCATCCCCGCCGGTCGGCTGCACTGGATTCCGGCCGGCCTGCCGCACGCCTCCCGCTCGCACGGCGAGGTCCGCTTCTGGCTGACGCTGGTCTCGGACGACTTCGCCCGCCGCCTGCCGGAGCGCATCACCGTGCTGGAGGCGTCGCCGCTGCTGCTGACGGCGCTCGAGCGGCTGCGCGGCCTTGAGCCGGGCGACCCACTGGTCGGGCCGCTGCTCGACGTCGTCGCCCACGAGATCGAGGCCGGCGCCGGCGACGAGGCCGGCATGCGCCTGCCGGGCAGTCCGCGCATGCGCGACTGGGCGCTGTCCTTCCTCGCCGCGCCGAGCGTCAAGACCGGCATCGACGCGGCGGCTGCCGCGGTGGCCATGTCGCGGCGGAGCTTCACGCGGCATTTCGAGCGCGAGGTCGGCATGACCTTCGCCGCCTGGAAGCGGGCGGCCATCGTCCACCGGGCGGCAACGCGCCTTGCCGACGGCATGGGCGTCGGCGACGTCGCCATCGAGGCGGGCTACGAGAGCGTCAGTGCCTTCGTCGCCATGTTCCGCGCGGCGCGCGGCCTGCCGCCGGGCGCCTTCAGACGGCGGGCGGAAGCCTGATCAGCGGTTGCCCGGCAGGATGCCGCGCATCAGCACGCCGATCACCGTGTCGGAGGCGGCGCGGAAGGTGGCGGGGTCGTCGATGCCGCACCCCAGCACCGAGCGGACCTGCACGTCGAAGTCGGCATAATGCTGCGTCGTCGCCCAGATCATGAAGATCAGGTGGACGGGATCGACGTCGATCAGCCGGCCGGCCTTGATCCAGCGGCGGATCACCTCGGTCTTCTCGGCGACCAGCGACTTGAGGTCGGTCTTCAGCACGCCGTCGAGATGCGGCGCCCCCTGCAGCACCTCGCCGATGAACAGCCGGCTTTCCAGCGGAAAGTCGCGCGACTGCTCCAGCTTCTGGCGGATGTAGCCGGTCAACTCGGTTTCCGGATCGCCTTCCTCGGCCATGTCGCGGAACGGCGCGAGCCACATGTCGAGCGTGCGCGTCAGCACGGCGGTGTAGATGTCGTGCTTGCGGCGGAAATAGTAGAGGAGGTTCGGCTTGGACATGCCGGCCCGTTCGGCGATCTGGTCGACGGTGGCGCCGCGGAAGCCATAGCGCGAGAACACCTCCAGCGCTGCGTCGAGGATGCGCTCCTCGTTCTCGACCTGGATACGCGTCCGCTTCTTCGAGCCGCGCGCTCGGGCGAGGTCGTTGCTGTCGGGGACTGTATCGTAGGTCATGCCGCGACTGTCCACGCAATCCAGGCATTCGGCAAGTCCGGATCGGCCGCAAAACGACGGTGGCGGTGGATGAATTTCGTCGTAGTCTTCAGAAGCTTGGCGGCGTGCAGACCGAGATCACCTCGCAGACCTCGTCGCCGACGTTGCGGAAGCGGTGCGGCTCCTGGCTTTTGAAATAGTAGGCTTCGCCAGGGCCGAGCACCTGCCGCTGGTCGCCCACCGTCACCTCCATCTGGCCGCGCAGCACGATGCCGCCTTCCTCGCCCTCGTGGCGGATGCGGATGCGGCCGGAATCGCCGCCCACCTCGTAGCGCTCGGACAGGATCTGCAACGCCTTGCCGGAGAGGTCGCGGCCGACCTGCCGGTAGGAGACGCCGCCGCGGCCGATTTCCATCAGTTCGTCGGCCCGGAAGAAGATCTGCTCGGCGGCCGGCGCTTCCTCGGCGAAGAAGTCGGACATCGGCAGCGGCAGCGCGTCGAGGATGCGTTTCAAGGCTCCCACCGACGGGCTGATGGTGTTGGATTCGATCTGGCTGACCGTGGCGTTGGAGATGCCGGCCCGCCGGGCCAGTTCGCGCTGGGAGAAGCCGCGCGCCTCGCGGAACCGCCTGAGCCGGCCGCCGAGATCGAGCGTCATGTCGTCCTCCCTGTTAACTCGTTCGATATCCCGAACAGGTTGCCACAAATAGCCTGCATTTGCAAGGGGTGGCCCCTGCACAAGATAACTGCTTGTTCGGGAAACAGACCTGTCGTTATCTACGTAGCGACACGGAGGCCGCAGGAGCCGCCGCGATCCGTTCGCCCGGAGATCCTCATGAACGTGCCCGTTCCCAACAACCTCGAAGCCTTCTGGATGCCGTTCACCGCCAACCGGCAGTTCAAGAAGGCGCCGCGCCTTTTGGCCTCCGCCTCGGGCATGTATTACACCACCGTCGACGGCCGGAAGCTGCTCGACGCTGCCGCCGGCCTGTGGTGCGTCAACGCCGGCCACGGCCGCCGCGAGATCGTCGAGGCGATCGCCGCCCAGGCCGGCGAGCTGGATTACGCGCCGGCCTTCCAGATGGGCCACCCCAAGGCGTTCGAGCTGGCGGCGCGACTGACCTCCATGCTGCCCAAGCCGCTCGACCACGTGTTCTTCACCAATTCCGGCTCGGAATCGGTGGAAACGGCACTAAAGATCGCCATCGCCTACCAGCGGGCGCGCGGCAAGGGCACCAAGACGCGGCTGATCGGCCGCGAGCGCGCCTATCACGGCGTCAACTTCGGCGGCATCTCGGTCGGCGGCATCCCCACCAACCGCAAGTTCTTCGGCTCGCTGCTGACCGGCGTCGACCACATGCGCCACACCCACGATCCCGAGCGCAACGCCTTCTCGCGCGGCCAGCCGGAATACGGCGCCGAGTTCGCCGACGAACTGGAGCGGATCATCTACCTGCACGACGCTTCCAACATCGCGGCGGTGATCGTCGAGCCGATGTCCGGCTCCACCGGCGTGCTGGTGCCGCCCAAGGGCTATCTCGAGCGCCTTCGCGAGATTTGCGACCGGCACGATATCCTGTTGATCTTCGATGAGGTGATCACCGGCTTCGGCCGCCTCGGCGCGCCGTTCGCCGTCGACTATTTCGGCATCGTACCGGACATGGTCGTCACCGCGAAGGGCATCTCCAACGGTGTCGTGCCGATGGGCGGCGTGTTCGTCAGCTCGGAGATCTACGACGCCTTCATGACCGGCCCGGAGAACGCCATCGAGCTGTTCCACGGCTACACCTATTCGGCCCATCCGGTGGCCTGCGCCGCCGCCATGGCGACGCTCGACATCTATGCCAACGAGGGCCTGCTCACCCGTGGCGCCGAGTTGGCACCCTATTTCGAGGATGCGTTGCATTCGCTGAAGGGGCTGCCGCACGTCATCGACATCCGCAACATCGGTCTGGTCGGCGCCGTCGAGCTGGCGCCGATGGCCGGCGAGCCGACCAAGCGCGCCTTTGCCGCCTTCCTCGCCGCCTACGAGAAGGGCGTGATGATCCGCACCACCGGCGACATCATCGCCCTGTCGCCGCCGCTGATCGTCAGCAAGGCGGAGATCGACACGCTGGTGTCGGTGCTCGCCGACGTCCTCAGGGCGCTGCCCTGAGGACTGCCGGGCGGGCGGCGGTCAGAGCAGCGTGCCGCGCAGGATCAGCAGCGCCACGCTGAAGTAGATGACAAGGCCCGTGACGTCGACCAGCGTGGCGACGAACGGCGCCGAGGCGCTTGCCGGGTCGAAGCCTAGCCGTTTCAATATGAACGGCAGCATCGAACCGGCGAGCGAGCCGAAGGTGACGATGCCGATGAGGCCAACGCCGACCGTCAGGGCGATCAGCTCCCAGTGCGCGCCGTAGTCGAAGATGCCGAGCGTCTGCCAGGCGGCGATGCGGGCCATGCCGATCACGCCGAGGCTGGCGCCGAGCGTCAGGCCGATCGGTATTTCACGTAGCGCCACCCGCCACCAGTCGCGCAGCCGCAACTGTCCAAGCGCCAGGGCGCGGATCAGCAGCGAGGTCGCCTGCGAACCGGAGTTGCCGCCCGAACTCATGATCAGCGGTATGAACAGCGTCAGCACCACCGCCTTCTGCAATTCGTCTTCGAAATGCTGCATGGCGCTGGCGGTCAGCATCTCGCTCAGGAACAGCACGGCGAGCCAACCGGCGCGCTTGCGGTACATGCTGAAGAAGCCGGTATCGAGATAGGGCTCGGTCACGCCCTCGACGCCGCCGAACTTCTGCACGTCCTCGCTGCCTTCGGCCAAGATGGCGTCGATCACGTCGTCGACGGTGACGATACCCAGCATCTGCTGCCGCTCATTGACTACCGGCACCGACAGGAGGTCGTGGATGGAGATCAGCCGGGCGACCTCCTCGCGGTCGATCTCGGCGCGCACGGTAATCGGCTGGCGATCGGGGGCGAGATCGAGGATCGGCTCTTCGGGCTCGCCGATGATCAGTTCGCGCAGCGTCACTACCCGCTTGAGGGCGCGCGTCTTGGGGTCGAGCACGTGGATCGAATAGACCGTCTCGCGGGTGCTCTCGACCTCGCGGATGTGGCGCAGCGTCTCGGCCACCGTATAGGTGGCGGGCACGCTGACGAACTCGGTCGACATCAGGCTGCCGGCCGTGCCCTCGGGGTAGGCGAGCAACCGCTTCAGCGGCCAGGCGCTGTCGAAGTCGACGCGCTTCAACAGCTCGGAGCGGTCCTCCTCGTCGAGCGCGCGCAGCACGTCGGCGGCGCGGTCGTCGGCCATGCCCTTGAGGATTTCGCCGGCCCGGTCGTGCGGCAGGTCGAGGAGCAGGTCGCCGGCACGGGTCAACTCCGGCCGGTCGAACACGTCGACGGCACGTTCGAGGGGGAGATGGGCGAGCACCGCCGCCGCGGTCTCCTCGTCTTCGTCGTTGAGACGGGCAACGATGTCGGCGGCATGCGCGTCAAACAGGTCGGCAAACAGTACCAGATCGACCGCGCCGGGCGCGATGCGGTTGTCTTCCATGGTCTCACCTCTCGATCCGTCGTCACGGCGGATCGCGGGCGAGCCAACCCAAGCGGGTCAGTCCGGCGTCGGCCGTGACGACAAGGACAATCGACTACTGTCGCTTGGCATGGGGTTGTGTTCCTTAGGACTCGCGCCTCCGGCCGGAACCGGTCGGCGCGCCGGGAAGATGGTCCTACAGGCCGTCAAGGTCAAGTCAGTCCGAGAGAAAAAGCCGTTCCGGCCGGCGTCGTCCGCCATGGCGGCGACCGACAATGCGGGTTGCGCCGGCCGGCTCTATAGTTCATGGTATGTTCTGCGCGTAATCCAACGGAGAGGAGATCGTCATGATCAAGCACGGCACCTTTATCTGGAACGAGCTAATGACCCCCGACGTTGCCGCCGCCACGGCGTTCTACGCCGCCGCGCTCGGCTGGACCTTCACCGAGCAGAACATGGGCGAGGGCGGCATCTACACGCTGGCCCACGTCCCGTCGCAGGAGATGCCAGTGGCCGGCATCTACGAATGGCCGGACAGCCAGCCCGGCTCGCGCGACTGGTTCCCTTATGTCGCGATCGACGACATCGACGCGGCGGTGGCCAAGGTGGAGCCGGCCGGCGGCAAGGTGCTGCGCGGCCCGTGGACGATTCCGGGCGTCGGCAAGATCGCCATCGTGCAGGATGCCGCCGGCAGCGCGATCGGCTATCTCGAACCCGAGCCGATGTGACGGGCCGCGGCTCATCGGACTGTTTTGTCGGTCATTTGCGTCGGCCGCCTTGTCCTGGAGGGATAGCGGCGGCCGGTGTGATGCGGCAGGCCGGGATATCCCAGCGTTATTTGTCGCCAATCGCGATCTTGTGATCTAGCTGCCCCTGTTTTGCCCTGATCCGGCCATTTCGTGCGTCGGGCGGATGCGTTGATTTCCGCCGGTCTCGACGGGGTGAGCCATGACTTGGGTTGTCGCCGTGACCATGCTGGTTGCCGCTTTCTGCGGCCTGATGCGACGTCTCGCTGCGGCACTCGTCGGAATGTTCCTGCTGGTCATGTTTGGCATCGGCAACATGCTCGTGCGCCAGCCGGCCTCACTCCTTCACCTGACGCTGCATGCCTTCCATCTGATCCTGATTTTCAACGTCACCTACGCCGCCTTCCTGCTTCTGGCCGCGGTCGTTTTCTGATCCGGTGGTCGATCTCTCGGCCGGCAATGCGTGATGATGCCGGCCTGAGCGCCTCTCCGGCAGGCGCCGAAAACTGAGGCCCGGCCCGGCTTTGTTGCCCAATAATCATTCTTGACCATCTCGAGGGCAGACGGGACCATGGCTTTGTCGATCGGTAAATGTGTTGCCGCCCGATGCCGGCGCCCTGCCGCTGGTGTATGACGGGGCAGGGGCGCCGCTTGCGTGGGGTTGGGTGCAGCAGGCGGCGCGCGAGGGAACGGGATGACGAAGCCGACCGACAACATGCGCGTCAACGCGGCGCGTCTCTGGGACAGCCTTCAGGAAATGGCGACGACCGGCCCCGGCCTCCGGGGCGGCTGCAATCGCCAGACGCTGACTGACGCCGACGCCAGGGGGCGGGCGCTGTTCAAAGCCTGGGGCGAAGCCGCCGGCATGACGCTCGGCGTCGACAAGATGGGCACTATGTTCTTCACCCGCCCCGGCACCGATGCCGACGCGCTGCCGGTCTGCGTCGGTAGCCATCTCGACACCCAGCCGACCGGCGGACGCTACGACGGCGTGCTTGGCGTGCTCGGTGCCCTCGAAGTCGTGCGCTCGCTCGACGACCTCGGCATCCGCACCAGGCACCCGATCGTCATCGTCAACTGGGCCAACGAGGAAGGCGCCCGCTTCGCGCCGGCCATGCTGGCTTCCGGCGTGTTCGCCGGCGTCCACAGCCTCGACTACGCCTATTCCCGTCAGGATCTCGACGGCAAGACCTATGGCGACGAACTGGTACGTATCGGCTGGCGCGGTGATGAGGAGGTCGGGGCGCGCAAGATGCACGCCTATTTCGAGTATCACATCGAGCAGGGGCCGATTCTCGAAGCCGAGGGCCGGGAGATCGGCGTCGTTACCCATTGCCAGGGCCTCTGGTGGCTGGAATTCACGCTGACCGGCAGGGAGGCGCACACCGGCTCGACGCCGATGGACATGCGCGTCAATGCCGGCCTCGCCATGGCCCGCATCTTCGAGCTGGTGCAGAAGGTGGCGACGGACAGCCAGCCGAACGCCGTCGGCGGCGTCGGTCAGGTGAAGTTCTCGCCCAACTCGCGCAACGTACTGCCCGGCAGCGTGGTGTTCACCGTCGACATCCGCTCGCCCGAGCAGGACAAGCTCGACCGCATGCGGGCGATCATCGAGGCCGAGGCGCCGAAGCTCTGCGCGGCGCTGGGCGTCAAGTGTGCGGTGGAGGCGGTCGGCCATTTCGATCCCGTCACCTTCGATCCGGCGCTGGTCGCCCGCGTCCAAGCGGTGACCGAGCGGCTCGGTTACAGCCACATGAACATCGTTTCCGGTGCCGGCCACGACGCCTGCTGGGCGTCGAAGGTGGCGCCGGCCACCATGATCATGTGTCCTTGCGAGGGCGGCCTCAGCCACAATGAGGACGAGAGGATCACGCCCGAATGGGCGGCGGCCGGCGCCGACGTGCTGCTGCACGCCGTGCTGGAAACAGCGGAGATCGTCGCCTGACAGGCGGCACGCCGGTTAGAAAAAAACGGGGGTGGAACCATGTCGAAGGTCATCAAGGGTGGAACCGTCGTTACCGCCGATCTGACATATGAGGCCGATATTCTGATTGACGGCGAGCGCATCGTGGCGATCGGCGCCGATCTCCAGGGCGACGAGGTGCTGGATGCATCCGGCTGCTACGTCATGCCGGGCGGCATCGACCCGCACACCCACCTCGAAATGCCGTTCATGGGCACCTATTCGGCCGACGACTTCGACAGCGGCACGCGGGCCGGCCTTGCCGGCGGCACCACAATGGTCGTCGACTTCGTGACGCCGCGCCCCGACCAGTCGATGCTGGAGGCGTTGCAGAGCTGGCACAACCGGGCGAGCCGCGCCAACGCCGACTACTCCTTCCACATGTGCGTGACGTCGTGGAGCCGGCAGATCTTCGATGAGATTAAGGTGATCGTCGAGGAAAAGGGCATCAACTCCTTCAAGCACTTCATGGCCTACAAGGGCTCGCTGATGGTCGACGACGACGAGATGTTCCAGTCGTTCCAGCGGCTTGCCGAACTTGGCGCCCTGCCGATGGTGCATGCCGAGAATGGCGACGTCGTCGCCCAGATGCAGCAGAAGCTCTATGCCGAGGGCAACACCGGCCCCGAGGCGCACGCCTATTCCCGTCCGCCCGAGGTGGAGGGCGAGGCCACCAACCGCGCCATCATGCTGGCCGACATGGCCGGCGCGCCGCTCTACGTCGTGCATACCTCCTGCGAACAGGCGCACGAGGCGATCCGCCGCGCCCGCCAGAAAGGCATGCGCGTCTACGGCGAGCCGCTGATCCAGCACCTCCTGCTCGACGAGAGCGAATACGCCAATCCCGACTGGGATCATTCGGCGGCCCGCGTCATGAGCCCGCCCTTCCGCGACAAGCTGCATCAGGACAGCCTGTGGGCCGGCCTTGCCGCCGGCTCGCTGAGCTGCGTCGCCACCGATCACTGCACCTTCACCATCGCCCAGAAGCGCACCGGCCTCGGCGACTTCCGCAAGATCCCCAATGGCACCGGCGGCCTTGAAGACCGCATGCCGCTCCTCTGGACCTACGGCGTCCGTACCGGCCGCCTGACCATGAACGAGTTCGTGGCGGTCACCTCCACCAACAGCGCCAAGATCCTCAATATGTATCCGAAGAAAGGCGCGGTGCTGGTCGGCGCCGATGCCGACCTCGTGGTCTGGGACCCCAGGCGCTCCAAGGTCATCTCGCCGAGAACCCAGCAGTCGGTGATCGAATACAACGTCTTCGACGGCTACGAGGTGACCGGCCTGCCGCGCTTCACGCTGTCGCGCGGCCGCGTGGTGGTCGAAGAGACGACCATGAAGACCGAGGAAGGCTACGGCCGCTTCGTGCCGCGCAAGCCGTTCACGGCGGTGGCACGAGCGCTCAGCCAGTGGAAGGACATCGTGGCGCCGCGCCGAGTCGAGCGCGCCGGCATCCCGGCGACCGGCATCTGACATCGGCCTCCGTTCCTGGCAGCCGGCAAGAGCCGACCGCGACACGCATGACAAGATCGCATCGATCCGGAAAGGCCGCCGCCTCAGCCGAGCAGACAGCGCAGCCCGGCGAGGAAATCGCCGAGGCGCTGGCGATGGGCGCAGTAATAGATGGTCCGCCCCTCGCGGCGGGCCAGCACCAGACCGTCCGACCGGAGGCGGGCGAGCTGCTGCGAAACCGCAGGTTGTGGCAGCGCCAGCTTCCGCTCGAGTTCGCCTACCGAGCATTCCTTGCCGCATAGATGAACCAGGATGGTGAGGCGCTGCTCATGCGAAAGCGCCCTGACGGTGCCGCACAGGTCGTGGATCAGCGATGAGATTCCTGCCTCGCCGTCCTCCGGCAAAGCGATCTGGGTAGGGTCTTGCATGGCTCAGTTCACCTCGGCGCGTGAGGTGCCTTCGTCGGCACTAAACCGTCAACGCCAAGGAAACACAAGGCGAGCCAGCAGACGGCTTCCGGCTGTCGGTCGCCCGAAAGGCGCTGGTATATAACTTCTGCGGGTAATACTAACAATGAGAATATAGTCATATTAAAAAGTGAACAAAAGAACTAACGGGCTGTAATGTAGAGCGTTTTTAGAAACGATGGGTTTTCGGGGGAATTTCAAGCCGATAGAATGGCGGCTGCGCCGGACGAGATGGAACGAACTCGATATCCGCTCGTCCCGTCGCCAAGGTAAATAAAATCTTTGGTTGTAGCAAATCTTGCGAATTATTCCTGAGGAAATTACCGCTCCTGACGACCGCCGCGCGTCTTTTGGACATGGTCGGCGATTGTTCACCGTCACGCGCTGGAAAAGAGAATCGAAACGTCGCCGTTTCCCTTCCGGGACGCGGCGACGTTCTGGTGTCTGCGGTTACTTCAGAGAGCCGACCAGCGAGGCGCGGGCGTCCTCGATGAGGTCCCAGGTGTTGGGGTCCGTGGTCGATTGGCGCTTCAGATAGGTATAGGACGTGTCGGCCCAGACCAGGATGCGATCGGTCTTGTTGTCGAGCACCACGTCGCCACGATTGGTGCGGACGGTGAGCACCGCATGGCCGGAGCCGGTCTCGTCGCGCACCACGGTGATCAGCAGCGCGCTTTCCGGCCAGCCGGCGCGCATCAGGTCGCGCCGCTTCTCCAGCACGTAGTCCTCGCAGTCGCCGGCCAGCTTCGGATAGTCCCAGTGCTCGAGGACGCCGTAGATTTCCATGTCGGTGGCCGGCAGCACGGCAGTGTTGACGGCCGTGTTGACCTGGTTGAGCTGGTTCCACACCGCCTGGGTCAGGCTGACGACCTGATTGGTGTCCTTTGCGCCCCGGCAATCGGCGGGATATTCGGCGCAGAACTGCACGTAGCCGACCGGCGGCGCCGCGATGCCGCGGATTTTCATTTCCTTCTCGGCCGCATTGGCGCTGGCGGCTGCAAATAGAGCCGAAGCAAACAGAACCGTTGTTCTTAGCGTCGCGATCTTTTTCATCGTCGTGACGTCTCCCTGTTGTTAGTCAGGAGAATGACACAATTGTTTTTCGGTCACGTGAAATGGAGAAATCAAAACGGCCGTATCGCGGAAATAATCTGTTTACGAAAATTCGAGATGCATTTTATGATTTGTTTATACTGATGAAATCGATCGTGTTTACTTTCCGTCCACCATTGTTTATGCGCTCGGCCGCCGGCGTTAAGGCTTGGCGGCCCGGAGGGAACGCACCAGCGGCCGGGACGCTCCCGGTTGTCCGGTTTCGGAACGTCCTGTCTCGGTGGCTGCATTAACCCTGCCAGGACGAGGTGTCCGGCAATGGCACAGCCGGCACGGCGCGGGGGAAGGGGAGGAGGGCGCCGATGGCGGGCGCGGGACAGACGCGATCGCGCCGGCCGGGCGTTGGGACGGCCGGGCCGGCGGATGGCGGAATCGCGGCTTGGTTAGCGAAGGGGAAATGCCGCGGCGGCCGTCACGGCCGCCGATCTCCTCAGAGCAATTCCAGCAAAAGTGGGAACCGGTTTTGCGTCCGGAATTGCGTCTCAACAATGAAATAGAGCATTTCCGGTGAACCGGAGTTCACCGGAAATGCTCTAGAGATTGTTCTTCAGCATGTCCTCGGATTGCAGCATCGCGAATTCCACGGCGATGCCTTCCTTGAAGTGGCGCACCACGCGGGCGCGCATGCGGCCGAGCGTCACTGCGGTGCCGAGCGGCGGCTTGAAGTCGGTGGCGATGGCCGCGCCCGACAGCGACACGTCGATGATCTTGCAGCGGCTTTCCTGCCCGTCGGGCAGGACCAGATTGGAGAACGGCCGCTGCGGCGTGATGCGCTCGTGGCGGCGGTCTTCCGGCAGGTTGAGGTTGTCGCGGTTGGCGAGCCAGGTGAGCTGGGAGGCCAGCTTCTCGCGCTTGCCGGCCGTGGCGTTCACCGTCATGGCGAAGCCGCCCTCGAACAGGCGGGTGATCTGCCCTTCGATGCGGCCGACGTGGTCGAGATAGGCGACGACCCGCTCGCCGACGTCGCCGGACACCGGCGTCATCAGCGCCACGCCGCCGGGCGACATGTCCTGCACCTGGCAGGGGTATTCGTTGCGGTTGGGCAGCATGAAGCGGCCGAGCACGTCGATTTTGACGCGCTGGAACCGCCGGCGCTCCGGCTTGGGAAATCTGCTCGTACGGGGGGGCGTCGGGGCCGCGAGGGTTGCCATGCCGCTGTCCACTGGCGGCCACGAGCGGCCGCTCACCCCACAACGGTAAGCATCCAACCTTAAGATTGGGTTTAGCCGGTCCGTCCGTACCGCCTGATCAGTCGCTGCGGCCGCCCTCGATGACGCGGAAATGGCGGAACACCCGGCCCGACGCCTGAGGAGGAACGGGGCGGCGGCGGTCGAAGCGCAGCGGCGGCGGATCGTGGCGGACCGGCGAGCCGCCGTGCGTGCCGTCGACCTTCTCCGTGTTGAGCAGGAAGGCCGGCTTCTCGTCCGGCCAGATCAGCCGGAGGCTCTGCAACGGCTGTCGCACCACCGGGTAGAGGCCGAGCCAGTAGGGTTGATCCATCGGCGCGAAACAGCCGAGGATGCGGGTGTGGTTCGGTCCCTCGTGGTGGAGCGGCAGGAACATCACCTCCACCGGCATGATCTGGCCGCGCTCGTTGGTGGCGCTGAGGCCGAACACGGCGGCCGCGCCATCCTCGACGACGGCCGCCAGCAGGCAGGCGATCGATTCGCGATCCTTGCCGGACCAGAAGTCCAGCATGTTGCGACCCTTGAGTTCGCGACCGTAGGCGGCGCAGAGACGCGTGCCGGCCAGGCGGAAGGAATAGGTGTGGCGGTCGAGCGCCTCGAGGATGAAGGTGTCGCCGAGCAGGCCGCGGATGGCCGCGGGGTCGACCTCGTTGCGCTCGGGCGCCGGTCGCTGGCCACGCAGCTTCGTCCAATACTCATAAAGTGAACGCGCGACGACGCTTTTCATCGGAATCCCCGCAAAACCAGACCCACCCGGCTCAAGATGCCTGGCCCGACGGGGCGCCATGCCATTTCGGCACAGTCATGCCCCCGTCTCGGACCAATCTGAAGGCTCCCGAGCAGACCTCGTGCCAGGAGACTTTTCTTGTCCCCGCTGTTCTCGGGGAGAAGGGGATCGGCAGTTGAAAAAGCGGCCTGCCGAGCAGAGTGGTCGTTCGTCCGACCTGTTCTTGAAATGACGAATGCGGACGTTCTGAAAGGAACACCGGCGGCGGAAGCGTTCGCCGCTGAAACATGACCATTCGGCGCCAGTATGTGTTGATGACCGGTTAGCGCGGCCGATAAGTTTCGAGTCGATTGGTCGATCGCCGCGCCGGCTGCCCCGTTGCGGCACGTCCGGCCGCCGCTGTGCCTTTTTGACTGCGCTCTGGCACGGCTGCCGCCTTTGGGCTAAAGCCTGTCAGGCCCGCCGGCCGGACGGCGGACGCTGAGGGAGCCGCGATGCAGGGCGACAACGACAATCATCAACCGATGTTCAACCTGCCGCGAGTGATCCTCGCCTTCATCTTGCTGTCGGCCGGCATCTTCGTCGGCCGCACCTGGTATCTCGGCGGCGACGGCGCCACCACCTTCCTCCTCACCTTCTCCTTCACGCCGATGCGCTACCGCTTCCTGGCGTCGGGCGTCGACTTTCCCGGCGGCTGGGCGGCCGGCCTCTGGAGCCCGTTCACCTACGTCTTCCTCAGCCCGACGCCGTCGGCCCTGGTGTTCGACCTCCTGTGGCTGACTGCCTTCGGCTCCGCCGTGGCGCGTCGCTTCGGCCCCTGGCGCTTCGTCGGCTTTTCCGCCACGGCGGCTCTCGTCGGCGCCGGCCTCTACTGGCTGCTGATGCGGGACGGCCAGTCGGTGCTGCTCGGCCCGAGCTTCGTGGTGGCGGCGCTGCTCGGCGCGGCGATCCGCTTCGTCTACGCCGCCGGTCTCGGTGGCATCATGACGATGGGCGGTGACGCCTGGAACCAGCCGGCGCTCGGCATCGTCGAGATGTGGTCGGACGTCCGGGTGCTGCAACTGTTCGGCTTCATCTTCGCCGCCAATGCGCTGTTCGCCGTGCTCTACGCCTCGTCGGGTCTCGACGGTCGGGCGTTGTTGCAGAACGCCCTCGGCTACATCGTCGGCATCTTGCTGTTTTCGCTGTTCGATCCCCGGCGGCCCGTTCCAGGCCGTGCCGGCTAAGGGAAATTCCCTAGAAGACGCTTGAATCGGTGTGCAATTCATTCCATCCTTTATCCAAGGCGACGGGGAGGACGGCCGCCGGGAGACCGGCGGACCCGGATAGCCAGGATAAGCTGGAGGGATGGCAATGACGACCGTCAGGCAGATTTTGTCCGCCAAGGGCGATGGAGTGGTCACCGGCGACCGAACGATGTCGCTGGGGCAAGCGGTGGCGCGACTGGCCGACAACCGGATCGGCGCGCTGATCTTCGTCGATGATGACAGCCGCGTCGTCGGCATCCTGTCGGAGCGCGACGTGGTGCGCTCGCTGGCCAAGCATGGCGCGCGCGTGCTGGACGATCCCGCATCCGATCACATGACGCGGCAGGTCAAAACCTGCACGCGGGAGGATACGGTCGAGGATCTCATGGACATGATGACCGCCGGTCGCTTCCGCCACCTGCCGGTGGTGGAGGAGGGGCGGCTGGTCGGCATGGTGTCGATCGGCGACGTCGTCAAGCACCGCGTCGCCGACATCGAGCATCAGGCCAAGGAGATCCGCAACTACCTGTTCACCTCGTGAACGGGCCTGCCGGCGCGGGGTCGCCGGCATGGTTTTCCACTGCCCGGCGTCCAAATGGCGCCGGGCGGAAAGAAATTCCGCTTTTCTGGCGGCAGGTTGGAAGGATATTCGCCTTATTGCCCATGGCAAGCGGGCGGAAATGCGTTGCGCTCCGGCGAGAGGCCGCTAAGATTTCCGTCAAGCCCGGTCGACTGGGTGCGCGGTTTCGTGCTCACGAAGCCGTATGAACAGCGGTTCCGCCGGCGGCGGAGCTCACGAACAGGTTGAAACGTTCTGTTTCGGCGATGGTCCGGAAGCCGCTTGTCGGAAGCCGGAGGATCGCCAAGGCACGAAGGAGACCCGCGATGAGCCTGACCCGTAGCCTCAACACCCTCGTCGTCTGTGCCGCGTTTCTGTTCGTCGTAGCCATCGTGGCCGGCGTCATCTGAAATCGCGGCGCATGTCGGTTCCCGACAAGCCGATCGGCGGGAGGCCCGCCGGTCGGCTTTTCCGTTTCCGGGCGTCAGGACGCGATGACGATGCGCTCCACCTCGGCGCGGCGGGAATCGAAGCGGCCGAAGATGCGCGCCGACAGGGCGCGCTCGCCCTTCAGCACGATGGTGGCGTCGCCGTCGAACAGGCAGTCGACGGTGCTGAACGTGCCGGAATGCGTCTCGATCCGGTCGAGTTCGGGCTTGTCGCCGCCCGCCGAAAGGCTGACCCAGGCCGGTGAAGCCTCGATCTGGTAGCGCTTGATGGCGTCGGCGATCATCGTCTTGGTCGGGTGCATGATGGTCCTCGGCGTTCCCCTCAGGGAGACTACATATTCGATAAGTGTTGTTTTCCGGCTAATGACGACAAAACTAAGGCGTTTTCCTCCACTTGCGACCTTCGTCTGGGGAGCGCGCCGGATTGTCGCAAGCCCTTGAGCCGCGACAAACTTTTTCCGTCTGGTCAATGTGGCATCGACGTTTTGCTGTGGACAAAACGGGAACATTCGGTCATTGTTCGTCAACCATGTCCGCTGTTTTCCGGCGGGCCGACCGATTCCCGCTCCGGAGACACCATGGCCAAGCGCACCACCCAATTCGTCTGCCAGTCCTGCGGCGCCGTCAGCCCGCGCTGGGTGGGCAAGTGCGAGGCCTGCGGCGAATGGAATTCCTTCGTCGAGGAGGTCGGCGGCGGCCCCGGCATCGGCTCGGCGGTGTTCGGCCAGAAGGGCCGGCCGATGCGCAAGGGGCGCGTCGTACCGCTGGTGGAATTGTCCGGCGAGATCGTCCAGGCGCCGCGCCTCTGCTCCGGCATCGCCGAGTTCGACCGCGTCACCGGCGGCGGCTTCGTGCGCGGATCGGCGCTGCTGGTCGGCGGCGATCCCGGTATAGGCAAGTCGACGCTGCTGATCCAGGCGGCGGCGACGCTGGCCCGTCAGGGCGCCCGCGTCGTCTACGTCTCAGGCGAGGAGGCGGTGGCGCAGGTGCGCCTCCGGGCCGAGCGGCTCGGCCTGTCCGACGCGCCGGTGGCGCTGGCCGCCGAAACCTCGGTCGAGGACATCCTGACGACGCTGAGCGCCGGCCCGCGGCCCGACCTTGTGGTCATCGATTCCATCCAGACGCTGTGGACCGAACTGGTCGAGTCCGGCCCCGGCACGGTGACGCAGGTGCGCACCGCCGCCCAGGCCATGGTCCGCTACGCCAAGGAGAGCGGCGCCACCGTCGTCTTGGTCGGCCACGTCACCAAGGACGGCTCGATCGCCGGCCCGCGCGTCGTCGAGCACATGGTCGACGCCGTGCTCTATTTCGAGGGCGACGGCGCCCGCCATTTTCGCGTGCTGCGCTCGGTGAAGAACCGTTTCGGCCCCACCGACGAGATCGGCGTGTTCGAGATGACCGGCGAGGGCCTGCGCGAGGTGCCGAACCCCTCGGAACTGTTCATGGGCGAGCGCGATGGTGCGGCGGCCGGCGCCGCCGTGTTCGCCGGCATGGAGGGCACGCGGCCGATGCTGGTGGAGATCCAGGCGCTGGTGGCGCCCACCTCGCTCGGCACGCCGCGCCGCGCCGTCGTCGGCTGGGACAACAGCCGCCTCGCCATGATCCTCGCCGTGCTGGAGGCCCATTGCGGCGTCCGCTTCGGCCAGCACGACGTCTATCTCGCGATAGCCGGTGGTCTACGCATTCAAGAGCCGGCCGCCGACCTCGCCGTCGCCGCCGCGCTGGTGTCGTCGCTGGCCGGCACGCCGCTCGGCCACGACTGCGTCTATTTCGGTGAAGTCAGCCTGTCGGGCGCCGTCCGGCCGGTGGCGCACGCCGCCGCCCGCCTGAAGGAGGCCGAGAAGCTGGGTTTCGCGCGGGCGGTCGGGCCGAAGCTCGCCCGTGGCGACGCGCCGACCGGCCTCAAGCGGGCCGCCGTCGCCCAACTCGTCGATCTCGTCACCCGCATCGCCGCCGATGGGGCCGGAGCACCGGCGGCTCGGCGCGAGCAGCGTGGATAAGCGGCCGGCCGGGGAGGGGCGTTTCCGTCCGTTGATTGAATTTGCCGAGCCGGGCCATTACCGTTAATTCGGTTCGGGCTTGAAGGAATCAGGGGGCGGGCTTCGGACGCCAAAGGGGTAGAGATGTCGATTACGCTGCTCGACGGTATCCTCATCGTGGTCATGCTGATCTCGGCGCTGCTCGCCATGATCCGCGGCTTCGTGCGCGAGGTGCTGTCGATCGCCGCCTGGGTGGCCGCCGCCGTCGCCGCCTTCCTGCTCTATGGCGACGTCCTGCCCTTCGTTCAGCCGCACATCTCGCAGAAGCAGCTGGCGCTGGTGGCCTCGGCCGGCGGCGTCTTCGTGGTGACGCTGATCATCGTCAGCTTCATCACCATGCGCATTTCCGATTACGTGCTCGACAGCCGCATCGGCCCGCTCGACCGTACGCTGGGCTTTGTGTTCGGCGCGGCACGCGGCCTGCTGCTGGTGGTCGTCGGCATGCTGTTCTTCAACTGGTTCATCCATGATCCGGCATCGCAGCCAGCCTGGGTGGCCGACGCCAAGTCGCGGCCGCTGCTCAATGCGCTCGGCGCCCAGCTGATGGCGGCGCTGCCCGAGGATCCGGAGAAGAAGATCCTCGATCAGTTCCAGAACCCGAGCATCGACGACGGCACGGCGGTGCCCGACGGCGACGACAGCCAGCCACCATCCGACGATGCTGCCCCCGGCGACGGCGCCTACCGCCAGGGCGAGCAGAACGGCCTCAATCAGCTGATCCAGTCGACCACCGCCCCGAAGCCGTGAGCAGCCGGGCGTCGCCGCCATGCGGATGCGCCGGTTATTCCGGCGTCGCCCAGCGCTACGCGACGCGGCAATCGCCGGCGATTGAGCTTATGACGGAAAAACAGGGCAATCGTCTTCCCGAGCAATTCCAGCGAAATCGGGAAATGATCTGACGTCCACAATAGCGCCAAAACAAACGGATAGGGCATGTTCGGCGTGCCGCAATCGGACCGGACATGCGCTGGCGATTGCCAGCCCGGCGTATTTGACGTTTTGAAGACGGCGGCGGATGCATTATACGGGCGCCGTGCGCGGTGGTCTTCCTGTGTCGCGAGATGCCGGAGAGTGGCGCGGTCCTGAAATCTCGAAAGTGGGTAGGCCGACCATGGACGATTTCACCCTCGACCCATTTGCCGCCGACGGCGACGACCGCTTCCATGAGGAATGCGGCGTGTTCGGCGTATTCGGCGTGGAAAACGCCTCGGCGCTCGCCGCCCTCGGCCTGCACGCCCTGCAGCATCGCGGCCAGGAGGCGGCCGGCATCACCACCTTCGACGGCAAGGAATTCTACACCGAGCGGCACATCGGCCTGGTCGGCGACAACTTCACCAAGGCCAAGGTGCTGGCCCGTCTGCCGGGCAACCGGGCGATCGGCCACACCCGCTATTCGACCACAGGCGGCTCCGGCCTCAGGAACGTCCAGCCGCTTTATGCCGAGCTGTCGGCCGGCGGCTTTGCGCTCGCCCACAACGGCAACTTGACCAATGCCATGACCATCCAGCGCGATCTTCAGCGCCGGGGGGCCATCTTCCAGTCGACCTCCGACACCGAGACCATCCTCCACCTCGTCGCCACCAGCCAGAAGGCGGCGCTGGTCGACAAGGTGGTCGACGCGCTGCGTACCGTCGAGGGCGCCTATTCCATCGTCTGCATGAGCCAGGAGAAGATGATCGGCTGCCGCGATCCGTTCGGCATCCGGCCGCTGATCCTCGGCGATCTCGACGGCGCGGTGATCCTCGCCTCCGAGACCTGCGCTCTCGACATCATCGGCGCCCATTTCGTGCGCGAGGTCGAGCCGGGCGAGATGGTGGTGGTCACCGAGCGCGGCATCGAGAGCCTGCGGCCGTTCGACAAGCGGCCGCCGCGCTTCTGCATCTTCGAGTATGTCTATTTCGCCCGGCCGGATTCGGTCTACGCCGGCACCTCGGTCTATCAGGTCAGGAAGCGCATCGGCGCCGAGCTGGCCCGCGAGACGCCGGCCGTCGCCGACGTGGTGATCCCGGTGCCCGACAGCGGCACGCCGGCCGCCATCGGCTTTGCCGAGGCGTCGGGCATTCCCTTCGACTTCGGCATCATCCGCAACCACTATGTCGGCCGCACCTTCATCTCGCCGACCGACACCATCCGCCACATGGGCGTCAAGCTGAAGCACAACGCCAACCGCACGGTGATCGAGGGCAAGCGCATCGTGCTGGTCGACGACTCGATCGTCCGCGGCACCACCTCGCTGAAGATCGTGCAGATGATGCGCGAGGCCGGCGCCGCCGAGGTGCATATGCGCATCGCCTCGCCGCCGACCACCGATTCCTGCTTCTACGGCGTCGACACGCCGGAGAAGGGCAAGCTCCTGGCCTCGCGCATGTCGATCGAGGAGATGACCCGCTACATCCAGGTCGACAGCCTCGGCTTCCTGTCGATCGACGGCCTCTATCGCGCCGTCGGTTCGGCCGCCCGCGACAACGAGCAGCCGCAGTATTGCGATGCCTGCTTTACCGGCGACTATCCCACTGCCCTGACGGACGCCGCCGGCTCCGGTCCGGTGCGGCAGCTGTCGCTTCTGGCCGACGCCGGCTGACCGTATCGGGGAGGAGAGGGTGACCGAAAAACGCATCGTGGTGGTAACCGGCGCGTCCCGCGGCATCGGCTACGAGGCGGCGCTGGCGCTCGGCCGGGCCGGCTGGCACGTCGTCGCCGTTGCCCGCACGCAGGGCGGGCTCGAGGAGCTTGACGACGCCATCCGCGACGCCGGCGGTTCGACGTCGCTGGTGCCGCTCGACCTTGCCGACGCCGACCGCATCGACGAGCTTGGCGCCGCGCTCAACCAGCGCTTCGGCCGCATCGACGCGCTGTTCGGCAATGCCGGCCTGTTGGGCGGTCTGGCGCCGGTCGGCCACATCGACCCGAAGAAGTGGGATCAGGCCTTCGCCGTCAACGTCACCGCCAACTACCGGCTGATCCGTTCCCTCGACCCGCTGCTGAGGCAGTCGTCGGCCGGACGCTGCCTGTTCGTCACCTCGGCGGCCGCCTGGAAAGGCTCGCCCTTCTGGGGCGTCTACGCCGCCTCCAAGGCGGCGCTCAACGCGCTGGCCGTCGCCTATGCCGAGGAGGTCAGGAACTTCGGCATCACCGTCAACCTCCTCAACCCCGGACCGCTCCGGACGCGCATGCGCGCCCAGGCCATGCCCGGCGAGGACCCGGATGCGCTGGCAACCCCCGCCGATCTGGCGCCGCATATCGTCTCGATCCTCGATGGCGATGACGGCCGCACCGGCGAGCTTTACGACTTTCCGACGCTCTCGTGGATGAAACCGCGGCCGCCGCAATGACCCCCTACGACATCGATCGCGCTTACGCCTCGCCCAACTCGGGGTACCGGCCACCGGGCAGCGTCGTCGATCATCTGGTGCTGCACTACACCGGCATGCGCTCGGAGGAGGGCGCCCGCGACTGGCTGTGCGACCCGCGCTCGCAGGTGTCGAGCCATTATCTGGTGTTCGAGGATGGCCGCGTCTTGCAACTGGTCGATGAGAGCCGCCGTGCCTGGCACGCTGGCCGCTCGTTCTGGCGCGGCGTTACCGACCTCAACTCGCGCTCCATCGGCATCGAGATCGCCAATCCCGGCCACGAATTCGGCTACCGGCCGTTTCCCGATCGCCAGATCGAGGCGGTGATCGGCCTCTGCCGGTCGATCTTCTCCCGCCACTTCATTCCGCCGCATCAGGTGGTCGCCCACTCCGACGTGGCGCCCGACCGCAAGGAGGATCCCGGCGAGCTGTTCCCCTGGGAATGGTGCGCCGCCTTCGGCATCGGTCTCTGGGTGCCGCCGGTGCCGTTCGATCATGGCCCGGCGCTCGGCCTCGGCGACAGCGGCGAGAAAGTGCTGGAGCTTCAGCGGCTTCTGGCCGGTATCGGCTTCGATATCGCCCCGAGCGGCGTCTTTGATGAGCGCACCGAAATCGTCGTCCGCGCCTTCCAACGGCACTGGCGGCCGGCCCATGTCGACGGCCGGGCCGACCCCTCCACCCTCGACACGATGGCGCGCGTCGCTGACGTTTTCGCGGCATCCGCCGGAGCCTGATCCTTTGCCGGCTGCCCGGCTAATGCGGCGAAGATGCGGACCGTTTCGCGGCTGCATGGCTGGTATGCGCCACATTGACGGCCCCGCACGGCCCGATTCGTCGGTCAATTCCTTGCCCCCATGACTGGGAGGCAATGGAACCGAGACCGCATGAACCTGATCAAGACGCTTGCCACCGCCACGCTCCTTCTCGCCCTCGTGGCGCCCGCCATGGCCGACACCGCCAAGCCGGAAGCGGCCGCTCCCGAAGCCGTCGCCGACAAGCCCGACAGCATCTTCGAGCTGATGTTCGGCACCAAATCCAAGAGCGCCGCCGCCGAGACGATCGTCGCTCCCGCCGTGAAGGGCGCGCCGGAAGCCACTCTCCGCCACCGCATCGCCGCCCACGCCAAGGCGGCCGGCCTGCCGGCCGAGCTGGCCGAGGCAGTGGTCCGCCACGAGAGCCGCTTCAATGCCAAGGCGCGCGGCCGCCACGGCGAGATCGGGCTGATGCAGATCAAGCCGCAGACCGCCCGCGGCCTCGGCTATCGCGGCACGGCCGCCGGCCTCTACGATGTCGAGACCAATCTCAAGTGGGGCATGGCCTATCTGGCCGGCGCCTACAAGCTGGCCGGCGGCGACACCTGCGGCACCATTCTCCGTTATAACGCCGGCCACGGCGCGACGCGCATGAACCGCATTTCCCGCGCCTATTGCTCGGAAGTGGTCACCTACGTCGCTTCCCTGTGATCCTCTTTCCTTGACCTTCCGGCGGGGGCATGCCACATGGCTCCCCGCCAGTCGGTTGGACGACCGCGCGGACATCAGGCGAAAGCCCGTCCGGGAGGAAAGTCCGGGCTCCACGGAAACACGGTGCCGGGTAACGCCCGGCGAGGGCGACCTCAGGGAAAGTGCCACAGAGATCGAACCGCCCCGGTGCGCCGGGGTAAGGGTGAAAAGGTGGTGTAAGAGACCACCGCGGCCCCGGTAACGGGACCGGCATGGCAAACCCCACCGGGAGCAAGACCGAATAGGGACGACGCGGGGGCAGCCCCGGCCTGTTTTCGGGCCAGTCGTCCGGGTTGGTTGCATGAGGCGTCCGGCAACGGCCGTCCCAGATGAATGGTCGTCGGGTGGGAAACCGCTCACAGAACCCGGCTTACAGACCGACTGGCTTTTTCCATTGTTTATGCGGGCGGCAGCGTGCCGCCGTTCTCCAGGAACAGCTTGGCCGTCAGGAAGTCGCGCCACGCTTCGCGCTTCTTGATCGGCGTCCTCAGGAGATAGGCCGGATGGAAGGTCGGCAGCGCCTTGAAGCGCTTGCCGCCGATCTCCAGTTCGCACCAGCGGCCGCGCAGCTTATTGATGCCCTGCCTCACCGCCTCGCCGCCCAGAAGCGCCTTGGCCGGCTGCGCGCCGAGGAAGACGATCAGCGCCGGGTCGATCAGCTCGATCTGCCGAAGGATGAACGGCCGGCAGATGGCGACCTCGACGTCGGACGGGTCGCGGTTGCCCGGCGGCCGCCAGTAGATGACGTTGGCGATATAGGCGTTATTGCTTCGGCTGTAGCCGATGGCATTCAGCATGCGGTCGAGCAACTGGCCGGAGCGGCCGACGAAGGGCCGGCCCTCGATGTCCTCGTCGCGGCCCGGCGCCTCGCCGATCAGCATCAGCTTCGAGGCCGGATTGCCGTCGCCGAATACCGTGTTCTTGGCGGTGAGCTTCAGGTTGCAGCCCTCGAAGCCATGGATCAGCGCCTTGAGTTCGTCGAGCGTCGTCGCCGACTGCGCGGCGGCGCGCGCCTGCATCACCGTGGACTCGGTCGGCAATTGCGCCGTTGGGCCAGTGGCGGCGACGGGACGAGCCGATGGCCGCTGCGGCGCGAAGTCCGGCGCCGGCATTGACGGCGACGGCCGGCCGGCCTCGGCCGGTGGCATCCGACGCTCCGCCCGCGTCTCGGCCGCCGCCTTCGCCCTGGCGCTCTCCTCGAAGCGGTCGACCGGCGCCTCGGCGAGCGGCGTATCGACGCCCGTCGCCGCGTACCATTCGAGCAGCGCCGCGGCGGCATCGAGGCCGGAGAAGGGATTGGTCGGATCGGACGGCATGGCCCTCTCTATAGACGAGGACGGCCGCCGTGGAAACGCCGCAGCCGTCAAGCCGGCGAAAGCGCCGGATCCGGCCCGAAAGCGTTTGATCGCGCCGGCCGTTCGTGGTTGAAGAACCGCGATGCGCTTCATCCGTGTTTGTCGGTAGCCGGTGCGCCGCCGCCCTGGCGCGATGGTTGCTAAGATCCTTGCCGATCAGCTGCTTGGAAGAGAGTGAGCCATGACCACCGAACTGCCCGAGCGTGAGTCGATGGAATTCGACGTGGTGATCGTCGGCGCCGGCCCGGCCGGCCTCGCCGCCGCCATCCGCCTGAAGCAGCGGGCCGCTGCCGGCGGGCAGGACATCTCCGTGCTGGTTCTGGAAAAAGGCTCGGAGGTCGGCGCCCACATTCTCTCCGGCGCCGTCGTCGACGTTGCCGGCATCTCGGCGCTGCTGCCCGACTGGCGCGACGATCCCGACCATCCGTTCAGGACGCCGGTCACCGACGACCGCTTCTACCTGCTGTCGGAGAAAGCCGCCCTCCGCCTGCCCAACGTCCTGATGCCGCCGCTGATGCACAATCGCGGCGCCTATGCCGTGTCGCTGGGCAACGTCTGCCGCTGGCTGGCGCGGCGGGCCGAGGCGTTGGGCGTCGAGATCTATCCCGGCTTTGCCGCCGCCGAGGTACTCCACGACGATGCTGGCAGGGTGATCGGCGTCGCCACCGGCGACATGGGCGTGAAGAAGGACGGCACGCCCGGCCCCAACTACCAGCGCGGCATGGCGCTTCTGGCCAGGTACACCCTGTTCGCCGAGGGCGCGCGCGGCTCGCTGTCCAAGAAGCTGATCGCCCGCTATCGGCTCGACGACGGCTGCGAGCCGCAGAAATTCGGCATCGGCATCAAGGAACTGTGGGAGGTGACGCCGGACCGGGCGCGGCCGGGCCTCGTGCAGCATTCCTTCGGCTGGCCGCTCGGCGCCGGCACCGGCGGCGGCTCCTTCCTCTATCATCTGGAGAACGATCAGGTGGCGGTCGGCTTCGTCGTCCACCTCAACTACGAAAATCCCTATCTCTCGCCCTTCGAGGAGTTCCAGCGCTTCAAGACGCATCCGCTGGTGCGCGACACCTTCGAGGGCGGCCGGCGCGTCTCCTACGGCGCGCGGGCGCTCACCGAGGGTGGCTGGCAGTCGGTGCCGAAGCTGGTCTTCCCCGGCGGCGCGCTGATCGGCTGCGCCGCCGGCTTCATGAACGTGCCGCGCATCAAGGGCAGCCACAACGCCGTTCACTCGGGCATCCTCGCCGCCGACGCAGCAATCGAGGCGATCGCCGCCGGCCGGACGGGCGACGAGCTGTCCGCCTACGAGACGGGCTGGCGCGGCTCGGCCATCGGCCGGGACCTCAACCCGGTGCGCAACGTCAAGCCGCTGTGGTCGAAGTTCGGCACGCTCCTCGGCATCGGCCTCGGCGGCATCGACATGTGGATGCAGACGCTATTCGGCGTCTCGCCCTTTGGCACGCTGCGCCACGGCAAGACCGACGCCGACTGCCTGAAGCCGGCCGCCCGCTTCCAGCCGATCGCTTACCCTAAGCCGGACGGCAAGCTCACCTTCGACAAGCTGTCGTCGGTCTTCCTGTCGGGCACCGCCCACGAGGAGGACCAGCCGGTTCATCTCAGGGTTCTCGACCCGGATCTCCAGAAGGTTTCGGAACTCGAGGTGTTCGCCGGCCCGTCCGTTCGCTACTGCCCGGCCGGCGTCTACGAGTGGATAAACGAGCCAAATGCCGGGCCGCGTTATGTAATCAATGCCCCAAACTGTGTTCACTGCAAAACTTGTGATATCAAGGACCCCAATCAGAATATCGATTGGGTCGTTCCGGAGGGGGCGGGCGGGCCCAATTATCCGAACATGTAGTGGTCATTTCGTTCCAGCGGGTAGGGTGGATTGATGAGCGAGCGGGTAGAAGACGCGCAGGCGGCCGACGTCGGCCAGAATTGGACGGCCATTGTCGCCGAGGACCATCCGATCATCCAGTCGGCCGTGGTGCGCATCCTGAAGAAACGCTTCGGCTTCAGGCAGCCGATTCTGGCCACCGCCTACGATGAACTTGCCGACGCCGTGCTCGACACCGGCGACAACACTCTGGTCATCACCGACCTCGTCATGCCCGGCATGCGCGGCCTCGACACCATCAAGCACGTGCGCTCGCTGGCGCCGAAGGCTTTCGTGGTGGTCTACTCCTCCAATTCCGGCGAGGAACTGGCGCAGGGCTGCCTCGATCTCGGCTGCCGCGCCTTCATCGGCAAGCGTTCGTCGGAAGACATGCTGGCGGCGGCCATCGAGACCGTGCTGGACGGCGGCACCATCATCGAGGTGGGCGCCGACAACTCGGCGGTGTCGCAGGCGGTACTGGAGCGCTCGGCGCTGGTGGCCGAGCTGTCGCCGCAGCAGCTCAAGGTGTTCCAGCTCCTGGGCGACGGCCTGCTTAACAAGCAGATCGCCTACCAACTCGGCATCTCCGAGGCGACCGTCAAGGCGCATGTCGGCAAGATCCTGGAAACGCTGAAGATCACCTCGCGCAGCCAGGCCGCCATTACCTCAGCCTGGATGGCCGAGCACGGCCTGATCTGAGGTGATCCGCACCGTCGAGAGCCGCGTCGTCTACGAGAACCGCTGGATGCGCGTCCGCGAGGACGCCATCGAGCGGCCGGATGGCTCACGCGGCCTCTACGGCGTCGTCGAGAAGCCGGACTTCGTGGCAATCGCCGCCATCGACCGGCCGCGCGGCCTCATTCACCTCGTCGAGCAGTACCGTTATCCGGTGGCCGGCCGCTACTGGGAGCTGCCGCAGGGTTCGTGGGAAACGCGGCCCGACGTGCCGCCGGAAGAGGTCGCCTGCGCCGAACTCGCCGAGGAAACCGGCATCGTTGCCGGCAAGATGACGCATGTCGGGGCGCTGTTCCTCGCCTACGGCTACTCGTCGCAGCGCTACCACGTCTTCCTGGCCGAGGACCTGAAGCACGGCGCCACGGCGCTGGAGACCGAGGAGGCGGACCTCGTCTCCCGTGCCTTTCCGCTTTCCGAGGTGGAGGCGATGATCGCCGACGGCACCATCTGCGACGCCACCACGGTGGCGGCGCTGGGCCTGATCCGGCTGAAGGGGCTGCTCTGAAGCCGGAGGGACTCCGGATTAACCGACGTGCCTTCCGCCCGAGACGTTCCGCGTGAGAAGGACCATCTCATCTCGAAACGGGCGCCTCAGATTTCTTCCAAGAGATCGTCGTAGAAGCGCTTCAGCCGGGCATGCCGCTCGGCGGCGAGCCGGCGGCCGGTCGCCGTCTTGAAGCCGTCGCAGAGCCGGAACAGCTTGGTCATGAAATGGTCGAGCGCAAAACGGCTGTCGTTGAGCGGTCGCTCCTCGGCGGCCGGATCGCCGGCATCGTAGAGATGATTGTTGAGTCGACCAGCCACATAGAAGCAGCGGGCGGCGCCGATCATTCCGATGGCGTCGAGCCGGTCGGCGTCCTGCAGGATGCGCGCCTCCAGCGTCAGCGGCTCGATGCCGCCCGAGAAGCTGTGCGCCTCGATGGCGTGCGCCACCTTTTCCCGCCGCTCCGCTTCCCAGCCGATTTCAGCCAGGATGCCCCGCGCCTTGCGCCCCGAGAGTTGCGAGGCACGTGGCCGGTCGGGCGAGTTCTTCTCGACGGCAACGCAGTCGTGCAGCAGCACCGCCGCCGCCAGAATCTCGCTGTCGCCACCCTCGTTGTCCGAGATGATGGTGGCGTTCTTCCAGACGCGGATCAGGTGGGACACGTCATGGCTGCCGTCCGTGGTACAGACGCAGGCGCCCGAATGGGGCAGCAGGAGGGAAGCAAGGCGGTCGTGCGGAGAGAACAGCGAAAAGGTCAACAGCGCTCATCCGTTTGGCTAAGATATGACAGCCAGCATACGCCGAAAGTCGTAACTGCCAACTCCTTTTTGCACAGTAGGTGGGCAAAAAAACCGGCCATGCCGATCGTAACGATTGCAATCGACTGGGTTCCGTTGGTTGAAAACAGAAAGGCCGCCCACCGAATACCGGCAGGCGGCCTGTCTGGTCAGAATTGACGATGGATCAGCCTTCGATTCTGGAGAAGTCGGCCACCTGGTGACAGGCGTCGCGCAGCACCGTCAGGAGGGCGAGGCGGTTGGCGCGCACCCGGTCGTCGGCGTCGTTGACCAGCACCTTATCGAAGAAGGCATCGACCGGCGCCCGGAGGCCGGCCAGCGCCTTCATGGCGCCCTCAAAGTCCTCGGCGGCGACGGCCGTCCGGGCGGCTCCGGCGGCGGTGTCGATGGCGGCGGCCAGCGCCGTCTCCTCCGCCTCGCGGAACAGCGAGGGATCGACGGCTACGGCAACGGCCGTGCCCTTCTTCTCCTCGGCCTTCAGGATGTTGGCGGCGCGCTTGTAGCCGGCGAGCAGGTTCTTGCCGTCGTCGGTGGCGAGCAGGGCGCCGAGCGCCTCGACGCGCTTGACGATCAGCAAGAGGTCGTCCTGGCCGCCGAGCGCGAACACCGCGTCGACAAGGTCGAAGCGGTTGCCCTGCTCGCGAAGCTGCACCTTCAGCCGGTCGGCGAAGAAGTTGAGGAGGTCGGGCGTCTTCTCGGCATAGACGCCGAGCGGCAGGCGGACGGCGTTGTCGAGGAGGATGCGGATGACGCCGAGCGCCGCCCGGCGCAGCGCGAACGGGTCCTTGCTGCCGGTCGGCTTTTCGTCGATCGCCCAGAAGCCGACGAGCGTGTCAAGCTTGTCGGCCAGCGCCACGGCGACGGAAACCGGCGCCGCCGGCACGCGGTCGGACGGACCCTGCGGCTTCCAGTGCTCCTCGATGGCGGCGGCCACTGCCGGGTCCTCGCCGGCATGCGCGGCGTAATAGCGGCCCATCAGACCCTGCACCTCGGGGAACTCGCCGACCACGCCGCTGAGCAGATCGGCCTTGGCGAGCAGGGCGGCGCGCGCGGCAAGCTCGGGATCGGCGCCGACCAGCGGCGCGATCTCGCGGCTGAGCGTCACGATGCGGCGGACGCGGTCTCCCTGGCTGCCGAGCTTCTCGTGGAAGGTGATGCCCTCGAGCTTGGGCACCAGCGTTTCGAGGGGAGTGGCGAGGTCGCCGTCCCAGAAGAACTTGGCATCGGACAGGCGGGCGCGGATGACGCGCTCGTTGCCGGCGACGATGGTAGCGCCGCCGTCGGTCGCCGCCATGTTGGAGGTCAGGATGAAGCGGTTGGCGAGGCGGCCGGTCCTGGGGTCCCTGAGGACGAAGCACTTCTGGTTGGCGCGGATGGTTGCGCGGATCACCTCGTCGGGCACATCGAGGAAGGCGGGATCGAAGGCGCCCATCAGCACCACCGGCCATTCGACGAGGCCGGCCACCTCGGCGAGCAGGCCCTCGTCCTCGACCAGTTCCAGGCCGGCGGCCAGCGCCAGATCGCGGGCGTCATGCAGGATGATGTCACGTCGGCGGGCCGGATCGAGCACGACCTTGGCCTTTTCCAGCTTGGCGACATAGTCGGAGAAGCGCCTCACCGTGATCGTCTCGGGGGCGAGGAAGCGGTGGCCGTAGGTGACGTTGCCCGAGCGGATGCCGTCGACATCGAAGTCGACCACCACCGGCTCCTCGGTCTCCGGGCCGAAGGTGCAGACGATCGAATGCAGCGGCCGCACCCAGCGCAGCGTGCCGGAGCCCCAGCGCTGCGACTTCGGCCAGGGGAAGCCGCGGATCACCGTCGGCATCAGCTCGGCGATGATGCCCTCGGCGGCGCGGCCGGGTTTCACCAGATCGGCGACGTAGAAGTCGCCCTTTTTCGGATCGGAGACGACGCGCGCTTTCGCTATGTCATCGAGCCCGGCGCCGCGCAGAAAGCCCTGGATGGCGCCGGCCGGCGCGTCAGTGCGCGGCCCCTTCTTCTCCTCGCGGATGTCGGGCGAGCGTGTGGTCAGGCCATGCACGGTAAGCGTGAGGCGGCGCGGCGTGGCGAAGGCGGCGGCGCTGTCGTAGGTGAGGCCGGCGTCCACCAGACCGTTCGTCACCAGCCCCTTGAGATCGTCGGCGGCCTTCGCCTGCATGCGGGCGGGGATCTCTTCGGAAAAGAGTTCGATGAGCAGATCGGGCATGGTGGTCCTCGGGTCGTCCCGGCTTGGCCGGTCGTCTGGCGATGCTGCGCCTGATTAGTCGGTTCGGGGAGAAATGTCATCCCCGAATAGGCGCGGCAAATGCCGGAGGACGCTAGAGATCGAGGCAAAAAACCGGTGGCCGTCAGCTCCAGCCGCCGTTGATCGTCTGATAGAAGACGTGCAGGCCGATCTTCGCCTTCTTCTTGAACACGCTGGCCCAGTTCGGCCGCACGTAGGTGGCGTGATAGTGGGTGGCGGTGCCGACCTCGTCGATCCAGGCGGCGCCGCTGGTCACCTCGCCGGCGATCTGCTGCGCCCGCTTGAAGGCCGCCTTGTCGAAGATGATGTCGCGCTTGCCGTCGCAGGCAAACGAGAACTGGCACTCGTTGTAGCGGTCGCGGTTCTGGTAGACCACCTTGCAGATGGTCTCGGGGTAGGCCGGATTCTTGACGCGATTCAGCACCACCTGCGCCACGGCGATCTGGCCCTTGCGCGGCTCGGAGCGCGCCTCGAAATAGATGGCCTCGGCGAGGCATTTCTGCTCGCCGTCGTTCCAGACGCTGGCCGGCAGCGGATTGGCCGCCCACCAGTGGTCGCCGGGACGCACCACCGGCGCCGGCGGCTCGGGCTTGTCGCCGGGCATGGCGAACAGCGGCGCGAACATGTCCTGGCTGACCACCGAGCTGTCGGGCGCGTAGGCGGCCAGCAGCGCCGAGGCGGCGGCGCCGGTCTCGGCCGGCGCGTAGGCACGCGACGGATAGCTCGACGCCACCAGCATCGTCCGGCCGGGCTTGTGCTGAGGCAGCGGTATCGGCGCGAGATCGGCGACGGCTGTCTCCGGCTTGGGGCTGATGAAGCGCGATACGGCGAGAATGGACAGCGGCGCCGAGGATTCCTCGAAAGCCATGGTCGGCAGCACGGCCGGCGGCGTCAGGCGGCTGTTGTCGTTGAAGGTGATCGAGCCGGCCGAAAAGCCGCGCTCGGTGGGCGGCGTCGTTATCGTCATCGGCAGGTCGCCCTTCCACGAGCGGTCGATGCGCTCCTCGTCGGGCACGAAGGCCGAGCCGTCGATGGCGCCGGTGACCACGTCGCCGACCCCCTCGACGACGATGGAGCCGCCGTTCATCTCGACGCGGGCCGACGACGAGCCCTTGACGTCGCCAAGGCGCGGCGCCACCACGGTGCTCTCGCCGCCCGGACCGAGGCCCAGCGTCACCGCCCAGCGGCTTTCCGGCTTGTTGATCTGGTCGACGACGAGGCTGGCGATGTCCTGGTAGGCCACGCGGGTCGGAAAGGCCGCGACGGCGAGGAACACCGCGCCGGCGGCGACGAGCCCGACGCGCCCGTGTCCGGGCCGGACTCTGCTACGAGGAACGCGACGCATGGACTGACGGCCTCCGCGGGAACAGGACTGTGACGAACGATGACGGAGACGAAAGCTGCTCCCGGTCCGGATGCTGGCGGATTAACCTTGAAAAGCCGTTAATGGCGTTGCGTGGGCCGGTCACGGACGGCGCTTTTCCGCGGAAAACGCCGATACCCGAGCAATTTGAAGGTGCTGGCGAAATCGCCGCCGTGGTAAACGGCAAACGGACGAGAAGGAGGGACGGGGATGACGGATTTCGCCGTGGTGCTGCTCGAACGGGACGGCGAGGGAGCAACCGACGCGCGTCTCACGCGCCTCTCGGACGCCGACCTGATGGCCGGCGACGTGACGCTGGCCGTCCGCGCCTCGGCGGTGAACTTCAAGGACGGCCTCGCCGTCACCGGCCGCCTGCCGGTGGTGCGCCGCTGGCCGATGGTGCCGGGCGTCGATGCCGCGGCCACGGTGACCGCCTCCGACGATGCACGCTGGCGGCCCGGCGACGAGGTGATCCTGACCGGCTGGGGCGTCGGCGAGACGCATCTCGGCGCCTGGGCCGGGCGGATGCGCGTCTCCGGCGACTGGCTGGTGCGGCGGCCTCCGGCGCTGTCGCCGGTCGAGGCGATGGCGCTCGGCACGGCCGGCATCACCGTCGCCGCAGGGCTGGAGCGACTCGCCCGCCACGGCCTGACGCCGGCCGACGGCCCGCTGGTGGTGACCGGCGCGGCCGGTGGCGTCGGCTCGCTCGCCGTGCTGCTGCTGGCGGATGCCGGCTGGAGCGTCACCGCCGTCACCGGCCGGCCGGAGGAGGCCGAACGGCTGAAGGCGCTCGGCGCCGCCGAGGTGATCGGCCGCGAGGCGTTCGCCGGGCCGCCGAAACCGCTCGCCAGGGAGCGCTGGGCGGCGGCCTTCGACACCGTCGGCTCGACCGTGCTCGCCCATGTCGTGTCGATGCTGAAGCCGGGCGGCGCGGCGATCGCCTGCGGCAACGCCGCCGGCATGGATTTTCCTGCCAGCATGGCGCCGTTCATCCTGCGCGGCGTCAGCCTGATCGGCATCGACAGCGTCCGCCTGCCGACCGGTCAGCGCCAGGCGATCTGGCAACGCCTGTCGGAAACGATCGATCGCCGCCGGCTCGCCGCCATGACGCAGGTGATTCCGCTCGATGCGGCCATCGACGCCGCCCGCCGCATCGTCGATGGTCGCCTCGCCGGCCGGACGGTGGTGGCGATCGGCGACCTGAACGCCTGATAGCCGTCGGCAGGCCGCTTGTCAGGCCGATGTCCGGAACATGGAGTCTTTCCTTGCCGTGAATCGTTCCATGGGCGATATAGGGGCAGATTGACCGTTTTCGAGGCAAACCCCGTCCCATGACCGACTTCCGCGACACGCTGCGCGGCATCGTCGCGATGCTGCTCAGCTGCCTGTTCTTCATTATCAACGACACCGTCATCAAGGTAACCGCCGAGGACCTGCCGCTCGGCCAGGTGCTGTTCCTGCGCTCGGTTCTGGCCACGGCGGTGGTGCTGGTCATCGTCTGGAAGATGGGCCTGCTGCCGCGCGTGCTGCCGCAGACCTCGCGCTTCGTCCTGACGCGCTCGGTGGTCGAGGGGGTGACGACCCTGGCCTATATCGGCGGCTTGGTGCACCTGCCGATCGCCAATGCCTCGGCCATCGCCCAAGCGACGCCGCTGGCGCTGACGGCGGCCGGCGCCATCATCCTCGGCGAAGCGGTGGGCTGGCGGCGCTGGCTGTCGGTGGCGGTCGGCTTCTGCGGCATCCTGATCATCGTCAGGCCGGGGCCGGACGGCTTCAACGCCTGGGCGCTGCTGATCCTGCTATCGGTGATGCTGGTCACCATCCGCGAGATTTCCACCCGCTTCATCGCGCCGAATACCGATACTGCGGTGGTGTCGCTGGTCACCCAGGTGATGGTGACGATCGCCTGCGGCCTGCTCGCGGCGACCGAGGTCTGGCAGCCGATGGAGCTGTGGCAGATCGGCCTGATCGTGCTGGCCAGCATCGGCTGCCTGCTCGGCGTCCACTTCTCCATCGACGCCATGCGGCACGGCGACATCTCGCTGGTCGCCCAGTTCCGCTATTCCTTCATTCCCTTCGCCATCGTCCTCGGCTGGCTGGTGTGGGGCGACGTACCCGATCTCCTGACCTTCGTCGGCATCGCCGTGGTGGCGGGATCGGGCATCTACGTCTTCTATCGCGAGCGGGTTCGCCACCAGTTGCTGGCAAGCCGCGCCGAGCCCGGAATCTGATCCCGGACTCCGGCGCGGCGTCGCTCACTCGATGACGATGCGCGGCGCCGCCCGCTGCGGCTTGCCGGCCAGCGCGTCGAGCACGCGGCCGGCGATGGCGAGGTAGGATTCGGCGTGCGGGCCGGCCGGTTCGGTCGCCACCACCGGCAGGCCGGCGTCCGACGTCTCGCGGATGCGCATCTCCAGCGGCACCTCGCCGAGGAAGGGCACGCCGATGCGGCGGGCTTCCTCGGCCGCGCCGCCGTGGCCGAAGATGTCGTGATGGGTGCCGCAGTTGGGGCAGACGAAATAGGCCATGTTCTCGACGATGCCGAGCACGGGCACCTCGACCTTCTGGAACATGGCGACGCCGCGCCGCGCGTCGAGCAGGGCGAGATCCTGCGGCGTCGAGACGATGACCGCGCCGGTCAGCGGCACCTGCTGCGCCATGGTCAGCTGCACGTCGCCGGTGCCGGGCGGCATGTCGACCACCAGCACGTCGAGATCGCCCCAGGCGCTCTCGCGCAGCATCTGCGTCAGCGCCGAGACGGCCATCGGCGCCCGCCAGATCATCGGCGTCTCCTCGTCGACCAGGAAGCCGATCGACATCACCTTGAGGCCGTAGTTCTCGAGTGGCACCAGACGGCGGTTCTCGTCCATCTCCGGCTTCTCGCCGGTGAGGCCCATCAGCCGGGGCACCGACGGGCCGTAGATGTCGGCGTCGAGAATGCCGACCTTGAGGCCGCGCACCGACAGCGCCAGCGCGAAGTTGACCGCCGTCGTCGACTTGCCGACGCCGCCCTTGCCGGAGGCGACGGCGATGATCGACTTGACGCCGGGAATGGCGTTCTTGGCCGGCATGCCGTGACTATGTGCATGACCGTGGTCCTGCGCCGGCGGCGCCTGGCGCGGCGCGCTGCCGGGCGCCACCTCGGCGGTCAGCGCCACCGTCGCCTTGACGACGCCGGGCACGGACTTCACCGCCGCCTCGGCCGCCGCGCGGATCGGCTCGAAGCGGGAGGCCTTGTCGGAGGGCACCGAGATCGACAGCATCACTTTGCCGTCCTTCTCGTAGATGTCGGACACGGCGCCGGCCGCCACAATGTCCTTGCCCGTGCCGGGCATGGTGATCTTGCTGAGGGCGGCGGCGACCTGTTCCTTGAGGCTTGGCATGGCGGGCTCCGATTTAGCTTTTGCTCTACCTAATGCATAACGCGGGCGATCGGGAGTGAATTTGCGGCAGGGCAAGCATGCCGGCCGAACCTCCGTAGGGCTTGCCCGGTTCCGCCGGATGCCGTTCACTGAGGTCATGACGACATTTGCCGGTCTCATCCTCGCCGGAGGGCGCTCAAGCCGCATGGGCACGCCCAAGGCTCTCGCCGTGCTCGACGGCGCCACGCTGGTCGAGCGGACGGCGGCCGTGCTGGCGCCGCAGGTCGAGCATCTCGCCGTCAGCCTGCCGCCGGATATCGACGTACCAGGCCTCGCCCTGCCGGTGCTGCGAGACGAGGCGCCGACCTTCGAGGGACCGCTGGCCGGCGTGCTGGCCGGGCTCCGCTGGGCCGCCGCGCTGCCGGTCCGGCCGACCCATCTTCTGACAGCGCCGGTCGACCTGCCGTTCCTGCCGGCCGACCTCGCCGCCCGTCTCGCCGAAGCGATCGACGATACCGACGCCGTCATCGTCGCCGAGGGACCGAACGGACGGGCGCCGCTCTGCGCACTGTGGCCGCTCGCCGCCGAACCGCGCCTTGCCGGCTTCCTCATGGCGGGACAGCGGCGAGTGCTGACCTTCCTCGCAGGAGCGCCGCTGCGGACCGTCGCCTTCCCGCCGGTGATCGTCGGGGGGAGGGCGGTCGACCCCTTTCTCAATGTCAACGCGCCAGACGACCTCGCAGCGGCGGCCGAGGCAACCGCCACCGACCGTCCGTGGTCATCCCGGCGTGCGGAATCCGGGTCGGCGCAATAATGTCCCGTTGCATCCGGCCGCCGAATGAGTTGAAGATGTAGGCGGGTCGGCTTTCGCACAAGGTTTAGGCATAGCGCCGATCCGACGAAAAGTTCGTGCGCGGATTGCCGCCGCGACGCAGGATTTGAACTCCGGCGGCGCCCGCGTTGAGAATAAACGGGGTCGGTCGGCCGGCTGCGACCGTCGCTGCCGCTGCCGATCAAAGAGGTTCAGAGGGGATAAACATGAAGTTCGCCAAGACACTCGTCACCGCCGCCGCCCTCGTTGCGCTGTCGCTGGGCGGCGCCGCGGCCAAGGAGTGGAAGAAGGTCATCATCGGCACCGAGGGCGCCTATCCGCCGTTCAACTACGTCGACACCGACGGCAAGATGAAGGGCTTCGACGTCGACATCGCGCTCGCCCTCTGCGACGAGATGAAGGTGGAATGCGAGGTGGTCGCCCAGGATTGGGACGGCATGATCCCGGCGCTGCTCGCCGGCAAGTTCGACGCCATCATCGCCTCGATGTCGGCGACCGACGAACGCAAGAAGGTCATCGATTTCTCGGAGAAGTACTACAACACGCCGCCGGCCATCGTTGCGCCGAAGGACACCGACATCAAGGGCGTGACGCCGGACGATCTCGCCGGCAAGACGATCGGCGCGCAGGTGTCGACCATGCACGCCGACTTTGTTGAGAAGGTGCTGACCAAGAGTGAACTCAAGGCCTATCCGACCGCCGACGAATACAAGCTCGATCTCGAAAACGGCCGCCTCGACGCCGCCAACGACGATGTCGTCGTCCTCTCCGAGTGGCTGAAGACCGAGGCCGGCGCCTGCTGCAAGCTGGTCGGCACCATCAAGCCGATCCTCGAGATCCACGGCCCCGGTGCCGCCATCGGCGTCCGCAAGGAGGACACCGACCTGCGCGACATGTTCTCGGCGGCGATCAAGGCGATCCGCGCCAACGGCAAGTACCAGGAGATCAACCAGAAGTACTTCGACTTCGACGTCTACGGCGGCTGAGACGGAGCATCCGGAACCACCGATCGCTGCGGCGCGGGATTTGCTTGACGAGGCGATCCCGCGCCGCTTTTGGTGCGCGCAAGGCTCGAAAGGCGGCAAAGCATCCGCGCGGGGGCTTGCCAAGATTTCCGATCCGGCGGATATGGCCGGGGGCCGGGCTGACGTGCGTTCCGGCTCGGGTCCGCTTTTGCTCCGGGACGAGGCGCCGGGGGCGCTGTTGGGGAGACCGGCCTGATGGCCAACTACATGCAACTGCTGTCCTTCGGTGACAGCGGCTGGGGCGACGAACTGGCGCGCGGCGTCCTGGTGACCGTGACGCTGGCGCTGGCCACGCTGCCGCTTGGCCTTCTCATCGGTTTTCTGATTGCCGTCGCCAAGAACTCGTCCGAGCCGCTGCTGCGCAACGCCGCCCACGTCTACACGACGATCTTCCGCGGCCTGCCCGAACTGCTGACGCTTTTCCTGATCTACTACGGCGGCCAGATGGCGATGTCGGCGCTGTGGCGCCTGCTGTTCGGCACCCCGTTCGAGATCAACAGCTATCTCGCCGGCATGATCGCGCTGGCGCTGGTGTTCTCCTCCTATGCCAGCGAGGTGTTTCTGTCGGCCTTCAAGGGCATCACCCTCGGCCAGTACGAAGGTGCCTACGCGCTCGGCCTGTCGCGCTCGCGCACCATGCTGCTGGTCATCCTGCCGCAGTTGGTCCGGCTGGCGCTGCCGGGCCTCTCCAACCTCTGGCTCAATCTTCTGAAGGATACGTCGCTGGTGTCGGTGATCGGCCTCAGCGACCTTCTGCGTAACACCAACATCGCCGTCGGCGTCACCAAGCAGGCGTTCTTCTTCTTCTTCGTGGCCTGCTCGCTCTATCTCGTCATGTCGATCATCTCGTCCTTCGGCCTGCGCCGCGTATCGGCCTGGTCGGAACGTGGCGAAGGGAGGCGCTGATGGCCTACGTCGACGCCCCCTCCACCGAACGACCGCCCGCCGCCGCCCGTCGCCGCTGGACCGCCGCCCGCGTTACCGGCCTGCTGCTGATGGCGCTGTGGGCGCTGCTCGGCGTCTCCATCGTCTACATGCTGATCGTCGGCTACGATCCCGAGAAGGTGGCGAAATACGGCCCGCGCATCGTCCAGGGCATCTGGGTGACGCTGCATCTGGTCACCATGTCGCTGCTGCTCGGAGCCGTCATCTCGATCCCGGTCGCCGCCGGCCGCATGTCGGCCAACCCCATTATCGGCGGCATCGCCTTCGGTTATTCCTATTTCTTCCGCGGCACGCCGCTGCTCGCCCAGACCTTCCTAGTCTACTACGGCGCCGGCCAGTTCACCGACGTGCTGAAGACGATGGGGCTGTGGGTGTTCTTTCGCGACGCCTATTTCTGCGCCGTGCTCACCTTCTCGCTGAACACCGCCGCCTATCAGGCGGAAATCCTGGCCGGCGCCATCCGCGCCGTGCCGGCCGGCCAATGGCAGGCCGCCGATTCGCTCGGCCTTCGCCATTTCACCACCATGCGCAAGGTGATCCTGCCGCAGGCGTTGATCACCGCGCTGCGGCCCTATGGCAACGAGGTGATCCTGATGATCAAGGCGTCGGCAATCGCCTCGATCATCACCGTGCTCGATCTGATGGGGCAGACCCGTTACGTCTTCTCCAAGACGTATGATCTACAGGTCTACATCTGGGCGGCGGTGATCTACCTCGCCACCGTCGAGGTGCTGCGCCGTCTGTGGGAACTGATGGAGCGCCGCCTCACCCGCCATTTGAGGCGCTGAAAAGCACAAGGCCCGAGGCGGGTAGCCTCGGGCCTTGCGTTAGAGAGGGGAACGCAGCCGCCCCGCGATTCTCCGACGGACGAGCCGTTAGCGGCAGGGCGCCCGGTAGGCGCGGCCGTAACGGTCGTAGGCGATGCAGTCTTCGCGCGGAGCCGTGGCGCCAGCCACCGCCGCGCCGCCAATGCCGCCGGCCACTGCGCCGATCGCCGCGCCCCTGCCGCCGCCGGCGATGCCGCCGATCGCCGCGCCGCCCAGGGCACCAATGGCAGCGCCGGTGGTGACGCGCTGCTGGGTGGGCGTCTGGTTGGCACAGGCGCCGAGACCCAGCGCCAGAGCGGTGACTGCAATAGCAAGAACTTTCATGACTGCCTCCAATCTGATCCTGTCGGTGACTTCAACGCGCCGGTTATAAAATGGTTCCCCGGCCGCCGCATCGCTGGCATCTGGTTCGGGCCGGCGTCTTTTGATAGATGCGGTAAGGACAAACGCCGGTAAGGATAGGCGAAATCGCGGCAGATGGATAGGTGAGGTTGAAGATGGCAAAGGTCGCATTCCTGGGTCTCGGCGTGATGGGCTATCCGATGGCCGGTCACTTGGCGCGGCGCGGCGGCCACGCGGTGACGGTCTACAACCGTACGGCCAAAAAGGCGGCCGCCTGGGTCGAGGCTTTCGGCGGCACTGCCGCGCCGACGCCGCGCGAGGCGGCAGCCGGCGCCGATTTCGTCTTCGCCTGCGTCGGCAACGACGACGATCTCCGCTCGGTGGTACTCGGCCCGGATGGCGCCTTCGCCGGCATGACGGCGGGCGCGGTGTTCGTCGATCACACCACCGCCTCGGCCGGTGTCGCCCGTCAATTGCAGGAAAAAGCCGTTGCCCTCGGCCTCGACTTTCTCGATGCGCCGGTGTCCGGCGGTCAGGCCGGCGCCGAGAACGGCGCGCTGACGGTGATGGTCGGCGGCAACGACAAGAGCTTCGCCGCCGCCGAGCCGGTGATGGCCGCCTATGCCAAGGCAATAGTCCATCTCGGACCGTCCGGCTCGGGCCAGCTCGCCAAGATGGTCAACCAGATCTGTATCGCCGGCGTGGTGCAGGGCCTCGCCGAGGCCATCCACTTCGCCAAGTCCTCCGGCCTCGATGTCGAGAAGACCATTGCCGCCATATCGAAGGGTGCCGCCCAGAGCTGGCAGATGGAGAATCGCTGGCAGACGATGGCGGCCGGCAAATTCGACTTCGGCTTTGCCGTCGACTGGATGCGTAAGGACCTCGGCATCGTACTCGACGAGGCGCGGCGCACCGGTGCCCGCCTGCCGCTGACCGCCCTGGTCGACCAGTTCTACGCCGACATCCAGGCGGCCGGCGGCAACCGTTGGGACACGTCGAGCCTGATCGCCCGGCTGGAGAAGTGAGGATTTCGCTTCCGCCCGTGATGGTCCGCCTCCAGGCATCATGACGGGGCATTCCGTCCGCAAATCAATAGTATAGCCTGTCCTCCTCCGCCCCGGCGGAGGGGACGGGCCGGCTAGGGCGTGTCGGCGATCCGGAACGCTTCGCCTTCGCCGAATCCTTGCGGCTGCCCTTCGCTGACTACTACTCCACGTCGCCTGCCCATTTACCGCATGGTTGCCATTCGCTCTCCGCAGGGCTGTGGATCGGCTGTCGTCCGGCCCCCCGTGCCGTGTCCGGAAACGGCAATTCCATCAGGACCATAGTGCCGCACTATTGCTCCGCCATCGATCGCCGATAGTTGCAAATGAATATCATTTTCATTTAAGTATCTGAAATTGCTTGATTTTCGACTGTGCTCCGATTATCCGGACCGCATCGGGGAGTAGCCACCGTCGCTTGTGACGGGACCGCGTCAACATGCTCGCACTCAATTGCGTGGCGCGGTCGGCCTGAAGGTTCGGCAAGACCGTGGTGGCGCCATCTTCGGGCGAGGTGTGACGACGCCATCCGGTCTTTCGCTCGTCTGGTATCCGCGATGTCTCCGATCTCCATCGCCGTGCTCGCCGTGGGCATGTCCATCGACAGCCTGCTTGCCTCGGTCGGCGGCGGCGCCAGCCTCCGCCGCGACTGCCGCATCTGCGATGCCTTGCTGGTCGGCGCGGTGTTCGCCGTGGTGCAGATGATCACACCGCTGATCGGCTGGACGGCCGGCGCCGCCGCCAGTTCCTACGTGGTGCGCTTCGATCATTGGCTGGCCTTCGGCCTTCTGGCGCTGGTCGGCGGCCGCATGATCCTGCTGGCCCTTCGCGCCGAGGAGGGCGAGGCGCGCGGGACCAGCTTCATCGGCACGCCGGTGACGCTGCTGCTGACCGCCGTCGGCACCTCCATCGACGCCATGGCCGTCGGCGTATCGCTTGCCTTCATCAAGGCCAACATCTTCGTCATCGTGGCGGCCATCGGCGCCACCACCTTCCTGATGTCGGCCGGCGGCGTGCTGATGGGCCGGCTGATCGGCAACCGATTCGGCCGCTCGGCCGAGGTGGTCGGCGGTCTGGTGCTGATCGGGCTCGGCTGCCTGATCCTGCGCGAGCATCTGATGGGCTGACGGCCGCCGCGCCCCTCCGCACGAATGCGGATGCAATTTTTAACGAGTAAAACATAAATCCGTTCAGCTGCCGTCCAAATCGATTTGCTTGCCTTTCTCAATGGATTTAGGCACTTGCCGAAAAATCTGACCGCATAACTCCTGATATTGCCTCTCATTCGCAACAGCCCTAGCCGTGGGGACATCGTTTTGCGAAAGGAAGAGAGCCATGACAGCCATGATGAAGGCGGCGGTCGTTCATCAACTGGGCAAGCCCCTCGTGATCGAGGAACTGCCGGTTCCCGAACCGGGTGCCAAGGACATCCTGGTCCGTCTGTTCGCCACCGGCGTCTGTCACACCGACCTGCACGCCGTGCGCGGCGACTGGCCGGTCAAGCCGCAGCCGCCGTTCATTCCCGGCCACGAGGGCGTCGGCAAGGTGATCGCCGTCGGCAAGGACGTCGAGCGCGTCAAGATCGGCGACCGCGTCGGCATACCCTGGCTGCACACCGCCTGCGGCTACTGCGAGCATTGTCGCACCGGCTGGGAAACCCTCTGCGGCAAGCAGAAGAACACCGGCTATTCGGTCAACGGTTCCTTCGCCACCCACGCGCTGGCCGACCCCAACTTCGTCGGCGTGCTGCCCGACAATCTCGGCTGGGCCGAGGCGGCGCCCGTGCTGTGCGCCGGCGTCACCGTCTACAAGGGCCTGAAGGAGGCCGAGGTGGCTCCCGGCCAGTGGGTGGCGATCTCCGGCATCGGCGGCCTTGGCCACATGGCCGTCCAGTATGCCCGCGCCATGGGCATGCGGGTGATCGCCGTCACCGGCTCGCCGTCCAAGATCGAGCAGGCCAAGCGGCTTGGCGCCGAGATCGTCGTCAACACCCGCGAGGTCGACCCCGGCAAGGAGATCCAGCGTCTGGTCGGCGGCGTGCACGGCGTGCTGGTCACCGCCGTGTCGCCGGTGGTGTTCGAGCAGGCCTTCGACATGCTGAGGCCGCACGGCACCATGTCGCTGGTCGGCCTGCCGCCTGATCGCTTCGCCATGCCGATCTTCGACACCGTGCTGAAGCGCATCACCGTGCGCGGCTCGATCGTCGGCACGCGCCAGGATCTCGAGGAATCGCTGGCCATGGCCGCCAACGGATTCGTCACCGCCGAATACACCTGGGACAAGCTGGAGAACATCAACGACATCTTCGCCCGCATGGACAGGGGCGAGATCGCCGGCCGCGTGGTGCTCGATCTCCAGTGATCGCCGCTCTACCGCTGCCTCGCCAGCCGCTCGCCGAGCGCGAAGCCGAGGAAGGATAGCAGCGACAGGCCGGCCACCATCGGCGCCACCGTCCACCAGCCGGCGGCGCCGGCCGTCCACCCGACCAGCGGCGGGCCGATCAGCGATCCGGCGGCGCCGAACTGGGCGAACACGCCGTTCGAGGCGGTGACCAGCGACAGCGGTGCGCCGCTGCGACGGAGCAGTTCCGGCAGACGGGCGAAGGCAACGGCGGCGACGAGACCGGAAACGGCGTTGGCGGCGATCACCGCCAAGGCAACGGTACTGCCCGTGAGATGCCCGGCCAGACTCTCACCGGGAAAGCCGATGAAGAACAGCATGGCCGGCAGGAAAAGGCCGAGGCCGATCAGCGTGAGCGGCCGGCCGGCGCTGCGCCGCATCAAGCGGGCGGCCGCGTAGCTGCCGGCGATGGTCGCCGCCGAGGTGATGCCGGTGATCGTGCCGGCCGGACCGATGGCGAAATTCCGGGCTTCCGTGAGATAGGCCGGCAGCATGGCGAGCACGCCGACCTCCAGCGTCGTGTAGAAGCCGAAGCCGACGGCCAGCGCCCAGACGGCCGGCGGCGGCACGGCGAGCCGGTTCTGCCGGTGCTCGGCCATCGCCGGCAGGCGCAGGGTACCGGGCAGGATCGCCAGCGCGGCGAGCGCCCAGACGACCAGGATCGGCCGCCAGCCGACGAGGTCGGCGGCGACGCCGGAAAGACCGGTGCCCAAGGCGATGCCGACCGGCACGAAGGTGCTCCAGAGGGCGAGCGCCGCCGCGCTGTCGCGGCCGGCCACCAGGGCGATCAGGCTCGGCGCGGCGATCACCACCATCAGGTAACCGATGCCTTCGACGAAGCGCGCCGCGTAGAGCGGGCCGACACCCGGCGCCATGGCCGCCGCGAGGCCCGCTATCGCGATCAGTGCCGCCCCAAGGGCCAGCACGCTTCGCCCGGAAAAGCGCGCCGCCGCGAGGCCGGCGATGCTGCCGAGGCCGGCGCCGCCCGCCTCGATCAGCGACACCATCAGCCCGGCGGCGCCGAGCGTCAGGCCGAATTCGGCGCGGATGGCCGGCGTGAGCGCCGCCATCTTGCCGAGTTGGGCGGCGGCCAGCACGCCGCTCAGCCAGAGAAGGAGAATGGTCGGCCAGCGTCCGGTCATCGTCGGTCCTTTCGGACCACCGCTAGCAGCGCCGCCGACTGGCCGCCACGCATGAATTATGCGGGCCGCTCGTAGAAGGAAGTGACCAGCCGGCCGGCCGAGCCGTCGGAGAGGCGCAGCCGCTCCCACAGCATCGGGCCGGGCCGGATGGGGATGTCGGGATCGCCGTTGGCGCCGGTGTCGAAGGCCAGCGAGGAGGCGTCGCCATCGTGCCAGCCGAGGTCGTCGAGCCTCGCTTCGGCGGCGAGGATTTCCGTGGAGGCGTAGACCAGCAGCGATTTGCCGAGATAGTCGGAAAGATCGACGCGCCAGTCGGCGGCGCGCACCGGCGAGGCGGCGAGCAGCCTATGGGTGCGGTCGCAGATGAGATGCACCGGGCTGGTCGACGTCTCGATCAGCCGCTTCAGCGCCGCGTCCTGCGCCGGATCGGGCGGCGCCGCGAAGATCGCCTGCAAGGCGCGGGTCTGCTCGGGCGTCGGCGGCAGTTCGCCGCTCTCCCAGCGCGACACGGTCGACTGTGCCACGCCCATCCGTTCGGCGAGATGGGCCTGCTTCATGCCGGCGAGGCGGCGCAGGCGGCGGAGCGGCAGGATCGGGACCATGGCATGTGCCCTATTGGATCGGGCCGGCGAGGGTAGGGCACCGCCTGCCCCCCGGCAAGCGCCGCCGGCAAGCCTCAACGTCGCCGCAGCACCGTCTGGTAGGCAAGGCCGATCGCCACCAGCACGCCGCCGAGGCCGATGAAGGACAGCGCCCTGAGCGCGCCGGTGAGGCCGGCGGTGTCGATCAGGAACACCTTGGCGACCACCGCCGCAACGATCGCCGCGGCGACCAGCCGCACCGTTCGGTTGTTCAGGGCGAAACCGATGACCAGCACGGCGAGGCCGAGCGCCAGCCAGACGGCCGAATAGGCGTAGAGTTCGCCCTCCCGTACGCCGCCCCAACTGAGGTCGCCCGAGTGCCAGCCGGCGCGCACGGCGAGCGTCGCCCACATGGCGACCAGCAGGCCGGCCAGCGTAGCGGCAAGGGCGGCTTGGCGGCGGGGCGGGGCGGGCCGGCGGCGCGCCACCTCGGCCACCAGGAGCGCCAGCAAGGCCGGCGCCAGATAGCCCAGGAGGAGTACGCCGTCGAAGCTGCCGCCGTCGATCGGCTCGCCGGTGATGACCGGATTGCGGGCGACCAGCAGGCCGGCCGCCGCCATGAGGAGGCCGAGGCCGCCGAACACCGGCGCGCCCCAGATCAGCACCATCGACGGCCGCCGGGCGGCGAGCCAGTTGAGGCCGAGCGAGATCGCCAGCATCACCATGGTGAGGAGGCTTTGCTCGGCAAGGCCGGATATCGGTGCGAACAGGTCGCCGCCGTTCATGGCATGATGGATTTCGAGCGTCGCGGTCAGCGCCGCGAACACGACGGCCAGCGCCTCGAACATCGGCACGTAGCGCGGGTTGCCCGGCGTACGGCCGAAGCGCCAGGCGGCATAGGCAAAGGCCAGCGTCGGCACGCCGTAGCCGTAGAGCAGCGGATTGAACAGGATGGTGGTACCGAGGTCTTCGCCGACGACGCGCGGGTCCCAGGCGAAGCGGGCGACCACCACCACGGCGACGGCCAGCGCCGTCGGCCTGAGCGCGGCCACCGGCCGGCGCGCCTCCACCCAGGCGATGGCGGCAACCATCAGGGCGAGGGCGACGGTCAGCATGCCCTTCTCGAAGCCGATGGCCAGCGCCGCGCCGAGCGTCGCGACGCAGCCGACCGCATAGGCGGCGATGGCGCCGTCGCGGCCGGGAGCGTCAGCCGGTGAGCGGCGGCCGAGGTATTCGGTGACCGAGGCGAGATAGCCGGCGGCGGCCAGCGCCGTCACGGCGAAGGCCGGCGATGCCGCGAGGTCGCGGCTGGTGGTGAGATAGGCGAAGGCGATCAGGCCCGGCGCCGCGAAGGCGCCGGCCACGGCGAGCTGCGGCCGGCCGCGCGACAGCAGCGCGCCGGCGAGGCCGGTGATCGTCAGGAGCAGGCCGAGGAAGACGCCGATGCCGAGATAGTCCTTGCCGGCCGGCGAGGCGAGCAGATCGGCAAAGCCCGGCATGGTCGGCTCGCCGGTCACCGGGTCGATGACGACGCCGGCCACCGTCACATTGAGAAGGCCGTAGGCAAGCACCGTCGAGATGACGGCGGTCACCGCGAGGCCGCGCGCCGCCGGCCACTCGGAGGCCAGCGCCATCATGACGATCGCCAAGGCGGCGACGAGGCCGACCGTCAGCGGTCCGCTGCCGGCGGCGCCGACGAAGGCGAGGAGCGGCAGGGCGAACAGGCTCAGTGCGGCGGTGGCCGTGCGGTCGAAGGCGGCGTCGGCCGTCCGGTCGCGCGGCGCGTGGCTGGTGACGAACACCACGGCGGCCAGCAGCAGCGAGATCAGGAAGTGGGCGGCGATGTTGAGCTGGACGCTCGCATCGCCGGAGGTAACGCTGACGGTCAGCAGCAGCGACCACAGAAGGTTGGCGACGGTGGCGGCCACGGCCAGCCAGCGCCACAGGCGGAGACGTGCGACGCCGTAGGTGGCGACGGTGACCACGGCGAGATAGACGACCAGCGGCGTCAGCGCCGGCTCGGCGCTGGAGACGAGCAGCGGCGTCGCATAGGAAGCGAGGAGGCCGAGCGCCGCCAGCGCCGGCCCGTGCCGGAGCGCCAGCGCCAGCGTTGCCACGCCGACCGCGCCGAGGCCGACGAAGGCGGCGGCCGGCCCGATCAGCCCGTAGAGGCCATAGGCGGCATAGACCGAGGCGAAGGCCGACACGGCGCCGGCGGCGGCCAGCACGCCCGGCACATAGGCCCGCCGGGCGCCGCCCGTCTCGGCAAGGCCGGAACGGCGCAATCCCTCGCTGCCGGCGATCAGCAGCGCCGCGAACAGCAGGCCCAGGAGCACCCGCGCCGTCGGCCCCAGCAATCCGGCCTCGATCGAGTAGCGGACGAGGAAGATGCCGCCGAGGCCAAGAGCGAGGCCGCCGACCCAGACGGCCCAGCGGCCGCCGATCTTCTCTTCGAGCGAGACGCGAGCGGCTTGCGGCGGTGCTTCTTCAGCATCCGGCATTTCCTCGGCCAATTCCTCCGGCGCTTCTTCGGCCGCCTCCGACTCGGCTTCGGTAAAGAGGTCCGCCGTCTCGGCTTCCGCCACCGGCTCGGGAGCTGCCTCTTCGACGGCGGCCGGTGCCACCCGCGTGGCGCGCAGTTCCGCTTCCAGCCGTTCCACCCGGCGCTTGAGGTCGCGCGTCCGGCCGAAGGCTATGAGGCCGAGCAGCGAACCGACGAGGATGGTCAGCAGAACGAGAAAGGCAAGAAGCAGCAGATCATCCATGGCGCGACCGGTTCCCTTTGGAAAACCAGTCATAACCGATGACGTCGTTTTGCGGAATGGCCGCCGGCTCAGCCGTAGCGGCGCTGGCCCGCCCGCCTCGTCCGGCCGGCGGTGCCTTCCTCGATCGGCGGCATCACCTCCATGACGCGCGACGGCGGGAAGGTGATGGTCACCTCGGTACCCTCGCGCAGCTTCGACTGCAGGTCGAGCGTGCCGCCGTGCATCTGCATCAGCGCCACGCAGATCGGCAGGCCGAGGCCGGTGCCCTGCTCGGCGGTCTGGATGGCCAGCGAACCCTGCCCGAAGGCTTCGAGCACGGTGGGAATCTCGTTTTCGGGAATGCCGGGGCCGTTGTCGCGCACCGACACGTATTGGCCGCCGCCGGCCGTCCAGCCGAGACGGATGTGGATCTCGCCGCCGGGTTGGGTGAACTTCACCGCATTGGACAGGAGGTTGAGGATGATCTGCCGCACCGCCCGCTCGTCGGCCCAGATCTTCGGCAGGTCCGGCTCGAACTGCTCGAGAATCGTCAGGTTCTTGGTCTTGGCCTTCAGCTTCAGGAGGTGGTGGCACTCCTCGGCCAGGAAGGTGAGGGTGACCGCCTCCTCGTTGATCTGGTAGCGGCCGGCCTCGATGCGCGACAGGTCGAGGATTTCGTTGATCAGCTTCAGGAGATGCTGGCCGGAGGTATGGATGTCGACGGCATATCCCTTGTAGTGCTGGTTGCCGACCGGGCCGAACACCTCGTTCATCATGATCTCGGAGAAGCCGAGGATGGCGTTGAGCGGCGTCCTGAGTTCGTGGCTCATGGTGGCCAGGAACCTCGACTTGGCGAGGTTGGCCTCCTCGGCGCGGCGGCGGCTGTCGTCGGAGATCGCCTTGGCCTGCTCCAGTTCGGCGATCAGCGCGTCTTTCTCGACGCGGAACTCCATCATGGTCAGCGTCGCCTCGTAGAGGCGATAGGCGAGCAGCACGAAGAAGATCTCGGCCAGCACCAGGAAGCCGGCCATCGAATAGTCGACGAAGCCGCGGCCCATGGCGAGCTTCAGGGCGCCGCCGATGGCGATCGGCAGCGTGCTCAGCACTACGGCGCGCGGCAGGTTGCTCGCCACCATGGCCAGCACGGCGATGCCGGTCAGAAGAGCGCCGAAGGCGAAGGTGCCGGAGCCGCCGAACAGGGCGCCGGGCAGGAAGAACAGCGCCGAGAAGGTAAGGCCGAACAGCGCCTCGGCGATCAGGAACTGCCGCCGCCAGTAGCGGAGGTTGACCGACGGCGCCGGCATCTGGCCGAAGCGGCGGGCGATCAGGCCTATCAGCGCGTGGGCGACGAACACGGCGCCGAACCACACCGCCACATACTGGCTGGTCATCCAGTAGGCGGCGGTGCCGCCGAGCGCCACGATCAACAGGCCGACCGACAGCCAGCTCGACAGCCGATTGCGGGCGTATTCCAGCAGGATTTCGTAGTCGAAGGCCGGCCGTGTTCCGGTGTCGGAGGACAGGCGTTCACGCACGTCCCGCACCGCCCGCGTCACGTCGCGGCGGCGCAGGGAACGCTGCCTGTTCTGCTCCAGGCGGGCGGTCTGCGACTGGTCCGAGCCCCCGATCATGCTTGATGTCAACTTCCAGCCAATGGTCCGGCCCCACTAAAGCCCGGTTTTCCCTAACGGCCGGTTCGTTCGCATGGTTAACGAGCGATGAGCGCTGATAGCGAGAAGTCGCTTGTTCCCTTCGGGACTTGACAGAATGGAGAAAAAAATTCTTATTATAGGTCATATAGGCCGACAAAATAGAAACTCATTTCATGGCCTTGGTGAGTGCACGATCATGCTGGACCGGCTGGACAAGAAAATTCTCTCGATCCTCCAAGAGGATGCCACCATTCCCGTGGCCGAGGTGGCCAAACGCGTCGGTTTGTCGACGACGCCCTGCTGGCGCCGCATCCAGAAGCTCGAGGAGGACGGCGTCATCCTGCGCCGCGTGGCGCTGCTCGACCCGAAGTCGGTCAACACCAAGGTGACGGTGTTCGTGTCCATCGTCACCAACCAGCATTCGGAGGAATGGCTGCGCCGCTTCGCCGAGCTGATCCGCGAGTTCCCCGAGGTGGTGGAGTTCTATCGGATGAGCGGCCAAGTCGACTATCTACTGCGCGTCGTGGTGCCGGACATCGAGGCCTACGATGCCTTCTACAAGCGGCTGATCGCCAAGATCGAGATTTCCGACGTCTCCTCGGCCTTCGCCATGGAGCAGATCAAGTACACGACGGCGCTGCCGCTGTCCTATATCCAGCTCGACAAGGACAAGCCCGTCTGATCGCCCCGGAAAAGCTGACAACCGAACGGAGGTTTCCTCCCTCCGTCGGTTGGTCTATCGTTGCTGCTTCGGCCGGTCCGGCCGCCGAGGTGAACGCAACCCTATGCAGCAGTCCGTTTCCGATCTGATCGACCCGTTCGGCCGGCGCGTCGACTACCTGCGCGTCTCGGTGACGGATCGCTGCGACTTCCGCTGCGTCTACTGCATGTCCGGCGACATGACCTTCCTGCCGCACGGCGATCTCCTGACGCTGGAGGAGCTGGACCGTCTCTGCGCCGCTTTCATCCGGCGCGGCGTCCGCCGCATCCGCGTCTCCGGCGGCGAGCCGCTGGTGCGGCGCGGCATCATGGCGCTGTTCCGGTCGCTGCGGGCCTATCTCGATGACGGCAGTCTCGACGAGGTGACGCTGACCACCAACGGCTCGCAGCTTGCCCGCTTCGCCGACGAACTGGCCGACTGTGGCGTTCGCCGCATCAATGTATCGCTCGACAGCCTCGACGCGGAAAAGTTCCGGGCGATCACCCGCACCGGCAGCCTCGACAAGGTGCTGGCCGGCATCGATGCCGCGTCGCGCGCCGGCCTCAGAGTGAAGATCAACACCGTGGCGCTACGCGAGGTCAACGAGTTCGAGATCGAGGACATCCTCGCCTGGGCGCACGGACGCGGCTTCGACCTGACGCTGATCGAGACCATGCCGCTCGGCGAGATCGATGGCGACCGCCTTGCCCAATACCTGCCGCTCAGCGAGATGCGGGCGCGCCTTGCCCGCCGCTTCACGCTCGACGACACGGCTTACCGCACCGGCGGCCCGGCCCGCTACGTGACGGTGCGCGAGACCGGCGGCCGGCTCGGCTTCATCACGCCGATGACCCATAATTTCTGCGAAAGCTGCAACCGCGTCCGCGTCACCTGCACCGGCACCGTCTACATGTGCTTGGGGCAGGAGGACCGCGTCGACCTGCGCGCGCCGCTACGCGCCTCGGAGGGCGACGCGCTGCTCGACGCCGCCATACTCAAGGCGATCGCCCATAAGCCGCGCGGCCACGACTTCGTCATCGACCGCGCGGGCATTCCTTCGGTGCGGGACCGGCACATGAACGTCACCGGCGGGTAGTAGTTACCCCTTCAGGCCGACGTCGGCCCAGTTGGACACCGCCCAGCGCGGGTTGCTGGCGACGTTCTCGACGCTGTCGCGCGCCACGGTGATGAAGCCCCATTCGGCGACGTTGATCAGCGGCAGATCGGCGGCCACCTCTTTCTGGAACTCCTTGTAGAGTTCGGTGCGGGCGGCGGTGTCCACCGTGACGGCCGCCTTGTCGATCAGCGCGTCGAGGTCGGCATTGGCATAGCCACCCTGGTTGGAGAAGGGCACGCCGTCCGGCGTGCCGGAGCGGACGAGGATGGTGGTGGAGATGGCCGGATCACCGCGGAACACCGGCGGCGCCACCGCCAGATCGAAATCGTGGTCGGTGTAGACGGCCTTCTGGTGAGCGGCCGCGTCGTTGTTGACGATCGTCGCGTCGATGCCGACGGCGGCCAGCGCCTGACGAAGATAGTCGCCGAACTGCCGCGTCTCGTTGAAATAGGGCGCCGGCAGCAGCTTCAACTGGAAGCGCACGCCGTCGTCGCCGCGCTTGTAGCCGGCCTCGTCGAGCAGCGCGTTGGCCTTGTCGACGCTGAAATCGTAGGTCGGCACGTCGGCGGTGTAGAACTCCGGCGCGTTCTTCGGCACGGGGCCGGTGGAGGCTGCCGCGTAGCCGAGGAAGATGGTGTTGACCACGAACTCCTTGTCGATGGCGTGAGCGATCGCCTGCCGCACCTTGAGGTCGGCCAGCTCCTTGCGGCGGTGGTTGATCTCGACGACCAGCTGGTAGGTCAGCGCCTCGTATCCCTTGGAAATCACCTTGATGCCCGGCACCTTGGAGATGCGGTCGAGGTCGGCGAGCGGTACCGCCGAGAAGGCGGCGAGGTGGATTTCCTCCGCCTCCAGCGCCGCGCCGGCGCCAGCCCGGTCGGGCAGCACGCGAAAGACGATCTCGTCCACCTTCGGCGCGTCCTTCTCCCAATAAGTGTCGTTCTTCGACAGGAGATAGTATTCGCCGGGCTTGTATTCGGTGAACTTGAACGGCCCGGTGCCGATCAGCTTGTCGATGGTCGGCGCGGCCTTGAGGTCGCTGTCGGCGAAGACGTGCTTCGGCAATACGGCGGTGACGGCCGGCAGCGCGTTGCGGATCAGCTGGACCGGCGTCGGCTTGCTGAACTTGAAAATGGCGGTGTGCGCGTCCGGCGTGTCGACGGCCTCGAGATTGGCGAACACCGAACGGCCGAGGTTCTGCAGCGGTTTCCACACCTCCAGCGCCGAGAAGGCGACGTCTTCAGAGGTAAAGGGCTGACCATCGTGCCAGGTCACGCCCTCGCGCAGCTTGAAGGTGACGGAGAGGCCGTCGTCGGCGCCTTCCCAGGAGAGGGCGAGGCGCGGCGCCAGGCCGTTCTCGCCGTCGTAGGACGCCTCGGCCAGCGGCTCGATCACCTTGCTCGACAGGAAGAACACGCCGTTCGAGGCGACGATAGCCGGGTTGAGGTTCTTCGGCTCGCTGTCGGCGGCCACCACCAGACGGGTCTTGTCCTGCGCGAACAGACGGTTGGTGGACAGCGCCGTCGAGGCGGCGAGCGCGAGGGAAGCCTTGATCAGGCTACGGCGGGAGAGGACGGCAAGGGTCATGGCTGGCTCCGGCGAAAGCGGCGGCGATCGGACCGTCGCGGATGCGATCGTGACGACACTGTCGATCCGCGGCGCCGGATGTTACAGGGATGAAATTGCCGGCGGCAACGGTTGGGGGAACTATTTTTCGCGTGGAACGCCGTCCGGCGTGCCATGGGCATGCGGAGGGCCGGATTTGCCGGCTCCGGCGCCAATTCTTTCCCGTTCGGCCCGCCCCTTGCACAGCGTCGCCGCTTGCCTCTACACCGGATGCACCAACCGGGGCGCCTCATGCAGCCACACGATTTCTGGCAGACCCTCCATCCCGCCGGCACCCATGCCGAGGCCGGCCCGTTCGCCGGCGCCTGGCCGGCCCGCCTCGCCGACGGCCGGCAACTGCTGCTGCCGATCCGGGCGCTGGCCGACGGCCGGCACGGCCTCGCCTCGCTGATCGTCAACCAGGCGAGCTTTGCCGTGCTGTCGGCGCTGGCCGACGATCTCGCCGCCCGGCTGGCGCCCTTGGCGCCCGAGGTGGTGGTCGGCCTGCCGACGCTGGGGCTGACGCTGGCCGCCGCCGTCGCCGAGCGGCTCGGCCACTCCCGCTACGTGCCGCTCGGTACCTCGCGCAAGTTCTGGTACGTCGAGGAACTGTCGGTGCCGATGAGTTCGGTGACCACCCATCACCTCAAGCGCCTCTACGTCGACCCGCGCATGCTGCCGCTGCTCGACGGCCGCCGCGTCGCCCTCGTCGATGACGTCATATCCTCGGGCACCTCGATCGTCGCCGGCCTGCGGCTGATGGCGGCGGTCGGCGTCGAGCCGGCGGTGATTGGCGCCGCCATGCTCCAGACCGAACGCTGGCGTCCCTCCCTCGCCGCCTTCACCGGCCGGGTGGTCGGATCGCTGGCGACGCCGCTCCTCGAACGGACGGATGGCGGCTGGATCGCCGTAAGCTAGGCAGCGAGCACCGCCTTGAGGCTGTCGGCCGTATCGCCGGTCGGCTGGTATTCGAGGCCGACGAAGCCGTCGTAGCCGTTGGCCTCCAGCCAGGCGACGCAGGCCCGCCAGTCGAAACTGCCGCTGCCGGGCTCGTGGCGGCCGGGCAAGTCGGCGAGATGGCAGTGGGCGATGCGGTCGAGCCGGTTCGACAGCACCTTGGCGATGTCCTCGCCCATCATGGCGGAATGGTAGAGGTCGTAGAGCAGGCGGATTTCCGGCCGGCCGACCTCGTCGACGATGTCTAGGCCTTCGGTCGTCGACGGCAGGAAATAGCCGGGGTGATCGATCAGAGTGTTGAGCGGCTCAAGCGCCAGCACCACGCCGGAGCCCTTGAGAACGTCGGCGCAGCGGCTGAGTCCCTCGACCAGTGCAGCGCGCTGCTCGGCAGGTTCGCGGTCGGGAATGACCGGCCCGGCCTGGGCGATCAGCACCGGCGCACCGAGGCGGCGGGCGACGTCGATCGACTGCCGCAGACCATCGAGATACTCGCCGTGTCGCGCGGCGTCGGTGAGTGGCGCCATCGGCTCGGACACGAAGGCGGCGAGCGGCAGGCCGGTCTCGTCGAGCGCCGCCTTGATCGCCTCGATCGGCTTGTTGCGCCATTGCCAGAACTCGACGCCGGCGAGCCCGGCTCTGGCAGCAAGGCGGATGCGGTCGGCGATGTCGGGCGCTTCCCTGGCGAATAGCCACTCGATGCAGGCGGTGTAGCGCATGGTCTTCTCCCTTGCCTGATGTGGCAGGCAGAGTGCGCCGCGCAGTCCCCGTCCGCAAGACAGACGGTAAGGGACAGGAAACCGGCAGCCCTTCCGTGCGTTGACTTGCAGGAAGTCTAGCAAGGGAGACGACGATGAGCCTCCGCCTGATGATCACCCCGCTCGTCTACATGATGGTGCAGGCCGTGCTGTTCGGCATCGGCATGATCACCATCCTCACGACGCCGCTGATGCAGAACGCCCTGGTGCTGGTGCCGGTGATGATCGTCATCAGCTTCGTGGTGGCGCTGCCGATCGCCGTGTACATTGCGCCGCGCCTCGAAGGCTACCGCGAGATGCGCCGCCGCAAGCCGCCGACCGTCTCCGGAACCTGACGGCCGCCCGCAAAAATTTGCTTCGGCCGGGAATAAAACCCGGCGGCCGGTGTTGTCGTCTTCGGGAGGCAGTTTTAGCCCTCCCGAGGAGGACACCATGAACCGACTGATCGTTTCCGCGCTGCTGGCCGGGGGTCTCGCCGCCTCAGCTTTGGTTCCGGCCCTTGCCGAGGACTACGCCTCGGGCGCCATCAAGACGATGGACAGCGCCAAGGGCGATATCCTGACCGATGCCAAGGGCATGGCGCTCTATACCTTCGACAAGGATGCCGTCGGCGTCTCCAACTGCTACGACGATTGCGCGGTGAAATGGCCGCCGGCCGTCGCGGCCGCCGGCGCCATGGCGTCCGATGAGTTCACGCTGGTCGCCCGCAAGGACGGCTCGCAGCAGTGGGCCTTCAAGGGCATGCCGCTCTACCTCTGGCAGGGCGACAAGAAGCCGGGCGACGTCAGCGGCGACGGCATGGGCGGCGTCTGGCACCTCGCCAAAGAGTAGTGCCAAGAGGCATTGAAAATGCTCTTGGTATTCCGCTCGCCGATGTCTCATGCCACTGATGCACACGAGACATCGGCGATGACTTCAATGAGCGGATGCGTCAGCATCTTCGCGAATTGGTATAACTTTGAGCCATGCCGGGATTCCTGGACGACATCGAGACGCTGGTGCCCGCCCTGCGCCGCTACGCGCGGGCACTCACCGGCAATGCCGATCGGGCCGACGATCTCGTCCAGGACTGCCTCGAGCGGGCCATCGCCAAGCAGAGCCTGTGGCGGCCGATCGGCCCGCTCCGCCCCTGGCTGTTCACGATCATGATCAATCTCCACCGCAACGATCGCCGCCGCCGGCGCGCCGCGCCCGAGCCCGAGGCGCTCGACGTGCTGCCGTTCGAGCCGGCCAGCCCAGCGCCGCAGGGCGCGCGGCTGGCCTTGGCCGAGACGGCGGCGGCGCTCGATCGCCTGCCGGCCGAGCAGCGCGAGGCGCTGTTGCTGGTGGCGCTCGAAGGCATGAACTACGCCGAGGCGGCCGGCGTCCTCGGCATACCCGTGGGCACGTTGATGTCGCGCATCGGACGGGCGCGCGAGGCCCTGCGGGTCCTGGTAGATGGGACGGGACCGAAACTGAGATCGGTGAAATGAACGACAGCAACACCATCAGCGAGGCCGATCTTCACGCCTATGTCGACGGCGAACTGGCGCCGGCGCGGCGGGCGGCGGTCGAGGCTCATCTCGCCGACAGCCCCCGCGACCGCGAGCGTATCGCTGCCTGGCGGGAGCAGGGCGCGACGCTCGCCGCCCTCTACGGCCACGTCGCCGACGAGACGGTGCCGGCGCGGCTTTCGCCGCATCGCCTGGCCGCCGAGCGGCGCCGGGGCTTTGGGCGCCTCGCCGTCACGGCCGCCGCCGTGGCGCTGGTCCTCGTGGGTGGCGCCGGCGGTTGGATCGGCCGCGGCTTCGTCACCCCCGACGCTGCCGAGACGACGCTGATCGGCGAGGCCGAGGCGGCGCATGTGCTTTACACGCCGGAGGTGCTGCATCCGGTGGAGGTGAGCGGCGCGGAAGGCACCCATCTCACGAAATGGCTGTCCCGGCGGCTCGACCGCACGCTGGTCATCCCCGATCTCACGCCCGAGGGCTTCTTGCTGGTCGGCGGCCGCCTGTTGCCGGCGGCGGGCAGCGCCGCCGCGCTTCTGATGTATGAGAACGACGACGGCGCCCGCGTCACGCTCTATGTCGTGCCGAGCACCGGCGAGGAGACGGCGATGCGCGTCAGTTCGGCCGGCGGGCTCACCGCCGTGTCCTGGCACGCCGAGACGCTCGGCTGCGTGCTGGTCGGCGGCCTGCCGCGCGAGACGCTCTTGAAGCTCGCCAAGACCAGCTACGGCAGCCTCGACCAAGCGCCAGATATCTGAGCGATATCAATGGGAAAGAGATGGTGGGAGAAGTAGGACTCGAACCTACGAAGGCCTAGCCAGCGGATTTACAGTCCGCCCCCTTTGCCGCTCGGGACATTCTCCCATCCCGTTCCGGCCGCGCCCGAAGGCGTCGGCTGGACGGGCGCTCTTATGGCGGCCATGCCGGGCGCTGTCAACCCCATGTCCCGATTGTTTTGTCGACAATGCAATCCGCCCGAAGGCGAAACGGTCGGCCGTCCGTCCGCGCCACTGGCGCCGGCGGGTTGCGGCGGCTATAAGCGCCGCATGTCCGACGAAACCTCCTCCCCAAAGCGTCCCGGCCAGCGCCCCAGCCGCCCGCACGGCCGGCCGGCCGGCAAGTTCGGTCCGCGCGATTTTCGACCCCGCCCCAAACGCGAGCGAGAGGCCGGCGAGGCGCTCTGGCTCTATGGCCTGCACACGGTGGAATTCGCGCTGAAGAACCCGCGCCGTACCGCCCTGCGCCTCCTCGCCACCCGCAACGCCACGGCCCGGCTTGCCGAGCGCTTCCCCGAAGGCAAGTTGCCGATCGCCGTCGAGGAGGCGTCGCCATACGTTCTCGACAAGCTCCTCGGTTCGGAAGCCGTGCATCAGGGCTGCGCGCTGGAAGTCGAGCCGCTGAAGCCGCTGACCACGCTGGAGCTTTCGGGCGCCCGCTTGGTGCTCGCCCTCGATCAGGTGACCGACCCGCACAATGTCGGCGCCATCCTGCGTTCGGCCACCGCCTTCGCCGTCGACGCCGTGCTGACCACGGCGCGCCACAGCGCCGCCGAATCCGGCGTGCTGGCGAAATCCGCGTCGGGCGCCCTCGACGTGGTGCCGGTGACGACGGTCCGCAATCTCGGCGACACGCTGGAGGAGATGAAGGCAGCCGGCTTCACGGTGGTGGGACTCGATTCGGAGGCGCCGGTGCCGCTCGACGAGGCGTGTCTCGTTGCTCCGGTCTGTCTGGTGCTCGGCGCTGAGGGCAAGGGTCTGCGCCAGCGCACGCGCGAACTCTGCGATGTGCTCGCCCGCATCGACATGCCCGGCGAGATCAAGAGCCTCAACGTCTCCAACGCCGCCGTGCTGTCGCTCTACATGGTGAGGAAGGCGATCGCCGCGGACTGATCCTCCCCCGCCTCAGGGTTGCGCCTCTCCTTGCCATCGGCTATTCGGAATTCCGCGCCGGCGTAGCACAGCGGTAGTGCAGCGGTTTTGTAAACCGAAGGTCGGGAGTTCGATCCTCTCCGCCGGCACCATTTCCGACCGGGACCGCCCGGCCCCGAAAGCTTCCATCCTTATTGGCCGATCCACTGCGCCATGCCGATCGAGGCGGGCGCTGTTGGGACAAAGCCGTACTGCGCGTAGAGGTGCTTTGCATCGCCATCGGCGATCAGGCTGACGTAGGCTTCGGCCGGGGCGATTTGCCGCAATTCCTGCATCAGCCGCGCCATGATCGTTTTGCCGAGACCGCGTCTCTGGTGGGCCGGTTCCACGGCGATGTCGACGATCTGGTAGCAGAGCCCGTCGCCTATCGCCCGCCCCATGCCCACGACATGGTTGCCCTGCCTGACCAGCACTCCCACCACCGTGTTCGGCAGGCCGGCCGCCGCCGCCGTCTCGCTGCGGGGCGTCAGGCCGGCATCGCGGCGCAGGCGGCAATAATCCTCGACCGAGGGCACCTCGACGCTCACCCTGTACTCGTCCATCATGTCGGCCCGTCTCCATCCGAAAGGCTGGACGATGGCCGCTTTCCGGTGGCTGTGCAACGGAGCCAGCCGGTGGCAGCCTTGGAGTGGAATATTTTTCCTTGATTTCGCATGTAGGGAAGCCTTTCAAAGGTGTCGTTCCAGCCACCTGGAGTCCTTGGGCAAAGCAGACGGGAGTGTTCTAGCGTGCATCGCGCCCTGTCCTTGATCCGGCGGCGGGCGGTCAGCGCCGTGCCGGTGCTGCTGATCGTTGTGGTCGCCACCTTCCTGCTGCTCGAAGCGGCGCCGGGCGACGCCGTCGACGCCTATCTCCTGTCGGCCGGCGGCGGCGACGCCGCGCTGGCCGCTTCGCTGCGTGCCCAATACGGCCTCGACCAGTCGCTGCTGTCCCGCCTCTGGCTCTACGTCACCGCTCTCGGCCGGCTCGATCTCGGCTGGTCGGTGGCCTTCGAACGGCCGGTCACCGACCTCATTCGCGAACGCCTGCCGGCGACGCTGCTGCTGATGGGCTCGGCGACGGCACTGTCCTTCGGCCTCGGCTCGCTGCTCGGCGTCGTCGCCGGCAGCCGTCCGGGCTCGTTCCGCGACCGGGCGCTGTCGATCGGCGCGCTGACGCTCTATGCCGTACCCGGCTTCTGGCTTGGCCTCGTGCTGGTGCTGGTGTTCTCGGTGGCGCTCAGGTGGTTGCCGATCGCCGGCCTCGAAACCATCGCCTCCGGCAAGCACGGCCTTGCCCGGGCCCTCGACATTGCCCGCCATCTGGTGCTGCCGGTCGCCGCCCTCGGCTTCATCTATCTCGCCCTGTTCCTCAGGGTGATGCGCGCCTCGATGGCCGAGGTCTGGCGGCAGGACTTCGTGCTGGCGGCGCGCGCCAAGGGCCTCAGCCGCCGCCGCATCGTCTGGCGGCACGTGGTGCGGGCGGCGCTACTGCCGCTGATTACCGTGCTCGGCCTGCAATCGGCCGGCATGCTCGGCGGCTCGGTGGTGATCGAGAGCGTGTTCGCCATTCCCGGCTTCGGGCGGCTGGCGCAGGAGGCGGTGGCCGGCCGCGATGCGCCGCTGCTGATCGGCATCATCCTGACCTCGGCGGTGCTGGTGATCCTCGTTAACCTTCTGATCGACATCCTCTATGCCGTCCTCGATCCGCGCATCGGCGCCTCGGAGGCCTCGGCATGAGCGTCATCCGCCGGCTGTTGTCGAGCCCTACCGGCGCCGTCGGTGTGGCCTTGCTCGCCGTCATCGCCGCCGCCGCGCTCGCCGCCCCATGGATCGCTCCCGGCGACCCTTTGCGCATCGCCGGCCCGGCGCTGCTGCCGCCGTTCGTCGATCCGGCGCTGCCGCTCGGCACCGATCGGCTTGGCCGCGACGTGCTGGCCGGCCTGCTGCACGGCGCCCGCACCTCGCTGGTCGTCGGCATCGCGGCGGCGGCGGCAGCCATCATCGTCGGCTCGCTTGTCGGTACCGTCGCCGGTTTTGCCGGCCGGCTGGTCGACGAGGCGCTGATGCGCGTCGTCGACGCCTTCCAGATCGTGCCGGGATTCCTGCTGGCGCTGGCCTTCGTGTCGGTGGCCGGCGGCTCGCTTCCCACCGTCATCCTGGCCATCGCGCTCAGCGCCTGGGCGCAGCCGGCCCGCCTCGTCCGCGCCGAGGTGCTGTCGATCCGCGAGCGCGACTATGTCGCCGCCGCCCGCGTGCTCGGCATGCACCCGGTCGAGATCGCCTTCAAGGAGATCCTACCCAACGCCCTGCCGCCGGTGCTGGCGCTGGCCGCGGTGATCGTCGCGGCGGCCATCCTCACCGAGGCGGCGCTGTCCTTCCTCGGCCTCGGTGACCCCAACGTCGTCACCTGGGGCTCGATGATATCGGAGGGCCGCAACGTGCTGCGCGCCGCGCCCTTCCTGTCGGTGATCCCCGGCATCGGCCTCGTCGCCACCGTGCTCGGCGTCTACCTGGTCAGCGAGGCGGCCAGCGAGGCGCTCGGCCGGGGAGGGCGGCCATGAGCGCGCTCGCCAAGATCGCCGGTCTTTCGGTGCGCTACCCCGGCGCCGCCGCGCTGGCACTCGCCGATCTATCACTGGAGATCGAGGCCGGCGAAATCCTCGCCATCATCGGCGAGAGCGGCTCCGGCAAGTCGACCTTCGCCCGCGCGCTGATCGGCCTGCTGCCCGAACGGACGGAAATATCCGGCCGCATCGACTGGCCGGGCCTCGGCGAGGCGCCGCGCGCCGGTCGCGACATCGGCTGCGTCTTCCAGGATCCCGGATCGAGCCTCAATCCGGTGCTGCGCATTGGCGAGCAGGTGGGCGAGGGCGCCCGCCGCCATCTCGGCCTCGACCGCCGCGCCGCCGACGCTGAGGCCGTCCGGCTGATCGGCCGCGTCCGCCTGCCGGAGCCCGAGCGCATCGCCCGTGCCTTTCCGCACCAGCTCTCCGGCGGCCAGCGGCAGCGGGTGGCCATCGCCGCCGCCATCGCCGCCCGGCCGCGCCTGCTGGTCGCCGACGAGGTGACGTCGGCGCTCGACGTGGTGGTGCAGGCGGCCATCGTCGATCTGCTGGTCGAACTGGTGCGCGCCGACGGCATGACGCTGGTGTTCGTGACGCATGACCTGGCGCTCGCCTCCGGCATCGCCGACCGCATCGCCGTGATGGCCGCTGGCCGGCTGGTCGAACTGGGGCCGGCCGCCGAGGTGGTCGCCGCGCCGAAGGCCGCCGCCACTGCGGCGCTGGTCGCCGCACATATCGACCTGGCGACACCGCCGCTCATCGGAGGCGTGCCATGACGGAGCCGCTGCTCGTCGCCCGCGACCTGCGCCGCACCTTCGCGAGCGGCGGTCGCCGCGTCGCGGCGCTTGACGGCGTGTCGCTGCAGATCGCGCCCGGCGAGACGCTCGGCCTGGTCGGCGCCTCGGGCTGTGGCAAGTCGACGCTGGCGCGCGTCCTCACCCGCCTTCTCGAGCCGGAGGCCGGCTCCATCACCTTCATGGGCGACGACTGGCTGAAGCTATCCGGCGGCCGCCTGCGCGCTGCCCGCCGCCACATGCAGATGGTGTTCCAGGAGCCGCTCGCCGCCTTCAATCCGCGTGCCACCGTCGCCGGCGTGCTCGCCGACGCCCTGCGCATCCACGCCGTCGTGCCGAAGGCCGAGCGCGGCGCCGAGATCGCCCGCCTCGTCGACCGCGTCGGCCTGCCGGCGGCGCTGATCGGCCGGTCGATCCGCGACATTTCCGGCGGTCAGCGCCAGCGGGTGGCCATCGCCCGTGCCATCGCCGTGCGGCCGCGTCTCGTCATCCTCGACGAGGCGGTATCGGCGCTCGACGTGTCGGTGCGCGGCCGCATCCTGGAACTCCTGGTCGGCCTGCAACGCGAGAGCGGCATTGCCTGCCTGTTCGTTTCGCACGATCTTGCCGTGGTGCGCGCCGTGTCACACCGCATCGCGGTGATGGACGCCGGCCGCATCGTCGAGGAGGGGCCGGCGGCCGAGGTGATCGCCGCTCCGTCCACCGCCGTCCTCGGCCGGCTGATCGCCGCCGTGCCGCGCCTCAAGGGAAAGCCTGGAGCATGAACGATTTCGATCCCGCTCGCCTTCTTGATCCGCCGCCGTTTCCGGCCGAGGCCGTCGCCGGCCTCGGCGACCGGCTTGCCCGGCTGATCGGCACCTCGGGCGACGTGCTGTTCGTGCAGGCCGAGGCGGTGACGGCGCTGGAAGCGGCAGCGGCCAGCCTCGGCCGGCCGGGCGTCAAGGCAATCAACGTGGTAACCAGCCCCTATGGCGCCTGGTTCGGCCGCTGGCTACGAAAAGCTGGCGCCGCCGTCGTCGAGATCCGCGCCGAGCCGGCGCGGCCGGTCAGCCTGCGGGCGGTGGCGGCGACGCTCGACGCCCATCCCGACGCCGGCCTGCTCGCCGTCGTCCACGCGGAATCGGCGAGCGGCATCCGCAATCCGATCGAGGCGATCCTGCCGCTCGCCCGCCAGCGCGGCCTCCTCACCGTCGTCGATGCCGTCGCCTCGCTGGGCGGTCATGCCTTCGACGCCGACTCGCTCGGCGCCGACGTGGTGGCGGTCGGGCCGCAGAAGGCGCTGGCCGGGCCGGCCGGCATCTCGGCCGTGGCGGTGAGTGCCCGCGCCTGGGCGGCCATCGATCGGCCGGATGCGCCGACTGCCTCGACCTTGTCGCTCCTCGACCAGAAGCGCCTGTGGCTCGACGCCGATCGCGGCGCACTGCCGGGCACGCCATCGCCGCTCGAACTCTGGGCGCTTCAGGCGGCGCTCGACCGCGTCGAGGCGGAGGGGCTGGACAGCATCATCGATCGCCATGCCGAGGCGGCCGCCGCCGCCCGCGACGGCCTCGTCGCACTTGGCCTGACGCCCTGGGCGGCGGCCGGCGAGGCGTCGCACCTCGTCACCAGCTTCGCCGTGCCGGCCGACATCGAGGTCGATTCCTTCCTGGTGCGCCTCCGCGCCGCCGATCCGGAGATTTCGCTGGGCGTCGGCGCCGGCGCCGGCCGGCTGGTCCGCCTCAACCACACCGGCCGCCGCGCCGACCCTGCGGTGGTGCACGCCATGATCGCCGCTGTCGCCGGTGCGCTGCGGCGTTGACAAGCCCCGGCCGCGTCCCTAAACATCCGGCCATCCAAGCGGGTGTAGCTCAATGGTAGAGCAGCAGCCTTCCAAGCTGAATACGAGGGTTCGATTCCCTTCACCCGCTCCAGCCTTCTCCCTTTAGCATTCCTTCAGGCGATCACGGTTTGCGGCTTGCGTCCGGGCATCGGCCGGAAGGTCGAGGCGATCAGGAAGGCGCCGAGCCCCATGCCGAACGAGCCGATGTACAGCCAGCGGTAGCTCGACGTGGCGTCGTAGATCATGCCGCCGACCAATGGTCCGGCCGCCATGCCGAGGCTGCCGGCCATGGCGGTGCCGCCGATCACCGTGCCCATCATGCGCAGCGGGAAGTTCTCGCGCACCAGCACGGCGTAAAGCGGCATGATGCCGGCGTAGATGAAGCCGAACAGCGCGGCCACCGAGTAGAAGCTGGCGAGGTTGCCGGCGAAGATGTAGGCGAGCGCGCCGAAGGACTGGGCCAGCAGGCCGAGCACCAGCACCCGCTTGGCGCCGAAGCGGTCGCCCATCAGGCCGAAGGCGATGCGGCCGCCCATGCCCGCCAGACCCTCGACGCTGTAGATGGTGACGGCGGCGATCATCGGGATGCCGCAGGTCACCGCATAGCTGACGGTGTGAAAGATCGGTCCCGAGTGGGTGGCGCAGCAGAAGAAGTTGGTGAAGACGAGGATGAGGAAGGGCGGTGAGCGCAGCACCTCGGCAGTCGTCATGCCACCGGTCGGGTCGGCCTCGGCCGCCGCCGCCGGATGGGCGCCCTGCAGCACCGGTGGCTGGCGGATCAGCAGCGCCGCCGGCAGCATGATGGCGGCGGCGAAGCCGGCGAGGATCAGCATCGACGTCCGCCAGTCGTGGCCGGTGATCAGCCAGGCGGCGAAGGGCGCCATGGTCAGCGGTGCCATGCCCATGCCGGCCGATACCAGCGACACGGCGAGGCTGCGATGGGTGTCGAACCAGGCGGTGACGGAGGTCATCAGCGGCGTCATGATGGCGGCGGCCGCGCTGCCGACCATCACGCCGAACACCACCTGGAAGAACAGCAGCGACGGCGACAGGGCGGACAGCGCCAGCCCCAGCACCAGGAGCGACGCGCCGATCAGCACCACCGGCCGCGCGCCCCAGCGGTCGGTCAGGTTGCCCCAGATCATGCTGGTGAAGGCCATGGCCAGGAAACCGATGGTCATGGCGCTGGAAATGCCGGTCACCGACCAGCCGCTCGCCTCCGACATCGGCCTCAGGAACACCGGCAGCGCGAACACCGCGCCCATGGCGACGCAGCCGATCAGGCCGCCGGCCGCCACGATCACCCACCTGTAGCGCGAAGTCTCCATCCGCCCGTCCTCCGCCGTCGCCTTGTCCGTAATTCCCCGGAGAAAGAGGTAACCCCGTTCCCTCGCCGCCGCAAGCGCCGCCGCTGGTGACGACGGCCGCCCTTCGCCCTGTTGCGAGCTTGAATTTTCAGGACAAACGGTCCATATGGCTCAACCTCGGTGCCGACAGCTCTTTTGCGGGGAGAGCGGCGCGAAAGAGGGCTTGAACCCGGCGTTAAAAGGCACTATTCGAGCCGCCAACCGGCCGCCCGGTTCGGGGGCAAAGCACGAAAAGGCCCCATCAAACCTTTCGAGAGAGACGAAGCGATGGCCAAGGAAAAGTTTTCGCGGACGAAGCCGCACTGCAACATCGGCACGATCGGTCACGTCGACCACGGCAAGACGTCGCTGACCGCGGCGATCACCAAGGTTCTGGCCGAGACGGGCGGAGCGACGTTCAAGGCCTATGACCAGATCGACGCGGCTCCGGAAGAGAAGGCGCGCGGCATCACGATCAACACGGCGCACGTCGAGTACGAGACGACCAACCGTCACTACGCGCACGTCGACTGCCCCGGCCACGCCGACTACGTGAAGAACATGATCACCGGTGCCGCCCAGATGGACGGCGCGATCCTGGTGGTTTCGGCGGCCGACGGCCCGATGCCGCAGACCCGCGAGCACATCCTCTTGGCCCGTCAGGTCGGCGTTCCGGCCATCGTCGTCTACCTCAACAAGTGCGACATGGTCGACGATCCGGAACTTCTCGAGCTGGTCGAGATGGAAGTGCGCGAGCTTCTGTCGTCCTACGACTTCCCCGGCGACGACATCCCGATCGTCAAGGGTTCGGCTCTCGTTGCCCTCGAGGGCGGCGATCCGGTGCTGGGCCATGACTCGATCCTCGAGCTGATGACCCAGGTCGACGCCTACATCCCGCAGCCGGACCGTCCGGTCGACCAGCCGTTCCTGATGCCGATCGAGGACGTGTTCTCGATCTCCGGCCGTGGCACGGTGGTGACCGGTCGCGTCGAGCGCGGCATCGTCAAGGTCGGCGAGGAAGTCGAGATCGTCGGCATCCGTCCGACCACCAAGACGACGGTGACCGGCGTCGAGATGTTCCGCAAGCTGCTCGACCAGGGCCAGGCCGGCGACAACATCGGCGCGCTGCTGCGCGGCACCAAGCGCGAGGACGTCGAGCGCGGCCAGGTGCTGTGCAAGCCGGCTTCGGTGAACCCGCACACCAAGTTCAAGGCCGAAGCCTACATCCTGACCAAGGAAGAGGGTGGCCGTCACACGCCGTTCTTCACCAACTACCGGCCGCAGTTCTACTTCCGCACGACGGACGTGACCGGCGTGGTGACGCTGAACGAAGGCGTCGAGATGGTGATGCCGGGCGACAACGTGACGATGAACGTCCAGCTGATCGTGCCGATCGCCATGGAGGAGAAGCTCCGCTTCGCCATCCGTGAAGGCGGCCGTACCGTCGGCGCCGGCGTCGTCGCTTCGATCGTCGAGTAATGACCGCTTTCCGGCGGCCCTGGCTGCCGGAATCCCCCGGATTTCCGGGCCGGTTTCCGGCCAAGTCCTTCGGGAGAAAAAAGAAATCGCCGGACGGGGTTGCCCCGCCGGCGAGAATCGGTAAGAAGGACGCACCGCGCTTTTGGTGCTTGATCCTGAAGCCGGTTCGGCTATAAGCGAACGGACTGGCGTCCGCGAGCGGAAGTCTAGGGGTATAGCTCAGTTGGTAGAGCGGCGGTCTCCAAAACCGCAGGTCGCGGGTTCGAGCCCTGCTGCCCCTGCCATTTCCCTCTTGCGCGGATACGCCGAACGCTATAGATAACGGTTCCCATCTCGTGGCGCGCGGAACTGCCGTTCCGCGCGCCCGACCGTCATGAGTGGATGTATGGCCAAGACCAGCCCCCTTGAGTTTCTGCAGCAGGTTCGGACCGAGGCCAGCAAGGTCACGTGGCCGACCCGGCGCGAAACCGCGATCACGACGACCATGGTGTTCATCATGGCCATCCTTGCGGCGATCTTCTTCCTCGTCGCCGACATGATCATGAACTGGGGTGTCGGGTTGCTGCTCGGCCTCAGCGGCTGACGAACGACCGCCGAGGGGAACGACGACATGGCAAAACGCTGGTACATCGTGCACGCCTACTCGAATTTCGAGAAGAAGGTGGCCGACTCCATCAAGGAGCAGGCACAGCAGCGCGGTCTCGCGCACCTCTTCGAGCAGGTTCTGGTGCCGACCGAGAGCATCACCGAGGTGCGCCGCGGCCGCAAGGTGGCGGCCGAGCGCAAGTTCTTTCCGGGCTACGTCCTCGTCCGCATGGACATGACCGACGATGCCTATCACCTCATCAAGAACACGCCCAAGGTGACGGGCTTCCTTGGCTCCGACAACAAGCCGGTGCCGATTCCCGACCGCGAGGCGGAGCGGATCATCAATCAGGTCGAAGTCGGCGTCGAGCGGCCCAAGCCCTCTGTCAGCTTCGAGATCGGCGAGCAGGTCAAGGTGTCCGACGGCCCGTTCGCCTCGTTCTCCGGCCTTGTCGAAGAGGTGGACGAGGAGCGCAGCCGCCTCAAGGTGGCGGTGTCGATCTTCGGCAGAGCCACGCCGGTCGAGCTGGAATACGGTCAGGTCGAGAAGGTCTGACGTCGAGTTTTGCGGCTGCCGGCTTGCCGGCGCCCGCGTCCGCCGCCCGGCGTGCCGGTCGGCATCACCCCGTGGGAGAGGGGCCCCGGCCATCGCCGCCGGGACATGGCCCTCCGACCACGAACCTGAAGGCGGGCCGGCCATGCCGGACACGCCGACGAGGAGAAGAAAATGGCGAAGAAAATCACCGGCTACCTGAAGCTTCAGGTGGCGGCCGGTTCGGCGACCCCGTCGCCCCCGATCGGCCCCGCGCTCGGTCAGCGCGGTCTCAACATCATGGAATTCTGCAAGGCGTTCAACGCGCAGACGCAGGGTATGGAAAAGGGCATGCCGATCCCGGTGCTCTTCACCATCTATGCCGATCGCTCGTTCACCTTCAAGCTGCGCACGCCGCCGGTCTCCTACTTCCTGAAGAAGGCCGCCGGTATCGACAAGGGCTCGAAGACGCCGGGCACCGGCGCGGCGGGTTCCATCACCAAGGCGCAGTTGCGTGAAATCGCCGAGAAGAAGCTCGTCGACATGAACGCCACCTCCATCGACGCCGCCATGCTCATGGTCGAGGGCTCTGCCCGCTCCATGGGCTTCCAGATCGCGGAGTGACCGACATGGCCAAGCTTGCTAAGCGCATCGTCGCCACCCGCGAAGGCATCGATCGCAAGAAGTTCTATCCGCTGACCGAGGCCCTCGGCCTGATCAAGCAGCGGGCCACCGCGAAGTTCGACGAGACCGTCGAGGTCGCCATCAACCTCGGCGTCGACCCCCGTCACGCCGACCAGATGGTGCGCGGCGTCGTGCAGCTGCCGCACGGCACCGGCAAGACCGTCCGCGTCGCCGTGTTCGCCCGCGGCCTGAAGGCCGACGAGGCGACCGCCGCCGGAGCCGACATCGTCGGCGCCGAGGATCTGGTCGAGACCATCCAGAAGGGCGAGATCAACTTTGATCGCTGCATCGCCACGCCGGACATGATGCCGCTGGTCGGCCGTCTCGGTAAGGTGCTCGGCCCGCGCGGCCTGATGCCGAACCCGAAGGTCGGCACGGTGACGCAGGACGTCGCCGCCGCCGTCAAGGCGTCGAAGGGTGGTGCCGTCGAGTTCCGCGTCGAGAAGGCGGGTATCGTCCATGCCGGCGTCGGCAAGGCGTCGTTCACCGCCGAGGCGCTGCTCGACAACGTGCGCGCCCTGGTCGACGCCGTCCAGAAGGCCAAGCCGTCGGGCGCCAAGGGTACCTACCTGCAGCGTCTGTCGGTGTCCTCGACCATGGGCCCCGGCGTAAAGGTCGAAGTCGGCTCCGTGGGCGCCGCCTCCTGACGCGATTTCCGGCCCGCCTGGGCCGGTCGCCCCGCGAGGGGCAACGAGCTTCCCGCCGGCTCCGGCCGGCGGGATCGGCGGCTTCCTCAAGGGGTCTCCCCGGCGGAAGCGGCCGCCCTGTCCGAGATTGCGGGTGTCCGGCCTTGTGCCGCGACCTAAGCCACGCGGACCGATCCCGGTTTTCCGGGTGACGTCGGGCCTGCATGAGACGGGAGTGAGACCCGTAATTGCATCCGAAGGGCGGTCCGCCGTCCTTCCCTGGACGAGTAACGGTTCTGACTCTTCCCTCCAGCCGCGCCGGACTTCCGGGACGGGTTGGCGGACAGGCCGCGAACGTCGCGTGCGAGCCGCAAGGCGGACGCGCGGCAACAGCAACTGACGATGGGGCGCAAGCCTTGTCGTTCATCTGGAGACTGGCCGTGGATAGAGCGGAAAAGCGGGAACTGATCGACGCACTCAACGCCTCGTTCAAGGGCGCTGGCGTCATCGTCGTGTCCCACTACCAAGGCCTCACCGTCGCCGACCTGCAGGCGTATCGCGCCCGCATGAGGGAAGCCGGCGGCAAGGTCAAGGTCGCCAAGAACCGCCTCGCCAAGCTGGCTCTTCAAGGCACCGACGCCGAGCACATCACTGACCTGTTCACAGGTCCGACCGTCATCGCCTATTCGGCGGATCCGGTCGCGGCGTCCAAGGTCACCGTCGATTACGCCAAGACCAACGACAAGCTCGTTGTTCTCGGCGGCGCGATGGGGAAGACCAACCTCGATGCCAACGGCGTCAAGGCTCTCGCGAGCCTGCCGTCGCTGGACGAACTGCGCGCGAAGCTGCTGGGTATGATCAATACCCCGGCCACCCGCATCGCAGGCGTCCTGCAGGCGCCCGCGGGCCAGCTGGCCCGCGTGTTCGGGGCTTATGCCAAGAAGGACGAAGCGGCGTGAGGCCGTTCGACCTGGAACAAAAATCTGGTCCGAACCGTTACTGAAGGAAGAAGTGAAATGGCTGATCTTGCCAAGCTGGTCGACGAGCTGTCGGCCCTGACCGTCCTGGAAGCCGCCGAGCTGTCGAAGCTCCTCGAAGAGAAGTGGGGCGTTTCGGCCGCCGCTCCGGTGGCCGTCGCCGCTGTCGGCGGCGCTGCCGCCCCGGCTGCCGTCGAGGAAGAGAAGACCGAGTTCGACGTCATCCTCGTCGACGCCGGCGACAAGAAGATCAACGTGATCAAGGAAGTCCGTGCCATCACCGGCCTCGGCCTCAAGGAAGCCAAGGACCTGGTCGAAGGCGCTCCGAAGCCGGTCAAGGAGGCCGTGTCCAAGGACGAGGCCGCCAAGATCAAGAAGCAGCTCGAAGAAGCTGGCGCCAAGGTCGACGTCAAGTAATCGACCTTGCAATTCTGACGGTGGGCGGCTCGACAAAATCGGGCCGCCCAACGGTTGTTTTTGAGATGGCCTTTATTTGGCCCGAATCGGATCGAATTGGCTAAAGACTTGGCCGTTCGGTCGGCGGTCGGTTTGTCCCGAGCCCTTCGGCAACGTCGAGAACGTTGCGCATCAAAGGGTTCCGGTCTGCCGATCACGGTGTACGAGGGAAGCAATGGCGCAAACGTTCAACGGCCGCAGGCGTGTCCGCAAGTTCTTCGGAGACATCCGGGAAGTTGCCGAGATGCCGAACCTGATCGAAGTCCAGAAGGCGTCCTACGACCAGTTCCTGATGGTCGATGAGCCGAAGGGTGGTCGGCCGGAAGAGGGGCTGCAGGCCGTTTTCAAGTCCGTTTTCCCGATTTCCGACTTCGCCGGCACGGCTTTTCTCGAATTCGTCCGTTACGAGTTCGAGGCGCCGAAGTATGACGTCGACGAGTGCCGCCAGCGCGGCATGACCTTTGCCGCCCCGCTCAAGGTGACGCTGCGCCTGATCGTCTTCGATGTCGACGAGGATACCGGCGCCAAGTCGGTCAAAGACATCAAGGAGCAGGACGTCTACATGGGCGACATGCCGCTCATGACCGACAACGGCACCTTCATCGTCAACGGCACCGAGCGCGTCATCGTCTCGCAGATGCACCGCTCGCCGGGCGTGTTCTTCGACCACGACAAGGGCAAGAGCCATTCGTCGGGCAAGCTGCTGTTCGCCGCCCGCATCATCCCCTACCGCGGTTCCTGGCTCGATATCGAGTTCGACGCCAAGGACATCGTCTACGCGCGCATCGACCGTCGCCGCAAGATCCCCGTGACCAGCCTGATGTTCGCCCTCGGCCTCGACGGCGAGGAAATCCTCGACACCTTCTACAACAAGATCATCTACGAGCGCGCCAAGGACGGCTGGCGCATGCCCTATGACGCCGGTCGCATGAAGGGCATGAAGGCGGTTGCCGACCTGATCGACGCCGACACCGGCGAAGTGGTTGTCGGCGCCGGCCGCAAGCTCACCGCTCGCGCCGCCCGCCAGCTGGCCGAGAAGGGCCTCAAGGCGCTGAAGGTCACCGACGAGGAGCTTGAAGGGCTCTACATCGCCGAAGACGTCGTCAACATGCAGACGGGCGAGATCTACGCCGAGGCCGGCGACGAGATCACCCCGAAGATGATGGCGATGCTGACCGAACTCGGCATCGACGAGTTGCCGCTGCTCGACATCGACCACGTCAATACCGGCGCCTACATCCGCAACACGCTGGCCGTCGACAAGAACGAGTCGCGCGAAGGCGCGCTGTTCGACATCTACCGCGTCATGCGTCCGGGCGAGCCGCCGACCATCGACACCGCCGAGGCGATGTTCAAGTCGCTGTTCTTCGACGCCGAGCGCTACGACCTCAGCGCCGTCGGCCGCGTCAAGATGAACATGCGTCTCGACCTCCAGTGCCCGGATACCGTGCGCATTCTCCGCAAGGAGGACATCCTCGCCGTCATCAAGACGCTGGTCGAGCTGCGCGACGGCAAGGGCGAGATCGACGACATCGACAACCTCGGCAACCGCCGCGTCCGTTCGGTCGGCGAGCTGATGGAGAACCAGTATCGCGTCGGCCTCTTGCGCATGGAGCGCGCCATCAAGGAGCGCATGAGCTCGGTCGACATCGACACGGTGATGCCGCAGGACCTGATCAACGCCAAGCCGGCGGCGGCGGCGGTGCGCGAGTTCTTCGGCTCGTCGCAGCTGTCGCAGTTCATGGACCAGACCAATCCGCTCAGCGAGATCACCCACAAGCGTCGCCTGTCGGCGCTTGGTCCGGGCGGTCTCACCCGCGAGCGCGCCGGTTTCGAAGTGCGCGACGTTCACACCACCCACTATGGCCGCATCTGCCCGATCGAGACGCCGGAAGGCCCGAACATCGGCCTGATCAACTCGCTCGCCACCTTCGCCCGCGTCAACAAGTACGGCTTCATCGAGAGCCCGTACCGTATTGTCGAGGACGGCCGGGTGACCGACAAGGTCGTCTACCTCTCGGCCATGGAGGAGAGCAAGTACACGGTCGCCCAGGCCAACGCCGAGCTTGATGACGAGGGCCGCTTCGTCAACGACCTGGTCATCTCCCGCCACGCCGGCGAGACGGCGCAGGTGGCGAAGGAACGCGTCGACCTGATGGACGTGTCGCCCAAGCAGGTTGTGTCGGTCGCCGCGGCGCTGATCCCGTTCCTGGAGAACGACGACGCCAACCGCGCCCTGATGGGCTCGAACATGCAGCGTCAGGCCGTGCCGCTGGTGCGCGCCGAGGCGCCGTTCGTCGGCACCGGCATGGAGCCGATCGTCGCCCGTGACTCCGGCGCCGCCATCGCCGCCCGTCGCGGCGGCGTCATCGACCAGGTGGACGCCACCCGTATCGTCATTCGCGCCACCGAGGACCTCGATCCGTCGAAGTCCGGCGTCGACATCTACCGTCTGATGAAGTTCCAGCGCTCCAACCAGTCGACCTGCATCAACCAGCGTCCGCTGGTGCGCGTCGGCGACGTGGTGGCCAAGGGCGACATCATCGCCGACGGTCCGTCGACCGACCTCGGCGATCTGGCGCTCGGCCGCAACGTGCTGGTCGCCTTCATGCCGTGGAACGGCTACAACTACGAGGACTCGATCCTTCTCTCCGAGAAGATCGTCGCCGAGGACGTGTTCACCTCGATCCATATCGAGGAGTTCGAGGTGATGGCCCGCGATACCAAGCTGGGGCCCGAAGAAATCACCCGCGACATCCCGAACGTGTCGGAAGAAGCGCTTAAGAACCTCGACGAAGCCGGTATCGTCTACATCGGCGCCGAGGTGCAGGCCGGCGACATCCTGGTCGGCAAGATCACGCCGAAGGGCGAAAGCCCGATGACGCCGGAAGAGAAGCTCCTGCGCGCCATTTTCGGCGAGAAGGCGTCCGACGTGCGCGACACGTCGCTGCGCGTGCCGCCGGGCGTCACCGGCACCATCGTCGAAGTGCGCGTCTTCAACCGCCACGGCGTCGAGAAGGACGAGCGCGCCATGGCGATCGAGCGCGAGGAGATCGAGCGCCTCGCCAAGGACCGCGACGACGAGCAGGCCATCCTCGACCGCAACGTCTACGGCCGCCTGATGGACATGCTGATCGGCAAGACAGGCGTCGGCGGCCCCAAGGGCTTCAAGAAGGATCAGGTCCTCGACCAGGAGAAGCTGGAAGAGTTCCCGCGCTCCCAGTGGTGGCAGTTCGCCCTTGAAAGCGAGCAGGCCATGGGCGAGATCGAGGCCCTGCGCAAGCAGTATGACGAGAGCCGCAAGCGGCTGGAGCAGCGCTTCATCGACAAGGTGGAGAAGCTGCAGCGCGGCGACGAACTGCCGCCCGGCGTCATGAAGATGGTCAAGATCTTCGTCGCCGTGAAGCGCAAGATCCAGCCGGGCGACAAGATGGCCGGCCGCCATGGCAACAAGGGCGTCGTGTCGCGCATCGTGCCGGTGGAGGACATGCCGTTCCTTGAGGACGGCACCCACGTCGACATCGTGCTCAACCCGCTCGGCGTGCCCTCGCGCATGAACGTCGGTCAGATCCTGGAGACCCATCTCGGCTGGGCTTGCGCCGGCATGGGCCGCAAGATCGGCGAGATGCTGGAAGCCTACCGGCACAGCCACGAGATTCAGCCGCTGCGTGAGCTGGTGGTCGACACCTACCTCGGCTCGCCGAAGACGGAGGATATCTCCGCCTATACCGACGACGAGGTGGTGCTGCTCGCCAATCAGGTGAAGAAGGGCATTTCGATCGCCACGCCGGTGTTCGACGGCGCCCGCGAGCCGGACATCAACGAGCTGCTGGCCAAGGCGGGGGTGAACACCTCCGGCCAGTCGGTGCTCTACGATGGCCGTACCGGCGAGCCGTTCGACCGCAAGGTCACCGTCGGCTACATCTACATGCTGAAGCTCCACCATCTCGTGGACGACAAGATCCACGCCCGTTCGATCGGCCCCTACAGCCTGGTTACCCAGCAGCCGCTGGGCGGCAAGGCGCAGTTCGGCGGCCAGCGCTTCGGCGAGATGGAGGTGTGGGCGCTCGAAGCCTACGGCGCCGCCTATACCTTGCAGGAGATGCTGACGGTGAAGTCGGACGACGTCGCCGGCCGCACCAAGGTCTACGAGGCGATCGTCCGCGGCGACGAAGCCTTCGAGTCCGGCATCCCCGAGAGCTTCAACGTGCTGGTCAAGGAAATGCGTTCGCTCGGCCTCAACGTCGAGCTGATCAACTCCAAGGAACACGCCGTCCTCGGGGACGAGCGGCCTCAGGACGCGGCGGAGTGATCCGGCGCGTCGCCAACTGACGGAACGGCCTTGAGCTGTCGGCGCGAAGCGCGCCGGCAGTTCGGCGCGTCCGGAAACCGGCGCCAGCGGCGCCTTCGGAATTTTTCATGCGGCCCCCGCCGGCGAGGCGGACAGACGGCGGTCGGGCGGCATCACAGGAGAACGAGCCGATGAACCAAGAGGTCATGAACCTTTTCAACGCACAGGCTCCCGTGCAGGTCTTCGACCAGATCAAGATCTCACTCGCTTCCCCCGAGAAGATCCTCAGCTGGTCCTACGGCGAGATCAAGAAGCCGGAAACCATCAACTACCGTACCTTCAAGCCCGAGCGCGACGGCCTGTTCTGCGCCCGCATCTTCGGGCCGATCAAGGACTACGAGTGCTTGTGCGGCAAGTACAAGCGCATGAAGTACAAGGGCGTCATCTGCGAGAAGTGCGGCGTCGAGGTGACGCTGTCGCGCGTTCGCCGTGAGCGCATGGGCCATATCGAGCTGGCGGCGCCCGTCGCCCACATCTGGTTCCTGAAGTCGCTGCCGAGCCGCATCGGCCTGCTGCTCGACATGCCGCTCAAGGACCTCGAGCGCATCCTCTACTTCGAAAACTACGTCGTCACCGAGCCCGGCCTCACCCCCCTGAAGCAGCATCAGCTCCTCACCGAGGAAGACTACATGCGCGCCCAGGAGGAGTATGGCGAGGACACCTTCACCGCGCTGATCGGCGCCGAGGCCATCCGCGAGCTGCTGCAGTCGCTCGACTTGGCCAAGCTCGCCGAGAAGCTGCGCCAGGAGATCGCCGAGTCGACTTCCGAGCTGAAGCCCAAGAAGCTCGCCAAGCGCGTCAACATCATCGAGGCGTTCATCCAGTCGGGCAACAAGCCCGAGTGGATGGTGATGAGCGTCATCCCGGTCATCCCGCCGGACCTGCGTCCGCTGGTGCCGCTGGATGGCGGCCGCTTCGCGACCTCCGACCTCAACGACCTCTACCGCCGCGTCATCAACCGCAACAATCGCCTGAAGCGACTGATCGAGCTGCGGGCGCCGGACATCATCATCCGCAACGAGAAGCGCATGCTTCAGGAGTCGGTCGATGCGCTGTTCGACAACGGCCGTCGCGGTCGCGTCATCACCGGCGCCAACAAGCGGCCGCTGAAGTCGCTCAGCGACATGCTGAAGGGCAAGCAGGGCCGCTTCCGCCAGAACCTTCTCGGCAAGCGCGTCGACTACTCCGGCCGTTCGGTCATCGTGGTCGGCCCGGAGATGAAGCTGCACCAGTGCGGCCTGCCGAAGAAGATGGCGCTGGAGCTGTTCAAGCCGTTCATCTACTCCCGCCTCGACGCCAAGGGCTTCTCCTCGACGGTGAAGCAGGCCAAGAAGCTGGTGGAGAAGGAGCGTCCGGAGGTCTGGGACATCCTCGACGAGGTGATCCGCGAGCATCCGGTGATGCTGAACCGCGCCCCGACGCTGCACCGCCTCGGCATCCAGGCCTTCGAGCCGATTCTGATCGAGGGCAAGGCCATCCAGCTGCATCCGCTGGTCTGCTCGGCCTTCAACGCCGACTTCGACGGCGACCAGATGGCCGTGCATGTGCCGCTGTCGCTTGAAGCGCAGCTCGAAGCGCGCGTGCTGATGATGTCGACCAACAACATCCTGCATCCCGCCAACGGCGCGCCGATCATCGTGCCGTCGCAGGATATCGTGCTCGGCCTCTACTACCTGTCGATCATGAACGAGGGCGAGCCGGGCGAGGGCATGGCCTTTGCCGACTTCGGCGAACTCCAGCACGCGCTCGACACCGGCGCCGTGACGCTGCACTCCAAGGTGCGCGGCCGCTTCAAGACGGTCGACAAGGACGGCAACCCGGTCTCCAAGATCTACGAGACAACGCCGGGCCGCATGATGATCGGCCAGTTGCTGCCCAAGCAGCACAACGTGCCGTACGATCTCTGCAACGAGCTGATGACCAAGAAGAAGATCTCGGCGATGATCGACGCCGTCTACCGCCATTGCGGTCAGAAGGAGTCGGTGATCTTCTGCGACAAGATCATGGCCCTCGGCTTCAAGGAGGCCTGCAACGCCGGCATCTCCTTCGGCAAGGACGACATGGTCATCCCGGAGACCAAGGCCGATCTGGTCGGCGAGACGCTGGCGCTGGTCAACGACTACGAGCAGCAGTACTCCGACGGCCTGATCACCCAGGGCGAGAAGTACAACAAGGTGGTCGACGCCTGGGCCAAGTGCACCGACAAGGTGGCCGAGGAGATGATGAAGCGCATCTCTGCCGTGCAGAAGGACGACGTCGGCCGTACCAAGCCGATGAACTCCATCTACATGATGAGCCACTCGGGCGCCCGTGGTTCGCCGGCCCAGATGAAGCAGCTCGCCGGCATGCGCGGCCTGATGGCCAAGCCGTCGGGCGAGATCATCGAGACGCCGATCATCTCGAACTTCAAGGAAGGCCTGTCGGTGATGGAGTACTTCAACTCCACGCACGGCGCCCGCAAGGGTCTGGCCGACACGGCGCTGAAGACGGCCAACTCGGGCTACCTCACCCGTCGCCTCGTCGATGTGGCGCAGGACTGCATCATCACCGAGACCGACTGCGGCGCCGAGGACCAGGGCCTCAGGATGCAGGCGATCGTCGACGCCGGTCAGGTGGTGGCGACGCTCGGCGCCCGCATCCTCGGCCGTACCGCCGCCGAGGACATCACGGTGGCGGCCACCGGCGAGGTGCTGGTTGAGAAGGGCAAGCTGATCGAGGAGCGCGACGTCGAGCGCATCGAGAAGTCCGGCATCCAGTCGGTGAAGATCCGCTCGGTGCTGACCTGCGCCACCAAGATCGGCGTCTGCGCCAAGTGCTACGGTCGCGACCTCGCTCGCGGCACGCCCGTCAACATGGGCGAGGCCGTCGGCGTCATCGCCGCCCAGTCGATCGGCGAGCCGGGTACCCAGCTCACCATGCGCACCTTCCACATCGGCGGCACGGCGCAGGTGGTGGACTCGTCGTTCATCGAGTCGACCATCGAAGGCACGGTCAAGATCCGCAACCGCAACGTCGTGCGCGACAGCGAGGGCAAGCTCATCGCCATGGGCCGTAACCTCGCCGTGGTGCTGGTCGACGAGGCCGGCAACGAGCGTTCGACCCATCGCGTGGTCTACGGCTCGCGCCTGCATGTCGATGATGGCGACAAGATCAAGCGCGGCCAGCGTCTCGCCGAGTGGGATCCCTACACCCGCCCGGTGCTGACCGACGTCGACGGCGTCGTCGGCTACGAGGATCTGGTCGAAGGCGCCTCGGTGTCGGAGACCACCGACGAGGCGACCGGCATCACCAAGCGCGTCGTCATCGACTGGCGCGGCTCGGCCCGTACGTCGGACCTCAAGCCGGCCATCATCATCAAGGACGCCAACGGCAAGATCGGCAAGCCGCAGAAGGGCGGCGACGCCCGCTACCTGCTCAGCCCCGACGCCATCCTGTCGGTCGAGCCGGGCTCGCGGGTGCATGCCGGCGACGTGCTGGCCCGTATCCCGCTGGAAAGTGCCAAGACGCGCGACATCACCGGCGGTCTGCCGCGCGTTGCCGAGCTGTTCGAGGCCCGTCGTCCGAAGGATCATGCCATCATCGCCGAGATCGATGGCACCATCCGCTTCGGCCGCGACTACAAGAACAAGCGTCGCGTGCTGATCGAGCCGCACGACGCCAGCCTGGAGCCGCGTGAATACCTGATCCCCAAGACCAAGAACTTCCACCTTCAGGAAGGCGACGTGGTCGAGAAGGGCGATTATATCGTCGACGGCAACCCGGCGCCGCACGACATCCTGGCGATCAAGGGCGTCGAGGCGCTGGCCGCCTACCTCGTCAATGAGATCCAGGAAGTCTACCGGTTGCAGGGCGTGGTCATCAACGACAAGCATATCGAGGTGATCGTTCGCCAGATGCTGCAGAAGGTCGAGGTCACCGAGGGCGGCGACACCGACCTGATGGGCGGCGACCAGGTCGACAAGCTGGAGTTCGAGCAGATCAACGAGCGGGCGACGTCCGACGGCAAGCGGCCGGCCATCGCCCACCCGATCCTCCTCGGTATCACCAAGGCCAGCCTGCAAACCCGCTCCTTCATCTCGGCGGCGTCCTTCCAGGAGACCACCCGCGTCCTCACCGAGGCGGCGGTCAACGGCAAGGTCGACACGCTGGAGGGTCTCAAGGAGAACGTCATCGTCGGCCGCCTGATCCCGGCCGGTACCGGCTCGCTGATGAGTCGCATCCGCCAGGTGGCGACGCGCCGCGACGAGCTGATCCTCGAGGAGCGCCGCAAGGACGCCCTCGGCGAGGGCGTCGAGGTGACGGTCGGCGAAGTCGATCGGATCGGCACCTCCGTCTGATCGCCTGGACCGTAGCGAGACAAAAAAGGGCGCGGCGCTCCGGAAGGGTGCCGCGCCTTTCATTTGGAGGAATGGGTTCTTGCTCCGATATGGCCTGACGTTTGTCATCGGATTCAACTATGCGCATCCGGCGGCGAAATCGGGCTTTGCCCAAATTCGCCGAGAGTCTCGAATTGCGGAAGGCCTTCCGCTTTACGGATTCGTGGGCGACCCAAGGATTCGCGGGCAAGGATTCGCTTGGGGCATCCGGGCGGCGGCTTCGGTCCGCCGATATGGAAGCGGATTCGCCATTCCGACCACCCGGCCCGGCGATAGACGATATGCGTATTGCATTTGTTGCGCCGGATCGTACGGAAATTATCGCTTTATGCCGGCGTCGAGCGCGCTGGCGGCCGGGAGGCCGAGGTTTCCGCCTTTTTTGCGCGTCCGGCTTGACGGTCGGGGATAGTTTGAGTAGTGTCCGCCCACTTAAAGAGTTGGTCTGTAACGAGTGATCGATCACTGGTCCTTAAGCCTTTGATCAAGCATCGTTAAACGCAATTCGCTCCACTGGTGGTGAAAGCTGTTGTACGCACGAACGGTGCCGATCGGCATTGTTCCTCTGCTTTCCGCCGCGCCGGACGTGAGATTTCACGTTATCGGCGCGCTTCGTTTTGTGCGGGCGGGGTGCGGAGAGCTGCGAATTCGGTCAGGGGGCTGGCCTGTCGTCTCGGTTCTGGCGGCGGTTGGTTCTGTAAGGAAGTGAAGTTCCGGTCTTGCTGTAGATCCGGACGTTTGGATTGAAGGTGAAGGATGCCGACGATCAATCAGCTGATCCGTAACCCGCGCGTCGCGCCGGTTTACCGTGAGAAGGCCCGCCATCTCGAGGCTTGCCCTCAGAAGCGTGGCGTCTGCACGCGCGTCTATACGACGACCCCGAAGAAGCCGAACTCGGCTCTCCGTAAGGTCGCCAAGGTTCGTCTGACCAACGGTTACGAGGTCATCGGCTACATTCCCGGCGAAGGTCACAACCTTCAGGAGCACTCGGTGGTCATGATCCGTGGCGGCCGCGTCAAGGACCTTCCGGGCGTGCGCTACCACATCCTCCGCGGCGTGCTCGACACGCAGGGCGTCAAGAACCGCAAGCAGCGCCGCTCCAAGTACGGCGCCAAGCGTCCGAAGTGATCCCTGGCCGGATCCGTGCGTGAAGCCGGGTCCGGTCGGTCTTGTTTTGCTATACCCGGAGACGAAGTATGTCCCGTCGTCACAGTGCAGAGAAGCGCGAGATCAATCCCGATCCGAAGTTCGGTGATATCGTCGTTTCCAAGTTCATGAACTCGATCATGCAGGACGGCAAGAAGTCGGTCGCCGAGGCGATCGTCTATGGTGCCTTCGACAGCATCGAGACCCGCACTCGCCAGAGCGCCGTGCAGACCTTCCATCAGGCGCTCCACAACGTGATGCCGCAGATCGAGGTTCGGTCGCGCCGCGTCGGTGGTGCCACCTACCAGGTTCCGGTCGAGGTTCGGACCGAGCGTCGTCAGGCGCTGGCCATCCGCTGGCTGATCTCGGCCGCTCGCGGCCGCAACGAGAAGACGATGATCGATCGTCTGTCGGGCGAGCTGATGGACGCCGCCAACAACCGCGGCACCGCCGTCAAGAAGCGTGAAGACACCCACCGGATGGCCGAGGCCAACCGCGCCTTCTCGCATTATCGCTGGTAAGCCGGACAGGCGGAGACGAACATGGCTCGTACGCATAAGCTCGAGGACTACCGCAACTTCGGCATCATGGCCCACATCGACGCGGGCAAGACGACGACGACGGAGCGGGTCCTCTTTTACTCGGGCAAGTCCCACAAGCTCGGCGAAGTGCACGACGGCGCTGCCACCATGGACTACATGGAGCAGGAGCAGGAGCGTGGCATCACCATCACCTCGGCTGCCACCACTACCTTCTGGAACGGTAAGCGCCTGAACATCATCGACACTCCCGGCCACGTCGACTTCACCATCGAAGTCGAGCGTTCGCTGCGCGTGCTGGACGGTGCCGTCTGCGTGCTGGACTCCAACCAGGGCGTCGAGCCGCAGACCGAGACGGTATGGCGCCAGGGCGACAAGTACAACGTGCCGCGTATCGTCTTCTGCAACAAGATGGACAAGACCGGCGCCAACTTCGACCAGTGCCTCAGCGACATCCGCACCCGCCTCGGCGCCCGTCCGGTCGCCCTGCAGCTGCCGATCGGTTCGGAAGCCAACTTCAAGGGCGTCGTCGACCTCATCCGCATGAAGGCGGTGGTCTGGGAAGACGAGCAGCTCGGCGCCAAGTTCCATGACGAAGAGATTCCGGCCGACATGCTGGAGCGCGCCAAGGAAGCGCGTGCCGAGCTGATCGAAGCCGCCGTCGAGCTGGACGACGACGCCATGGAGGCCTACCTCGAGGGCAACGAGCCCGACGAGGCGACCCTCAAGAAGCTGATCCGCAAGGCGGTTCTGATTTCGGCCTGGTTCCCGGTGCTGGCCGGCTCGGCGTTCAAGAACAAGGGCGTGCAGACGCTGCTCGACGCCGTCGTCGACTTCCTGCCGTCGCCGGTCGACGTGCCGCCGACCCGCGGCATCGATCCTAAGACCGAGGAAGAGACCGTTCGTCTGTCGTCCGACGACGAGCCGCTTTCCATGCTCGCCTTCAAGATCATCGAAGATCCCTATGGTGTGCTGACCTTCGCTCGCGTCTACTCGGGCGTGCTGACCAAGGGTTCGACCGTCCTCAACTCGACCCGCGAGAAGAAGGAGCGCATCGGCCGTATGGTTCAGATGCACGCCGACACCCGCGAGGACGTCGAGGAAGCCCGCGCCGGCGACATCGTCGCCTTCGTCGGTCTCAAGGACACCCGCACCGGCGACACGCTCTGCGATCCGCTGAAGCCGGTTATCCTTGAGAAGATGGAATTCCCCGAGCCGGTCATCGAGATGGCCGTCGAGGCGGCCACCAAGAGCGAGCAGGAGAAGCTCTCCATCGCTCTGGCCAAGCTGGCCTCGGAGGATCCGTCCTTCCGCGTTTCGACCGACCAGGAGTCGGGCCAGACGATCATCAAGGGCATGGGCGAGCTGCATCTCGACATCAAGATCGACATCCTGCGTCGCGCCCCGCACAACATCAAGGTGAACGTCGGCGCTCCGCAGGTGGCCTATCGCGAGACCATTCGCAAGGCGACCGAGATCGACTACACCCACAAGAAGCAGACCGGCGGTACCGGTCAGTTCGCCAAGGTGAAGTTCATCGTCGAGCCGAACGAAGTCGCCAAGGGCTTCACCTTCGAGAACAAGATCATCGGCGGCGTGGTTCCCAAGGAATACATCCCCGGCGTCGAGAAGGGCCTGAACTCGGTGATGACCTCCGGTCCGCTCGCCGGCTTCCCGGTGGTCGACGTCAAGGTGACGCTGATCGACGGCGCCTACCACGAGGTGGACTCCTCGGCCATCGCCTTCGAAATCGCCTCGCGCGCCGCTCTGCGCGAAGCCATCGAGAAGGCCTCGCCCGTGCTGCTTGAGCCGGTGATGAAGGTCGAGATCGTGTCGCCCGAGGAGTACGTCGGTTCCGTCATCGGCGACGTCAACTCCCGCCGCGGCCAGATTCAGGGCCAGGACATGCGCGGCAACGCCAATGTCATCACGGCCTTCGTGCCGCTCGCCAACATGTTCGGCTACGTGAACCAGCTCCGTTCGATGAGCCAGGGCCGCGCCAGCTACACCATGCAGTTCGACCACTACGAGCAGGTTCCGGCGGCGGTTGCCCAGGAAGTCCAGGCCAAGTACGCCTGAGTTCCCGACCGCTGACCTCAACCCGCTACACGAGACAAAGGAAGATATCCGATGGCCAAGGAAAAGTTTTCGCGGACGAAGCCGCACTGCAACATCGGCACGATCGGTCACGTCGACCACGGCAAGACGTCGCTGACCGCGGCGATCACCAAGGTTCTGGCCGAGACGGGCGGAGCGACGTTCAAGGCCTATGACCAGATCGACGCGGCTCCGGAAGAGAAGGCGCGCGGCATCACGATCAACACGGCGCACGTCGAGTACGAGACGACCAACCGTCACTACGCGCACGTCGACTGCCCCGGCCACGCCGACTACGTGAAGAACATGATCACCGGTGCCGCCCAGATGGACGGCGCGATCCTGGTGGTTTCGGCGGCCGACGGCCCGATGCCGCAGACCCGCGAGCACATCCTCTTGGCCCGTCAGGTCGGCGTTCCGGCCATCGTCGTCTACCTCAACAAGTGCGACATGGTCGACGATCCGGAACTTCTCGAGCTGGTCGAGATGGAAGTGCGCGAGCTTCTGTCGTCCTACGACTTCCCCGGCGACGACATCCCGATCGTCAAGGGTTCGGCTCTCGTTGCCCTCGAGGGCGGCGATCCGGTGCTGGGCCATGACTCGATCCTCGAGCTGATGACCCAGGTCGACGCCTACATCCCGCAGCCGGACCGTCCGGTCGACCAGCCGTTCCTGATGCCGATCGAGGACGTGTTCTCGATCTCCGGCCGTGGCACGGTGGTGACCGGTCGCGTCGAGCGCGGCATCGTCAAGGTCGGCGAGGAAGTCGAGATCGTCGGCATCCGTCCGACCACCAAGACGACGGTGACCGGCGTCGAGATGTTCCGCAAGCTGCTCGACCAGGGCCAGGCCGGCGACAACATCGGCGCGCTGCTGCGCGGCACCAAGCGCGAGGACGTCGAGCGCGGCCAGGTGCTGTGCAAGCCGGCTTCGGTGAACCCGCACACCAAGTTCAAGGCCGAAGCCTACATCCTGACCAAGGAAGAGGGTGGCCGTCACACGCCGTTCTTCACCAACTACCGGCCGCAGTTCTACTTCCGCACGACGGACGTGACCGGCGTGGTGACGCTGAACGAAGGCGTCGAGATGGTGATGCCGGGCGACAACGTGACGATGAACGTCCAGCTGATCGTGCCGATCGCCATGGAGGAGAAGCTCCGCTTCGCCATCCGTGAAGGCGGCCGTACCGTCGGCGCCGGCGTCGTCGCTTCGATCGTCGAGTAATTGATCGTTTCGAGGTGATACGGGGCGGGGTTCGCTCCGCCCGCGTCTCCTCCAGAGGTAAAGAAATGAACGGTCAGAATATCCGTATCCGTCTCAAAGCGTTCGATCATCGTATCCTCGATGCCTCGACGCGCGAGATCGTCAACACGGCCAAGCGCACGGGCGCGCAGGTCCGGGGCCCGGTTCCGCTTCCGACGCGAATCGAGAAGTTCACGGTCAACCGCTCGCCCCACATCGACAAGAAGAGCCGCGAACAGTTCGAGATGCGCACTCACAAGCGCCTCCTGGACATCATCGATCCGACCCCGCAGACCGTGGACGCGCTGATGAAGCTCGACCTCGCGGCCGGCGTGGACGTCGAGATCAAGCTCTGAGAACAAGAGCCGGGTTGAGAGAGAACGCTATGCGCTCAGGTGTCATTGCACAGAAGGTCGGCATGACCCGCGTCTACAACGACGCAGGCGAGCATGTTCCCGTGACGGTTCTCAAGCTAGAGAACTGCCAGGTGGTCGCTCACCGTACCGAAGAAAAGAACGGCTATACCGCGCTCCAGCTGGGCGCCGGTACGGTCAAGGTCAAGAACGTCTCGAAGGCGCTGCGCGGCCACTTCGCCGTGGCGCAGGTCGAGCCGAAGCGTGAAGTCGCCGAGTTCCGGGTGTCGCCCGAGAACCTCATCGAGGTTGGGGCCGAGCTGACGGCCGACCATTTCGTCGCCGGCCAGTTCGTCGACGTCACCGGTACCTCGATCGGCAAGGGCTTCGCCGGCGCCATGAAGCGCTGGAACTTCCATGGCGGCCGCGCCACCCACGGTAACTCGGTGTCGCACCGCGTTCTGGGTTCGACCGGTCAGCGTCAGGATCCGGGCAAGGTCTTCAAGAACAAGAAGATGCCTGGCCATCTCGGCGACGAGCGCGTGACCACGCAGAACCTGAAGATCGTGCGCACCGACGCCGATCGCGGTCTGATCCTGGTCGAGGGCGCGGTCCCCGGTGCCAAGGGCGGCTGGATCCTCGTCCGCGACGCGGTCAAGAAGAAGCTTCCGGAAGGTGTTCCCACCCCGGGCAAGTTCCGCAAGGCGGCGCCCGCTGCGACTGCGGAGGCAGGTGAGTGATGGAACTCGAAGTCAAGACCCTCGATGGCGCCGTTGCCGGGACGGTCGCGCTCTCGGACGAGATCTACGGTCTCGAGCCGCGCGCCGACATCCTGCAGCGCGTGGTGCGCTGGCAGCTTGCCAAGCGCCGGGCCGGCACCCACAAGACTCTGACCCGTACAGAGATCACCAAGACCGGCAAGAAGATGTACCGGCAGAAGGGCACCGGCGGCGCCCGTCACGGCAACAAGGCGGCTCCGCAGTTTCGTGGCGGCGGCAAGGCCTTCGGCCCCGTGGTGCGCAGCCACGAGCACGACCTGCCCAAGAAGGTTCGGGCCCTCGGCCTGAAGCTCGCCCTGTCGGCCAAGGCCAAGGGTGGCAACATTTTCGTCCTGGACGAGGCGGTCGCCGCCGAGGCCAAGACGAAGGCCCTGAAGACGAAGCTCGCCGCGCTCGGTCTCACCAACGCGCTGATCATCGACGGCGCTTCGCCGCAGGATCAGTTCCGCCTGGCGGCCCGTGCCATCCCGCAGATCGACGTGCTGCCCGTGCAGGGCATCAACGTCTACGACATCCTGCGGCGTGACACGCTGGTTCTCACCAAGGCGGCCGTGTCGGCGCTCGAGGAGCGGTTCAAATGACCAATCTGAAGCACTACGACATCATCCGCACGCCGGTGGTCACCGAAAAGGCGACCATCCAGGCTGAGAACAACAAGGTGGTCTTCAACGTTGCCCGGACCGCCACCAAGCCGGAGATCAAGGCTGCCGTCGAGCAGCTGTTCTCGGTGAAGGTGAAGAGCGTCAACACGCTCGTGCGCAAGGGTAAGACGAAGCGCTTCCGGGGCATCATCGGCACCCAGTCCGACGTGAAGAAAGCGGTCGTGACCCTCGAGGAGGGGCACTCGATCGACATCACGACGGGCCTCTGATCCGAGCGGCAGGACGATTATGGCACTCAAATATTACAAGCCGACGACCCCGGGCCAGCGTCAGTTGGTCCTCGTCGATCGCTCCGAGCTTCACAAGGGCGCGCCGGTGAAGGCGCTGACCGAAGGTCTGTCCAAGACCGGCGGTCGCAACAACCTCGGCCGTATCACCGCCTACCATCGCGGCGGCGGTCACAAGCGCTCCTATCGCCTCGTCGACTTCAAGCGTCGCAAGCTCGGCGTTCCCGCCGTGGTCGAGCGGCTGGAGTACGACCCGAACCGCACCGGCTTCATCGCCCTCATCAAGTATCAGGACGGTGAACTGAGCTACATCCTGGCCCCGCAGCGGCTCTCGGTCGGTGACACCGTCATCGCCGCCGCCGCCGCCGACGTGAAGCCCGGCAATGCGATGCAGCTGTCGGCCATCCCGGTCGGCACGCTGGTCCACAATGTCGAGCTGAAGCCGGGCAAGGGTGGCCAGATCGCCCGGTCGGCCGGCTCCTACGCCCAGATCGTCGGCCGCGACCAGGGTTACACCGTCGTGCGCCTCAACTCCGGTGAGCAGCGCAAGGTGCTCGGCACGTGCTTCGCCACCATCGGCGCCGTGTCGAACCCCGACCACGCCAACGTGTCGATCGGCAAGGCCGGTCGCAACCGCTGGCTGGGCAAGCGTCCGGTCAACCGCGGCGTGACGATGAACCCGATCGACCATCCGCACGGCGGCGGCGAAGGCCGCACTTCGGGCGGCCGTCACCCGGTCACCCCGTGGGGCAAGCCGACCAAGGGCAAGAAGACGAGGTCGAACAAGTCCACGGACAAGTTCATCGTCCGTAGCCGCCACGCGCGCAAGAAGTCGCAGTAAGAGAGAGGAACGACCGTGACTCGTTCGGTTTGGAAAGGCCCGTTCGTCGACGGCTACCTCCTCAAGAAGGCGGAAGTCAGTCGCGCCAGCGGCCGCAATGAAGTCATCAAGATCTGGAGCCGCCGCTCCACGATCCTGCCGAATTTCGTCGGACTGACGTTCGGCGTCTACAACGGCCAGAAGCACATCCCGGTGTCGGTGAACGAGGACATGGTGGGGCACAAGTTCGGCGAGTTCGCGCCGACCCGCACCTACTATGGCCATGGCGCCGACAAGAAGGCGAAGAGGAAGTAACCCATGGGCAAGCCGAAGCGTGAACGCACGCTCGCCGACACTGAGGCGCAGGCGGTGACCCGCAACCTCCGCGTCTCGCCGCAGAAGCTCAACCTTGTCGCGGCGCTGATCCGCGGCAAGAAGGTCAACACGGCCCTGGCCGATCTCACCTTCTCGCGCAAGCGCATTGCCGGCGACGTGAAGAAGACGCTGGAGTCGGCGATCGCCAATGCCGAGAACAACCACGACCTCGACGTCGACGCGCTCGTCGTCAAGGAAGCTTTCGTGAGCAAGGGCCTCGTCATGAAGCGCTTCTCGCCGCGGGCTCGTGGTCGCGTCGGCCAGATCCAGAAGCCTTTTGCGAACCTGACCATCGTGGTTCGTGAAGTCGAGGAGACCGCCTGATGGGTCACAAAGTCAATCCGATCGGTCTGCGTCTCGGCATCAACCGGACCTGGGACTCGCGCTGGTTCGCCGGCAAGACCGAATACGGCGCGCTGCTGCATGAAGACCTCGCCATCCGCAACTTCCTCTTCGAGGAGCTGAAGGCGGCGGCGGTCTCCAAGATCGTCATCGAGCGTCCGCACAAGAAGTGCCGCGTCACCATCCACTCGGCTCGTCCGGGCGTGGTGATCGGCAAGAAGGGTGCCGACATCGAGAAGCTGCGCAAGCAGATCGCCAAGTTCACCGCCTCGGAAGTGCATCTCAACATCGTCGAGGTGCGCAAGCCCGAGACCGACGCGACGCTGATCGCCGCGTCGATCGCCCAGCAGCTCGAGCGCCGCGTGGCCTTCCGCCGTGCGATGAAGCGTTCGGTTCAGTCGGCGATGCGTCTCGGTGCCGAAGGCATCCGCATCAACGCCGGCGGCCGTCTCGGCGGCGCCGAAATCGCCCGCCTGGAGTGGTATCGCGAGGGCCGCGTGCCCCTGCACACCCTGCGCGCCGACATCGACTACGGCATTGCCACCGCCCACACCGCCTATGGCACCAACGGCCTCAAGGTCTGGGTGTTCAAGGGCGAGATCCTGGAGCACGACCCGCTCGCTTCCGAGCGCAAGGCTCTCGAGGGTGGCAATGACGGCGAGCGTTCGGGCGGCGACCGCCGTCGTGACCGCGACCCCCGTGGCGACCGTGAAGGCCGTGGCCGTGGCCGTGGTCGTGACCGCGACGCCGATGGTGCGCGTTAACTAGAGTTTTGGGAGAAGGAAGATGCTTCAACCGAAGCGCACCAAATTCCGCAAGCAGTTCAAGGGCCGCATCCATGGCGCGTCCAAGGGCGGCACCGATTTGAACTTCGGCGCCTATGGCCTCAAGGCCATGGAACCCGAGCGCGTCACCGCGCGGCAGATCGAGGCGGCCCGCCGCGCGATCACCCGCCAGATGAAGCGCGTCGGCCGTGTCTGGATCCGCGTGTTCCCGGACGTGCCGGTCACTGCCAAGCCGACCGAAGTCCGCATGGGCAAGGGCAAGGGTTCCATCGAGTTCTGGTGCGTCCGCATCAAGCCCGGCCGGATCATGTTCGAGCTCGACGGCGTTCCCGAGGAGGTCGCCCGCGAGGCGCTCCGTCTCGGCGCGGCCAAACTTCCGATCAAGACGCGCTTCATTCAGCGCATCGCCGAGTGATCCGGAGGGGCATCCGCCCGGAAGGCCAGGCGCCTTCCGGACGCGGGTGCTTATCGGAAGACCGGCCCTACTGTTAGGACGAGAAAACGATGAAGGCGAACGACGTTCGGGCCATGACGCCCGACCAGCTCGAGGACGAGCTGGCCAAGCTGAAGAAAGAGCAGTTCAACCTGCGCTTCCAGAAGGCGACGGGCCAGCTTGAGAATACGTCCCGCGTGCGGGTCGTGCGTCGCGACATCGCCCGCATCCAGACGGTTCTGCGCGACAAGCGCCCGGCTGCCAACGCTTAAAGGAGAGACGAGTTGCCGAAGCGCATCCTGCAAGGCGTCGTCGTCAGCGACAAGACCGACAAGACGGTCGTGGTGAAGGTGGAGCGTCGCTTCACCCATCCGGTGCTCAAGAAGACCGTGCGCCGGACCAAGAACTACCAGGCGCATGACGAGGCGAACCAGTACAAGGTTGGAGACGTGGTTTCCATCGAGGAAAGCCGTCCGATCTCCAAGACCAAGCGCTGGGTTGTGCTCTCCACCGCCAGCGCCAGCTGAGCGGACGAGACGAATTAGCTTCCCCGGGTCATTGACTTCCGGCCCGGAGAGGCTTATGCGGCTGACGCTGGTTTCTAAACGGAGCGGCAGATTCTGCCGTTCCGTTTTGGATTGTTTTGTCGAGGCTGCCTGAGGGCAGCGCGACCTGACGGCGAAAGCGAGACATCCGGTCTTGTTTCCGGCCGCCTCACGAGGCGGCAGGGTAGGGACCGGGCCTCCCGGGCTGCGGATACGGCCTGGGACTGGAGCGAACTCGAAAGAAGGGTCCGGCACGCCGTACCCCCATTTTCAGAGTTCCGATCAAAGTCGCTGCCCCTGGCGCCTCCCGGCGCCGGCGGGCGCATGCATCAAAGATAAGGCGGCCCAGTCATGATTCAGATGCAAACCAATCTCGACGTGGCGGATAATTCCGGCGCCCGTCGTGTTATGTGCATCAAAGTGCTCGGCGGCGCGAAGCGGCGTTATGCCTCGGTGGGCGACATCATTGTCGTCTCCATCAAGGAAGCCATTCCTCGCGGCCGTGTGAAGAAGGGCGACGTGATGAAGGCGGTCGTGGTCCGCACGGCCAAGGACATCCGTCGCACGGACGGTTCGGTCATTCGTTTCGACAAGAATGCCGCCGTTCTCATCAACAACCAGAAAGAGCCGATCGGGACCCGCATCTTCGGGCCGGTTCCGCGCGAACTTCGCGCCAAGAACCACATGAAGATCATCTCGCTCGCCCCGGAGGTTCTGTAACCATGGCCGCCAAGATCAAGAAGGGCGACAAGGTCGTGGTTCTCGCCGGCAAGGACAAGGGCAAGACCGGTGAGGTCATCGAGGTCCGTCCGTCCGAGAATCGCGCCGTTGTCCGCGGCGTCAACATCGTTCGCCATCATCAGCGCCAGTCGGCCAAGTCCGAGGGTGGTATCGTCGCCAAGGAAGCGGCGCTCGACCTCTCGAACCTCGCCGTTGCCGATCCGAAGGACGGCAAGCCGACCCGCGTTGGGTTCAAGCTGCTCGACGACGGCCGCAAGGTCCGCTTCGCCAAGCGTTCCGGAGATGTGATCGATGGCTGATGCGGTCTACATTCCGCGCCTCAAGCGCACCTACGACGAGACGATCCGCAAGGCTCTCATCGACCAGTTCAACTACAAGAACGCGATGGAAGTTCCGGCTCTCGACAAGATCGTCCTGAACATGGGCGTCGGCGAGACCGTCGCGGATGGCAAGAAGATCAACTCGGCCGTCGGCGACCTCACGCTCATCGCCGGCCAGAAGCCGGTGGTCACCAAGGCCCGTCAGTCCATCGCGACCTTCAAGCTGCGCGAGGGCATGAACATCGGTGCCAAGGTGACGCTGCGTCGCCAGCGCATGTACGAGTTCCTCGACCGCCTGATCACCATCGCGCTGCCGCGTGTGCGTGACTTCCGTGGTCTGAACCCGAAGTCCTTCGACGGCCGTGGCAACTTTGCCATGGGCATCAAGGAGCACATCGTTTTCCCCGAGATCGAGTACGACAAGGTCGAGCAGGTCTGGGGCATGGACATCATCGTCTGCACCACGGCGAAGACCGACGACGAGGCGCGCGCGCTTCTCAAGGCCTTCAATTTCCCGTTCCGGCAGTGACGAGAAGGGTTCGGATTTAAATGGCAAAGAAGAGCGCCATCGAGAAGAACAAGCGTCGCCAGAAGCTGGTGAAGCAGTTCTCCGCCAAGCGTGAGGCCCTCAAGGCCGTCGCGAACGACAAGTCGCTGTCGATCGAGGAGCAGTTCGCTGCCCGCCTGAAGCTCGCCGAGCTTCCGCGCAACTCGTCGGCGGTCCGCGTTCGCAACCGCTGCGAAGTCACCGGCCGTCCGCGGTCTTATTATCGCAAGCTCAAGATGAGCCGTATCGCCCTGCGTGAGCTGGGGTCGCTCGGTCTCATCCCGGGCCTTGTGAAGTCGAGCTGGTAAGGAGAACGGTCCCCATGCCGATGACCGATCCTTTGGGTGATATGCTCACCCGCATTCGCAATGCCCAGATGCGCAAGATGTCGAAGGTGACGACGCCGGCCTCCAAGCTGCGCAAGAACGTCCTCGACGTCCTGGTTGCTGAGGGCTTCCTGCGTGGCTATGCCGAGGTTGATGCCGAAGGCCGTGCCGAGTTCGAGATCGAGCTGAAGTACTACGATGGCCTCGGCGTCATCCGTACCATCGAGCGCGTCTCCAAGCCGGGCCGCCGCGTCTACGCTTCGGTGAAGAACCTCCCCCGAGTTGCCAACGGCCTCGGCGTGTCGATCCTCAGCACCCCCCGCGGTGTGATGGCCGACCACGACGCCCGCGAGCAGAACGTCGGTGGCGAAGTTCTCTGCCGCGTCTTCTAACCTTCGACTGGAAACGGGTTAAAACCATGTCGCGCATTGGCAAGAAGGCTGTTCCGGTCCCTAGTGGGGTCACGGCCGACATCGCTGGGCAGACCGTTTCGGTCAAGGGACCGAAAGGCACGCTCACCTTCGATCTGAACGAGCACGTCAACGTCTCCAAGACCGACGACGGCTCGATCCAGATCGAACCGAAGGACGAGTCCAAGCTGGCCCGCGCCAGCTGGGGCATGTCCCGCACGCAGATCGCCAACCTTGTGAAGGGTGTGACGGTCGGCTTCGAGCGCAAGCTCGAGATTTCCGGCGTCGGCTACAAGGCGGCCTTGCAGGGCAAGACCCTACAGCTGTCGCTCGGCTACAGCCATGACATCGCCTATCCGGTGCCGGAAGGCATCGCGATCGTCGTTACGAAGCCGACGGAAATCGTCGTCTCCGGCATCGATGCCCAGCGTGTCGGTCAGGTCGCCGCCGAGATCCGCAAGTACCGTCCGCCGGAGCCCTACAAGGGCAAGGGCGTGAAGTACGCGGGCGAGTATATCGTCCGTAAGGAAGGCAAGAAGAAGTAAGGGGACGATCATGGCTCACCTCACCGGCAACGATCGCCGCCGCGCCCGCGTGCGCCGCGCGATCAAGGCGGCGGCCAACGGTCGCCTCCGGCTTTCCGTGCATCGCTCGTCGCTGCACATCTATGCTCAGGTTATCGATGACGTTCAGGGTCGCACCCTGGCGTCCGCGTCGACACTCGACAAGGACGTCCGCGACACTCTGAAGACCGGGGCCAACGTGGCCGCGGCTGCCGTGGTCGGCAAGCTCATCGCAGAGCGCGCCAAGGCGGCGGGGGTGACCTCGGTCATCTTCGATCGTGGTCAGTTCCTGTACCACGGCCGCATCAAGGCGCTGGCGGATGCCGCCCGCGAGGGCGGACTCGACTTCTAAGGCCGGTCCCGATCGAGAGAGACAAAGACAATGGCTGAACGTGAACGCAACAACCGGGACCGGGATCGCAACGAAGAGCGCGACAGCGAGTTCGTCGATCGCCTGGTCCATATCAACCGCGTCGCCAAGGTGGTGAAGGGTGGTCGTCGCTTCGGCTTCGCCGCTCTCGTCGTCGTCGGCGACCAGAAGGGCCGGGTCGGCTACGGCCACGGCAAGGCGCGCGAAGTGCCCGAGGCGATCCGCAAGGCGACGGAAGCCGCCAAGCGCGCCCTGGTGCGGGTGCCGCTGAAGGAAGGCCGGACGCTGCACCACGACGTCGCCGGCCGCTGGGGCGCCGGTCGCGTCTACGTGCGCACCGCGCCGGCCGGTACCGGCATCATCGCCGGCGGCCCGATGCGCGCCGTGTTCGAGACGCTCGGCGTCCAGGACGTGGTGGCGAAGTCGCTCGGCTCGTCCAACCCCTACAACATGATCCGCGCTACCTTCTCCGCCCTGGCGAACGAGGATAGCCCGCGGTCGGTTGCCGCCCGTCGCGGTCTCAAGGTCTCGACCTTGCAGTCCCGCCGTCGCGACATCGACCCGGAAGCTGCGGCGTCGGCCGAAGGCTGATGGATATCGAACGGGGGGAGGGGCTCCCTCCCTCCTCATTCGTAAACTGGCTTTCGTAAGGTGAAAACCATGTCGACCAACAAGAAGTCGAGCAAGACCGTCACGGTCGAGCAGATCTACAGCCCCTCCCGCCGCCCCGCCGAGCAGCGCGCCACGCTGATCGGCCTTGGTCTCAACAAGCTGCACCGCACCTCGACGCTGGAGGATACTCCTTCCGTTCGCGGCATGATCGCCAAGGTCCAGCACCTCGTCCGCGTCGTGGACGAGGCCTGAGACAGCGACGGTCGAAAGGATCGATGAAATGAAGCTCAACGAGCTCAAGGATAACGAAGGCGCGACCAAGCCGCGCATGCGCGTCGGTCGCGGCATCGGCTCGGGCAAGGGCAAGACCGCCGGTCGCGGCGTCAAGGGCCAGACCTCGCGGTCGGGTGTCGCCATCAACGGCTTCGAAGGCGGCCAGATGCCGCTGCATCGCCGCCTGCCCAAGCGCGGCTTCAAGAACATCTTCGCCCTCGATCTCAACGAGATCAGCCTGACCAAGGTCCAGGCCGCCGTCGATGCCAAGAAGCTCGACGCCAAGGCGCCGGTGACCGTCGAGGCGCTGGTGGCCGCCGGCCTGCTGCGTCGTCCGCTCGACGGCGTGCGTGTGCTGGGTGGCGAGATCAAGTCGGCGCTGACCTTCGAGGTCGTCGGGGCTTCGGCGCCGGCGATTGCGGCGGTCGAGGCGGCCGGCGGCAAGGTCACCGTTTCGGTGCTGACCAAGCGCACCAACGGCAAGGCTGCCGCGGAGACGACTGGCGCCTGATGATCATCAGGCCCCCGGTCGACGCCGGTTTCACGCGAACGTTTTCGTGCCGCGTGGGATTGGTGTCGTCCGGGGGCTTATTTCGTTCGCGACATGGGTCTATAAAGCGGACGAGCAGGATTGGCCTGGAGCGCGGTTTTGCGTGCCCGGCGGTCCGAAACCGGCACGCGGCGCTTCATCGAATCGCTCGAACGCGCTAAGGCCGGCGGCATGACGGGCGAGGCGCCCCGCGGCAGGCGGGACGGCGTGCCCCGAGGTTCCCCATTTCGGGCGGAGTGAGACATGGCCTCTGCGGCAGAACAACTCGCTGCAAATCTGAATTTCGGCGCGCTCGCCAAGGCGGAAGAGCTCAAGAAGCGGATTTGGTTCACCCTTGGCGCACTTCTGGTGTATCGCCTCGGCACCTACATTCCGCTGCCGGGCATCAACCTGCAGGCGCTCGCCGATGCCTTCAAGCAGCAGAGCCAGGGCATCCTCGGCCTGTTCAACATGTTCTCCGGCGGCGCCGTCGGCCGCATGGCGATCTTCGCCCTGGGCATCATGCCCTACATCTCCGCCTCGATCATCATCCAGCTCTTGACCTCGGTCATCCCGGCGCTGGAAGCGGTCAAGAAGGAAGGCGAATCGGGCCGCAAGAAGATCAACCAGTACACCCGCTACCTGACGGTGGTGCTGGCCGCCGTGCAGTCCTACGGCATCGCCGTCGGCCTGCAGGGGCAGGGCTCGATCGTTCTCAATCCCGGCCCGACCTTCATCATCTCCACCGTGCTGTCGCTGATGGGCGGCACCATGTTCCTGCTGTGGCTCGGCGAGCAGATCACCTCCCGCGGCATCGGCCAGGGCACGTCGCTGATCATCTTCGCCGGCATCATCGCCAACCTGCCGCACGCCCTCGTCGGCATGCTGGAACTCGGCCGCCAGGGCGCCCTCGCCACGCCGATCATCCTCGCCGTGCTGGTGCTGGCCGTGGCGGTGATCGGCGGCATCGTGTTCTTCGAGCGCGCCCAGCGCCGGCTGCTGATCCAGTATCCGAAGCGCCAGGTCGGCAACAAGATGTTCCAGGGCGAATCGAGCCACCTGCCGCTGAAGCTCAACACCTCCGGCGTCATCCCGCCGATCTTCGCCTCGTCGATCCTGCTCATCCCCGGCACCATCACCGGCTTTGCCGGCGCCAATGCCGCCGGTGGCTGGCTGCAGACCTTCGGCACGCTGATGGCGCACGGCCAGCCGCTCTACATGCTGTCCTACGCGGCGATGATCGTCTTCTTCGCCTTCTTCTACACGGCCATCGTGTTCAACCCGACCGACACGGCCGAGAACCTGAAGAAGCAGGGCGGCTTCATCCCCGGCATCCGGCCGGGCGAGCGCACCGCCAACTACATCGACTATGTGCTGACCCGCATCAACGTGCTCGGCGCCATCTATCTGGTCGTCGTCTGCCTGCTGCCCGAGTTCCTGATCTCGACCACCGGTGTTCCGTTCTACTTCGGCGGCACGTCGCTGCTGATCGTGGTGTCGGTCACCATGGACACCGTGTCCCAGATCCAGGGGCATCTCCTCGCCCATCAGTACGAAGGGCTGATCAAGAAGAGCAAACTTCGGGGGAAGCGTAGATGAGGCTGATTCTTCTCGGACCGCCGGGCGCCGGCAAGGGGACGCAGGCGCAGAAGCTGGTGGACCGCTACGGCATCGTGCAGTTGTCGACCGGTGACATGCTGCGCGCCGCCGTCGCCGCCGGCACCGAGATCGGCAGGAAGGCCAAGGCGATCATGGACGCCGGCCAACTGGTACCGGACGAGATCGTCAACGGCATCATTTCCGAGCGAATCGACGCGCCGGATGCCAAGAACGGCTTCGTACTGGACGGTTTCCCGCGCACCGTGGTGCAGGCCGAGGCACTGGAGAAGATGCTGGCTGGCAAGGCCATGAAGCTCGACGCGGTGATCGAGTTCAAGGTCGACGCCGAGAAACTGGTCGACCGCATCGTTCGCCGCGCCGAGGAGGCGAAGGCGGCCGGTCAGCCGGTGCGCAAGGACGACAACCCCGAGGTGTTCCGCAAGCGCCTCGAGGAGTTCCGCGCCCTGACCGCGGCGCTGACCCCCTTCTATGCCGAGCGCGGCCTGTTGAAGCCCGTCGACGGCATGGCCCCCATTGAGGACGTGGCGGAAGCGATTCGCACCGCCCTGGAGCGCCTGCCGGCCTGATCGGCGGTTGCTTCCAAAGAAGACAAGGCCCGGCGGCGGGACATCCGTTCCTCTGCCGGCCGATCGGTCGCCGTTCGGGCTTTCCAGCGGCGATTTCGGCGACGAATCCGTGCCCGAAAGGTTGACGGAAAGGCCGGTTCCAGCTATGAACCGCCACCTATCCACGGGTTCGTCGTGCGATGGCTCGTTGGCGCTTGTCCGCTTCGGACGATGTGTCGCCGCCCTCGCCAAGCCTAACCCGGCCGGCGCCGCCCTCCGCGGACCGCCGTCAAGACACCGACCTCCACGGCTTGAACCGGGGGAGGGAGCGCCCGAGAGGGTCGCGACTGCAGGAGTGAAGTGAAGTGGCCCGTATCGCTGGCGTCAATATTCCCACGGCCAAGCGCACTCTGATTGCGCTTCAGTATATCCACGGCATCGGCCCGAAGTTCGCCGAGGAGATCATGGAGAAGGTCGGCATCGATCAGGCCAAGCGCGTCAACGAGCTTTCGGACGCCGAAGTGCTGCAGATCCGCGAAGTGATCGACCGCGACTACGTCGTCGAGGGCGACCTGCGTCGCGAGACGGCGATGAACATCAAGCGTCTGATGGACCTCGGCTGCTACCGTGGCCTGCGCCACCGCAAGGGCCTGCCGGTCCGCGGCCAGCGTACGCACACCAACGCCCGCACCCGCAAGGGTCCGGCCAAGGCGATCGCCGGCAAGAAGAAGTGATTCCGTTTCGTCGGTCCGGCGGTTCGCCGGCCCGGCGAAAAGGTTCGGACATGGCGCCGGTTCCGCGAGCGATCGCGGTCGGCGCTTTGTCCATGGTGGAGGGTCCGCGAGGGTCGTTCGCCGTTCCGGGAGGGCAGGATGTCCTTCCAAAGTCGTTCCGGTGCGCGGGGTTTCTGTAGAGGCGTGCGCTCCGGTGTAGCCGCTGGCATTACGGCGGTGACGAGATCGAAAACGAAAGAGTGAGAGAGCATGGCCAAGGAAGCCGCAGGCCGCGTCCGCCGTCGCGAACGCAAGAACATCACGTCCGGCATCGCCCACGTGAATTCCACCTTCAACAACACGATGATCACCATCACCGACGCGCAGGGCAACACCATCTCCTGGTCGTCGGCCGGCACCATGGGCTTCAAGGGTTCGCGCAAGTCGACCCCGTACGCCGCCCAGATGGCCGCCGAGGATGCCGCCCGCAAGGCGTCCGAGCATGGCGTCAAGACCCTCGAAGTCGAAGTCTGCGGTCCTGGCTCTGGCCGTGAGTCGGCGCTGCGCGCCCTGCAGGCCGCCGGCTTCCTGGTCAGCTCGATCCGCGACGTTACCCCGATTCCGCATAACGGCTGCCGTCCGCGCAAGCGTCGTCGCGTCTGACGCTCATCCGCGAACGTCCGGCGGCCGATCCGCGGCGCCGGACATGGCCCGTCAAGGCGGTGGTCCCTGCGGGAGATGCGGCCCGTGGCGAACCGCTTCACATGAAAGGGTATCAACGTGAGCATCCAGAAGAACTGGCAGGAGCTCAAGAAGCCGAACAAGCTCGAGGTCATCCCGAGCCGCGACCCGAAGCGCTTCGCGACCGTCGTCGCCTCGCCGCTCGAGCGTGGCTTCGGCCTGACGCTGGGCAACGCGCTCCGTCGTGTCCTGTTGTCCTCGCTGCAGGGTGCGGCGGTGACGGCGGTTCAGATCGACGGCGTGCTGCACGAGTTCTCCTCGATCGCCGGTGTGCGTGAAGACGTCACCGACATCATCCTGAACATCAAGGAAATCGCCGTCCGCATGCAGGGCCAGGGCCCGAAGCGGATGGTCGTGCGCAAGCAGGGTCCGGGCGTCGTCACCGCTGGCGACATCCAGACCGTCGGCGACATCGAGATCCTGAACCCCGAGCTGGTCCTCTGCACCCTCGACGAGGGCGCCGAGATCCGCATGGAGTTCACCGTCGACACCGGCAAGGGCTACGTGCCGGCCGACCGCAACCGTCCCGAGGACGCTCCGATCGGTCTCATCCCGGTCGACAGCCTCTACTCGCCGGTGCGCAAGGTGTCCTACAAGGTCGAGAACACCCGTGAGGGCCAGGATCTCGACCTCGACAAGCTGACGCTGACCGTCGAGACCGACGGCTCGGTCAAGCCCGAGGACGCCGTCGCCTACGCTGCCCGTATCCTCCAGGACCAGCTGGCGATCTTCGTCAACTTCGAGGAGCCGCAGAAGGACACCAAGGTCGAGACCGTTCCCGAGCTTGCCTTCAATCCGGCGCTGCTCAAGAAGGTGGACGAACTCGAGCTGTCGGTCCGTTCGGCTAACTGCCTGAAGAACGACAACATCGTCTACATCGGCGACCTGATCCAGAAGAGCGAGGCGGAGATGCTCCGCACGCCGAATTTCGGCCGCAAGTCGCTCAACGAGATCAAGGAAGTGCTGGCGCAGATGGGGTTGCATCTCGGCATGGAAGTCCCGAACTGGCCGCCCGAGAATATCGAAGACCTGGCCAAGCGCTACGAAGACCACAACTACTGAGCCGAAAGCTCGCCGGAGGGCGTGGCTCTCCGGCTCGTTCAAACAATCCTGCCCGGCGTGAGCCGCGCGAAAGACAAATAGGAGTAGGCCATGCGTCACGGTAATGCGGGCCGTCGGTTCAACCGCACTCAGAGCCATCGCAAGGCGATGCTCGCCAACCTCGCCATCTCGCTCGTCGAGCATGAGCAGATCGTCACCACCCTGCCGAAGGCCAAGGACCTGCGTCCGATCGTCGAGAAGCTGGTGACCATCGCCAAGAAGGGCGACCTCGCCGCTCGTCGCCAGCTCGCCTCCGAGCTGCAGAACAACGAGATCGCCGCCAAGAAGCTGTTCGACGTGCTCGGCCCCCGCTACAAGGCCCGCGCCGGCGGCTACACCCGCGTGCTGAAGGCCGGCTTCCGCCATGGCGATTCGGCCCCGGTGGCGGTGATCGAGTTCGTCGACCGCGACGTTGCCGCCAAGGGCGCCGCCGACAAGGCCCGCCAGGCTGCCGAGCCGGTCGAGGCCGAGACGGCCGCCGCCTGATCGGCAGCGATCCGCGAGCTTGCGAAGGGGCGGTCCGCCGGGCCGCCCCTTTGTTTTTGGCCCTTTGTCGGCCGGACGAGTTGTTCGACCGTCCTTCCGTTGCCATATTCGGCGGCGTAGAAAAGGGCTCTGGCCGCATGGGAAGCGGCACGCGGAGGATCGCCATGCGTCTCGCCGGATTGTCACGCCTCGTCCTGGCCGTCGGCCTCGTCGCTTCCACCGCGCTCGGCGCCGCAGCCGAGGAGCGGGCGGTGCCGGCCTCCGAGGCGGCGGTCAAGCTGTCGTTTGCGCCGGTGGTCAAGGCGGCTGCCCCGGCGGTGGTCAACGTCTACTCGACCCGGACGGTCAAGGTGGCGTCGTCGCCGCTGATGGACGATCCGTTCTTCCGTCAGTTCTTCGGCAACGACTATTCCGGCATGGGTCGGCAGCGCGAGCGGCACCAGCAGTCGCTCGGCTCCGGCGTCATCGTCGATCCCTCCGGGCTGATCGTCACCAACAACCACGTCATCGACGACGGCGACGAGGTGAAGGTGGCGCTGCCCGACCGCAGCGAGTTGGAATGCGACGTGGTACTGAAGGACGACCAGCTCGACCTCGCCGTGCTGAAGGTGCGCAATCCCAAGGGCGCGCTGCCGACGCTGCCGCTCGCCGATTCCGACCAGCTTCAGGTCGGCGATCTGGTACTGGCCATCGGCAACCCGTTCGGCGTCGGCCAGACGGTGACGCAAGGCATCGTCTCGGCGCTGGCCCGCAGCCAGGTCGGCATCTCCGACTACCAGTTCTTCATCCAGACCGACGCCGCCATCAATCCCGGCAACTCCGGCGGCCCGCTGGTCGACATGACCGGCAAACTGGTCGGCATCAACACGGCGATCTTCAGCCGCGGCGGCGGCTCCAACGGCATCGGCTTCGCCATCCCTTCCAATATGGTGAAGGTGTTCGTCGATTCGGCGCGGCGCGGCGGCTCGGCCGTGCAACTGCCGTGGATCGGCGCCGAGTTGCAGCCGGTGACCTCCGACATCGCCGAAAGCCTCGGCCTCGACCGGCCGTCGGGTGTGCTGGTCACCTCCATCCTCCGGAAAAGCCCGGCCGAGGCGGCCGGCCTCGACGCTGGCGATCTGGTGGTCGCCGTCGACGGTGTCGAGGTCAGCGATCCCCGCGTCTTCAACTACCGCCTCGCTACCAAGGGCGTCGGCAACGTCGCCAAGCTCACCGTCAACCGGGCCGGCAAGCTGATCGAGCTGCCGGTGAAGCTGATGGCGGCGCCGGAAACTACCCCGCGCGAGCAACTGACCATCAGCAACCGCTCGCCCTTCCAGGGCGCCACGGTGGCCAACATGTCGCCGGCCGTCGCCGCCGAGATCGGCCTTGCCTATCGCGGCCAGACCGGCGTCGTGGTCACTGCCGTCGCCTCGGGCTCGCCGGCCGACCGGTTCGGCATGCAGAAGGGCGACATCGTGCTGTCGGTCAACGGCAACGACATCACCGCGACCAAGGTGCTGGCCGCCGTCGCCGGCTCCGATCCCCTGTTCTGGCGCGTCGCCATCGACCGCAACGGCCAGATCCTGCGCATGGCCTTCCGATGAGCGATCTGTTCGGCATCGCGGCGCAGGATGACCGGGCCGGCCGGCCGCTCGCCGACCGCCTGCGGCCGGCGACGCTGGCCGAAGTGGTCGGCCAGGATCATCTGGTCGGGCCGAACGGCACCATCACCCGCATGCTGGCTTCGGGCTCGCTCGGCTCGCTGATTCTCTGGGGACCGCCAGGTTCGGGCAAGACCACCGTCGCCCGGCTGCTGGCCCGCGAGACCAACCTCGCCTTCGAGCAGGCGTCGGCCATCTTCACCGGCGTTGCCGACCTGAAGAAGCTGTTCGACGCCGCCCGCCAGCGGCGGGCGCTCGGTCGCGGCACGCTGCTGTTCATCGACGAGATCCACCGCTTCAACCGCGCCCAGCAGGACAGCTTCCTGCCGGTGATGGAGGACGGCACGGTGACGCTGATCGGCGCCACCACCGAGAATCCGTCCTTCGAGCTGAATGCGGCCTTGCTGTCGCGCGCCCACGTGCTGGTGTTCAAGCCGCACGACGAGGCGTCGATCGGCCAGTTGCTCGATCGCGCCGAAGCGGTGACCGGCAAGCCGTTGCCGCTCGACGCGGAGGCGAGGGCGGCGCTGGTCCGCATGGCCGACGGCGACGGCCGCGCCGCGCTGACGCTGGCCGAGGACGTCTGGCGCGCCGCCGCCGAGGGCGAGGTGTTCGACGCCAAGACCTTGCAGGAGATCGTCCAGCGGCGGGCGCCGGTCTACGACAAGGCGCAGGACGGCCACTACAACCTGATCTCGGCGCTGCACAAGTCGGTGCGCGGCTCCGATCCCGACGCGGCGCTCTACTATTTTTGCCGCATGATCGACGCCGGCGAGGACCCGCTCTACGTCATCCGCCGGGTGATCCGCATGGCCACCGAGGATATCGGTCTCGCCGACCCGCAGGCGCTGTCCGTCTGCATCGCCGCCCAGGCCGCCTACGAGATGCTCGGCTCGCCGGAGGGCGAACTGGCCATCGCCGAGGCGGTGGTCTACGTGGCGGCGGCGCCGAAGTCCAACGCCGTCTACACCGCCTTCAAGACGGCGATGGCGGCGGCCAAGCAGTTCGGCAGTCTGGTGCCACCGCGCCATATCCTCAACGCCCCCACCAAGCTGATGAAGGGCGAGGGATATGGCGCCGGCTACCGCTACGACCACGACGAGCCCGATGCCTTCTCCGGTCAGGATTACTTCCCCGAGAAGATGGGCCGCCGCACCTTCTATCATCCGGTCGAGCGCGGTTTCGAGCGCGAGCTTCGCAAGCGCCTCGACTACTGGGCCCGTCTGCGCCGCGAGCGGCAGGGCGGCTGAGGCTTCCGGTCAACCGGCGGGTGTCGAGCACAGCCGGGCGACCAGGCGCCGGACCAGCGGCGCCAGCATCAGCACCACAGGGAAGGCGACCGGCCAGGAACTCGCCCAGGCGGCGAGCCAGCGGTCGGTGATTTCCGCCGACAGGCCGGTGGCGCGCAAGGTCGCGACACCCGCGACGATGCAGGACATCAGTCCGGACAGGATGAATCCGAACAACAGGGGCGCATAACGCGCCGGAATACGAAACATGGAAAGCTCCGTTAACGTCAGGGGGCAACCAGCAAAGGCGCGGCGCCCCGGAGGGCGCGTTGGCTGACGTTAACGCTTACGGCCGTCCCACGAAGGGCGGTCGCCGGCTGAATGCCGGTATTTCGGCCGAATGTCAAGCCGGCGCCCGCTGCATACCGTGCTCGGCCGTAACACCGCCCCGACGCATTAACCATTTGTCTTCAATAGTTTTTTAACCCGTTCCCTTATGCTCGAAGTCGGAAATGTGGTGTAGCTTCGGTGTCATCGAGGCGAACCATCGGGGAGCGGGGAAAATGACCAGCGACAGCGGCAAGACGACAGCGCCCGGCGCCGCGCCGCTCGACGCGGTCGCCCGTCTGCGCGCCGCTGTCTACGCCGACGGCGGCGTCGACGCCGACGAGGTGCGCCGCCTCTGCCGTCTCGTGGCCGAGGATGGCTTGCCGACGGCTGCCGGCCGCCAGCTCTACGTCGAGGCGCTGACCGACTACGTCGTCCTCCAGACGGCGCCCAGCGGCCACGTCGGCGAGGATATGGCCCGCTGGCTGATCGGCATGCTGACGGCCGACGGCGTCGTCATCGACGCCGAGATCGACCTGTTGGTCAACATCATGCGCCGCGCCGATTCGGTGCCGGCCGAACTGTCCGCCTTCGCGCTGGCCGAGGTGTCGCGCGCCGTGCTGTCCGGTGCCGACGACGGCGAGGGTGGCGTCATCACCGCCGCCGACGTCGAGCGTCTGCGCCGCATCCTCTACGCCTTCGGCAACGAGCGGTCGGTCGGCATCAGCCGTGAGGAAGCGGAGGTGCTGTTCGATCTCAACGACCGCACGCGCGAGGCCGACAACGATCCCGCCTGGTCCGATCTGTTCGTCAAGGCCGTCGCCTCCTTCCTGATGGCGGCGCGCGGCTACACGGTGCTCTCCCGCGAGGAGACGCTGCGGCGCGATGCCTGGCTCGACGCGCCGGCCGGCGGCGTCACGGCGCTGTTCGGCGACATGCTGTCGAGCATGCTGTCCAACGGTCTCAGCGGCATCTGGTCGGCATGGCGCCAGCAGAACGACGCTGCCTCGAAACCGGTGGAAGCCGACGAGGCACGCATCCGCGAGGCGGAAGCGGTCACCTCCGAGGAAGTCAAGTGGCTGGCCGACCGCATCGGCCGCGACGGCGTCATCCATGCCAACGAAAGAGCACTATTGAGATTCCTGTCCGAGGAGAGCCCGGACATCCATCCTTCGCTGCGTACTTTGCTCGACACCGCTGCCTGACCCGGTCGAGAGCGTTTCCCCTACGCAGCGTCTTGTGCGCGGCGCCCGGATACCCGCCGGGCGCCGCGAGACTTTTCGGGCCGGCGCGGCCCGTCCTCCGTCCTCTTTGGACGATGGCATTTTTCGCTTCCATGACGCCTTGACTTGCCCCGTCGTGGGCCCTTATATCGCGCCACCGCCGCATGACGGTTCGGGCGCGTAGCTCAGCGGGAGAGCACTTCGTTCACACCGAAGGGGTCACAGGTTCGATCCCTGTCGCGCCCACCATGAAATTCAAGGGCTTAGCGAGAAATCGCTAGGCCCTTTGCTTTTGGTACTCACCAAATACTCACCGGCTTTCGCTACTCACGCAGCCTCGCGAAAGAGGTTATCGAACAATCCGGCCGTCAGGAACATAGGCGCCGGGCGAGCGGCCCGAGCCATGGTGATCGGCGCGGTGAACGCGTAGTCAAACACCAAGTCACCCAAGCGGTGTGGTACCCGAGTTCCGGATCTCCAATCGCGGATGAACACTGAGCAACGCCTTGAACAATATAATGCGTCTCGGGTCTTCGCATCAAACGAGCTGCCGCAAACGATGCAACTCTTGGAAAAGGTGGCGGCGTGCTTGCACACACGCGAGCAGTATAAAGAATTTGCACTTCTCTTTGTTGAAAAAGTCTTGCCGCACGTCGTGCAAGCGATTGTTGTTTTGTCTTCTTTTGCGATGTTCGCGCAATTGTGACTACAGTATAGTTGCTTTCTGTACCCTTCTCCCCATGGAATAGCAGGGTGAAACAGCTTCCCGCACTGAGCGCACACCTTCGCGGGCTTACTCTCTCGTGCGACAAGGCGTTTAGCCTCTTTCCTTACCTCGTTACGCAGTATGAGTTCGTCGTTTTCGCGAGCAGCTAGGGCTGCAGTTGCGCAAATGTCTGAGCAAAAGAGAGGAAGCCTCCCTCCCGTAACAGCGTCGTCAGCCATCGGGCGGCCACAACGCAGGCAGAAGTCTCCCCTATCGACGTGATTACGCTGTCCGTCCATCCACGAAGGCCGCTCAACGCCCATTCGTCGGAAGCACTCATCAATCACGCGTTCGGCTTCATTGTCAGCTTGATCCCAGCGCGCCCCTTCAAGGCACAAGGCAGCCCGAAGACCTGCTCGAACGCTACCCTCCCTCTCAAAAGGCGACTGAGTCCAGCCCCTCAACACGCCAGTCACCTCGCCGACGACTTGCTCTCGACGCTGGCCACGCAGAAGCCTTTTCTGCGTTGGCACCTTGCTCTGAGGGAGAGACACCGGGCGCTTTTCGCCATGTCGGTAGGTGTTGAGAAGGTAGATTATGCCCTTGAACGTACCCACCGCTCACCCCCCAAAGGCTGCATCGAACAGGCCGGCCGTCATCGGCCGCGTCGAGATCGGCGGCAGAACCTTTGCGCCGGCCGGCGGCTTCGCGTCATCGAGGGCGTCGAGGAGTGATCTGTCCATCGCCCGCAACGTGGCGATGTGGTGCGGCTCCAGCGCCAGACGGTACAAGCGGGCATAGGCATCGATCTCGGCGTAGCTGATTGGCTGGTAGCCCGAAAACCCCATCGACCGCGTACCGCTGAGGTCGCCGAACCAGCGCCACAGGAGTTCGCCGCCGGCTGGGATACGCGGCCGATCGCCAGCCTTGAGGTTGCGGGCAATCTCGGCGCAGAGGCGATCGACGAGGGCGGTCACAGGTCGAACACCTTTTCCAGCTCGGCAGAGATCGAGACCAGATTTCCGGTGGGGAAGCCGCGCGACCATTCCTTGCAGCGGTACTTGAGCGCGACCGGGGAATAGGGCGCATGCCAGAAGAAAGCGACATAGCCTTTGTGCGCCTCGAAGAACGCTTCGATCTCCTCAGCTTGCTCGGGCGTCAAAGCGCTCCACTCAGCACGCCACGTCTCGGCGTTCGTGTTGAGGCCGTCACCGCTGCGCTGGGTGTAGCCGTCGCCGAAACTCGATTCGGCCGTCCGCATCTTCCTATTGCGGGAACTGGAGATCGACGGCGCGCCCGGCGGATTGAAGGTCTCTGTCATCAGAACGGTCCTCTCGACATCAGGCCGCGCGGACGCATCTGATCCTTCATGCGTTCGTCGACCAACCTATTCAGCTCTTTGCGCATCCGGTCCCCCCAGATGCCTGCCTCCTCGGGACTGGTGCCCTCCGGAACGCTGACATTGATGCCTCCGAAGTTGACCACTGTGGAAAGCGTCGTCGGCGAACCTCCGCCAGCTTGCGACGCGACACCAAGCCGGCCCGAACGATCGCGCTTCAGCGGCATGATGGCTTCCGACCCTGCCTCGCCCATCAGCCCGACACCTTTCGCAAACGGAAAGACGGTCGGTCGATTGACGATCGTGTTGGCGTAAGAGTGAAGGCCGGGCGACTGGAACACGTCGCCTTTTGCGTAGAGACCGAAAGCGGCGGATTGCCCCGACAGGGCCCAACCGCCCCCACCACCACCGAATAAACCGCCGAACAACCTCCCAAACAGACCACCGAAACCGCCGGAACCGCTGAAGATGCTATCCAACGCCATGTCCATCAGCTTCGACGCGATTTTGTCGATCGCGTTGGCGAAGGCTTCGGCGGCCGACTTGCCGCTGATCAGGTCGGAAATGAAGCCCTTCGTCACGTCCTTGCCGAGGTTCGCCATTTCGCTCTTGGCGCGCGCGATATCGTCCTGCGACTTCTTGAGGTCCTGCGCTCGGGCGTCCGCCTCCGCCATGCCGGCAGCGAGCGCCTGTAGGTTGGAGATTTCCTCTGGCGAAAGACTGATGCCCCGCGCCTTCGCTTCGTTCAAAAGCTCCTGCTCATGGCGGAGCCGGGAGGCTTCCTCGAAGGTTTGCCCCGTGGCCGCCGCCTCCTGGTCGAGGCTGGCGATATACTCGTTGGCGCTGGCGACGATCTCCGCATAGGCGGCCTTCTGGTCGCGCAGCCCGGCATCCATGTTACCGAGGCTGAGGGATGACTTGTCGAAGGCACCGCGAATCGTCGCGTCGTCGATACCCTGAAGGCTGGTCCATTCCTTCCGGAGCGCATCCGGATTGTTGCCGCGCTGCCGGAGCAGTTCCTCGGCTAGCCGATCCTGCATCGCCGGGTCGAACGTATCCGTGCCCTTGAGGCCGAGCTGATCGCGCAGGCCGCGCAGGGTGGTGCGGGTGATCTGGTAGCGGCCGAGCGCCGATGAATTGAAGGTGTTCGACGGGTCGGCCAGCATTTGCCCTTGCAGCGCGTCGACCTGGTCGAGCGTCATCACCACAAGGTTTTTATCGCCGCCGGTGAACTTGCCGTAGCCGAGCGTTTCGTTATAGCCGCGTCCCCGGTCGGTGCCCTCGCTGTAGCCGATCAGGTCGAGCATGCCCTTGCCGGCGGCTTCGGTGGCATCCTTGCCGGCGAGTGCCTTCAGCGCCTGGTCGCGCAGGGCGTTGGCGTTATAGACCTCGCCCATGGTGCTGGCCTTCGACAGGGCGGCTTTGTAGGCCGCGTCGATCTTGGTGCGAGCGTCGAGTTCGGCAAGGCTCTTGGCGAGCGCCGGGATTTCGGCGGCGAGAGCATGCACGGCGTCGGCGTATGTCTTGAGGCCGTTCGCCCCTTGTGTGGCGCCGCCGGCGGTCGCCGCGAGCGAGTTGGAAAGCTGCTTCACCGGCTCCGTTGCCGTCTTCGCGGCGCCGGCCGCCACCTCCGATCGCTGCCGAAGAACATCGAGGATGGTCTTTTCTTCCTGGTGCAGCGCCTTGGCCTGGTCTTCCAGCGTCGAAATGATCGAGCTGTTATCGGCGCCCCAGGCGCCGCCGATCCCGTCTCGATCCTGCGCCCGCAGGGCGAGAACCTTGTTCTCGATGTCGAGCTGTTCGCGTCCGATATCGGCGAGGCGATCGGATAGACGCTTCGACGATTGGTCCTGAAAATCCTGAAGCTGGCCGAAGAAATCGGCGAGGGCGCCGGCAACCTCGATGATGGCGACCTTGAGCCGAGTCGACACGGTCGTTGCGATCGCGTCGAACTGGCGATCGATCTCCGCCGCCTTCGCTATCACGTCGTCGGACATGACGGCACCGAGGGCGCTTGCCTGCTCGATGGTACGGGCGATGCCGTCTGCACCCTGGTCGATCAGTTGCACGAACTTTTCGCCGCCCTGACCGCCGAACAGTTCGTCGAAGACGCGGATTTGCGCCGCCTTGTCGAGCTGCTGGACGCGACGAATGATCTCCACCAGAAGGGCTGACGGGTCTTTCAGGCGAGTTGCCAGTTCCGTTGCGGTGAAGCCGAGGCGCTGGAAGCTCTCGGCGCCGGAGCCGGAACCCGTCTTGATCCACTCGTCAGCCCTAAGCTGCAGTTCCTTCATGCCGTCCGTTAGCGCGTCGACTTGGATGCGGTTTTGCCCAGCGACGAACGCAAGTTCTTGAAACGCCTTGTTCGACAGGCCGGCCATCTTCGCTTTGTCGCCGACCTCCGCGATACCTTTGGCGATCGAGCCGAGGTTACCGACGATCTGGGTAAGACTGCCGGCCGCAAGCCCGCCGATCAGTCCGCCGGCGAAGCCGCCGCCGACCGAGCCGAGCGTCGACATCATCGACTTGCCGAAGGCGCCGACCTTGGTGCCGACCGATGCGAACGCCTGGTTCATCCGCACCGTCGATCGGATAGCGTCATCCTCCATCTGCCTTGTGGCCTTGCGGCTCGAAAGCGTCATCTCGCGATAGGCGCGGGCCGTGATGCCGTTCGCCTTCGCCATCTGCTTTTCCAGGTCGCCGAGCTTGGCGACGATCGAGATGGCGAGCTGTTCGTCGTTGGCGGCGGAAAGGGCGGACATCAGACCGAACTCCAATCGTCGAGGTCGCCCTCGAAGGTCTCATAGGAAGAAATGCCGGTGTCGCCGGCCGCGGCGCGAGCAACGGCCATGGCGCAGGCAACGGCGCCGTCGATTTTGTCTCTCGACCGGCCCTTGTGAAACTGGCGATTACCGGCCTTGTCGGTCTCGACGGCGATGTTGTCGAAGTTCCACCGAAGAACAGGATGCCCGCCGTGGCGGAGCCGGCCTCCGATGATGGCGCGCTCAAGCTCCTTTACGGCCGGTCCCATGCTCACCCAGCCTTGTCGGAACTCGACGACTGGCAGTCCATCCTCAAGCAGGTTACTCATCATGACGCGTCCGTAATGCGGATCGAAGGCAATTTCTCGCACGCTGAACCGGGCGCATATCTCGCGGATGTGGTCTTCGACAGCGCGGAAATCCACGACGTTGCCGGGCGTCGGGATGATGAAGCCGTCTTCGGCCCATGTCGGATAGGGAACGTCATCCCTATCGGCACGGCGCCTCAGGTTTTCCTCGGGACAGAAAAACCAAGGCCAAACCTGATAGCCGTCATCCCCGTCCCGCCACGCAGCCACCACAACCGTCAGGTCTGAGTTCGACGACAGGTCGACGCCGAGCCAGCAAGGCACCTGCCGCGCCTCGAGGTCCTCAAGATCGACCTCAAATTTTCCTTGGTCGTAGACCAGCATGTCGACGAAGGGCGAGGCGGAATGGTCTAGCCAGAGATTGAGGTTGTATTGCTGAAAGCTCTCGCGATCTGACGGGGAGAGGATTGCCTTGCGCGCCTTGTCGCGGTAGCTCGCAAGATCGGGATAGCCGTGCGCCATGCCGGGATTGACGGCGAACCAGAGGTCTTCCGACTGCCAGTCGTCATCCTTCTCGGCGGCGAAGATCACCGGCAGCGTCGAGGGATCGTCGATTTCGCCGCGCTGGACTTTCATCGCATAGTCGACCGTTTGCCATGCGAGATTTTCTTGTCCCCGGCCGGCCGTCGTTGCGACGATCAGGAGGGTGTTGGGCACCTTGACCAGCGCCGAGTCGAGCGCTTCCCACTGGCGCCGGCCTGAGACGCCATCCCAGGCATGCAGTTCGTCGGCGATGACGACGTTCGGCGTCTTTCCATGCAGTGCCTTTCCGTCCGCCGCGACGGCGAGATAGGCTGAGCGCAGCTTGTCGTAGGTGATCGAGCTGTAGGTATCGCGGATCTTGAGTTCACGGCTCAAGCGCGGGTCATTGTCGATGATGAGTGCCGCTTCCTTGAACAGCTCCTTGGCCTGCTCATGCGCGGAGGCCGCCGACACGGTAAGGCCACCGGGAAGCGCGGCCGGGCCGAACAGGTGCAACAAGGTGATGGCCGCGCACAAGCTGGTCTTCCGATTGCCACGCGGCAGGAGCAGCACGACGCGCCGAACGACGCGGGTTCCGTCCTCATTGCGCGGGCCGTAGAGCTTCCGGATAATCCTCTCCTGCCACGGATCGAGTTGGAAAGGATGCCCTCGGGCCGGGTTCTTCGGGTGCCGCAGCCGGCAAAGCCACTGCACCGCTGTTTCGCCGCAGCCGAGCGGGTCGGGGATGTCCGAGCCATCGTTGATCCAGGCGGGCACTAGCATCGATAGCCCCCGCCCATGCCGGCGAATAGATCACCCATGAAGTCGGCGCCGTTGGTGTCGTCGCGCACGGCCGGCCGCGAGCGGGATACCGGCGTCAAGCCCAACTCGGCGGCGAGCAGCCGGGCCGTTGCCATCGCCTTGTCTTGGATGCGGCAAAGCTTCGCGAAGGCGTCGGCGTCGTCGTTGTCCTTGGCAAGCATGGCCTGTACCTCGCGGACGCGCCCGACCGACACGCAATAATTCTCCAGCGATGCCAGGTCGGCCGTCGTCAGAATGCGCCGGTCGACCAGAAGCGGCAGCACGCGGCGCCACTCGTCTTGGGCCGGCGTGGCCATCCACTCCGGCGGCGGCAGGTCGCCGCTCAGTGCGTCGGGGTCTTCGCGGAGAACGGGTTTTGTGCCCTTCATGCCGCCCTCATGCAGCGGAGTTCGAGCCCCCTGCGCCGGCCGATCTCGACGATCTCCTTGAGGTCGTAGGGTTGCCCCTCGTAGAAGACGCGATCGCCGAGCGTGACGCCGGCAAGATAGCGGCAACGGAAGACGGTCACCGTCTCGTCGCTGGCGCCGTAGTCCCGGATGAACTCTTCCGTGCTCGCCGAGACGATCTCAGCGCGCAGGCTGGCAAGCGGCGCCCACGTCGCGACCGCCGTGCCAAAGTCATTGACCACATGGGTTACGCGGTCGATGCGAATCGTTCGGTCGAGCTTGCCGGCGCGCATCAGTCGAGTTCCTGCACGATGGCCGCCACAGTCACGATGGCATGCGAAGTCATGCCGTCCGGATCGCGCAGGAAGCGAGCAGACGACACGGCGCAATCGACGGCGTGAAAACCGGCGCCGAGGTCGAGGCGGTCGCGCAGCGTGGCGCGGATCGCTCCGGCGATCGCCTTGACGCCTTCGGTCGATGCTTCCTTTTTCCAGACGTGAATGTCGATCCAGACGCGGGAGAGACGGCGCGAGATGCTGTTGCCGTCGTCGACCGTCTGGCCTTCGCCGAGAATGACGGCCGGGTCCGGCGTCGGTCGGTCGTTGCGGTCGAGGATTGCCTCGGCCGGCACCAGGTCGGTGACGGTCGGCGTGTCGGCGAGGCGCAGGCGGAGGGCGGTTTGCAGGGCGATTTCCGGCGTCATCATTTTCCCCAGTTGTCGGAAATGGCCTTCTTCGCTTCACGGCGCAGGCGGGCACGGACCTTGTTGAGGTTCAAGCGCACCGCCGGCCAGAAGAAAGGCTGAGGCTCGACGACGGTGCCGTTCGGGCCGGTGTGGCCGTACTCGACCAGGTGCGGATACCGGACATCGGTGTTGCCGGCCGTGATCATCGCCCCGCCTTCAGGCGCGCTCGATGAGCCGCCGGGCTGGGAATACGGCGGCGTACTCTGCCCGCCGGGCGTGACGGTGATGCTGTCGATCAGCGCGCCGGTATCTTTCGACGGCATCGCCATGGTGCGCATGTCTTCAGCAACCCGGTTCGCCTCTTCGACGGTGACCACCGCCATGCGCTCCTTGACGTAACGAGGAATGGCATTGAGCCGGCGCTGGATGCGCGAGAGACCGCCGTCGTCAGCCATCGAACGAATACTCCCGCAGGCTGTCGACGATCTCCGCCACGCCGAAGGGCAGGGCGTAAGCATTGACGCCGATCAGCGTTGCCTCGCGGTTCTCGTACCAGTGTGCGGCGAGCTGGCTCACCGCTTCCACCAGCGCGGGGGGAAGTAACTCTTCGTCGGCGCCGCCGTAGCGGGTCGCGATCTTGAAGCCGAGCTGTCGCTCGATGTAGTCCTGCGCGGCGTCGATCTTCCGGGAGAGCAAGGCATCGTCGTCTGCGCCGAGGTCCGGTGAAAGGTTCAACTGCTCCTTCATCTGCTCGACTGTGATGATCGCCATTTCCCAAAAATCCCAATTGGAATAAATCTCTAGATGATGACCCCGCGCCGGTCCCCCGGATCGGGGGGAAGTTCTAGACCACCCCCCCGGTGCCCCGATCAGCCGCCGGCCGCCGCTGCCTTGCGCACCACGTTGGAGTTGACCGCGAGCGACGTGTTCAGCTTCATCACGTTGTTGGCCTGATCGAACTGCTCGGCAGCGCTCATCACCTTGGCAACGAACTTCCGTTCGCTCGGCGTGCCGCCGGCCGGCGCATCGTTCAGCACCAGCTTGAACGCGTAATCGTGCGTGGTCTTCTCGGCGGCGATCAGCGCAGTCTGTCCGGCATCGTCGGCGTCGATCGCGGCGACGATCTCCATGGTGCCGGCGTTGCGACTGCCCTTCAGCACCTTGTCGCGTCCCTCGCCGATGATCGTTTGCGTGACAGCCTGCGAGGTGTCACCGAGGGTGCCGAGGCCTTCGAGGCCACCGATTTCGGTCCAGGCCTGCGCCGCGAAGTCGGCCTCAACGAAGTCGGCCGACTTCATGGCGAGAGCGGCACCGATGAATAGCCGACTACCGGCCGTCGCATAAATGGTCATCTGCGCTTCTCCTGCGCTTGCTTGCTTGAGTTGTGGCAATGCCGGCAGAGCGGTTGCCAGTTGCTTCGATCCCAGAACAGGCGATCGTCGCCCTTGTGCGGTCTGATGTGGTCGACCACCGATGCGGGTTCTCCGCAGCGGCGGCAGTTGGGGTTGAGCTGAAGGAAGGACCGCCGTTCGGCATCCCATGCGCGGTTGTAGCCGCGCGCTCGGGCGCTGGGACGCTTCTCATCGAAGCGGGCCTTGCGTTCCCGGTCCCGCTCGATGACCTTCGGACAGCGTTCGCCATCGGCATGGACGCCGCCGCAGAGGCCGCAGATACGAGGCGCGCGGCTAGGCATGGTCAGGCGGCCACCTTCAGCTTGACGAACCGGTCGGGGTTCGTCACGTCACCACCAACGCGACGACGGGCGTACAGCCGAACATTGCCCTTCGCTGCCTGCGTGAACGGATCGCGCAGCATCGTGAACGACACGCGGTCGATGATGCGATACCCCTGAAGATCACCGAACAGGATCGGGAAGGCGTTCGCCGCCACGTCCGGCATGTCTACGGCTTCGACGATCGGCCGACCAAGCAACGTCGTCGGTGCCGACGCGGCGATAGGGTCGACCAGGAGGAAGCGGCCAGCGAGATCCTTTAGAGTACGAAGCGCCCCCAGCGTCTTTCGGTTCATGAGCCACACGCCCCGCTGCGCATGAAAGCTCGGCAGCGCATGATAGATACCGATGAGGAGGTTTGCGGTTTCGGCAGGCACGCCCAGCGTGGCGGCATCACCCGTTTTCACCTCGGCGATGCCGGTGGCTCTCAGAAGGCCCATAGGCTTGCCGTCGCCATCACCGGAGACGAAGGCCGCGCCCTCGGTGATGCCAAAGGCTTCCGCGAGGTCGGCCGCCAGTTCGCCTTCAAGGTTGTAGGCGTTGTCTTCAAGCAAGGCCTGCGACATATCGATGAAGGTGCGCAACTCGTAGGGCGTAAGCGTCACCTGCTCGTAGCTCGCCGTCGTCTCGGTCGACGTGGCGCTTTCCTCCGTCCACGTCGCCGAGGGACCGGACGTGCGGCGGGGATACTTGATCGCCTGCCCGCCGATCGATACGACGCGGGCGTACTGGCGGATCGGCGAGAACTCGACCAGCGCTTTCAGGATCTCCGAACCGTATTCCTCCGGCGCCAAATAGCCGGCCGACGCTTCGTTGGCGACCGTCAGAGCGCGAACCTCATCGGCCTGCATGCGCTCAACGCCGGTGCGGGCGTAGCTGAGGAAAGCACGCGTCTCCACGGCCGGTTCGGCGCGGCCGGTGCTGGCCGGATCGGGACGGTTCGAGCGCGTTTCCAACGCTGCAAGGCGATCGGCCAGCGTGCGCAGTTCCGTCGACTGGCGCGTCTGGAACTCCGTGTTCGCCGTCCGCAGTTCCTCAACGGCGGCGGTCGCGGCGGCGAGCGGATCGGCCGGCGGATCGTTCCGCGTTTCGGTCGGCAACGCCGAACGGGTTTCGATCGGGGTCAGGTCGTTCATGTTCAGCCCCTCCTGAGGGCGGCAGTTGCGCCCTTGACGGCGCGGGTGAAGGCGGAAAGGTCGGCCGGTGCGCGGATGCTGGTCACGGCGCTGCCCGGCACCGACGCCATGGCGACGATGGAGACCTCGGCGAGATCGGCCTTGGTGATGTGACGGACGCCCTTCGGGCCGGGCTGGTCGGCGAGACGGCGGAAGCCGATCGAGAGACCTCGCACGTCGCCGGCCAGCAGCATCGAGCGGACCTCGCGGGCACGCTGCACGTCGAGGTTCAGCTTGCCGGCGATCTTGAGGCCCGAGGCATCGGCGCTAATCTGGCGGACGCTGCCGAGCACCTGCGAAGGGTCGTGCGACCAGAGAAGCGGCAGCGACCGGCCTTCGAGAGCGAAGGCGTTGCGGTCGAAGCTGGTGCCGTAGCTGTCCACGGCGCCGAAGCGGACGGCATACCCCTCGAAGGCACCATCCTCGCCGGGCGCGTCGAAGCGGATTTCGAGGTCGAGGCTGTCGGTCATTCCGATGCCTCCGGCGCGAAGTTGCGTCGATCGCCGGCGAAGGCGTCGACCTGCGCTTGCACCCACTGGACACCCTTCAGCACCCGAACCACGTTCTTGTGCGAGAACGGCACCGGCTTGCCCTCGTCGACCATTTCCCAGCCGAGGACACACCGGGCGAGGCATCCTATGCGGGCGGCCTCCCGCGCCTCGAACGACACGGCGCCGTCAGCGCCGGCCGCCTCGGCAAGCTCGTCCATCATGGCGATGCGGGCGCGGCGCTGCGCATCGCTGTCCGGGCCGGCGACGAGAAAGCGGAAACTGGTCGGCGCACCCGACCATGGGTCGAGTACGTCGAGCCAGCGTCCACGGTCCTGATCGGCGACGTTGCCGAGGGCATCACTGAGCTGCAAGGTTGTCCTCCTTCGGCGGCTGCGGCGCGGCGGCGCCAGCCTGGTTCGAACCGGTGTTCGGGTTGGCGAACACCTCGCCGCCCTTACGCGGCGCCATGCCGAGCCAGGCGCGGCCTTCGTTGGGGTTGAGCACCCGCGAGGCGATCAGGCTGTTGATGGCCGTGGCGCGGGCGGTGAGGTCGGCGCGCGTCAAGTCGTCGCGGTCGAATCGGACGGCGAAGCGGCGCCGCTCCTCGGCGGAAAACAGCGCCCGGCGCATGGCGCCTTCGAGGGCCTTCAGCCACGGCTCAAGGCAATACGTGAGGAACTCCCGGCCCATCTGCTCGGAGTTCGACCAGGTGGCGCGGTCCAGCTCGAACAGCATGGACGGCGGCACGCGGAAGGCGCGGGCGATCTCGATCACCTGTTCCTTGCGAAGCTCGAGAAATTGCGCGTCAACCGATGTCAGCGTGATCGGCACGAACTCCATGCCGTCCCAGAGCACCGGCACCTTCGCGGCGTTCTCGAAGCCGAGGAAGGCCCTCTTGAAGGCCGAGGCGATCTTCTTGGCGGCATCATCGCCGATCGGCTTGGGCGACTTCAGCACGCCCGAGGGCTTGGCGCCGTTTTCGAACAGCCGTTTGGCGTGGGTTTCCATCACCTTGGCAACGCCGATGGCATCGGCGGCGAGCGACAGCGGTGCCCGACCGAAGGGCGAGCGCAAATGGATCACGTCGGACGCCGGCACCGGCCGGCCGTTGATGCGGAAGCTCGGCTCCTGCCGGCCATCGGTTGAGAAGTCGACGGTGGTGCTGGCCGGCTCGTAGCGGATCACCTCGCGGACCTCGCCGCCGATCCGGTTCACCCAGGCAATGCCGCCCCGGTCGTTGGTCAGCGCCGTAGCGACGAGATCGCGGACCATCTCGAAGGTCGACTGCCAATCGTTCGGCTGATCGGCGAGCAATTGCGCGACGGGATGGCTGCGCACCGGCGTTTCCGTGCCGTCGCCGGCAATCTCGACAACGGCGAGGTCGAGAGAGGCCGCCGCCTCGGCGATGACGCGGATTGCCGTTTGCACCGCCGGCACCGTCAGGGCCACGCCGAGGCCGGCGGTGCCGGCAATGGCGTTGGTGAGAACGGCGAGTTCTTCGTCTGTGGGGGCGTCGACTGAGCGACGTTCGAGAATCGAGAAGGGCCAAATCATGGCCCGCAAGGTTACGAGCAAATCGCTGAAGCGAAAGTCAGCGTGTCTTCATCGCAAGTTTACGCATGTTTTCCGGCGCTTTCTTTCTGTTCTTCTCGCTTTCCTGAACTTTCAATATCGACGGAAAAGCGCTATTCCGCGCTGCAAATCCTGTGGATAACCTTCAGGTGGCATCCTCTGGCGGGAACTCGCTCGGGAAGAACCACCCCCGTCTGAAGCCCTGTTCCGGCATGCACTGCCAGGGCGGGCGCTTGCGCTTCATCTTCAGCGAATGCCTTTCCCAAGCCATCGCGGCTGTGGTGCCGTACTCGACGAAGACCAGCGTTGGCGGCTTGGCTGGTAGCTTGCTGCTCGCGCCAGACGGATCGCATGAGACGCCTTCCGTCGTCGGTTGGGCGGTAAGGGGATTATAGGGGATAAATTCTTTTCTTCTTTTAGGGTGCACCAGCTCGTTCACCGTTGGAGTCGCTTCCGTGCACTGTTGCTCATCGGCATCAGTGCACGAACTGGTGCACTGTTCTGCCCCCATCAACAGTGCACCGGTTCGTGCACCGTTGACCGTTGCCGTATCGCTGACCGTGCACTGTTCGCCCTCGTCCTGATCGCCATTCCTGTCGTCTGGAAAAGAGGCAAATTTGCCTCTTTTCGCTTTGTTGTCGGAGCCGGATTCCCTCAAATTTGCGGCTTTATTTTCGTCAGTATCCGCCAATTGGCGGGTTTCATCGTCAGGAAATTGCAACGGTGGCGGCAGGCTCAGCGCGAAAGTATTCGCCCGGCGACCGCCTGTTCGATGGATCGTGATCCATCCGCCGGCCTCCAACTCCTTGGCAAAGTTGATTACAGCGCGGCGGCTGAAAGTGCTCCGCTCGGCAAGGGTGTCGTATGACATATGGCAAGAATCCTTGCCGACAAAGACAGCAAAGCCGATCACTGAAGCAACGCGCCAAGCATTCGACGACACGTCTCGGCAGGAAACGACGGAGTCGAACCAGAATTGACGTTGAATGGCGGAAACCAAGCCAAGCCCCTATGCGGACGCAGCAATAGACGTGCCGCCGGCACCTGAAGCCGGCGGCAGGACGATGTCGTCAGCAGTCGTTCGTCAGTCAGAGCGGGCGGACGAAGGACGGCAGGGTGAGCGTGAGCTTTGGCCGGCCGAACGGCGAGCGCTCGATGCTGAGCCATCCGGCCTTTTCGAGCTGTTCAAGATGATGCTGCGCCGTGCGCTTGGTCGTGGCGCCGCCGAGGCGCTTAGCCAGAAGGTCGCCGCTGAGGTTGATGACCTGGACATCCGGCCATCGTTCGACCATGGCGGCGGCAATCGCCGCCGCGCTGGCCTTCAGCGGCATCTTGAGGGCTGGGCTGGCTATGGCCGTCCGGAGCCATGCCATAGGGGCGACGACGCTCATATGGCACCGCCCGAGGCGGCCAGCGCCTTCTTCTCTGAGGTCGACCGGCAAGGCGCTGAAATCCGCGCTGCCGCCCAGGCATCTAGGTCGGCCGGCCGATAGAGTGGCAAGCGGCCAGAGTAGACCATCAGCGGCCCGCCGCCGATCGTCGCGAACTTCGCCAGCGTCGACTTGGCGATTTCAAGGCTATGGTGCTCGCGAAGATATTCCGACGCCTCCGCGCGTCGGAGGAGAGTGCGCTCATTCATCGCGCTCGCCCTCCGCCGGCACGACAGCACTGAAGTCCATGAATGGATGAAGGTTGGTACAGAGGTTGCTGCGCGCCTCGAAGACCTTGTCGAGAAAGCCGTTCGAGAGGGCAAGCAGGCGCATGGCCGCCACCGCGTCGCGGTCATCGTCCATGTGCTCGATCATATTGTAGAGGGCGCGGTTCAGTTCGCGGACGGCCATCAGCGGGTCTTCCATATCGAAGACCACCCGGCCAAGGGCGCCGAGTTCTTGGGTGTTTAGAGCCCCCGTCATTGCACCGCCCTCCGTTCCTTGAGTGCGTCACAGACGGCATCCCACCGTTCATCAAGGTCAGCGAAGTAGCGCAAGGCATCTTCGGCGAGATAGGCGAGGGCGTCACATTGCTCGGCGCTGAGTTCATGCGACGGGCCGCGCTGCATGACGGCCTCGAAGGTGGTGAGGAACGCGCCAACACGACGCAACGGTTCCTCGATGTTCGCCGCCTGCAACCACAGCTCATGGTCAGATACACGGTCCGCAGTCGCGGACGTATCCGCTTCCTCGTTGGCGGACTGCTTCAGGGCGTTGATGGCGTCCATGACGGCCGACCAGCCCACATTTGGTGTGACAGGATCGAGCCTTGTGATATTGTCCTGAGTGTTCACTTGTTTTCTCCTGCTAGGGAAACGCTGTGACCAGGGCGCGGGGAGGCTGCAACCTCTGCCGCGCCCACTTCTTCACGAAGTGCACGGTCAATGTAGTGGACGATTTCCGCGTTCATCGATCTTCGGTTCTCAAGTGCACGGTCGCGAATACTGTCACGCATTCCCAATGGAAGGCGAACAACGAACTGTGTGGCTCTCTTGGGGTGATTCAAAATTAACTCCTGCATGATAGCGACTCCGTACTATTCATGCATAGCGACTCGCTAGCATTGTCGCAAGCGATTTATATAGCTACTCGCTACTATGTGATGGAGGACGCCATGGCACGGACGAATTATCCAAGCGACAAAATGGACCAGTTCATGGTTCGCCTACCGGCGGGGATGAGAGAGGCAATCAAAGCCGAAGCTGAAATCAAAGGCCTGTCAATGAACCAAGAAATAGTAAGAGTTCTGGAGAAGCATTTTCCTTCCCCCCCTGACTATGATGCAATACTGGATTCCGTTGAGAGAATAATCGAGAACGATCCGCAAATTGAAGACGGCGACAATAGGCGAAAACTATGGTACATATTAGATAATTTAAGACTTACAATCCAAAGACTCGATCTCGTTAAGCCAAACAAAAAAACATCAAATCTTGTATATCTAGAAAGTTTTGTATTAAAACAACTATCTGAAATTTCTCAAAAGAACGAAGAGCCATTTGCAAATGTATTAGACAAATCTATAATGAGGGGCATCGCAACGTATGACATCCCTCTATCGGATGTTGAGAAATTTGCTGATGAATATGTGAAGAAACCTGTTAGCTTGTACGGGGCCGGAGATAATGAAGGGGGGCAGTAGCGGGTATTTTTATTTGATAGCGTGCCGCAATCCTAATCACCAGTGATCGCTGCCGACCTGCCTATCTCCCCGCCACCCCGTCCTCTGCCGGAGTAGAGTTGCAAAGTGTGCGACTTGAAAACCGTACCATTTTCTAGTACGTTTCTCGCATGATCAAGAGCTTTCGGGACCGCCGCACCGCCAGCCTGCATGAAGGCGTCGCCGTCAAGGGCGTTCCGGCCGACGTGCTCCGGCGGGTGGTTTCCAAGCTCTTCCTGATCGACACCGCGACGCGGCTCGATGACTTGCGGGTGCCGCCGGGCAATCGGCTTGAAGCCTTGTCCGGCGACCGCGCCGGCCAGCATTCCATCCGCGTCAATGACCAATGGCGCATCTGCTTCGTCTGGAAGGACGGCGACGCCTACGATGTCGAGTTCTGCGACTATCACTGAGGAGGTTCCGACCATGCCCCGCGAAATCCCGCTGCCGCATCCCGGCCTTGTCCTCAAGGAAGAGTTTCTGGAGCCGATGGGAATTTCCGTCTATGCACTGGCGAAGGCGATCGACGTTCCTCGCAGTCGCATCAACGAAATCTGCCATGGCCGCCAGGGCATCACCGCCGGCATCGCCCTGCGGCTCGGCCGCTTCTTCGGCGTCGATCCGCAGTGGTTCATGAACATGCAGGCCAAGTATGACCTCAGCACCGCGGCGGAGACCATGGCCGACGCGCTCGACCGCATCCAGCCGCGCGAGGCGGCCTGATCATTCGCCGGCCGGCGGCGCCATCTGCCGGCCGATCTCTTTGGCGACCTTGTCCGCCGCCGCGACCAGCACCGCGTCGAGCCGGTGCGTGTAGCGGCTGGTGATGCCGCTGCCGGCGTGCCCGAGCATGGCGCCGATAGTGCTGTCGGTGAAGCCGAGGTCGGCGCCGACGCTGGCGAAGGAATGCCGCAGCACGTGCGGGGTCACGCCGTCGAGGCCGGCGGCGGCGAACAGCTTGCGATAGGCGCGTTTCATGCCGGCGAACGGCCGGTCCTTCAGACGCTCCGCCGGGAACACGTACGGGTGCCCGTCCCTCGGTTTGATCGCCCGCAGCACATCCTTCGCCGGTTCGCCGAGCGGTCGGACGGAACGTCCCGTCTTGGTGTCTTCGAGGCGGAGCACGGAGCCGCCAAAGTCCACCTCCGACCATTTCAGATTCTCAATCTCGCCGAGGCGGCAACCGGTCAGCGCCAGCAAGCGCAGCTCGGCGACCGGTTGCCACGCCTCGAACTCGTCGGCCGCCATCTCGTCGAGCACCGCACCGAGCGCCTTGAACTCGTCGGCCGTCAGGCGCCGCGTCCGCTTCCCCGTCGCCGGCTTCTTTACGCCGGTCGCCGGGCTGGTCTCGATGATGCCTTGCGACACGGCCCAGGAGAGCAGGGCGCCGGCCGTCTCCACGCACCTGGTGGCGGCGCCGGGTCCGCCCGACCGGCGAATACGGCCGCGCAGGTTGCCCGACTTCTCGACCTTCGCCGTCGCCGTCTTTCCCGACAGCACGGCTTCGGCCATCTTCTGAATGTCGGGGCGCTTCAGGTCGATGACCAGCTTGCGGCCGATCAGCGGCCGAATGTGTGCCTCCACCATCGAGCGATCGAGCGCCAGCGTTGCCGGCTTCTTCGGTCGGCCGGCGCGGCCCAGCACGAGGCCTTTCTCCGCCGCAGCAAAGTAGTCCTCGCAGAGCTGCGAGACGGTCAGCGAAGCCCGCCGGGTGCGCCGCTCGTCGAGCGGGTCGGCCTTCTGGATCACGATGCCGCCGATCGTTTCCAGCGCCAGCTTGCGCGCCTGCTCGCATGTGATCTGGCCATGAACGCCGATCGCCATCCGCCGGCGCACGCCGTCCGCCGTCCGGTAGTCGACGACATAGGTGCGCTTGCCGGTCGGGTTGACCAGGACGCCGAAGCCCTTCAGGTCGGAGCACCAGACGGAAAATTGCTTGTCGCGCGGCTCGGTATTTTCGACCAAGGTCTTGGTGAGTTTGGGCACTTCCCTGACCCCTTCGGTGACTTTCTACTCACCAAATACTCACCACAAAATTGGAAACAAGGGAATATGGGGGAAATTGTGCTCCGCTTCCATCGTCGAGATTGCATCGTTAAAACAGTTGTATGGTAAAGGTAATCAAACTTCAGCAAACAGCACGAAATTACCCGATCGGAAATTCACACCGAAGGGGTCACAGGTTCGATCCCTGTCGCGCCCACCATTTCCTTCAAAGGCTTGGCTGTCATCGGCCGAGCCTTTTGTTTTTTGGTGGCCATCGCCGCAAACGGCGAATGCGCATTCGTATCCTAACCTTATAAGGCAAGAAATCTCGCCACCGCGTCGTCCAGTTCGTCGTAGTGGGCGATGACGGCGTCGGCGCTGAGTTCGGCCGCCGGCCGGCCGCCATAGCCGAAATCGACGGCGATCACCGGCACGCCGGCGGCGCGGGCCGTGGCGATATCGGTCTCGCTGTCGCCGACCATCACCGCCGCCTCCGGCACGCCGCCGGCCCGGACGATCGCCTCGACGAGCGGCCGCGGGTGCGGTTTCTGCTCGGGCAGGCTGTCGCCGCCGATCACCGCCGAGAACAGCGGCGACAGGCCGGTCCCGGCGAGCACCGCCTGGCCCAGCGCCTCGCGCTTGTTGGTGCAGACGGCGAGGCCGGCGCCGCGCGCCACGAGCCGATCGAGGGCGAGGACAAGGCCGGGGTAGGGGCGCGTCTCCACGGCGATTGCTCCGGCGTAGAAGCCGACGAATCGCTCGATCATGCCGGGCAGGCGAGACGCGTCGAGCGGCCGGGCGGCGCGGCGGAATCCCTCGGTGATCAACGCCCGCGCTCCGTGGCCGTAGAGGGTCGCCACGTCGGTGTGCGCGACGGCCGCCACGCCCTCGTCGACGAGCAGCCGGTTGAGCGCCCGGAGGAGATCGGGGCCGGTGTCGAGCAGCGTGCCATCGAGATCGAAAACGACAACCGGGCGCATCGGATCCTCTTGCGGTGATGGAGAGGGTTTAGCACGGCGGCCGGCCGGCGCCAGCGTTCCCGTCGGCCGATTCTTCCGGCCTGATCGACCAAGGTCGCGATGTTCCGGAACGGGCTTGCGGTGTCGCACGGTTTCCGGCAAACCAGCGGGGGCCATTTTCCGGGAAGTGGGGCTTGATTGCGGCGGGCGCATCATTTCGCCAGAATTCGGTTCCAGAGGCTTGGGCAACCGCGTGTTCGGCGCGATCGGAACGGCCGGTGATTCCCGTGGAGTCGCCCTGGCCTGTGGCCGGTTGCAAGGAAGCGTGCCCCTTGGGCCAATGACGCCAACGATGAAGTCGATATCGGAGATTTGTTGTATGCACCGGACCCTGACCTTTCTCCGCCGCCCGCTGGCGGCGGCCATGGTGATTGCCGCGCTGGCGTCTCCGGCCCTTTCGGAGGACTTCACCGAGTCTCACATCGCCGCCGCGCGCGAGACCATCGCCGCTGCCCACGCCTCCGAGCAGTTCAACGAGATTCTGCTTGCCTTGGCCGAGCAGACCAAGGCGCTGTTCCAGCGCTCCAATCCCGGTGCCGCCAAGGACATCGAGGAGGTGGTGAACACCGTCGCCCTCGACCTCGCCAAGCGCCGCCCCGATCTCGACCGCGAGCTGGAGCGCATCTGGGCCGGCCGCTTCAGCGAGGAAGAGCTGAAGCAGATCACCGCCTTCTTCCGCTCGCCGGTCGGCGAGAAATACGGCCAGACGGCGCCGTTGATCATCCAGGATTCCATGCGCTCGGCCGGCATCTGGCGCGACGCCATCTCCACCGAGATCGTCACCCGGTCGCGCGACGAGCTGAACAAGCGCGGCTACAATTTCTGACGCAATCGCGATCGGACTAGACCGAACCGCCGGCGGGCTTTCCCGCCGGCGTTTTCGCATGGGCCCCGATGGGGAATTCGTCCGCCCATCCCGGCCGTCGGCATGATATGAGGACGGCGGTTTTCGATATGTGGGACGGTTGGTGATGGCTTCCTTCGACTACGATCTCTTCGTCATAGGCGCCGGCTCCGGCGGCGTGCGCGCCGCACGCATCGCGGCGGGCTACGGCGCCCGCGTCGCCATCGCCGAGGAATCGCGCATCGGCGGCACCTGCGTCATTCGTGGTTGCGTGCCGAAGAAGCTGATGGTCTACGCCTCCCGCATCGCCGGCGATCTCAACGACGCCGCCGGCTTCGGTTGGACGGTCGGCGACCGGCGCTTCGACTGGCCGGCGTTCCAGGCGGCCATGCAGCGCGAAGTCGCCCGCCTCGAAGGCATCTACGCCGGCAATCTCCAGCGGGCCGGCGCCGAGATCTTGCGCGACCGCGCCGTCATCACCGGCCCCAACGAGGTCCGCCTGGTGGCCGCCGAGCGGACGATCACCGCCGGCCGCATCCTGGTCGCCACCGGCAACCGCCCGGTGCTGCCCGACGTGCCCGGCATGGAGCATGCCGTCACCTCCAACGACATGTTCGATCTGCCGGCCCTGCCGGAAAAGGCGGTGGTGGTGGGCGGCGGCTATATCGCGCTGGAATTCGCCTCCATCCTGAACGGCCTCGGCGTGCCGACCACCGTGCTCTATCGTGGCGAGCAGGTGCTGCGCGGCTTCGACCGCGAGGTTCGGGACAAGCTGGCTGACGCGCTTCGAACGCGCGGCATCGACGTCAGGACCGGCGTGCAGGTGGCGGGCATCGACAAGACGGCGGCCGGCCTCGCCGTGCGCCTCTTCGACGGCGCCGCCCTCGACACCGGCCTGGTGCTGGCCGCTACCGGCCGCCGGCCCAACACCACCGGCCTCGGCCTCAATGCGGCGGGCGTCGCGCTCGATGAGGGCGGTGCGGTGATCGTCAACGCGCTGTCGCAAACGTCGGTGTCGTCGATCTACGCGGTCGGCGACGTCACCAATCACGCCCAGCTGACGCCGGTGGCGATCCGCGAGGGCCACGCCTTCGCCGATACGGTGTTCGGCGGCAAGGAGAGCTTCGCCGACCTCTCGGCGATCCCCACGGCGATCTTCACCACGCCGGAGGTCGGAACCATCGGCCTGTCCGAGGAGGCGGCCTGCGCCGCCCACAAGGCGGTGGACGTCTACAAGGCCGAGTTCCGGCCGATGCGCAACATCCTGGCCGGCCGCGACGAACGCAGCTTCATGAAGGTGATTGTCGACGCCGTCACCGACCGCGTGCTCGGCGTCCACATCCTCGGGCCGGAGGCCGGTGAGATGATCCAGCTCGTCGGCGTCTCGCTTGCCATGGGCGCCACCAAGCGCGACTTCGACCGCACCATGGCCGTCCATCCCACCGCCGCCGAGGAACTGATGACGCTGAGGACGCCATCGACGCGGCACAGGTAGAACAGTTCCGGCAAAAGTGGGAACCGGAATTGCGCTGACAGAGAGCAGCCGTCAGGCGATGGGAATCCAGATTTCCACCGTGCCGTTGCCGGTCCGTGCATCGAAGCGCTGGTCGTAAAGCTCGAAGTCGGGCGTTTTGGCCGGCGTGAGACCGGCGTCGGGCAGCGCCTTGTTCCAGATGGTGTAGACGGTCCGGTTGAAGCCGGAGAGGTGGCCGACGTGCTGGAAGACGGCGAAGCGGCTGGCCGGGATGTCGACCGAATCGAGACCGTCCGGAACGTGCGTCGCCGTCGATTCGAGGCCGGCGACATAGCGGAAGTGGCCATCGGTCTCCATGTCGCAGCAGACGCCGTAGGCGGCGCCGGCCACCGGCGCCGGCACTTCGTCGCAGCGCGGGTTGAAGTCGTTCCACAGCCGGGGAATGACGGCATTGGTCTCGAAAGTGCAGCGGGTCGACAAGCCGATCACCCGGAAGGCGGCGCGTTCGCGGAATTCCGGGGCGGCGAGATCGACGATCATGTCCTTGCGCATGGTCCAGGGCTCCATCAAGGGGAGGTTGCGGGTGGTCCGGCTTTGCCGGACGGTGCTCGGCAGCACGCCGAAGCAGCCGGCAAAGGCGCGGGTGAACGCCTCGTGCGAGCCGTAGCCGGCGTCGAGGGCGACGGCCAGTATCTCCCGGTCGCCTTCGGCCAGCGCCTCGGCGGCGACGGTCAGCCGCCGCGCCCTCAGGTAGCTCATCGGCGCAAGGCCAAGGGTGGTCTGGAACAGGCGGCAGAGGTGCCAGGGGCTGACGGCGCAGCGGCCGGCCAGTTCGGCCAGCGTCAGCGGCTGCCCGATGTTCAGCTCCAGATACCAGATCGCCTTCTCAAGCACGCCCATCTTTGCCTCGCGACTGCCGCGCCTCTCCTTGATGCCAGAAGCCGGCCGCCGCCGCTTGATCGGCCTTGCCCGGCTGGACATGCAAACGCCGCCCGAAGGCGGCGTTCAGGCAACTCTATCCGAAAGGGGATCAGCCGGGAATCGTCCGGCCACTCTCGTCGAAGCGGTGGATCTTGGCCGCGTCCGGCGTAGCGTAGACGATGTCGTCGGCGGTGTAGCGGTGCTCGCCGAACAGCCGCACGGTGATCAGGCCGGCGTTCTCGGTTTCGAGATAGAGGTTCGTGTCGGCGCCGAGATGCTCGGCGTGGATCACCTTACCCCGGAAGCGGCCCTCGGTCGGCGACACGCTGAGATGCTCCGGACGGAAGCCGATGGTGGCGCCGGCCTCGCCGACTCGCCCCGCCTCGACGAAATTCATCTGCGGCGAGCCGATGAAGCCGGCGACGAACATATTGGCCGGCTTGTTGTAGAGTTCCATCGGCGAGCCGATCTGCTCGATGACGCCGGCGTTCAGCACGACGATGCGGTCGGCCAGCGTCATGGCCTCCACCTGATCGTGCGTCACGTAGATCATGGTCGCTTCGAGCTGGCGATGCAGGCGAGCGATCTCGACGCGGGTCTGCACGCGCAGGGCGGCGTCGAGGTTGCTGAGCGGTTCGTCGAACAGGAACAGCTCCGGCTCGCGCACCAGGGCGCGGCCGATGGCGACGCGCTGGCGCTGGCCGCCGGACAGTTCGGCCGGCCGGCGCTTCAGATAGGGTTCGAGCGACAGCATCTCGGTCGCCTTGGCGACGCGGGTGTTGATCTCGGCGGCCGGCGTGCCGGCCTGCTTCAGGCCGAGCGCCATGTTGTCGCGCACCGTAAGATGCGGATAGAGCGCGTAGGTCTGGAAGACCATGGTGATGCCGCGCTTGGCCGGCGGCGTCACGGTCACGTCGCGGCCGTTGATCAGCACGGTGCCGGAGGTGACGTCCTCAAGGCCGGCGATCGAGCGCAACAGCGTCGACTTGCCGCAGCCGGAGGGGCCGACGAAGATGACGAACTCGCCGTCCTTCACCTCGAGGTCAATGCCCTTCAGCACTTCCAGCTGGCCGAAGGCCTTCCTGATGTTCCTGAGTTCCAGCGATCCCACGGGCATTGTTCCTTATAGCTTGACCGGCTTGCCGGTGCGGACGCTTTGATCGGCGGCGAGGCAGACGGCGAGCGACTTCAGCGCGTCGTTCATGTGCTGGGTGAGGTCGATGTCCTCGACGATCGCCTTGAGCATGTAGGCCTGTTCCAGTTCGCACAGCTCCTGGTGCCCCGGCTCGCCGGCCATGGTGTGGTCGACGTCGGGTGTCAGGAAGGCGCCGTCCGGGCCGGTCGCCGCCTTGTGGACGCGGATGGTCGAGGTGCGGGTGTGGGCGTCGACGTCGTCGGACTTGCCCTCCCGCATGACGATCGAGGCCGAGCCGTTTGGCGAGATGATATCCTTCACGAAGAAGGCCTGTTCCGACATCATCGGCCCCCAGCCGGCCTCGTACCAGCCGAGCGAGCCGTCTGAGAACAGCACCTGCAGGTGGCCGTAGTTGTACATCTCCGGCGCGATCTCGCCCGACAGGCGGAGGCCCATGCCGCGCACCTCGACCGGCGCCGCGTCGGTCACCTGGCACATAACGTCGATATAGTGGACGCCGCAGTCGACGATCGGCGACGTGGTGTTCATCAGCGCCTTGTGCGTCTCCCAGGTCTTGCCGGAGGACTGCTGGTTGAGGTTCATGCGGAACACGTAGGGGCCGCCGAGCGCCCGCGCCTCGGCGATGAAGCGCTGCCACGACGGATGGTGGCGCAGGATGTAGCCGACCACCAGCTTGCGGCCGTTGGCAACGGCGCAGTCGACGATGCGCCTCGCGTCGGCCACCGTGGTGGCGAGCGGCTTTTCCACGAACACGTGGCAGCCCTGTTCGAGCGCCATCACCGCATAGTCGGCGTGGCTCTCCGAATAGGTGCTGATCGACGCCATGTCCGGTTTCAGCGCCCTGAGCGCCTCCGGGAAGGACGGCGCCACCGTGTAGCCCTTGAGTTCGTCGGGCAGCTCGACGCGGGTGCGGTTGACGAGGCCGACGATCTCGTAGCCGGGATTGCGGTGATAGGCGAGGGCGTGGCTCCGGCCCATGTTGCCGAGGCCGGCCGAGAGGACGCGAACCGGAGACGTCATTTGACCGCTCCCGAGGTAATGCCGCGAATGAGTTGCCGCGAGAAGATGACGTAGAGGATGAGCACCGGAAAGATGGCCAGCGACAGCGCCGACAGCACGGCGTTCCAGTTGATGACGAACTGGCCGATGAACAGCTGGGCGCCGAGCGTCACCGTCTTGGTGCTCTCGCTGGGGGCGAGGATCAGCGGGAACCACAGGTCGTTCCAGATGGGGATCATGGTGAATACCGCCACCGTCGCCATGGCCGGCCGCACCAGCGGCAGCACCAGGCGGAAGAAGATGGCGTATTCGCTGAGGCCATCGATGCGGCCGGCGTTCTTCAGGTCGTCCGACACCGTTCGCATGAACTCCGACAGGATGAAGATGGCCAGCGGCAGGCCCTGCGCCGTGTAGACGAGCACCAGTGCCGTCAGCGTGTTGACGAGGCCGGTCGCCACCATGCCCTGCAACAGCGCCACCGTGCCGAGGCGGATGGGGATCATGATGCCGATGGCCAGATAGAGACCCATCACCGTGTTGCCGCGGAAGCGGTATTCGGCCAGCGCGAAGGCGGCCATGGCGCCGAACAGCAGCACCAGGAAGATCGACACCACCGTGACGATGGTGCTGTTCTGGAAATAGGTGAGGAAGTCGCCCTGCTTCATCACCGTCTCGTAGCCGACCAGGCTGAAGGTGGAGGGCGTGGGCAATCTCAGCGGCTGGCTGAAGATCGCCTGCTTGCTCTTGAACGAGTTGACTAGCGTCAGGAACACCGGGAACAGCGCCACCAGCGTGTAGGCGATCAGCGCCACATGGACGAGGCTGGTCCGGACTGTCGATTGTCTTGCCTTGGACATGGCCGCCCCCGTCAGAACTGGTAGCGGCGGATGCGCCGCTGGATGCCGAACAGATAGATGCAGACGCCGGTCAGGATGATCAGGAACATGATCGTGGCGATGGTGGCGCCCATCGACGGATCGCCGAGCTGCAACTGGAAGCCGAAGAAGGTGCGGTAGAGGAAGGTGCCGAGGATGTCGGTCGCCTTGTCCGGCCCGGCCAGCGCGCCCTGCATGGTGTAGACGAGGTCGAAGGCGTTGAAGTTGCCGACGAAGGTCAGGATCGAGATGATGCCGATGGCCGGCAGTACCAGCGGCAGCTTGATCTTGAAGAACTGGCCCCAGCCGGTGATGCCGTCTATCTCGGCCGCCTCGATCACCTCCTCGGGGATGTTGAGGAGGGCGGCGTAGATCAGCATCATGGGTATGCCGATGAACTGCCAGACGGAGACCAGCGACACGACGATCAGCGCCGAGCCGGACTTGCCGAGCCAGGGGCCGAACATCGCCTTCAGGCCGACCAGATCCAGCAGCCAGGGCGCGACGCCCCAGATCGGCGACAGGATCAGCTTCCAGATGAAGCCGACGATGACGAAGGAGAGCAGCGTCGGCAGGAAGAAGGCGGTGCGGTAGAAGGCGGCGAACCTCAGGCCCGGCAGCGACAGCAGCGCGGCGAGCGCGATGCCGATCGGGTTTTGCACCGCCATGTGGATCAGGAAGAAGATGAAGTTGTTCTTGAGCGCGTTCCAGAAGTCGACTGACCAGCGCGGGTCGCCGAACAGCGTCGCGAAATTGGCGAAGCCGACGAAGACGGAGTGGCCGTCGACGACGTTGAAGAACGACTGCCGCAGCGTCTCGATCAGCGGCAGGATCATCACCGCCGTGTAGATGATCACGGCAGGGGCGAGGAAGGTGAGGATGTGCCAGCGCCGCGGCCGCCGCCGCGCGGCCTCCGTGCCCTGTTCGGATGCGAGGTCGGTCATGTCGGTCCCTGTCGCGCCGGTCCGCCGGTCGGCGGGCGCCGACGGGCGAGGGGCGGACGGCGCGGGTGTCCGCGCCGCCCGTATCTGTCAGCTTGTCACTTGGCCGGCTTGTACCAGCTGTCGAGGCCGTCCTGCAGCTTCTTGGCGGCGGCTTCCGGCGTTTCGGTGCCGTTGATCACGTTGGCCGAGGCCGCCCAGGTCTCGTTCTCGAGGTTGGGCGTGCCGCGCGACAGGATCTGGTAGGTCGAGCGGATGGTCGGCTTGCAGGTCTCGCGCCAGGAGACGAACTCCTTGGCCAGCGGATCGGTGATCTCGACCGGCGTCGAGTTCAGGCTGAAGAAGCCCGGCAGCGCGTTGGCGTAGATCGAGGCAAACTCGGGCGAGGCCACCCAGTCCAGGAACACCTTGGCCTCTTCCTTATGGGCGCTCGCCGCGTTGAGGCCCATGGCGATGTCGTTGTGGTCGGAGATGTAGCAGGTGTCCCCGTCCTTGGCGACCGGCGGCGGGAAGGCGCCGAGCTTCAGGCCGGCGCTGCTGAACGGCGAGATCTCCCACGAGCCGGCCGGGTAGATGGCGGCGCGGCCGAGCGTGAACAGATTCTGGCTGTCCGGGTAGGTCTGCGCCTCGAAACCGTCGCCGAGATAGGGCTTCCACTTGGCGAGCACGCGATAGGGCTCGACCCAGCCTTCGTCGGTCAGCTTCTGGGTGCCGGCGATCAGCGCCTTGCGGCCTTCCTCGCCCTTCCAGTAGGTCGGACCGATGTTCTGATAGCCCATCGTGGCCGCTTCCCACATGTCCTTGGTGCCCATGGCCATGGGAATGTAGGTGCCGTCGGCCTTGAGCTTGTCGAGCACGGCGAAGAACTGGTCGACGGTCTTCGGTACCTCGGCACCGACCTTCTCGAAGGCTTCCTTGTTGTAGATGAAGCCGTGGATGACCGAGGCCATCGGCACGCAGAAGGTCTTGGAGCCGTCGTCGGTGGTCCAGGCGGACTTGGCGACGTCGGAGAAGTTCTTCATGCCGTCGAGGCCGGTCAGGTCCTCGAGCTTGCCCTTCTCGAACAGCTGCAGCGAGGTGTCGAACGGCCGGCAGGCGACGAGATCACCGGCCGAGCCGGCGTCGAGCTTAGCGTTGAGCGCCGCGTTGTACTCGGTGGGCGCGCTCGGCGAGAAGGTCACCTTGATGCCCGGATGATTGGCCTCGAAGGCAGGGATGATCTTCTCCTGCCAGATCTGCATGTCGTCGTTGCGCCAGCTCTCGATGTTGAGCGTGACGTCGGCCGCCGAGGCGACCCCGACGCCGGCCAGAACGCTCGATGCCAGAAGGACACCCTGCAACGTAGTGCGATACATCGTCCGTCTCCCTTTGCTCGCGTCGCCAGGACGCGCGTTGAGAACCCCGATTATGATTTTGCGACGAGCGACATCGCCCGACGCAGGTTTTGGCCGGCCTCGACGAGAGCGGCATCCGCCGTCTCGATATCTCCCGCGCCGGCGGCGAGCAGAATGGCGTGCTTGACCGAGCCGCGGCTCTCCCGGAGGAGCCCTGTCGCCGCGTCCGCCGGAATCCCGGCGATGTCGGTCACGATGCGGGCGGCGCGCGCCCGGAGCTTGTCATTGTCGGCCCTGACGTTGACCATGTGACCGTCGAGGACGTGGCCGAGGTGGACGGCCATCAGCGTCGACAGCATGTTGAGGGCGATCTTCTGCGCCGTGCCGGCGCCCATGCGCGTCGAGCCGGATACCACCTCCGGCGGCGTCGCCAGCAGCACCGCCACGTCGGCCGCGACGAGAAGCGGCGCGCCGGCGTTGTTGGCAAGGCCGATCACCGTGGCGCCGCGCGCCTTGGCGGCGCGGGCGGCGGCCAGCGTGTAGGGCGTCGAGCCGGACGCCGACACGGCGATCACGCAGTCGCCGGCGCCAATGCCCGAGGCTTCGAGATCGGCGGCGCCGGCGGCGACGTCGTCCTCGCCGGCCCCCAGCATGTCGATCAGGCTGTCGCGGCCGCCGGCCAGGATGACGATCGCCCTGTTACCGGCGATGCCGTAGGTGCCGGGCAGTTCCAGGCAGTCGGCCAGCGCCATCAGGCCGGAGCTGCCGGCGCCGACATAGGCAAGGCGGTGGCCCGACGACAGGGCGGCGGCGGCGCGTGTCGCCGCCTCGGCAATAGCCGGAATCGCCGCCTCGACGCTTCTCGCCGCCGCGACCTGGGCGGCGGCCAGCACGTCGAGAATGCGCGTCGGCGGCAGGGTGTCGAACCCTTTCGCATGGCTGTCGCGGTCCTCGGTGCCCTGCCTCGCCGTCATCGTGTTTCTCCCCACTCCGGCAATAATGCCAAAAAGCTACCACTTGTCCAGAGGGGCAATTAGAATTCATTCATTTTTGTGGCGGAAGGGTGTCCCGAGTAGTGGAGCTATCGTAAATAATCCATATATTCCAATGTTATGGTGTGGGATTATCAAAAAAGCCTAGTCCGTTATCAATATGCCGATTGGCAAATGGTATTTTTTTGGTACTTTCAAGCGAGGAGAGCGGCAATGTTGGACCTGGTGATCGGCGTCGATGGCGGTGGAACGGGATGTCGAGCGGCAGTGGCCGGCCGCGACGGACGCATCCTGGCGACCGGCGCCGGCGGCGCCGCCAACGTGCTGACCGACCGGGCCGGCGCGTTCCGCAACATCCGCACCGCCATCGACGTGGCGATCGCTGCCGCCGGCCTCGGCAAGGATGCGCTACACTGCTCGGGCGTGCTGCTCGGCCTCGCCGGCAGCAACGTCGGCGACACCGGTGCGTTCATCGCCGCCTCGTTGCCGGCCGGCCGCGTCGCCGTGGTCTCCGACGGCCTGATCGCCCTCGAAGGCGCCATCGGCGATGGCGACGGCGCGGTGGCAATCCTCGGTACCGGCTCCATCTTCTTTGCCCGGCAAGGCGAAACGGTGCGCTCCTACGGCGGCTGGGGCTTCATCATCGGCGATTTCGGCTCAGGCGCCAGCCTCGGCCGGGCGGCGCTGGCCGCGACGCTGCTCGCCCACGACCGCATCATTCCCGCTTCGCCGCTCACCGATCGGCTGATCGCCGACTTCGGCGGCGCGCCCGGCCCGATGGTCGAATTCGCCCGCACGGCGAGCCCCGGCGACTTCGGCCGCTTCGCGCCGGCCGTCTTCGCGGCGGCGGAGGCCGGCGATGCCGTCGGGCTCGACATCGTGCGCAAGGCGGCGGCCTCAATCGATCTCGCCCTCGACCGCATCGTCGACGATGGCGCCGAGCGCATCGCGCTGCTCGGCGGCCTCGCGCCGCTCTATCCGGCCTATCTCGACGCGCGGCACCGGCCGCGCCTCGTTGCCCCCAGAGATAACGCGCTGGCCGGAGCGGTGGCGCTGGGCGTCCGCCGCTTTTTCGGCCAGGGGGAGGGTGCGGCATGAGCGGGGTGATCTCCGACATCCTGTCGCCCGAGCAGTTGCAGGCCGCCGGCACCGGCCCGCTCTACCTGAAGCTCAGGCAGGCGATTGAGGCGGCGATCAACGGCGGCCGCCTCAAGCACGGCGACGCGCTGCCGCCCGAACGCGAGATCGCCGATTTCGCCGGCATCAGCCGCGTCACCGTGCGCAAGGCGGTTGACGATCTCGTCGAGTCCGGCCTGTTGATGCGCCGCCACGGCTCCGGCACCTTCGTGGTCAAGCCGGTCGAGCGGGTGCAGCAATCGCTGTCGCTGCTCACCTCGTTCACCGAGGATATGGCGCGGCGCGGCCTCACCGCCAGCTCGCGCTGGCTCGATCGCGGCCTGCACCTGCCGTCGCCCGAGGAGGCGATGATGCTGGGCCTGGCCGGCGGCGCCCGCGTCGCCCGGCTGGAACGGCTCAGAATCGCCAACGACCTGCCGCTGGCCATCGAGCGGGCGTCGCTATCGGCCGAGGTGCTGCCCGACCCGACGGTGGTATCTTCCTCGCTCTACGAGATCCTGGCGAAAAGCGGCAACCGGCCGGTCAGGGCGGTTCAGCGCATCTCCGCCTGCAACATCCGCGGCCGCGACGCATCGCTGCTCGGCGTGCAGGCCGGCGATGCCGGCCTCTCCATCGAGCGTATTTCCTACCTTGCGTCCGGTCGCGTGGTAGAATTCACCCGTTCGCTCTATCGGGCCGACGCCTATGATTTCGTTGCGGAGCTGACGCTGCCGCAGTCCTGATCCGTCACCATCAAGGAGACGCCACCATGTCCGCCCTCATCATCCGCGGTGCCCGCCTGTTCGACGGCGATGCCTGGCACGACGATGCCGAGATCGCCGTGATCGACGGCCGCTTCGTCGATCCCGCCGAGGCGCCGGCCGGTGCCGAGGTGATCGACGCCGCCGGTCTCGACGTCATTCCCGGCTTCATCGACCTGCAGGTCAACGGCGGCGGCGGCATCAACTTCAATGACGACCCGAGCGTCGAAACGATCGCCCGCATCTGCGCCGCCCACGCCCGCTTCGGTACCACGGCGCTGCTGCCGACGCTGATCACCGACCGCCGCGAGGCTCGCACCGCGGCGATCGCCGCCGGCCGGGCGGCGCGGGCGGCCAATGTGCCGGGCTTCCTCGGCCTGCACATCGAAGGGCCGCATCTCTCCGCCGCCAAGCGCGGCGTCCACGCCGCCGCCTACGTGCGGCCGATGGAGGAGCCGGACATCCGCGAGCTGCTCGGCGCCGTCGCGGTTGGCGACCCGGTGATGCTGACGATCGCCCCCGAATCGACGCCCGTCGAGGCGGTGCGGCGTCTCGCGGCGGCCGGCGGCATCGTCAGCCTCGGCCATACCGATTGCGACTACGACACGGCGCTCGCCTATGTGGCGGCCGGCGCGGCCACGGCGACGCATCTCTTCAACGCCATGAGTCCGTTCGGCCACCGGGCGCCCGGCATGGTCGGCGCCATCCTCGACAGCGGCCTTTCGGCCGGCCTGATCGCCGACGGCGTGCACGTGCATCCGGCGGCGGCGCGGGTGGCGCTGAGGGCGAAGCGCGGACCGGGCCGTCTGTTCCTGGTCACCGACGCCATGCTGACCATCGGCACCGATCTGCCGGAGTTCGAACTGAACGGCCGCACCATCTTCCGCCGCGACGGCCGCCTGGCTTTGGCCGACGGCACGCTGGCCGGCGCCGACATCGACATGCTGTCCTCGGTGCGCTACGCCGCCGCCCATTTCGACATCACGCTCGACGAGGCGATCCGCATGGCCACCGTCTATCCCGCCGAGGCGATGCGCATCGGCGGCCGCAAGGGCCGGATCGCCCCCGGCTACGACGCCGATTTCCTGCTGCTAACGCCCGGTTTCGAGCTTCAGGCGACATGGATCGGCGGCGAGAAGGTCTATTCGGCCTGAGACGGCGACCGGAGCCATAGTCTACCTGAGGTGGTCCGCCTCCGCGGACCACGACACTGATCTTCTTGTCATCCTCCGCGTAAGGCGGAGGATCTCGGGCCGGAAGGGATCCCTCAGAGCTTCCGCAGCATCACCTGCTCGATGGCGTGGCTGGCGCTCTTGCGCAGCACCAGGTCGGCCCGGAGACGGGTCGGCTGGATGTTCTCGCGGAGGTTGGCGAGGTTGATGCGCGTCCACAGGCCGACGGCGGTTTCCAACGCCTCCGCCTCGGAGATTTCCGCGTAGCGGCGGAAATAGGACTGTGGGTCGCGGAAGGCGGTCTCCCGGAGACGCATGAAGCGCTCGACGTACCAGCGCTGCAGGTCGGCCTCGTCGGCGTCGATGAAGATCGAGAAGTCGAAGAAGTCGGAGACGAAGGGAATGCCGCGGCCGTCGCGCGGCAGCTTGCCGGTCTGCAGGACGTTGAGGCCCTCGAGGATCAGGATGTCCGGCTGATCGACGACGATGCGCTCGTCCGGCACGATGTCGTAGACGAGATGCGAATAGACTGGCGCCCAGACGTTCGGCTTGCCGGCCTTGATGTCGGTGAGGAAAGAGAGGAGCGCCGCCCGGTCGTAGCTTTCCGGGAAGCCCTTCTTCTCCATCAACCCTTCCTCGCGCAGCACCGCGTTGGGGAACAGGAAGCCATCCGTGGTGACGAGGTCGACCTTGGGCGACGACGGCCAGCGCGCCATCATCGCCCTGAGGATGCGCGCCGTCGTCGACTTGCCGACTGCCACCGAGCCGGCGATGCCGATGATGAACGGTTTCTTGGCCTCGGCGCGGCCGAGGAAGCGGCGTGTCGAGGAGTGCAGCGACTGCGCCGATTCGACGTAGAGCGACAACAGCCGGGCGAGCGGCAGGAAGATGTCGGACACTTCCTCGAGCTGCACCGGGTCGTTGAGGGCGCGCAGGCGGATGACGTCGTCGAGCGACAGCGTCAGCGGCATGCCCGCCCTGAGCACGGCCCAGTCGGCGCGGGTGTAGACATCGTAGGGCGACAGTGCTTTGCGCACGAACTGTTCCATTCGTCACCGTCTCCGGATCGCCGCTCGGCGATCCGCTGGTTCCGGTTGAAGGCGGGATTGCGGCCGCCGGCCAGGCCGGCGCGCCATGGTCGGGGGTCAGTCGGCCGGGCGGCTGGCCTTTTCCTGAAGGCCGGACTGCGCCGTGCGGCGCTTCAGCTCGGCCAGCACGTCGTCGAGCGGTACGCCCTTCAGCGCCAGCACCACCATCAGGTGGTATAGGAGGTCGGCGGCCTCGTAGGTCACCGCTTCGGCATCGCCGGAAACGGCGGCGATCGCCGTCTCCACCGCTTCCTCGCCGAGCTTCTGCGCCGCCTTGGCGATACCCTTCTCGGCCAGCTTGCGCGTGTAGGAGGTGGCGTCGCCGGACTTGAGGCGGTCGCCGACGATCGCCTCGAGGTCGGAAAGCGTGAAAATGCTGTCAGCCATGCCGATCATCCCTGGAGGCGGACGGGAACGCCGGCCGCGGCGAGATGCGCCTTGGCCTCGCCGATGGTGAAAGTGCCGAAATGGAAGATCGAGGCGGCCAGCACGGCGGCGGCGTGGCCGTCGCGGATACCTTCGACCAGATGGTCGAGCGTGCCGACGCCGCCCGAGGCGATCACCGGCACGGACACCGCGTCGGCGATGGTGCGGGTCAGCTCGAGATCGAAGCCGATCTTGGTGCCGTCGCGGTCCATGGAGGTGAGCAGGATCTCGCCGGCCCCCAGCGACACCACTTCCTGGGCATACTCGACCGCGTCGATGCCGGTGGCCTGCCGCCCGCCGTGGGTGAACACCTCCCAGCGCGGCTTGCCGTCCGAGGGGACGCGCTTGGCATCGATGGCGACGACGATGCACTGATCGCCGAACTTCTCGGAGGCGCGGCGGACGAGATCGCGGTCGCGCACGGCCGCCGACATGATCGACGCCTTGTCGGCGCCGGCCAGCAGCAGCTCGCGGATGTCTTCGACCGAGCGGACGCCGCCGCCGACCGTCACCGGCATGAAGCAGCGCTCGGCGGTGCGACGGACAACGTCGAGGATGGTGCCGCGATTCTCGTGGCTGGCCGTGATGTCAAGGAAGCACAATTCGTCGGCGCCGGCCGCGTCATAGGCGGCGGCCGCCTCGACCGGATCGCCGGCATCGATGAGGTCGACGAAGTTGACCCCCTTGACCACCCGGCCGTCCTTGACGTCGAGGCAAGGGATGACGCGCGCCTTCAGCATAGGGGTCACCCTCGGATTGAAAACGCCCATTTCTTATACGGCTCTACGGGCCGGCGCCAGTCCCAAGGCGCCGGACAGGCTTGCGGTGGGCGGGAAGCACGGCCGGCCTCTGACAAACGCCGGGCTGCCGGCGAGGGCGCGCTGCGGCCTGAGTTCTCGGCCGACAGGTTTCATTGCAAATCGAAGGTCGTTTTCAAGAGTATGCATCCAATGATAGGTGCGTCGACAGAGTACAATTTAGAAATATAAACGACCCGTAAATGAAGATTCATTTAAATGAGAATAATAGGCAGCGTAACGCTGGCCGGGGACAGTCTTTCCCGTTACATGCGCCACGCATATGAGCCGACGAATCCAGGAGGGATCGTTCGGCGGTGCTGGACGGGCAGCCAAGGCAGGAGCTGAGATTCATGTGGCCCTTTTCAAATCATGAGGCTGCGGTGCTCGCGGCCCTCGATCGGTCCCTCGCGGTCATCGAGTTCGACCCGTCCGGAACGATCCTCACCGCCAACGCCAACTTCCTGAAGGTGATGGGCTATGAGCTGGCCGACATCGTCGGCAAGCATCACTCGATGTTCGTCGATCCGGCGGAGGTCAAGAGTCCGGCCTATGCCGCCTTCTGGCGCGATCTCACGGCTGGCCAGTTCATGTCGGCGGAGTTTCGCCGCATCGCCAGGGGAGGCCGCTCCGTCTGGATCCAGGGCACCTACAATCCCCTGCTGGACAAATCCGGCAAGGTCTATCGCGTCGTCAAGTTCGCCACCGACGTCACCGACCGCAAGCTGGAGGACGCCAAGGTTCAAGGGCAGATCGACGCCATCAACCGCGCGCAGGCGGTGATCTCCTTCGAGCCGGACGGCACGATCATCGAAGCCAACGAGAACTTCCTGAAGGTGCTCGGCTATCGGCTCGAGGAAATTGCCGGCAAGCATCATTCGATGTTCGTACCGCCCGAGGAGCGCGACAGTCCCGCCTACCGGAAGTTCTGGGAGGATCTCAGGGCCGGCCAGTTCAAGTCGGACGAGTTCCACCGCATCGGCAAGGGCAACCGCGACGTCTTCGTCCAGGCGACCTATAATCCGATCTTCGACGAAAACGGCCGGCTGATCCGCGTCACCAAGTTCGCCACCGACATTACCGCCGTCATGAGCCGCCGCCGCAAGCGGCATGAAGCCCAGGACGATATCAATCGCGAGCTTGGCGAGGTCGCCGGCATGGTCGCCCGGTCCAACGCCGAAGCGGCGGGCGCCAACGCCATCGCCGGTACCACGGCTTCCAACGTGCAGGCGGTGGCCGCCGGGGCGGAAGAGCTTGCCTCCTCGGTCGCCGAAATCAGCCGTCAGGTCAGCATCGCCCTGTCGGTTTCGCAGGAGGCCGTCGCCCAGGCCGACACCGCGACGCAGGTGGTGTCCGGACTGGCCGCGGCGGCGCAGAAGATCGATCAGGTGGTCGAGCTGATCAACACCATCGCCGGCCAGACCAATCTGCTCGCTCTCAATGCCACCATCGAGGCGGCGCGGGCCGGCGAGATGGGCAAGGGCTTCGCGGTGGTGGCGCAGGAGGTGAAGCAGCTCGCCGCCCAGACCTCGCGGGCGACCGACGAGATCGCCAGCGAGATCGCCGCCGTCCAGACTATTTCCTCCAAGGCGGTGCAATCCATCGACGGAATCACCGCCATCATCGGCCGCATCAACGACATCTCTTCGTCGATCGCCGCGGCGGTGGAGGAGCAGGCCGCCGTGACGCAGAACATGTCCGGCAGCATGCACACGGCGGCGACGGGCGTCGAGGAGATCGCCAGGGCGCTGGCCGACATCAGCCGCTCGACTCAGTCGATCGACGAAACGGCCAACAAGTTGCAGAAGGCGGCGGTGTCGCTCGCCTGACCGGTAACACCGCGCCGATCTGCATCGCCCCCGCCGTCTCGCACGGCGGGGGCGTTTGTCGTTCAGCGCCAGCTTGCCTCCGCCCACATCCGGGCAAAGGCGGTGCGATAGTCGGGATAGGCATAGGCAAGGCCGAGCACCGACTTGCTCTTGCCGTTGGCGACGCGCTTGTTCTCGCCATAGAAGCTGCGGGCCATCGGCGACAGATCGGCGGTCGCAAAATCCTGCTCGGGCGGCGGTGGAACGCCCATCAGGCCGGCGGCATAGGCGACGATGTCCTGCGGCGGCGCTGGCTCGTCGTCGGTGATGTTGAAGAGGCCGGAGGCGCCCGTCGCGAAGACCCGCTCCGCCGCCGCCGCGATATCCTCGACGTGGATGCGGTTGAACACCTGTCCCGGTTTCACCAGCCGGCGGGCGCTGCCGTCGGCGAGGTTGACGAAGGCGTTGCGGCCGGGACCGTAAATGCCGGACAGCCGCAGCACGGCCACCGGCACGCCGCTGCGGGCGCCGAAGTCGAGCCATTCCCTCTCCGCCCGGACGCGGGCGACCGAGCGAGCGCTACGTGGCCGGCATTCGCTCTCCTCGTCGACCCAGGCGCCGTCGTGGTCGCCGTAGACGCCGACCGTCGACAGATAGGCGATGGAGGCAGGCGATTCGGCGGCAAGCGCCTCGGCCAGCACTGGTAGTACGCGGTCGCCGCCGTCGGCCCCCTCGGCCGGGGCGATGGAGACGAGAACATGCGTGACGCCGGTGAGTGCCGGCTTCAGCGCCTCGGCCGATTCCCACGAGCCGTCGAAGAGGCGCATGTCGGCGAGGGAGGCGAGGGCGGCGGCCTTGCCGGCCGACCGCGTGGTGCCGACCGCCGCGTCCGGCATGAGGCGGCGGAGCGCCGCTTGCGCGCTGTAGCCGAGACCGAGTGCGAGGAGCTTCATCGGGTTCTCCCTATGTCGTGCCGGTAGCGGCCAGAGACACGTTGCATAGAGGCATTCGCCACCTACATAAAGGCGTCATTTCAGGGACGGCCTCCGCGCTCCGGGCGGGCGGTCGTTGCCGCAAGGAGCATCCCATGATGGAACATACCAACCCGTCGACCTGGTACGGCACCACCATCGTCTCGGTCCGCAAGGACGGCAAGGTGGTGATCGCCGGCGACGGGCAGGTGACGCTCGGCGCCACCGTCATCAAGCACACGGCGAGGAAGGTGCGGCCGCTTGGCCGCGGCGACGTGATCGCCGGCTTTGCCGGCGCCACCGCCGACGCCTTCACCCTGTTCGAGCGGCTGGAAGCCAAGCTGGAGCAGTATCCCGGCCAGTTGATGCGCGCCTGCGTCGAGCTGGCCAAGGACTGGCGTACCGATCGCTATCTCCGTCGCCTCGAAGCGATGATGATCGTCGCCGACGCCTCGGTGACGCTGGTGCTGACCGGCACCGGCGACGTGCTGGAGCCCGAAGGCGGCATCGCCGGCATCGGTTCCGGCGGCACCTACGCGCTGGCCGCCGCCCGGGCGCTGGCCGACAGCGGCCTCGACGCCGAGGCCATCGCCCGCAAGGCGATGAAGATCGCCGCCGACATCTGCGTCTATACCAACGAGAACGTGGTGGTCGAAAGTCTGCCCAAGGCCTGACGCCGCGTCTCCCCGGACTGTTCCATCCAAGGATAAAACCATGCCCGATTTCTCCCCCCGCGAAATCGTCTCCGAACTCGACCGGCACATCGTCGGCCAGAAGGACGCCAAGCGCGCCGTCGCCATCGCGTTGCGCAACCGCTGGCGTCGCCTGCAACTCGACCCGTCGCTGCGCGAGGAGGTGCTGCCGAAGAACATCCTGATGATCGGCCCGACCGGCGTCGGCAAGACGGAGATCGCCCGCCGTCTCGCCCGGCTCGCCAACGCGCCCTTCGTCAAGGTCGAGGCCACCAAGTTCACCGAGATCGGCTATGTCGGCCGCGACGTCGAGCAGATCGTCCGCGATCTCCTGGAGGTCGGCATCTCGCTCGTCCGGACGCAGCGGCGCAAGGACGTCGAGGCCAAGGCGCATCTCGCCGCCGAGGAGCGGGTGCTCGACGCGCTGGTCGGCACCTCGGCCAGCCCGTCGACGCGCGACGCCTTCCGCCGCAAACTGCGGGCCGGCGAACTCGACGACAAGGAGATCGAGGTCGAGCTGACGGCCGGCGCCGGCGCGCCGGGCGGCATGGAAATCCCCGGCATGCCGGGCGGCCAGGTGATCAACCTGTCCGAGATGATGCAGAAGATGATGGGCGGCGTGAAGAAGACCCGCCGCGTCTCCGTCAAGGACAGCCACGACCTCCTGACCGCCGAGGAGGCCGACAAGCTGATCGATCAGGACAAGATCGTCGCCGAAGCCATCGAGGCGGTTGAGAACAACGGCATCGTCTTCCTCGACGAGATCGACAAGATCTGCGCCAAGGACGGCCGCGACGGCTCGGTGTCGCGCGAGGGCGTGCAGCGCGATCTGCTGCCGCTCATCGAGGGCACGACAGTCTCCACCAAGCATGGCCCGGTGAAGACCGATCACATCCTGTTCATCGCCTCGGGCGCCTTCCACGTCGCCAAGCCCTCGGACCTCCTGCCCGAACTTCAGGGCCGCCTGCCGATCCGCGTCGAGCTGAAGCCGCTCGACAAGGACGACTTCCGCCGCATCCTGACCGAGCCGGAAGCCAGCCTGATCAAGCAATATGTGGCCCTTCTCGCTACCGAGGGCGTGACGCTGGCCTTCACCGACGACGCCATCGACGCCGTTGCCGAGATCGCCGTTCACGTCAACGCCACGGTGGAGAACATCGGCGCCCGGCGGCTTCAGACGGTGCTGGAGCGCATCCTCGACGACATCTCCTTCTCGGCACCCGACCGCTCCGGCGAGACGTTGACGGTCGACGGCGCAGCGGTCAGAACAGCGGTGGGCGACCTCGCCCGCAACACCGATCTCAGCCGCTTCATCCTGTGACAGCCTCCTTCGGGGAAGACATCATGGCGTTATCTCCGGAGGAAACAGCCCGCTACGCCCGCCACATCGTGCTCGCCGGCATCGGCGGTCCCGGTCAGCAGAAGCTGAAGGCGGCCAGCGTGCTGCTGGTGGGGGCGGGCGGCCTCGGCAGCCCTGTTATCCTCTATCTCGCCGCCGCCGGCGTCGGCCGCCTCGGCATCGTCGACGACGACGCGGTGAGCCTCTCCAACCTGCAACGGCAGGTGATCCACGCCGAGGCCGATCTCGGCCGCCCCAAGGCGGCGAGCGCCGCGGCGGCGGTCGGCCGGCTCAACCGGCACGTCGTCGTCGAGCCGCACGCCGTCCGGCTCGATGCGGACAACGCCGCCGAGCTGTTCGCCGGCTACGACGTGATCGTCGACGGCTCTGATAATTTCGCGACGCGCTATCTCGTCGCCGACACCGCCGAGGCGCTGGGAAAGCCGCTGGTCACCGCGGCGATCCAGGGCTTCGACGGCTCGATCACCACGCTGCTGCCGCACCTTGCCGATGCCGATGGCCGGCCCAATCCGCGCTACCGCGACCTCTTCCCGGCGCCGCCGCCCGACGGCACGGTGCCGAGTTGCGCGCTGGCCGGCGTGATCGGCGCCTTGCCGGGCGTGCTCGGCTCGCTGGCCGCCATGGAGGTCATCAAGCTGATCACCGGCGCCGGCGAGCCGCTGATCGGCCGCCTCTTGATGGTCGACACGCTCGGCATGCGCTTCGAGACGGTGCGCTACCGCCGCCGCAGATGAGCCGACAGGCCGGAGAAACGTTGCGAAACGCAACTTTCTTGTCGTCCTCGCGGGTTTTGCGTATATCGTTTCAATCGGATCGGTCGCATCGTCGACGGGTCCCCTCCGGCCCTGGCAGGCGCTCCGCCGGAGGGCGCAGGATCGGTCGGCCGCTTGCCGGGGGGCATGGGCGGTCGGCTTTCCGGGCGACGCCACCGGTCCCGGCCGGGTGTTGCGCGGGTTTTCGTTGCGGCCTCGGGAAGAGAGATGCCGTTGTCCCTCGTCAGTTTGCCGGTCGCCGGCGCATCGGGACGGACAGATGGGTGAAAGTTCAACTCCGCAGACCAAGACCGTGAAGCTCGCCGACGTGGCGCGCGCCGCCGGCGTCAGCCAGGGCACGGTCTCCAATGTCTTCAACCGGCCGGGCCTCGTGTCCGAGCAGCTCCGCGAGCGGGTGGAGGAGGCGGCGCGATCGCTCGGCTATCGCGGCCCCGACCCGCGCGGCCGCCTGCTGCGGGCCGGCCGCGTCAACGCCATCGGCGTCGTCGCCGTCGGGCCGCTCAACGGTTTCTTCGACGACCAGTATACCCGCCTGTTCCTGTCCGGCGTCGCCCGCGCCTGCGAGGCGCGCGGCGCCGGCATCTCGCTGGTGTCGGCCACCGACGACGAGATCGCCGCCTGGAATATCCGAACGGCGCTGGTCGACGGCTTCATCCTCAACTGCCTCAACGAGGGCAGCATGCTGGTCGAGCTGGCCGAGAAGCGCGGTTTGCCCTTCGTGGCGGTGGACTTTCCCGTCGGCCCCGGCTTCGACGTCGTGCGGATCGACGACTATCGCGGCGCCTGCGCGGCGGCGCAGCACCTCGTCGATCTCGGTCACCGGCATTTCGCCGTGCTGACCTTCGAGACCCAGAAGGAGGTGCGCCTCGGCTTCGTCGACGACGTTCGCGCCGAGCGTTCGTCCTTCGAGGTGGTGAGGCAGCGTCTTTCCGGTTATCGCGACGTGTTCCGGGCCGCCGGCCTGCCGCCGCAGCCGGTGTTCGAGACCGGCTCCGACTACGAGGGTGTCCGCACCGGAGTAGACGCCGTGCTGGCCGCCAATCCCGACACCACCGCCTTCATCTGCACATCCGACCGGGTGGCGCTGCACGTCATTACCTATCTTCAGTCGCTCGGTCGCAAGGTGCCCGACGATTTCTCGGTGGTCGGCTTCGACGGCATCGAGGAGGCCGCGAGCTTCCGCCCGCCGCTCACCACCATCAGCCAGCCGGGTATCGCCAAGGGCGAGGCGGCGGTGGAACTGATCCTCGGCGACCAGCCGGACGGTGCCGGCGGCCGGGTGGTCGAGCTGCCTATCGAACTGGTAATCGGCCAATCGACGGCGCCGCCGCGCAAGGGTTGAGGGTGACCGCCGGGGGTGCCCGATATCGATCCTGGCGACCTTCCTGCCCGAAATGGTCCGCTTCCGCGGGCCATGACGGATTATAAATATAAAACAGATATATAACCGTCATCATCCGCGAGGGCGGAGGATCTCGGGCCGGAAGAAGCGCTCCGGCGGACATCGGGCGCCCTGTTCGCTTACGGCGCCAGTCCGAACAGGCTGAGGTCGGACGGACCGAGCCGGTCCTTGGCCGTCTGGATCTGGTGCCAGTAAGGATAGAGGAGCGGTGGCGCGCTGACCTCGTCGAGCCGCCGGCGTTCGTCGGCGGACAGCGTGAGATCGGCCGCCTTGAGGTTGTCGGCGAACTGCGCCTCGGTGCGGCCGCCGATCACCACCGACGTCACGCCCGACCGGCCGAGCAACCAGGCGAGCGCCACCTGCGCGCCGCTGACGCCTCGCGCACCGGCGATGTCCACCAGCGTGTCGACGATGTTCCAGAGGCGATTCTCGTCGCGGATCGGCGGCTCGGTCCAGCCGGCGAGTTGCCGCGAGCCTTCGGGCGCCTCCGCGTTGCGCCGGTGCTTGCCCGACAGGAGACCGCCGGCCAGCGGGCTCCACACCAGAATGCCGAGCCCCTGGTCGAGCGAGATCGGCACCAGCTCGTATTCCGCCTCGCGCGCTTCCAGCGTGTAGTGGATCTGCTGCGACACGAAGCGCTGGCGGTGTTCGGCGGCGGCGGCGCCGAGCGCCTTCATGATGTGCCAGCCGGAGAAATTGGAGCAGCCGACGTAGCGCACCTTGCCGGCTCGCACCAAGCTGTCGAGCGCCTCCATGAATTCCTCGACCGGCGTCAGGCCGTCCCATTGGTGCACCTGATAGAGGTCGATGGTTTCGGTCTTGAGGCGTCTCAGGCTGGCTTCGCAGCCGGCGATGATGTGGTGGCGGCTGAGGCCGCCGTCGTTGGGGCCGCTACCCATCGGAAAGCGCACCTTGGTGGCGACCAGGATGCCCCGGCCCTGCCGCTCGCGCAGGATGTCGCCGACGATCTCCTCGGAGGCGCCGTCCGAATAGACGTCGGCGGTGTCGATCATGTTGACGCCGGCATCGAGGCAGAGGTCGACGAAGCGCGCCGCCTCGGTAAGTCCGACGGCGCCGACCTTGGCGAACACGCCCTTGCCGCCGAAGGTCATGGTGCCCATGGTGAGGGTGGAAACCTTGAGGCCCGAACGGCCGAGCAGACGGTATTCCATGGCTTTCTCCCTTGGTTGCGGAACGGGAATCGAACTTTATGTCCGTGCCGGAGGGCTGTGAAGGCCGGGACCGCCGCCGGCGGTTCGGGCCGGCCGGCATTTTTCGCTTGGCGCCCCGGCCGGCTGGTGTAAAAGCCGGTTCGGATCGGAGGACACACCATGCCGCTCAACAGCATGACAGGATTCGCGCGCCTCGACGGCTCGGCCGGTGGCAACCGCTTTGCCTGGGAGCTGCGTTCCGTCAACGGCCGCGGGCTCGACCTCCGGCTGCGCCTGCCGCCCGGCTTCGACGCTGTCGAGGCAGTGGTGCGCCGCACCGCGTCGGCGGCGCTCGCCCGCGGCAACGTGTCGATCACCCTGACGGTGACGCGCGAGACGTCGTCGCAGACCTTCCGCATCGACGAGGGGCTGCTCGCCGCGCTGATCGACACCGCCCGCCGCTACGCCGGCACGCCGGGCATCCGCGACGCCTCCCTCGACGGCCTTCTGGCGGTGCGGGGCGTCGTCGATGTGGTCGAGGCGGCGCCCGACGAGGCGGCGGCGCGCGCCTTCGAGGCCGAATTGATTGCCGCCTTCAGCCGGGCACTTGCCGATTTCCAGGCCTCGCGCGCTTCCGAGGGCGTGGCGCTCGCCCGTATCCTCGGCGATCAGGTGGACGAGATCGCCCGCCTCGTCGCGGAAGCCGAGGCGCTGCCGGCCCGCACGCCGGAAGCGATCCGCGACCGGCTGGAGGAGCAGCTCGCCGTGCTGCTCGCCCGCGAAGACATCGACCCGCAGCGCCTGCACGTCGAGGCGGCACTGATCGCCACCCGCGCCGACGTGCGCGAGGAAATCGACCGCCTGAAGGCGCATATCGCCCAGGCGCGCGAACTCCTGGCCGGCGACGCCGCCGTCGGCCGCCGGCTGGACTTCCTGGCGCAGGAGTTCAACCGGGAATCCAACACCCTCTGTTCCAAATCCAACGACACCGCCCTGACGCGGATCGGTCTCGCCCTGAAGGCGGTGGTCGATCAGTTCAAGGAGCAGGTGCAGAACGTCGAGTGATCGCCATGGTGACCCACGAGCCGAGGCACGTCCGCTTTCCCCGTCGCGGGCTGATGTTCGTCATTTCCTCGCCGTCGGGCGCCGGCAAGGGCACGCTGTCGCGCAACATCCTCGACACCGACCGCGACATGACCTTGTCGATCTCGGTGACGACGCGTGACCGCCGGCCGAGCGAGATCAACGGCGTCCATTACCATTTCATCTCGCAGCAGCGCTTCCTGTCGATGCGCGACGGTGGCGAGCTGCTGGAATGGGCCGAGGTGCACGGCAACTACTACGGCACGCCACGGGCGCCGGTGGAGGAAGCGCTGAGCGCCGGTCGCGACGTGCTGTTCGACATCGACTGGCAGGGCGCCGCCCAGTTGCGGGAGAAGATGGCCGACGACGTGGTGTCGGTGTTCATCCTGCCGCCGTCGATGAGCGAGCTGCGCTCGCGCCTCACCCGCCGGGCCGAGGACGCGCCGGAGGTGATCGAGAAGCGGCTGGTCAATGCCCGCCGCGAGATCGCCGAATGGCCGAACTTCGATTATGTCGTCGTCAACGACGATCTCGACGCCGCCTTCGCCGATCTCACCGCCATCCTCCGCGCCGAACGCAGCCACCGTACCCGCGCCGCCGAGGGCATCGGCCGCTTCGTCGACGACCTGTTGGCCTGACAGGCGCCCCTCGGACAGGGAAGATCGCCTCTACTCGAAGCGTTCGGGCAGATAGTCGTCCTTGGCGAGGTCGGAGAAGCGGGTGACCGAGGCATCGAAGGCGAGCTGCACGGTGCCGGTGGGGCCGTGGCGTTGCTTGCCGATGATCACCTCGGCCTTGCCGGTGACGCGATCCATCTCGGCCTGCCACTTGAAGAACTCCTCGGTGCCTTCCTTCGGCATGCGCGATTGCAGGTAGTACTCGTCGCGATAGATGAACATCACCACGTCGGCGTCCTGCTCGATCGAGCCGGATTCGCGCAGGTCGGACAGTTGCGGCCGCTTGTCGTCGCGGCTCTCGACCTGACGGGAGAGCTGGGAGAGGGCGATGATCGGCACCGCCAGTTCCTTGGCCAGCGCCTTCAGGCCGGTGGTGATCTCGGTGATCTCCTGCACGCGGCCGTTCTGGGCCGATTTCGACGAGCCCGACAGGAGTTGCAGGTAGTCGACGATCACGAGGTCGAGGCCGCGCTGGCGCTTCAGCCGGCGGGCGCGGGCGGCGAGTTGGGCGATGGAGATGCCGCCGGTGTGGTCGATGTAGAGCGGCAGCGTCTGCATGCGCTGGGCGACGGCGGCCAGCTTGGCGAACTGGTTCTCGTCGATGTTGCCGCGCCGGATGTCGGACGACGACACCTCCGACTGCTCGGCGAGGATACGGGTGGCCAGCTGCTCGGACGACATTTCCAGCGAGAAGAAGCCGACGATGCCACCGTTCACCGTCTTCAGCGAGCCATCGGGCTGCTCGGCCGCCTCGTAGGAATTGGCGACGTTGAAGGCGATGTTGGTGACCAGCGACGTCTTGCCCATGGCCGGGCGGGCGGCGAGGATGACCAGGTCGGAACGTTGCAGGCCGCCCATGGTCCGATCGAGGTCGCTGAGGCCGGTGGCGATGCCGGACAGGTGGCCGTCGCGCTGGTAGGCGGCGGCGGCCATGTCGATCGCCTCGCGCAGCGCGTCGGAGAAAGTGTGGAAGCCGCCCTCGTAGCGGCCGCTCTCGGCGATGCCGAACAGCCGCCGTTCCGCATCCTCGATCTGGGCGCGCGGCGGCATGTCGATCGGCGCGTCGAAGGCGATGTTGACCATGTCCTCGCCGATGCGGATCAGGTCGCGGCGGACGGCGAGGTCATGGATGATGCGGCCGTAGTCCTCGGCGTTGATGATGGTGGTCGCCTCGGAGGCAAGACGCAACAGGTACTGCGTCACCGGCATCTCGGCGATCTGGTAGTCGGCCGGGTAGAAGGTCTTCAGCGTGATCGGCGAGGCGACCTTGCCGCCGCGGATCAACTGGCCGATCTTCTCGTAGATCGCCTTGTGCTGCTCGATGAAGAAATGGGCGGGCTCGAGGAAGTCGGAGACGCGGAAGAACGTCTCGTTGTTCATCAGCATGGCGCCGAGCAGCTGCCGTTCCGCCTCGACGTTGTGCGGCGCGCTGCGGGCGAGCGCGGTGGCCTGTTCTTCGACGCGGCGGATGGTGGACATGGGAGAGGCGTATTCCTGTTCAGACCGGCGGATTGAAGACGGGACAGTATCAAGCCACCGTCCTGACAGGACACGGCAGTTGCCGCCACCCCCCGTTATTCACAAAGGAGTCGGATTCCCTGACGAAGGCCATTGACTCTCGCCGCCGGTCGACATCGCCGCCACCCGACTCGGAGCCCATTGTTCCAAAAGGAAAAACCCCGGACCCAAAGGTCCGGGGCGATTCCATTTCGGCAAGGGAGACGCCGAGGCGGCTCAGAGCTCCTCGCGGTCCATGCCCTCTTCGTCGAGCACCGAACCGACCTCGCGCACGAAGGTATCCTCGCGGGCGCCGGCGGTGACGTCCTCGCCCTTGGCCTGGCGCTGGGCCTCTTCCTCGGAGCGGGCGATGTTGAGGGTGATGGTGGCGCGCACGTCGGCGTGCAGCACGATCTCCACCTTGTGGACGCCGAGGTTCTTGATCGGCGTGTTGATGTCGACCTGCGAGCGGCTGACGGTCTCGCCGGCGGCGGCCAGGATGTCGACGATGTCGCGGGCGGCGACCGAACCGTAGAGCTGGCCGGTTTCGGCGGCCTGACGGATCACTGTGAACGAGCGCTGGTCGAGACCGATCTTGATCTGCTCGGCCGACGACTTGCGCTCGGCGTTGCGGACCTCGAGGGCGGCGCGCTCGCGGTCGAAGCGGGCCTGGTTCTCCTTGGTGGCGCGCAGCGCCTTGCCCTGCGGCAGCAGGTAGTTGCGTGCGAAGCCGTCGCGGACCTTGACGGTCTCGCCGAGGGTGCCGTGCTTGCCGATGCGTTCGAGAAGGATGACCTTCATGTCCTGTACTCCAGTTTGCTTGTCTGTCGCGGCGTCGTCGCCGGGTGGTGGATCGGGGGCCGTCAGGCGCCCGGACTTCTGCCGAGCCGCCTGGCCCGGAGGCCGAGCGGTCCGTCGAGGATGCCGGCGATGGCCAGCGGAACGAGGGGAATCGAAAGAACGAAGGTGGCGCCGTAGGTGACGCCGAGAATTAGCGGGGCGGCCGGGTTGCCGCGCACGTAGACGTGCAGCACGGCCAAGCCGACCATCGCGAAGCCCATGCCGATCGAGCCGGCGATGACGCCGGCCGCCAGACCAAGCCCGCTGTCGAGCCCGGCGAGCAGGGCGGCGGCGAGCAGCACGCCGATCAGCCAGAGCGGCAGCGACAGCGTCTCGGCGATCGGATCGTCGCCGCGCTTGAGCCGGCCGGACATGCGCGCGATGCGGCCGCCCAGCCAGAGATTGAAAGCCGACAGCACCAGCCAGAACATGCCGAGCGCGAAAGGCATCAGGCGCATATAGACGATGAGGCCCGGCATCAGGTCCTCGCGTGTCGGCGCGCCGGGCTCGCCCTGACTCATGGCGACCAGCATGTCGGCGACCTCGCGGGCCGTCATCTCGATGTCGAAGCCGACGAACACGCCAACGCCGATGATGCTGGCGGCGGTGATCAGCACCATGGCCGTGAAGACGCGGCCGAGCGGATACCACTCGAAGCTCTTGCCCTCGGCGTCGAGCGGCCGGCCGAGGCCGACGAGATAGCTGTAGAAGGCCATCGGTGCGGCGACCACCAGCGCATGCAGCAGCGCCGCCTTCCACGAGATGACGGCGCCGAGGCCGACAAAGGCGGCGAACACGGCGGCAAGGCCGGCCAGGGTACCCCAGCCGATGGTGACGATGGCGACGGGAAGGGCGGACACGAAGAACAGCGGCGTGCCAAGGGCACCGCCACTGGTGACGGCCGCGAAAAGCAGGGCGGAGGCGGCACCTGCGGCGATGCCGAGAAGAAGTCCGTTCACGTCTCTCTCGCTGTCCCGCGCGGATCGCCGGAAGGGCGACCGATGCTGTGATCGACGGCCGTGTGCCGCCGGGCGGTTAGGGGTGCCGGGCCCGAATGGCCGCATCCCAACTTTGCAGGAACGGCGCCGCGACCATGGCCGCGACGCCGGATCTCTCATTACTGCGCCGTCAGGCGCCCGTCATCACTTGATGATGAACGGCAGCAGGCCGAGGATGCGGGCGCGCTTGATCGCCTGGGCGAGTTCGCGCTGCTTCTTGGCCGACACCGCGGTGATGCGGGAGGGAACGATCTTGCCGCGCTCGGAGATGTAGCGCTGCAAGAGGCGCACGTCCTTGTAGTCGATCTTCGGGGCGTTGGCGCCGGAGAACGGGCAGGTCTTCCGGCGACGGAAGAACGGACGGCGGGCGGCGGGGAGGGCGGTGATTTCCATGATTATTCCATATCCCCAGCTTCGGTTTCACGACGGGGGGCACGGTCGCGGCGCGGGCCGCGATCGCCGCCACGGAAGCCGCCGCGGTCGCCACGGCCGGCCGGAGCGCCATCGCGCTCGTCACGGTCGCGCTTCTGAAGCATGGCCGACGGGCCTTCCTCGAGTTCGTCGACGCGGATGGTCATCACGCGGAGAATGTCTTCGCTGAGGCTCTGCTGACGCTCCATCTCGGCGACGGCGGCGTGCGGCGCGTCGAGATTGAACAGAACGTAGTGGGCCTTGCGGTTCTTCTTGACGCGGTAGGCCAGGGCACGCAGACCCCAGTTCTCCACCTTCTTCACGGAGCCGCCATTGCTTTCAATGACAGCCTTGTACTGGTCAGCGATCGCTTCCACCTGCTGGGCGGAAACGTCCTGGCGGACCAGGAACACGTGCTCGTAGAGCGCCATGTCGGTACAGCCTTTCTCGGTTCATCGACCACCCGGCGCCAAGCCTCTGCGAACCCTCCGAAAGGCTCGACAGATACGAGATCGAGAGCGGAGACACGGGAAGACGATCCTTTTGCGGGATCAGAGACCTTGCCTTGCGGCGCCGTCACCTTCCGTTCAGCCCCCAGCCGGGCATCGTCCATCTTGAACGATGGCCGGGTGCATACAGGAAAGGCGCCGCCGCGGCAAGCGGAATCGGGCTTTCTCCGGCCTCGATCGCCGACGGCAGTATCCGTCGCACCGGCTTCCGCTCCGCTTGGCGCCGCGAGGGCGTCGTTTCGGAAATGGCCGCGCGGAGGCGGGGTTTGCCCGAATGGTCAAGCCGGCCGGGCCGTGGTTGGCTGACGTGTTGCAATGATTGGCAGGGAGGCCGACATGGACGTGATGCTCGTCGTCGACATGCAGGTCGGCCTCAGGGAAGGTCCACCGAAATACGACCTGCTCGGCGTGGTCGGCCGCATCAACGCCCTCGGCGCCGCCATCCGCCGGCGCGGCGGCCGGCTGGTGTTCATCCAGCACACCGGTGGCAAGGGCGATGCCTTCGAGCCGGACACGGCGGGCTGGCGCTTCCTGCCCGAATTGAAGCGGGCGCCCGACGACCTGGTGGTCGCCAAGACGCTGAACGATCCCTTTCAGGACACGCCGCTTCCCGACATCCTCGGCAACCTCGGAACGGAGCGGCTGCTGGTCACCGGCTGGGCGACCGATTTCTGCGTCGATGCCACGGTCCGCCGTGCCGTGGCGCTCGGCCATCGCGTGGTGCCGGTTGCCGATGCCCACACGGTGTCGGACCGGCCGCACCTCAAGGCGCCCAGGGTGATCGAGCATCACAACTGGGTCTGGAGCGGGCTGATCGCGCCGGCCGGCGTCGAGGTGCTGACGACGCACGCCCTCATCAACGGCGACGGCTGACCGCCGTCACTCGATGGGATAGCCCTGGTCGACGAGGTGCCGTTTCAGCCCGTCCGGGAAGGACAGGCGATGCAGCTTGTCGGGCGGGCAATCTTCGAGCTTGGCATCCACCAGGCACTCGTCGACGCCGAACTCCGGGTTCTCGCGATAGAGGCCGAGCATCTTCCGCCAGGCGTCGTCGCCTTCGCCGATCAGCGTCTTCGAGGCGACCCAGGCGGCGAGGAAGCCGGTGTCGTGCCAGTTTTCGGGGGCGATCTCGTCGGCCTCGAACTCCATGCCGCGGGTGAACTCGACCTGACGGCCGACGAAGGCCTGATCCCCCGAGACGTCCTCGATCTCGCCGTCGCGCAACTGCTCGATGACCAGCGGCCGCCGCGAATTCGAGTAGGGCGCGAAGAGATACAGAAAGCTGTCGTCCATGGTCAGGATTTCGGCCTCGCCGTCGCCATCGACATCCTCCAGCCGGATGCCGCCGTTGCTGGCGCCGAGGTCGGTCTTGCGCCATTCGCCGTCGCCGGCTTCGGAAAGGGCGACGGTGGCCGTGCAGCAATGGGCGCCGCCGGTGAAGATGTCGAACAGCACCTCGGGGTGGTCGTTGCCGGGGTCCAGCTCGACGAGCTGGAGATTGGCCTCTGCCGGCGAGTCGCCCTCGAACGTGTGGCGGATGTCGAACAGCACTTTGCCGCGCTCGCGACCGATGACGTGCACCTCGGCGTTCTCGTCCGAGTTCCAGCGCTGGAGCGTGACGGCGAGGTCGCCCATGCGGACCGACCTCTTGGTGCCGGGCCGGACCACCGTCTCCGACGCTTCGACCAAGGCGGGCTGCCAGACCGTCTCGCGATAGTTGGCGCCGTTGGATAACAGCGCGTCCTTCGGCAGACCCGGCCAGGTTATGTTCTGCCGGATCTCGTCGAGCGTTCCCGGCAACGGATCGAGGACGGCGGCATGCCAGCCCTTTTTCGCCGCCACCACGCGCGCGCCGTCGCCGTAGAGGCGGGCGATGCCGACGGCGGTACCGATGTCCTTGGAGCTGGCGATCGCCACCCAGGCGGTGCCGGGCGGCGGCGTGAAGGACTCGGCGGCGCCGGCGCCGCTCGCTGCGACCGCGCCAGCCATCATCGACAGTCCGGCAATCCAGGAATAGAAAGACCGCGCGTTACGCGCGCCAGCATCAACCTGCGTCATGATGTTCGCCTGCTCCCGATCCGGGAGAGCATACCGCCGTTTCGCGTCCAGGTGGAGTAGGATCAGCCTACGACTTTCCGACCGAACAGATTGCCGACGAACCGGCACAAAGCGTCTGAACTGCCGATCAAGCTCAGACTCTTGCCGTGGCCGGCAAATTTCTATCTTTTTGATTTTTCTGGAAGAAGTGGCGGGAGTGACGGGGCTCGAACCCGCGACCTCCGGCGTGACAGGCCGGCACTCTAACCAACTGAGCTACACCCCCGCTGGGCCGTATCGTACCGCTCGCTGTCTTGTCGGCAGCGCCGCGTTCCGTGTTGGTGAGCGGTGAATTAGGGGATGGCCTCCGGGAAGTCAAGCGGCCTTTTCCGACTTTTTGCCGGCTCGGTGCGAGGGACGTGGAAAAGTGGCGGAATCCGCCTGATTTTCCTCGGAAATTTCCTCGCAACGACGCTCGCCGCGGCGGGTTTTGACGTCCGCAGCCGCCCTCGGCGTGGCCTTCACGGCGAATCCGCCGGCGCTCGCCTCAGCGGCCGCGCCGCAAGTCCTCGGCGATGGCGAGGCGGGCGCCGTCGAGGCGCTCGCGGTAGACTTGGATGTTCTCCAGCACCCGCTGCACGTAGTTGCGCGTTTCGCCGTAGGGGATGCTCTCAATCCAGTCGACGGGGTCGACGTTCGGGTTGCGCGGGTCGCCGAAGCGCTGCACCCATTCCCTGACTCGGCTCTTGCCGGCGTTGTAGGCGGCAAACGTCAGGATGTAGGAGCCGCCGAACTCGTCCAGAAGCTCGCGCAGGTGGGCGGCGCCGAGCGTGGCGTTGTAGCCGGGGTCGCTGGTCAGCCGGTCCTTGGAGAAGGTGACGCCGATCGCCTTGGCGGTGTTGGCCGCCGTGGTCGGGATGAGTTGCAACAGGCCGAGCGCGCCGGCCGACGAGCGGGCGCGCGGGTCGAAGGCGCTCTCCTGGCGGGCGATGCCGTAGACCATCGCCGTTTCCACCTTGGTCTGGCGGCGGGCGCTTTCGGGAATCGCCTCCAGCGGGAAGGCGAGGCGTTCGGCGCCGATGCGGCGCTCGGCGGCGAGTTTGCCAACCTGGAGCGCCAGGCGATGGTCGCCCTGGCTCTCGGCGAAGGCGGCGAGCATCGCCACTTGACCGCCGGTCGGCAGCGTCTTGGCCAGTTCCAGATAGAGGAGGTTGGCGTCGCTCTGCCGGCCGGTCTGGAGCAGAAGGACCAGCACGCGGGCGAGATCGGTGCGCGCGAAGGCGGCGCGGTCGGCGTCGGTGGGTTTGGGCACCGGCGGCAGGCCCAGCGTCGGCATGCCGAGCTTCACCCGCGACAACTGGCCGTAGAAGGTGAATTCTTCGGCCGCCGCCCGGCCATAGCGGGTACGCGCATTCTCGGTGCGGCCGGCCGCCTCCTCGGCGCGGGCGATCCAGTAGTTGGCGCGGGCGCGCGAGATCGGCTTCTGCGACACCTTTTCCAGCTCGCCGAAGTGGCGCACGGCGGCGTTGGGATCCTTCAGAAAGCGCAGGGCATACCAGCCGGCGTGGAAGTGAGCTTCCTGCAAGGTCGTCTCGCCGCCGCCGGCCTGACTGGCCACCACCTTGTAGGCAAGGCGAACGCTGTTCTTCTCCATCAGATCGCGCGAGACGATGCGCCGCTCCACCCACCAGGCGTCGCCGTGCGGCGCCGTGGCCGCGGCGTCGGCGGACAGAATGGCCTTCGCCGCCTCCTCCGGTCGGTCGGCGCGGCGGTGCCATTCGGCCACCGTGAACGGATAGAGCGGATCCTTGCGCGCCGCCTTCGGCACCGCTTCGAGCTTCTGTCCGGCGTCGCGGCCGCCGCGCAGCACGGCGGCGCGGGCCGACGCCAGCGCCGCGTAGCCGTCCGGCAAGTAAGGGGCGAGCGCCGACGCCTGGGTGACCCGGTCGGCATACATCAGCATGTCGAAGCGCTCCTTGTGCTGGGCGCGGGTCAGCACCTTGCCGAACTCGGCGATCGCCGCCTTGTCGTCGGCCGGCGACAGCGGCTCGCGCGCCCACCAGGCGCCGAGCAGCGCCGACGCCTGGGTTGTCCGGCCGCTGGCGATCAGCGCGCGGGCGAGCGACTTGGTTCCCTTGTCGGAGATCGGCGCCGAGCCGCCATAGGCGGCGATCTCGTCGGCTGGCGACAGGCCGAGATCGGCGAGCGCCTGCTCGGCGCGACGGCGCATCAGTTCCACCGACGGCCAGTCGGGCCGGCGACGGGCGAAATCGGTGATCACGGCCGGCGTCAGCCCGCTCGCGCCGCGCCGGATGGCCATCCAGGTGACGATGTCGCGTTCGAGCGGCGGCAGACCGGCGGCGATGGACAGGGCGCCGGCTAGATTCTTCGAATCGAGCGCGTCGAGGGCCGACTTGAGGTCGCGCACCGTGGTCTGCGACAGGTTCGGCAGCGCGCCGGTGATGTCGACGGACGGCGCGGCAAGGCTCGGCGACGGCTCCGACAGCACGGCCGGCAGGGCGATCAGCAGAGCGGCGACGATCGAAGGCGTCTTGAACATGGCAACCCTCATCAATTGAAAATTAACTTCAAGATGTCGCCATTTTGTTGAGGAAACCTTGACGCTGCCGGTGGGGAAGAGTCGTCCGGGGTCTGTGACACGGCTTTGCGGCAAATTTCCGGGAAAGGCGGGCAGGGCAGTTGTCCTTCGCCCGTCTCGGCCTTATTGTCCGCCGGCTGCGGACCGGGGTGCACTTTCGCATTCCGCCCAGTCCATCATGAAGAGGGATCATGTTCAAGGGATCGATCACCGCGCTCGTCACGCCCTTCCGCGACGGCGCCATCGACTGGCAGGCCTTCGAGGCCTTCGTCGACTGGCAGATCACGGAAGGCAGCCATGGCCTGGTTCCGGTGGGAACCACGGGCGAAAGCCCGACGCTCAGCCATGACGAGCACAAACGGGTGGTCGAAGCCTGCATCAAGGTGGCGGCCGGCCGCGTGCCGGTCATCGCCGGCGCCGGCTCCAACAACACGGCCGAGGCGATCGACCTCGCCCAGTTCGCCGAGAAGGCGGGGGCGAACGCGCTGCTCGTCGTCACGCCCTACTACAACAAGCCGAACCAGGAAGGGCTTTATCGCCACTTCAAGGCGATCAACGACGCCGTCGGCATCCCGATCTTCATCTACAACATCCCGGGACGGTCGGTGATCGACATGAGCGTGGAGACGATGGCCCGGCTCAACGAGCTGCGGAACATCGTCGGCGTGAAAGACGCCACGGCGAAGATCGAGCGCGTCTCCGCCCAGCGGCAGGCGATGGGTCCCGGCTTCATCCAGCTGTCGGGCGAGGATGGAACGGCGCTCGGCTTCATGGCGCACGGCGGCCACGGCTGCATCTCGGTGACGGCTAACGTCGCGCCGCGCCTCTCCGCAGCGTTCCAGGAGGCTTGCCTCAAGGGCGACTTCGCGGCGGCGCTCGACATCCAGGATCGGCTGTTCCCGTTGCACAACACGCTGTTCATCGAGCCCAACCCGCAGGGTGCCAAATACGCCCTGTCGCTGATCGGCAAGATGCGCAACGAACTGCGCCTGCCGCTGGTGCCGGTGGCGCCGTCGACGGAAGCGGCGATCCGCAAGGCGCTCGAGCACGCCGGGCTGCTGAACTGACGGACCGGATGTGATGGCGCAGAAAAAGAAAAAGGCCGACCCGAACAAGAAGGTCGTCGCCGACAACAGGGCGGCGCGCTATCACTATGCCCTCGGCGAGAAGCTCGAGGCCGGCATCATGCTGGTCGGCACGGAGGTGAAGAGCCTGCGTGCCGGCCGCATCAACCTCGGCGAAGCCTATGTCGGCGTGCAGGGCAGCGAGGTCTACCTCTACAACGCCCACATCCCCGAATATCTCCAGGGCAATCGCTTCAATCACGAGCTGCGGCGGCCGCGCAAACTCCTGTTGCACCGCAAGCAGATCGACCGGCTGATCACCTCGATCCAGCGGCAGGGCATGACCATCGTACCGCTGCGGCTCTATTTCAACGAGCGCGGCATGGCCAAGTGCGAGATTTCCGTGGCCGAGGGCAAGAAGCTGCACGACAAGCGGCAGGCGACCAAGGAACGCGACTGGAACCGCGAGAAGGCCCGGCTGCTGCGCTCGCGGGATTGATTGAGGATGGCTGGTTCGGTCCGGCCGAATCCCTTGCCAACCAGACGAAAAGCCGACATGGTCGCGGCGCGCCGTACAGCGCCTTGGACGGGTGGCCGAGTGGTTTAAGGCAGCGGTCTTGAAAACCGCCGAGGGTGCAAGCCCTCCGTGAGTTCGAATCTCACCCCGTCCGCCATATACCATTGATATTATTGATGTTATTCGGTTTCTGAAAATCCTACTCACGATCTACTATAGGAAATTGGGCGGTAGGATCGGGGCTTTACGCCCACACTTGGCGGCTCGCGTGGCCCCTGCGATCACGCGGACGTGGACGATGTAGGATAGAACCGAGGCAAGGGATTAGGTGGACTAGGCTTGGACGAAGAAGCGAAATGGGCATATCTCACCGCGCTTGACGACGAACTTTTGAAGGGCGGTGCAACCATGTCGGAATGGTGCGCCTTTATCGTCCGCGATTGCGATTATGCCTTCGTCGGCGGCGCAAACCTCGCAACCGTGATAACCGCTACTGCCGCAATCGAAACGTATCTTCGCGCCGAATATGCAGGCGGAAGCGCATTCGCCTTGCGGATTTGATTGACAGCGCCCCTATCGAGCCGGGGCTTCGCGACGACATTCACAAGCTGCGAAAATATCGCAACACATGGGTTCAGGTGGCGACGTCAGAAGACGACGAAGCCATTCTACAAAACCCCGAAGCTTGTGAAGAACAGCTAGAAGAATGGGCCAAACTGGCGCAGCGAACCTTGCGCCGAACTATCTATGAAAATCAATGGATATGAAAAAAGCCCGCCAGCCGGGAAGAAGCTGGCGGGCAAGGAAGCCAAGGCCGCAGGGCATGACAGCCGCGCTATCGCCGGGGCGAGGCAGTGCCAACCACAACGCCCCCGGCCAATCTCAAATCAAACCTTCCATTCCAAACGATGCGCCGGGATTGTCCGTCCGTGGTTGTGTGTGGGCAAACCAGCGGTTGGCCGGCAGAGAAATGGATTTCAACAGCCGCAGACGAGACCGGAGCAACGAGGTGGGCAGGAAGCCGACGATCACACGCGAGCGATTGCTCGAAATTGCCGAGGTGGTGGTCCGCAACGATGGCGCCGCCGCCCTGACCATTGATGCCCTGGCCAAGGTGGCCGGCATCTCCAATGGGGGCGTTCAGTACTCGTTTTCCTCGAAGGACGACCTGATCCGCGCCCTGGTGGAGAGGTGGACGCATCAGTTCGACGAGAGGCTTGGCGCCATCGACGACCTCTCGCCGTCCACCCTCGTCCGGAAATACATTGAGGTCATGCGCACCTCGCAGGCGGCGATGAACGCCAAGATGGCCGGCGTGATGATCGCCTACATCCAGAACCCGCAGCACCTCGAGGAAACGCGCGACTGGTATCGCTCGATGTTCGAGCGGCTAGGTGGCGGAACGAGCGAGGCGCAGGCGGCCCGCGTTGCGCTGCTGGCGGTCGAGGGCCTGTTCTTCTTGTGCATCGCCGGCATAGACCAAGACGGGGAATGGAGTGCCTTCATGGACGATGTGGAGAGCGTCTTCGCGCGCCTGCTGGAAAAAGCATAACCCGTCGTCAGTCCCATCCTCTGCGCCCCGTGTCCCGACAGGGCGCTACTCTCCTACACCGGGGGATCGAGGCCGGCCGTTTCGGGAGTCGGCAACTGCCGGTATCAAAACTTAGCTGATTGGTAAAGTTTTCCTTGCGCCATGGGTGTCCGGATGATACTTAGCAATATGACTAAGCATCATCCGGAACTTTCGCTGCTCTTCCATGCGCTCGCCGATCCGACCCGCCGGTCGATTCTGACCCGGCTTGCCGAACGGCCGGCGCGCGTCACGGACTTGTCCGAACCCACCGGTCTGCGCCTGCCCACGGTGATGCGGCATCTGTCGGTGCTGGAGGAGGCCGGGCTGATCGTCACGGCCAAGGACGGGCGGGTACGCACCTGCGCCATCGTGCCGGATGCCCTGGAGCCGGCTCGAACATGGCTCGACGAGCAGCGATCGATATGGGAAGGCCGGCTCGATCGGCTGGACGCCTTGGCAATGAAGGCCCTGAAGGAGCGCAAGCAATGACATCGAACCCGAACCAGAACCGCGCGTCGTCCGATCATGCCGATAGCCGCTTTGCCACGCTGGTCTTCGAGCGGGACGTGGCGGCGCCATTGTCGGCGCTGTGGCAGAGCTGGACGGCGCCGGCGGCGCGGGCCGTCTGGGCGGCTCCCAATCCTTCTGTCGTCGTCGAGTTCGTCGAGGCCGACACCCGGGTGGGCGGGCGCGAAATTTCGCTCTGCAAGGCCGAGGGACAGCCGGATACTCGCTGCGAATGCGGCTGGCTTGCGTTGCAGGAGGCTGAGCGCAGCGTGAACTACGAGGTGGTGTCCGTCGGCGGCATCAGCCAGTCGGCGGCGCTGGTGACGGCGGATTTCTCGGGCACGGGCGATCGCAGCCGGCTGGCGGTAACGGTGCAGCTCTCCTCGCTCGCGAGCGACATGGTGGCCGGCTACCGGGAGGGTTTCGAGGCCGGATTGGGTAATCTCGCGGCGGCGGCCGAGCGAACCATGGTGCTGCAGCGGGTGATCGAGGCGCCGCGAGACATCGTCTGGAACACCTGGGTGAATCCGGAGACGCTGCCGCAATGGTGGGGACCGGACGGGTTTTCCTGCCGGACAAAGAGGATCGACCTGCGATCGGGTGGCGAATGGGTATTCGACATGATCGCGGCGGACGGCACGGTGTTCCCGAACCATCATCGCTACATCGAGATCCGACCTCAGGAGCGGCTCGGCTATACGCTGCTGTGGGGTGAGAATGGGCCGAAGCATGCCGATGCCTGGGCCTCGTTCGAGGAGCAGGGTGGGGCAACGAAGGTGACGCTGGGCATGGTGTTCAGCACTGAGGCCGAGTTCCAGCAGGCAAAGGGATTCGGCGCGGTCGAACTCGGCTTGCAGACGCTGGGCAAGCTGGATCGCCTGGTCAAATCCCGATAGTCGGCCGGGCGGCCCGCGAAAAAGATCGGCCGGCGAGGTCACATTCCCGCCGGCTGGCTTGTCATGGCTGTTGCAACCTCTTTCGGAAGGACAAGGCCATGACCCAGAAAAACACCGCCACGATCGACGCTGCCGAACCGCGCCTGACGCTGATCAACGTCTACGAGGTCGAGGCGGGGAGGCAGGCGGACCTCGCCCGCCTGCTGTCCGAGATCACCGACGGAAGCATCCGGCAGGCGCCGGGCTTCGTGTCGGTCAGCGTTCATAGCAGCCTCGATGGCACCAAGGTGGTAAACTACGCCCAATGGGCCTCGAAGGAACACTTCGACGCTTTCATGCAGCAGCCGGAGACGCGCGAGCAACTGAAGCGCTTCGCGGCTCTGGCAAAGTCGGTGTCGCCGGCGCTCTACAGGGTGGATGCCGTCCATTGCCAGGGGTGACGAAGCCGTCATGACCGATATGTCCACCGATCCCCTGCTGTCCGAACTGCGGCCGAGCCTCGTTCGGATCGCTTATCGCATGCTGGGATCGGTGGCCGACGCCGAGGATATAGTGCAGGAGGCGTCGCTGCGCTGGCTGGCCGCCGACCGGCCGGCGGTGCGCGAGCCGGCGGCCTTCCTGCGCAAGATCGTCACCCGGCTCTGCCTCAACGAGCTGAAGTCCGCCCGTCGCCGGCGCGAGACCTACGTCGGCCCCTGGCTGCCCGAACCGATCTTCGACCCGGAGGACCGTGATCCGGCTGACGACGTCACGCTGCCGCTGATGATCGCGCTGGAGCGGCTGTCGCCGCTGGAACGGGCGGCCTTCCTGCTGCACGACGTGTTCGGCATGAGCTTCGAGGAGGTCGGCGAAGTGATCGGACGTGAGCCGGCGGCCTGCCGCAAGCTGGCCAGCCGGGCGCGGAGCCACGTCCGCGACGCCCGGCCGCGCTTCGCGGTAACCAGGGATCGCGGGCTGGCGCTGGCCGCCGCCTTCTTCGCCGCGTCGCGAAGCGGCGACATCGGCGCCCTGCGGGCGTTGCTGTCCGAAGACGTGATCGCCGTGGCCGACGGCGGCGGCAGGGTTTCCTCCTCACCGGCGCCGCTCGTCGGGCTCGACGCCGTCCTCGCCCGCCATGTCGAGATGGCCCGTGCCTTCGTCGCCGGGCCGTCGCGGCTTGTCCGTTACGCGGTGATCGACGGCCTACCGGGCTTCGTCACCATCGAGACGGGGGACATCGTGCAGACGACGGCCTTGCAGATCGAGGCGGAGCGCATCGTCGGCATCTACGTGACGCGCAATCCCGACAAGCTGCGGCATCTGGCCGAGGCCGGTCAGTCGGCGTAAAGCGCGCCGATCAGTCGCCGTGCCCGCTCCGGCGCGACGATCAGCGGCGTCGCTCCGGTGATCTGGTCGATGGCGCCGATCACCGGCAGCGCCTTGAGCGTGGGATCGGCGATGGCGGCCGCGAGGTCGGCACCGATCTCCTCGGCGTTGATCGTCAGGAACGGGCGGTCGAAGTACGGGCCGACCTTCGGGACGACCGACAGCGGCAAGCCGGCGGACGCATGCATCTCCGCCGCTGCGAGATAGGCGTCGGCAAGCTGGGCCTGCCGCTCTTCCCAGCTGTCGGCCGTGAGCGCCGCGGCGAGAAGCGGCGACAGCCTGCCGGCACCGGCCAGTCGGGCGAAGGCGCTGCCGAACCACTTGGGGTAGGGCGCGTAGCAGCCTTCGAGCAGAAAGCCGATGCGCATCACGGCATGGACGAGGCGGCCGGCGATCAGGCGCGAGCCGAGATCGTCGCCGGCATGGCCGGCCCGGCCGACGAAAGCCTGCTCGTCGGCGATGCCACGCCATTCGGCGGCGAGCTTGTAGAGGACGATGTCGAGCGGGTAGCCGGCGAAGGCAGCCCGGAGCCGCGTCAGGTCCCCGAGGCCGTCATGGAAGACGGCGCCGGCCGTCAGCTCGACCAGCCGCTGCTCGGGCAGCGCCAGCCAGGTCAGGGCGTCCACCGGCTTGTCGATGTCGAGCCCCAGCCGTGTCCGCAGGATGGCGGCGGCGGTGAACACCTCGACGCCGTGATCGAGCCGACCGAGCGCACCCTCGGCGACAACAGGCGGATGCGGCCGCGAGCGGTAGCCGATCGGCTCGCCGAGGAAACTCTCGGGCTTCTCGGCGTCGAAGCGATCGACGAGTGGCCGGGCAAAGGCGGCGAAATCGGCCGGCCTGACGACGATCTGGACGCGCGGTCCCCAGTTGTGATCGCGCGACATGGCGTCGTCGAAGCCCATCAGCTCGGAGCCGTAGCCGAACACGCCGGCGTCGTGCGGCAGGCCGGGAAACGTCCGGTCCAGCCAGGGACGGACGACCTCGCGGTAGAACAGGCGCGACAGCTCGATGCCTTGCACGGATGTCTCCGGGATCAATGGGTGATGTGCGTTTCGCTCACCACATTGGCGAACAGCTGGGCCAGCACGGCACCAACGTCGCCGGAAGGGGGTACTTCGGCAAACAGGGCGTCGGAGGCGCAAGCCTTCATGTTGGGGGCGATCTTCGCCTGGAAGGGCGCCACCCAGTCACTGTACCACTGATTGCTGGGGATTTTCTGATAGGTGGTGTAGAGGCTGGCGATCTTGACGCCGGCGGCCTTGATAGCCGTGCAGGGCGTGATGTCGATCGGCTGCTGGCAGCGCTTGCCGGTGAGTTTCTCCGTGCAATTGGTGGCGCGCTCGGCGTCCTCGACGCCATCGCTGATCAGGAACAGCACCTTGATCGGGTCCGACGGCGACAGACCGCTGCCGCTCTTGCCGATCGTACCCTGGATGCTGTTGAGGGCGCCGAGCAGGTCGGTCTGCTGGTCGTTGTTGTAGTTCTGGTATTCGATGGTCATCAGATCGACGTTGGCGGCGGCCGTGGCCACCGTATCCAGCGATGACGATAGGGCGGCGACCTGCGTCAGTTTGGCGGCCGAGGCATCCACGCCCAGCGAATAGACGGCCATCATGTACTGTCCGGTCACTAGTTGGCTCGCTCTCGCCTTGCTGATCATCGACTGCACCGCCCGCGACACCACTTGGTAGCGCAGCGTGATCCCCGACTGCTTGGCGAGGGCATAGGTGTCGTAGGTGGCGCCGGTGATGTGGCAGGTGAAGGCGCAGCCGCCGTTGACCGCTTCCAGGGCCTTGATGTCGGTCTCTGTGGCGCCGAGGCCCATGGACGGACTGTTGTCGATCAGCACGTGGAAATTATAGTAGTAGATTGGCCGATTCTGGGCCTTGGCGGTGGCGGTGACGGTAATGCTGTTCACACCGAACAGGCGGACAAAGTAGGTCGGCACATCAGACGTCAGCGTGACGCTGGAGTTGAAGGTGTTATCGACATATTGCACATCGATTTTCGAGGTGGTGATCGCCGAGAAGCGGGCGCTGGCGAAATTCGTCTGGGCGATCTTCAGGGCATCGACTTCCGCCACCTTGATCTCGCCGGATGCGCCGCTCTGGATGACTGCCTGCACGGCGGTGGAACTCATGGAGATGGCGCCCACCACCGCCGCGTCGGCGGCCGCCTGCAACATTTCCTTGGAACGGGCGGCGATCGCATAGTCCACGGCGGCGCCGACCGCGAACATCAGCGGCAGGATCATCAGTGCGAAGACGACGCTGACGGCGCCGGACCTATCGGTCCCGAGCGGCCGGCAGATGCGCCGTAGCCGCTTGCCTTCCCTGGCGATGTGCACTGCAAAGAACACCGCTCACCCCATTGTCCCAACAGGACGCGCCTTCTGGCGGCCCGAGACGGCCGGCGGCCGGCCGCGATACGACCGGGCACCACCCCCGCGCGTATTGAACGCATGGCTGAGTGAAATTTTTACTAAAACCGGCACATTCTGCCGGGCGGAGTTGCCGGCGGCTACGGGCGCCCGATCAGGATGGCACGAAAGTCGTTGACATTGGTCAGCGTCGGACCGGTGACCACGGCATCGCCGAGCGCACCGAAGAAGCCGTGACCGTCGTTGGCGTCGAGGGCGGCCTGCGGATCCAGGCCGTATGCCAAGGCGCGTGCGAGGCTGTCGGGCGTCAGGAGGGCGCCGGCGATCTCCTCGAGGCCGTCGACGCCGTCGGTATCGCCGGCCAGCGCCCAGACGTCGGGGAGCCCGCTGAGATGCAGGCCGAGCGATAGCAGGAACTCGACGTTGCGGCCGCCGCGCCCCTTGCCGCGCACCGTCACGGTGGTCTCGCCGCCCGACAGCAGCACGCAGGGCGGCGCGAAGGGCTGGCCGCGCCGGGCGACCTGGCGGGCGATGCCGGCCAGCACTGCGCCGACGTCGCGCGCCTCGCCTTCGATGGCGTCACTGAGAATGTGGGCGGCAAGGCCGGCCTCGCGGGCGACGGCGGCGGCGGCCTCCAGCGAGGCCTGCGGCGTGGCAATCACATGCGTCTCGTTGCCGGCAAGGCGGGGATCGCCGGGCTTCACCGTCTCGCCGTCGCCGCTTGCCAGCAGCGTCTCTACGGCCGGCGGCAGGGCGATACCGTAACGGCGGACGATGGCCAGCGCCTCGGCCGAGGTGGTGGGGTCGCCGACGGTCGGGCCGGAGGCGATGTCGACGGGATCGTCGCCGGGTACGTCGGAGATCAAGAGGCTCACCACCTTGGCCGGGTGGGCGAGGGCGGCGAGCCGTCCGCCTTTCACCGCCGACAGGTGGCGGCGGACGCAGTTGATTTCGGAGATCGGCGCGCCGGAGGCAAGCAGCGCGCGGCCGATCGCCTGCTTGTCGTCGAGGCTGACGCCGGGGAGCGGCAGGGCGAGCAGCGCCGAGCCGCCGCCGGAGATCAGGCAGAGTACGGTGTCGTCAGGCCCGGCGTCGGCGGCGATGTCGCGGATGCGCTGGGCCGCCTGGAGACCGGCGGCGTCCGGTACCGGGTGCGCCGCCTCCACCACCTCGATGCGTTCGGTCGGCACGGCATGGCCGTAGCGCGTCACCACCAGCCCTTCGAGCGGTCCGTCCCAATGGCGCTCCACCGCCCGCGCCATGGCGGCCGACGCCTTACCGGCGCCAAGCACGATCAGCCGGCCCTTCGGCCGGACCGGCAGGAAGGACGGCACGCAGCGGTCGGGGTCGGCCGCGGCGATGGCCGCGTCGAACATCGAGCGGAGGAGGGCGCGCGGATCAGCGGCCATGACCTCACCCGATCTCGACCCAGACGTTGCCTCTGTCGTTCGACTTCAGGCATGCCTCGACGAACTTCGATCCGCTGACGCCATCGCGGGCCGATGGCACCATGGTGGCCACGGCCTTGCCGGCGAGAAGGTCGGCGGCGTCGCGATAGAGGTTGGCGAAGGCTTCGAGATAGCCCTCGGGATGGGCGGCCGGAACGCGGCTGCCGGCCACGGCGGCGGCGGTGGCGCCGGCGCCGTTGCGGCGGAGCATCTGGCGCGGCTCGCCGAGCCGGGTGAACCACAGCTCCTCCGGCTTCTCCTGCCACCATTCGAGGCCGGCCTTGTCGCCGTAGATGCGGAACGACACGTTGTTG